>Ga0207829_100018_pt1 | contig 431903 bp, 384 predicted proteins | sample TtaePargueraPR_4_FD_187738 | JGI IMG/M metagenome (GOLD analysis project Ga0207829, IMG submission 187738) | Aerobic enrichment media microbial communities from Bioluminiscent Bay, La Parguera, Puerto Rico - Tt and P1 (SPAdes) | ecosystem: Environmental > Aquatic > Marine > Unclassified ... | reverse complement strand
GACCAACAATTTGCTTGCGAAGCTCTTCACTGAAAGAACGACTCCGCCTAAATTTTTCACTGCTTTTCATCTTTTATTCGGTTTGCGATAACCAATAAAATGTGACAACTTTATTTAGGCATTATCATACCCCTCCACTCCTTGAGTGGAACCAAATTTGCCTTACCTTTGTCTGAATACAAAATGGGGCTGACCGGTATTGACAGTAAGTGTAAAGATCGGGCTCGCATGCAGGCTGGAGTATGTACGGCCTTGAAAGATTCATACGAACCATAAATGGCGAAACTTCTTACGCCATGGCTGCCTAATCTAACCTACTAGGATAGATTGCTTAAAGGGTTGAGTTACAAACAGTAATTCCCCGGCCACATCTCACCACCTGTGGTCTGATCCGGGTGGAGTTGAGGTGTCGATCAGGTCAGACTGCTGCTTGCGATGCGATTAAGCAAGCTTAAGACTCAGTCGCTAAGCTAGACTCAGGTGTGTCACCCAGCATAGTCTAGTCGAAAAACCAATCGGTGACTAAGCATGTAGACGGTACGGTGTTTCCTTATCTGGACGCGAGTTCGAATCTCGCCAGCTCCACAACTGGACAAAATTAACCCTGTAAGAAATGGACTTACAGGGTTTTCTTTTTATAGCTTTTTATTTTTTAGAAATGAAGATTCTACAATTCTAAAAGTTTTTCTCAACCGGCTGATTCCGTTCTATTTAGCACCTGTTGAAGCAATTTCATTTTTTTATTAAAATTTAACTTTTTAAAGAAAATTGTATTTATTTTAGCGAATTATTTCATTTTTCCAAGAATAAAATACTAGAATTAACCAAGTAAAATTATCATTTATTCAATCCTGTGATATCCAAAATTGTAAAACAACATGAAAGGATTCTATAAATCACCGTGTGAACATAAAGTAAAAATTAGCAATAGATTAAATAAGAAGGCAGCAAATACTACATTTATACTATCCTGTCTAATAGCTTTTTTTCTTTTTTCAAATCGTGTATTTGGCCAGACGAAGCAGACTCAGTTTAATGGATTCGGTCACCTTGAGTTTTCGATGATCAGAGATGAAGAGGGAAGGAAGGCATCTTTTGCGATCGGTGAGCATGATTTTTTTGTGAACGCAACTATCTCAAATAAAATCACATTTATTGGTGAATATGTTGTTCGATTTAATTCTAAGTCAGCAACTAACTACCTACCGAGCATTGAGAGGTCTCTTGTAAAATTCAACTATACCAACAACCATTCGGTGATAGTTGGAAAAGTTCATACTCCTTTAAATTATTGGAATGACTCTTATCATCATGGTCGGGTATTTTTCCCTGTCATTGATCGTCCACTTGGCTTTTCATACTTTATCCCCCTCCATACCCTAGGCCTCCAGTTCCAGGGCCAGAATTTAGGCAAGCTTAATTTTGGATATGATGTAATGGTTGGCAATGGGATAAGTTCAACGGATGTATATCATGATTCGGTGGTTCCATCTTTTTCGGCTTCATTTCATATCAAACCAAGAGACGGAATGCGTATCGGCGCATCCTATTATTGGGATAATTTACATGATAACACTCCAGGAGTGCATAGTGGCCATAGCACTGCTTCATCAGTACCATTGGATCAGCGATATGAAGGACCTGTAAAATTCCGGTTGACGAGTTTTTCTTTTGCCTACTTCAAGGACAATTTTGAGATCCTTAACGAGTCCGGCTATAATGTTTCCACTACTGATACTACAGGACGAGCCAATAATTTCTACCAGTTTGTCTATGCCGGGCTAAATGTGACTGAAAAAAGCACCCCTTATTTATTAGGAGATTACATTCATGTGGCAGACAATGATGTACATGCTTACCCTGCTGAAAGGCTTAAGATTGCTCTTGGTTATCGTTATTCTTTCGACTATTTATTAAACGTAAAAATCCAGTTGGAAAAAGAATGGGAATTCAAACACGCTTTTCACCAGAACCATCCCATATCCTACGGAGGACCATTTTTAAGGATTCAAGTCGCATACGGATTTTAATCAATGAGGACTATGAAAACCTGGTATCTTATTGTGTTGGGGCTATTGGCAGCCCATCTCAGCTATGCACAGAAATCTGACATAGGTGAATTGGATTTTATAATCAATGTAAATGGTGTGACTGAATTACCCCAATCAGAAATATTGAAAACTTTCAAGAATGGGAGGTCACTTTGGGATAGTAATCAAAAAGTAATCATTGTTCTACCTGCTAAAAACTCTAGCCTTGCATCTGATGTGGCTAAGAATCTTTACAATACAAGCGTATCTGGAATGCAAAAATTTTGGCTTGCCCTAGTATTTCAGGGAAGGTCCAGCCCCCCTGTATTTCTACAGTCGGCTCAAGACATTGTAGAATATGTCGAAAACAACCCAGGTGCAATTGCAGCTATTCCGGCAGGAAGTATTGTGATTCCCTCTAATTTGAAATTATCGATCAAATGAAACCGAATCCTTTAAAAAATATTCTCTATGGGCTTTCCTTTCGTATATGGTTTCCTTTTGCCCTATCGATTACGATTCTACTAGCATCCTTATTAGTCCTCTACCCTAGTCGGCAATCCACCCTCTTTAAACAAAATTTTGAGACCGAATTTAACCAGCTAGGTAGAACAACAGCACTTGGTGTCAACTTAGCCTTGCGAAACAATGACTTTGAAGGACTGGCAGACATCATTGATTTGGCCAATGTAAAGTCTGAACTGGAATATATTGCCTTAGTGGAAGAAGACTCCCTAGGTAACCTGACCGTATTCGCAAGCAATCCTGAAGGAGTAAATCCGGAATTGATACTAAATGCAGATTCCATAAACTATTTATTAGTAAAAAACCCGATAATTTCTGATGATTTGAATGGCTTTGTAGCCTTAGCCATATCAAATAAGGTAATTGAAGAAGCAATTTTTCGAATCAATTACCCCATTTACGTTTTCCTTGGGATCATTTTGGTAATGTCTTTAGGCTTATTTTATGGAATTGCCGAACGGATTGCTACACCGATCACCTACCTTACCAATATTTCTAACCGCTTACAAACTGGTGAATATGACATCGAAATAGAAACCATTTCAAATGTCGATGAGATATCAAGTCTAAATACCTCACTGATAGAATTAAAGGAGCATTTGCTCCAAGCAAAAATCCAAAATGAAGAATTCAACTTTAAACTTGAAGAACAAATTCAAGCTAGGACAAAAGCTCTTGAGGAAACAAAAAACAGGCTGATAGAAGCTCAACGAATCGCCAAACTGGGGAATTATGAAGTAAACCTGATTACTGGTGAATGGCAAAATTCTGAAATGATCGATGACATCTTCAGAATACCGGATGATTTCGAACGTAATAACAATTCTTGGCGGACATTTTTAAATGAGAAGAATAGTGAAAAACTGATTGATGCATTCTATAGATGTCGGGTTTTCAAAGAGTCATTTAAGATGGATTTGCAAATAGTGGATCCTCTCACTCAGGAGTCAAAATGGATTAGTATTACGGGATCTCCCGTAGTCTTATCCAATCAGGATATCCGAACCGTAACGGGCACAATTCAAGATATCACAGACCGGAAAGTAATAGAGCGGGAAGTAGAAAAACTCTCACTGGTAGCAAAAAGAACATCAAATGGAGTAATTATCACTGATACGGATTTGAAAATTACTTGGGCAAATGAAGCATTCTTGAATCTCTCAGAATATTCTATGGAAGAGATCAAAGGACAGACTCCAAGAATGTTTCAATTCGAGAAGACAGACCGGACAATTGCCAAACAAATCAAAAAGGAGGTTTTAGAAGGTAAAAATGTTAATGCAGAAATCTTAAACAGGAGCAAAAGTGGGAAAGAGTATTGGTTACAACTGAATATTGTACCGATGCGGGAGGATTCTGATAAAATCACGGGGTATATGGCTGTAGAGGTCGATATCAGTGAACTTAAAGAAAATCAAGCGCTGATTCAGCATCAGGTAGCACTTCAGAATATCCTAATTGATATTTCTTCCACTTACATCAATATTGACATCAATAAGATCGAGAATGTTATTTCAAGCTCACTTGAAAAAATGGCAAAATTCGTAAATGCAGATCGAGCTTACATTTTTGATTACAACTTTAAAGAAAAAAACACCACCAACACCTATGAATGGTGTGAAATCGGAATTGATCCGGAAATTCAAAACTTACAAAATGTCCCCTTGGATATTGTCCCTGAATGGGTCGAAAAGCATCTAAAAAAACAACCCTTCTTGGTGGAAGATGTAAAAGAGTTGCCTATCGCAGAAGAAGGGAAAACTAATTTAAGGTCAATTTTGGAGCCTCAAGGAATCCAAAGTTTGATTACGATTCCAATTTTTGAAGGCAAAAATTTACAGGGGTTTGTAGGCTTTGACAGCGTCAGGTCAAGACGAAAATACGCAGCCGAGGAAATCAAGCTCCTGACACTTTTCGGTCAAATGATCATCAATGTCAAAGAAAAGCAACGAGTCCAAAAACAACTCCAAATTCAGGAAGAAAAATACAGGAACATCATTGCGAATATGAATTTAGGATTCCTGGAAGTAGATGAAGACGATAAGATTTTAGACGCAAATCCAAGCTTCTCTCTAATGTCAGGATATTCAACAGAAGAGCTTATCGGAAAAAGAGGCATTGATTTATTTTTTCATGATGAAAAAGGAAAAAGGACCATTATCCAGAAAAACATCCTGCGAAAAATCGGACAATCCGATGTTTATGAAACAGAAGTAATTGACAAGTTTGGAAATCGACGATGGTGGCTGATCAGTGGAGGTCCGAATTACAATGATGCAGGAGAATTGATTGGTTCGGTAGGTATACATCTAGACATCACTGACAAGAAAAAATTAGAGGATGAGCAAAACCAATTGCTTAATCTAACCCAGAAACAAAATGACCGTCTTAAAAACTTTGCGCATATAGTTTCTCACAACCTTCGGTCACATGCCGCCAATCTAAGCGGAATGATATCTTTTATTGAATTAAAAGATAAGCAGTTTGCAACCAATATCTTCTTCCAAAATTTCAAAAATGTCGTTGATAATTTGATGGAATCTATTCAAAACCTTTCGGAGGTAGCAGATATACAGATCAATGAAGCAGGTGATTTGGATAGACTCAATCTAGTAGAAATCATTAACTCCACGCTTCTAAATGTATCTTCTCTTGCGAGGGGCTCTGAGGTACAAATTAATTTTGAACAAAATCAGGGGAAGGCTTGGGTGATGGGAATCTTAAGCTATTTAGAGAGTATTATTTTAAATCTCCTGACTAATGCCATCAAATATTCTGATCCTAAAAAGCAAAAAAGAATAAATATTTCCATAGAAATTTCAGATGAATGGACTATACTTCGAGTCTCTGACAATGGATTAGGAATCGATTTGAAAAGACAGGGGCGAAAAATCTTTGGAATGTATAAGACTTTTCATAATCACCCGGATTCCAGAGGAATTGGTTTGTTCATCACCAAATTCCAAGTAGAAACCCTAGGAGGAAAAATAGAAGTGGAGAGTGAGGAAGGGATTGGCTCTATCTTTAGCGTTTATCTAAAAAATCAATGAAAAAAAATAAATCTATCTGTATCATCGAAGATGATGAAAACTACTTGACTCTCACTCAAAAGATGATAGAGTTTACGGGCCTTTTTGGCGAAATACTGACTTTCAGAAATGGAAAAGAAGCTTTTGAGGGGATTCTTCAAAGAAAAAAAGATACAGAGAGTTTCCCGGATTTCATTTTACTAGATATTAATATGCCTATCTGGGACGCTTGGGATTTCTTAGATGAATTCTCAAAATATTCATCAGAATTTTCAGGAATGATATACATAATCACCAGCTCAATAAACAAAGTAGACGAAGCTAACGCAGATCAATACCCCTTCGTCAAAGGTTATTTGAAGAAACCAGTAGGACTTGAAAAACTAATAGAAATTTTCAGTTCTTAAGACTAGGCCTAATGGGCTAGAGACCCTCCAACCCACTTTCTTCAATCATTAATCTTAAATACCAAACACTTAAATTCAATAGCCTTCCCTGTCTCAGTCAACAAAGACAGATAGCCAGAAGAGCTATATAAACCAATCATTTTAAGGAATCAACTCCAACTCCTTTTGCTTCTCTTTGATTCGTAGCACAAAGTCACTGAGTACATTCATATAATTGATAAATGCATCATAAGGCGTATCGTAAGGACTGAAGTAAGAGTGAATATCCCCGTCTGAGAAAAACTTGGTACACATGTAGTAGAAATGATCGGAAGTCTGTAGGTAATTCCAATCCCGAATCAAGTCCGGATCATCTAGCTTTCTCACAATTTTCTCCAATTCATAGAGTCGATCGAAAGCTTCATCCTGCAGGTCATTTCCCAACCATGCGGTCAAGTCGCGCTCTTCATCCGCCCAACTGATCGGATAAGGCACGTGAATAGGGCTGACAGGTTCCACCTGATTCAAGACCTCCGATGGCGTAGAGAAGCCATAATTCGTCTGACTCAAAACTGCCTCAGGCAAGGCTCGCATAAATTCAAAGATCCCCGTCTCTTTCCATTGATGCTCCCCGAAAGTCTCATAGTCCATAAAGAGATTGAGAACCGGTTCGGACGCTGGAATAGGCTTGATCCAAGAAATGAATTTTTCTACAGTCAGCGGATAATCTTTCCAGGTCTTGTTGGAGAAGCGGAAGGCAATATCATCAGAAAGCAGGAAGTTTTTCAAGAGTACCTTGAGCTCTGGGTTGATGCTATTTTGATACACATAATTGGGGCTTTTCCAACCCAAAACATGCTTGGCACCTTCAGTTAAAATCCCTTTGTAGCCCATATCTGCTACCATTTCTCCGATTTGATCCGAGTAGATTAGCTCGGTATTTCGGAAGACTTTGGGAGTGTAGCCATTGAATAATTTTTGGATTTTCTCCTTATGTTGATTCACCATCCGAGCAAACTCTTCCTTGCTCTTCAGGGCAGCCAGTGAGTGACCATAGGTTTCGCTCAGCACCTCCACATGACCTGTCGCCACCAGCCTTTGGAAGCTTTCGAGCACATCCGGCGCATAGGCTTCCAATTGATCCAAATAGGTCCCTGAGAAAGAAAAAGTCACTTTAAACGCTCCCTGATGCTTTTCGATCAGCTCTAGCAATAGGGCATTCATCGGCAAGTAGCACTTTTGGGCTACCCTCCGCATAACATTCCGGTTTAGAAAATCATCCCAGTAGTAATGGTCATCTCCAATATCAAAAAAGCGATAGGGCTTTAGCCGGTACGGCTGATGCACCTGAAAGTAAAAGCAAATCGTTCTCATGGTTATTGCGCTAAAGTTTTTTCGTAAATCTTAACTAGTCGGGCAGCCACATGCTCCCATTTCAAATTTTTCAACTCCTCACTCCCCAGTTCTTTAAACATCTTAGAAATCCCTTGGTAATGCAGCAAGGCAAAAGTAGCATCCGCCATGGCATCCACATCCCAATAGTCAATTTTGATGGCATTCTGAAGGACTTCGGCTACCCCGGATTGCTTGGAAATTACGGTAGGCGTATTATGCCGCACCGCCTCCAATGGAGCAATTCCAAAAGGCTCCGATACAGAAGGCATAATATAGACATCTGAAATGGCATACATATGGTCCACGTCATCGCCTTTCAGGAATCCAGTAAAGTGAAATTTGTGTCCCATGCGCAGTTCTGCCACCCGATCAATCATTCGGTTGAGAAGGTCTCCTGATCCAGCCATGACAAAGCGTACATTTTCATCCCGATCCAAGACCTTTTTTGCTGCCTCCACAAAGTATTCAGGGCCTTTCTGAAAAGTAATTCTCCCTAAGAAAGTGACAATTTTCTCTGGTACTTTCTTCTCATATTTTGACTTGATGATGCTGGCATCCAATACGGCATTGTGCAGAACGCTGACTTTTTCCGCAGGAATTCCATAGCGGCGAATGATCGTATTCTTCGTGAGTTGGCTTACAGCCACTACATGGTCGGCGGCTTCCATACCCGCCTTTTCAATATCAAAAACAGGCTTATTAACTGATTCACCGGATCGATCATATTCCGTCGCATGCACATGGGCTACTAGTGGTTTGCCACTGATTTCTTTTGCAGCTATACCTGCAGGGAAAGAAAGCCAGTCATGGGCATGGATGATTTCATAATCATCACGATCCCGGGCTATTTGTGCAGCAGTCAAGGCATAGCGACTCACCTCTTCCATGAGGTTTTTACCATATTTGCCGCTGAACTCATATTTGGTGGTGAAAATACTTTCATCCACATCCGTCCGATCATGGATCGCATAATCGGTAAACTTCTGATACTCTTCAGGCCCCAGATATGGAACCAAAAAACTGGAAACTTCCAGATAGGTCAGGTTTTTCCAGATACTTTTAAACTTCTTTTCCCGATAGTCTATGGTGATATCACTGGCATTGACAAAGTCTGCCAATTCCTCCTCATCACCCCAAAGTTTGGGTACTACAAATATCACCTCCTGATTGTGGTGAACCATCCCCTTGACCAAACCATAACAAGCAGTACCAAGGCCCCCGGAAATATGCGGCGGGAATTCCCACCCAAACATTAAGACTCTCATGAAAAATATATTATAGACGTTTTATTAAATCCATCATACGCAGCAATTCTCCCACACTCCAGGCTTGTGAAATCGCTCCTTTTGGCCGATGCGGTGCATCTCCATCAAATATCTCTGCTACTGTACCGACACCATATTGGGTCATCACTCCATCAAATCCCTGAATGATTTTCTTGATGAAATTTTCACCGGATTTTCCATGAAGCTTCAAATAAGCATCTACAAAATGACCCAAAGGCCATACCCAGACGGTTCCATTGTGATATGCATTGTCACGACTGATCGGATCACCGAAGTAATATCCTTTATAGGCAGGATCATCCGGAGCAAGCGTCCGAAGTCCTCGATTTGTCAGAAGTTTGGACTTGACTAAGTCAAGCACACTGGCTTTTTGATTTTCATCTAGCATGGAGTAAGGCAAGGAAGTCGCAAAAACCATATTGGGTCGAATCGCCCAATCCTTTTCTCCATCATGAACATAATCTGCCAAATAGCCATTTTCTTCATCCCAAAATTCAGCTAAGAAGGATTCCTTGGCTTTCTCTGCCAGCTTGCCATATTCCTGATCTCCGGAAAGCTCCTCATAGAACTTGAGTGCATTGTACCAAAGGGCCTGAATTTCCACAGGCGAACCGGTCCGAGGGGTTACAGGTCCATCCACTGTGACTGCATCCATCCAAGTTAATGCAACGCCGTCATAGCCTCCGTAAACCAAGCCATTATCCATGACATGAATATTGAAATCGGTTCCTTCCCGATATCCATCGATTATGCCTTTTAGCTTATCCAAATATCTTTTTTGGATGGTCTTTTTATCTCCTGTGAAGAAAATATATTGCTGAAGTGACCAAGAGAACCAAAGTGGAGCGTCAATGGAATTCATGTTGGTGAAATCACCACTACCCACGTTGGGGAAAAGCGGTCCCTTCAGATCACGGGACATCGTATCCATGATTTCCAGGAAAGTCTCCTTGTCCCCTCGGGCCAAAGTCAATCCGGGTGCAGCCACAAAAGTATCTCGACCCCACCAGCCAAACCATGGATATCCTGCGATAATCCGGGTATCCCCTTCTCGCTTTCGGATAAATTGAGTGGCTGAATTAATCAGGCAGTTTTCAAAATTATTTCGGGGAATTCTACGAGCCACTTCCTTTTCGAAGGCTCGCTGTCGGGTAGCTGGATCTGCCTCTGTCAGACCTGCCGCAAAAATCACGGATTCTCCCTTTTTGATATCGAATTCAAAGTAACCAGGTACATATAAGTCTTCTTGATAATCGTAGCCTCGCTCCCTTTCGATGATGTACTCTACGTTATTGTACCATTTCGGGTCAGACTCGAAGGTGTTCTTCTTGGAAAGCTGTAGATACAAGGGATCATATACTGGGTAAAGTTGAAACTTCACACCATTGGGCACTTTTTCAAAATCCTTATTGATGTCATTGTTTTCCTTGCAAAGGGTATGATAGCCTCGAAAAGCTAAAAAGGGCTGAATTCGAATTTTCGTAGGCGAATGGGCTTCAAGCAAGGTATATCGAATCATTACCCGATCCCGATTGGTATCGAGAATCAATTCCTTTTGGAGCAAAACCCCACCGACACGATAAGTCAGTTTCGGTATGGGTTCAGAGTCAAAATCCTTCAAGTACTTATGCCCTCGTGGATGGTAGTTACCCGGAAACTTGCTAATACCCAAGTTGAAACTTGCCCCATGCTGAATAACGGTCTCATGGACTGTGGACAGAAAGACATGGTTTTGAGAATCAATCTTTGGCTGAGGAGCCACCAAAAGCCCGTGGTATTTCCTTGTATTACAGCCAATTATGGTAGTACTTGTGTAGGTTCCCGAACGATTGGTACGTATGATTTCCCGGTCAAGGGAATAATTGAGGTTGACTAGTTGGGTCTTGTCAAAATGGATATAACTCATGGGTTGAAAAGTTGCTTCCGTTAAAATAGAATATAGAAACGGAAAGAAAAATCAAATGCAAAAAAATAAAGGTTATGTTGCCATAACCTTCTGATAATCGAATCTTTTTTAGGAGCGTACAGCTTCTTTTTGAATTTCCTCAAAATTTTTGAGGGACTCCTCAAACTTGACCATGTAATTTCGGACAAGCGAGATATTCACCGGTTTCACCACCGGGAATTTCGGTGAGTTTTTAAACAATGTAAACATCTGAAGTTGGTTTAGTTTGTCGATTTGTACCAAATCCTGTGCCAAAGTACTGAGGATCAAAAGGAAAACCCCTCAAAATGAGGGGTTTTAGGGGTGAAAGACCGGGTTCGAACCGGCGACCTCTGGTGCCACAAACCAGCGCTCTAACCAGCTGAGCTACAATCACCATTTGATAATCTTCGAGAACTTTTTCTCAATCGGATGGCAAAGGTAGACAGAAGTCCCTTTTTGCGCAAGAATCATCCCGAAATTATTTTTAGAAATTGAGGAAAAAATCATGGGCATCCCGTATCCACATTACAAGACCATTGATACTCTGAAAGAATAGACCCGAAAAGTTCCAAGTCGTAATCGCTATATTTGCACAATAGTTAATCTTTTCTCCTTCCAAACCCAACCACCATGGCCGAGCAGGCAGACAATTTTGAGGCATTTAAACTGAATAAGCAGCTACTAAATGCGATCGCAGAGGCAGGCTACAGCACTCCTACCGCTATTCAGGAGAAGGCTATTCCGCTTGGCTTGGCAGGTCATGATGTATTGGGAATTGCGCAGACAGGTACCGGAAAAACCGCTGCCTACGTGCTTCCCATCCTGATGAAAATCAAGTATGCCCAAGGCATGCATCCACGGGCTATGGTCCTTGCTCCTACTCGGGAGCTAGTCATGCAGATCGAGGCTGTCTGCAAAGATTTGGGAAAATACACCGGCCTACGTGTAGTCTGTCTTTATGGGGGATTGGGACCAAAAACCCAAATCGAGCAGATTGAAGCCGGAGTGGATTTGATTATCGCGACACCGGGTCGATTCATGGATTTGTATAAGAAGGGCGTCATCCTGACTCGGGAATTGAAAACCATGGTCCTAGATGAGGCGGATAAAATGCTGGATATGGGATTCCTACCGCAGATTCGGGCTATTTTGGAAATTATCCCAGTGAAGCGTCAAAATCTACTTTTCTCAGCGACTTTCTCAGATAAGGTGGAGCGACTTTCTGCCGAGTTTCTTGAATTTCCAGAGCGCGTCGAAATCACGCCATCTGCCACCACTGCGGAGACTATCGCTCAAGTCAAGTATTTCGTACCTAACATGCGGACGAAAATCAATCTGCTGGAACACTTGCTCGAAAACGAGGAAATCAACCGAGCCATCATTTTTACCCGAAGCCGGAAAAATGCCGAGGAAGTATCCAGCTTTCTGCTGCGTAAAAAGGTAGGCGAAGTACGCGTCATTCACGCCAATAAAGGGCAAAACACCCGAATCAACTCAATGGAGGATTTCAAAGCCGGGGAAGTGAGACTTTTAGTGGCGACAGATGTGGCCTCCAGAGGCTTGGATGTGACGATGGTTTCCCATGTGATCAATTTTGATGTGCCCTTGATCTATGAAGATTATGTGCACCGAATCGGCCGAACCGGAAGAGCTGAAAATGAAGGGAAAGCCATTACTTTCATCAATCCGGCAGAAGTCTGGCATTTTGAAAAAATCGAAGAATTGATCCGAATGGATGTGCCTGATGTAACGATTCCCAAGTCTGTGAAAATTACCGAAACGCCTTTTGCGGAGCAGCAGATTTATGCTCGTGAATTGGATAAGCTCAAGCAAAGAGAAAGCCCCGATTACAAAGGAGCTTTTCATGAAAAGAAAGCCAAACCCAAGCGAAATATTGGAAAAGGTGAAAAAGTGAAAGCGAAGAAATCCGGAAAGAAAAAGAATAGGAATCAGTTGAAGACGAAGAACAGGAAGAATTAAGGTCGGATGTCGGATGTCGGATAAATCTGAAATTCTATTCTTTAGATAGAGTTCCAATTTTTACTCAAAATCTAATTAAAGCCCCCTAATCAAAGGCAAAAAAAAGACCCCGATTTCTCAGGGTCTTTTCCAATCTTATCGCTCTCCGCGAGTGTTCGTTCCATCTACTCGAGTTCGCTTTTCTCTATTTGCCAAATCCCAAGCTGTATGGAAAATCAAATGCGCCCGCTTGGTCATCAGTGGGAATTCGATTTTATCAACTGTATCGGTCACCTGATGGTAATCATCATGCACACCGTTGAAAAAGAAGATCACCGGAATATCAAACTTCGCAAAGTTGTAGTGATCTGATCGATAGTAGAATCGATTTGGATCATCCTCAGCATCATATCGATAGTCCAAGATCAAGTCTGTGTAGGTGATATTATTGTACTCGTTGATTTTCTTCAAATCGGTAGAAAGCATCTCCGAACCGATCACATATACATAGTCCTTGTTCTCAGCATCCTGGTATTCGTAGTCAATACGGCCTACCATATCGATGTTGATATTATTCACGGTATTGGCAATCGGGAAGATTGGGTTTTCAGAGTAATACTGAGACCCCAGCAAGCCTTTTTCTTCACCAGTCACATTCAAAAAGAGGATAGATCTTCTAGGTCGATGACCTTCTTTGGCTGCAGTAGCAAAAGCTTCGGCAATTTCCATCACAGAAACAGTTCCTGAACCGTCATCATCTGCACCATTGAATATTTCGCCGGTAGAACTCACACCGACGTGATCATAGTGTGAAGAAATGACAAGCACTTCTTCTTTCTTATCAGTTCCTTCCAAAAAGCCCAAGACATTGTATGCTTCTACTGGAGTGACGCTTTTTTGCACTTGATAGGATGCCTTTTGTGACTTAATAGATTCTGGATTAGACTTGGCTGCTTCCTTCAATTCCTCTACCGGAGTTCCGAAGATTTCTCCCATTTTATCTGAGCTTACCATGAAAACAGGTCGCTGTTCGATTTCACGCTCAAATCCAATTCTACCTCTTCCAGAAAGGGTCTTGTATCGGTTGGCGATACGATCAAAGTTAGCCTGACCTTCCATGCTGACGATTACCACACCCGCAGCACCAGCATCCATCACTTTAGCCACTAAACTATTGCTTCGCTCGCCTACAGCCCAAATCCCGACTAGTTTTTCACTTACATCTACTTTGGCAAGGTTTTCATCATTGGCAAGACCCAAGAAAACCAAATCCGTTTTGGAGGCTTTTTTCATGTCTCCATCACCGATAAAAACAAAATCCTCGTTTTCAACCAAATTGGACTTACCCACTTTCAAGCTGACCTTTTCGAATTTAGCACTCACCAAGGGCACCTGCTGAAAATAGCTTCCATCTACCGGGCCAGTCAGCCCCAGTTCTTTGTAAAAATCAGCCAAATAATTGGCAGCAATCAGCCCTTCAGGTGAACCCGTATCCCGGCCTCTCATTTCATCGGAAGCCAAGAAAGTAAGGTACTCTTCCAAATCAGCCTCGGTGATCGTGTTGGCATATTTTACCTGCACGGGATTCTGCGCAAAAGAGCCCCAGGAAATCCCCAAAGCCAGTACAGAAGTCAGTAGAAATCGTTTATTCATTTGTTTATTTTTTATTTTGATCGCTAAGCTAGACATTTTTTTATCCTATCGGTAAACCGTTTACACGAAAGGGGTGTTGAGGAGGTGAATTTCTGTCTGTTAAGTAAAGATTATCCCTTGATAAATTGTACATTTGCCGCCAGAAATTGAAAATATTTCAGACCCTACTATTCATCACAGCTTCCATTTAAAAAGTATGAAGATTAACCTTTCGAATGCTGTCAAGTTTGAGAGCAGACACAATGGCCCGACAGAGGCGGAAATCGCAGAAATGTTGGAGAAGATCGGTGCCACATCCCTTGAGGAACTTATCAATCAAACCGTCCCAAAAGCAATTCAAAACGAAAGACCTTTGGATTTGCCCAAAGCGAAACTGGAATCTGAATTTCTAAAAGATTTCAAAAAACTCGCTTCCAAAAACAAGGTATTCAAATCCTTCATTGGGATGGGTTATTACGATACCATCGTTCCGGGGGTGATTTTGAGAAATGTGCTGGAAAACCCAGGGTGGTATACTGCCTACACTCCGTATCAGGCAGAAATTGCCCAAGGTAGATTGGAAGCTTTGATCAATTTCCAAACGGTGGTCATGGAACTGACCGGCATGGAGCTAGCCAATGCCTCTCTATTGGATGAAGGCACTGCAGCTGCCGAGGCAATGACCATGCTTCACTCCGTAAAACCAAGAGCGAAGAAAACCGCAAACAAATTCTTTGTAGACGAGAAAATCTTCCCTCAGACCAGAGCGCTTCTTGAAACTAGAGCTGAGCCGGTAGGAATCGAATTGGTATTTGGATCTATTCAAGATTTGGATGTGACCGACCCTGAGCTTTATGGCGTCATGTTCCAATACCCTGATGCAGAAGGTGCTGTGAGAGATTACTCTGCTATAGTAGCTGCCGCAAAAGAAAACAATGTATTGACTGCCTTTGCCACAGACCTTTTGGCGCTCACGTTATTAACCCCTCCGGGAGAAATGGGAGCCGATGTGGTAGTAGGATCTGCACAGCGATTCGGTGTTCCGATGGGTTATGGTGGACCTCACGCAGGATTTTTTGCAACCAAGGAAGATTTCAAAAGACAAATCCCAGGCCGAATCATCGGTGTATCTGTAGACCGTGCCGGAAATAAAGCCTATCGCATGGCGCTTCAGACACGTGAACAACATATCAAGCGTGAAAAAGCCACATCCAATATCTGTACCGCGCAGGTATTACTTGCCGTGATGTCCTCTTTCTATGCAGTCTATCACGGTCCGGAAGGATTGAAAAATATTGCGCTTCGTACGCATGGCCTAGCCAAATTGACAGCCCAAGCACTGAAGAAGGTAGGCCTCGAAGTTTCTGATCAAACCTTCTTCGATACCATTCAGGTAAAAATGAATGAGGTATCTCGCGAACGTGTAAGAGGATTGGCCTTAGGAGCTGAAATGAACTTCCGCTACGAAGAGGATTCTATATTCATCTCCTTTGATGAGACTAAGTCGCTTGCTGATGTAGAAGCTATCGTATCCATCTTCGCTACAGAAGAAGGAAAGCATACGTTGAACTTGGATGAATTGGTAGCTGACTTGAATCTGGAATTGCCAGAGGCCCTAGCCAGAAAGTCTGACTACCTCACCCACCCTGTGTTCAACAACTTCCACTCCGAGCATGAAATGCTTCGCTATATCAAGCGATTGGAAGCAAAAGACCTTTCTTTGGTACACTCCATGATCTCCTTGGGATCTTGTACCATGAAGTTGAATGCTACCGCTGAGATGATTCCTGTCACTTGGCCAGAATTTGGGCAGATTCATCCATTTGCTCCTATGGATCAGACTTTGGGTTACCAAGAGTTGTTTTCCAATCTCAGAACATGGTTGACAGAAATCACCGGTTTCGCAGACACTTCTCTTCAGCCCAACTCAGGTGCTCAGGGCGAATATGCTGGCCTGATGGTCATCCGAGCCTATCACATGAGCCGTGGCGAAGGTCACCGCAATATCGCTTTGATTCCTACTTCTGCCCACGGAACCAACCCTGCTTCCGCTGTCATGGCCGGAATGAAAGTAGTCTTGGTGAAATGTGACGAAAGAGGAAATATCGATGTGGCAGACCTGAAGGAAAAAGCTGCTGCCAATGCTGAAAACCTTGCAGCTTTGATGGTAACTTATCCATCTACACACGGGGTATTCGAAGAAGCTATTCAGGAAATCTGTGCTACTATCCACGAATTTGGAGGACAAGTTTACATGGATGGTGCGAATATGAACGCACAGGTAGGTTTGACCTCTCCGGGACGAATCGGAGCTGATGTCTGCCACCTCAACTTGCACAAGACATTCTGTATTCCTCACGGTGGTGGAGGTCCAGGCATGGGACCAATTTGCGTAGCAGCTCACTTGGCACCTTTCTTACCCGGAAACCCAATCATTAAAACGGGAGGAACTCAAGCAGTATCGTCCATTTCAGCTGCACCATACGGTAGTGCTAGCATTCTTCCAATCTCCTACGCTTACATCGAAATGATGGGAGGAGATGGCTTGACCAATGCGACTAAAATGGCCATTCTAAATGCCAACTACATTAAGGAAAGATTGGATGGTCATTATCCTATTCTTTATATGGGTGCTAATGGAAGAGCTGCTCATGAGATGATCATTGATTGTCGTGGCTTCAAGGAGTTCGGTGTAGAAGTAGAGGATATCGCCAAGCGATTGATGGATTATGGCTTCCACGCTCCTACTGTATCTTTCCCTGTGGCAGGTACGATGATGATCGAACCAACCGAATCCGAGACCAAGGCTGAGTTGGATAGATTCTGTGATGCCCTGATTGGAATTCGTGAGGAGATCAGAGAGATCGAAAATGGTTCTGCTGATAGAGAAAATAATGTATTGAAAAATGCTCCGCACACAGCAAACATGGTCTTGATCGGAGAGTGGGAATTACCTTACTCCAGAGAAAAGGCTGTTTATCCTTTGGCCTATGTGAAGGATAATAAATTCTGGCCTACCGTACGGAGAATTGATTCTGCCTATGGTGACAGAAACTTGATGTGTAGCTGTATTCCTGTAGAGGAATACGCCCAAGAGCAGGAGCTTGTATAAATTCATAAAGAAGCCCGGTCTTTCGATCGGGCTTCTCTATTGATAATCAATTTTTTTCTTAGGAAATCACCCCTTTTGTTTCCTTTGATTTTCTGAAAATCAACCAGAACATCACTAAAATCAGGATTATTAGGAGTGCAACTTCGAATTGTGCCCAAATCTGTGAGCGATTGATTAGTCTTTTAGCTTTCTTGATCAATCTTTCACCTTCATCCAATTGGATCGCACTGAGATCATCCAAGTCCTTTCTCGCCTGAGAAATTTTTGCATCATATCTCTTGACTTGGTCGACATTTACCCCACTAGAATCAGTGTAAAGCAAATCATAACTCTTGATCGATAGATCATTCACAATGATATTTTTGAAATCTGTCAAATATTGAGATTCATCCGGTGTCAGCTTTGTCTTTTCAAATTCTTCTATGATCGCCAAAATTTCGTTTTCCTCCTGTTCAATTTCATCCAAAACGCGCGAATAATCATAATCAATATCGCAATGATCTACGAGCTTTTGGATCTGAAAAAGACCTTCAGAAATATCAAAGATGTAGCTTTCTACCACCAGTCGGTCGTTATACACCTCGGTAAAGGTGGAGCTGATCTCTTTAAAATTCTGACGCTCAATAAGATTTTTCGCATAGATCAACAAAAGCAAAAGGCTGACAATAAAGAAGGCCTGAAATTTTTTTCTTCGAATTGAGGACATGGTATTTTAGTAAGTAAGGCTAACTAATTTTCTTCTTCAGTTTAGGCATTCTTAGACAGTTTGCCAAAAATTAAATTAGGGGTTCTCTCCCGGCATTTCATCATAGACCCGGACATAATCGACCACAAGCTGCTGTGGCCAGATATCCGGATCTACTCCTTCTCGACCTCCCCAATTTCCTCCGACTGCAATATTCAATATCAAGTGAAAAGGTTGATCAAATGGCCATTCCTGATAGCTTCCTCCCGTATTTTCAAAGGTGAAATACTGAACTCCATCCACTAGAAAATCAATCTTTTCTTCTGTCCAATTGATGGCGTAAACATGAAATTCAGAATCAAAATCAGGAACTTGAATCTGCTTTCCTTTTTGGGTGCCTTTGACATGATTAAATGCCTCTGTATGGACTGTGCCATGAACCACTCCAGGATCATATCCTACATGCTCCATGATATCGATTTCCCCATTCTTTGGCCAGCCTCCATGGCGATTTTCCTCCGCTAGCATCCAGATAGCAGGCCAGGTACCAACTCCTTTGGGAAGCTTTGCCCGCACTTCTATATAGCCATATTTCCAGGTTGCTTTTCCCCTAGTAAGTAATCGAGCAGATGAATAGCCTTTTGGAAAACCCGCATCAGACCTTGCCTCAATGATCAAACACCCATCTTCTACCCGGGCATTTTTAAGGTCTTTTTCTGTATAAAACTGCAACTCATTGTTTCCCCAGCCATGATCCCCCACATCGTATGTCCACTTTGTGGCGTCCGGCAATCCTGGAATTTCAAACTCATCAGACCAAAGGAGTTTCTGTGCTTGAAGAGACTCCGTATTGGTAAAAAAGAAAATAAGTAATAGGCTCAAAAAGGATTGAAAATAAACTTTTAATTTAATAGGCATGGAACTATTTTTTAGGTAAATAGGTTTTATTGTTGTTAATCTTTTATTCTAACCAAAAATATACATTTTATGTCATTACAACTGAAAGGAAACTGGAATCAACTGAAAGGACAATTAAAGCAGACTTACGCCGTACTAACTGACGATGATTTAAAGTTTACCGAGGGACAGGAAGATGAGCTTTTGGGTCTTTTGCAGGAAAAAACCGGTGAAAAAATAGAAAACCTCAGAAAGATGATTTTTGAAACTGAGGAAGAAAGCAAATAAGTCTACCTTAACAAATATCGAAGAGGCTGGTTAAATTGATAATCAGCCTTTTTATTTATGCTGTTTTTTCTCTCAAAGGCTAATTGTAAATTGCCTTCGTAAACCCAAATAAAAACCCATGGCATATTATCACAGACTCGGTCAGATTCCGCCCAAGCGGCACACGCAGTTTCGACAGCCAGACGGAAGCCTTTACAAGGAAGAGCTTGTCAGCTCAAAAGGTTTCTCAGGAATCTATTCCAATCTCTACCATATCTACAATCCAAACGAGGTAAAAACCATCGGTAAGCCCAAACCTTTCAAATGGGAAGTGGCTAAAGACCACGGTCTCCAGCAAACCCATCTCAAAACATCAGGAGTAGGTACCACCGGTAAAGACTATCTCTCCGCCCGTCGTATGCTCATGATGAACAATGATGTGATGATGGGCATCTGCTCTCCGGAGCAGCGGAAAATGGACTATTACTTCAAAAATGCAGATGGCGACGAACTCATTTACATTCATGATGGTAATGGCGTTCTTTATTCTCAGTTCGGAAAATTGGAAGTGCGGAAAGGCGATTACATTGTGATCCCACGAACGACGATTTATCGGTTTGAATTTGAAGAAGAAGGTCCTTTGCGATTACTAGTCATCGAATCTCATGGTCCGATCGAGACAGTGAAGCGATATAGAAATGAAGTCGGTCAATTGCTAGAGCATTCCCCTTATTGCGAGCGGGACATTCGGCCTCCACATGAACTTCACATTGAAAAAGAAAAAGGTGAATACCTGGTTCAAATCAAAAAACAGGGGATGTTGCACCAATATTCTTACGGTCATAGCCCACTAGATATAGTGGGATGGGATGGCTACCTGTATCCTTATGCCCTGTCAATCTATGATTTCGAGCCCATTACCGGCCGAATCCATCAGCCACCACCCGTACATCAGACCTTCCAAGCTTGGGGCTTTGTGATTTGTTCATTTGTACCCCGCTTATTCGATTATCATCCCTTGGCCATTCCAGCACCTTACAATCACTCCAATATTGATTCTGACGAAGTACTGTACTATGCAGAGGGAGAGTTTATGAGTCGAAGAGGAATTGATCGAGGATCTTTCACGATTCATATGGGAGGACTGCCACACGGACCTCATCCAGGTACGGTTGAGAAATCTATTGGAGCCAAATCCACGGAAGAATATGCAGTCATGCTGGATACTTTCAGGCCGCTGCAGATTACCACAGATGCTTTGGATTTTGTAGATGAAAACTACCCCATGAGTTGGACGGACTGATATCTACAATATTAAAAAAGCCTCGAAATTTTAAAATTTCGAGGCTTTTTCTTTCAGTAGCTATCGTTCTGCAGTACTCTTATTTTGAAAGAGTTCGTGATTTTCATTTCCACCTGCTATCAAATAAGCCATCAAATCCTTCAACTCCTCCTCGTTGAGCCGATTGATTAATCCAGGAAGCATGATGGACACTTCTGAGTTTTTGGTAAAGGAAACTGTGCTTTTTGGCACCTCACGTAAATCATCTGGAGCAAATGGATTCTGAGACACAAAATACGCCTCCTCATTTTCATTTACCAGTCTTCCCACCACAGAGCCTCCATCTTTCAATTCAAATACGGTCGCATGATATTGCTCCGAAATGACATCACTTGGATTGATGGTAGCTTCCAAAATGTCTTTTTTGGAAAAACGGGTTCCTAATTGAGTCAAGTCCGGTCCGACGATTCCACCCTCTCCCTGCATGGTATGGCAGGATTGACAAAGAGTCGCCTGATACATGGCCTTTCCTCTGACATAATCCTGAGCGCCCAAATTATCCACCACTGCCAAGGCTTCTTCTACAGTCCATCTTCTTCCAGGACCTTCCGGCTGAATTCCCGGTTCGACAATATCATTCCCACTGGCAGAAAGCAATTTCCCGCCAGATAGCTCATCATACTTTTCAAAATCTGCAGGATCCACTGATGCTAAGGCCATCTTTCGGGCACGGTCTAAGAATCCCACATAGCTTCTACCTCCTTTATATTCGGTCAACGCATTTTTGATCCAGGCAAAATATTCTTCACGCATCGCTGGCGTCCATCCTTTTTCAGCACCTCCCAAAACAGTCGCATAGTAAGTAGCCTGAGCTGGAGGCACATTTGCAAGCATATTTGCGATATCCAAACCATACTGTGGATTTCTGAAAACCAATTCAGAAGAAGAAGTGAAGGTTTTTTGATAGTCTGCATCGTCTTTGGCTGTTTGAAGCAATGCCAAAGTCTTCTCCACCGCATCAGGAGCTTCTAAATGCGTTAAAAGCACCAAAAGGGACCGGTTTATTAAATTATCATCTGCCGGGAAATTGGGGGAAAGATAGGCGACCAAATTAGACTTGACCGAGGCAACGGCATCATCATACCTATACAGAATGACCTCAACTGTTCGAAGCAAATCCTGTTTTTCTTTTTCAGAAAGTGCTGAATAATCTATTTCCATCAAACCATTCAGCAAATCAACTGCATCCCCTGCGGCTCCCTGACGAGCCAAGGCCAAACTGGCTTGCGTTTTCTTGACTGGGTTTGTTTCTGAACTGACTTTGTCTCTCCAAGATTCCAAAGGTTGATGCTCCAAAGCTATCCGAGCGGCATATTGAACAAAGCGATCTTCGTGATCTAAGTTTTCCCAGGCCAATTCCAGACCTTCTGGCCCTGGATTTCTTTCGTGAAAGCTTTCCAATTCCCGTCTCAGCTTAGCTTCGGCGGGCAATTCCTCCACCGTCAAAGCTGAAACATCATCAGGATTCCCTGTGTAATAAACCCGGTAAAGATCCGACTCCAATCGTCTACCTCCCGTGGCAAAATACATGGCTCCATCAGGCCCGATAGTTCCATCCGTCAGAGGAAGTGGTGAACCAGAAATAAATTCCTCCGCATTGGCAGAGTAGCTCGCTCCTTCTGGTGTAAGATGAACCGCATAGATAATCCCAAAACTCCAATCAAAGGCATACAAAGCTTTTTGATATTTAGCGGGGAAAGCCGCCTCAGTTCCAAACATTACATTGGTCGGAGAACCTTGTCCGATATTCAAAACAGCTGGGAGGTTGTCCGGAAAATTGGGTGACCATTTCGCATTTCCTGTTCTCCAGCCAAACTCCGCACCCGAGGTCACATGATTGATTCGGGTAGGCCGATACCAAGGCATTCCGAAGTCCCATTCCATGTCTGAATCATAGGTGAAAAGATCGCCCACTTCATTATAGGCTATATCAAACTCATTCCGAAAGCCTGCCGCGATCAATTCCCAATCCTCGCCTTCCGGATCAATGGTTGCAATCCAGCCTCCAGGTGCTTGTCTGCTATTGGCATGACCACGTGGGTCCTTGATGAGAGGGAATAAATTGTCTTCATCCCATACCCTTGGAAGTCGATAATGATCCATCTGAGGCACATCCACGTGATTGCCTGCAGAAAGCACAATTCGGCTTCCATCCGGGGTCAATTTCATGGAGTGAGGTCCATGCTCACCCGGCTCTCCTGTAAAAGTCCGAATCTCGGTTACGGTCTCATACTGATCATCTCCATCCAAGTCCTGAATACGGTAAAGCCCTGTTCCTCTGGAAAAAGTCTCATTGGGATTGTGATTCACCATCACGTAGATGGAATTAAAGGCAAAAAGCAAGCCTTGTGCATAGCCCATCCCAACTTGAGGCTCCTCCACATTTCCCACCAGCATTTTTTCCACCTTAGGCTTGACAGAGTCAGAACCTACTTTTGGGATGGTCAAGCGATAGAGAAACCCATATTGGTCTGCTGTAATCATCCGGCCTTTATCATCAAAAGTCATAGCTACCCATGACCCCTGATCGTTTTCTCCAGGACTATACAGATGCTCCACCTCAAAACCTTCGGGAAGCTTTAACTTGTCAATTTTGGGATTACCTGTGAGTTGACGCTCTGACTTGGGCTGCTGACAGCTAAATCCGATGAGGACTAAAACGAGTAATGAAAGGCTCGAAATGCTTTTTATTGAACTTTGCATGAAAACTAATTTTCAGAATGAAAAAGAAATTTAAAAAAAGCAAAATAGATTTCAGCCGAATGATCCGACCGTTTACATAAAAAACTGGAAAATTATATTTTTTACAGGATGCATCCTGCTTCTTTTGGTCTCTTTTGAAAATAAAGCGATATTTTCAATTCTAATATTGCCTCAAAAGCCCTTAAAAACCATGAATCAAATTCGTCTTTTAATTTTTCTAGGTCTCGTTTCAATTTTCTCTGCATGCCAAAAGCAAAAGCATTTAGAATTAAGCAAGGATGCCCGAATCGCTATAGTCGGAGGAAATTTAGTTTCTCGAATGATGGAATATGGCTGGTTTGAAACCACCATGCATGCTCGCTATCCTGATTCCACACTTTTCATCCGAAACATGGCCGACCCAGGAGATACACCGGGATTTAGACCGCGCTCTGCCACTAATGATCCTTGGGCCTTTCCAGGAGCAGAAGAATTCCAAGATGAATATGCCACCAACTCCAACTCACAGGGCTTTTTCGAAAAGCCCGATCAGTGGTTGACTAGACTAGAAGCCGATATCGTAATAGGTTTTTTTGGTTTCAGCGAATCCTTCCAAGGTTTAGAAAAGCTTCCAATCTTCAAAGACGAACTCGAGGCTTGGGTTCTTCATTCTAAGTCTCAAAAATACAATGGCACTGATTCCCCTCAACTAGCCTTAGTCTCCCCGATCGCCATGGAGGATATTTCTGACTGGAAGGATGTGCCTAACGGAATCGATCAAAATGAAATTCTAGAGGCATACACCCAGGCGATGGAAGAAGTTGCAGAAAAGCATGATTTGGTATTTGTGGATGCTTTTTCGGCTAGTAAAAAATGGTACGCTGGTGCTTCTTCTCCATTAACACTCGACGGCTCACAACTGACCGAAGAAGGCTATCAAATCTTCGCTGACTTTCTGGCTGATCAGCTTTTTGGTCAGACTGATCAAAAAAATCCTGAGAGACTTGCATCCATTCATGAAGCTGTACAGGAGAAAAACTGGATGTGGCACAATGACTACAAGATTCCAAATGGTGTGCACGTATTCGGTCGTCGCTATGATCCCTTCGGTCCTGATAATTACCCATACGAATTGGAAAAAATCAGACAACTAACCGCAAATCGAGACTCTGCCATTTGGGCAAGTGCCAAAGGAGAAAACTATGATTTGGCTGCAGCAGATGTAAAAACCAGAGACCTTCCAGAGGTGGAGACCAACTACAATCCAAAAGCCAATGGAAGCTTGGAATACAAATATGGGGATGCTGCTCTTGCAGAATTGAAAGTGCCTGAAGGCTACAAAATCGAACTTTTCGCCTCAGAGGAAGACTTCCCGGATTTGGCGAATCCCGTTCAGCTTTCTTTTGACAACAAAGGAAGACTATGGGTAGCTACCATGCCTTCCTATCCTCATTACAAGCCGGGTGATCCCAAACCTTCCGACAAACTCATCATCTTGGAGGATACTGATCAAGATGGAAAAGCCGATAAGCAAACGGTTTTTGCTGATGATCTTCATCTTCCTGTAGGTTTCGAACTGGCCGCGGAAGGAGTGTATGTATCTCAATTACCAAACTTGGTTTTACTGGAAGATACCGACGGAGATGACCGAGCTGATAAAAGAACTATTCTTCTTTCGGGATTTGATGACCATGATACACACCATGCAATTTCTGCCTATTCTACTGACGAATCTGGGGCAATCTACATGGCGGAAGGTGTGTTTTTGCATACCAATGTCGAAACTTCCTACGGTCCGGTAAGGGCCACAAATGGCGGTTTCTACCGCTATGAACCCAAGCGACATAAGTTAGAGCGTGTGAATCAGGTAGCCATTCCCAACCCTTGGGGAATAGCCTTCGACGATTGGGGTCAAAACTTCTACCTCGAAACTTCCGGACCGAATCTCAATTGGATGCTTCCAGGCTCGGTACTTCCCCGGTATGGAAACTCCAATTACAAAGGTCCCAACCTGATCGAACAGCAACAGATGGTCAGACCAACTTCTGGTTTGGAATTTGTCTCCAGCAGGCATTTTCCGGAGGAAGTTCAAGGAGACGTCTTATTGAATAACACCATTGGTTTCTTGGGAACAAAGCAGCACAAAATGGTGGAAGATTCCGTAGGCTTTCATACCGAATACCGACAGGATTTAGTGAGTTCTACGGATCGTAATTTCCGCCCGGTTGATCTTGAATTTGCTCCAGACGGCTCACTTTACATCGTCGATTGGCATAATATCCTGATCGGACACATGCAGCATAATGCCCGAGATCCACTGAGAGATCATGTACATGGTCGAATTTATCGAGTCACCTACCCTTCCCGACCTTTGGTAGAGCCAGCCAAAATCGATGGCGCCAGTATCCCCGAGCTTCTTGATAATCTGAAGCTACCCGAATACCGAACACGCTACCGAACACGAAGAGAGCTCAGAGGAAGGGATGCCGATCAGGTATATCAAGAGGTGGAAAATTGGCTTAGCCAGTTGGATACAGAAGACCCCAACTACGAACATCATCGCTTGGAGGCTCTTTGGGTGACTTGGGGAATCAATCGAGTCAATCAAAACCTACTTCAAGAGCTCTTGGATTCCAAGGATCATCGGGCTAGAGCCGCGGCTGTGAGAGTCCTTCGATACACCGGGCATCAAGTTAGCAATCAACTAGACCTCCTAAAAAGTGCTGCTTCAGATCCACATGGACGTGTTCGCATGGAGGTAATTGCTGCAGCATCCTGGCTTCCTCAAGAAGATGGCGTGGATATTTTGAGTGTGGTAGAAAAGCAGCCACAGGACAATACTTGGATTCCAAGAACTTTAGAGACAGCTATTGCACATATCAATGGTCTTTCTGTTGATGAGAAAAAAGAGGAAGATATCAAGTCCAACCTGACTGGGTCTGACCGTGAGCTTTTTGTCATTGGAAAGGAAATCTACGCACGCGAAGGCTTCTGCGCCACCTGTCATCAGCTCGATGGAAATGGTCTGACCGCTTCTCAATTCCCTCCACTCAAGGGGACGCCTTGGGTAACGGGAAGTCCTGAGCGACTGATCAAAATTGTCTTAAACGGACTTCTCGGTGAAATCGAGGTTAATGGTCGGGTCTACCCGGGTCAAGTGCCGATGACCCCTTATGCAGGCATGCTCAATGATACGGAAGTTGCAGCCGTTTTGACCTATGTAAGAAACTCATTCGGGAATCAAGCGAGCCCTATTTCCCCTGAGCTTGTCAAGCAAGTACGAGAGGAAGTGAAAGACAAGGAAGGGTTTTGGAATCCAGACGAACTTCTGGAAATACATCCCATGGAAAAATAATCCATTGCATCTTTTTAGTTATTTACCGAAACCAAATAAATGGAAAACCTAGAACTACTTATTGATTTTCATATAGATGCGGAAAGACAGGGTCCGGGTAGCGATGAGGATACGGTCAAAGCTTTAAACCTTACCCCGCTTTCTAAGCAAAGTAACCTTAAAGTTGCGGACATTGGATGTGGATCGGGTGCTCAGACGCTTGTTTTGGCAAAAGAACTGCAAGCTGATATTACTGCGGTGGACTTATTCCCGGAATTTCTAGAGAAGTTGACCGAACGTGCCAAAGCATCAGGACTAGAAGGAAAAATCAAAACCTTGGAGGCATCTATGGAAGATCTGCCATTTGAAAAAGAGAGCTTGGATTTGATCTGGTCTGAAGGTGCCATCTACAATATGGGCTTCGAAAACGGAGTGAAATATTGGAAGAATTTTCTCAAAAAAGATGGATACCTAGCCGCGAGTGAAATCACCTGGCTCAGCGAATCAAGACCGAAGGAAATTGAGGAACATTGGAATCGAGAATACCCGGAAATCGGCACTGCCTCCACCAAGTTTTCTGTTCTGGAGCGAAATGGTTTTTCGCCAGTAGGCTATTTTGTATTGAGTGAGGCTAGTTGGATCGATCACTATTACGAACCCATGGAAAAGCGATTTGACAGCTTTCTAAAAAAGCATCAAAATTCTGAAGATGCCAGGGAAATCGTAGCGATTGAAAAAGATGAGATCAGGAAGTATAAAGAGTACAAGGACTACCTGAGCTATGGCTTCTACATCGCAAAGAAAATATCATAATACAGCTCTGGCTTTTTCCAATCATTTAAAATCAGAGACTCGCATTCCTTTTCGGAAGGTATCAAAACCAAACATGGTGGGTTCATAAGTCCCGACAAATTCCACATTCATTTCTGGATCGATCGCCTCTTCCATTCCCATCAACCAAAAGGCGGCATTTATTACAAGCCTTCGTAATCCTTCACTCTGAAAATCCAAGGAAGCGCCCATGGTCGAAGCGAAAGCCATTCCCTGCTTTCCGCCCTCGAGTTGGTAGGGTTTGGTCCAAGCGATAGGCATCAGGGCTTTTTCCCAAATCAGTTCCGAATTAGGATCTAGCTCAGCGGTACTTTGACCTTGTAGCAAGACATTGGCTGACTCGGGAAGATGGCGAATCCCATAGACATCCGAAGGACCCCAAATATCTCTGACACCTCGAAGAATCGGATGTTCATTATTTTGATCTACTCCGTCAATCAAGCCCCTGGTACCCTCTTTGCCGTGGACGCCGTGGTGATTGACCCAGGTTTCTCCAAATATCCGCTGACCAAATCCCCGCTCCCATCCCGGAGCCTTACTCATCCAGTCCCACTTGGCAAACTTGGATTCTTTATTCTTTTGGTAAAAAAATGCATGTGTGGAAGTCCTCAAACCAATGACAGGCTTTCCTGCCATCAGAAAATCTTCAATGTATTGGCTTTGCTCATCCGGCAACTCCCGAAAGCGAATCAGCATAATCATCAAATCGGCCGACTGCAAATGCTCCAATCCAGGGATATTGTTTTGATAATTGGGTACTACATCCCCTGACTCAGGATGAATCGGAAAAAGAACGGTAGTCTTAAACCCAAAACGCTCCGAAAGAATCTTCGCCAGCATCGGCATACTTTCCTCCGAGCGATACTCATCATCTCCTGCCACCAAGACCACATGCTTCCCCTTTCCTGCTCCTTCTCCCCCTTCAAATTGTAGAAAAGTCTCGCCATTTTGTGCGGCAAGTGGTTGTAAAATCAAAAGGAGGATAGCAAATGTCAGGATAGGAGCTTTCATTTTTCTAATAATTAAAAGGTTTAAGCAGCTTTCTTTTTAAATAGTTTTTTGAAAAGGGAGACAGGTACTAAAGTGAGAAAACCGATCACCAAACCAATCAATCCGTCTCGAAGGAAAGTCGGCCAAGAGGGTAAAAGGTGATGGAAGAAATCAATATTATGTGAGAAAATCCCTCCGGAAACTAATAAAAGCGCGATAGTACCAATAAAGCCGAGTGCTCTAACCACCCATGGCAAGCCCCTGACAAGTAGCTTTCCTACCTTATCCGAAAAGCTATCATCCTCCTCATTCCAAGCTATCAATTTATAGCCCATTTCATCCATTCGCACGATCAGCGCCACAATTCCATATACACCCACCGTTGCCAAAACAGCTATAATGGACACCACCATAATTTGTGTAGACAAAGCTTCTGTTGATACCGCCCCTAATGCGATGATTACAATTTCTACAGAAAGGATAAAGTCCGTTGTGATCGCGGATTTTATTTTTGCCTTTTCTACTTCCAAAACCTCCTTTTTCGAGAGTTCAAGATCTGGCGTATCCTTTACATCCTTTTTATGAGGAATGATGTAATGATAAATCTTTTCTGCCCCCTCATAAGCCAGGTACAAGCCACCAATGATCAAAATAATTGTCACTGCCATTGGGACAAAAGCACTTAAAAGGAAGGCTAATGGAAGAATAATCAGCTTGTTCAAAAAAGAGCCCTTAGTAATAGCCCATAAGACGGGCAATTCCCGATCTGGCAGAAATCCGGACGCCTTTTCCGCATTAACCGCCAAATCATCCCCTAATAATCCTGCTGTTTTCTTTGCTGCCACCTTACTCATGACCGCCACATCATCCATCAGTGTGGCGATATCGTCCAAAAGTGCAAATAATCCTGAAGCCATTTGATTGATTAAAATTCGAAGGCTTAAGTTTCAAATTTGAAAGCTAAAAAAAAAGTTTTTCTCGTGTATCGCTCACTTTTTGAAAAAGTATAGGCCTTATGAAGGTCTTCCTACGAAAAAAAACAATCCGAGTCCTTCTGCCAGATAGCTAAAAGTAATCTTTTAGGGTAGTCTTCTGCCGCTCTTCCAATCAGCATTTGTGGTATTCCTTGCTTTTTGTAAATTGATTTTCAATCTCTTCAAACCCTGTAACCTATGAATCAACTTAATCGCCGCGAATTCCTAAAGGGATCTTCTGCATTCATGACCCTTGCTAGTTTTGGTCTATTTGGTATGGACTTTAAAAATCCAGATGGCCCTATTCGAACAGCCTTAATCGGAGCAGGATGGTATGGGAAATCCGACCTTTTCCGATTGATCCAAGTAGCAGACATTGATGTGGTAGGCTTGGCCGATCCGGATAAAAATATGCTTGAAGCTGCTGGAAGGCTGGTTTCAGAGCGACAAAAGTCCGGTAAAGTTCCTCCACTCTATGAAAATTACCAAGACCTCCTAGCCAAAGAAAAACCAGAACTTGTTTTGATCGGCTCACCAGACCACTGGCATGCCTTGCAGGCGATTGACTCCCTCAAAGCCGGTGCTCATGTCTACCTACAAAAGCCCATCTCGGTTGACGTGATCGAAGGTGAAGCTATCCTAGCTGCTGCCCGCAAATACAATCGTGTGGTACAAATTGGAACACAGCGAAAATCCACTCCTCACTTGATCCGAGCAAAGCAAGAGATCATCGATACAGGAAAGCTGGGCAAAATATCCCATGCGGAGGTTTGCTGCTATTTCCACATGCGGGCAAATGGGAATCCTCCCGTTCAGGAAGTTCCGGATTTCTTTAATTACGATCTTTGGACTGGTCCTGCACCGCTTCGCCCTTATGATGGGCTACCGCATACGCGTTGGTGGAGAACTTTTATGGAATATGGCAATGGCATCACAGGAGACATGTGCGTGCACATGCTTGATACGGTTCGTTGGATGCTGAAATTGGGATGGCCTTCTCAGGTCACCGGTACAGGAGGTATTTATGTGCAAAAGGATGGTAAATCCAATATCGCAGACACCCAAACAGCCATTTTCGAATTTCCTGAACTCAACGTAGTCTGGCAACACCGTACCTGGGGCAATCCAGTTGATCCGGAATACCCTTGGGCCTTTAAAATCTATGGTGAAAATGGAATGCTAGCCGGAAGTACCATGCAAGCAGATTATTTCCCCTATGGAGATGGGGAAGAACCCATTCACTATGATGTGGTCTATGAAAAAGAGGAGTATCCGGAGGATGTCACCGAAGATCGGATCGAGCTAAATGCTGCCCCTGCTACTCGCCTTCATATGAAGGATTGGCTCAAGGCAATCGACAACAACACCCGACCCATCGCTGATGTGGAAGAAGGTCATATCTCTACTGCTTCCTGTATTCTAGCCAATATCTCTATGGAGCTTGGTGGCAGACCACTTCGCTACGACCCCAAATCAATGACTGTAATCGATGATCCTGAAGCTACAGCAAAACTCCGCAGACCTTATCGGGCTCCTTATCAGCACCCTGAACCAAGTAAGGTTTGACCCGGAAAAGGCATTAGACTTTATTATCCATTTTGATATTATTATAGAGAAAGGTCTGCCAGAAATTCAAACCTCTGGCAGACCTTTCTATTCTGATTCTTTAATTTTTATTCGAAATCTTTGAGAAAATCGTCCATGCCTATGGCATTTATACAATCAAAGATCAATCAGCCGGTACTCGATTGATGACTCCATCTGTGATTTGTACAGAATTACCTTGAGCATCAGTCCCGGATGCACTGAATGTTCCGCTTACCGTATTTCCTAATTCGGTGATTTCCACCGTTCCGGAATTTCCACTTGCACCCCCTGGGCCGGTTGCTTTGAAATACTGAAAACTCGCATCGCCCGAAGACCAATTTTGCCCAACTATAGGATATGAACCTGGAGCAGTTCCATAAAAATCAATCTCGATGTTTTCATAGGAAGTTCCCGAACCATTTTCATAATAAACCCGGGTTCGCTGCCCATTGATATCAAACCAAACAGCATCTACTTGAACATCGGAGCCATTCAGTTTGAAACACATTTTTCCTGCGGGGCAATCTCCTGCAACTGGGCTCATATCATCATCCTCTCCGCAGGAGGAGATCAATAGAAAGATTGAAAAAGCGAAAAGTAATTTTTGAAAATTTTTCATGGTTTTTATTTCAAAGTTGCCTGGATTCGGGGCCAAAGTCCATACGACAAATGCCCTAATTAGCTTGGACATTTCCTAAATATTAAGCAAATGCTACCTACTTAGATTTTTAATAAAACAAGCTTAACGCCTTGGGAAAGGACAGGGAAAGGCTTTTGCCTAATTTTGAACTGTACAGCAAAAACTTTTTAACTCCTTGCATAAATTTTTCGCCCCGGCTTGTCCGGGGTTTATTTTTTCCTAAATCTTCGATAGAAAATCACTTGGGATTTTATGCCCTTCTTGTACCTTAGTTGGGTAAATCAAGCACTATGGAAATAGCCACCACGCCCAGTAAAGAACTGAATTTTGATCGGAAGAAACTCAGCAAAACCAAACTTTTGGAACTCTATGAAGCGCTTGTCATTCCGAGACGAATTGAGGAAAAAATGCTCATTCTTCTTCGACAGGGCAGAATTTCCAAATGGTTTAGTGGTTGGGGGCAAGAGGCAGTTTCTGTAGGGGCTGTGCAGGCATTGATGGAGGATGAGTTTATCCTTCCCATGCACCGAAACTTGGGGATTTTCACGGGAAGAAATGTCCCGCTCACCAAACTTTTTGCCCAGTTTCAGGGAAAAAAGTCGGGCTTTACCAAAGGTCGGGATCGATCCTTTCACTTTGGTTCGGTAGAGCATCACATTGTGGGGATGATTTCCCATTTGGGGCCCCAACTTGCCATTGCGGATGGTATTGCCTTGGCAAATAAGCTCTCAAAAGAAAAGAAGGTTACCTTGGTTTTCTCCGGAGATGGAGCGAGTTCGGAAGGAGATTTTCACGAAGGTCTCAATGTGGCAGCGGTTTGGAAATTGCCTGTCATCTTTGTGATCGAACACAATGGCTATGGACTTTCCACTCCCAATCAAGAGCAATTTGCTTTCAAAAATTTCACGGAAAAGGGACCTGGCTACGGAATGGAGACTGTGCGAATCGAAGGCAATAATGTCCTCGATGTCTACCAAACGATCCACGACCTTGCGAAAGACATCCGAAAAAATCCCCGCCCAGTCCTAGTGGAAGCTATCACCTTTCGGATGCGGGGTCATGAGGAGGCTTCCGGAACCAAGTATGTTCCTAAGCAACTGATGGAGGAATGGTCCAAACTTGACCCCGTCGAGAATTACGAAATGTACCTCGAAAGCATCGGGGTGCTGGATGAGAAAAATAAGGAGCTAATCAATCATAAAGTACGAAAGGCAATCACAGAGGCATGGGAAATTGCTTTTGCTGAAGAGCAGATCACTCCCGATTTATCAGAAGAACTGGCAGATGTCTATGCATCTTTTGAGCAAAAGCTAATCGAGCCCAGTTCTGAAAAAAGCAGCGAGAAGCGATTTGTTGATGCCATCAGTGACGGACTTCGGCAGTCTATGGAAAAATTTCCAAAGCTTGTTTTAATGGGACAGGATATTGGGGAATATGGCGGGGTCTTCAAAATTACAGATGGCTTTGTCAAGGAATTTGGCGCAGATCGGGTACGAAATACTCCACTTTGTGAAAGTGCGATTATCGGTGCTGGTTTGGGACTATCGGTCAAGGGCTACAAAGCCATGGTCGAGATGCAGTTCGCTGATTTTGTTTCCGTAGGTTTCAACCAGATTGTCAACAACTTGGCAAAAATCCACTACCGCTGGGGACAAAATGCCGACGTGGTCATCCGCATGCCTACGGGTGCAGGAGTAGCAGCCGGACCTTTCCACTCCCAATCCAATGAGGCTTGGTTTTTTCACACTCCCGGCTTGAAAATCGTCTACCCATCCAACCCTTACGACGCCAAAGGCTTGCTGAATGCAGCTATCGAAGATCCTAACCCCTATTTATACTTCGAGCACAAAGCCCTCTATCGTTCCTTGAGCGAGCAGATTCCTGATGACTACTATACCGTGGAAATCGGGAAAGCAAAACTGATTTCCGAAGGCGAGCAAGTTTCTATCATCACCTACGGAATGGGAGTGCATTGGGCAAAAAAGGCCAAGGAGGAAATGGGAATTTCGGCAGATATCTTAGACTTGCGCACGCTTCTTCCCTGGGATCAGGAGGCAGTCAAATTGACGGCAAGAAAGACCGGAAAGGTGATTTTTCTTCAGGAAGATTGCTTGACGGGAGGAATTGGGGCAGAAATTTGCGCTTGGATTTCGGAGCATTGCTTTGAGTACCTGGATGCTCCGGTGATGCGGGAAGGAAGTCTGGACACTCCAGTACCTTTTTCTCCAAATTTGGAAAAGCAGTTTTTACCCGAAGAAAGATTTAGAAAAAAACTGAGGAAACTCATTGAATTTTAGAAGATTATTTCGGGTATTGTCTTTAAAATTGGCTTTTTCCAAAACTCTTTCACTATGAAAGCATCCATATCCCAGGGACTATTAATTTTTATTTTCTCTTTTTCGATCAGCTATCAGACTTGGTCACAGACCATTTTCGGTGCTCAAATTGATAATCGGGCTGGCATTAAAGGCCTTACCTTGAATCCTGCCAATGTGATCAATCCCAGACTCAAGGCAGAAATTCATCTTTTCTCCTTCAGCGGATACGTGGGGAATGATTACGTAGGTATCAATCTTTCCAACCTGAATAGAATCACTACTTTCCGGAGCTTTCAGGAAAACAGCAGTCTAAACCCAAAGCCGGATAATAATTTTGTCGGAAACCTGGATTTCATGGGACCGGGCTTTCAAATGAACCTTAGCCCTAAACATAGTATTGCGCTCAGTACCCGAGTGAGAACTTTCTTCAATCTCAACAATATCGGTGGTGAATTTTTTGAATCTATCTCAAGTCCAGAAGATGAGTCCGAAAATTATGAGGTGTTGATGAGAGATCTGGATGGGATCTTTCACCTTTGGGGAGAAATAGGGCTGACATATGGCCGCGTCATTATTGACCAGGACAACTATTCTATAAGAGGTGCCGCCACATTCAAATACCTTGGAGGAGCTGGAGGGGCTATCGGATCCAGTGATTTATTCGGGGCCGTTTACCTTCAAAATCCCAATACTCTTACTACCCGGGGTCAGTTTCGCTATGGCTACTCGAATGGTTTTGACTTCGAAGATATAAATCTCGATAACCTAAAATCGGGATTTGGGATGGACCTCGGATTTATTTTTGAAATGAGAAATCAATCTGACAGAGCATATACCGATGGGTATAAATTGAAGGCCGGAGTTTCCGTCTTGGACATTGGAGGAGTTAATTATCCGGAGTTTAGCCGCTGGGATTACGATATGAACAATACCATTTCGCTGGATGAATTTAACGAGGACAACTTTCAGGATGTCTTGGAGGAAAATTATGAAGGCCTAAGAAGCGATCAAGCCAGTAAGTTAGGCATGCCCACTTCTTTGCAGATTTTTGCGGATTATGCCATCACAAACCGCTTTTACCTTGCGGCTCATGGCTCGATTTCTCTCCGAAATCATCAAGAGCTACCTGTCAGCCAAATCGTAAATAACTTCATGCTTACGCCAAGAATGGAAACGGGATGGCTGAGCATTTACAGCCCCATCAGCTATCGCCAATATGAGGGAGCCTTGTCTTGGGGTCTTGGGTTCCGGATTGGTCCTGCGACTATCGGTTCCGGCTCGATTCTTACTAATTTGATTTCGAAAAACTCACGAAGCATCGATGCCTATCTAGGCTTTCAGATTCCGCTTTACCGAAAAGGAGTCAAAGGCAGCCAAAAGTGAAACATGAGCTACCCAAATACTCGTATTAAAGGCTAATATGAGTAGAGTATTTGCTATTATCCTGTTTTGCCTTTTTTCACAAATTGCATCCGCTCAATTCTTCCTTGCCGGTGGCCATTTCAATGGTTCTGTACCGGTAGGCAAGTTGAAACAAGAAACAGGATCTCTCTTTTTCCCAACCATCTCGGGGATATTTTTGTATGAATTCAGAACAGCTCCCCTGCAGGTAGGATTGGAATTAGGCTATGGGATTTACGGTTCTAAACTGGAAAGAAGAACAGATTTATATGCCGGATTTTCGGACGAACTGAGACTACGGAGAAATAACAATCTCGCTACAGGCATGGCAGTCATTCGTTACCTGCCATCAGTCAACACCAAGCTTACACCCTTTATCGAAGCACAGTTTGGGGCGAATTACCTGTACACACGCTATAAAATCCGGGAAACCATCCTCTCGGAGGAAAGCATAGAAAGCGGCAAAGACTTCGAAGATTGGGCCTTGGCTTATCGGATTGGTGGAGGAATTCAGATTCCTTTGGATGAATTTCTAAGACTGGAGATCCGGGCTACCCTACAAGATGGGAATTCTGTACGCTTTCTGCAACGTGGAGATGTTTCTTACCTACCCGATGAAGGAATATTTGATTATAATTTCCGAAGAAGCCCTTTGCAATACATGACCTTTTCTATTGGGTTGATTCACTATGATGTTTTTCATTAAATCAATCATTTCCCCCTCCTCCAAAACTTCCAACTACGCTTTTTCTTGACCCTTGTCTCCTTGACTTGGACCTCATTAGCAAGTGCTACTTTCTCCTTTTTCCAAAGGAAAACCGGCAAGGCCCAGAATACTCCCAGCATACTGAAAACCAAGCCTCCGATGGTACCAATCGCGAGTGAAAACCAGAAAATCTCATTTTGACCTTCCATGATAAAGGGAATCAAGCCAAAGCACGTAGATAGAATGGTTAGTAAAATCGGAATGGCTTTTCCGGCAACTGATTTGAGCACATTGCGATTATAGGCCCCTGCCGTCCGGTTGTTCAAGTCATTGACGATAAAAATCCCGGCATTCACCGCCAAACCACCCAGCATCACAAAAGCCGCATAGCCTCCCTGATCGAAGTAAAAGTCAAAGAGAGAAAAGATCAGAAAGAGACCGATAAAACTAATTGGAATAATGGCAATGATATACACCGGCTGCTTGAGATTCTCAAAGAGTACCGCACAAATCATGAAAATCCCCACAATCAAAAATGCCAACAAGGAATACTGTCGCTTGGCTTTTTCATAGCTGAATGACCAGGTCCGCTTTTCGGCCGTGTAGCCAATCGGCATCGTCTGTTTCATCTCATCGAGCACTTCATCAAAGTATTCATTTCCGAATTTGGCCGAACCCATATACTCAAAAGCCACTGCGCGGATATACTGCCGGTCTTCTTTGTTTAGCGCATTGGTCGTGGTTTCCTTAGTTAGGGTCCCAAAGTCCGAAATCTTAAAAATCCGCTCAGTCCCTCCGACTAAACCTTTTTGCTCCAAGTCAAACTTGCTGAAATCATTGGATTTGGCTTCGCGAATGACCATGCCATAATTTTTCTCTTCCAGCGTCAGCGAACCGCTTGGTCCCTGAGGTTTACTCAGGTCAAGCATGGTGTTGATCAGCTCGAATTGGTTGGTCTGCCCGAGGGCGATTTGATTTTGATCCAGACGAAGTACATATTCCTCGGTTTTTTGCTCTCCCCAACCCAGTCTCTCATTCGTATTGACTTCCTGAATCCGCTTATGCTTCAGCAGTTTCTCAGCCAAAATCTCCGCTTGCCGCTCCAGTTCATCGAAGTTGTAGCCCTTCATAGTAACTCTAAAATTAGGAATCCCCTCTCCTCCTGCTCCAGTGTAGAAGCCCTGTCCTACTCCATAGATATTCCATTGCGCACCACTCCAGTCCGTGGACTTGACTGATAGTTTTCCTTTAAGCTGATAGGGCAAAGCGGAATTTTCGTAAGCTTCTTTGAAAGTGATTTCTATTTGGGCGCGTTGACCGGACATCACATAAGTCACAAACTTATCGATCCCTTCCACGTCCTTCAGATAGGCTTCAAACTCACGCATGATAAAGTCCATCTGATCCAGGGTATTCCCAAAAGGCAATCGGGCTGAAACATACAATCGAGTCTTCGCAGCTTCCCGATAGGAGCTTTTCTCAAAAACTCCCCGGACAAACATCCGCAAGGAACCACCCAAGGCTTTGTCCACATAAGGTCGGACTTCCTCTTGGTAGAAGGTGTTTCCGACTGTTTTATTGTACCATTCCTGTCCTTCCCACTTGGCAGGAAGGTAGAAAATCGGAATCCCAAAAAGCAAAATAATTAGCGTAATAAAAGCTTTGCGATAGCGAGCAGTCCAGGATACAGTCCGCTCAAATCGATTCAGGTATTTCGCCCGCTTCCGAAGTTGCGGAATACTGAGCTTCCGCCCCTTTCGAGAGGACTCTTTGAAAAGCACTTCGTAAAATGCCGGAGTAAAAAAGAGTGCAATCAGCAATGAAATTCCCAACATCACGGAAACGACGATGGAAAACTCTGTCAAATTCTTCTGGTCTTCCTCGGGGAGGAAAAAGACAATCATTAATGCCGCGATCGTCGTCAGTGAGGCCGCAAGCAAGGCCAAAAACACCCGCCTATTTCGATGCTTGTGCAGGTGATCGATCATGATGATGGCATTATCCACGATCAAGCCAAAGCTAATCGTCAAGCCTGCCAAAGAGTAGAGGTGAATATCCACCTTGAGGAAATACAGCACGATGGCACAAAGGCTGAGATTGACCAAGATACCCAAGAATAGAACAGAAAGGTACTTGAGATTGCGATTGATCAAGAAGATAAAGACAATCAAGATCAGAATGGAAAGTCCCGAACGCTTGTAGATCTTATCCAATTCCTTGTCGAGAAACTCGGTATCATCCCGCTCCAGTCGAACCTCAAATCCTGCCGGCAGAAGAACCTTGGTCCCTTCCACCGCCGCTTTGAGATTTTGAGCCAATAAGACCTTATTGACTCCATCCCGGTTGAAAATGGTCAAGGTCACCGAATTATTACCGTTGATTCGGTAGTAGGATGAGGGCTCGGCTTCCTCCAGAGTCAATTTGGCTACATCCCGTAACAGCACATCCTTCCCCTGCACCTGAGCCACCCGAAGATTTTCCAATTGATCCATATCCCTCAGGGATCGGTCCACCTGCACAAAGAGGGTTTTACCTTCATTATTGAGGACGGAGCCTGGAAAATTTCGCCCAAATGCCTGATTGATTTGAGTATTCAGTTGAGAGCGGGTCAAGCCGTATGCTTGTAGCTTTTGGATGTCAAAAGTGATGTACAATTGCAGGTCTGTGGCTCCCCGGACCGACACTTCCTCCACTTCCTCAAAACGCGTCAGTGCCGGCTTGATGATATCCTCGGCGATCTTTTTGATCTCAAAAGCAGCAAAGGGTCCATTGACAGAATAAGTCAGAATCGGGGTCTTTTCATCGTTTCGGGCCTGATCGCTCTGAGATACTGTGGGATAACTGAGCCTGGAGTCCAATTGGGGAAAAATCTGACGGATCAGCGACAGCACCTCAAAGCGCTTGAGCTCCATATCGGCCTTCTTGTCAAATCTCAGTGTGATTTGCCCCCTGTCGTAATTGGAGATGGAAGTGATGTTTTTTAGCTCCGAAAGTTGGGAGAAAGCACCTTCCAAAGGTGAAGTTGCCAGTTTTTCGATAATCTCCGGTGAACTTCTCGGAATGCCATAGGCAATGGTCAAAACGGGTTCTTTTTCCCGGGGATTGAGATCAACCGAAAGCAAAGGAATGACAGCCACTCCAAGAATGGCCAATACAACAAATGCAACTAAAACCCGAAATGGTGTCATCTTACGCCTCCTTCAATTTTTTCTTTGACACAAAAAACCAATACGCCAAGGGAACGAAATACAAGGCTGTCAGTGTACCAATCGTCAGACCTCCGATTACCGAAAATACCAAAGGCCGCTGCAAGTCTGCTCCCAAGCCTGAACTGAAAATAATCGGAATCAAGGCCAAAATCGTGGTGATAGAGGTCATCAAAATCGGCTTGAGTCGAATCTGACCTGCCCGATGCAGCGCCATTTCCAAGGCCTCCTTTGGATCTATCTCAGGTCTGTCCACGTACTCCTTTCGCAGTCGATTGATCGTATCGATCTTCAAAATGGCATCATTCACCATAATTCCCAGCATGACCACCAAGCCGATGGCAGACATCACATTCAGCGAAGCTCCTGCCAGGAGCAAAACCAAAAATGCCCCTGCAATACCCAATGGCAAGGTCAAGACTACAATCAAAGGTTGAATAAAGCTTTCGAACTGTGCAGCCAAAATAAAATAGAGCAAGAGCACTGAAATCAGCAAAATCCCGATCAATTGCTGAATATTTTCCTTATCCTTGAAGTATTGCCCTACCATACTGACTCCTAGGTTGCGATCGGCACCCCATCGGATAAATTCCGAATTATAGCTATCCGGATTAGGCGCTGTGACAAGGACGGATTGATAGATGCCACCTTTATCAGCAGTCACATATTTGTAGTGATCTTCATAGCGAAAGTCTACAAACTCACCCAAGGTATAAAAGGACGAATCGGAAGTAGTCAACTGCGTGGTTCGAAGCAGATCCTCAAAGCGAGTTTCTGATTCCTTCAGCCGAATGGGAGTAATCTCTCCAAATCGACGGATATCGGTGATAGTGTAAGTACCAAACAAGCGAGACAGCTGCTCCTGAACTTGATCGACTGCAATCCCATAGGTGGCCAAGCGATCTGCTCGCAGGGTGAAAACCACCGAAGCTTCTTTTTGCAAACCGGGTCCTCGCTCCCAGTCAGACACGGGGAATTGACTGAGCCATGGATCCATTTTCTGTTCCTTGATCGGCTCTTTTGATGTCAGATCTTTCCAGCGCACCTCGTAGTACGGAAGTGTAGAATTGAAGAGCTGATCGAAGGCATTGGGCGCATCGCCTAGTTGGAAGTTGGCATTTGGATAGTTTTCCGACAGGTAGCTTTCCAACTCCTTCAGCCGCTCTTCTTTGGCCTCTGTAGAGGCGAATAGAAAATAAAGCAAAGACTGCTGAATGGAGTTTTCTCCATCGAAAAGCAGGAATTGACGTACTCCCACATCCGCTTCTGCCTTTTCGTAGCGACCGTCCAAGGAACGCATCAATGCGATGACCCGATCCCTGTTTTCGGAGGCTGAAATGGGCTCATTCCAATCGATCTCCAGCGTGGCATCAAACTTTTCGATTTGTGGTAAGCCTTCTGAATCCAGCCAAATACTGAGTCCTAATCCCAAGGGAATCAAAATGGCAAAAATGGCTAAAGCAAGTTTTCTGCTTCCAAAGATACCCTGATATCCACGATCGTAGAGTTTGAGAATTTTGCTGAAAAAGACACCTTCTCCACCTTCTTCGGTCTTTTTGCTTCTACTGAAAAAGAGAAAATACAGCAAGGGTAAAAGAATAAAGGCCACTGCCAGTGAAACGGATAGAATCGCTGCAACTGCCACAGCCTGATCGAAAAACAAAGCTCCGGAAATCCCACTCAAAAATACCAAGGGTACAAATACCGAAAGTGTGGTCAGTACCGAACTGATCAAGGCGCTCATCACTTCATTGACCCCGGCCACGCAGGCCTCAAACAGGGATAGCCCTGACTCTCGCTTGCGGGTGATATTATCAAGGACGATGATGGAATTGTCAATCAACATCCCGATACCCAATGCCAAACCCGAAAGGGAAATAATATTGATCGAAATGTCGAAGAAGTAAAAGACCAAAAAGGAAATCAATAAGGAGGAAGGTAAACTCACCCCAATAATGATCGGCAGTCGATAATCTTTCATAAAAAGAAAGAGAACCCCAAAGGCGAAAAGCCCTCCAAATAGTAAGGAGGTTTGCAGATTGGAAATGGCCGCGTTCAGCAAGTTGGACTGATCCTGTGTCAGTTCAAAATCTACCTGAGGGTAATCGGTCTTGAAGAGCTCCAAGGCTTCTTTCAATTCCGGGATCAACTCATTCATCTTGGCAGCGGCCTGCTTATGCACGGTGATCACCAAGGCTTCCTTTTCCCCAAAAAGATGGTAACCAAGCATTTCCTGCGCTTGATAGCTCACTTTCGCCAGACGACCTAATGGGATAATCGCCCCCGAGGGTGCCGACACAGGAAGACTCTCAATATCACTTGGCGTATCGACGCGGGTAGCTAGTCTCAGGTAGTAGCGAAACTGCCCATCTTTGACCGATACACCGGGAAGCTCCGAGTTTCCTGCCTGAATGGCATTGATGACTTCCTGCTGCGTCATGCCCAAGGCACGAATCGCTGCCTCATTCGGCTCTACCGTGATGATACGGTCTTTTTTTCCATTGATATCTACAAGTGATACGCCGGGAAGTTGCTCGATCCGCTTTTTTAGTACATTCTCCGCCAAAAGGCTTACCTCGATCTCATCTACTCCTTCTTTGGGAATGACTTGTACACGGGCCACCGGAATATCGGAGGTATTGATACGGATCACTTCCGGGCGGGTCAGGCCTTCAGGAAGTGAATTGGTGATTCGGTCGATCTTTTCATTGACATCAATGTAGGCAAGCTCCATCTGCGTGGAGTAATTGAAAGTAAGTCGAATCGTCCCAACCTCAGACCCGGCTTTGGAGTCCATTTCCTCCAGGCCGTTCAGCGTAATCAAACCTTCCCGGATGTTCCGAAGGACATTTTGTTCGATAGCCTCAGGAGAAGCATTGGGGTAATTGACCTTGACTACGATCTGCGGCACATCGATCGGCGGGAGCAGCGATATGGGCAACATCCGCAGGACAATGAAAGAGAAGACCATCAAGGCCGAAAAAGTCATGAATACGGCTATAGGCCGTGCTAGTAAAAATCTTACCATGACTTATTCGCTTACGATTTGAACAGGTGCCTGATGTGCTAGCTGCAGATTATTGGTCGTGATGACAGTGCTGCCTGAGGTGATACCATCCAAAATCTCAATTTCCTGCCCATTATCCTTTCCTACCTCCACATAATTCCAGCGGGACTCATTGTCCTCGATGGTAAAGACTACGGCTCTGCCGGATCGATACACCACCGCGTCTTTAGGAACAACCAGAGAATTGGACTGCGGGGCGCGAATGATCGCCCGGGCATTCATACCCGGCAGTAGGTTTTGAGAACTTGTCAAGCGGATGGCTACTTCGACCAGTCCATTTTCATCTACTTTGGGATTGATTGCGATGACTCTTCCTTCCAATGCTTCCTGCGTATTGGATACCGGATACACCTCGGATTTTTGATTGATGGAGATCAGACCGATATCGGATTCCAGGACTTTTACCCGAAGCTCCAGATTATTGGTACTGAGGATTTCGCAAAGCTCGGCATTGGAACTGATCAGACTCCCCATTTTGAATTGAAGATCGGCTACTTTCCCACTGATTGGGGCTTTGACTTCGCAGCGCTCAAGATTAAGCTGTGCCTCCTTGAGTTCGATTTCGGCGAGAAATACGCCATTCTTTGCTTTGAGCTGCTGTTCTAAAAATGTCTTCCGCTCTTCATCCCCTGATGCAAAATCACGGGAAAAACCCAATTTATCATTTTCGAAGGATGCCTGCGCATTTTGAAGAGCGATTTGGGCTTTCTGAAGACGTATCTCAGCTTCGGTGGGGTCGAGCTTGGCGATCACCTGACCCTTGGTGACAGACTGACCTTCACGGATAGGTAGCTCGATGAGATACCCAGGTTGCTCAATGACCGCCTTGACTTGGGCAGCAGCTTCGAGTTTCCCGGTGGCATTAATTAGGTAATCGAAGCTTTTGGTTTCGGCCTTGGCCACCCGTACCTCGGTAGCGGCCACTTCATTTCTGAAAGATTCTGCAGGGATTTCTTCCTGCTTTTCGGTGTCTTCCTGACAAGAAAAACTAAAGCCCATCAAAAAGATAAGCGCAAAATAGCGGTAGTGTTTCATCTAAATAATCGTTAGAACCCTAATAAACTAATTAATTGGATTGAAACAAAAATTGATGTTAAAAAAGACTGTTAAAAATGGTGAATGGAGGTCGCTCGATTTTAATATGAAAGTGAATTTTGTTTATATAATTATAAAGAGTTGACTAACAACTTTGAAAGATTGAATAGTTATAATCACTTTAGTTTGATATTCCTTTCCCTCCTACCCTATCAAACCCCTACCAAATCGGCCAAGCCCACGAAATCGGTCTTTTTCGAAATAAAACAGCCTCCTCAAAATACCGAATCCGGAGAGTTCCTGGAGCTTTCCCTTCGAATTGATCATACAATTCATTCATGGCGTCTATCGAAGCTACTTCAAGTTTGACTTGTGCTATTCCATCATCGAGCATTTGAAGTTGGGAAGCCGCACCCCGGGATAAATCAATAATCCTCCTTGAGGCTTTCGGCAAGCGGTCATTAATTCGTACCCAAACTGTATCTCCGGTATCCAATCGAGTCACCTTCACACGAGTATCAAAAGGCAGGTATTTATGGGCGGCCGTAAGACTGTCTAGGTGAAATATCTCCCCATTAGCCGTTTGGCGCAAATGAAAGCGCTTCCCGTAAAAACTCGCCCATCCTGTCTGAATCTGTACAGAATCCGCTCCCTGAGCCTTAATATCCCAAGGCAACCTAAAAATCAGAAGTAAAAGCAGCGAAAGTAAAGATTTATTCATCAGCAGAAGCAGGTCAACAAGAATGCCAATTTCTTTCCAGCAAAGATCTACCGATAATCAAATGGTAGGCGATAAAATATTCAAATAATGGCACTCAAATAAGCCTGTGGGAATATCTTCTTTGTTGTTTGTCCCTGGACGTCGGGAGAGTAAAGCGAGATGCTTCCGGATTAAGTTCCTTTCAAGGCATTCAACTGTTCACACTTTTTTTGCTTGAGATAAAATAGAAAATCATAAAAAATTTTGAGAAACTTATAACCCGATAAAAACCTAATCAAATATTAGAATAAGTCAATTTTCAACTAAAGAAAGAAAGAATTTATAACTTTTTAAACTTTAAATATTTTTGAAGGAAAAGACACTTTTTTAAATTTCAAAACCATAAATAATATTTTTAAATACATTTTTTTGCGTTTCAAATATTAGCATGCATATTTGCGAACGATTAGACACCCATCTCTTCCCGATAGTCCTAAACTGAATTTGTACAATTTTGACCAAAGTACTGAACACGAATTTACCCTTGAAAAAAACCTATGATCTCTAGAATTTCTAAAAATATTCTTTCGAGGTTTTCAGCTCAAATGAAAGTCGTGGGGCTATTTTGGCTTTTGGCCTGCGTAGGCTTTTTTAGCAATATTTCAGAGGTAAAGGCTCAGTTCCCAGTAATCGAATCCACCGCTACATTTCAGAATAATTCGAGACCAGATAATCATGATGTAGACTTACCAAATGGGATCCAAAACGGCGATTTGCTATTGATGATTTTGCGGCCTCAATCTAGTAGGTCAATCAGTATTCCCTCTGGATGGATTCAATTAAGTACTAGAAATGATAACGGTCGATCATATGTCATTTATCGTGAAGCAAATGGTAATGAGGGCTCCAGTCTAAATATTAGGTTAGACGATGATGGACGACTTGCTGCAATTACCTACCGGATATCGAATTGGGAAGGAACTCCAGAGGCAGTTGTAGCGGGTTCTAACACGACCAATCCACCTTCTTTGACCACTTCTTGGTCAGCCAGCCCTACGCTATTTTTAGCAGCTATAACCAATCGAGTTACCGAAAATAACGTTAATGGACCTCCTAGTGGATATGGAAATTTAATTACAGTAGCAAACTCAAGCAATAGAAGAACCTCTAGAGTTCGAGTTTCTTCCGCATCTCGCAATTCAACTAACTCAAACGAGAACCCTGGTTCATTCAACCTATCGGGAGATTTCGATTCTCCCCATGCCTTCACCATAGCAATTAAAGGCAAAGCGAGAGTTTTAACGGTTACAGCCAACCCAATCACCAAGGTTTATGGGCAATCCGATCCAACATTAACTTATTCGGTATCTGGTTTTCAAGGGAATGACAATGCAAGTATTATTACTGGATCTTTATCTCGAGCTAATGGTCAAAATGTAGGAACCTATGCCATCAATCAAGGAAATCTTGCTGCTCCAGGTTACACCATAGAATTTGTAGGGGCAAATTTTTCAATCACTCCAAAGCTTCTAACCATTACCCCTGATGATGGCCAATTCAAGCTTATAGGCGAGTCGGACCCTAGCTCCTTCACCTATCAAGCATCTGGCTTTGCCTATTCTGATAATCCCTCCATTCTCTCAGGAAACCTCGTACGGGATGCGGGAGAATCTGTTGGTTTCTATGAAATCAGGCAGGGTAGCCTAAGCAGTTCCAGTGGCAATTACACGATTGATTTTGTCTCAGGAATATTCTTTGAAATCCAGTCAAAGGTCTTAACAGTCACAGCCAATCCAATTACCAAGATTTATGGGCAATCCGATCCAACATTAACTTATTCGGTATCTGGTTTTCAAGGGAATGACAACGCAAGTATTATTACTGGCTCTTTATCTAGAGCTAATGGTCAAAACGTGGGGACCTACGCTATCAATCAAGGAAGTCTTGCTGCTCCAGGTTACACCATAGAATTTGTAGGGGCAAATTTTTCAATCACTCCAAAGCTTCTAACCATTACCCCTGATGCTGGCCAATTCAAGCTTATCGGCGAGTCGGACCCTAGCTCCTTTACCTATCAAGCATCTGGGTTTGCCTTTGCTGATAATCCCTCCATTCTCTCGGGAAACCTCGTACGGGATGCAGGAGAATCTGCTGGCTTCTATGAAATCAGGCAGGGTAGCCTAAGCAGTTCCAACGGTAATTACACGATTGATTTTGTCTCGGGAATACTTTTTGAAATCCAGTCAAATCCAACTCAATACCTAGTCACCGTTTCTTCTCAAAATCCAAAAAAAGGCACCTCGATTACCATCACAGCTCAATTAGCAGATGTCAATGGGAATACTGTATCAGAAGCGGGAAGATTAGTTTCCTGGTCCGAACTGAATGGAAACTCTGGCACATTCTCCTCTTCCACATCCACTACAGACGGAGATGGAATTGCCACCATAGAATTTACTGTCGCTAATTCAGTTGGGATTACAACTCAAATTACTGCTTCCGGATCAGGCGGACTATTCGGAACCTCCCCAGAAATCACTACGGTGGATGCCATTCCGACCCAACTGGTCTTTGTACAAGACCCCTCAGGCAGTACGACAGAAGCAGGACAACCTTTTGCTCAACAGCCGATTATTGAAGTTCAGGACGCAGATGGGAACCGGGTAGAAAGTGCTTCAGTCCTTGTTTCTTTAAGTTTGGAATCTGGATCTGGAGAGTTACGCGGGGAAATCGAACTCCAGGCAGTCAATGGATTGGCGACTTTTTCGGGATTAAACATTGACTTGGTGGGAAATGATAAGGTGATTTTGGCAGAATCCGAGGGATTATCTTCTGCCTCCAGTGGGCAATTTGCTATCTCGGTAGGACCTGCTGCACTATTCACCCGCTATGCAGGAATCCAACAGGTGGCTCCCACAGGAATGGCGGTCACCACTCCTCCAGCAGTTAGGGTTCAGGATATTTTTGGGAATCCAATTTCAGGGGTTTCGGTAATTTTTTCCGTCACTTCTGGTGGAGGCAATATTGAACCAACCACGGCAGTTTCTACGAATTTGGCAGGGATAGCCTCCTTGACTTCTTGGATTTTGGGTGAGACTCCTGGCCAAAATACACTAACTGCAAGCTCTTCAGGTTTCACTTCTCTGACATTTACAGCCCTTGGTACCGAAGATGCAATACAAGAATTCAATACCAGTATCACTTGGACTGTGCCTCCGGGTGTGACCAGCATTATGGTCGAGGCTTGGGGCGGCGGTGGAGGCGGCGGTGGATCTGGTTCATTTTTCGGTACTGGTAGAGGTGGCGGAGGCGGAGGCGGAGCCTATTCTTCAGCCACCATTTCAGTCTCTCCGGGACAAACACTTAGCATCAATGTTGGTGTGGGTGGTGTAGGAGGCGCTAATGCTGATGGTCAAAATGGAGGTTTTTCTAGTATAGAAACCGGAGGTAACGAGCTAATCAGTGCCAATGGAGGAATAGGTGGCCAAGGAGCTGCTGGTATTTTTGGAACATTTAATGGCAATGGTGGAAATGGAGGAAGCGGAGCAGGAAGTACTCCTGGAGGAAATGGGGGTAATGGAAATAATAATTTTGGAGGAAATGGTGGTGGAGACGGTGGAAACGGCGGATCTGCGCAATCGAGTGGAAATGGAAATGATGGAAGCTCCCCTGGAGGAGGTGGAGGAGGTTCAGTCAGTTCTGGATTTGGCTCAAATCAAGGCGGTAATGGAGGCTCGGGCAAAATCATTATCACTTACCCCAAACCTGTCAACCAATTCCGTGCGGCAAGCTCCGGCAACTGGGAGGATGAAAATACCTGGGAGCAGCAGTTCTCGAATGGACAATTTGCAAAGATCAACTCCAAACCTGGGACAAACTCCATGGTGATGATTTCGGGAGAAAACACCAAGGTCAATGTCTCAGACAATCTTTCTATCTCAGGTTCAGTCAGCATAAACGGAAAAGGTGAACTGAGTCTAGTCTCTGGAAAATCCTTAAGCTTAAACTCAGGCTCAACGCTGACTGTAGGGAATGAAGGAATCCTTAGTCTCCCAGCCGAAGGCACTGTAAATGGAGCTGGAAATGTAACGGTTAGCAAAGGGGCAACCTTAGCTATTGCACATCCAGATGGAATAAGTCTTTCAGGGAATAATGGAGCAATTCAAAATACTGGAACCCGTACCTTCAGTAGTGAAGCTAATTACATGTATAATGGGTCCGAAGCCCAATCCATAGGAAGCGGGTTACCATCAGTCGTCAACTCTCTGATGATTGACAATAGCTCGGTAGTCACGCTGGATAGACCTTTAGAAGTTACATTGGATTTAGTCATGAATTCAGGTTCATTCCAATTGGATGAATCACTATTAGTGGATCTTGGGATGACTTTGAATGGTTCCTCGGAGCTTGTTGTGAAAAATGGAGTATCCTTCACCGCAGACTTATTATCTAATCTAAACACTAATGATGCTTCACGGATCGTGTTGAACCCCGGAGCTAAATACAGTAATCTAGGAATCAGTACCCCTACTATCGAAGTGCAGCAACTTCTGACTGGGGTGAAAGGATGGCGAATGCTAGGCTCTCCGGTAAGTGGGGCTACATATCTCAATTTCTTGACTGGACTGGAAAGTCAAGGCTTTACAGGAAGCTCCAACCCTAGCCTTCAGCCCAATGTACTTTGGTGGGACGAAACAGATGGTGGCACTACCCTGCAAGGATGGAGACAACCTTCCAATATCAGTGAGCAAGTCCCGAATGGAAGAGGACACTATGTGTATGTCTTTGACGGAGGTTCCAAGGCTTCATCCGGCAATTACTCTGATAATCTCCCAATAACCTTATCAGCCTTTGGTTCTGAGATAAATCTGAACAATGGTGGATTTGATTTTGGAGTGACCTACACTCGACGCAATGAAGATTTCAAAGGCAATGTAGAGTCAGGGACCTACACGCAAGTGGAAAGCGCTGTGGAAGGCTTCAATTTACTTGCCAATCCAACAGCCAGTTTTATTGACTTTTTCAAAGAAAGTGGCTGGACTAAATCTGGAATCGATGAAACTATCTACATCTGGGATCAGAATTTCAACAATGGTCAGGGAGATTTTAGAGAAGTGACAGAAGATACGCCAGAAGCAAATCGGTTAATTGCTCCTTATCAAGCTTTTTGGGTGAGAACAAACCAAGAAAACCCGAGCCTGACTCTTTCAAATGAGGCTAAGTCCTTTGCTTCAAGCATGTTTTACGGAAGAGTTATGAGTGAAGTGCCAGGAGCAAATACCTCAAAAATTAATCTTTCGATTCAGGGAGAGGGATTAAAAGCGAATGCCAGTCTGAGAATTTCCGATCAGGGGGAAGATGGCTTGGATCCTTGGGATGCATTTCAGCTGGAGTCTCTCAACAGCTCCTGGCTCAACCTATACTCCTTAGGATCTCCAGATCAATTGGATCCATTGGTAATTAACCATTTAAGCTTGCCTGAGCAGGGCGAAAAATCAATCCCGCTCTACGTGGCAGCCGCCAAGAATGGGCAGACTTTCTCAGGAAGTTATACCTTAAACTGGGAATTACCGCTTGATTGGCCTTCTGATGTACCGGTAGTACTAATGGACCACATCTCCAAAACTGCTATTGACATGAGTGAGGTGCAATCTTATGAATTCAGCTTTGAGGCACCAACCTCTACCAATATGCGGATTCGAACAGAGGACGGGGAGATGAAACAACCACAAGCAGTGGTATTTTCGCATGAGATCAAAGATGGAGAAGGACAGAATTTCAGAACCAAAAGCGGTCAAATCACTCGTCCATTTACGATCATTATCGGCTATACAGGTGATGGAGCCAATCCAGAATATCGCCCCGAAGTACCAAAACTTTACACCCCTTACCCTAATCCTTTTGTTGACCGTACAATGATCAAATTTTATCTTCCTGTAGAGGATGCTGCAGAAATAAAAATCTACAGCATAAATGGTCAGGAAGTAGGAAGTTTCGAAAAGCAACTTTATCCAGCCGGAATTCACACTTTGGAATGGATACCAAATGCAATTAATCTACCAAAAGGAGTGTACCTAATTCATCTTCAAACGAGTAATCAGCTGATGGTCCAAAAAGCTATTAAATTATAATTCAATGTCAAAAAAATTATTCCTGATCCTGCTTTTTGGGTTTTTAGCACTGCAAACTCACGCTCAATCATCCTCTTTTTCCATCAAGGCTACAGCCGTGGTGATGGAGAATCTACAAATGATTACGATTCGGGATATGGACCTAGTGAGTCCAGCGATTGTTGAAAATGCAATTACTGTCAGTCCGATTACAAGTACCTATGCTGGGCTATTTAAGATTTTGGGTAGTCCAAATGCAAGAGTTCAGATTAATTATACACCAAGAGAAACTTTGGTGGAGCAAAATGAAGGAGTAGGGCTGGTTCAGGCGGTTTATTCCCTGAGCGCAGCTCCAGAAGACAATCAATCAGCCAGTTTTTTGTTGACGCAGGGAAATGCTGATGTCACCATCGGCCCGATGGGTGAGGTATTTATTTGGCTGGGGGCCGAATTGGACGTTTCCCAAGCTACTCAGGGTAATTATGTATCAGAATTTGTCATAGAATTTGAATACATGTGATGAAGAAGGTTGCAATTTTGATCGGGCTTTTACTTTTATCGAATCTAGTGATCAGCGAGGCGGTTGCTCAGCGGATCAATTTCTCAACCTGGACAGGAAGTGAGGATGTAAGTATTCATTCGATTGGATCGGTGATTTCCTCCTTGCGATTCAATGAGAAACAGCAAGTTCTCTTGGCCAATACACCAGCCATCAACATTGCAAAAAATGATCCCCAAGTTGCCATTTTTGAAATTGAAGCACCCTCCGAATTTGATATTACGGTAGAACTTCAGGCCCCTAACTTTCTGGCAAAAGAAGGCGATCCAGAAAATGGAACTATCCCTTTCGCTTTACAAATGTCATATAGCAATCAAGGATTACCCAATGAAATGGCCGCTCTCGGATCATCTATGGATGTCCCTTTGGGTTTTACAAGCGTGACTTTTCCGGTTCATGCAGGAAGAAGAGGTGTACCCCTTCCTCCAAACCCAGAATTGTATGGAAATGCGCGGCCAAAATCAACAGTCTACCTGTTTGTTTATGGTACTTTAGGCCCGATCGGACAGGTCAGTGCAGGAAATTATGTAGGTGAAGTCTTAATTAATGTATATGTATCAGGCGACGATTAAGGTATTATTCTTAGTCTTGGGCATTGGCCTTGGTTCTTTACAAAAAGGATTCGCTCAAAGTCAACCTGTCCGAATCAGTATTGAACTCCCAGCCGGTGTAGGCCTGAGCTCAAAAGTTCCTTCTGCAACTAGCACAAAAGGAGGGAATTCGGGAATTTCGGAATCTGAAAAGGTGGACTTTGCTTTGATTGCTGAAGACGGGACACTAATTCCACTCACCTGGATCCAAATGAGAAGCTTGGAAAACAGCCAATTTTTGATCGACCTTCGAGATGAAAAAGGAATTCAAATTAATTTTCCTATTTACTTTTTGAATGATCAAACGGATGAACTTTCTTTATCCAAAGCTTATGAAAGACTTCCGGCATTAATGCAATTCGATCGGTCTTCCCTACTAATTAGAAATAAAACACCACGTCAAACTTCAGTTCGAGCTTGGTTGGGAATCCCGAGTCTGGTCCCTGGGACCACCTTGGTTTTGGAGTACTTTTAATCCGACTTCGAAAGGAAAAAAACATACTTCTCAAAACCCCTGATACTAATAGAGGTATTGACTTTTTGGCTTCTACAACTTCTAGCTTAAGCCTGCAAATTTACCATTCACTTCAGGTAGTTAAGTTTGAAAACCTGTCCAGCAAAATTCTTTTAAAAGACTCACAAATAAGAGCAAAAAAAATCCAAGAACACCCTGCCCTACTGCAGTTTTTGGTTGTCTTAGCTGATTCCCAATTACAATATTTCTCGTTTGAATTCAATATGAATTCCATCAAAATAAAGGAGTTTGCCATGAATTACTATTTTCTTTTTAGGCGATGATTCTTAAGAAATTATTATAGAAATGGAATTCTATCCAATCATTTATATTTTCTCCTAAAAGAAAGCAGATTTTTTTGACAAAAAAGAATTTTTTTTCGAGTAAATTTAATATTAGTAAAATGCAATTTTTATTGAATTATTGGTCAATTATTTTCATTTTTTATAATCCTATTTATTGATTTTAGAAATCCAAAATACACATTTTTTCATTTGAAATTATTTTTTATGTATTTCAAATACATTTATTTGGGTTTTAAATCATCTTTACAGTATATTTGTAACAGTAAAAGTGATTAAAGGATCTATTGATAAAAATTTAACTATTTCAAGAACACAACAGATACTAAGAATCATTTTTCACTACCTAGGTAAAATCAAAATTGAAACACAAAAACAAACCTTTAAACAATCAAATTAAACAAGTACAAACTATGAAAAAACTAGTAAAAATTATCGTCGTGGCGGCATTCGCCATCGGATTCGGAGTAACGGCTCAGGCGCAAGTTAGAAGTGATGATATGACTGTATCAGCTACTGTGTATGATGCCATTTCAGTAGAAAAAACAGCTGACTTGAATTTCGGCCAAGTAATGAAGGGTGCTAAAAAGTATATTAAACCAGGAGGTGGCGCTGCATCTAGTGATGGTGAAAATGTTTCTACAGCGGGTATTCGGCAAGGCGGTTTTAAAGTATTTGCCGGTGCTGGTTCTAATGTGATACTTTCCTTCAATAACTTGACAGAATTAGTTAATGGAACCAATAAAATGCCTATTATCTTCAATGAAAATGAAGCTGGTGAAGAGGAGACTACAATAGGATATGGAACTGAGTCCAGCTCCTTGACAAGGTTAAACGTAGCAACAGCCAACCCTATAACATTCCCTACCTCGACAGTTGATGGAAAAAACGGGACTTATGTATATGTGGGAGCAACTGTTAATCCTGCTGCGGATCAAGTTAGCGGAATTTACACTGCTACCCTGACTTTAACTGCAACCTATAATTAATTCAATCCAAAAGGATACCGGTGGAAAAGACTTTTCTACCGGTATTTTATACTAAATACCAATGAAATCTCTCATCCTATCGATTCAATTTCTACTTGTCTTTGGCATCGTTCAAGCGCAAGTTTCATTAGCTCCGACTACCGTATTTGCTGATGCAAATGGGATCGGTACTATGTATGTTTCCAATGGTTCAGATAAGCCACAAGAAGTTAATATCAGCTTTTTATTTGGCTATCCCGGAAATGATGCGGATGGAAATCTGCAAATGATCTATTCCGACAGTATCAGAGAGAATCAGGCGGGCTTAGGAGACCGAATTCGTACATTTCCTAAGTCCTTTATACTGGCTCCAGGTCAACAACAAGCAGTGCGTTTCCAAGTCCGTCCGGATAGAAACAGACCCGATGGAATGTATTTTACAAGAGTCAAGGTAGCCTCCAATGAACAAACAGCTAGCGTAGAAGAAACAACAACCGAGGGTATCAGTACGCAGATTAGCTTAAGGTTAGAACAAGTTATAGCCGTCTTTCAAAAAAATGGAGAAACCTCCACTGGCCTGGAGTTCAAAGAAATAGCGGCAAGCAGAAAGGAAAATTTTATTAAGGTAGAATCTAAATTCACTGTATCAGGCAATTCCCCATTTCTAGGAAGCTTGGAAGCGGTAGTGAAATCGAATTCAGGTGAAATAGTCGCAAGACATCAGCAGACGGTAGCCATGTATTTCGAAGGCCTCAGAAGCTATTCCATTCCAATTCCAGAAGACATTACACCAGGAGATTATGAAGTAGAGCTCCTTTTCAAAACAGAGCGCTCTGACATCTCAAGTTCTGACTTGGTTCAATCACCTCCTGTCAGAAAAAAACTTAGTGTTACGTTCTAATTCACAAAAATTCTTCTCCAAAACTTTCTAAATCGTAGTCACGGTGGACATAATCAATCCAGTGGTATTCTTCTGGAAGCGGGTTTTTTGTGCCCTGTCAATACTTGCTTTTTGCCTAGGTTCCATACCCGAACTGCAGGCTCAGCAAGAACCTGACGGAGAAGCCCTGCTGACTTTTTCACATCCATCCATCGGACAATATTATGTGAATGCGGTTTTTTTTGGAGATGTAGCATTCTTACCACTCGGTGAATTCCTGAGCCTCACTGAGATTCCTTACGAACAAACCGATAATAAACTGGGCCTACAGGGAGTCTATCCCAGTCCAAAAGAAATTTGGAAAATAGATCCGGTAGCAGGTTTCATTTGGATCAATGGAGTTTCAGAACCACTTCCTGCAGATAAATTTTACCTGGGCGAACTCGATCTTTTTGTTCATCCAGAATATTTCCAGCGCATATTTGGAATGGAATTTACTGTAAACCCTTACGCACTATCCTTGTCTCTTAAGTCAGAGCAAGCTCTTCCAATCGAAGAGAAAATGAAACGTGAGGCCATCCGAAAAAAATTAATGGCAAGAGGTGAACATCAGGGAGATGTTCCTATGGCCTTTCCAAGAGATCGGTCCATTTTGGGCTTGGGTATGATGGACTACGCTGTCAATTTTGACCAGTCCTCCGGAAATACAGTTACCACCTTTCAACTCAGGGCCGGCGGCGAGTTTTTAGGCGGGGATATTCAGGGAGCCTACACCGGTTCTGTAGATGCTGAGGGTTTGAGCAGCCAATTCTCGGGGTTGCGCTGGCGATATGTATTGCCGGGAGGCTTAAAACCTAACAAAAACGTCCTGCTGAGCAGCATCACCCTAGGACAAATCAATACCACGAGTCTGACAGACGCTGTTTCTTTGACGGGCTTTTCACTGACAAACAATCCTGTAATTCCCCGACAAGAGTTGGATGTCTATGTGATCGACGGCTACACCGAGAGAGATTCAGAGGTAGAGCTATTGATTGGGGGGCAATTGGTTGACTTTATGCGGGCCGATGAGGTTGGTTACTATCGATTCAATGCACCGGTGACCTATGGAACGGTCCGTTTAACGCTGAGAATCTATACGCCTCAGGGAGAAGTGATCATCCAAGATCGTCAATTGCAGATCCCTTTCTCCTTCCTGCCCAAGGGATTTTTGGCTTACAATATTCAAGGTGGCAGGCTCCAGAATGCTGCAGATTCCCTTCCCTCTGATCTTGTGGGACATGCGGACCTTGCATTTGGATTGAGTAAATCAACGACAATACGTGCGGGTGTAAATTATGGGGACTACTTTGGCATCAGTAGACAGAATACTTCCTTTGGATTGTCTACCCGTTTGTTTCAGCAATACCTCTTCAACGTAGATTATTTACCCGAGCGATACTATCGAGCCAATGCCAGTGTTTTTTATGCCAATAACATCAACATCAGTGCACAGGCTACCGAATACCTGACGCTTCCAGACGAAGAAAATGCAAGTAGCCAGCCTATAAGAGATGCTAACTTAAATGCCTTCCTTCCATTTAAGCTATTTGGAAGATTTTCAGGGATTCGATTCGGTGGAGAAAAGCAATGGCTAATGGATGGATACAAGGGAAATCTCCAGGCTGACTTTAATATGCAGCTTGGGAAACTGGCCGCACGATTCAACTATCGGGCACAGCTTTTTGGTCAAGGCAGTGGTGATGATCTCTCCTCGGAATTTGCCCCCGGAGTTTTGACAGGTTCCTTCACTTATTCCCTTCCACGAAGTCCAAGTTTACCTGTTTTTGTGAAAGGCATGTTTATCCGATCTCAAGTAAGATACAATACTGCCTCCTCCCAATTGTCTAATCTGAATATCCAAGTTTCACAGACGCTTTTTAAACTGGGACGCCTAAGCATGGCGTATGATCGGGATTTGGTTAACGGTAATGGACAATTTCAGATTGGATTTCTTTACGACTTTAACTTCTTCAGGTCGTCTTCTCAATTTTCAAAACGAAAAGGAGACTATTCTGTCCGACAAAGCATCAGTGGATCGATTGGTATAGATCCTGTGGCTGGTGCCTTGCTACCTTCCAATCGAGATCAGGTATCGAGGTCAGGAGTATCAGTGCGGATGTTCATTGATGAAAATGAAAATGGGAAGTTTGATAAAGGAGAGGAAATTGTCCCTGCCAAGGCAGTACGTCTAGATAAATCCGGAAATATGCTATTAGGATCTGATGGCGTACTGAGAATCACCCAATTGCAGAGTTATTGGACTTATACACTGGAAATTGATACGCAGTCCTTGCCCGATCCAACCTTGGCACCTAAGGAAAAGAAATTTGGCTTCGTAGCTGAACCGAACCGGTTCAAGGTAATTGATATTCCGCTTTACCGAACAGGGATCATTGAAGGGGCTGTGCTTATGAAGCAAAAGTCCGGAGAACAAGGAATAGGCGGACTTAGGTTGCTACTTACCAAAAAAGGGACAGGTGAACTTATAGAAACCCTTCGGACTTTTGCCGATGGATCCTATTATGCATTTGGTTTACTCCCTGGAAATTACCAGTTGGAAATAGATCCTAAACAGCTGGAGTTTTTGAATGCCAATGTTGATCAAAGTATCATCGAATTTGAAATCAAACCGCTGATAGATGGGGACTATTTAGAAAACCTGAATTTCACCCTTTCAAAGATCGAAGAGGAGTAGGCTTTTGAAGACTTAATTAGTTTACCATTAAGGCAATAAAATTGAGCCTTTAATGAACAAATGCATTCAATATCAAGTTGATTTTGGGCGGTTTATATCTTGTGATGGTCAAAAAATCTATTGATTTTTGCTGTTCATTTAAAAAATCCGCGATAAATTAAATTTACATTTTAGCAAAACCCAACAATCTTATAATCACCAAAGTAAGCCATGAGAATTTTAGAGAAGAATATGGGATTACTTGATATTGGGATAAGAATAATTCTTGCTGCGGTATTATTCACGCTATTTTTCACCAATACAGTTACCGGAACAATAGGTTTTATTGATTTGGGCATAGCCATATTATTCACAGTTACTTCCTTTGTTGGATTTTGTCCTCTATATAAAGTTTTCGGATTTAAAACCTGTCCGAATAAGAGGTTAAAGTAACTTTTTCTAAAAAAGAGACTCGAAGGCTCAATTCGACACCTCCTTCTTTCGATTCATTTTTACCAAAATTCCTAAGGTAAAACTAGACCCAAACATTCAGAAAATCAGCATCAATATAATTTTGAGCTGGATTTGATTCATTGGCAGTCCCGTGTAAACAAGAATGCCAATTTCTGTCCAAATTAGTTTTTCCCTTGGAGGATCTCCCTTCATCAGGTATCTTGGATTAAGATTTTAAATTCAAGTTTTTTCATTCCAAATGCTCAAAATCCTTCATACTGCAGATTGGCACATTGGCAAGCGCCTACAGGAATTTCCCAGAATCGAAGAGCAAAAGCTCGTGCTCGACGAAATCTGCCAGATTGCCGATGAGCAGGAGGTTGACCTTGTCGTTTTGGCGGGTGATATCTTCGATAGCTTCAATCCTGCGCACGAAGCCGTGGAATTGCTATACAAAACCCTCCGCAGACTATCCAAAAATGGAAATCGTCCTATCATCGCCATCTCCGGCAATCATGACAGTTCCCAATTTGTCGAAGCACCCGATCCCCTAGCGCGGGAAATGGGTATTTTCTTCTATTCCCGCTATGACAGCCTTATTCCTAGTGGAACACTGGACTCAGGAGTCGAAATTCTACGAACAGACAAAGGTTTTGTGGAATTAAAACTTCCAAAAATTAACTTTCCTATCCGGTTGATTTTGGCTCCCTATGCGCATGAGGTCAGCTTACGCACCTATCTTGGGGAGGAAAACCGGGAGGAAGAATTTCGCAATCTCCTTGCTGATAAATGGAAAGCCCTGGCTGACCAATACTGCGATTCCAATGGGGTGAATGCCTTCGTTGGCCATTTCTTTTTTACAAAAAAAGGAGCTCCGCTTGAAGCCGAACCTGAGTCAGAGCGCCCAATCCTACATGTTGGCGGTACACAGGCACTTTTTACAGAGAATCTCCCTCCACAGATTCAATACGCAGCGCTAGGGCACCTGCATCGCTACCACGCGGTGGATAAAAATCCTTGTCCTGTAGTCTATTCCAGCAGTCCGCTGGCTTATTCCTTTTCGGAAGCAGACCAGGAAAAGCAAGTAGTCATCGTCAGCTTAGAGCCTGGAAAAGCCGCTGAATACAGACCAATCCCCTTAAAATCAGGACGACCACTTTACCGAAAAACCTTCGACAATCTTCCTGACACGTTGGATTGGCTAAAGGAAAATTCATACTGTTTTCTGGAACTCACCTATCAGACAGAACATTCGATTGATGCCAATACTCGCAAAGCAATCAATCAGGCCCATGACGGAATAGTCAACCTGATTCCCCAAATCAAAAACCCTCAAGGGCAAGAATCGCTAAGCCTGAAAGCTGAAGATCTCGAAAAAGACATGCTCAGCCTTTTCAAGCTTTATTTTCAAAGTGAACGGGGACAAGAACCGAATGAAGAGCTCCTCGAAATTTTCAAAGAAGTCATCAGTCAAGATTCCAACGCATGATTCCTGTACAGTTAGAAATTCAAGGCCTCTACTCCTATCGCGAAAAGCAGACGATCAACTTCGATCCGCTGACAGCAGCTGGTCTTTTTGGTATTTTCGGAGCTGTGGGAAGCGGGAAGTCTTCTATCCTTGAGGCCATTTTATTGGCTCTCTATGGTAGCACAGAACGTCTCTCAGATCGTGGTGAAAAAAACTCCATGCTCAATCTCCAAAGTGAGCAGATGCTGATTCGATTTATCTTTCGCTCCGGAAAAAACAATACCCAAACCTTCCTCGCTCGCTATGAAGCCAAACGCAACAAAAAGGATCCCGAACGGGTAGATCCGGCTTCTCATATCTTCTATCAGCAATCGGGCTCAGATTGGGAAGCGATCGATACTAAAGCTGAGGATATCATTGGGATGAAAAAGGAACATTTCAAGCAGACAGTGATCATTCCTCAGGGGAAATTCCGGGAATTCATCGATCTCACCCCGGGTCCACGGGCTGAAATGATGAAGGAACTCTTTGGTTTGGAGCGCTTTGATCTATCAGGTAAAACGGGGCATCTCCTAAGAGCTGTAAAAGATGAAAAGATCCGATTAGAAACTCGATTGCAAAGCCTGGAAGCCTATTCCGAGGAAGGGGCAAGGGAAATTCAAGACCAATTAGTAGAGGCTCAGAAGAACTGGGAGAAAAGTCTGTCCGAGTTGGAAAAGCTGGAGAAAAGCTTGAAAACCCAAGAAAACCTTCGGGAAAAACATGAAGCTTGGCAGCAAAACCAAAAGTCTTATGCTGAGCTCCAAGCGCAGAAACCTCAGATAGAAGAAAAGCGACAAATTCACAGGGATTTTATAACCGCAAAAACCTACCTGAGACCTGTTTGGAATCAGCTACAAGAGCTTCAAAAAGATGTCGAAAAATACCGGGTAAGCATTACGGACGCAGAGCGATTCGCGTTAGAATTTGAAAAGGAAATTGATCGACTACAGCAGGAGGAAACGGCCCTTCGGCAAAAGAATCAAGACAGACCCAAGCGGGAAGGAAAGATCCGCGACCTCAAGAAAGTCTTGGAAATTCAGGAGCTGGATTCTAGGTTCCAAATTGCCAAAAATGAACTGGATCAAATCCTTCCTGCAATTCAGACATTTCAGGCAAAGCGAAAAGACCTGGAAAAGGAGATTCTGGAAAAAGAAAACTTCCTACAGTCCGAATCCGGCACGGATGTCAATCAACTTGCCGAATTAAAAAACCAACTGAGTTCCTGGAAGGATCTTTTGGAGCAGTTGGCGCAAAAGGAAAAGCTCATTTCCCAATTTGAAAAGGAAAGCGAGCATGTGGAAAACACGCTTTTGAAATTGCGGCATAGCATCCCGAGCGAATTTGAGAACCTCGATGAGTGGCAGCAAGCTCAAAAGGAAGTAATCAATAGTTGGGATGAAAAACGGGAAAATTTGCTTCGCAAATCCGGACTTCACAGCCATGCCCACTTGCTGGAGGATGGAGAACCCTGCCCGCTTTGCGGTTCCTTAGAGCATCCCAATCCTTTGGAAAAATCGGCTGCTGACCGAAGCTTACGCGAAATCGAACAAAAGATCGGTCAAGAAAAAGAGGAGCTGGAGAAAATCCTTCTCATTAGACAGCAGCTCAAAGAGCAGGAGATCTATCAGCAAACACACGGTGAAAATCTGAAAAGAAACCGTTCAGAAAAATCGCTTCTGATAGAGAAAATTGAAAATTTGACCTCACAGCTTTCTGCCCAATCCATCCATCAAAAGGATGAATTGGAAGCTTTTATTGCAAAGCTGGAAAATCAGAGCCAAGTCCGGGAACAAAACCTGAAACAGCTTCAATCCCTAAGAAAAGAACTGGATCAGATTCAGAAGCAGCTGGATAGCTCGCAGGAAAATCTCCAAAAGGCCCAACTGAAAAAAGAAAATACCCTCACGGCGATCCAATCTAAAAAGGAGGAAATCAAGGATCCTGAATTTTGTAAAAGCTTTTTCTCCAAATCCCCTGAAAAGGTAGAGGAAACTATCCTGAAGGTAGAGAGGGACATTGAAATCGCAGCAGAAGAACTCGAAAGCAAGCAAAAATACCTGCAGGAAGTACGAACCAAAGCTACGACGAACCTTGCCGACTTGAAAAACTTCAAAGCGACACTTGCAACTGTGACTTCAAAAAATGAAAATCTAAGTGCAGAGTTTGAGCAACTGAAAGCGGAGCATGGGTTTCAGGATGAAGAGAAATTAATCGAGCTATTCGAGCATTCCTTGGATGCCGAAAAGACCGCGAAGGAAATTCAGAATTTTGATCAGCAGGTGGCATTGGTAAAAAGTAAAATTGAAGAATTGGAGCAGGATCAAGCGGTAGTTTCTTTCGATCAAGCCGCATTTGAACAGTTGCAAAGTGACTTAAGTCTTTTCAAAAATGAGTCAAGAGAGATTCAAAATCGTTTGACCCTACTTCAGGAAGAGCTTAAGAACACCAACCAAAAACTGGAAGAGAAAAAAGAGCAGGAGAAGCTTCTAGCCGAAGTAGAAAAACGGGAAACTTACCTTCGCGAACTGGAAAAACTCTTCAAAGGAAGCGGCTTTGTCAAATACGTGAGCTCGATCTATCTCCGTGAACTTTGCCATACGGCCAATCAGCGATTTATGAAGCTCAGTAAAAACAGCCTGGCATTGGAGATTGATTCGGATAACACCTTTTGGGTGATTGATTACCTCAATGGAGGCAAAAAACGACTGCTAAAAACGCTTTCCGGAGGTCAGACTTTTCAGGCTTCCCTCTGTTTGGCTTTGGCTTTAGCTGAAAAAGTCAAAGCACTCAACCAAGCTGACCAGAGTTTCTTCTTTTTGGATGAAGGCTTTGGGGCTCTGGATCGAAATTCCCTCCGCGTTGTATTCGAAACCCTAAAGTCCCTTCGCCACGAAAACCGAATAGTCGGGATCATCAGCCATGTGGAAGAGTTGCAGCAGGAGATCGGAGTCTTCGCCCAAGTCGAGCTAGACCCAGAAGTAGGTTCACAGGTGAGTTATTCTTTTTGATGTGTGTGTCGTCATGGCGATCCAGCGCGACGGAGAAGTCGCAGTGACGGGGTAAGACTCTTCCAATTTTTCATTAAATTGAAATCACCATCAAAATCTAACCCTCATGAGAACACTAATCAGCATTTTCTTTTTATCGCTAAGCTTTTCAGCTTTCTCCCAAAATACACCGAGCAAAGAAGTTCAAATCAAACTGGCTCTTTTGGCCGCTCCTGAAGATCAGCGAAGCGAAGCCACTGTCTATGCCTATGATGGAACGCTCTTGAGAAAAGGAAGCAATCAGACGATTTGCTTGGGGGATGATCCCAACCGAGAAGGACTGAGCGTCTCGTGCTATCATAGCAGCGCACAGCCATTTATGGAACGTGGATGGGCGCTTCGAAAGGAGGGAAAAGGTTTTCAAGAAGTCTTTGACACCCGGGAGGCTGAGGCAAAAGCAGGAAAGCTGCAATTACCCGATCAGGGCTCCGTACTTCATGCGCTGACAGCTGATGAGGCTGATGTCAATTGGGCTACCGGAGAGGCGCAAAATACTTATACGCGATCTGTGGTCTATATTCCTTGGGCTACTGCGGAAAGTACGGGGCTTCCACTGAAGCCCGCAGGTCCAGGACTGCCTTGGATCATGGACCCTGGTACCCACAGAGCTCATATTATGATCAACCCTCCAAGGAATTAAAGTCAAGAAAGACATAGCCTTTTTACAACCGCGACCGATTGGAAAAATGGATGAAGGAATTGTAGAGTCTATTTGATGGCTAAATAATTCATCACAAAACCTACATGAAAAAATTACTTATCACCGGAGCTACGGGAAATGTGGGTGAGCGAGTCATTCATTTCCTGAAAAACAATAGACAGGACTTTGAAATTTTAGCTTGCTACAGAAGTGAAAAAGATAAAGCGAGACTCTCAAAAATCACTGATATCACCCCTGTTTTTTTTGATTTTGAAGATATCGATAGCATAAAACTAGCTATTAATCAATGTGATATTCTATTCTTATTAAGGCCTCCACATTTGACAGACGTTAAGAAGTATTTCGAACCTATCACCCATTTAGCTAAAAAATCAGGACTTGAGCAGATCGTTTTTCTGTCTGTTCAGGGTGCTGAGTCAAGCACCTTAATCCCTCACCATAAAATCGAAAAACTTATTGTAGAAAGCGGTATTAATTTCACCTTTTTGAGACCTGCTTACTTTATGCAAAATTTCACCACTACGCTGAAAAGAGATATTCTTGAAAAAGATGAAATTTTCCTGCCAGCAGGAAACGCAAAGTTCACATTGATTGATCTCAATGATGTGGGCAAGCTCACTACTACTATATTGACTAATAATGAGTTACACATCAACCAAGCCTATACTCTAACTAATCAGGAACAACTTACTTTCCAGCAAATGGCAGCCATATTAAGTGAGGAATTGGGAAGAAAGATAAATTTCAAAAGCCCGAATCTTCTCAATTTTTTTATTCAAAAAAGAAGAGAGAAAGTCCCAACTGCCTTTATCCTTGTGATGATCATGTTGCACTATCTGCCAAGATTTTCATCAACTCCACCTACCACAGATACTGTGGAAAAGCTCATCGGATCAAAACCAATAAATTTTCGAGAATTTGTCAAAAGGGAAAACAGTTCTTTGAAGTCACCTAGTAGCTAACAAAAGGCATCTGATGGATAAATTCGTCTGAATTAACCTGCTTCAAAATGAAGTCCGACAAATCCGCCCGAGCGATTTTGGTCCCGGAATTGACTCCGACCCAGCCTACACGATAGCTTTCTTTTGGCTTTTCGTTTGTCAGCCTAGGTCCCCGAATAATCACCCAATCTAATCCGCTCTCTTTTAACACTTTGGAATGTTGAATCGCGTCATCCAGAACCTTTGAAAAAGCTATTTTCATAATAGCTCGTATAAGTTTATCTGCAAATTTAGGCTGATCCTTTTCTGGAAATGGAAGCCCACCGCCTGAGAGTGAGATAATTTTTCGGATCCCAAATCTGTTCATAGCCTTCACAATATGGTTAGTCCCATTTGTTTGAAGCCATTCTGGAGAATTTTTCACATGTCCGAATAAACTGACCACCAAATCACAATCTTTGATCGTGGTCTCCACATTTTCATAATTCAAGACATCCCCTTTGACAATTGTTAAATTATTGGAATAATAATCCACTTTTTTTGGATCCCTGACCAATGCCTTGATTTGATACCCTTGATCCAATGCCATCTTCAAGACAAGCTTGCCTGTCTGTCCAGTAGCTCCAAATAACGCGATAGTTTGCATGTGTTTATAATTTGATTTATGCCGTATGACCAATGACCCATTAGGAGGAATAGCCACCCACTGGAACAGCTTCCGTCAGATGGGTTCGGTCTTTTTACTTGTTTCTAAAATTCAATTCCAAAGCTAGGTTAAAAAGAATGAGCATACTATTTTAGCAGTACTAACCTTTTTGTGTGTATGAAAAATAAACCAATTGAAGTTACGGCTAGATGTCCTATAAGAACTACATTGGAACTCGTAGGAGGGAAATGGAAACTAATTATTCTCCAGCAGCTAATAAGCCATGAGGAATTGAGACTAAGTGAATTGAAGATTTTAATTCCAGACATCAGCGAAAAAATGTTGATCCAGGAACTCAAAACTCTAAAAATAAGTGATTTAGTTGATCGGATTAATTATGGGGAAGTTCCCCCAAGAGTTGGGTATCGAATTACTGAGAAAGGTCGAAATGCACAATTGCTGATAGATGAAATGGTACATTTTGCAAGAAGCTATGAGGAATAAAGACCTGTTTATTCATTTTGCCATCCACATTTGACAACAAATCGGATTCAAATTGATTATTTTAGATGCTAGTTATTGGAATTATGGAACAGTATATCGCTTTCTTCGAAGATTTGCCTGCACTTTACAAACTCGCTTGGGTAGTTGCCTGCTTGGGCTTGGTTTGGACACTTGAACTGGTCATTCCACTTGTCAGGCATCAATATGACAAGATTAAACATGATGGCGTCAATTTGGTGTTCCTGAGCATGTCCATGGTCATCAATGTGCTGGTTGGTATTGCCACAGTCGGTGTTTTTTATTGGATTAGTACTTCTAAGGTGGGGATTTTACAGTGGGTTGAATTACCCTTCTGGGCAGAGCTTCTCATTGCAGTGATGGCCTTGGATTTTATTGCGCAGTATGTGGCGCACTACCTGCTGCACCGGGTAGCTTGGATGTGGAAGTTTCATTTGGTGCATCATAGTGATACGAAAGTAGATGCCACCACTGGTACCAGACATCATCCGGGCGATTACTTTATCCGGGAACTCTTTTCGATTGCGACAGTGATCGTTTTTGGTATTCCAGTTGCTTTTTATGTTTTCTACCGAATTTGCACAGTCTTTTTCACTTACATCACCCATGCAAATATTGAACTACCCCGATGGATTGACAGACCGCTGAGTTTCATTTTTGTCACTCCCAACGTGCACAAATTTCATCATCACTTTGAGCGCCCTTGGACAGATACCAATTTTGGAAATATCTTCTCGATTTGGGATCGGCTATTCGGCACTTTTGTATACGATGACACCAAAAAAATCCAGTATGGAGTCGACGTGACTGACCCGCTTAGAGATGAAGATTTACGCTACCAATTGGGCTTACCACTGAATAAATCCATCAAAACAGACAAGGATTTGTAGGCTTATCAAAGTCCAAAAAATTCGATCACCGAATCGGCAATGTAATTCACTTCACCTTCAGTAATCCATGGATTCAAGGGTAGCGACAATCCTTGTTCAGTGAGCTTTCTGGCGTTAGGAAAATCTCCTTGAGACTGATAAGGCTCCATGTCCGGGATGATTTTTGGGTAATGGATCGCAGTTCCGATTCCCTTTTCTTTCAAAAAATTTCTAAGCTCATCCCGTTTGGTCGTCTCCACGACGAAAAGGTGAGCGTTGTGATCGTCAGCAAGAATATCCTCAGGCAGACCAAGTTTTGGGAGTCCACCCAATTTTTCTAAATAGACTTTAGCCAAGTCCTTTCTCCTTTTTTGAAAAGCATCAAATCTCCCCAAAAACAAATTCAAAAAACCAGCTTGAATAGAGTCTATTCGACTATTGCGGCCGACAGAAACATGATCATCCCGTCTGACTTGTCCATGATTGATTAAAACTCGGATTTTTTTGGCGATCTCTTCATCTTGAGTCAAGCACATGCCAGCTTCCCCCAAGGCTCCCAAATTTTTGGTAGGGTAAAAGCTCAGACAGCCAATATCCCCCCAAGCCCCTGCAGCTTTTCCATTTCTTGTCGTCCCAAAAGCCTGAGCCGCATCCTCAATGACGGCAATTCTCGAGGACTTTGCTACTTCACAAATTGACTCCATATCTGCCATGCGTCCATATAAGTGAACAGGAATCACTGCTCTGGTCTGTTTGCTAATAGCTTTCACCCAATCCGCCCGCAAAAGCCCCTTCTCATCCGTATCCCAAAAAATGGGCTTCGCTCCTACTATTCTGACAACCTCGGCTGTACTGACCCAAGTGAGCGCCGGCACGATCACTTCGTCTCCCGGGCCAATTTGTAGCACTCGAAGTGCCAGTTCCAAAGCATCCGTTCCATTGGCACAGGCGATCGCATTTCTACTATTGAGCTTGTCTTGGATCGATCTTTCGAATAAATCCACTTCTTTCCCCCCTGAAAAAACACCCTTGTCCAATAAAGCAGCGAATTTCTGCTTCAACTCCTCTTTGAGTTCAGAATCAATCCTGCTTAAGTCAAGAAAGGGTACTTTCATCGAGAATTTCAGCTAGTTGTTTACTTAGATTTCTTCTGGAAAAATGAATAATCTCCTCAGGATTTGAACGTGAAAACTGACCGCTACTTAAAGCATTTAGGCTAGATCGGATCCCTTGCCTATCTTCTGCTGCAACTACCTTTCCACCCTTGGACTCCTTTAATATTTTCGCCGTATCACCTTCTGGATCACCCAAGGCCAATATCGGAACACCCGTGGAAAGGTATTCAAATAGCTTCCCCGGAATGTTGCCCTTGGCATTTTTAGTGGTTGTGAGAATCAAGACAAGCGCATCAGCCTGCGCGTAGTAGTCAAAAACCTCCGCATGACTGACATAGCCAGGAAAATGAACATGATCTCTCAGCCAAGGGTCATTTTTTACAAATTCTCTTACCTGCTCACTGACTTTCCCGACAAAGGTAAATTTGACATTTTGTCCAGTCTGAGAAAACTCCTCCCGGAAGGCATTCAGAATAGGTCTAGGATCTCGAATAGAGTCGATGACTCCGGTGTACACCAAGTGCAGCTGACCAGTTTGAAATTTCTTGGGCTTGAAATCAACTGGAAGATCATCCGAATCAAAACCATTCGTAAGCAAATCAATCTTTCTCCTTGCTATGCGCTCCAAATCAGCTTGAAAGCTGGGAGAGATAGTTGAGACATGATCTGCCTGAGTCAACACTGCCTTTTCCAGCTTTTGATGCTTTCTTCTCACTGCTGAAGACATCGGAAGGGTATCCAAAAACTCCCATTCAGACCAAGGGTCTCGAAAATCAGCTACCCAAAAAACTCCTGTTTTTTCCTTTAGCTGCTTCCCAATCAAATGCATGGAATGAGGAGGACCCGTCGTGATGATGGCCTGATAATGGCCTGACTTTACAGCTTCAAGAAGAAACTTCACGGAGGGTTTAATCCAAAATTTCCGCGGATCAGGAACCAATAAATTGGCACGTACCCAAATAGCTATTTTTTCCAAAAGAGTATGATCCTTTTGCTCTTGGATTCTTGCTGGATGTGACTTCTTTTTGCCTCTCAGTTTTGTCAAAAGTGAGTAGGGTTCCCAAATCGGAAACTTAATTACTTCCAGGTCCTTAGAAACCTCCTTCTCCAAACTCGCATCTTGAATATCAAAATCCGGATTTTCCGGGGTGAAAATGACTGGTTCCCAATCAAATTCGGGCAGGTATTTGGCAAACTTCAGCCAACGCTGCACCCCGGAGCCTCCACTTGGTGGCCAATAATACGTGATGATAAGAACCCGTTTTTTCATTCCTGTACAAAGTAGTAGCTAGCAGTGAGAAAGTGCAAGTTTGCTGAAAAGATTCTTACTTGGGTGAAAACTGATAGGAAAATTGGCGGTGAGATAAAAATTTCAGAACCGTGCTTTTCTTCCTATATTTTCCCAAGCTAAAACCTTGACAATATGGAAGGAAACATACTGACTGAAGTTTTTCTACCCCTGACGCTAGCGGTCATCATGCTTGGAATGGGGCTCAGCCTGACGGTTACGGATTTCAAAAGGATTTTTATTTACCCTAAAGCCGTGACATTAGGGCTAATCAATCAACTAGTAATTCTTCCGTTGATCGCTTTCTCATTAGCAATATTTTTTGATTTGAATCCAGGGTTAGCAGTGGGCTTGATGATTTTGGCAGCTTGCCCTGGCGGCCCTACATCTAATCTGATTTCCCATTTGGCAAATGGTGATACGGCACTCTCGATTACTCTGACAGCCTTTTCCTCCCTGATTACGGTTATTACCATCCCTTTTATCGTGAATTTCTCAATCTCCTATTTTATCCCTGGTGGTGAACAGCCTCCGCTGAATATTTTCGGCACGGTGATCTCAGTATTGGCGATTACGATTATTCCTGTTGCGATCGGCATGTTGATTTTCAAAAAATCACCTCAGCTTGCACGAAAAATGGATAGGCCTTTTCGGATCTTTTCTGCAGTTTTTTTCGTGGTGATCATTCTAGCAGCCATTCTGAAAGAGCGAGAAAACATAGTAGACTACTTCAGTCAAATTGGACCGGTTGCTCTAGGCTTGAATGTTTTAACCTTAGCTTTTGGCTTTTTCTCAGCAAAAGCCTTGGGGCTTGTGGCAAAACAAGCTCGGACTATTTCCATCGAATCAGGCATCCAAAATGGCACACTTGGGATCACCATCGCCGCTACCCTAATTGGCAACTCTGAAATGACTATACCCTCTGCTGTATACAGCTTGATCATGTTTGGTACAGCAGGCGTTCTGATTTTCATTGGGAGCAACAAAAAAGCGACGACAAAAACTGCATAAACTCAAGGGGCTTATTGCATCAGAGTATCCTTTTGAAAAATAAAAAAGGGAAGATTTCTCCTCCCTTTTTTGGCTTTATTTCAGTTGCACATTTATTCAGTGCTATCTATTCTGTATTTCAATCTTCGTATTTGAAATTATTCTCCTTGTGCAAGCGAATAGCCTCTTACCCCATCAAAAGTGTATAAGTGCTCTGTCTTGATAAAGTCAAAGCCTAAAGCCTTGATTTGTGTCAATAATTCCAAAATATGGTTATGCGATAATACTTTCTGGTCTGCCGTCTTGAATCGACATCTCCAATGATCAGTACAGAAAGTCTCTCTAAGTCCTTCAGGGAATACCTTTACTCCACGATTGGTAATAAGATGCAATTGCAAACCATCCGCATTGGCTTTTCGAAGGCGCTCTCCGATGATATTTGGATTGCGATTATCCTCATCCCAGTCAATAAATACATCTACTCCGACCAATTCCTTCTTAGCCTTAGGCTTTTTGGTCAAGGTGATATTCATTGGCTCAGTAGCATCTTCACCAAAGACAGCAGGAGTCATTTTCTCAGGCTTTTGGCCAAGGCGCTCGATAACGGCATCAGCAAATTCCTTTGTAGAGGCTTTTTTGGAAGAAAGTCCCTCTTGGAAAATATCGCCAGTGTGAATTCCATCTTCCAAAGTCTTCATCCAAGCATTGGAAATCTTCTCGGCTACATCCGGCTGACCAATGTGTACCAACATCATGATGGCTCCGTTAAGCAAACCGGAAGGATTGGCAATACCCATACCTGCGATATCGGGAGCTGAACCGTGAATTGCTTCAAACATGGCTACCTCTGCACCTACGTTGGCAGATCCTCCAAGACCTACAGATCCTGTCACCTGAGCCGCTACATCGGAAATGATATCTCCGTATAGGTTTAGAGTCACCACCACATCAAAAGTCTCCGGTCTATCTGCGATCAATGCGGTACCAATATCGATGATCTTGTGATCGGACTGAATCTCCGGATATTCTTTGGCGATTTCATCAAATTTCTTGTGAAACAAACCATCGGCAAGCTTCATGATATTGTCCTTGGTCATACAAGTCACCTTCTTGCGACCGTATTTCTTGGCATATTCGAAAGCATAGCGAATGATTTTTTCGGAACCTGGCTCAGAGATCAATTTAAGAGTCTGATACACTTCCTCTGTCTGTCTGTGCTCGATACCCGCGTATAGATCTTCCTCATTTTCGCGGATAATAACCATATCCGTCTTAGGGAAGTGAGTCTTTACAAAGGGAGAAAAAGCCTTACATGGACGCACATTGGCATACAATCCAAAAGACTTCCGAGTAGTCACGTTCAAGGACTTGAAACCTCCACCTTGAGGAGTGGTGATCGGCGACTTCAAAAAGACTTTGGTTTCGCGAAGTGAGTCAATGGCTTTGGGCTCCATTCCTGAGGAAATCCCCTTCAAGTACACCTTTTCACCAATTTCGATCACGTCATATTCCAACTGAGCACCGGCAGCATCGAGTATTCTCAATGTAGCGTCCATGATTTCTGGACCAATTCCATCCCCGTATGCTACGGTTATCTTTCTTTTTGAAGACATATATTTTGAGGTTTTGATTAAAATTTCGTTCCGCAAAAGTAAGGAAAAAATGCTGTACCACGCCCTGAAATACCTAAATTGAATTTATATCTTGGATAAAATTAGGTTTGTATTCCCTACGATTTTTGGATTTTTCCAAGACTCCATTTGGGATTGAATACCCGAGACGTATATTTGTTTTCTACATAACAAGAAGCTTATGGACCACTTTAAAAATATCCTAGCCGAAACAAAAGATGGAATTCTTTACCTCACCATCAATCGGGAAGATAAAATGAATGCCCTGAATTTTGCCACTTTGGAGGAATTGAGGGAGGTATTTGACACTGTTTTGGAGGACAAATCCATAAAGGCAGTCATTCTCACGGGTGCAGGTGAAAAGGCCTTCGTAGCCGGGGCAGACATCAGTGAAATCGCCGAGCTAAACGAGGTGAATGCACGGAAATTTGCCGAAAACGGTCAGGAAATTTTTTCTGTGATTGAAAATTGTGAAAAACCGGTAATCGCCGTGACCAATGGCTTCACGCTAGGTGGTGGCTGCGAACTCGCCATGGCCTGTCACATGAGAATTGCTTCAGCAAATGCAAGATTTGGACAGCCTGAAGTAAACTTGGGTATCATTCCAGGATATGGTGGCACCCAGCGATTGACCATTTTGATCGGTAGAGGAAAAGCAAATGAACTCATGATGACTGGTGATATGATCAATGCTGAAGATGCAAGATCTCTCGGGTTGGTCAATCATGTGCTCCCTACCAAAGGAGAAGCCATGGCTAAAGCCGAAGAAATTTTGCACAAAATCATGTCCAAGGCACCCTTGGCGATCGGAATGATCGTGGATTGTGTGAATGCAGTCTATCGCTCGGATGAAAACGGCTACCAAACCGAAGCCAATTCATTTGCCAGATGTGTCAAATCCGGTGATTACAAAGAGGGCACTTCTGCATTTTTGGAAAAAAGAAAGCCAGTATTCAAAGGCGAATAAGCGGCGAATAGCCTATTCATGAGCAACCTCAAAAAACTAGCCGGTCAGACTGCGATCTATGGTCTCAGCAGTATTTTGGGCCGCTCGATCAATTTTTTACTGATCATCGTCTACACCGCATACCTGAGCAAAAACGCTCTAGGTGCTTTTACAGGTATTTATGCGCTGATTGGATTTTTGAACATCATCTTCACCTACGGGATGGAGACGAGCTTTTTCAGATTTGCTACCGGTAAAAACCTCGATCCAAAGCGGGTCTACAATAATGCCCAGAGTCTCTTGGTTGGGACTTCATTGGTCTTGGGTACGGGCATTTACCTACTGGCTCCACAACTCGCAAACTGGATGGACTATCCGGGCCAAGCCTATTTATTTCGCTGGATGGCCTTGATTTTGACTTTTGATGCGGTCTTGGCTATCCCTTTTGCGAAGCTAAGACTAGACAATAAAGCGCTGACATTTGCCGCAGCCAAATTGACCAATATTACCTTAAATGTCGGATTCAATTTGCTACTGATTATTGCCATTCCGATGTGGATAGATCAGGGACTTATTGACGAAGGATTCTGGGGTTACCGATCGGACTGGGGGGTTGAATACATTCTTTTGGCCAATCTCCTCGCCAATGGCTTGATTATTCCTTTTGTCTGGTGGAAAGCGGGCTTTTTCAGTCCAAAACTGGAAAAAAGCATCCTTCAGCCGATGTGGAAATATGCCTTGCCCCTGCTCTTCATGGGTTTGGCAGGAGTTACCAATGAATTGGTCTCTCGGCTACTTTTCGAATACATTTTACCCGAAAATTTCTATCCGGGCCTGAGCAGTCGTGATGCAGCTGGAGTCTTTGGCGCCAACTTCAAATTGGCGATCTTGATGAATCTAGTCATTCAAGCTTTCAAATATGCAGCCGAGCCTTTCTTCTTTCGGGAGTCAGGAAATAAAAATTCTCCCGAACTCTATGCGCGGGTCATGCATGCATTTATCATTTTCTGCAGCCTATTGATGATCGCAATCTCTGTCAATCTTGAATGGATGGGACCACTTTTTCTTCGAAGTGCAGGCTATGCAGAAGGATTATACATTGTCCCCGTTTTATTGATGGGGTACCTGCTTCTGGGTGTTTATTTCAATCTTTCCATCTGGTTCAAAATCACCGACAAGACTCAATATAGTTTCTGGATCACTTTTATTGGTGCCTTGGTGAGTATTGCAGTCGTGATCCTTTTAGTACCGGTTTATGGGTTTATGGGAGCAGCTCTGAGTACCTTGGCCTGTTATGTTTTGATGTCAGTGATTTGCTTTGTTTTTGGTCAAAAATTTTACCCCATTCCCTATCAGACCGGAAAAGACCTCGCCTATTTGTTGATTGCATTTGGGCTCAGTTATTTGGGATTTTGGTTCAGTACCGAATCCGGAATTCTTTCTTTTTTTCTTAAAAACGCCTTCCTGATTCCTTTCATAATCCTGATTCTGGTTCTAGAGCGGAAAGAACTCAGCCGATTTTTGGCAAAAAAGGGTTAAAAACTCTTACCGAAGGGATGATTTGTCAAGGACTGCTGTTGCAATAATTCAATGCCTTTCGGCAAAAGGCATTATGTTTGTAACTCAAAGAGTAAAGGGAAAAAATCACCGTGCACATTCATAGATTATTGCTTGTTCTGGCACTTCTTTTTTCAGGAAGCATCGCCCAAGGACAAGTCCAAAAAAAACTTTCAAAAAAGGAGCGAAAAATCCAGGAGCAGGAAGCACTGGCAGACCGGAATTTCATCGAGGGCACCAAGCAATTGGCCTTGGGTGAGTTTGAGAAAGCATTTGTCTATTTGCAGCGAGCCTTGGAGCTAAATCCTGATGAGCCTGCAATTCACTACAAAATAGCAGAAATCTATACCCGTGCCAATGACCCAGAAAAGGCTCTTCCTTATGCGAAGGAGGCTGTTAGACTTGATTCTGAAAATAAATATTACGCCTTGATGGTGGCAGAGATCTACAATAATCTCCAACAACCGCTAAGAGCAGCAGAAATACTTGATCAACTCACTGCCGACGGGGAGAGCAATCAGCAATATAATTTGGACTTGGCCTCCATTTATTTACAAGCTGGGGAATTTGACAAAGCCTTGGTCGTGCTGGATCGTGCAGAGCGGTATTTCGGGGTAATGGAGCCCATTACTCAACAAAAACAGCGAATTTATCTCCGTAAAAACCAACTCGATCAGGCGATTGAGGAAGGTGAGCGCCTGATCGAAGCCAGACCGGGAAATCCTCAATTTGTCTTGGGCTTGGTTGAAATACTATTCAACAACAACCGTCTGGACCAAGCCATTGAATTGGTGAATGAGGAAATTGAAAAGTATCCCAATCAGCCTGAACTTCAAATGGCTGCCTATACCCTACTAAAATCAAAAGGGGATACTGATAAATCCACCGAATATCTGTTTAGCGCATTCGCCAGCCCTGATTTGGACCCGGATTCAAAAGCCAGAGCCTTTGCTGGTATTTTGAATGAAATAAGCACGCCTGAGCGAGAGCGAATTCTTGACTCCTTGACTGTTTTGATGCGGGCAGATGAAGCAAATAATGCAGCCATATATGAAACGCTTGGAGATAGAAAGTCCAAGGAAAAGCGGATTCCAGAAAGTGTAGCGCTGTATAAAAAATCCTTGGATTTGAACCCTTCAAACCCGAGGATTTTAGAGCAAGTCATTCTCAATTCATTTGGAGAAAATGCCGATCTACAAGGCCTGGAAAAATACACTATCATGGGAGTGGACGAATTTCCGGAAAGCCCTCAGTTTTGGTTTTATGATGGTGTGGTCAAATCCGCTTTGCAAAAGGACAGTTCTGCTGTACAGTCCCTTCAGAAAGCGATTGATCTGAACTCCGGGCAAAATGATCAATTGGACCAAGTTGCTTTTGGGTCCTTAGGTAGCTCGCTATACAATCTCGGACAAAAAGACTCCTCCTTTGTCTACTTTGATAAGGCTCTACAAATCAATCCAAATGATGAGCAGGTACTGAATAATTACGCCTACTTCCTCTCCTTGGAAAAGAGAAACTTGGAGAAGGCTAAAGAAATGGCAGCCAAAGTTGTCAAGCGATTTCCAGAAAATGGCACTTTTTTGGATACGTACGCTTGGGTGCTTTTCCAGCTAGGTGAGTATGAGGATGCCTATCTATACATGGAAAAGGCACTTCAAAGCGAAACCGAGCCTAGCGGAGTTCTTTTGGAGCATTTTGGCGATATTTTGTATCATTTGGGCAAAAAATCAGAAGCCATTAGCTATTGGGAAAAAGCAGCTGATAGTCCGGAAGCATCCGAAAAACTACCAATGAAGATTAGAGACAGAAAATATTATGAATAGATTTTTAGGCACCAGCCTGATTCTTTTATTATTGATTTTTTCGGCCAGCTGTGCAAAAAAGGTCATCCCATACCAATCGGATGGAAGGATGGAAAGCTTTCAGCCCAGCTATCCAAGCTATAATTATTTAAGTGCCCGGGCCAAGGTCATCATCGAAGAAGAGTCTGGAAAAGTCACTCGGGGTACGCTTAGTCTTCGCTCAAAAAAGGATTCAGTCCTTTGGTTTACCATATCTCCGGGACTAGGAATGGAAGCGGTAAGAGGCTTGATTACTCAAGAAAAAATCCAAATCAAGGACCGAATCGGAAAAGAGGATATCAACCTAACCTTTGGAGAGTTCAAAAATTATTACGGCTTGGACTTGTCCTTAGACCTTTTCCAAAATATCCTTTGGGCAAATCCTCCATTTCGCTTTGACTACAGTGACCGCTTACTTCGGGTCAAATCTCAATATGAATTGACGCAAGTGCGAAACCAAGTGAGGTATTTCAGCAAAATCGGAACGGAGAGTGCAAAGGTCACCGAACTGGCAGGAAATTCACTCGACGACAGAGGTTCCTTACTTGCGAGTTTTGATGGATTTCAGGAAGTAGATGGTCAGCCATTCCCTTCCGAGACACTCTACAAACTTGTTTATCAGCTTAGTACAGGATCCCAAAATACCATCTTACATGTGGACTGGACCTCCATCACTTTGGAAGACGAACCATTGAATTTTCCTTTCAAATTTTGATGAAAAACACTTCATATCGACTTTTTCTGATTACCTGCTTAGCCTTGATAAGCATGGCCAACTTGTGCCCGGTACAAGCGCAAACTTCACGGACGCGAGCGGATTTGGAACGGGAAAAAGCAGAAATCCAAGCCAAACTGAAGGAATTTGATGCTATTCTTCGGCAGACAACTGCCAATAAAAAAGAAACCATTGGCTCACTTAATGCAGTCACGAGGCAATATCAGACTCAGTCACGCCTAGTCAGCACTCTCGACCGGGAGGTGAAAGTATTGGATAGCGAAATCCAAAAAAATGAGGATGATATCAATCGTCTGGAAAATGACCTGAAGGAATTGAAGGCTGAATATGCCCGGATGATTTACAATTCATCCAAACTCAATCGAAACTTATCCATTGTAGCTTTTGTATTCAGCTCCAACAATTTCAATCAGCTTTACATGCGTTTGAAATACTTGAAGCAATACACAGATAGCAGAAAACAGCAGGCTGCACAAATCCAAGCCCTTAGTCTAGAACTGGCTAAGGAAAAAGAGCAGCTCGAAATCCGAAAGCAGGACAAAGAAAAAATCCTGGCGGAGGCCCAGCGTGAGCGTCAGAAGCTGGAGGCTATGCGGAGAGAGCAACAAGGAATCGTCAATACCCTTACCAAAAAGGAAAAGAGTATCAGAAGTCAAATCACGGCTACCAAAAAACAGCAACAACAACTCGAGTCCATGATCCGTAAAGCTATTGAGGAGGAGATCCGACTAGCTGAGGCGGCTGCGAAAAAAGAAAACAGTACAGCAACCAAAGCTGCAGGTAGCAGTCTACCGATGACTCCTGAAGTAGCGGCACTTTCCAGCTCCTTTGCCGGAAACAGAGGCAGACTCCCATGGCCTGTAGAAACGGGCTTTATTTCCCAAACCTACGGAGACCATCCTCACCCGACACTACGAGGCATTACAGTGCCCAGTGACGGGATCAATATACGGACACAGCCAAATTCGAATGTCAGGACGGTCTTTGACGGCACGGTCGCCAAGGTAGCATCCATGCCCGGCTATGGCGAAACCGTTCTCATCAAACATGGTGAATATTATACCTTGTACACCAAGCTTCAGTCCACTTCTGTAAAAGTTGGTCAAGTTGTCAAGGCAAAAGACGTAATTGGACGAGTAGCTACCAATTCGGATGGAGAAGCCGAAATTCATTTTCAAACCTGGAAAGGTCTTCAGAAAATGGATCCTGCCTCATGGATTTCATCCCGGTAGTGTAAAAATCCGTATATTCAAGAAAAACAATCGAAGAGTCTCATAGCTTCTTTGTCCATGCCAAGGACAATAGTATCTTTGTGGCTACATTTACCCTAAATCAAATTAACTATGGCAACATTGGGTTTCTTTCAAAATATGGGTGGCGGATCGATCGTCCTGATCGTTTTGGTCATTCTTCTCCTATTTGGAGCAAAGCGAATTCCTGAACTAGCTAGAGGTCTTGGACGCGGTATCCGTGAGTTCAAAGACGCTACTAAAGATATTCAAAATGATCTCGAAGAGGGATTGAAGGATAAGAAAAAGTAATTCCTTAATCTCTGTGACGTTGGAAAAATTTATTTCATTCGGGGAAATTCAAAAATCCCTCGAAAAAGGAGAAACGAATTGTCTTTCAATCGTTCAGTACTATCTCAACAACATTCAGACGAAGGCGCACTTAAACGCCTTCGTCGAAGTTTATGAGCAATCCGCTCTTGCCCAAGCAAACCGAGTAGATGCAAAACTGGCAGCCGGAAAGGCTGGCAAACTCGCAGGAATGGTCATTGGCATCAAGGATGTCCTATGCTATGCAGGCCACGAATCCAATGCATCTTCCTCCATCCTACAGGGCTACGAATCACAATACACTTGCACAGCTGTACAACGCCTGATTGATCAAGATGCGATCATCATTGGGCGACTGAACTGTGATGAATTTGGAATGGGCAGTTCCAATGAAAATTCTTCCCATGGAAAAGTCCTGAATGCACTTGATGAATCCCGAGTTCCCGGTGGTTCCTCAGGAGGCTCTGCAGTGGCTGTTCAAGCAAATCTCTGTACCGTCTCACTAGGAACGGACACAGGAGGATCGGTCAGACAGCCAGCAGCTTTTACAGGAGTAATTGGTTCTAAACCAACTTATTCCCGCGTTTCCAGATGGGGATTAATCGCCTATGCTTCTTCTTTTGATACAATCGGCGTTTTTTCTCAAACCATACAAGACAATGCCCTTGTCATGGAAGTGATCGCAGGGCATGATGAGTGGGATAACACTTCCTCTCGAAAGCCAGTACTTCCATACAGTCAACTTTTGCACTTTGACAAGAAAGTAAAGATTGCATATCTGAAAGAAGCTTTGGAGTCTCCCATGCTCCAAGCGGAAATCAAAAAAAACACAGAATCTGTTCTTAAAAACCTTGAATCCGACGGACATCAAGTAGAGGCTGTAGATTTTCCACTTTTAGAATACATTCTCCCGACATACTACATTCTCACTACAGCTGAGGCTAGCTCCAATCTGTCCCGATTTGATGGAGTCAAATATGGATATCGTAGTCCAAATACACATAACCTTGAGTCCATGTACAAGCTCAGCCGCAGCGAGGGCTTTGGTGAGGAAGTGAAGCGAAGGATTATGCTGGGGACTTTTGTTTTGAGTGCTAGCTATTATGATGCGTATTTTACCAAGGCTCAAAAGGTCCGTAGACTGATCAAAGAATTTACCGAGTCACTTTTGGATGATTTTGATTATATTATCATGCCGACTACGCCTACCACGGCGTTTAAATTCGGAGAGCATAGTGATGATCCTGTATCCATGTACTTAGAAGATCTTTTCACCGTGCAGGCTTCAGTTTCTGGAGTACCGGCCATTTCAGTCCCGAATGGTAAAGATCAAAATGGTATGCCAATTGGAATTCAAGTCATCACTAATTCCTTCAAAGAGGCAGATTTATTCTCTTTTTGTAACTATTTGAACCAAAAAACCGAAAAATAAACCATGACGGATCGCAACTTGAAAATATTTATTCTGATTGTTTTCACCTTCAGTCTATCTATTTCTACTGCTTTCCCTCAGGAAAATGAGCTAGTGGCTCCGGATCTTTTTGATGAAAACTTGGTTCAGCCTAATTATCACTACGAATACATCCCTGATTTTACATACGATCTAATCAAGGAGCGTGTAGATAAGATGGACAGCGAAATGTCCTTCGAATTGAACGATCGAATTTTCTCTTTTATCCAATATTTCACCGTCCGGAATCGCGACTACACCAAAATGGTTTTAGCTCGCAAGGACTTATTCTTTCCGCTTTTTGAGGAGACTTTGGCAGAGCATGAAATGCCGGACGACATCAAGTATTTATCCATCATAGAGTCAGGGCTTGATCCTCAAATTCGCTCCCGCGTTGGAGCTATGGGTCTTTGGCAATTTATGCCAGCCACAGGTCGAATGTATGGTATGGATATCAATTGGGATATTGATGAGCGAATGGATCCTGAACAATCCACCGAAGCAGCTGCCAAATACCTAAAATCCCTGTATCGAATGTTTGGGGATTGGGAATTGGCACTCGCTGCTTACAATTGCGGTCCTGGAAACGTGAGAAAAGCCATCAGAAGATCCGGAGGCAAAAAGAAATTCTGGGAAATCTATAACTACCTGCCTCGAGAAACTCGTGGTTATGTTCCTCAGTTTCAAGCGATGATGTACATCCTTCGGCATTTAGATGCGCATAATCTACATCTCGAAGAACCCACTTATTCCTTCGCTACGGAATCCATTCGATTTGAAAGAGCCTTTACCTTGGACAAGCTTTCAGAGCTTACAAACCTTTGTCTTAGCGATCTGGAAAAGCTTAATCCTGCCGTAAAACGTAGAAAAATACCCGAGAGCCACAAAAGCATGGCTATCCGTGTTCCTGTCAATCAGGCAAATTATGTGAAAGAAAACTTTGCTTGGATCGCTGATTCTTTGGGAAATGAGCTTCGCCCACTATTTGCAAGCGATAAACTCATTTACCGATCCGAAGATGAAAAACTGGACGAAATCGAGCGAAATACCATCACTTATCGCGTGCAAAGCGGAGATAACCTTGGGAAAATCGCGCAAAACTATCGCGTTTCCGTTTCTCAAATCAAGGAATGGAACAACCTTTCCTCCAATCTGATACGAGTTGGACAGCGACTTACATTGCACGCTCCTGAAGGTGCCGCTCCATCAAGAACCATTGCAAAAGTTCAAACCAATTCGAACGGTCAAAAAACCTACGTCGTACAACCGGGAGATTCACTTTGGATCATTTCTCGGCGATTTGCAGGACTGACCGTAGACCAGTTGAAAAGACTGAACAACCTGAACTCCACTCAAATCAAACCGGGACAACGACTCATCATCGGTTAATTTGACTGAGTTCACTCCCTAATTCTGTTAATTTTTTTTAACAAAATCCAAAAGTTCATAAGGGATTGAGTTTTCCCCTCGGAAAGTATTTATTTTACTTCCAACCAAATAAAACCAAACAACTTAATGAAGCCTCTTCTGAGATTTAGTATGTTCATACTTGGAGCAGTGATGTTTTTTGCATGTGATGCAAATGGCCCACTCTCCGAAAACACCAAACCCAAAGCCCGGGGTGCCATTGGCGAAATCATCCTAGTCATTGACTCGGCGAAATACGCTGGCCCTGTGGGTGACGCGTTGAAAAACATTTTTGAAGCGGATATGCCCGGAATGATTCGCTCCGAAAGCAAATTCAAGGTGAATACCGTGGACCCTCGAGCAATGACCCGAATGCTGAAGATGTCAACCAATTTGGTTTACGTCACCACTTTCGACGATAAGGGTTCGGCTAGTCAGGTGATCAATGCACAGTTTTCTAAAGAATCCAAAGAGAAAGCGCTGAATGACCCGTCCATTTATTCCTTACGTGTAGAAGATGAATATGCGGTAGGGCAGGAAGTACTCTATCTTTTTGGAAACAATGAGGAGCAACTTGTAACCAACCTGAAAAAGAATTCAGACCGCCTTCAAAATCTTTTTGAAGTACGGGAAAGAGGACGTTTGGAAAGCATTATTCTAGCAAGGAAAAATACAGCTGCCAATGCTGAGGCAGAAAAAAACCTAGGAATCCAGATCAACGTCCCTGCTTCTTACCAAGTCGCGAAGAGCCAACCGGGATTTCTGTGGCTCCGACAACCTACTCCTACCGAAAGAAGGCCTGATATCAGCCTGATTTTTCATGTAGAAGATTATGTCTCTGAGGAGCAAACATTCCCAGAGAACATCCTGGCTCTCAGGGACTCTATCACAAGACAACATGTCTTTGGAGACCCTGAAGATCCTACCTCTTATGTAGTAACTGAAAAACAAATCCCTCCAGCTTTCCGAAACATGGTGATAAATGATAATTTTACCACCGAAATCAGAGCCTCTTGGAGGACCAACAATATCAGCATGGGTGGAACCTACCTGGGATACCTGATGGTAGATCAGGAAAAAGGTAAACTTTATTATCTGGAAGGATTTGTGTACTACCCAAATGAAGTACACAGAGATGCTCTCAGAGAAATAGAGACCATTCTTCTTAATACGGATATTAGTTGGGTACCCGAGCAAGGCTCTTAAGTACCCAACTAACCCCATTTTTATGGCCATCAAAATCCGGAAAGAAGACGCCCTGAATTACCATACACAGGGCTCACCTGGTAAAATCGAAGTCATCCCTTCCAAGCCGCTTTCGAGTCAAATGGACTTGGCACTTGCTTATTCACCTGGAGTAGCAGAGCCTTGCAAAGAGATCGAAGCAAACGTAGAGAACGTCTACAAATACACTGCAAAGGGCAATTTGGTAGCTGTCATATCTAATGGAACAGCCGTCTTGGGCCTTGGAAACATCGGTCCTGAAGCTTCCAAACCCGTCATGGAGGGAAAGGGAGTCCTTTTTAAGAAATTTGCAGGGATCGATGTTTTCGATATCGAGATCAACGAAAATGACCCTAAAAAGCTCATCGATATCATCAAGTCTCTTGAGCCAACTTTTGGCGGCGTCAACTTGGAAGATATCAAGGCTCCGGAATGCTTTGAAATAGAGCAAACCCTCAAAAAAGAGATGAAAATCCCGGTCATGCATGATGATCAGCATGGAACCGCGATTATTTCTGGGGCAGCACTTTTGAATGCCCTTGAGCTTGTCGAAAAAGATATTACCAAGATCAAACTCGTAGTCAACGGAGCAGGTGCTTCAGCCGTTTCCTGTACGCGTTTTTACATGTCCCTTGGTGTAAAGCGTGAAAATGTCGTCATGTGTGACAAAGAGGGAGTCATTCGATCTGACCGCGACAATCTAGATAGCATAAAAGCAGAATTCTCCACCGATCGGGATATTCACACCCTTTCTGATGCGATGAGCGGTGCAGATGTTTTCTTGGGACTTTCTGCTGGGAATGTAGTTTCTCAGGACCAAATTAAGCTAATGGCTCCTAATCCGATCGTTTTTGCATTGGCAAATCCAGATCCGGAAATCGCCTATGATTTGGCAATCGCTGCTAGAGAAGATGTCATCATGGCAACGGGTCGTTCTGACCATCCTAATCAAGTAAATAATGTTCTTGGATTCCCATATATCTTCCGAGGAGCACTAGACGTTCGATCTACCGCCATTAACGAAGACATGAAGCTTGCGGCAGCGAAGGCGATCGCCAAACTAGCCAAAGAACCTGTCCCGGATATCGTAACCAAAGCATACGGAGAAGCAAATCTGGGTTTTGGCAGAATGTACCTTATTCCAAAGCCTCTTGATCCAAGACTCATTACCACTATCGCCCCTGCGGTAGCGAAAGCAGCTATTGATTCAGGAGTAGCCCGTAAAAGCATCACCGACTGGGATGCTTACGAATTAGAACTACAAGAGCGAATCGGTATCGATCAGCGATTGATGTCTGTAGTCATTGCCCGAGCGAAGAAGGATCCGAAGCGAGTGGTTTTCGCAGAAGCCGACAACCGCAAGATCTTGAAGGCTGCCCAAATCATCCGTGATGAAAAGATTGCACAACCGATCCTTCTTGGAAATAAGGAAAAAATTCTAGCCCTGATTCAAGAGAATTCTTTGGATTTAGAACATGTCACTATCATCGATCCTCTGGAAGAAACTGAAAAACTTGATCAGTTCACCAAGGTGCTTTATGATAAGCGAAAGCGAAAAGGAATGACGCTGACGGATGCTTCTCGATTGGTAACTCAGAGAAATTACTTTGGAGCCATGATGGTAGAGGTAGGCCTCGCGGATGCATTCATTTCAGGTTTGACTAGAGATTATCCGAAAACGATTTTGCCATCACTTCATACTATCGGAGTAAAGCCTGAGGCGAAGCGAGTAGCCGGAATGTATATCATGAATACAGACAAAGGTCCTTACTTCTTTGCTGACACGACTGTCAATCTAAATCCAAGTGTGGAAGAGTTGGTCGACATCATCGGCTTGACAGCAGAGGCTGTGAAGTTCTTTAATGTACAACCACGAGTGGCCATGCTTTCCTACTCCAACTTTGGCTCAGCTCAGGGAGATATCCCAGTAAAAATGGCGAAAGCAACAGCACTTGCCAAAGAGAGATATCCTGATCTCATCATAGAAGGGGAAATGCAAGCCAACGTTGCAATCAATGACGAGATCCAAAAGGAGATTTATCCTTTCTCTCAATTGATCAATCGACGAGCCAATACCTTGATTTTCCCAGATCTAGCTTCAGGCAACATCGCTTACAAGCTACTTTCTGAACTTGGAAATGCAGAGGCAATCGGTCCTATTCTTCTTGGTATGAATAAGCCAGTTCATATCCTTCAATTAGGTAGTTCGATCCGAGAAATCGTGAATATGGTTGCTATCGCTGTAGTGGACGCACAAACAGCCCAATCATGATTGCCTATCTCCAGGGAAAATTAGCATTCAAAGACCCCACCTACGTCCTCATCGACGTGGGTGGGATTGGCTATGAGGTCAAAATCTCCCTGCAGACCTACAGTAAAATCAAAGATCAGGAAGCCATACGTCTACACACTTACCTACACATCAAAGAAGATGCACACACCTTGTATGGTTTTTGGGAAGAAAGTGAAAAGCGTCTTTTCTTACTCCTGATCAGCATTAGTGGCGTAGGACCCAATACCGGTTTGATGATCTTATCTTCAATGAGTACTGAAGAGGTGGAAAATGCGATCCTCTCGGGGGATGTGGCATCTATACAACAAGTGAAAGGTATTGGATTGAAGACCGCACAGAGGGTGATTCTAGAACTCAAGGATAAGATTAGCAAATCAACCGCAACTGGTGCCGGACAGCAAATTGGCTTCCTCAAATCAAGCAATAAAGTCCGAGAAGAAGCGTTACAAGCCTTATTGACTCTTGGTTTTCCTAAAGCTGCCGCTGAAAAGAATATCAACCAAGTACTCAAAAAAACCGATGGAGAAATTTCTTTAGAAGATTTAATTAAAGCATCTTTAAAGACATCATAATCAAAACTTGGATTGAACTTTCGGACAATACTGACTTTTTGCAGGGAAAGATCTCTGGTTAGTTGGCCTTTTTGCTTCATCCTGTTTGGATTGTTGATCAGTTTATCGACTGCAGAAGCCCAGCAAACCAACCCGGACAGTACCCAAACTAGACTCGACTCGCTCAACCAGCGCCGCCTTGCACCCTCTTTTTTGCTTTGGAAAAACCAAAGTACCAATCCCCTATTTCCCTACCGAAACCCTTTTTTAAACTCATATTCGCCCTTTTTCCCAAAGTCTCTCCTTCAAAAATCTGTTGAGGTCAAAGTAGATTCCACCGCCGGCCTTCGATACAATATTGCCGATGAGCTGGATTCGACGCGGGTCGGTAATGAGCAGGAATACGATTTTGAAGAATTTTCCCAAATTCAGGAATACAAGGTTCGACAGGATTATTGGAGAAGTCGGGCCCGGGGCGGAGATGGAGAAAGTGCCGTAGAAGGCCGGGGGCTTGTACCTCCTTTGACAGTCAGTCCAAATTTTGACCGGATTTTCGGAGGTTCCGAAATCAACATTACTCCGACCGGATATGTAAACCTAGACTTGGGTGCCGTATTCCGAAGAATCGATAATCCTACCCTACCTATCCGGCAGCAACGAAATGGCGGCTTTGATTTCAATCAACAGATCCAAATGGCTGTCAATGGTTCTTTGGGTGAAAAAATGAAAATCGGAGCCAATTTTGACTCTAACAATTCCTTTGATTTTCAAAATCAATTGAAATTGGAATTCAATGGCTTTGAAGAGGATATCATTCAGTCGATTGAAATCGGTAATGTCTCCATGCCTGTACAAAACAGACTGATCCAAGGTGCCCAAAACCTATTTGGGGTCAAAACCCAAATGCAATTTGGAAAGCTAAATGTGACAGCAGTAGCTTCTACTCAACGTGGTCGTAGAGACAATCTCACCATCGACGCCAACGGGCAGGGAAGAACTTTTGAAATCCAAGGCTCGGAGTACGATGAAAACAGACACTTTTTCCTTGGCCATTTTTTTAGAGAAAATTATGAAAGATGGCTAAGAGGTTTGCCGCAGGTACTGTCTGGTGTGAATGTGACGCGAGTTGAAGTGTACATCATGAACCGGGCGGCTAATACCGAAACCCTGAGAAATTTCGCGGCTTTCATGGACTTGGGAGAAGGCCGTGAATTACTCAACCCAAGTAATCCGAATATTGCTCCCGCAAATCCCAATGCCCCCGCAGGGAACGGAGCGAACCAACTCTTCTCAAATATATCGAGCAATCCAGCTTTCCGCCCATTCGACACCGGTTCGAGGGCAATGGAGAACAGCCTTGGTATCAGAAAAGGATTGGATTTCGAACAAATCAACGGAGCGAGAAAACTCGAGCAATCCGAATTTTTCTTTAATCCCCAATTAGGCTACTTATCCCTTTTCAGAAGATTGCAAAACGATGAAGTTTTGGCAGTTTCTTACGAGTACACCTACAATGGCCAAGTTTACAAAGTGGGTGAACTCACAGAGGATTACCAAAACCGGGCAGAGGATGAATTAATTTTTCTCAAGCTACTAAGACCAGCCCGAATCAATACGCGAGTTCCAACCTGGGACTTGATGATGAAAAACGTTTACAGCCTTAACGCCAGTCAGATCCTGAGAGAAGGTTTTCAGCTTCAGGTAATCTACCGAGATGACCGCACAGGTTTGGACAACCCATCCCTTTTGGAAGGGCAAGAGGTCAAGGATATTCCGCTGATCCGGCTTACGGGCTTGGACAATCTCAACCCTCAAAATGATCCTGCCCCAGATGGCAACTTTGACTTTGTCGAAGGCTTGACCATGATTTCCAATCGAGGGCTTTTGATTTTCCCTGTTTTGGAGCCTTTTGGATCCAATCTGGAGCGTAAGTTTCTCCCCTCTGAAGGAGTCCTGAAAGAAAAATATGTCTACGACACACTCTATCAAACTACCCAAGCAGACGCGGAGCTCGTCACGCGATTAAATAAGTATTTTATCAAAGGGCGACTAACAGCAGGCTCTGCCAGTGAAATACAACTTCCCGGACTTAATATTTCTCCGGGCTCCGTGATCGTCACGGCTGGAAACATTCCTTTGACTGAAGGTGTGGACTTTACTATTGACTACAACGTGGGTCGCTTGGTGATCATCAATGATGCCATCCTACAATCCGGAAAGCAAATCAATGTGAGTTTTGAAAAAGCCGATTTGGTTTCATTCCAAACGAGGAGTCTCCTTGGAACACGCCTAGATTATCTTTTTAGTGATAAATTCAATCTTGGAGGCACCTTCCTATACCTCAATGAAAGACCAAATGTCACGCGAATTGCGACGGGTAGTGAAACACTCCGAAACAGTCTTTGGGGCTTGGATGCAAACTATTCAGATGAGTCCCGATGGCTCACCAAATTGGCCGATGCACTTCCTTTTACCAATACCAAAGAGACTTCCGAGGTTCGGATCAGCGGTGAATTTGCACATTTGCTACCCGGTACATCCAACCGTGTAGATGGAGAAGGAGCATCCTACATTGATGATTTTGAAGCGGCCATTACCCCGTTCAATCTTGGAGGTGCTGCCAATCAAAACTGGAAGCTTTCTTCGACTCCCCAGACTCCTGACAATCGATTTGATCTGAGTTTCCAAACCGAAGATGAGCTAGGTTCAGCTTATCGAAGAGCCCGAGTGGCTTGGTACAACATTGACAATATTTTCTATCGAGAAAATGGCCCAGGAGTACCGTCCAATATTACACGCGAAGACCGAAGAAACCACTATGTACGTAGGGTAATTCCTCAAGAAATCTTCCCACAGCAGGATAGGGATGTGATCATTACCCCTGAGCCCCTATTTGAATTGGCTTATTTCCCATCGGAAAGGGGTATGTTTAATTACAACCCAAATCTGCGACAAGATGGCTTGCTTCCTAATCCTAGAGAAAACTATGGTGGGGTGACACGGGCAATTACGACAGAGGTGGACTTTGACCGGACCAATATTGAGTACATGGAATTTTGGTTGCTTGATCCATTTATCGAAGGTGAAAACGGGCGTGTCCTGGATGGAATTTTCAACCAGAACAATACCACAGGTGGTAAGCTTTATTTCAACTTAGGAGATATTTCGGAGGATGTAATGAAGGATGGGAGCCATTCATTTGAAAATGGTCTGCCAGCAGATGGGGATCCTGCAGAGACTCGAGAAAATGAATGGGGCCGAATTACAAGAGAGCAGTTTTTACTTCCTGCATTTGATAACTCTGAAGAAGCTCGTGTAAATCAAGACATCGGACTAGATGGTCTGAAAAATGAGGACGAAGCCCCATTCTTTCAGAGTAGATTTCTTGACCGGATCAATGTCAATCAGCAAGGTTTAAACCGGATTCTTGCTGATGTATCGGCGGATAATTTTGAGTATTATTTGAATGAGGAATTCGATCAGCAGGATGTCAAGATTCTGGAGCGATACAAAAAATTCAACGGGATGGAAGGCAACTCCCCGGTCGAGCCACCACAAACCGCTTCCTTCACCCCATCCGGCACCAACCTTCCAGACAACGAAGACCTCAACACCGATAATACGATCAACGAGCTAGAAAACTACTACGAATATGAAGTGGATCTTCGCCCTGATAATCTGGTCGTTGGCCAAAATTACATCGTCGACAAAGTAACCGCCAATGTAGGTGGAGAATCTGTAGACTGGTATTTGTTCCGTATTCCTGTAAGACAACCTGATCGGGTGGAAGGAAATATCACAGGCTTTAAGTCTATTCGATGGATCAGAACTTACCTCACGGACTTCGAGCAGCCTGTGGTGCTTCGAATGGCAAACTTCCGAATGATCGGCAGTCAATGGCGAGTATTCCAAGAGTCTTTGTTTGAGCGTGGATTCTTCGAAATTCCAGAGCCTGACAATTCCAACGTGACTGTAGATGTGGTAGGGATAGAAGAAAATTCCCAAGGCAGCGATACCCAAAGCCCTTATGTACTTCCTCCAGGGATCAATCGGGATCGAGACAATACTTCTACTGTTGAGCGGAGATTGAATGAGCAATCCCTTCGTGTATGTGTGGAAGATCTTGCTCCTAGAGATGCTCGGGCCGTTTTCAAAAACCTACAATTGGACTTGGTACAATTTGAGCGGATCAAGATGTTTTTCCATGCTGATAGTGAAGATGCGCTTGACGGAGAGATTACTGCATTTTTGAGGCTTGGTACAGATTACACAGATAATTATTATGAGATCGAAGTTCCTTTGATCATTACTCCAAAAGGCACTCGAGATCCAAGGCAGATTTGGCCGTTGGAAAATGAAATTGATATCGCGATTCAGGAAATTGTCTCCGTCAAAACCGAGCGGGACAATAATCAAGTCCCCTTAAACCTCCCTTACTCCAAGGATATCAGACAATACAAAGTAACTGTAGTCGGCCGGCCTGAACTTAATCAGACTCAAGGTGCGATGATCGGAGTACGAAATCCCGGGACAGGAATCGGTGGAAGCAAAAGCGTATGTATCTGGGCAAACGAACTTCGGGTAACAGGCCAAAACGAAAATAACGGCTGGGCTGCAAATGCTTTCCTAAATGCCAAAATTGCTGACCTTGCTGTGGTATCTGCTTCCATTCGCCACAATTCAATTGGTTTCGGAGGTCTAGAAACCAGAATATCTCAGCGAACTCGACAGGCCACTACTCAATATGACATTTCTACCAACATTAAGGCGGACAAGCTTTTGCCAGAGGAATTGGGAGTGAGTATTCCAGTTTACTTGAGTGTTGAAAATTCGAATACAAGGCCTGAATTTGATCCGCTTAATCCCGATGTGCCTTTTGAGGTCGCTTTACAAAAGTTCGAAACCGATCAAGAACGGGACGCCTATCGAGATATCGCACAGGACCAGCTAACCAGAAAAAATATCAGTCTTAACAATGTCCGAAAAATAAAAACCAATCCTGAGGCACCAAATAGAATCTATGACTTAAGCAATTTCTCTTTCTCCTACGCAGTGGGTACAGTTACCCAGACCAATGCTCAGATTCAGAACTATGAATTCAAAACGAATCGGGGAAATATCACTTATAACTTCGCCCCCAAACCGCTCAACATTGAGCCATTTAAGAATTCAGAGGGACTTTCGTCGCCTTACTTGAAACTGATCAAAGACTTTAACCTGAATTTAGCTCCAAGTCAGATTTTGGCGCGGGTGGATGTAGATCGAAAATTCCTCCGCTCTCAATACCGCAATGACCAGCTTGGTACTGCCGGTGTAGATCCGCTTTTCCAAAAGTCATTTTTCATGAACCGATTCTACACACTAAACTGGGACTTGAGTAAAAACCTTCGAGTGGATTATTCTGGTTCAGTCATGGCTGTGGTAGATGAGCCTCAAGGAGATTTGGATTCACAGGAAAAAATTGACTCCGTCAGAACCAATTTCTGGAATTTTGGTCGAAGGACGAATTACAACCATACCGTCAATCTGAATTATACCATTCCACTGGATAAAGTGCCTTTCCTAAATTGGATCCGAGCAGACTATCGATACAACACCACCTATACCTGGATGACCGGTGCGATCGGGCAAAAGGACACTCTGGGTAATGTCATCCAAAATACGCGCGAGCAAACTTTAAACGGAAAGTTTGACCTAATCAGGCTTTACAATAAAAATAAAAAGCTAGAGGCTCTCAATGCCCCAAAACGACCAAGCATTCCGGGTAGAAATAATATCGCTGCCGAAGACACTATCGGTACGCCTTTTAGCAATCAACTGCTCAAGTTTCTAATGTCTGTCAAGGAAGTCACTTTCAATTATGGAGTAGTTGAAGGGACATTCTTGCCCGGATATTTGCCGAATACCGGTCTTTTGGGAATGGACCGGGCATTTAGCAATCCAGGACTTGCCTTTATTTTCGGAAGTCAGGACCCGATGATTCGAAATGAACTGGCGGCACGTGGTCTCATGGCTCCGAGTGCAGAACTTACCCAACCCTTCAGGCAAAACCGGGCCATGAATTTGAGATTGGGAGCTCTAGTAGAACCTTTCCGAGACTTTAGAATAACCTTAAATGCCGACAAACGGGAAGTAGGCGATTACCAAGAAATATTCAGGAATTCGGCGGATAATCCTGGGGAATATTTATCCATCAGTCCTACTCGTACGAATACAGCCTATTCAGTGACGACTATTATGCTCGGGACTTCATTCTCTAGGGATGATTCACAAAATAACTCTCCGCTTTTCCAAGATTTCGAAAATAATCGGGCGATAATCAAATCAAGGCTTGACGCTCAAAATGGATCAACCGGAGAATACAGTATCAATGGTCAGGATGTATTGGTACCGGCATTTATAGCTGCTTATCGAGGTCAGGATGCAGCAGAATCAAACCTCAATCCATTCCCAAAAACTCCTCTTCCAAACTGGAGGATTGATTATGCGGGGCTATCGAGACTGAAAGGTCTAAGTGATATTTTCACTAGTATCAACATTACCCATGCCTACACCTCCACTTATGATGCGAGCAACTTCTCCAATTCACTCCAATATCAGCAAGGGCTGGAGCTATTTAATCGTCTCCAAGAGCAAAGACTTCCAAACGAAGTAAATGACGATGGATTTTTCATTCCAATTTATGTACTCAATCAAGTCGTAATGTCGGAACGTTTTGCTCCGCTTATTGGACTGGATCTGATGACAAAGGGAAGAATGAATTTTGCTATTAATTATAACAAGGAACGAACACTAGGATTGAATTTCTCCAATTCTCAGGTGACTGAGAGAAGAAGTAATGATTTCGGATTGAACTTCTCGTATACTAAAGCAGGCACTAAAATTCCTTTCAAAATTCAAGGAAGAGAAACCATCCTGAAAAATGACCTGACACTACGGATGGATATGAAGATTGTCGATACCCGACAGGTTCAGCGGAAGATCGAAGAAGGTAGCACAGTTACTAACGGAAACCTCAATATCCAAATCCGTCCCACAATCAGTTATGTGATCAATCAGAACCTCAACCTTACCTTCTATTTTGATAGAAGTATCAATGATCCACGCGTCACCACTGCCTTCAAGCGTGCATCCACTTCTTTTGGCGGACAATTACGATTTAATTTATCCCAATAGATTTTTTAGCTCTCGGATTCCTCTTATTTTTGGAGACTTTAAAATCAAATCAAGAAATGAATTTTCCTCAAGAACTTAAGTACACCAAAGATCACGAGTGGATCAAAATCGACGGGGATGTAGCCACGGTTGGAATTACTGAATTTGCCCAGTCTGAATTGGGAGATATCGTCTACGTGGAAGTAGAAACTGTAGGTGAAAGTATCGAAGCCGGAGAGGTGTTTGGTACTGTAGAAGCCGTCAAAACTGTTTCTGACCTTTTCATGCCTGTAAGCGGTGAAATCCTGGAATTCAACGACGAGTTGGAAAGCTCTCCAGAACTAGTCAATGAATCCCCTTATGAATCAGGCTGGATGATTAAAATCAAAATTGACGGGGATCTTCCTGAAGATCTGCTCAATGCTGAGGAATATACAGAGCTGGTAGGCCATAATTAAGATTCATTTGAGCTGGGTTGCCGGACTGATCTGGTTGGTTTTACTAGGCTTTGCGATGCTTATGCCTGGAGAAAAATTCCCCGAGATTCATGCCTTCGACTTTCAGGATAAATTAATCCATACCGTTCTTTTCTTCATCCTTTCCTTTATTTGGGCAGGAGTGAGATTGAAAGAACAAAAACCGAACTGGCTACTGTTCAGTCTCCTAGTGGTCCTACCATCTATCCTATTTGAAATAGGGCAATATTGGATCCCAAATCGCTCACTCGACATATGGGATCTGGTATTCAACCAAATCGGTGTTTGGACAGGTCTGTTAGGATATTTTAAGATTTCATCCAAGGTATTTCGCTTGGATTAATCTTTTGAAATGCTTACAATTGTTAATTAGTTTCGAATACATTAACCTATAATAAACCAAAAACGCTATGGAATCAAAAAAGACTCCGGCAGCCGATCTCACCAAAAAGTCAGGAATGTTCCTGAACTTGGGTTTGATGGTAGCCGTTGGTGCTGTCCTAGTGGCTTTTGAGTGGAAATCATTTGATGACGGGGCTCTTAAGGATCTCGGAATGGGTGATGACAACTTTGAAGAGCTACTGGATATTCCTATCACAGAGCAGCCACCACCACCTCCACCACCACCAGTAGAGCAGCCTATCATTCAGGAGATTCCTGATGAGGTTGAAATCGAAGAGAAAATCGAAGTTAACTTCGATGTGAACGTGGAAGAGGAAACTGTCATTGAAGAGGTTGTTATCGCTGAAGCTCCTGTAGAGGAAAAAGCTGACGAAATCTTTGACGTGGTAGAAACTCAACCAGTTCCTCCAGGTGGAATGTCAGGTTGGAACCAATACCTCAGCAAAAACCTTAAGTACCCAACTCAAGCTAGAAGAATGGGTATCGAAGGAACTGTAATTGTGGTATTCGTTATCAATACTGATGGCTCTATCCAAGACGTAGAAGTTCTTCGAGGAATCGGAGGAGGTTGCGACGAGGAAGCTGTGAAGGTAGTAGAAAATGCACCTAAGTGGGAGCCTGGTAAGCAACGTGGACGTCCAGTTCGTACTCGAATGAGACTTCCAATCCGCTTCAAGTTGAGCTAATCACAAACAAGTAATATTGAAAGCCCGGTTTTCCGGGCTTTTTTGTTTTTAAAACTTTTAACATAGTTAAATACAGTTAATCCGTTCTTTTCGAGACCATTACATGGTAAATTCTTGGGTAATTTATTTTCAACCAAAACCCTATTACCATGGAAACGAAAAAGAATCCCAATGCAGACCTGAGAAAATGGTCTACGCCACTCTTTTATTTTGGGCTGACCTGCAGCCTAGGCATTTGCCTTACTGCTTTTGAGTGGAAAAGCTACCCAGAAGGGAAACTCAAAGAAATCAACTCTCAGACTGATATCTGGGAAATTCCTGAGGTACCGATTAGTATTCAAACTCCTCCACCCCCACCAGAGACTGCTCCACCCCTAGTCACTGAAGTATCAAATGAAATTACAATCGATCCTCAGGACTTCAATATTGATATTAATATGGGAGAGGATGTAGAAATACCAACGGTGGTTTTACCCAATACACCCCCAAAAGATGATAAAGCCGATGAGATTTTAGATTTCACTGAAGTACAAGCCACATTCAAAGGTGGGATGGAAAAATGGACTGCTTATTTGAAAGAGAACCTTACTTATCCCAGTCAAGCCAGAAGAATGGGAATCGAAGGAGTAGTCTTAGTTCGCTTTGTAGTCAATAAAGACGGATCGGTCCAGGATGCAGAAGTGGTCCGCTCTTTGGGCGGAGGCTGTGATGAAATTGCCTTGAAAGTCGTGTCCAACTCACCAGAATGGAATCCTGGAAAAATAGGAGGAAATGCCGTAAGATCAAGAATGGTTATTCCGATTCGCTTTCGCTTAAATTGATAAAATCATTGCCCCAGTCCTAATAGGTTTGGGGCTTTTTGATAATTCATCCCTAGACTATCAAGGCGAATTATGTATTTTGGATACCTATGAAAGTCCAAAAACTAATTCTCGCAATCCTCATCCTATTCGTTTCCTGTCAAAGTAAGGAATATGACTTGGTGATTCTCAATGGTACTGTCTACAAAGGAGATGGATCTCCGGGTCAGATACTGGATATTGGGGTTTCTGGGGATGAAATAAGCTTTATCGGAAAACTTGAGAATTACAAAAGCAAGGAAACCATTGACGCTTCTGGACTTGCAGTTTCACCTGGATTTATAGATCTACATACGCACTTGGAGCCTATTTTGGAAATGCCCCTAGCAGAATCCTTGATTAGGCAAGGAGTAACCCTAGCTCTTGGAGGACCTGACGGAAGCGGTCCTTTGCCCTTGGGAGAGTTTTTGGATAGCTTGGAGCAAATGGAGATAGGTCCTAACCTCGCTTATCTAGTCGGACATAACAGTATCCGTCGAAAATACCTTCAAAATTCAGATCGGGAACCTAATGAAGAAGAACTTCAGCAAATGATCCAAGAAGTAGATCAAGCGATGAAGGAAGGAGCTTTTGGAATATCTACAGGACTGAAGTATTTGCCGGGAACCTTTGCGAAAAAGGATGAGCTTATTGCACTTTCAAAAGCTACGGCTGAGCATGGTGGAATCTATACTTCTCACCTTCGGGAAGAAGGAATTGGTCTCATTGAGGCAGTGCAAGAGGCTATCGAAATTAGCGATGAAGCTTCTATCCCTGTGATTTTGACGCATCACAAAGCCATTGGCGTCAAAATGTGGGGAGCTAGCACGAAAACTCTTGCCCTCGTGGATTCGGCAAGAAAACAAGGTCTAGATATCAAAATGGATCAGTACCCTTATGCTGCCAGTCACACGGGAATAAGCGTATTGATTCCAAGTTGGGCCATGGAAGGCGGCAATTTTGAAGATAGAGTCAAGAATCCCTCCCTACGCGATAGTATCAAAGATGGAATTATCTACTCCATTCTCAATGACCGCGGTGGAGCTGATTTGAAAAGGATACAATTCTCAACTGTCACTTGGGATCGATCCCTTGAAGGGAAAACTTTACATGATTGGCTGATACGTGAAGGTAAAGAGCCCTCTGTAGAAAACGGGGCTAATTTTGTGATTCAAGCCCAACTCAATGGGGGAACAGGCACGATCTATCATGCCATGGATGAAGCTGATGTTCGGAGAATCATGCAACATCCTATGACTATGATTGCATCTGATGGGAGATTATCCAGACCGGGAGAAGGTCACCCTCATCCAAGGGCATACGGTACATTTCCTAGAGTATTGGGATATTATACAAGAGAAGAAAAAGTTCTTGACCTTCCTACAGCCATTTATAAAATGACCGGCCTTTCAGCTCAAAGCCTTGGCCTTTCGGACCGGGGACTGATTGAGGAAGGAATGAAGGCAGATTTGTGCCTATTTGATCCTGAAACCATTCGGGACAAATCAACCTTTATCGATCCCCATCAATATCCTGAAGGGATTCTCTATGTATTGGTGAATGGGCAGATTGCTGTTAAGGAAGGGGAATTTTTAAACAAAGGTTTCGGAAAGGTGATCCGGAAACAAGCTACAGGACGTTGAGGGTTTGTTCCTTGATTTTCTCCAACTCATCCTTCATCAGAATCACCCACTTCTGCATACCCGCATCGTTGGCTTTTGAACCTATGGTGTTGATTTCACGCCCTATTTCCTGACTGATAAACCCTAACTTTTTTCCTTGCTGGGTCTCTTCGTTCAGCACTTTGATGAAATAGTTGAGGTGGGTTTCCAATCGAACCAATTCCTCGGTGATATCAAGCTTCTCAAAATAATAGATCAACTCCTGTTCAAATCGGTTTTGATCAAAGTCATTTTCTTCTATCCAATCCTGGAAGTTTGACCTGATTCTGTTTTTGATGCGATCTTTTCGCTGTCCCTCTATTGCCTTCACCTGTTGAAGTGCACTTTCAATTACTTGGATATTTTCCTTTAGCTTTTCAAAAAGTGACTCCCCCTCATCTTTACGAAACTGATCGCATTTTTGAAGTGCTTCAATGATCACTTTTTGAATCAATTCCCATTCTTCCTCTGCTTCGGTAACTTCATCAGGAGCCATGTTGACAATGACTGAAGGCGATTGGAGAGCTAGTTTGAATAACTCGCTTTTCTCAGCCACCACCGAATTGGCTAGGTTTTGATACTTTTCGAAGTATGCCTGAAAAAGCTCCTCATTGATTGTAACTGGAATCTGATTGGACTTTTTTGGAATAAAGTCCAGGGCAAGATTTACCTTACCTCTTTCCAGTATCCCCTGTACCAGATTCCGTACCTCGTGCTCCTTTTCGGAAAACTGTCGAGGCAATTTCAATGAAAGGTCTAGAAACTTAGAATTGAGTGTTTTGACCTCAGCTTGTATGGTGCGAGAATCATCTTCCATTCCGGCTCTTCCGAAACCGGTCATCGATTTGATCATGATATTACTTTAAAAGTTGTAACCCAAAGTTACATAAAATCTGAGGTCCTCTGTTTGATAATTTCTGATAGGCCTTGCTACATCAAACTTCACGTAATAATTCAAGAGTACTGTACGCAAACCTGCTCCATAACTTTGGAGCCATGGATTATTGAAATTATTCAGCGTGATGGTGAAAGGGGATCCCTCTGTATTAATTACCTCTGTGTTCTGATCATTGATCCGCTCCCATGGCGCTGCCTCATTCCAAGCAGAACCAATATCATAAAATCCGACTAGCTGGAAATTTCTCACAAAATTCGACGTGATATTGCCTCGAGTCAAGTAGGAGAAAATTGGGATTCGAAGTTCGGTTGTAAAGGTAACGACCTTATTCCCCCTGATTTCATCATAATCATAGCCTCTCAGATCAACAAATTCTGCAAATAGAATATTGGAGTTCTCTGCACCGCTAGGGTTTCGAACAGGAGAAGCTTCCGGCCTATTGGATGGTGGCTGATAAAATTCATTGAAAAGCCAATTATCCATCCCACCGACAAGGTAGGTCTGAGGGTTGTTTCCAAAGAAAGATCCTGCGTAAAGTCGCGTCGCAAGGACAATGTTCTTATGAATTCGCTGATAATTTCTGACATCTAGATAGAAATTACTGAAACTTCTATCTCCTTGATTAAGACCCTGATAATGAACCAAACCAACCTTACCTTTGAGACCAGCTTGGGAATACAGGCCTATCTGCTGCGTTCGATCGAAAACAAATTCAGCTCGCCCACCTACATAATTCACATCGAAGCGATTCTGCTCCGGATTGGTAGCTAAAATCAAGGAATCAGCATTCAGATTAAAATATTGAGACTTGGCCACAAATGGGGCTAAAGTGAATCTGGAATTCACATTGAAAGGATAAGATACTCCCACCTCAAATTTGGAAAGCACATAGCGCTGGAAGGTGATGTCATCAAACTCTGATATCCGAATAGTTCTTCTATCAAATCGTGCTCTAAAATCAATTCTACTTTTCAGGTATTCGTATTCGGCAAAGATATCCCCTCCTGATCTAAAATCTAAAGCAGTTGAAATCCCACCATACAAGACATGATTGTCTAGCAAATCACTCATTTTGCCTTGAAGGCTAATTCCAAAACCTCTTAGTGGGTCGACAATAAATCGTGTATTAATATTATTGGTAAAAAACTGAGGTTCCATGCCTCTTGGACCGGTCACTCGTTTTTTCAGGGATTGCTTTCTAAAGGCTTCTAGCAAATTGGTAGCCTTATCTTGGCTTTCTCCTTCCCTTTCTTGAGCAAGTAGAGTACTAGGCAAGGAGTCAAAGGTGTAATTCTCGGTATCAATTCCGTTTCTATTTCGGAATTTCAAGCGATCCACATTGATCGAGGAAGTAGTTTTGCTTGAGGTTGTATCGATAGCTTGTGGTAGTGGCTGTACTTCAGGCTGTGGAGTTGGCTTGGGAAGAGGCTCTGCCTCACGCTTCGGCTGTGTCTGGGCTTCCATTCTCCTCCTTGCCGCAAGCCTTTCGTTCAAGCTTTTTGCCTGTTCCAACTGAATCCTTGGCGTACTAGGAGTAAACTGATCTGCACCGGAATAAGACTGCACTACCAAAAAGCTTTCCATTCCATCTCGAACGGCAAAGGCAATCTTATTCATGCGACTATTCACATCGAAGGTCTCGATACTTTTATTAAACCCAGAAATTTGACTGGAAACTTGATTGCCTACATTCAGCCGCATCAGGTTGTTGATCCCACTTTGGTCACTCAGGAATACAACATTATTGCTATTGACCTTTCTAGGTCTCACATTCTTGCTAAAGCTATTGGTCAAGCGGGTCAACCTCACAGTATCCCTTACTTCAGCCATGAATATGTTATAGGTTTCCACGTATTGATTGAGATTTTCAAACTTCCCACTAAGAGAGTCTAATTCCTCAGAATAATTAGTCGAATAAATGATCGTAGAATCATTCAAGAACATCGGGGTCAAATCATCAAACTCGTCATTGGTCATTCGTCGACCTTGACCGCGTACGTTGAGCGTATAGATATCGGTTTTCCCATTTGAAATGGCAGAAAGAACCATATTCCTTCCTGTAGAATTAAAATCAATACTAAGAATCTGATTGATGTTTCTCAGGAAGATTTTATCCTGATTGGTCCCATCCAAAGCTCTTAATCTCAGCGTCGTAAGCCCTCTCGAAAAGGATGCTATTGCCAAACTAGCAGAATCCCTCCAAGCGATTACCGGAGACCGAAAATTCGGAATTTGATCTTGGTATACCGATCCTCCCTGCATTAGAGTTCTTTCTGTTCCTGTGGAAAGCTCTCTTACCTGTACTTTGTATTTACCCTGATTATTGAGAACATAGGCTAGATTCAATCCATCTGGGCTAAATTTGATGTCTGTAATGACACCAAGCATCTTCGGAGAGGTAGATGCGATGGCCTGAGAGCTTTCGATAGGTCGGAAATTATTGGTTACCTGCTCATTGATAGTCAGGTAGTATTTTTTCCAATCTTCTAAAAAAGTATCGAAATTCAACCCAACGGTATTCGCTATGCTATTTTCCTCATTTCGGTTGATTCTTGATAGATTTAGAATGCTCGACAAATAGCGTCGACCGTATCGCTCAGCGATGTAATTCCAAATCGACTGACCAACAAGCGCTGCCTCGATTCCTTTTAGGCGAAGGATTTTCGGTTTTTCATCTTCTTTGAGATAATGACGGATATAATCATCCATCTCCATACTCCAACCCTTGGCCAGGTAAAGAGATATCCCCTCTACATACCAATCCGGAAAACTATTCATCAGGTTGGACTGGAACGCATCTGCAACAGATGCACCATAGAGCATCTCTTGAATAATTACTTTGGAAGTGGCATAAATCAAGTCCTCCTTGAACTGATCCATTTCGCCTTTGTAGGCAAGTTCGGCGATAAGTCTGCTAAAATTCGTCTGCCCTTCTTCGTTAAATTCTTCCTTATTCAAATTCAAATTGCTTTGCAGCAATTCTTCGGGAGTATTATAAATATAGATTTTTGGCTTGGTGTAGGCGACATAGCCTATCATCTGTGTCAGTCGCTGAAATTCAGACTCTAAAAATTCAATTGCCTGCTTGGCATTTGCACCTCCACGATCGTAATAATAAACCTCAAAATTATTTGAGCTATAAAAGTACCAATCGAACTGCTGATGCTGCAGTCGGTTTTTTCCGAAACGCTCCTGATCAAATTGTGCAAAAGAATTCTGCGAAAAGAGAATAGTAGTCAGAAGCAGAAATAACAGGAAAGACTTTACTCGCATATTTTTCCTTACTGGACAGAATTTAAATATAATCAAAATACCTAGCGATATCCACCTCAGGTGACAAGGAGCTGCCATTTAGAAGGAAATCACGCATCATTAAACTGAAATAGGGTACCAACGACACGCCTTTGGCACCAAACCCATTGAATATGTAAACGCCTGAAAAGTCAGGATGTTTCCCAAGAAATGGCTTTCGGTCCTTTGTGGCCGGACGTATACCAAATTTATGAGATACTACCTCATCGACAGGGACTTGGACCAATGACTCCAATCGTCCCAAAATCTCATCTTTTGCTCGTTCTGTGGGACCCTGATCCAAGTCAAAGTGTGTGTAAGTTGAGCCGACCCGAAAAACATTTTGACCCAAATGCACCCTGAAAACTCCACGATTGACGATGAATTCCGGACAGAAGTCCTGCTTTACTTCTAAGATTTCACCCTTGACCGGCGCAAAAGGCAAATATGAGAAAAACTTGGATTGAGCCGCATGAACCCCCGTACAGAAAATTATTTCATTTGCCTCAATATTCTCATAGGACCAATATTGATCACTCTTAATCAATTTATCCTCTTCAAAAATCACATCCCGATAGCGATCTCCAAAAAAAGTACGCATCCCCTCAAGAAAAGTGGGAATATCGAGCCATCCCGACTGGGTAAGCATCACACCTCCAAAAGGATCATTTAGAAAACTTGACTGAGAAGATTGAAACAATCCATCCAAATACCCTTGAAACAAAGGGTCAGAACTATGCCCCATCCATTCATTTTGTTCTTCAACCGTGAGGAATGGGCGGTAAATTTTCTGAGGACGAAGAAAACTCCTACCTGTCTTCTGCTCAAGCTCTTGGTAAAAAGGTTCTATCTGAGGAAAAAGCTGATCCGCCAGCCAAGTTTTGACCATTTTTCGGCCAGTCACTGGATTATACAATCCCGCCGCTATCTGACTGGATTGGTTCCCTGACTGATGATCTAAAATCAGAATTTTTTTCCCGGAGTTTTGCAATTGATAGCCAAGACTCATCCCGGCCAAGCCACCACCTATTAACAAAAAATCAACTTTCATGCATCAAAGAACGGGTTTTATTCCTTATTTTGTTATACGTACATAGACAAAATCATGCTTCGAATCAAATCATTTACATTCAACCCTTTTCAGGAAAATACCTACGTAATCTCTGATCAGGAAGGTCATGCAGCCATCATTGATCCGGGGAATTATGAAGATGCTGAAAACCAGCAGATCTTAGGCTATATACGTGAAAATAACCTGAAGCCTGAGCTTCTGTTGAATACCCATTGTCATATTGACCACGTGCTTGGGAATGATTTTATTAAGAGAACTTTCAGCATTCCCCTTTTGATACATGATCAGGAAATCCCGGTATTGAACTCTGTCAAGGCCTATGCCCCAAATTATGGATTTGCCAACTATTCACATACAGATCCAGATGGCTACCTCAGCGAAGGAAAAAGCATTGAAATAGGTCATGAGCACCTTGAAGTCCTGTTTGTACCAGGGCACGCTCCGGGCCATGTAGTTTTTTATCATCCTGAAAGCCAACAATGCATTGCGGGTGATACGCTTTTTAGAGAAAGTATCGGACGGACAGATCTTCCGGGAGGTGACCACGACCTTCTTTTGGGAAAAATCAAAAGCGTATTATTTAAGCTACCCGACCAAACTGTAATTCATTCCGGTCATGGGCCCAGCACCACAATAGCTCATGAGAAAGCATACAATCCATTTGTGGGGAAAAATTCAAGATTCTGATTCGTGAGTATCAAATCCCACATCCCAAATTCGCTTACCCTCGGTAATCTACTCGCAGGTGTAATTGGTATTGTCACAGTTCTGGCCGGCGACTATCAAAGTGGAGCCTATTTTATTTTTTTAGCAGCATTTCTGGACTTTTTTGATGGATTCGCCGCCAGACTTCTCAAGGTAAGCGGTGAACTAGGCAAACAGCTTGACTCTCTGGCGGATTTAGTCTCCTTTGGGGTATTGCCAGGATTTGTGGTCTATGAGTGGATTTCCACTCTGACCTCGGTAGAATGGATGCCCTATCTTTCGCTGACGATTCCGCTATTTTCTGCCTTAAGGCTAGCCAAATTCAATATCGATACAAGACAATCAGACCGTTTTATTGGTTTACCAACTCCGGCAAACGCCTTGTTTTTTAGCACCTTGCCTTATTTAGCGGACTTCTGGAGTTTCACAGGGAATTACTTATCAAATCCATGGACCTTGATCGTAATTTCTTGGGTCTTTTCCTTGCTGCTAGTCGCCGAAATCCCCCTGATTGCTCTGAAATTCAAAAACTTTTCTTTGCGAGATAATGTATTTAGGTATGTGCTCTTGGCTTCGGGAGCATTGGCAATCCTACTGATGGGCTTGTCAGGGATACCCTTGGTTATTATACTGTACCTAGGGCTTTCCCTCATCGAAAATTCATCTGCTTCTTTATGAAAAAAGCATGCCTAGCAGGTATTTTGGGGGGATTATCCCTCTTTTTTGGATTTTTCTTGCAGGGATTTTCTCAGGAAAGTTTCTACAAGTTTGGCGTAAGCAAATCCGGATTATACCGATTTGATGCAGATAGGCTGAATGAATTGGGAATTAGCTCCTTAGACGAAGTTGCTTTTTTCGGCTACCCGGGAAGACTACCACAAAAGCTTGACAGCGGTACCTTCTCTTTAAGGGAAATCCCAGCAAAAAGGGTAAATAATGAATTGTTAATCTTTTTAACCGGACCGCACCGCCTTGACCTTATTGATGGTGAATTAGAATATAGGCATCACTATTATTCGGACACCTTGTATTATCTGATTGGTAGTAAAGAAAACCCAAAAAGACTGGAGTCCGAAACTCAGGTCAGTCCACAGGCCGAACCAATCACGCTTTACGAATGGACTACTGTCAAGGGAGAAGATCGAAATATTTTGAATTCGGGAAGAACATGGTATTCAGAACCCGTTAGTTCAGGTTCTTTACGATCTATCCCGTTTAGACAAAATACTGAATCAAGTGCAGATTGGCTGCTACAAGGCCGGGTGATGGCTCAATCTTTTCAAAGCAGTCAGGTATCTATTTTGGAAAGCGGAAGTTCTATTTTCCAAACCAATATCTCTCCAATTCCAAATTCACTTTATGGGATAAAAGGAGTAGAAGCAGCAGTAAATGCAAGTTTTAACCCCGCCAATCAGGAGGTCAATACCTTGGAACTTGCCTACAACAGCTCAGACAATAATGCTTCAGCTTATTTCGAGCATTTGCTCCTTGGAGTGCCTAACGAGTCTCCGGAAATTCAATCTGGACTTTATTTTAATCTTAGTGGACAGGCATTCAGCCATGGCTGTAATGAATGCGAGATTTGGGAGGTAAGTGATTTCTACAACCCCATCACTTTTCAGAATAATGGCTTCGCTCAAGGAGGCAAATTGGTTTTTTCAAGGAGTTCAGACCTCTTAAATATCCCTACCCTCTCGCCTGTTGAATCGAATATCCGAACAGTTGGAAGCTGGCCTGAGCTCCTCATTATTACGGATCAAAACCTACTTCCAGAAGCAGAAAAACTGAGTACACATAAATTAGGTCAGGGCATATTATCAGAAGTAGTAACTCTAAAGGAGATTTATGATGCTTTCGGCTATGGCAATAAAGATGTGGTGGCTATCCGGGATTTTATTGCCTGGCATTTTCACGAGGGAAAAAGGGTGAAAAATGTTCTCTTTCTGGGTAAAGGAACCTTCGACTACAAAGGTAAACTCGGAGGAAGACCAAATGTCGTCCCCACATACTCCAGTAGAAGTAGTCTAAACCCACTAACTACCTACAGTTCCGATGACTTTTTTGGACTATTAGAATTTGGTCAAGGAGAGTGGGTAGAAAGCCAAAGCGGTGACGAAAAACTATCCATCGGGGTAGGTCGCCTTCCAGTGATCACCCGGCAAGAGGCGGATATCGTGGTTCAAAAAATCATTGACTACGAGCAAAACCCATCCTTCGGGAACTGGAAGCGATCTTTTAGCCTTTTTGCCGATGATGCCGACAACAATATTCACCTGCAAGATGCAGAAGCCCATAGCACCTATTTGAGAGAAGCCAATTCCGAATTCTTTCAAAATAAATTATACCTCGATCGCTACGAACAAATTCCAAACGGTGATTCCCAACAATCCCCCGAGGCGAAGCAAGCTTTGCGAGAAGTCTTGACAGAAGGCACTTTGGTGGTAAACTATATCGGTCATGGAAATGAAACCACTCTTACTGCTGAAGAAGTATTCCGGGTAGAAGATATCGCTGACTTCCCGGAAACTTCCTTTTTACCGCTTTGGGTCACTGCCACCTGTGAGTTTGGCCGGCATGACAGCCCTTTTATCCGCTCAGGTGCGGAGGAATTGCTCACAGTACAAGGTAAAGGTGCCATTGGCCTTTTGACCACAGGACGCCCAGTATTTAGCAGTGTTAATTTCAGGCTAAATGAGGCATTTGTGAGGGAGGTTTACAAAAAGGAAAACGGAACCTATCAGGATTTGGGGAGTATTTTTAAAAACACCAAAAACAATAGCCTAAACGGAGCTTTAAACCGAAATTTTAGTCTTCTTGGGGATCCAAGTCTACGTTTAAATTATCCGGATTTGGAAATCGAAATTGGAGAATTCAAGGATGCTGATGGAAATCCAATCGAGAATTTCGCCCCCATTTCAGAGATCTTTTATCAGGGAAAGGTGATCAATCCCTTAGATGGAAGCGATATGTCCACTTTCAACGGAACAGTGGAAGTAGAACTGATAGATCGACCTGTATCAATCAAAACTCTTGGCGATGAAAGCCCGCCAATTGAATTCCCTGAGGAAGCCATTACTTTATTTAGGGGAAAAGCTGAAGTCAGAAATGGTTACTTTGAAGGAAGATTTAGAGTTCCAAGCGGCATCGATATTGAAATTGGAAAAGGAAATATCCGAATGTATGCCGTTGACTCCACGGGCATGCTGGATGCACAAGGAGTAGCTCAAGTCGATGTAGGTGGTGAGCAGGCAGACAACCCAACAGATGAAGAAGGACCGAATATTGAAATACAAATCGAAGGACAACAACTCGAGCCATTTAACTTCCCTTCGAAGCAATTGGCAGCCATCATTTTCCTATCAGATAGTACAGGAATAGATATAAGCGGAATTGATCCAAGGAAAGATTTCACTATCCAAATTAACCAACAACCTACACGGGTTTTAAATAAATTCTTTGTAAGTGATGGCGGTAGCTATCAGCGTGGACAAGCAGGAATCAAAATTGAAGGATTGGAAGAAGGCATAAATTCTATCCGGATATCTGCAACTGACCTAGTGGAAAATAGTAATGAGGCTATCTTTGAAATTCGAGTTGAAGGCAGTAATAGAATTCAAATTCTAGATCACATCGCCTATCCCAACCCAGCAGATAAAGAAACAATCTTTGAATTGACTCACAATCGTCCGGGTGAAAACCTTCTCATAGAGCTGGAAGTTTATTCTTTGACAGGCTCAATACTATTTTCTGCATCGCGTCGTTTGGTAGAAGCTGAATCACGCATCGAGGGATTTAGATGGATTTTTTTACAAAACCAATCTAAAATTCCAGCAAAAGGAACTTATATTTACAAATTGACGCTTAGTTCGGAAGCTGATAGTTCAGTCGCATCTGAAAGCGGAAAACTTATAATTGAATGAAAAGAAAAGGAATCATTAGGCCGATTGGATTACTTTTTGGGGTGTTTATGACCACCTCTGCACTTGTAATGGCTCAAAATTCCATTGTAGTCTCAGGACAGGACAGGCAGCGGAGAGTGATCACGACAGCAGTACCTTTTCTTAATTTTGCTCCAGACTCTCGTCATTCTGCCATGGGTGACGTGGGGGTGGCAACCACTCCTGATGCCAATTCCGCACATTGGAATAGTGGCAAATTAGCCTTCCTAGAAGACCAGACAGCATTTTCATTATCTTATTCTCCCTGGTTGGGAAGATTGGTCAATGATATGTCTTTAAGCTATCTAACCGGTGCTTTCCGCATCGATGAAAATTCTGCTTTCGGTTTTGACCTGCGCTATTTTAACATGGGCGATATTCAGTTGACAGATGGTTTAGGCAATGAATTAGGCCAATTTAATCCACGTGATATTGCCATCGGAGGCACATATTCTCGAAAACTCTCCGCCAATCTTGGATTGGGAGTTTCTGCCCGATTTATCTATTCCAATTTGTCAGGAAATATTTCCTCAGTGGGAGGAAGCGATGCAAGAGCCGGGATTAGTGTAGGAACAGATGTAGGGCTTTATTACAGCAAAGATATTTTCACAGGTTCCAAGGAAGGAACATGGTCTTGGGGTGTCAATATTTCCAATATTGGACCGAAGATCACCTATAATTCCGCTGATGACTTGGATTACATTCCTACAAATCTGCGAATCGGAACCGCTTATGGCATTTACTTCAACGAGTTGAATAAATTGACCTTTGCCTTAGACTTTAATAAACTTTTGGTCCCTTCTCCTCCTGTCTACGCAACCAATCCTGACGGGACGCTTTCTACGGATGAAGACGGAAATCTCATTATCGAGCAAGGAAAAGATCCAAATAGACCGCTTATTTCAGGTATGTTTGGTTCCTTCACAGATGCTCCTGATGGATTCAGTGAAGAGATGCAGGAAATCACCGTTTCTTTCGGTGCAGAATACCTGTACAATGAAAAGTTTGCCTTACGAACTGGTTACTTTTTTGAAAACCCTACTAAAGGAGGAAGGAGATATTTTACCATGGGTGTCGGCTTCAATGTGAAGCGCCTTGGATTTGATTTCTCTTACCTAGTCCCTCAAGTACAAAACCACCCGCTCGCTGAGACATTACGCTTTTCTCTGCGATACGCAATTCCATCCAATTGATGATTCTAGACCGAAGTACTCCACCGAGTTACTCCATTCCAGAAGACTTTAGCTTACAATCACCTGCTGAAAAAATCCTTCAAAATGGAGCTGCACATTTTCATTTTGATACTCCAGGAATTCAAGCTGTCAAAATCGACTTGATTGGAAAAGGTACTCGAGCATTTCTACCATTAAATGAGGCGCTAGTTCCATCATTCACCTTACAGATGTTGACTGAGGGGACTGCATCAAAAAGCAGTAGTGAAATTGCACATCTCTTGGATTTTCATGCCAGTGAAATTCAGCCTTATTTGACGTTTGGGCAGGAAGGTATCACACTCATAAGCACAAAAAAGCATCTTTTTCAGGTTTTGGAGCTGCTTTTGGAAGTGATTACCCAACCGAGCTTCCCTGAGGAGCCGCTGGAAAAACGAAAAGCTCAACGCCGTCTCATGATTGAGATGGAAAGAAAAAAGACAGCATCACAAGCCTCTCAGCTTTTCCGCAAAACGCTTTTTGGAGGGGAGCATCCTTACGGAAACATGATCCACGAGGAAATGCTTGAAGCTATTAATTCTGAAAGGCTTCAACAGCATAGTCAGCAACTGCTTTGGCAGGGACTTGAGATCTTTACTGCCGGTGACTTTAGCGAAGAAGAGAGGTTAGCTTTAGAAGGGTTTTTAGAGAGGCTTCCAAATCAGATTCCGCAAGAAGGTATTCTACTCCCTGACCCAAATAGTGAGGAATCCATATATGAATCTCGGCAAGATGCAGTTCAAAGCAGTATCCGAATGGGTAAACTTTCGATTCCTAAAAATCACCCTGATTTTATCCCGCTTTCGGTATTCAACACCATCTTAGGCGGATACTTTGGATCTCGACTTATCAAAAATATCCGAGAAGATAAGGGACATACCTATGGGATTTACTCCAGCTTGGTTCAAATGGGTAACCTGAACTATTGGGCCGTGGGAGCGGATGTGGAAAAACAGTATCTCGAGCTAGTGAAAACCGAAATCAAGCATGAAATCGAAAAACTCTCTACAGACCTCGTAGAAGAGGATGAGTTGGAAACTGTCAGGAATTACCTGCTTGGTCAGATGCTTTCACAGTTTAGCAATTCCTTCGACCTAATCGATCGTTTCCGATCTGTTCACCACTCTGGCTTGGACTTGAACTATTATTCGCAGAAACTTCAATTTCTAAAAGAATTTAAAGCGGAAGACATTCTTCAAATCGGTCAAAAATACTTCAAAGATCAGCCCTTGATAGAAGCAAGTGTTGGCTAATCAACTCGTGACACTAACGTAAAGCCAGGATATGTCAAGCTTGAATTTCGCCCAAGCTTTATAGAGCTTCAATTTTAGGCCTTTGCCATGTAAGCGTTCGGCCATTTGGATGAGTTGATCAGCAGCAGAGAAATTTGCCGACCAAAGTGCATGTTTCAATTCAAAAAGAACTCGCTCCAGCAATGCTTTATTTTCATCCTGGCTTTGATTGAGCTCCAATGCTTTTTCACAGACCTTTACCGTACTAGGCAACATTTTTGAAAAATAGCGCTGGTACTGGTTTGCTGACATAGACTCCTCATGCTCACGCTTCAGGACGCCTACATGATCGGAAAATACCACATGATATTTCCTTGCCATTCGGATTTGGATATCAAAATCCTCGTAATACAGACTCTCATCATAACCCGACTCCTTTCGAAAAATCTTTGCATTGAATACCATGGTAGCCGCGCAGATGATACTTCGCCTCAATAGCGTTTCGTATATCGTGCCCATATGCAGCTTTTCCCTTAGCTCTCCGAATGTATTTCGCTTGTAGAAAGTCGTGATAGACCCCGATGACTCTAGTAAATAGGCATCAGAGAAACTAAAAGCTGCTTCAGGATCCTGTGAAAGTTGAGCGATCGATAGCGATAGATGATCAGGATAAAGCACATCATCTCCGGACAAATCGACCAGGTAGTCCCCATTTGTCTCTGCAAACACTTCATTGAAGGTCTGACAGTATGGTCTAGTATCCTCAAAAAAGTACGTTTTCACCGGAAATAATCCAGAATACTGCGAGACCCAATCCTTGATGCGTTCGGCAGTACTATCAGAACTTCCATTATCGACAATGACCAATTCTTTGTCATGGTAATCCTGCATTGCCACGCTCTCCAGTGCCTCCCAAATCCAGTCTTCGTGATTGAAGGCTGTGCAAATAACAGTGACTTTACCTAAGCTTTCCATGGTTAAAGTTTCCTGACCCAGGTGACTTTGTTAGAAATATCGTTGGAAAATCTGGACTTAAAAAACATTAAATTATGATTGGCCGAACTTGGCTGATCAGAGGAGCCCAGATCTATGAAGTCCACCTTCAGTTCCATTGCCAAAATAAATAATTGATATAGAAGTATTTCGCCTCCTTGCTTAAGCTGACTTTTTGGATCTATGGCTGACTGAAAATAATATAATGACTCTGAAGTCAGTCTAGTCGCTAAAGTGTGTGCCACAGCTTGCCCCTTTTTTTCTAGCGAAATCAAGAAATAACGCTCTGGATACTCCGACACCTGCGTGATTAACCGAGTTTCATCCAAGTTGGAGTCATAGCCTCTTGACTGATTCCATGATCGAATCTCCTGTAAAAAGCCAAAATTAGAGATTGGCCCTTTTCGAATTGTAAGATCCCCTTCTTTTATGCGCTTCTGGAATCGATCCTGTTCACTTTGAATCAGTTTCTTAATCTTCTTTTTCCCTAAGAAAAACTGATGAGCCAAAACCTTTTCCTGCCTGAAACCAAGCTTGAAAAGCAGGTAATTCACCAAATCATGGTTTGACTGATAAGGCTTCGGAGCTTGAGTAATTTCCAATTCCAAAACTCCCCTTTTCCGGAGTTCTTCTTGAATCATCAATATAAAGTACTCTAAAGCTTCAGAACTTAGGCTATCCTGCATCCAAATTCCTCCAAAAGGAACCTGGGGAAGCGAAATAGCCTTTCCTTCCTCTGAAATACAAATGGTAATCCAAGCTTTGACTTTTCCCTTTTTGACAAGCTTAAAGTCAAGGTACTCCCGGTATTCTGGCAACTGCTCATTTGCAAGAAAATAATCCTTTATTTCCGCTCGGCTATCCTGTACTTCAAGCTGATATTGATTGGAGATATCCATCTTAGAGCTTTACAAATTCCTTTAAATCTCTGATATAATCGGCTTCTGAAAACTCTCGGTCTGATAATGCAAGTAAGACTGCATCTGAAGAAAAATCAGTCTCTACCCAATGAAGCGGGGGAATCAAAAGACCTCTGGAAGGATGATTTAATTTAAATACTTGCGTAACTCCCAGGGTGTCGGTAGTTTTTGCTCTTATCTCCCCGGCCAAGGCAACAAGCACCTGCGTTTCTTCACGATGAGCATGATTGCCTCGCGAAACCCCGCCAGGGACTGCATGTACCCAAAAGCATCGCTGAATACCATTAGGAAAGAGGTCTTGCTTTTCCCAATAATACAATTCGCCGGCCTGCCCTTTTTCCCCATCAAAATCAATCCATCTGGGCTGACTTGTTTTTTGTGGATGCATCATTACTTTTTGAATCGGACTAAAATTAAGATAAATACCAAGTAAAAAAGGTTACAGTTCCATTAAATTTAGATTTTCATTTCGAAACCTAGCCAAATAATCTGACCAGTGGAATCCAGAGACGATACAGATCGATTTTTTACCCTAAGCCGAGAAAGTGCCTCCTTATTTAAGGATAGAAACTCTAAATTCCACGCTCATGCTATCCCTGTCAAATCGGAAGAGGAGGTAAAGGAAAAACTAGCAGAACTCCGAAAGCAATACTACGACGCAAGGCATCATTGCTATGCTTATAGTCTTGGAAAGGATGGAGAAGTCTTCCGGGCAAATGATGACGGCGAACCCAACCATTCGGCGGGAGATCCGATTTTAGGGCAAATCAGATCCTTTGAATTGACGAATGTCCTGATAGTAGTCGTCCGCTACTTTGGTGGAACCAAACTTGGGGTAGGTGGTCTGATTCAAGCCTATAGAACGGCAGCGAAAATGGCTATCGAGGAAAATGAGATTGTGGAAGACTTTGAAAGATGCTTTCTGAAACTCCATTTTCCCTATCCTGTCATGAATGATGTGATGAAGTTGATCAAAAACGAGAATCTCGAAATCCAGTCACAAGAAATGGAGCTGGATTGCAAAATGGATTTATCCTTTCGAAGCAGCTTGAAGGATCAGGTAATTGACCAACTGGAGACAATTGATGGACTGGAGTATAAATTAATCGAAGAGGGGATCTAAGACACCTTCTTCCCTCAGGCGCTTGAAAACTTCCAAACAAGCCCAGGCATCCGTCGCCGCATAGCGTTGCTGCTTTTCTGTGAGTTCTTGTGCTTCCCAATTTGAGACTTGCTCAGACTTGCTGATTCGGATGCCGAGAATCATACCGGATAGATTTCTAACCCCCACATTATGAAATCCTACTTTCTTCAGCTCATCATTCAAGTCAAAAAATGATTGAGGGTAAAAGGAATCAGTGAGCTTGGAAAGGCCTTTAAGGTCATCATGCACTGCGGCACCTATTTTTAAAATGTGCTCATGCTCAAGCAAGGCACGGATTTCATCCGGAAAACCAATTGAATTCAACCGGAATAAAAAAGCCTGCTCTTCGGTCGAAAGCTGTAAAAGTGCTACTTCATTGAAGACTCCTTTCCGGAAGGCAGGTTTAGTCTCTGTATCAAAACCAAGAATATGCTGCTTAGCCAGAAACTCGACCACTTCCTCCACTTGATCAAGTTCGTCAATCAAGTAAATTTCACCATCAAACTGCCCCAATGGCAGTGCATTTATTTCGTCTTTACTTATTCTTCTGAGATTCATGCCACCTCTAACTCTTCCTCTTCATAAAAGTTGATCCCAATCTTCAGATATCCATATAAAATAGTCATGAATGGGCTGATAATATTAAAGAAACAATACGGTGCATACACCAATGTTGCTACTCCCAATACGGATGCCTGAGTTGCCCCGCAAGTATTCCACGGAACCAAAACTGAGGTAACTGTCGCGGAATCCTCTAGGGTTCTGCTGAGATTTTCTGGCTTCAGACCTCGTTTTTTGTAAATATCAGCATACATCCTTCCCGGAACCAGGATAGCCAAATACTGGTCAGAAGTAGTTATGTTGAAAAAGATACAAGTCGCAGCGGTACTCGCGATAAGCGACCCTACCTTATGAACTTTACGGATCACCGCTTCTGCCAAAACCTGTAGCATTCCTGTCACTTCCATAATCCCTCCAAACACCATCGCACAGACAATCAACCAAATCGTATTCAACATACCTCCCATTCCTCTTGTGACAAGCAGCTCATTGACGATATCATTACTAGTCAAAATAGATATCTCCCCATAAAGAGCCATCATTACTGCCTTGAAGCTCAAGTAAGTGTAAGACACTTCAGATTCATTGGCGATGGTGGCGATAATTTGAGGTTGAAAAATCACGGCAAATACTCCACCTAATAAAGCTCCGATGAGCAAAGCTGGGATAGCGGGGACTTTTCTAATAATTAGCACCAAGACTACTGCCGGAACGATAAATAGCCATCCGGTAATATTGAATTTTTCTAAAATCACTGCTGAAATAGCCTTGACATCCTCTACCGAACCACTCACTTCATAATTCACACCGATGATAACAAATAGGATTATGGTAATGGTGATGGAAGGAATAGTTGTTTTTGCCATGTGCCGGATATGGGTAAACAAATCCGTCCCTGCCATAGCAGGTGCAAGATTGGTCGTATCGGACAAGGGAGACATTTTATCGCCAAAATATGCACCCGAAATAATAGCTCCTGCAATGATTCCTTCATCAAAACCAAGCGCTTTGCCGATCCCTAAAAGAGCAACTCCTACCGTCGCCACCGTAGTCCAAGAACTACCCGTAGAAATGGATACAATTGCACTGACTACGCATGCCGCAATCAGAAATATCCCCGGACTCAAGACCTGAAGTCCATAATAAATCATCGCTGGAACTATCCCACTCAGCAGCCAGGTACCTGCAAGGGCACCAATTAGAAATAAAATCAAAATACTGGACATGGCAGAGCTAATGCTTTTGACTATGCCATCTTGGAGGGTTTCCCAATGAAACCCTAAGCGATAGACGGCCACTAAGCCAGCTACTGCTGCAGATAAAATCAATACGATCTGATTGGAGCCCGAAAGTCCGTCAGTTCCGAATATCTGAATATTTAACACTAACAAGACAATCAAAAAAATCAAAGGAATGAGAGCGTCAAGTATAGTTGGCGTCTTGGCTTTTTCTTGCATCAAATGTTTAAATAGGATGAACTCCCGAATCTAACCAAAAATTTTAAAACCCTTTCCGTAAGAGATCGGAGAGTTGCCTCCCAACTTCCCAGCCTATTGCTACTCCCATTCCTCCCAGGCGTATTCCTACGGCTGTCCGATCACCGACTTTCTCCATGATTGGGAGCTTTTTTTGCCCAAATGCCATGATTCCAGTCCATTTGTGTTCCCAGGTAATTTTCTGTCCGGGAAAGATGATTGTTCCTGCCAAATTTTCTAAATACGAATCGATGGTGGGATTGATAGCGTTTTCTAGACTCTTTTCACCTTCAAAATCCTTATTTCTACCTCCGCCTAGAAGGAGGCGCCCATCAATCTTTCGGAAGTACACGTAGCCTTTGTCAAAATGAAAACTGCCTTTCCACGGAATCTTTTGCTCAAAAGGCTGACTGACCATTACTAAGCCACGTCCTGGTTCAAGATCAAATTCCGGGAAAAATTGCCCCGCAAAAGCATTGGTGCAGATTGCCACCTTGGATCCTTGAAACTCTATCAGTTCATCCGTCCCGGCCTTTACACTGATCAATCCCAAATCCTTTTCAACCTTCTGGACATGAGAACCTGTCAGAATTTTGATTCCCAATTCATTTGCTCTGGACCACAGGGCTGAAATATACGTCCCGGGATCCAATTCACCTTCAAACTGGTTTTTGACGACCGCCTTTACAGATTCATCAAAACCAAAACTCCGGTAATTCTTGAGGTTTGAAAAAACGGGCTTTTTGAAAATAGGCTTAAGTAGCTTATTGATCGAGGAGAGCTGATCAAGCGCCTCCAGCTGATCCTCAGTGATCAATTCAAATCCTCCTGATTGTTTGAAATCAAGTGCTTTTCTGCCGAATTCCTTTTGAATGAGCTCTAGTCCCTTGGCTCGTTTTTCTACCAATTTGACTACCTCATCTTGGGTCATGGACCACATGTCGTCCAAGATTTCAGTTAGTGATCCAAAGCAGGCAAAACCAGCATTTTTGGTGGTGGCTCCACTTGGGAAAGTCCCCCGTTCCAAAATCAAAACCCGGGCTTTTGGCCGCTTCTTTTTGAAATGGATTGCTGTCGAAAGACCCACAAACCCGGCTCCCACCACTATCAAATCGTAATTCAAAAAATTCTTCTTCTCCCAATAACTCAACATATACTCTTTGGCTTTCTTATTTTCTTTTCAAGATTTTTGATAATTTAATCTAAAGTTTGATATCAGTCCCAAAAAACCGATGCGAAAAATAGAAGAGCTCCTCCATGAATATGGCCTCAGTCACCAGAATCCTACCAATAAATTGATCCACTGGGTGTGTGTGCCTGCTATTTTCTTTAGCATCGTAGGCTTGGTTTTTAGCATCCCTTCAGGACCACTTCCAGAATACCTCGGCCTTTTGGGAAGCTTCGCTAATTGGGCGACCATCGCACTTTTTTTGGTTCTGGTGTATTACATCACACTTTCGGCTCCTTTAGCCTTAGGCATGTTTCTGTTTTCTGCGATTTGTCTAGCCTTAGCAAATTTTCTAAGCATCATTTTTCCGGGAAAACTTTGGCTAATCAGCTTAGGAATTTTTGTCATTTCATGGATCATCCAGTTTTATGGACACAAAATCGAGGGCAAAAAGCCATCTTTCCTGAAAGACGTACAATTCCTTTTGATTGGACCTGCCTGGTTGATGCACTTCATCTACAAGCGATTAGGACTGGCCTATTGAAGCTCCTCTTCTTCAGCTTTTTCTGAAAAAATGCCTTCTATTTTCTTCAATGAAGCTTGATTTTTCTCTGTTTGAATGCTCATCAGAATGGACTTTTTTTCCATCGCTGTCAATCTCCAATTCAAGGAAGCCCGCTTCATCGTCTCTTGGCTACCTGTCAGCTCCTCAGTTTGTACCAATTCCGGTGCATATTCAAATTCTACACGATCCATGGGAAAATTCATGGATTCTGACATATAGTTGAAGAGCACTTCATTTTGGATGGTCTGTACATTATCCCAATTGGAGTAGATATTCTTCAAGGGATTGAAAATCTTTTCGGCGATTCTAGGAAGAGGGCTTGCAGGAATTTGCATGGATTTTTGAGAGTCTCGAATTGTGACCAAGACCACCCCGGAGGTATTTTGACGAATCCAATCTTGAAATACATAGGTGAATCGAAGGGCATCTTGAATCCCAAAATTATCGGAAAGTCCTGTATCCATCGTCTCCATGGCAGGATCAGAAGGCAATTGGATATTGGGAGTAATAAATGGGAAGGTTGCAGACATTCGAATGGCCGTCAAAAACCGTAGGTTTTCCGCATCTTGCTCATGGAAAAATCGAAGAAAATCAACGCTTTGCTTCTTTTCTTCAGCCCCAAACTGACCTTTGATCGAGGTCCCCATGTAAGACATCGAGTGAGGAGATATGATCAATTTCCTTCCGTCATTGGTAATTAATGATGTCACGGGGAGCAATGGGATTTTCGCAGAAAATTCTGGTTCTCGGTAGTCCTTAAGTTGCTTATCCATTACGCCATTCGTGTTTGAATTCAATTGACTTTCGAAAGCATAGCCTCTGTCCTTCAAATAGCTTTGGCCATTGTAATGAAAGTATTGATTACGAATCAATAGGTCATTGACTAAAAGCGAAAAAATAATCGGGTTCAAATTATCTGCTGAAATCTGATCCAAATAGGCCGAATCAAGGGGATTAACAGCAGGATTATCCAAAGATTGTAAGTAGATCTCGCGGAAAAAAGCCTCTCCCAGGACCCCTCCTGAAGCACCGGTAAATAGCTCTGTGTGTTTAAGAATTTTCCCCTGATGCATGTCATACAAATGCTGTAGAACCACAAACGTCCATAATGCAGACCGTTGTCCTCCTCCACTAGCCGCTATCAGCACCAGTTTAGGTTTGGACTCTCCAGTCTTACTTTTCCAATTGTCTAAAATCTGTAGCGTATTATTACGGTCCTTTGCCAAAGTGTCAGAATGCAGCAAGGAGTCCAATCGCTCCAAGGTATATTCAGCAGCAGGAACTTGATAATTCATCCCAAAAGCCTCATGTGGCCTATTGAGAAAAGAGAAATTGGAAAAATAGTTGATGAGTAAAATCGCAGCAAACACTGTGACGGTGGCCCAGCCTCTCAACCAAAAACTCACCGCCCCAACCAACATCACCAAAATCGCAAAAAGTAATAATACACTCATCCCGGCCGGAAGCTGCATTATCGGCTGCTCTCGCAATAAACCTAAGCCAATCACCAAACCAATCAGCAGAACCTGAATCAGAAATAGATTCAGATGATTTTGGTCAAATACTTTCAGCAACTTAGCAGCTTGAAAACGGGAAATATCTGGCCTGACTGGCTCAAATCTCAAGGCAAGATTAAGATAACTCCTAACTGACTGAGGCTTATTCTTAATATCCTTGTAGCGACTGATGACATTTTTTCGAGTAAACTTCACTTTTCTCAACCGACGGTCAAGAGTCCCCGCAAAGAGTACAAAAAAGTCTTTGTTGGTAAAGGCAAAATAGCCAAAGATCAGCCCATAGCTAACAATGCTCCCTATCGAAAAACCTCCAAATAGGATAAATACCTCCCATTCAGAATTAAGATCATTTTGAAGCTGAAATGAAACAAAACGAAGACAATAGGCAAGGTAAAAAAGGAGTGGTATGATCGAATTATTGATGCAGAAGTGAATGAAGGGCTTTTTCAAAACAGCTAAAAAGGAAAACTGTCGACCATCCATGATGTAAGTAGTCATATGAAAGGCCATCGTAAAGACCGAAAAACCAACCCCCATCAGAAAAAAACTCAACCAGGAGACTTCGTGTAGGTACTCAGGATCCAAGAAAAGAAAGGGTATTCCTAAAGTGACACCAAAACCTTCAAAAATGATCAGAAACAGTAATGCCCACACCAGAACTAGTGCTAGATTCTTTCGGATGTGAAGCAGGAAAAGCTGTACAGGAAAGCTAAACCAAATATTTCGGACCATAGTGTTGGATATTCATGAAAAGTTAAAATTTTTCAACCAATGAAAAAATTTAACTCTGAAAGTACTGAGCATCAAAAACTTGGAAAAAGCCTTTCCATCAAATCTAGATTTGACCGACTGATCTCATGGACTATTTAATGATATGCTGTACTTTCACAGCCTAAACGAGAATAAGATGAGAACGTGGTTTTTGTGTAAAGTAAAATACGCCAAAGAAAATGAGCAAGGCCTTCTCAAAAGCATCTCCGAGCAATATTTGGTAGATGCGGTATCCTTCACGGAGGCTGAAGCAATTTTATATGATAGACTAGGATCCCAAATTCGGGGAGACTTTCAGGTCACCGGGATCAGCAAAAGCAATATCGTAGATGTATTTTTCTATGAGGATGCGGATATCTGGCACAAATGTAAAATCACTTACCTAGTAGCAGATGGGGATAGTGGAAAGGAAAAAAAGGTAACCCAATACATGATAGTTACCGCTGAGGATGTCAAACAAGCCTACGATAGAATTCAAGAAAGCTTGAGCAATATGCTAGTGAGCTTTAGGGTGCCAGACATCACCGAGAGCCCTATCGTGGAAGTATTCAACTATGATTCCGAACTGGAGTCCGAGCCACTTCCAGAAGGGAATTTCAGACCAGTTAATCAAGAAGAGGAGGATTAATTCTCCTCTTCTAGTTTAAGGCATCGGGTTGATTATCAATCACAAACTGTATCAGCTCCTCCACACTCATGCCAGCTCGCTCTGAGCCATCTCTGATATCTTCTCGACTCACTTGAGCGGCAAATGTCTTATCCTTCAGTCGTTTTTTTACACCTTTGATTTCCATCCCCTCATAGCCTGTGGGGCGCATGAGCGAATAGGCATGAACAAACCCACTGAGCTCGTCAAAAGCGTAGAGCATCTTGTCCATTTCACTTTTTGGCTCTACACCAAAATACCTGGGTCCATGAGAGGCGATTGCTCGGATAATCTCCGGATCAACCTGACGTGACTCAAGCTCTTCGATTATTTTCTTGCAATGTAAATCAGGCCACTGATCCCAATCAGCATCATGAAGAAGGCCCGCCAGAAACCAGCGATATTGAGTTGATTCATCATACCCTTTTTTCTTGGCATAAGACTTCATAAGATGAGCCACTTGCCGCATATGAACAATCAACTTTTCATTTTTAACCCAGCTATTTAATAATTCAAAGGCTTCACTCTCAGGAAGTACATTTCCAGCATTTTCAGGGTTCCCAAACTCAGACCTTCCGAGGTTTAAATCAATATTTGACATTTCAAACAATTTTAAATGTATTTTATACTATAAATTATGTTTTTTATTTACTTTTGTGCATACCTTTAGTACAATGAAGAATTTGGATGGACTTAACCTCATGGCTCAACTAGCCATTGCCTCAGAATACTTGATGCAAGTCACCTTGGATCGAGAGGGAAAAGTCCTTTCCAGTGATTCGGGGATAGGTCCAGTTCCTTCACTTTTTGATCAATCGAAAAAACCAATGGTTTTCGCCGATTGCTTCCTGTCATCCGACTGGGTAAAATATGAAAATAATCGCATAAAAGCCTGGCAAAACCACCATCAATCATTTTTTGTAGAGCTCCAGAAAATAAACTATCCCGATCAGACTTTATTAAAGACAAAATGGGAGTTCTTCTTTATTTCAGATGATTTTGGGACTTGCCTAGGAATCGGTCATCCTGTGGATAGCCAAAAACCCTACAATCTTGCATTGGGCGAATACATGGATGGAACAGACCGTCCTCATGAATTTTTGGATAGTCTTCTAGAAAATAAACTTCTTGGGTTTTGGGATTTCAATCCATTCGAACAATCCAATACCATCAGTTCAGGACTTGCTCAGACCCTTGGGTATTCGGAAGAAGAAATTGACCAAGTAGGAAAAATAGCTTGGGAGAAGCATATCCATAAAGATGATTTTTCCCAATTGCGATCAGACTTGATTCAACACTTCAAATCAACCGGCAATATCCCTTTTAAAAGAGAGTTTCGATTGATTTCCAAGCGTGAACAAATCATTTGGGTTGTCGGATTTGGCAAAACAACTCAATGGGACAAAGAGGGAAAACCCAAACAGATTCAAGGAATCATCATTGATATCAGTGAGCGAAAAAAGCAGGAAATCTGGTTGAAAGAACATCATTACTTTTTGAAAGACTTGGCTTTTCAGCAGTCTCACACCCTCCGAGCCAGAGTAGCAAATATTATCGGACTTATTGATATTCTAGAAATAGAACAACAATCCTTAGAATCACGACGATTGGTCGAATTATTAAAGAAAGAAACGTCCAAGCTTGATTCAGCTCTAAAAAAGAGCATTAAAGAATCTGTCAATCAACAAAAGGCATTCAAAGAAGAGACAAGCGATGCTGACTCTTCTTTAGAATGAGACCTTAAAGATTTCTGATTTTCCATTTTGCTTTCAGATAGCCCCAAATTACCTTGGGGCTCATCCCTTTTTTCCGCGACTCGCTTCTAGCATATCCCACATTTCTTGCGGAATCATATCCAAATTATTGAATTCTCCTGCACCTTTTAGCCATTCTCCCCCATCAATAGTCATCACTTCACCATTGACATAGTTCGAAAAATCAGAAACCAAATAGGCTGCAAGGTTTGCTAACTCCTGATGCTCCCCTACTCTTCCAACAGGTACTTTTTTGGCAGGATCAAACTTTTTCACCAAGTCTCCCGGCAATAATCTACTCCAAGCTCCTTCTGTTGGGAATGGTCCTGGAGCAATGGCATTTGATCGGATTCCGTATTTGGCCCATTCCACAGCAAGGGATCTAGTCATCGCCAGTACTCCCGCCTTTGCCGCTGCTGATGGAACCACATAGCCTGAACCTGTCCAGGCATATGTTGTAACTATATTCAAAAATGTCCCGGCCTGCTTTTTGGCGATCCAATCCTTACCAGCGGTAAGTGTCACTTGTGAAGTTCCTTTGAGAACGATATCAAGAACTGTATTAAAGGCATTGGTAGAGAGTCGCTCTGTCGGGCTGATAAAATTGCCTGCTGCATTATTCAAGACGACATGGATGGTTCCAAAAGCTTCGGTAGCATCTTTCCACATCTGCTCCACTTGCTCTATATCCCGCACATCGCAGGCAAGAGGCAGTACTTTCCCTCTTTTTTCAGCCATCATCTCTTCGGCTGTTTGTTTGAGCACATCTAGTTTTCGGGAAGTGATGATCAGGTTAGCTCCCAATTCTAGAAAATAACTCCCCATGGATCTACCCAAGCCAGTTCCTCCGCCCGTGACCAAAATATTTTTACCTTTAAGTGCCCCTTCACGAAGCATTCCTTCCTTGAAATTCATGTCGAAAATTTATGTTTTTGGGTTAGACTGTCTCTTGATTTATTTTTAGAAAATTTCTTTTAAAATACGATCCACAGAAGATCGAAATCCAAAATAAAATCCAAACAAGATAGTCATCAGGCCCAATATTTGAAAACAATACAGAAAAGAGTATCGCTGAAAATGAAACGTATTTTAATTCTCCTTTTTCCTTTAGCAGCACTTGGCTTGTTTTCCTGTCAGGAGGATGCAGAGCGGACTATCCGAACTGATTTGACCCAAGAAGCCAACCAATTTTTAACCATTTCGGAAGCATGGGGTGAAAGTCTCTTTTTTGCAATGATCAGCTTCAATTCTTATCAAAATATAGAAAGTGATACCCTGCCAGGATGCCCTGAAATATCCGTCAATAGCACGGAAGGCACCGTAACTCTCAATTTTAACTCCGGCTGTGAAGAAGGCGAGTCTGTTCGATCGGGAAAATTAATTCTGCAATTCCCTCTTTCTGGTTCTAATCAGGCCACTTGGTCCTTAGCCTATGAAGGCTACAGTTATCGGGATTGGGAAATGGAGGGTACAAGGTCATTTACTTTTACCTCCCTCCGGAATGTCCGTGAGGAATTTGACGGGCTATCAATTACCACTTCAAATGAATTGAATTCTACGCTTTCGGGAAGCTTCAATCACCAACAGGTACTGAATGGATTTTCCTTGTCAGAAATTGTTTCCAGAGGAAGTATGCAAGGACTTAATCCTGCTGGACGAAGCATAAAAATGAGCTTGCAGGCTGACCGAATTGCCAATTACACTTGCTTTTTAAGCGGTAAAAGCAGATTGGCAGATTCTGCTGCAGAGCTTTGGGAGGTAACGAGAGGAAACGAAAATCTCAGACACTCATTAACATATACACCTTTGGATTCCTGCCAGACGCAGGTTGATGCCCTCCTACCAGATGGGAGAACGCTACAATTAAGACCATAAAAAAACCCGAAAGCATTAGCCTTCGGGTTTCAAAAATTTGATTGTTGATTAATATCTGTAGTACTCTGGCTTGAATGGCCCTTGTACCTCGACACCGATATATTCCGCTTGATCTTTGGATAAAGTATCTAGCTCCACACCTAACTTTGAAAGGTGTAGGGCTGCAACTTTTTCATCAAGATGCTTTGGAAGAACGTAAACACCTGGCTGATATTCGTCAGTCTTAGTCCACAACTCAAGCTGTGCCAAAGTTTGATTGGTGAATGAGTTAGACATTACAAATGAAGGGTGACCTGTTGCGCATCCCAAGTTTACCAAACGACCTTCTGCAAGAATGATCAAATCATTTCCATCGAGGTTGTAAAGATCTACCTGCGGCTTGATGACAGACTTTGTCTGTCTATAGTTTTTATTCAACCAGGCCATATCAATCTCATTGTCAAAGTGGCCGATGTTACACACGATCGTTTTGTCACGCATTGCTTTGAAATGCTCTCCAGTGATGATATCCTTATTACCGGTAGCAGTAACTACGATATCAGCTTCTTTCACTGCATCTACCATCTTCTTTACAGCAAAACCATCCATAGCAGCCTGTAGAGCACAAATTGGATCGATTTCGGTAACAATTACCCTTGCTCCAGCTCCACGAAGAGAAGCTGCGGATCCTTTTCCTACATCACCATATCCTGCTACAACGGCTACTTTTCCAGCCATCATCACATCAGTAGCACGACGAATCGCATCTACCAAAGACTCCTTACACCCGTACTTATTGTCAAATTTAGACTTGGTTACAGAGTCGTTCACATTGATCGCAGGAAGTGGCAGGGTGCCATTTTTCATACGCTCATAAAGTCTGTGAACACCTGTAGTAGTTTCTTCAGATAATCCTTTGATTCCAGCCACTAGTTCAGGATAATTATCCAAAACCATGTTGGTCAGGTCTCCACCATCATCCAAAATCATATTCAATGGCTGTTTCTCTTCTCCGAAAAACAAAGTCTGCTCGATACACCAGTCAAACTCCTCAGCAGTCATACCTTTCCAAGCATAAACCTGGATTCCGGCAGCTGCGATCGCTGCAGCAGCGTGATCTTGCGTAGAAAAAATATTACAAGAAGACCAAGTGACTTCTGCCCCAAGCTCAACGAGGGTTTCGATCAATACAGCAGTTTGGATAGTCATGTGAAGACATCCAGCGATTCTTGCCCCTTTCAAAGGCTTGGAAGCACCATACTCTTCACGAAGAGCCATCAATCCTGGCATCTCTGACTCTGCAAGTTTGATTTCTTTACGTCCCCAATCAGCAAGAGAAATGTCTTTTACTTTGTATTGGATAAATTTTTCAGATTGAATCTCTGACATAGTTATAAATGATTATAGTTTGATTTGCTAAAACTTTTGCAAAGGTACCGCATAAATCCCGCAATCTAAAATGGCTTTGTATAGTCTGGAAAGCGAATAGTCTGAAAATCAAAAGACTTCGTGATTCCTCCTTTCAATTCCATCTCAAGTTTACCATCTGCTTGCACCGCAATTATTTTCCCCTCAAAGGGACCACTTTCACCTTCAAAGTTTGCCCATTCCTGATAGAGAAATAAATTGGAAAGGTATTCTGTTTGAATTTGAGCGAATTTTCTTTTGCGAAGAATCAAATAATACTGCTCAAGCTGAGTCACAAGCACACGCAGAAGTTCTTGCAGCGAATAGTCTAAACTTGTCAGCTTTTTCAGTGAGACCGCTTTTCCTGAGCCAAAATCGGTCTGATTGATATTCAAGCCAATGCCTACTACCGCCACTTCCCAACCTGACTTGCCAATACTATTTTCAATCAGGACTCCGCCTATTTTTCCACTTTGAGCGACAATTAAATCATTTGGCCATTTGATTTGAATCAAGGGAAAATAATCGGCAAGAACCTTTCGAATTGCGCAGCTTACCGCCATATTGAGATAAAATTGCTCGGACGCATCCAAAAATGTCGGTTTTAACACCAGAGAAAACGTCAGGTTTTTTCCTGGTTCAGACTCCCAGTGATTACCGCGCTGACCTTTACCTGCTTGCTGATGATCACAAATTACAAGCGTTCCCTCCTGGGCACTCTGATTCCTGACTAATTGGAAGGCAATGTCATTGGTAGAGTGACACTCTGGCAGATATTGAATATCTTTTCCTAAAAAAAGCGTATTGGCAAGAATTTTATACATTTTAAAATGGTTTGTCTTCTTAGCAGGTAGTTTTACAGACCGAAGGCAAAATTAAACGAATAATATGACAGCAGAAGCGTTAAGTCAAGTCATCGCAGATGCAATGGATGATAAAAAAGCCATAGACATCGTTGTGATGGATTTGAGAAATATTAAAAATACCGTAAGCGATTTTTTTGTTATTTGCTCTGCCAATTCTGACACCCAAGTGGAAGCGATTGCAGATTCAATTGAGGAGAAAGTATCCAAAGCAGGTGAAGCCTCACCTTACCGGGTAGAGGGCAAAAACAACAATCAATGGGTATTGATAGATTATGTGGATGTAGTAGCCCACATTTTCCTGAAAGATAAAAGAGAATTCTACGGATTAGAAGACCTTTGGGGAGACGCAATTCTTTCTAAGGTTCATGATTGATAGCTAACAAACTTTACTACCTCTTTTCCGTTTTACCATAAGTTTATAGAAATACCAAAAAAATCTAATGAGCGAACCTAATAAGCAAAAGAAGTTTGTCCCCAAACCACCACAGAAGCCCAATTTCCAAATATGGCTAATTGTCGCTGCAGTGGTTGTATTGATTGGACTGACTTGGATACAGCAGCGCGGCGCAACCGTAGACGTTACCCAGAAGCGGTTTGAAGATATGTACAATGGTGGTGATGTAGCCAAGGTCATGATTGTGAAAAACATGGACCGGGTAGACATCACCCTCAAGCCAGCAGCGCTGAATGACCCCAAGTATAAAAATGAATTGGAGTCTAACTCTTCCTTTTTCAACCCAAATGGCCCTCACTACTCACTTCAAGTAGCATCTTCGGACAAGTTTGCAACCGACTTTGATGCCTTGGAAGAAAGTGTCCCATCGGAAGATAGAATTGGATATAGCGTAACTACTGAAGAAAATTGGACATCCTGGTTTGGAAGCTTTGGCTTTCTATTGTTACTGTTTGTCTTCTTCTGGTTTATGATGAGAAGAATGGCAGGGCCTTCAGGTCCCGGCGGCCAAATATTCAATGTGGGAAAATCTAGAGCGCAACTCTTCGATGCAGAAAACAAGGTCAAAATCACTTTTGACAATGTGGCTGGTCTAGATGAAGCGAAAGAGGAAGTTCAAGAAATTGTTGAATTCCTGAAAAACCCTTCAAAGTTCACCAAACTGGGTGGTAAAATCCCTAAGGGAGCACTATTGGTAGGACCTCCGGGAACGGGTAAAACCCTCCTGGCAAAAGCTGTTGCTGGGGAAGCTGGTGTTCCTTTCTTTACGCTTTCAGGTTCTGACTTCGTCGAGATGTTTGTCGGAGTCGGTGCGGCACGAGTACGGGATCTTTTCAAGCAAGCTAAGGAAAAGGCACCTTGTATCATCTTCATTGATGAGATTGATGCAATCGGTCGATCAAGAGGGAAAGGCCAAATGCCAGGTTCTAATGACGAGCGTGAAAACACCTTGAACTCCTTGTTGGTGGAAATGGACGGCTTCGGTACAGACTCCGGTGTGATTGTGGTAGCTGCAACCAACCGACCTGATGTATTGGATAGCGCATTGCTTCGCCCGGGTCGTTTTGATAGACAAATCTCGATCGACAAGCCGGATATTGTAGGACGTGAGGCAATTTTCAAAGTTCATTTGAAGCCAATCAAAAGCTCTACAGACGTGGATGCTAAAAAATTAGCAGCTCAAACTCCTGGATTTGCCGGTGCTGAAATCGCCAACGTATGTAATGAGGCTGCTTTGATCGCTGCCCGTAGAAACAAGGAATCGGTAGACATGCAGGACTTCCAAGATGCTATTGACAGAGTCATTGGCGGACTGGAGAAAAAGAATAAGATTATCTCTCCTGAGGAGAAAAAAATCGTGGCCTATCACGAAGCAGGTCACGCAGTGGCAGGTTGGTTCCTAGAGCATGCTGATCCATTGGTAAAAGTATCCATCGTACCACGAGGTGTAGCAGCACTTGGTTATGCGCAGTACTTGCCGAAGGAGCAGTTTCTGTATCAGACCGAACAGCTGATTGATGAGATGTGTATGACCTTGGGTGGACGTGCTGCTGAAGAGATTGTCTTTGGCAAGATTTCCACAGGAGCACTCAGTGACTTGGAGCGGATCACCAAGATGGCTTATTCCATCGTTTCTGTATATGGAATGAATGAAAAATTGGGAAATGTATCCTTCTACGATAGTAAGAGTGACGGATACAAAATGACCAAGCCATATTCCGAAGCTACGGCTGAAATGATCGATCAGGAAGTTCATAAACTGATCGAATTTGCCTACCACAGAACGCTCGATTTGCTCAAAGAGCGAAGAGAAGAATTGGAGACTTTGGCCAAAGAATTACTCGAAAAAGAAATTCTATTCCAGTCTGATTTGGAGAAACTAATCGGAAAGCGGCCATTTGCCAAAGAAACTACCTATCAAGCCTATACTAACGGCAAGAATAAAGAAGAGGTAAAGAAGGCAGAAGACGCTGAAATCAAAGCCAAATCTGAAGAGGTTTCCTCAGAAGCTGAAGACAAGAAAGAGGTTCCCGTCGCAGAGTCTGAGTCTGAACCAGAGACTGATGAAAAGGCGAAAAGCTAATCTTAAATCGCACAATTAATTTGAAAGTCCTGATATCTATCAGGACTTTTTATTTTTGCAGAAAACTCTATCTTTCGATATGACCGGGAAGCCACACAATTATCAACTGAATGGGAAAAAACTCTTTTTTGCATCAGATTTCCATTTAGGGGCTCCCACCAGTCAGGAGAGCAAACTCAGAGAACAAAAAATAATTCAGTGGCTTGGAGAGATTGAGGAAGAGGCTGCCGCAATCTTACTGGTTGGAGATATTTTTGATTTTTGGTTTGAGTACAAAGAAGTTATTCCTAAAGGGTTTATTCCATTTATCTCCAAGCTTCATCAGCTCAGAGAACGTAAAATCCCTATTCTCTTTTTTACAGGAAACCATGATCTGTGGATGAAGGATTATTTCACCCAAGAGCTAGGAATTCCGGTTTACCATCACCCTATCGAGCTATCAGTGAATGGGAAAAGTATTTTGGTAGGTCATGGGGATGGCTTGGGGCCGGGTGACAAGCAATACAAGGTGCTGAAGAAAGTCTTTACCAATCCTTTTGCCCAATGGCTTTTTCGATGGCTGCATCCCGATCTCGGCGTTCGCTTGGCAAAAGCCTGGTCAGGTCATAGCCGGATTTCAAACGTAGAAAAAAACGAAAATCACTTTTTAGGCGAAGATGAGTGGCTGTGGCAATACTGCAAAGAGATAGAAGCCAGGAAGCATCACGACTATTATGTCTTTGGACATAGACATCTGCCTTTAGAACTAGAAGTAGGGACGAATGCTACCTATTTTAACTTGGGAGAATGGGTGAGCCAATACACCTATTTGGAATTTGATGGTTCGGAAGCAAAGCTAATGGAGTTTGAAAAATGAAAAAGTTGGCCCTCACTTTGTTTTTTTTAGTCCTTTGGGTAGCGCAAAGCATGAGTCAAGATTTGCTGGAGAACGCTTTGGCTGAGATCGAAATCAATGGTCTTGACCAAGTCTCCGTGGATAATCGGGATCAGATATTCATCAGTAGTAGACAAGGTGACCTTTATCTCTACGACTCCAAAGGAAACCGCCTGAACTACTTTTCACCTCCACGCCAAGGTCGTATCAGTCAATTGGAAGCTGCCTGGACTGTGAACATTTTTACTTTTTCAGAAGATTTGCAGGAATACCGGGTCCTTGATAGGTTCCTGAATCCGATAGCTGAGCATAATTTCTTTGACGCTTCGATCAACCTGGCCAAAGCTGCCACATTTGGAAACAATAATATCGTATGGGTTTGGGATGAGTCGGATTTGAGTTTAAAACGAATGGACTATTTACGCAATCTGGTATTAGATGCACAACCCCTACCCCTACTCACAGACTCCAAAAACCTGAATATTCTCGAAATGCGAGAATTCAAAAATCGATTGTTTGTATTGGCGCCTGAAGAAGGGGTTTTCGTATTTGATAATCAAGGTAATTTGATTCGGCAGATCAATCTAAAGCAAGTTCCAAATTTATGTCTGTATAAGGACTATCTATTGTGGATTGAAAACGACCATTTGAATACCTATTGCCTATCCACCAAGGCGATTTTCAAGCTTTTTGAAGTCAAAGATTCCAAAGGATCCAAAGTAGTCGTCGGAAACACCAAGCTTCTTTTAGTAGAAGGAGACAAGGTTAAAATATTTAACATGCCTACCCTCCTGAAAAACCTCAAGTAAAAACCATTAGGCATAAAAAAACCGGTCAAACTTTCTGACCGGCTCTTTACTTTTGATCCTAAGATCAGGATATCTTCATCAACTCGATATCAAAAATCAAGTCTTTTCCAGCCAACTGGTGATTGGCGTCAAGCGTGATTTTTTCTTCGTCTACATGAGTCACGGTCACAGGCATTGGCTGCCCATTTCCTCCTTGCAGGGTTAACTGCATTCCAACTTCAGGGCTGATGTTAGCAGGAACTTGCTCCTTAGGCACATCAATCATCATATCGTCACGACGCTCACCATAGGCTTCTGCAGCAGGGATAGTTACAGTCTTTTTATCCCCTACAGCCATGCCATGAACTGCATCGTCAAAACCTTTAATCATATTGCCATCACCTAGTTTGAAACCAAGTGGCTGACGATTCACAGACGAGTCAAAAACGCTTCCATCCTCTAATTTTCCGGTGTAATGTACCTCAACGGTATCACCTTTCTTTGCTGTCATAATTCTATTTGCTTTTTGTTCGCCTACAAAGGTACAAAGAATAAGCCGAGGGAGAAAACCGTACAGTATCGCAGACAAAGTGTCCGAATTCAGTATATTTATGTACAAAAACGGACATATTTTCTTCAAAACCGTTGAATTAAGCGGGAATAATGGATTGGCATCATTTTCCCCTATTAATCAGAAAAAACAGCAATCATGGAAAACCAAAATCTGGGAAAAATACTCATCATAGACGATAATGAAGATTTGCTTTTCGCTGCAAAAATGCTTCTGAAAAAGCATGCCAAGGAAGTGATGATCGAAAAGGATCCTCGAAGGATTCCCTTTTTGGTCAATAACAATGACTATGACGTCATTCTTCTGGACATGAATTTTCGGGAAGATACTACCTCCGGCAAGGAAGGTTTCCATTGGCTAAAGCAAATAAAAGAGATCGATCCCAAGGCAGTGGTGATTTTGATTACTGCTTTTGGTGATGTGGAAATGGCTGTACAGGCACTCAAAGAAGGAGCGACCGATTTTATTTTGAAACCCTGGCAAAATGAAAAGCTGATTGCCACCCTTTCCTCTGCCATCAAGCTAAAGGAAAGCTACAACGAAGTTGATAAACTCCAGAAAAAGCAAAAGACCCTTCAAACTGACCTTAAGAAACCTTACACGGATATCATCGGGAGCTCGGCTTCTATGAAAAACATCTTTTCTATAATTGACAAAGTAGCGCAAACAGACGCCAATGTGTTGATTTTGGGAGAAAATGGTACCGGTAAAGAATTAATAGCTAGAGCAATCCATGAGCGATCCCTTCGAAAGGATGAAATCTTCGTCGGTGTGGATATGGGTGCCATTACAGAAACACTGTTTGAATCAGAACTTTTCGGACACAAAAAAGGAGCCTTTACCGATGCAAAAGACGATCGGGCCGGTCGTTTTGAGGTAGCGGATCAGGGTACACTCTTCTTGGATGAAATTGGAAACTTATCCATGCCATTACAATCAAAGCTTTTGACAGTATTGCAAAGACGCGAGGTAACACGAATTGGTACCAACAAGGCTATCCCAGTCGATATCCGTCTGATTTGTGCGACCAATATGCCCCTTCATGAAATGATCATGGACAATGGTTTTCGGCAAGATTTGTTGTACCGAATCAATACAGTAGAAATTTTCCTTCCACCCCTTCGGGAGCGTCAGGATGATATCCCTCAATTGGCCAATCATTTCCTGAAAATCTACGGACAGAAGTACCGAAAAACGCTCAGCGGATTTACTGATTCTGCGATGGATTTACTTCAGCGTTATTCATGGCCAGGAAATATTCGAGAGCTTCAGCATGCCATCGAACGGGCTATCATCATGTCCGAGGGGGATGAATTGGATAGCAGAGATTTCTTTTTCCTATCAGCGAAACCTACTTCCGAAAAAGCCCCTGTCTCCACCACCTTGAACCTGGATGATATGGAACGCTCTACGATTCAGAGAGCAATCGACAAAAACGGCGGAAATATTTCTAAAGCTGCCAAGGAACTGGGACTTACCAGAGCTTCTCTATACCGAAGATTAGAAAAGTATGGACTTTAAGGTAGGCTTATTGGGGCGAATCGCCCTGCTCTCTTTTTCCCTTTTTGCTTTAGGATATTCCATTGCAGATGAATGGGGGGTCTTCATGACTTCCCTTTTTATCATTTTGGTAATCATTCAAGTTATTTTCTTCCTTAGATACGCTGAGAGTTCATTTAAAAAGGTGAGAACCTTCCTCGATAATATCAAGCAAGATGAATACTCGCAGGTCTACCCTGTCAAATTTGACGGTACAGAGACTGATGATCTTCATATAGAATTCAATGCCATTCTGGCAAAGCTAAAGGAAGATCAAGCTGAAAAGGAAGCCAATTACCAGTACTTCCGCTCTGTATTTAAGCACCTGAGTATCGGACTTATTACTTTTGGTGAGAATGGAAAAATCCAACTTTTGAATGTCGCTGCTAAACGCATATTGGACTTAGATGAACTCAAAAACATTGAGCAGATAGAGTCTGTCAATAAAGAGCTTTATCGAGCGATTCATGAATTAAAAACCGGAGGTAGCGAACTGATTAAAATAGCCCATCCGGACGGCATTATGCAACTCTCCGTCTATGTCATCGAATTGATGATGCGAGGAGAGCAATTTAAGCTGGTATCCCTTCAAAACATTCAATCCGAACTCGAAGAAAAAGAAATGGAAGCCTGGCAAAATCTCGTGAAGGTGCTGACCCATGAGATCATGAATTCCATTACACCTATTTCCTCTCTTGCCGGTACGATAAAAAGCGACATCGAGCAGAAACTAGAGCATGCGGAGTCAGTTTCAGATTCGGATTTGGAGGACTACCTGATGGGTATCGCGACGGTAGAAAAACGCTCAGAAGGTTTGATCAATTTTGTGTCGGATTTCAGGAGTTTGGCGCATATCCCAGCACCGAAGTTTAGTAGTATCCGGCTTTCTCAGCTATTCGATCAGCTGCAGGTACTTTTCCACCATCAGTTGGAGAACAAAGGAATCACATTTCGAAAGGAACTTGATCCGGAGGAGTTAATTCTATTTGGGGATCAAACACAAATCGAACAAGTACTGATCAATTTGGTGCAAAATGCGATTCAGGCAGTGGAAGATTCTGAGCAAAAACTTGTCAGGCTACGGGCATTTATCGATGAGGCAGGGAAAATAATCTTGGAGGTCTGCGATACCGGAAAAGGGATCGAAGAGGAAGCTTTGAGCAAAATTTTCATTCCATTCTTCACCACCAAGAAAAAAGGATCTGGAATTGGCCTGAGTCTTTCCAAGCAGATTATGCGCCGCCACAAGGGAAATATCCAAGTGCGGTCCCAATTGGGTGAAGGAACCACTTTCAAACTGATCTTTAACGGGTAGTATGGACCAAATTTTCGATTGGTGTGTTAGCTTTCTTTATTGGCTATCTGATCTTTTTGGAATGACTTATAAAGAAATAAATGTTTGGATTTTTGTGATTATTTGGCCCCTCATTATACTCGTCCAAGGCCTGTATATAATCCGAATAAAGAAGCAGCTGAGAAAATACGAAGAGCCCAAATCCTAGAAGTAATTTAAAGGAGTTAAGATTACATCCCGGACTTTGCTAACCTGATATTTTTAGCATTAGGAAGTGCAGAATAGATGACAAATTTTCCGTTCTCATCTTCCATCACCTGTAAAGTAGATGCTTCTCCCTCAACGGCCAAAGATACCTCAGACCAGGTTTTGGGCACGTAAGTTTTCAAAGTCAAGGGCTCTTGATACAGCTCTGCATCCAATGAACAAGTCAAGTTTAAAAGTATTTCATCGGAATTTATTTCGGTTGTAATCGTAGTCGCCTTTCTTTCACGAAGATACTTTGTCACATTCCGAAAAGGAGCGATCCATAATTGATCTTCATGAGCTTTTAAATAAGAAAAATACTCGACTAATTCTTCACGTTTTTTGGGCTCCCACCCCAAGTTTTCGACACCATGATAGACCAAAACCAACCAAGTGTTGTCATGATTCATTACTGTATCTGCCCATGACTTTGCCTCTTCGGTAGAAGTTCGAGTCAATGGTCCTCGCTGCCATTGCACATATTCTTTCTCTGACTGTCCCGGGGTAAGTCGGCTACCTCTATTGATTTCTTCTAGCCAATCCTCCGGCATTCTATTTCTCAGCGAGTGGTAAACCTGATGAGCATAGCTCATGACACGTTCATTTTCTGTTCCGTATGGACACTCGGCTGAAAAGATGGATTCTTCACCGATAAATTTCAATAAATCAGCCTTACTCTGTTCTAACTCATATTTCAAATTGACTTCATCCAATACTGCCAACCTGGGATGGGTTACCGTGTGCGAGGCTATTTCATGCCCCTGAGCCGAATAAGATCGATACTGATCCCAAGTAGTCGTATCCTCTACATTGTCATGAAATACGATATCATCGGTATCCTTCATTTGACCATTTCGGATTTTTGCATAGCCTTCATCTGTAAGGGAATAGGCCTCTTCAACCTTCCCTTGCTCATACAATGACCCAATTCGACTATGGTAGTCTACAGCCTCGGAAGTGCCTGTATACGCTATCAGTGAAGCTCTTTCAAATAAATTACTGCTATCTGTTGGAACCTGAGCAGTCTCATTTATGATCTCCTGTGGATCTCTTCCAATAAATTTACCTTTTCCCGAACCTTCAATTTTTCCTGTGATGATGTAGAAAGTACCCTTCAGGTCTAGGCTGTCCAATATTGGTTTGGCAATTGTCAATTGATTGATGATTCCATCATCAAAGGTGATAGAAACGGCTCCTGACTTATTGCCCTGCCACTTGGTAATTTCAGTTTGTCCTACCAGCGGATCTTGAGGATCACAAGAAGCGAAAAGAAGTAAAGCGAAGAATAAAGTGCAGATATATTTCATGAATTTTCGAATGTGTATCATTCTAAGTTCTAAATAAGACTTGAGAACCCATTTACCATTAAACAAAAAACCTCTGGAATCTTTCTGATTCCAAAGGTTTAATGATTTATCCAATCTCATTTTTAGATCAAAACTTCCTGTACTTTCCATCTAAGAACTCATTGGCTTTATCTTCTTCAAAACGGGCCTTTTTGCTGTCCCAGTGAAGTGTTTCATTGGGAAAGCGCCCCGCAATCACTCCAAGTAGGATCGTTTCTGTAAGGTTTGCGGAATATGAAAATGGTGCACTACATTCTGTTTTCCCCAAACATGCATCTACAAATTCATGATAGTGCTTCTTACTTTCTGCGGCATAGTCTTTCACGGGCTCGCCTAGATTAAATTGAGCAATATCCATTTCCTTGTATTGACCATCCACGATCAAGCGAGGAAGTTGCATAAAGTGCGGAAGTAATAATCTACCCTTTTCCCCAAGAAACATGGCACCCTGATCGGGAAGCTTGTCTCCATTCGGAAGGGCGAGATCTGGATGATCGGCAGGCGCACCAGGTCCGTCTGACCATATCCAAGTCAAAGTTTCTGCTGTGTAAGGCGTAGCAGGGAATTCGTAGGTTACAATATTATTTTCTGGAAATCCGAAACCGGTAGGCTGTCGGCACTCATTCTTGATCGTTCTTGGCACATCTAGAGCAAGGGCATTGTACGGTGTATCAAAAATATGAACCCCCATATCTCCAAGAGTTCCACAACCAAAATCCAAAACCTTTCTCCAGTTGCCTGGGTGATACTCTCCTTCTTTAAACGGCCGTTCAGGTGCAGTTCCTAGCCAAAGGTTCCAGTCTAGATCTACAGGAATGGGATCACTACCTTGCGGCATGGGATCATCAGTTCCCCAATTTTTTGGAGACCAAGCCCTGACGGTATGCACCTTTCCGATGATTCCTGATTGAATTAGCAGCGTCGCTAATTTGTAATCGTAGAATGAGTGAACTTGAATACCCATCTGCGTGACCAAGCCTTTTTTCTCAGCCACCTTCTTCATTTCTCTGGCTTCAGAAACATGATGCGTCAAAGGCTTTTGACAATAAACAGCCTTATCCATTTTCATCGCCATTAAGGAAGCCGGAGCATGGGTGTGATCAGGAGTAGAGACAACCACTGCGTCAATATCATTTTTCAACTCCTTCAATAAAACCCGGTAATCAGCATAAGTCTTAGCCTGCGGAAAATCTGCTGCCGCTTTCCCAAGATTAGTACTATCTACATCACAAAGCGCCACAACCTCCACCAATGGGTGCGAGGAAATAGCCTTCAAATCTTCAACCCCCATGGCACCTACTCCAATCTGGGCTATCCTCAATTTACCATTGGCTTGTGCCTGCGCAAGTAGGGCAGGTGAAAGTGCAAGAGCAGCTGCCCCAAGGCCAGTTTTCTTGAGGAAATCTCTTCTGTCGATAATCTGGAAATTCTTCTTCATGATGTGCTTTTTGATCGATAGGATTAGTTTAGGTTTATTGGAAAAAAGAAATGATCGAAGCCAATTGAAGCATTCTTTCATTTTGTATGCTTTTCGCGTTTTAAGATAGCTTCCAAAAATGGATTTGCAAATCCCGATTACTCAAAAGGTCAACTTCCGGCGACAAAAGCTGAGCATGAAAATCGGCAGTTCTCCAAATCCTGACTATATTTTGCCAATATTTTAAAAGCCCGACACAAACCTTTATAATGATGAATAGAAGGCCTTTTTTACAAAAACTTGGAATCCTAACCACTTCAACGATGACGCTTCCTTTTTATCTTTTTGGCAAAATGCAACTCCCAAAGAAGACAAAGTTTAAGTTTATCACTGCCTCGGATGGACATTTTGGACAGCCAAACACCGATTTTGAAAAAAGCCATCAAGACCTAATCCAGGCAATCAACAAAGAAAAAGATGTGGATTTTGTGGTTTTTAACGGGGACCTAATCCATGATGAGCCGAGCTTGATGCCGGAAGTCAAAAAGGTTTATGATCAAGTGCAGCATCCTTATTTTGTGGCGAAAGGCAATCATGATCGTGTAGATGAGGAAACTTGGAATCAAATCTGGAATCAACCTTCAAATTTTTCTAAAGTTCATCGAGATGAGTTGGGAATGGTTTTGCTGAATTGCTCCAATCCAAAAGGTGAATATTTATGTGCTGATCTTGATTTTGCCAAGCAGACTTTAGACGAATTTTCAAGTCTACCCCATATCATGGTTTTCATTCATATTTCTCAAAATGACTGGACTCGTCATGGAGTCAGCTGTCAGGGATTTATGGACTTGATAGCTTCTTACCCCAATGTTCGGGCGACATTTCACGGACATGACCATGATGTAGACGGTGTAATGCTGTACCAAAAAAAGCCATTTCTCTGGTCAGGACATTTTGGGGGCAGTTGGGGAAATCCATTTCCAAGCTACCGAGTCTGCGAGGTTGGGGCTGATGGATCGGCCGCCACCTATCTGAAGCGCGTTTCGGACGGAGTAATACTAAATGGCTACACCCTTTAAAACTCAATCCGAGACTTTCTGAAACACTAAAAAGTGCTGAATTTTTAAAAATTTCCCATTTTCCACCAGTTTAAACCCATTTGCCTTGAGCTCCTTTTCAGCTTGGCGAGCGGTCATCTTATGAAGTGGCTTTATAGCAATCGTCGGATCTTCACCTCTGTATTCGATTAGAATCAATTTACCATCGGGTTTCAGAGATTGATGAATGGATTGAAGCATCTCCTGTGGAAACTCTAACTCATGATAGACATCCACCATAAAGGCTACATCGATTGCCCCATTAGGTAAATTGGGGGACGTAGAACTTCCCTTAGTGGGAATAACCTGCTCAAATCCTAATTCCTTCCTTCTGCGATCGAGGTAATTCAGTGCCTCATCCTGAACCTCAACTGCGTAGATTTTTCCTTCAGGAATTCTTTCCGCCACGCGAAAAGTATAGTATCCGGAACCGGTACCGATATCAGCGACCACACTTTCTGAAGTCAAGGGTAAGTTTTTTACCGCCAAAGAGACTCCTTCTTCCGCCTCTCTACTATCACGCTCCAACCAGTCTTTTCCAGCAAAACCCATGATATGCGATATTTCCCGCCCCATGTAGATTTTTCCTGTTCCATCCCATGAAGGATTTTTGAATTTATAAGGTGAATCATCTTTTTGAGACCCATTCTGAGCCTGACAGGCTATAAGTGGCAGGATGCAACCTAAAACAAGAATTGTATATCGGAGAATCTTCATGATCATTTTTTTATGAAAACCACTAAAGTGGAAAGCTGTTTAAATGATTGGTACTTTCTAATTGAATTCGCACCCATCATATTTTCCATTAATCAAAAAGCAAAAAAAATGGCTCCCATCTGAGAGCCATTTTTGTTATTGATAGTTGTGATTAATTAATCATGAAGATCAAATCGATCTAGATTCATGACCTTATCCCAAACTTTCACGAAGTCATTGACAAATTTCTCAGCTCCGTCAGCACAGCCATATACTTCGGCATAAGCTCTTAGCTCGGAATTAGATCCAAAGATCAAGTCAACTCGAGTACCAGTCCACTTTGGCTCACCTGTTTTGCGATCACTACCTACGAAGATGTTGCTCTTATCATTAGTAGCTCTCCAAGTGGTTCCCAAATCAAGGACATTCACAAAGAAATCATTGGTCAATTGTCCTGGCTTATTCGTGAAGACACCATGCTTTGATCCATCCCAGTTTGCATTGAGAGCTCTCATACCACCTACCAAGGCAGTCATTTCTGGTCCTGTCAAAGACATCAATTGAGCCTTATCCACCAATAATTCCTCACCTTTTACTTCGCAGTCTTCAGACATATAATTGCGGAAGCCGTCGGCGATTGGATTAAGATATTCGAATGAAAGAACTTCTGTCTGCTCCTGAGAAGCATCTGTTCGACCTGGAGTGAAAGGAACTTTTACATCATATCCGGCATCTTTTGCTGCCTTTTCTACAGCGGCACATCCACCCAATACGATCAGATCAGCTAGGGAAACTTTCTTTCCACCATCAGCGGTACTGTTAAATTCCTCTTGGATGCTCTCCAATGTTCCCAAAACTTTTGACAGTTGATCAGGATTGTTCACTTTCCAGTTTTTCATTGGCTCCAGACGGATGCGTGCACCATTTGCACCACCACGCTTGTCAGAGTTTCTGAAAGTAGAAGCAGAAGCCCAAGCTGTACTTACTAGTTCGGAAACTGTCAAGCCAGAAGCTAGGATGTTTGCCTTCAAGCCTGCGATATCCTTTTCGTCAACCAATGGGTGATCTACCGCAGGAACAGGGTCTTGCCATAGTAGGTCTTCAGCAGGAACCTCAGAACCAACGTAGCGAGCCTTAGGCCCCATGTCACGGTGGGTCAACTTAAACCAAGCTCTTGCGAAAGCATCTTCGAATTCCTTAGGGTTCTCATAGAATCTTCTGGACACTTTTTCATATTCTGGATCAAATCTCATTGACAGATCCGTAGTCAGCATAAATGGCTTATGGAATTTGCCAGGAATATGTGCATCAGGGATAATCGCTTCTGCATCCTTAGCTACCCACTGATGAGCACCTGCTGGACTCTTTGTCAATTCCCACTCATATTCAATCAAGAATTTAAAGTAGTCATGGCTGAATTTAGCTGGGGTAGATGTCCAAGCTCCTTCCAAACCACTGGTAATGGTATCAGCACCTGAACCTGAACCGTATTTGCTGGTCCAGCCCATTCCCATTTCTTCGATAGAAGCTGCAGCTGGTTCTGGTCCTACGTATTCGTCAGGATTTGCGGCGCCGTGTGTTTTTCCGAAAGAGTGACCTCCAGCAATCAATGCCACTGTTTCCTCATCATTCATAGCCATACGTCCGAAAGTCTCACGGATCGCTTTAGCAGCTTCTACTGGATCAGGATTGTTGGCCGGACCTTCTGGGTTCACATAGATCAATCCCATTTCAGTCGCACCAAGTGGGCTTTCAAGAGCTTCTGGACTTCTATGTGCTTTCCATTCAGCCTCAGATCCCCAGTAAATATCCTGCTCTGGCTCCCAAATATCTTCACGACCTCCTGCAAAACCGAAAGTCTTGAATCCCATGGATTCTAGAGAAACGTTACCTGCAAGAACCATCAAGTCAGCCCAAGAAAGCTTCTTTCCATACTTCTGCTTGATTGGCCACAAAAGCAAACGGGCTTTGTCCAAGTTGGCATTATCAGGCCATGAATTAAGTGGTGCAAATCGCTGAGAACCGCTACCTGCGCCACCTCGTCCGTCATGGACTCTGTAGGTACCGGCACTATGCCAAGCCATACGAATCATAAATGGACCATAGTGGCCGTAATCTGCAGGCCACCACTCTTGAGAAGTCGTAAGCACTTCTTCAATATCCTTCTTAACTTGGCCAAGATCCAATGAAGCAAATTCCTTTGCATAGTTGAAATCTTCATTCATTGGGTTTGACAAAGAAGAATGCTGTCTTAAAATATTCAAATTCAGCTGATTGGGCCACCAATCAACATTTTGAATTCCTTTGCCGGCAGCTGCCTTTGTAGGGCCATTGTGAAAAGGACATTTGCTGATGTCTCCATTCACAGAATAGCTGCTACCGCCGTTTTCGTGTGGATTGTTCATGATGTTATCGTTTATAGTTAATTGTTAATTTCAAGTCTTACGAAATTACCAAAAATTTTATTGATATGAATTTTTTTTTGATTGATAAAAACTATGAGACTTTACTACCCATGTCAGTTTTGCAGAAATGAATTTTTGTGAAAAAAAGCTGATAAAAGTCTCAATTTTTTTCACTGATTAGACTTAGAAAAATAGGCTAAAGAAATTCCAGATCGAAGAGGTTTTCTTTAAGTCAAAATGATCATTATTAGAATCGTCGTGATGAAGATTATCGGTTGTTTAGGCCATTACTACCTATTTTCTCTCTTTTTTTCAGGCTTTTTTATTAGAATCACTTAGGTTAGATTTCAATATCCCACCAACACTCATGAGCAGGCTATTCAGAAAATTCCGACAAGAGATTATTTCCAAAGGCAAAATCCAAAAATATTTACTCTATGCCTTGGGAGAAGTGGTCCTTTTAGTCATTGGGATAATGATTGCCCTAGCCATCAATAACAACAACGTCATTAATCAAAACCGAGTCAAGGAGCAAGTGTACCTTAAGGGGTTGAAGGAGGATTTTCAGATCAGTCAATCCAAACTACAGGAATTGATCAAGGTCAACCGAAACAACCTTGAAAATGCCAAGAAAATCATCCAAGCTGACCCAAAAGACTCCAACCTTTTAGAAAGTCAATTCTCCCAATGGGTTTTTGAGGCATTGGCATTCGAAATTTCCTTTAGCCCAAACAACTCCCTGCTAATGGAAATGATCAATTCGGGAAGTCTTAAAGATGTATCCAATCCAGACTTGAGGAAATCCCTCACCGATTGGTTAGCTAATTTGGAGGATATTCACTCTCAGGAAAATGAATTAAGCATACAGCGAGAAAAGGTGATCAATGTATTTGATGAAGAAGGATATAGCATCCGGAAAGTCTTTGAAGATGCCGGGGTTACTCAGGCGTTGGGAATTTCAAAAGGTGATTTTTCGGGAAGCAATTTGCAGATTTTAGAATCTGTGTCTTTTGAAAACCGACTATTGATCTTTATCCTGACGACTCAAGCTACTGAAGAAGCCCATTACCTACCTCTCATGAACAAATTGGAATCCATTTTGGCCTTGATTGAAAAGGAAATTGATTGATAATTAAAGCTTTGGATTGAATTTTTTTTTGCGCTTCTAAGTAAATTTTAACTTAAAAAAATAAAGACCATCTCTTTAATTTTGTAGTTTTAATATCCAACAAATTGCGCTTGCCATGAAAATTATCGGAAGTTTTTTGACCCTATTTTTCATCACCTTAGGATTGGCTTTTGCACAGGAAAAGATTGATTCACTGATTCATTCTCGACAGGATACACTGAAGAATCAGTGGAAATCCATTCCTGATTTAAAGGTAGATTCTATAGATACCGGAAGGATACTTTTGGACAGTGGGTTTTTATTTTTACCCAAGAGTCTAAATCCAGAAAGGTATATGGACTTATTACCCAACCGTAAGTTTAGAGTAGGAATGCCTCCTATCTATCAATTACCTGACCCCCAAAGCCGCATGCCCATCAAAGAGTTTGACGACTCGGTGAATTACACCATTCAAATCAAAAAAATCGACTAAGATTCCAAATTCCTATCCAGTAAAAAAGCCCGATTTCGTGTAGAAATCGGGCTTTATCGTTTATCAACACTTGATTTTTAAGTAAAATTCGGGTGGACTAATTTAAGATCTGAAACGTTAAACTTTTTCATTTCAAACCACTTACAATTCACTACTTACAAAAACTATCTACTTATCCTGCGGCTTATCCCGCTGCATCTCAACCATATCTACAGGAGGCGGTGTATTGTCACCCAAGAGATGCCGCACGAAGTAATCCCCCATTTTCCAGAAGAAGTATTCGGCCATCGGTCCGTATCCATGACGCTGACCTGGCAAAATCACAAATTCAAATCGTTTCCCAGCCTTAATCAGTGCTTCGGCCATTCGAATTGTACCTGCCGGGTGCACGTTGTTGTCCACATCTCCTGTGCTGAGCATCAGGTGGCCTTTTAGGTTTTTAGCCAAGTCGGGATTCTTTTCGATTTGGTAGACAAAAGTGGTATCACCTTTTGGAGTGATGACTTCTTTCACGCCGTGGTGCTTTTCAGACCACCAGCGGTTATAAATGTTATTTTCATGATTTCCAGCAGATGAAACAGCTACCTTGAACACCTCAGGATAAACAAGCATCGCTGCTGTAGACATAAAGCCACCGCCAGAATGCCCGTGAATTCCCACTCGATTTCTATCGATGAAGGAGTGTCGGTCTGCCAATTGATCTACTGCAGCTTTCTTATCTGCTAAGCCATAATCTCTCAAGTCACCGTATCCATAATTGTGATACCACTTGGATCTCGCAGGATGTCCTCCTCTATTTCCTAAAGTCACGACTACAAAACCAAACTGTGCCAAACGGTCTGTTCGGTCCATGCTTCTTCCGAAGGACTTATTCACCGCTTCGGTCTGAGGACCAGGATAGACATATTGTACCAATGGATACTTTCTAGTAGAGTCAAAGTCAAAAGGCTTGTACATCACCCCGTACAAATCCGTGATTCCATCATCCGCTTTGAACTTGAAGGGTTCCGGGAATTGATAGCCTGCGGCAAAAAGCTGAGTCAAATCGGCTGTCTCCAAATCCATTACCTTATTACCATTTCTATCCATGAGGACAGAGACAGGCGTTGTGTTCACGCGGGAGAAATTATTGACAAAGAATGAAGCATTGTCATTTATTTCGATGCTGTGATTATAGTTGCCAGAATTGAGCAGACTGATTGCCCCGCCATCCATACTGACACTGTAAAGATGCTCGTAATAAGGATCCTCATCCTTTTCACGTCCGTTTGCTACGAAGTAAACTTTTCGATTTCGCTCATCTACTCTAGCCACGCCGCTTACATGGAATGGACCTGAAGTCAATTGCCTTTTGAAAGTTCCATCTTTTCCATAGAGGTACAAATGTGCCCAACCGTCACGCTCAGACCACCAGATCATATCATTCCCAACTAGCTCCAACTTATCAAAATCTATATAAGTATTGCTACGCTCTTCGATCAAGACCTCCTTTTCACCGTTAGCGATATTCCAGCGGCAGACATCCACTCGCTTCAAGTCCCTACTGGTGATAGCAAAATAAAACTCATCCAAATCTCCCAACCAGGTAGCCGGACGAAAATCATCATCCCGAGTATTGGCAGGAGGAGTAGTGGACCAAAGGCTGACCGTCTGATCTTTGAAGGTTGAAATAGGAAGCTTACTCATCTCCTCAGATTCGAAGGAGTAGTGCAACAATTCAGTTTGTGGTTGCTCCTTTTCACCTGGCATCGCATACTTGTAGGTTTCCAAAGTGGGTCTTGGATCCCGGGTATTGTGAATGACCCATAGATCTTTCACTTTGCGCTGATCGCTCCGAGTTAAGATAAACTGCTTGGAATCGCTGCTCCAAAGTACGCCTACCCGCTTCCGGTCATTCTTCTTCTTTTCCTCCTCTACATTGTCATCTCCACGACCTCCCCAGCCATATTCGTAATCCTTTTCTCCGTCCGTGGTCAGTTGGTTTTCTACGATAGTCGAATCTTTTTCATCCTTCACTGCTTTCAGGAAATTTTCCTTATCCATCCAATACAAATTGAAGTTTTTGGCGAAGACTACCTTGGAGGAGTCGGGCGCAATATTTGCCCAGGAAAGACGCTTTGGATCCTTTTCAGTTTCGATCTCAGTCAACGTTTGCGAGCCAATATTGAAAAGAAAGGTGTGGACTTTCTTCTCTAAAGAATCCTTGGCATTTTTATTTTTCTCCTTGATCTCAGCCCAGTCAGACTTAAGCACATCAGCTGTAGATTTTACCTTGAATCGGATGGTATTTTCATCTTCTAAGAGTTTCAAGTCATCCAGCTCCAGATGCTGACCGTCGTAGGGGTCTTTCACTGCTTTGGTGATTTCCGCAGCCAATTTGTCTCTATCAAAAAGTTCGGTTTTGGTTTTCCTTACCGGATCGACTACATACCACCGCTTTCCATCACTGGTTTCATACTCATACCAGAATCGATCAGACTTCTTCATCCAATGAGGATTGACAGAAGTAGAGAAAATCATTTTGCGAAGTTTGGCAGGAGCAAAACGGGAAGCTAGTTCATAATTCCCCTTGTAAATGGGTTCCTGTGCTGAAGCTAAATTGACGGTCAGAAAGAGACCTAAAATCAAGAGTATTCGCTGCATTATTTAGTGAGTTTAATTCGAAAACGAAACTAAATAACAACCGCGAATAGCTTTTTACCACTTGCGTAAAAATCTCATTCATAGCAGAATCAAATCTGCCAAGAAACCTTTGCATACCTAGGGGTGGCTTTTGTAATTACGCCACCAATCAGGTAAAAAAGATAATAGGTAAGCATCGTAATAGTCGCAAAGGGGACTTGCCAAAGACTCAAATTAACTTTTGCACGGTTTTTCCAAATTCTAACGATGGTGTTTTTACTTCGCAGCAGATAAATTTTGAAAAACCTAAATGCCGGATGATCAACTTGAAAATCCTTTTCGAAAAGACGCAAGTAATCATCTCTTCCCTCAGCCAAAGCCCGATTGAAAAAGTGTTCCCAACCATTAGGTGCGGGGTGTGATGCTTTTGCCTGATGGCAAATGAATAATTTCACTCCTTTTCTTTCCAATTCTTTCCAAAGCAAGGTATCTGCACCTCGGGTGACTCCCTCAGCCATTTTTGGATAGGGATTATCAATTAGAAGCTGCTTTTTACAAATAAAATTATTGGAGAAAATAAGATTTGCTGATTCCATATCGCATCGATCAGATGGGGCAGGGAAAAACCAAGCTAAAGAGAAACACTTTCCTATAAAATCGGAATAGTCGATATGTGTGGCCCCGGCGATGATAGCCTCAGGATATTTTTGGTGAGCATTCAATAGAGCCTCAAGCCAACCTGCCTGTGGAATGATATCACTATCCAAAATAATAACCGTCTCTCCCTTTGCATATCTTACTCCCTCATTTTTTAATTGAAAATAGTGAGCATCTTTCACATCCAATACCCTAGTCTCTTCCATTTCGGGAAGTTTTTTTTCATCAAGGACATTTCTTAAGAAATCAGATATAAACTCTTCGGAAACTTGCTCTGAATTGTGAAGAATAAGCAACTCAAATTGAGCTTGCTGTTGGGTATTAGACTGTAAATGAATCTGAGTTAGCAATTCACTTGTCCGGTCTAGTTCAGAAAGAATGGCATTTTCCCACTCTAATACAAAAGTGATTTTCATAGTATCAAAAATAAAAGACTGAAAAGGTAGTTATTTCATTTCAAAAAAGAAAGAAAAGCACGATCCATCTTATTTTTCACATCAGCTTAACACTACCTTCACTTTCACCAAAGAAAATTTGGAAAAAATAGCAAATACTTAACAGACTAAGTGTTACAGATTTACAATGCCACGCTACCTTTCAACCAAAACCAATAGCGTGAAAACTCACTTCAAAACGATCATTGTATCTGACGTTCACTTGGGTACCAAAGGCTCTAAGGCAAAAGAAATAGCGCGATTTCTCAAACAGTACCACTGCGATAATCTTATTTTAAATGGTGACATTATTGATGGGTGGCAACTCAAAAAATCGGGGGCTTGGAAAAGAAAACATACCCGTTTTTTCAACCGCATCCTCAAAATGATCGAAAATCATAACACTCAAGTTTTTTACTTGAGAGGAAACCATGATGATTTTTTGGATCAAATCCTTCCTCTTCAAATAGGAAACCTTTCGATTCAGACGGATATGATCTATGAATCTCAAGGAAAAAAATACTTCATCACCCACGGGGATGTTTTCGATAGCATTACGACCAATCTTCGCTGGATAGCCTATTTGGGCGATATGGGTTACACATTCCTCCTTTGGCTCAATCGAGTGGTAAATCACTACCGATTCAAAAGAGGCTTACCTTACTTTTCATTGTCCCAGTATATCAAAGGCAAAGTGAAGTCCGCGGTATCCTATGTGGATCAATATGAAACTGAGCTCGCCAAAATGGCAAAAGCCAAAGGCTGCGACGGGATCATCTGTGGGCACATCCACAAGGCAGAAAATCGATTGATCGATGGTGTTCATTATCTCAACTCAGGTGATTGGGTAGAAACAATGTCGGCTTTGGCAGAAGATCACGAAGGCAACTGGCAATTGATCTACTATTCCGAAATCAATTTTAAGGAAATCAGAGATCAAGAAATCGGCAGTTTCTTTTCTGGCAAAGAAGAAGAGAATGAAAGCACCATCATTCCACTTCGAAAGGTATCGTTCGATAGCCCAAAAGACGACCTGAATCCACCTGCATTTCGATAATTATGAGATTTCTTTTTATCGTACAAGGCGAAGGCCGAGGTCACATGACTCAGGCTATCGCATTTTCCAATCTATTGCGTAGTCAAGGTCATGAACTCGCAGGTGTTTTGGTTGGGAAAAGTCATCGAAGAAGCATTCCGGATTTTTTTACAAGAGAAATTCAGGCTCCAATCCTTGCTTTAGACAGTCCGAATTTTGAAGCAGATGGAGCAGAGAAAAAAATATTGTTGGGAAAAACCATCCGCAAAAACCTAAAAAAAGCTCCCATTTTCTGGAAAAGTCTCCTGCAAATCGATGACCGGGTAAAAAGTCTAAACCCAGATATAATTCTGAATTTTTATGACCTCTTGGGAGGGCTTTACTCTATGCTTTTCCGACCAAAAGCCGCTTATTGGGTGATCGGTCATCAATATCTCTCGGGACATCCAGAGTTTCTTTTTGCGCCGGGAAGAAACTTGGAACGCCTGCTTTTCAGACTCAATACCCAAATCACTGCCTGGGGAGCTGAGGAGATTTTGGCCTTGTCATTTTTGCCGCAAAAAATGGCAAGTCGAAAAGTTCGTGTCGTACCTCCTCTCCTTCGACGGGAAGTCAAGAAGCTATCTCCGCATCAAGGCGGCTTTTATCTTGCTTATATGGTCAATCCCGGATACGGGCAGGAGGTGATAACGTATGCCAAAGCTCATCCGCACATCCAGATCAAAGCTTATTGGGACAAAAAAGATGCAGCCGAAGTCGAGCAAGTCCTCCCAAATTTGACCCTAAACCGCGTCCATGATCAGTGCTTCTTACAAGATATGGCAGCTTGTAAGGGCTTAATCTGTACGGCTGGATTTGAATCCGTCTGCGAGGCGATGTACCTAGGCAAGCCAATACTTGTCATCCCCGTAGCCGGACAGTACGAACAAGCCTGTAATGCACTAGAGGTAATTCATTCCGGCATAGGAAAAACAGCTAACTCATTTGATTTTTCTATTCTCGAATTGGCTTCTCTTGAAAAAACCAATCCTCTTCAAGAGGATTTTCAACGATGGGTAGAAACTTGGGAGCAAGTGCTTATGCGGCTACTTCCGGTGCCTGAGCAGGCAAGCATTTTCGTCCAGTCGTCGGATTTGAGCTATACTTGATTTAAGTCATCCCGTCAACAAATGTCAGAACCCGACTTCGTACGGCTAGGCATGGAAGGCGAAGTCGGAGGATTCACGAGCTTCTTTTCAGCATCATCCAATGCCAGAAATACATTTTGAACTCGGATAAACTCTTCGAAAATAGCTTCTCTTTTGGCAGAGTTACCAGAAAACTGAAGCCCCATTTCGTATTTTTTCAAATCATAGGCCAAGAGCATTTTTTGGTAAGTTTCCAAAAGGCCTGAGGTAATTTGAGTTGATGCTGTACTTTTCAAACCATTTGCCGGAGGCGGAGGTGGTGGCAGCTGCTTTAATTCTTCTTCGGTAAGTTCTTCCCGAAGCTTGAAGTAATATCCATCCTCATTCTTCAATCGGATGTAGGGAGAAAATGGATGAGTCGGTCTTTCTGTCTGCCTTTTATCCTCCACTCTTAATCGGAAATACTTCCCACCAAGATCCAAAAAATCCTCCAGCAATTCCTCTTGATCCCTTTTGTCTTTCTCAATAAAATGAACTCCTTTGTTGAGTTTTTCATGGTAAGCTTTGAGCTCTTTTTGGTAAAGAGAAACAGGGTTCGTATTCGTCGAGAAACTTTGATTTTTTGGTTCATCCACCGGGATTGTTACTGTCCCACGAAGAGGCTTGGTTCTAGTATCCGAAAACTCCCCAAAACTATTTTCAAAGGCTTCTTTCGTATATAAATTTACTTGATAATTCTGCGGAAAGCGTTCCGAGCGGGCATTTTTATAGACAAAACTGGAAAAGAAATGGACAATTTCTTCCTGCGAAATTTCATCCAATTTTGAATTGGGAATAACTTCTCCATCAAGCCAAAGCGCAAACTCATTACCATCCTTCCAACTTTCAAATTGATCAGCCGAGGGCGCTTTTGCCTCTATTTTGCTTGGAGTATCTGGAAGTCCATCTTTCAGGTTTTGCGGCAATGCTTCATAGCTTTTTTCTTCCAGTTCCCCATCCGGATACTTCAAGATGAACTTGGTCTGACTGTAATATTCAGCTTTAGTCATTTTCTGAGAAGATTGATCGGACACTAACTTATAGTTTTGATCCAAATCTTCTACTAGTTGATCCTGACCCTGTCCATCGACCCAGACCAATCGTCGAATGCCATGTTCCCTGAAAATAGAAGTGACTGCATCAATTTCACCCATTGAATTACCTTCATGAATGAACATTCGAATCAAAAGTTCTTTATCAGGAAGCTGATCTAAAACAGTGGATAATTGTGCTATAGGGTGGACATCTTCACTTTGTGGATCATTTAAAATAAACCGACCCTCAGTAGCCAGGTAGAAGGTTAAGTCATATAAATTTTCTGAGCTTTCAACTTCCATGGGAAATATATGTACCTCATGCCTCGGTGCATCGAATGACTTCTTTACATGTTCACTAAACCCATAATAAATCAAGCCCATCATCGGGATCAAAAACAATAATTTCAGGGCTGTTCGGATAGGCTTATTTTTTTTACTCATCATCTGCATTCGTTTTTTGGTTAAAGAAAAATTAAGGCGGCTAGTCAAGGGATGTTGCGTACTTGAAATCGCCAAGGATAGGAGCTGTCGCTGATAGGAAATTTGATCTACTTTTTGGATGGCTGCTCGATCCGCGATAAACTCATGATTGAGCTGAATGGACTGCTTAGCCCAATAAAGACCCAGGTGAAACCAAAACGGTATCATCAAAAATTCAATAAAAATCAAATCAAGACTATGTTTTTCTCGCACATGACAGCGTTCATGCTCGAAGATCGCATCACTCAACCCTTCTGTCTGAAAGCTTTTTTTGTGGACGAAAATAAAATTCAAAAAGGAATAGGGAAGCGTATCCTCCTCCAACAAAACCAAAACCTGATCTCGATAAACAACACGAATATTGGAATTCGCTTTATTCTTCAAAACTCTAATATTCCAAAAAAATCGATAAGCAAAAATCAAGGAAACCAGCCCATAAAGCCCAATTCCAAGATATTTCCAAGAAAATTGCAGAGGAGAATTAGGTGATTCGGCTTTTTCAAAATTCTGCTGAAAATCTCCTTGACTGTTTTCTGACATACCATCTAGGTTCTCGAGGACAACCCATTCGCTAGGAGTAGAATCTGGGATTTCGATTTGATTCAGTGGCAAGAGAAAAGAAATCAGCACTGCGAAAAGGAGATAGAACCGATTAAATCGATACAAGACTTCCTGCTGCAAAAACAGACGATAAAATAGCAGCATTAACAGTAAGCAAAGGATGGATTTGAGCAAGTATTCCATTACTTTTTTTGGTTTAGTTGGTCATCTATCATAGACTTTAGCTCTTTTAATTGAGCCTCGGTGAAAGAGCTTTGCTTCGCAAAAAATGAAGCAAACTGAGCAGGAGAATCATTGAAAAAGTTTTTGATCAAACCTTGAAGGTGTTTGCCAAAATAGGACTCTTTGGATACTAGGGGAAAATAAAGCCTAGCCTTTCCCTCTGTCTGATAGTCCACGAATTTTTTCTCCTGCATTCGTTTGAGCAAGGTGGAAATAGTAGTCGCTGCAGGCTTGGGATCAGGATACGCTTCAATCAGATCTTTCAGAAAAGCTTTTTCCTTTTCCCAAAGGTGATTCATTAACTCTTCTTCGGCTTTGGATAGCATAGATGTTCAGATTGATATTCTACAAATGTAGAAGAGATTTTTTATTCTACAAGTGTAGAAGAATAGTTTTATGATATTTTTAGAAAAACATAAGTGAATTCTAAAAACTGAGAAATAGGTACTTTAAAGCAGTTCTTTTCATAAACAGCTGAAAAACAATCCTTAAATACTTTCTCTCCGAGAAAAAATAATTAGCTAAGCTGAACAGAATTGCGAATTTTCGGCTTAAATACCCAGAAATTGATAATTTCACCACCTGCTCAAGAAGAAGACCATGTTAGCCGAACATATACGATTACAGGAAGATAGAGAATACAAAAAGCACTGGAAGAAATGGGGCCCCTACCTTACAGAAAGACAGTGGGGAACCGTCCGTGAAGACTATAGCCCTGATGGTGCAGCTTGGGAAAATGTGACCCACGATGAGGCACGTAGCAAGGCCTATCGCTGGGGAGAGGAAGGCATCGGTGGAATCTCCGACCACAAACAAAAACTTTGTCTTGCTTGGGCATTTTGGAATGGAAAAGACCCATTTATCAAAGAGCGGCTTTTTGGATTGACGGGAAATCAGGGAAATCATGGAGAGGACGTCAAGGAAATCTATTACTATCTAGACTCTACGCCGACTCACTCCTACATGAAGATGCTTTACAAGTATCCTCAAGCCGAATTCCCTTACCAAAAACTACTTCTGGAAAATAAGAAAAGGCAAAAGACCGACCCTGAATTTGAACTGATCGACACAGGAGTCTTTGATGAGGATCGGTACTTTGACATTTTTATAGAATATGCCAAAAACGACGCAGAGGACATTGTCGCGAAAGTAACCATCCATAACAGAGGTCCCGAATCAGCTCCCATTTGGGTGATGCCGACGCTTTGGTTTCGAAAAACTTGGTTTACAGGCCACGAACCCTTTATGCCAAAGTTGAGCCTCGTCCGCTCCAATAGAATCAAAGCGTTCAATCCCAAATCGGGAAACTATTCTATCACCTTCAGTGGCAACCCAGATATTCGGTTTTGTGACAATGAAACCAATAGGGAAAGGCTTTACAATATCCCCAACGAGCGGGAGTTTCATAAAGACGGGATCAATGATTACCTGATCAAAAAGGATGACTCCAAAGTCAATCCAAAGTTTACCGGCACCAAAGCAGCGGCCATTTACCACCTTGACATTCCAGCTGGAGAGAAAGTAGAGATCAAAATGCGACTTCAGCATCAGTTGGAAGATCAGCCACTAGAAATTTGTGAAACCTGCTTAGAAGAAAGAAAGCGGGAGGCCGATGAGTTCTATGGTCAATTGCAAGATCGAGTCACGGATCCTGACCTGAAACAAATACAGCGGCAAGCCTATGCAGGCATGATGTGGTCCAAGCAGTTTTATTATTACGATGTAGAGAGGTGGCTGGAAGGAGACCCTGGGAGATACGTACCTCCAGTTGCTCGAAAGAAAGGCCGAAATCATCAGTGGCGACACCTTCAAAACTACGACATCATTTCCATGCCGGACAAGTGGGAATATCCATGGTATGCGGCGTGGGACTTAGCATTTCATTGTATTCCTTTAGCTCGAATTGACCCGGAATTTGCCAAAGATCAGCTGCTACTGCTACTTAATGAGTGGTACATGCATCCCAATGGTCAAATCCCGGCCTACGAGTGGAACTTCTCGGATGTCAATCCACCGGTTCATGCTTACGCGGTGCAGCGTGTCTATCAAATAGATAAAAAAGCCAATGGAGGAAAAGGTGACCAAGAGTTTCTAGAGCGTGCGATGCACAAACTCATGCTCAATTTCACCTGGTGGGTCAATCGAAAAGATAATGACGGGAAAAATATATTCGAGGGAGGATTCTTAGGACTGGATAATATTTCCATTTTCGATAGATCTGCGGCGGAGTATTATCAGGGCAAACTGGAACAAGCCGATGGTACTTCTTGGATGGCGATGTTTTCGTTGAACATGCTCCGAATGTCCTTGGATCTTTGCGAGTTCAACACTGTGTATCAGTACACTGCGACCAAATTTCTGGAGCACTTTCTCTACATCGCCGGAGCAATGAACAATATCTCAAAGGAACACATATCTCTTTGGGATGATGAGGACCAGTTTTTCTATGACGTTTTCCACTTCAAAGGAAAAGAGCCCGAAAAGCTAAAGGTTCGCTCGATTGTGGGCTTGATTCCACTTTTTGCGGTGGAGCCTATAAGAGAAGAGCTCTTCGAAAGCCTGCCTGAATTCAAGAAAAGGCTGGACTTCTTTATGCGAGAAAAGCCAAAATTAGCAGCGCTGGTATCAAGCTGGATTCATCCAGGAAAAGGCAAACGCAGACTTTTCTCTTTGCTGCGAGGACACCGAATGCGAAGTGTCCTTCACAAGATGTTGGATTCCGAGGAGTTTTTGAGTGATTTTGGGATTCGATCCCTATCCAAATTCCATTTGGCCAAACCTTACACACTTCAAATGAACGGAGATACCTATTCAATCAGATATACTCCCGGAGAGTCTGACACCCGGATGTTTGGAGGCAACTCAAATTGGCGAGGACCGATATGGTTCCCTATTAATTACCTTATCATTGAGTCGCTGAAGAAATTCAACTTCTACTATGGCGGTGACTTTTCGATCGAATACCCAACCGGATCGGGCAATTACCTTTCCATGGATATGATTGCAAAGGAACTTTCTCTGAGATGTATGAAGATTTTCATGCGAGATGCGAATGGAAACAGACCTGTCTTTGGAAATCAGGAAAAATTCCAGAAAGACCCTCATTTCAAGGATCATATATTATTCTATGAATATTTTCATGGTGATAGTGGGAAAGGCCTAGGCGCTTCCCATCAGACAGGATGGACAGGCCTAGTGGCAGAGATGATCCATAAATATTACAAGGAAGAAAAACTAGAAGTACATGCCTCTACTCCCCTTTTTAGAAGCTAATCGCCTCGAAGCAGGCTGTGATGAAGTAGGAAGGGGCTGTCTCGCAGGTCCCGTTGTGGCAGCTGCTGTTATTTTACCCGAGGACTTTTCGAACCCTTGGGTAAATGACTCCAAAAAATTACTCAAATCGCAGCGGGAAGAATTGGTGGAAGAAATCAAGTCCACTGCACTTAGCTGGGCCATCGCAGAGGCAAGCGTAGCCGAGATCGACCAAATCAATATTTTGAATGCCTCTTTCTTAGCAATGAAGCGAGCTGTTTTGGGACTAAAAACTCAACCCAATCACTTACTGATCGATGGGAATCGGTGGAAGTCTGATTTACAGATACCTCATACCTGCGTGATCAAGGGCGATGGAAAGTTTGCCAGCATTGCAGCTGCTTCCATTTTAGCCAAAGTCTATCGAGATGATTTTATGGCCAAACTAGCAGAGGATTTCCCTTACTATGGATGGGAAACCAATGCAGGCTACCCGACAAAAGTACATCGAAAGGGAATCTCAAACCATGGAGCTACTCCATGGCACCGGTCAAGTTTTAAGCTTCTTCCAGATCAGTTGGAGCTCAATTTTAAGTAATTTACTTTTTGGGCTTTTCTACTACTCGCTCAAAAATCAGTTTACCGCTATTGCCTGACTTTGTAATGGGTTCCAGCACCAATCTATTCTCATCAAAGTCTACGATTTTTGCCTTGCGCTCCATTTCTCCCTCACGGATGATCAATACATCCCCTTCACCGATCTCAATTTGAGCACGACGCTGAACGATGGTCTGATTGACCATGTCAGTATAGCGAAGAGAATCTCCTGGGGTAAATTGATAAATCGTGGACTCAAGCCTATTCTTGATTCGATACTCCATATTTGCCCGGGTAGCGGAGTCGGCTTCTCTGAATTGGGCGGAATTTCTAATTCGATCAATCCCATCGAAGTAAACCAATTGCCATTTACCGATGAGTTGTTGTGCTTCTATGCTAGAAATGCTCAAGAAGAGCGAAAGCAGTACAGGGGAAAGAAAGGATAGGTTCATATTGATATCTAGGCAATTTTATTGCCAAAAAATATTTTATCAGCCAGGAACGACTTTCACATTTAAAAAAGGAAGCCATTCCTCAGCATGTCTCTCGGCATAATCAGCCAAAAAATAAGATAGGGTGGGCTTAAAAGGAAGGATTTTTAAAGGCATGCCAGCTTCTTCCGGTGTCTTGTTTCCCTTATTTACGTTACAGCGATTGCAGGCGGTAACCAGATTGGTCCAGGACGTTTTTCCACCCTTGGATCGAGGCACAACATGATCAATTGTCAAATGCTTCACCGATCCACAATATTGACACTCTCCATTATCTCTTCTAAAAAGGTTAGCCCGATTGAGCATCACCCCCCGATAAGGAATGCTTTTATATTGATTTAGTCGGATGACAGCGGGATATTCAAAACTTCTGCTAATGGTTCGGATCTGTAAAAGATCGTAAGTGGATAGCATGGTTGCCTTCTCAAGCAAAGTAAGAACGATAGCCTTTTGGGCCGAAACTACTGCCACCGGTGAGTGATCTAAATTTAATACCAATACCCGCTTTTCCATCTTCAATTAAACACTGACCTAGCTTCCAAAACGACCTGTTTATTTCGATTGTTTGCAAGAAAACCCTCCCATTCCTCAAGATCTGAGACTTTCATCCGACTATCCATCCAAAGTACTTCCTCCATGCCCAGGTAGATTGCGAATTGATCTTGACGAGAATCTTCATCATGAAAAATAAATAAATCTCCCGGCATGGCATGATTAAAAGGTAAAATTCTTCCGGGCAAAGTAGCTGAGGACCATTGATATCCAGCGATGGAGTAGATCAAAGCGAAACCCTGTAGCTCGTCCAAACCAAAAATACTTCGGCCTCCTGCTTGCCAAGGAGCATTGATATACCGAAGCGCAATTTCCAGTAATTCATCCCGATCTGCCCGCTTAGCATGGGCTCGGCTAGTCCCGGTAAAGCCTATAGTTTCCTGCCAATTGAAAAGCTCCAATTCCGAAAAGTGTAAACGGCTTCCGGGCAATAAATATAGATTTGTCCCCATGTATTCTATGGCAGCTATGGGGCTTGTAACTATCTGAAAATCTTGGTCCAGAAAATTCTGATACTCGTCTTTGTGGATTTCCTTGAGTGACTTTATCGAGATCCAGCCTCCCATTCTACTGTCCTCATGAAAAATGCGATACCACTGACGATCTGTGGACACAGCTAGTACTTGATAACACTCCCCAAATAAAAGTTGGGAAATCATCGCCGAATTGGTACTTGGCTGTCGGTATACGGGCAGCAGGGTTTGCCTACAAATCCCGAAGGAATCAATTAAGGGCCATTCGTTGAAGTTCTCTTTTGGCATCTTTAGCTTTCAAGTCCTGTCGCTTGTCGTGAGTCTTTTTACCTCTTCCGAGGGCAATTTCCATTTTTGCCAACCCACGATCATTGATAAATATACGAACAGGAATGATAGTCAGCCCCTTTTCTTGGGACTTCGTGTGGAGTTTTTCAAGTTCTTTCTTATTGAGAAGGAGTTTTCGGTCTCTTACCGCCTCGTGATTATAGCTAGAAGCCATGGAGTAAGGGGCGATATGCATTTGTCTCACAAAAAGCTCCCCATCCAGAAAAACGCAGAAAGATTCCGTGAGAGAGACCTTTCCCTCGCGGATGGATTTGATTTCAGTGCCCTTTAGCATGATTCCAGCTTTGAAAGTATCAATAAACTCAAATTGAAAGCTTGCCTTCTTATTCTTGATATTGACAATCTTATCAAACTTCTTCTTATCTGCCATATTAAATTTTCATTTTTGCGAGAGGCGTAACCTCCAAAGAGGAAAAGTCCCCTTCCAAATATTTAAAGTGTGCTGCCATGGCAATCATCGCCGCATTGTCTGTGCAGTACTCAAATTTGGGGATAAAAAGTTCCCAGTTTCTCTTTTTTGCTTCCAATTCCAATGTCTTCCGGAGTCCGGAATTAGCCGAAACACCCCCTGCTATGGCTATTTGCCGGATCCCAGTCTCCTTGGCAGCTTGCACCAATTTGATTCGAAGCATTTCGATCAAAGTATATTGAATGCTTGCACAGAGATCCTGTAAATTTTCCTGAATAAAATCCGGATTTCCTTGAAGTTGCTCTTTAAGAAAATATAAAACTGCAGTCTTGATTCCACTAAAGGAAAAATCCAGATTCGGCATTCGGGTCACCGGAAAATCAAAAGCTTTAGGATTCCCTTCCTTTGCATATTTATCGATCAAAGGACCGCCCGGATAAGGCAAGCCGAGAAGTTTTGCTGTCTTATCAAATGCCTCGCCTACAGCATCATCCCGAGTCTCCCCAATCACTTGCATATCCAAGGCTGAATTAACTTTGACCAATTGCGTATGGCCTCCACTTACTGTCAAACAGAGAAATGGAAAAGTAGGCTTGGGGTCCTCGATAAAATGCGCTAAGACGTGCGCCTGCATATGATTAACCTCAATAAGCGGTATATCCAATGCCTGTGCCATTGCCTTGGCAAAACTCACACCTACCAAAAGCGCTCCCATCAGACCGGGGCCTCGGGTAAATGCTATCGCAGAAAGCTCAGATTTTGAAATACTTGCGGAATCCAATGCCTCCTGTACGACTGGCACTATATTTTCTTGATGTGCCCGAGAGGCTAGCTCCGGAACTACACCTCCATATTTTTCGTGAACTGATTGTGTGGCGATGATATTATTAAGTACTTTGCCATTAGCGATCACTGAGGCGGATGTTTCGTCACAGGATGATTCGATAGCTAGTATGTAATTAGTCTTAGTACCCATTGGAAAATAAACCGAAAGTTACGGATTTTTTGCACAAAGCGTTCCGGATAGTCTTATGGGTAATCTTTTCTCTGACAGTGTTCCTGATCGCTGTTGCCCTATTGGTTCAAACTGCTCCAGTCCAAAATTGGCTCATTCAACGGGCTACTAATTTTCTCAATTCTGACAGTCAGTTTGAAACCTCTATTGGAAGAATTCATCTGAATTGGATGGACGCTTTGAGTCTCTCGGATGTAGAAATCCGGGATCACCGAGATAGTATCATGATTGGTGCAGGGGATATCTTTGTGGATTTTGAACTCGGAAAGCTCCTTGCGGCAGGGCAGCCAAACCTTGATCAGGTGAGGATCGAAAAAGCGAAAATTCAGCTATTGACACATCAAGGTGACTCATCGATGAATATCAACCTTTGGGTCAATGAATTAAGCAACCGTTTCAGCTCAGGAAGTGGAGGAGCAAGCCCGAAATTTGGGATCGGGCAGATCGATATGCGAAACTCAAGCTTTGCCTTAGTTAACTTCAATTCTGAGCCCATTTCCGAAGGCTTGGATTATAACCGAATGCGGTTTGAGGACATTAGCATTTCTGCCAGTGAATTCTACCTCAACGGAGGTGAAATTGGTATCAAGATAGCGCACATGGTTGGCCTCGAATCTGGGGCTGGATTAAATATCAAGGAATTTCGGACTGATTTCATTTACTCTCCCCGGTTTATGGAATTTGCGAATTTGAAGCTAGTCACGAATGAAAGTCACATCAAAGATTTTTTAAGACTGGAATACAGTTCAGTCAGTGCTTTCTCGGAATTCATTACCGAGGTGACAATCAATGCAAACATGAAAGAAACCTCCTTAGGATTGGGAGATCTTCGCTTTTTCGCCCCTACTCTTCCCGATATTCAGGATGAACTTGTAATCACGGGAAACCTCACAGGTCCGGTTTCAGAAATCAAAACAGATGAATTCATTCTTAGACTCGGCGAAAAAACGGAGGTATTTGGATCAATTTTGCTAGACGGATTACCGGAAATAGAGAACACTTACATCAATCTTTCTCTTCAAAACTCCACGCTTGACACCAAAGATCTAAGCCCCTACTTGCCTGAATCCAGTAAAAAGGAGGTTTTGAAATTTGGAACTATCCGCCTCAGTTCAAATTTCAGAGGCTTTTTAGACCGGTTCGATACGGATGGTGATTTTCGGACTTCTATAGGAAAAGTTTCAGGTAGGATCCGCTATGAAAACCAAAATGGAAAGAATGAAGTAGTATCCCGAGTAGATGTCGAAAACTTCAATCTGGGCATCCTGACCGATCAGCGAGAAACTTTTCAAAAAATCTCGTTAAGCGGTACGGTTGAGGCAGAAGGAAAGTCACTGGATGATTTGCTTTTGGATCTAGATGCCAATGTTTCAAGTTTCGGACTATTGGGATACAATTACACAGGGATCCAAACTGACGCAAAATACGGATTGGAGCTTTTCGAAGGGAATATCAGCATCAATGACCCAAACCTAAAATTGAATGGTGGAGGAAGTATCAATCTAAAGGACAGCTCGGAAGCTATTTCTCTTCTACTCACACTAGATTCGGCCAATCTTCAAGCTATTAATCTGATTGACACACCAGCATACTTCAAAGGAAAGTTGGAAATTGACACCCAAGGGATCAATATTGACGATTTGACTGGAATTATGCGATTCAATGATTTAGTCGTCGGTTACCAAGACAGGGTATTGGAAGTGGGAGATTTTTATTTTCAGTCACTTTTTGCCGGAGGAACGAGAACTATGTCTCTAAACTCCGACTACATCGTTGCCGGTGCCTCGGGTCAGTTTAAATTGGAGCAAATGGCAAAGGATTTACCTTTCTTGCTTCAGCAATATTTGGCTATACTTCTGCAAGACGAAGCCCCAGTGGCGGAAAACTCGGACTATTTCTCAGTTCCTTACAATCTTGACCTGAATATCAACCTGATTGATATAAATCCCATTCTACGACTGCTCAAACCCGATCTTTATATTTCTAAAAACACCCTAGTCGAAGGAGCATTTTATCAAACAGAAGAAAATACGATTTTCAACTTTTTCTCAGGGATTGACACTCTTCGATATGGTGCTAATGAAGCAAGACAGGTAAATATTGACTTCAACACCTCCAAAATCATAAACAGTCCCGAGATTTTGGCTTCTTTTTACATCTTCTCAAAGCAACAAAATATTGGCGGAAAGCTCGATTTCAGCAATTTGGGATTTGAGGCAATTTGGAATAACGATGCCCTGGATCTGAATTTAGCCCTGGATCAGGACTCGACTCAAAGCAAGGCCCGTGTCAATGCAGTAGCTCAATTTTCCCCTTCTCAAACCACTCTTCAGCTCAAGCCTTCCCAACTAACTGTACTAAGTAGTAACTGGCAATTTGACCCTGACAATTTGGTCACTTTACTACCCGGTTCTGTGAAGTTTGAAAACCTGATGCTCATTTCTGGCGAACAAAAAATTGACTTAGAAGGAGTTCTAAGCAATCGCCCGGAGGATGAATGGACTTTGAGCCTTGACCAGGTGAATGCCAATATTCTCAACACCCTGACTCCGCAGGAATATGAAGGAAAGGTAAACGGACTGATCCGCTCCAGTACAGGAGAAGCAGGAAAAATGACTTTGGATGCCGAAATCGGAATAAAAAACCTGACGATTAACGAAATCCCAATCGGAGACCTCTCAACAGAAGCTCATCTTAAGGATGATGCAATGGTTTTGCAAATTGAAAATATGCTTGATGGTAAGAAAACCATCACTTTGGGAGGTGACTTGGAGCTCGGCACCCTTGAATTTGATCTCAACGGAAAACTTCAAGAGGCTGAAATCAAAATTTTCGAGCCATTTCTCTCCAATTACCTCTCTGACATGGGCGGTCAGATCACCGGTGACATTCAGCTGAAAGGTGATGCCATTAATCCTACCTTGGTGGGTGAAGGAAAGATCGATCAGGGAAAATTACGTGTCAATTACCTGAATACTCTTTATCAATTGGATGGGAGCGTGCTTTTCACGCCAGGTCAAGTTCGCTTTGACAAATTAATTGCTAAGGATGTACGGGGAAATACAGCTGATCTGAAGGGTGGATTAAACTACCAAGGCTTGGACAACATCAGACTTGACATTCAAGCTGACTTAAGAAACTTTCAAGTCATGAATACCTCTGCCAAAGACAATGAGGTCTTCTACGGGAACATTTATGTCACAGGAGAAATGGATTTAAGCGGAAATACCGATAATCTCATCATGGACGCAAGAGCAAGAAGTGAACGCGATACCCGGATTTTCATTCCTTTGAGCAGCAGTAATGAGCAGGTCAGTGAAGATTATATCACTTTTATCAATATTTATGATACAGTATCTATCCAGTCAATAAATGAAGAAATAGATCGCCTAGACATTCAGAACTTCCAGATGAACTTCACCATGGAGGTAACTCCCGATGCCTATGCTGAAATTATCATTGACCCAAGGACGCAGGAAAAAATCTCGGGGCGAGGCAAAGGTGTTCTGACCATGAATATCGATACCCAAGGGGCCTTCCAGCTGAATGGTACCTACGAGGTGACCGAAGCGAGTTATGATTTCTCCCTTTACAATGTGGTGAATAAAAAATTCACCGTACAGCCCGGGGGCAGAATATCTTGGTATGGAGATCCTTACGAGGGAATCCTCGACCTTACGGCACAATACACAGAGTCCGTGTCTATTCAGCCTTTATTGGCCACGAGTACGACACAAGATCAGCAAAATGGCACCAACAGGCGTTACCCAGTCAGTGTCATCATGAATCTTGACGGGGAACTGATGTCGCCTGACATTTCCTTTGGTTTTGATTTTTCTGAGCTTCCCAATAGTGGAGAAGTTCAAACTGCCATTTCATCTTTTCAGTCTCGTATCGCCAACGATGAGCAGGAGATGAACAGACAGGTTTTCTCCGTGATTATGAGCCGATCATTTTCTCCGGAGGGTCAGTTTGCAGGCGTCAACTCCATATCAAATAGTTTGGGGCAATTGCTATCAGCCCAACTTAATTCACTTGCCAGCCAAGTGGATAAAAACCTTGAAATCAATATTGACCTTGCCAACCTGGATCAAAATACCCTGGAAACTTTCCAGCTAAGTGTTGCCTATACTTTCCTCGACGGCCGACTTAGGGTGTCAAGAGACGGTGGATTTACAGATAACACCGGACAGGCTGGAGCTGCATCCATCATCGGTGACTGGCAAGCTGAATACCTGCTCACAGACGATGGGGTATATCGAATGCGTATATTCAATAGAAACAACTTCAACACCTTCACTTCGCTCTCGCTATCACAGAATATTGTGACCTACGGAGTAGCACTCACTCAAAATGTTTCCTTCAATTCTTTCTCCGAACTATTCCAGAAGATCACACAGCGGAAGGAGAAAAAAAGAAACACCTCCCTGATCGAAGACTCTGATAACTACCTCAGATTCCAAGAAGACGCCGATTGGAAACCGATCGATCTAAGCCCGGTAGTAGAGAGACTTGATTCTATTTACAATAAACCCAATCAAATTTTACCAGTTGATCAGCGATAGGTAAACATTTTTGTACGCTATGGGCTTATTTTGAAAAAGTAAATTATGCAAAAAACCACGCTGTTTTGGTTTCGACGAGACCTTCGTCTGGATGACAATACTGGACTGTATTACGCACTTTCGCAGGAAGAAAACGTACTCCCCCTCTTCATTTTTGATCAAAATATCCTAGAAAAACTGGAGGATAAAGATGATGCAAGAGTAGGCTTCATCCACGATCAAATCACAGATCTCAAGTCACAATTTGAAGAAAAAGACAGCAGTCTTCTGGTGAAAATTGGACGTCCTGTGGAAATTTTCAAATCCCTTCTCGAGGATTACGACGTGCAGGCAGTCTATACCAACCGGGATTATGAGCCCTATGCCAAAGAGCGTGACAAGGAAGTGGCAAAACTTCTAAAGGAAAAGGCTATTGAACTCTTCACTTTCAAAGATCAAATGATTTTTGAGCCGGGAGAAGTTTTGAATGGCTCCGGAGAATTCTACAAAGTCTTTACCCCCTACAGTAGGGTTTGGCTTGAAGAGTTTAAAAAACAGACCATTGAGCCCCTGAATTATTTCCATTGGAAAAATCTTCTAGAGTGCAAAGCATTTGATCTCCCCTCGCTCAAAGAGGTGGGCTTCGAAAAATCTTCGATTGAAATTCCGCCTAAAATGACGGACGAAGAAATCATTCGGCATTATGATAAAAATCGAAACTTCCCTGCAAAAGAGGGAACGAGTCGACTTGGAATTCACCTACGATTTGGCACAATCTCGATTCGGAAATTAGCCCTTTCTGCCTCCAAACTCAACGATACTTACTTGAATGAATTGATTTGGAGAGAGTTTTACATGACTATTTTGGCATACAATCCACAGGTGGTGGATAAGGCATTCAAGCCGGCGTATGACCAGATTCCATGGAGAAATAATGAAGAGGAGTTCAAAGCCTGGTGTGAAGGTAAAACCGGCTATCCCATAGTTGATGCGGGAATGAGGGAACTCAACACCACCGGATACATGCACAACCGCGTGCGAATGATCGTGGCGTCCTTTCTTACCAAACACCTTTTGATAGATTGGAGATGGGGAGAGGCCTATTTCGCACGGAAGCTTCTGGACTTTGAACTTGCCTCTAACAATGGTGGCTGGCAATGGGCAGCGGGGACCGGAACAGACGCTCAGCCTTACTTCCGAGTATTTAATCCCGAGTCTCAAACAGACAAGTTTGACAAGGATCTACGCTACATTAAAAAATGGATTCCTGAATTAGATAGCAATGATTATCCAAAACCCATCGTAGATCATAAATTTGCAAGGCAAAGAGCCATTGACACCTATAAAGAAGCGCTAAATTCATGAATATCGGAGACCGAGTCAGACTACTACGAAGCACAGAAGAGGGAATTGTACGAAAAATTTCCTCCAGTGGTAGGATTGAAGTAGAAATCGAAGATGGGTTCACCATTCCTGCTCTCAAGTCTGAAGCGGTAGTTATCCACTCGGCCGAGGAAGCCTATTTTGGAAAAAAAGAAGAGGGAATCGAGGAGGAAAAAACACCCTTACCTATTTCCAAGCCTAAGGATCAAGGTTTGTATCTTGCCTTTATTCCCATCAATGATCAAAACATCAGCCTGTACCTCATCAACGATAGCAGGGATGGATACTTGGTGCAATGCACGGAGGTTTTTGGCACGAATCATCGGACGCTTTTCGCCGACAAATTACTTTCCGGAGAAAGCAAAAAATTTGATGACCGAATCCTAAAGCAACTCGATGAATGGCCGGCTTTTTTACTTCGATTTTTTCCCATTCAAACCCAGCTAGGCCCGGAGAAGAAACCTTTTGAAAGAAAACTCAAGATCAAAGCTTCCCAGTTTTTCAAACATCTTGGAGAAGCACCACTTTTGGGAAAGAGAGGCTATCTTTTTCATTTGGAGCAAACTACCCAAGACTTGAACGTTCAGAAACTGAATCTTGAGCTGGAGAATATCAAGCCAAAACCAATCACCGAACCTATCAAAAAGCCAGCACAGCGAATCGATTTACACATCGAAGAACTCGTGCAAGATCCGACAGGAATGAGTAATTCGGAGATACTAAGAATTCAGCTTGAGACCTTTGAAAAAAACCTCAATCAAGCTATTGCATCTGGAATGCATGAAATCACCTTCGTTCACGGAATCGGTAATGGAGTCCTCCGCAAAGAAATTCAAAAGCGACTGAGTGAATTGAGAAATATTCAGTACTTTAAGGATACCCAGAAGGATAAATGGGGATATGGGGCGACCCTAGTACGAATCTCTTGATCCATGCAGACTAAAGTTTCGCCTGTTTTTTCTGTTTTTGAAAAAAGCCATCAGGAGGCTATTCAATTGTTTTTCGAGCTTAGCAAGCGGATTCGATCCAAAAAAGCCGGGCAACTTTATGAAAAGCTGCTATACCTCGAGCTATTCGCAGATTTGATTGGCAAAATCCATTTTGAGCAAAAAGAACTCTCTAACCAACTCATTCGGGACTTCAGGCCTTTGGAAAAAGATCTTAAAAAAATCATTCGCCTAAAGGCTGTAGAACAAGGGCTGGAAAAGAGACAATCAAATCTAGCTATCCGGTATAATTCCTATGAGCAGTTTATCCAAACTCACAAAAGGGGATTGCATAAAGTAGCTTTTGATAGGATTGTGGGCAGTACTACCTCGGAATGGAGTCAACTGCTCGACCAAGTCAAAAAATCAAGTAAAGGACTTAAAGTCCTTGAAGTGAGTACGGCGATTCATCAGTTGGTCCAAGATGAGTTGGAATTTTTCGAACTCGAGTGGAAAAAAGGAATGGATAGCCGAGCTTATAAAGACTTGCATTTGGGACTACAGAAAATCATGAAACTGGAACAACTGCTAGGTCATTTGGGGTTAAACCCGATTTTCATAGCGCGTATTCATACAGAAATGAAGCATATGATTGATAGCCTGGATAGCTGGTATGTCAATCATTTGGAGATTCAATTTCTTAGTCAGTTTTTGGCAGAAAAACCAAAGGTATCTCAGAAATACCTTGATTGGGCCAAGGAGTTGAAGCAGAAAAAGAAAGGCCTGTCTTCCGTGATCGAAAAACAGGCCAGTCAGTTATTTGCTAAAATTCTCGGTTAATCAGATACTAGATAAAGCTTGAGCAAGATCATTTTTTAGATCCTCAGCATCTTCCACACCCACACTGAGACGGATCAGGGAATCCACCAAACCAACCTTTTCACGCTCTTCCTTTGGAATGCTGGCGTGGGTCATACTTGCAGGGTGGCCGCAAAGTGACTCTACTCCTCCCAAGGACTCAGCCAATGCGAAAACTTGGAAGTTTTCCATCACTTTCTTGGCATCTTCCAGACGATTGCCTTTCAGCGTAAATGAAATCATACCGCCAAAATCACGCATTTGTTTTTTAGCAATATCATGATTGGGGTGGTCTTCAAATCCAGGCCAGTAGACCTTTTCAACTTTCGGGTGATTTTTTAAATAGGCAGCAATGGTCTTCCCATTTTGGGAGTGACGCTCCATCCTGAGGTGAAGTGTTTTGATGCCTCGAAGTACCAAGAAACAATCCTGAGGACCTGGAGTCGCTCCGGAGGCGTTTTGCAAAAAGACCAAACTCTCTGCGAGCGAATCATCATTCACCACCAAAGCTCCCATCACCACATCCGAATGTCCGCCAAGATACTTAGTGACCGAGTGCATCACGATGTCTGCTCCTAAATCGAGTGGATTTTGGATAAAAGGGGAGGCAAATGTATTGTCAACAGCCACGAGTACTCCATGTTTTTTTCCTAAGTCTGCCACTGCCTGAATATCAATAATATTCATCATGGGATTAGTAGGTGTTTCCACCCAAATCATCTTGGTATTCGCAGTGATTTTTGACTCGATCGCTGCCGGGTCTGCCATAGGAACAAAGTGAAACTTGATACCGAAAGGCTCAAAAACTTTGGTGAAAAGCCGGTAAGTACCACCATAAAGGTCATTGGTACTGATGATTTCATCACCAGGTCGGAATAGTTTGATTACGGCGTCGATCGCACCTAATCCGGATGAAAAACAGATTCCGTGTTTGCCATTTTCAAGTGCAGCAAGATTTTGCTGGAGAGCAGTCCGGGTGGGATTATGGGTACGGGAATACTCATAGCCCTGATGATCTCCGGGAGAGCGCTGCACGTATGTGGAAGTCTGAAAGATAGGGGTCATAATAGCCCCCGTACTCGGATCTGGCTCTACACCTGCATGAATGGCTTTGGTTCCGAATTTCATATTTCTTTGTATAGTTGATTGATGAATAATAAAGTTAATTTGGGTTGATTTTCACTAAACTTGCGACATCCCAACCGCCGTAGGGAAGCCAAAGATGACAAAAAAGAGGAGTTTTTTCAACCAAATTTTATATTACCTCCAGAGGCATCCATTGGCGCTTCTTTCTTGGATTTGGGTGACTCTTATACCTTTTTTGGGCAGCTTATGGGTGGTGTCAAATTATACTTTCTTTTCTGAAATCCCGATAAGCGATTTTTCTTCTCTGAGTCTATACACTCTCAGTGCAGCCATAGCTATGGGACTAGCATTGATTCCTACTACACTTACCTCCTTGTTGACCGGCTATTGGCTCGGATGGATAGGTTTTCCGATTATGGTTTTGGCCTATTCCTTGGCCAATGTAATCGGCTACCTGCTTGGTCACTACCTAAATATAGATTTCAGAGATTTTGTTTTTCGAAAGTATCCCGATTTGGAATTAGCTTTTGAAAAACGAATGCAGCGAATCGGTTCTCTGATTTTCTTTGTCAGAATCAGCCCGGTGATACCTTTTGCCATTTCCAATTTCCTTTTTGCTTCGCTTAAGATCCCGCTCAAACAAGTATTGATCTACGGTATCCCGGGAATGCTTCCCCGGACCTTGATGGCTTTTCTTGCCGGAATTATCGCCAGTGATTTTTTGGAAGCCCGCGAAAACCTTCAAGAACCTTGGCAAATTCTTTTGGTATTCATCCTTTTGATTGCCAGTATCTGGGGGATATGGAGAAATTGGAAACTATCAAAGGCTTAGCGAAGCAGATACATTTTACCATAGCCTTGCTTGAAAGCCCGGTCTCCGGCAGAAGGCCTATGTTCCATAAATTGACCATTCTTTCTGATCAATACCCGGTAAATGTAAACTCCATTTGCAAGCTGATCTCCGTACTCATCTCGTCCATCCCAGGCATATTCGGTGATATTATTTCCGATTCGGATCGGCCCCAATTCGTCCTGAAGGATTTCTCTGACCACCCGGCCTGTGACAGTCATGATCTGAATCTTGATCTCATCGGGAATTTCTGTTCCTGTCAGTGTGAAAACAAACCGGACACTGGTACTAAAAGGATTCGGATAAGGGTAGAAATTGGTGATCTGAGATTCATTGATTACTTCAAAATTAACCTGATATGGCTCCGGAGAATCTTCATTTTGAACCCGTAGTGTGTATAAACCATCCTCTAATGGTCCAGGTTGGAAAGCCACACGGAAGTCAGTATTCTCAGAAGCAGGCGTCCAGGTTAGATTTGGATTGGAGAAATTGATTCGTTCGAAATCACAGGATTCGCACTCTCGCTTAAGGAAAATATCCAGCCCTACGGTATCCTTCTTCAGCAAAATAGCTTGATCATTTTTCAGGATGGCATTGATCATGACTGTCGGAGAGACAATGTCCCCATCCATGATATAAACTCCGTCGAAATTCACATCCAAGATGTCCTGACTATCATCCCCTTCTACTTCGAAGTACACGCCCAAGTCCAGTTGATTATTTCGGAATGTCTGCTCGAGCTGAATCCTTGGATTGGCGAAAATCTCGATTTCGTAGCTTCCATTTTTCCCAACTGTATTAAACTCGATCGCCTCACTTAGTCGCTCACCTGCTTTGAGAGCTGGAAATTTTTTGGAGAATCGCTCCACCTGCCTGGATTGGCTATTGGTGATTTCCCAATTCACCTGAATAGAATCCAGAAAATCATTTCTGGAAACATTCACAAATTCGTATTCCAAAATCCCAGTTTGTCCTTCGATCAATTTGACTGTTTCGGAGCGAGGATTTACCATTAATGCTCCTTCTGGGACTCCAGTGTAATTCACCTGCCAAAAATTCAAGTCTGCCGGATCCGTAGATTCAGCATCTTGCATGCGATAACGAAGGCGGAGGTATGGATAAACTTCAGAATTGATAAATGAAAGGTCCAATTGTGAATCAGTCACTTCTGTAAGCAAAACTTCTTCCTCTCCATTGGACTTGATACCGATGATATCAAAATTGGTTTCTTCTTCTTGGATCCAAGGTCTATCATTGATCTCTTGGACAAAGGCCTCCCAGTTTCTTGCAGGGCCGATTTGTGGTGTAATAATCAATCCCTCGCTTATATATCCTGTCAATTCTGTTTTGAAACTCAATGTTTGCTGACTGGACGGAACCTCAAAATCAGGATTTCCGATGATCTCAAGTGCTTCACCGGGCTTCATTCCTTTCCGTCCATACAGAATGTAAGGATCGCCAGACTGTAAGTTCCGAAGGGTCACTTCACTGGCACCAAATTCCTTCAATCTTGCATAAGCTTGATCCGGCCAATCATCGAAATTGACACCTCCTACTGTGAAAATCACCACATAATCTCCCTCTTCTACATTTTCGGTAAAATCATCCAAAATGGTCCTTCCCGGAGCTACTATCCAAGCATTTCGAATGCTCTGAATTAACTGAGGCGGTCGACCACATGATCTTCCATCCAAAATATCAAATCCCGGCACCGGTACTGGAAGGTAAGGTTGCAAGGTTTTCTGCTGAAAAGTCACCAAGCCCAAAGAGCCATTTGGACAAAGTCGACTGTTAGCATTGTTGACATTGTCAATGATTTGCGGAACCTCATTTAAGAAAAATTGGGTATTTCTAAATGACAAACTATCTACTGCTGAACCCACCGTAAATACCTCAAAACCTAAATCCTGATCCAAGTACTTTAATCTTGAGGCATTTGAATTAACCTCTAGATTATTCAAAATATTCTCTCCAAGCTGTGGTAATACCCGCTGAGTCCACCCCTCGGGACCATTATTGATATAAGAAAATGAGGTAGTCGTCCAGGAATCAGTTTCACCTTGTCTTGGTTCCTGATATTTGGATCTCCAGAAATAAGTCACGGAATCAGGCCCTGTGAGTAATTCCACCGGCCAATTGAAAATTCCTTTCGTAGGAATTCGGATTTCTTTTCGATAGGCTGAATTGAAGGTGGCTGCAGTATCAAGCTGAACGATGACAATCCTTTCAGTTTCGTTTTTGCCCGGGATTTGACCTATCAACTCTGCATTAGTTGAGTTTTCGATGGCATAGGCTTTAGGGCTTAAGTGTAAGGTTCCACTGAGTGAAATAAATTGAGAAATACGAATCTGATTATTCGTCAGGGACATTTCCTCCACTTCTTGCTTGCTATTGACGATTAGCTCAAAGAAATTTTCTCCAGCTGAATTCACCTCCACATTTGGGATTGTGAAAAAGAGCGTATCCAGCCTTTTTGTTGCCGGAATCTGGATTTCGGGATAATTGATTACCGTCCCATCTGCCAACTGTCTGCTCACTTTGTAATGAATAGAGTCAGAACTTGTAATCCCGATATTTCGAAGCACAAAAGTCAGCTTCAGGCTATCCGTCAGGGTAGTAATGGGTTCATTTTCGAAAGTCCCTATCCTTGCCTCAGATTCTTCCAAATAATAATCGGGCTTATCGGCAGGGAAAAGTCGAGTAGCCGGATCCCCCAGTAGAATCATTTGCTCCATGTGGGAATAATTCAGAGGATTGAGGCCATATCGATTGACAAAATTGCCCTCCGCAGTCCGCTTGATCTCACCTACAGTTCTGAAAATCTTGGCACTGTCAGCAAAAGCCTCCAAATAAAATTGCTCTGAATATCTTCGGAGAAATACGTCTACGCCAATGGATGAATTAGCCAGAATATTGGAAGCTCCTTTATCAGCCGTCATGACCCAGTCTTCTCCCTGAGTATAGTTGGTCCCGAAGGCACTTCCATAATCACAGCCATTGAAAAGCATGACCGGATATTTTCCTTTGTTTTGATAATTGATGGTCGGATCTGATGCAAAACCGATATCAATATCCAATATCGTAGGAGAGCCATGTCCGAAGAAAGTCACCAATGAGCGCCCTTCATTTAAATCTCCTGTAATGTCAATTACCTCCACCACATTGTTGGATCGCTTCCGGTAAGTGGTCACATTACCTCCTAAGAAATCAGATTCAGCGATGGCCTTAAATCCATTTAGGAAGCTGAAATATCGATCCAACTCAAACTCTGAAACCCCTCCTCCTAAATGGATGAGCTCTTTTTGCCAAGGTTCCGAAAGACCCAACTCATCCTTTTCAATAGCCTTATTTAAATAGGTTTCAAGTTCCTGAGCATTCTTAGCTGGTATTCTTCCGATTGCTATCGCAGGCACGTTGGGGTTTTGGGGATCCAAATCGACCACGAACTCATTATCCGAAAAAGGATAACCTGCAACTGGCACTAAACTTTGGAAAGGGAAAGCTGAAGGCCTATTTCGGTAGAAGTAAGTCACTCCTGCCTCCCGAGCAGTTGAATAGATTGCAAGCGCCCTACCTGCTAATAGCACATGAGAAGGTCTATGTACAGGATAATATTCTTTCAGAAAATTATACAGCGCTACAGGGCTTTCTTCACCATAGGCATATTGATTATACATCTCCTCCATGAGTAGCGTGAGGGTATCGTAGTTACCCCCAGTCGGAGATGCCCGGTGAGATGCATAAGCCTCCAATACATTTTCGAATTCTGTACCTGCTTTCTGCAACTCTCGATGACCAACCAAAAGATAGTTCGCACTTTGAGATAAATAATCTCTGAATCTCACTCGCTCCAGCCTATCGATAGTCTGTATATCGGAAAGGTTCTGGATTTTGATTTTACTTGCCTCAGTAGCTACTCCGGACTGTAGAACAAATTGGCTCCCATTTTGGGTAATATTGAGAAACTGCAGATTATTCGGGTCAGTGATTTCAAATGCCCGATACGATGCTGCATCGCCGGGTAAAGAAATCCTAGACTCACCAGCAGGGACTGAAATCTCCTCAGACAAAAAGTCAACCGATGGCTTGGACTTTTGGTAATAAATCTGAGCATAGGTGATCGAGATATTATCTGCAGATTCAGGTCCTTGAGGGCTCACAGAGATTACTATATTTCCGTTTGGATCAAAATCCAAGAACTGTAGTGGAACTTCTAGCTCAAGCGATGAAAAACCTTCAAAAACAGCTTCCTGAAGTACTCGCTGTGTTCCGGCATTTCTACCAGCCCCAATTCTCACCAAATGAGGATTTCCTGACCGACCAGTTAAACCGATCACCAATCTAGGATTTCCTCCATTGACTATCTGTCCTAAATTTTCAAAGGGAATATTCCGAACCGCACCCTTAGTAATTACGGTACTCATCCAGCCCTCTCCGTTGTCATAACTAGATAGCCGGAATCCCAAGGTATAGCTAGCCCCCAATGAAAATTGATCTCCAAAAACAACTTTACGACTACTTTCAAAGCTGGTGATTTCAGGAATACTGCCCGATACATCCACTCTATCCTGCATTCGTTTTCCAGTTCCTTCAGACTTGATGGTCAGGAAAAACGCTGTACTATCTGAATGTAAATTAAAGTAGGGATTGGCTGGAAATTTATCTCGATAAAGGAGAGAATCCAGCGTAGCATCATTTCTCAAACCGTAAAACTCTATAAAGTCACCACTTCCCAATTGCCCGTCTGCTTCACCCTCTACGAAAATGGCTACTTCTTTCCCCCGATGATACAAGCTCAGCTTTCTGGGGTCTAGGGAATTGAGGTTCAATCCTGCTGCTTCCAAAGACTCAGCTGGGATTCGGTGGATACCGTCTTTGGCTGTTTTAATCTTGTAATAGTCCTGCCCATAATTATACCATCGGGCTATCTGAGCCTGTGAGGATCCTACAGCAAAAAGGACCAAAGCAATTATCAATATGCGTTTCAGTAAGCCCATCCTTTATACTTTCTATCTTCCTCTTTGAGATTTTCTAATGAAACTTTCACACTAAAAATATGTGAATAAGGTGTCTCTGAAATATTTCCAATATCCGAAAGTGCATAATCGATTTGGAAACGCTGATTGATATTGAATCCCAAACCTGCACTAGGAAGGAAATTTAAACTTTCATTACCCTGAAAATCCTTGATGTACTGAAAATTACTCACTCCTGTACGCAGGAAAGCCACCTGCTTAAAACTCAGCTCCAAGCCAAGCCTTGGGTCAATACTCAGCAGTGAAGTAGAAATAAGAGTGTTTCTATTTCCATCAAAGGTCATATCCAGGTCAAGTGCTGAGACCAGACCAAATGTTTCTCCGATCTTCCAGTAATAGCTGATGCTACTGATTGCCCTTGGCAAGGTGAGTTCCACCGAGTTTAGCGGCACCTCGTTATCAGTATCTGCATAGATAACTCTTACCATCTCAGCATTATGAGCCCAAGCATTGAAGGTGGTAGTGATATCGCGCAGCATAAGGCCGACGGTGAGCTTATCCTTATGATACATAGCTCCGACATCCAATCCGAAACCCCAAGCAGAGGCAAATTTCCCCACATTTCGGTGAATCACTTTGGCATTTGCCCCGACTTTGATTCGATCCGAAATCGCCCGAGAATAGGTTAGCAAGAGTGCGTAGTCGGCTGCATTGAAAAACTGAATATTGTTGTAATTCAATGCACCGTTGGCATCATACAAAAACCTAGTATCAGGAATATCATCAACTCCAAAGCGGATTAGAGAAACAGCAATTTGACTCTGATCCTTGATCGGTGTGGTAAATGCCAAGTAATCGTATTGAGCTATCCCCGCAAAATATTCAGCATGCATCAAGGTAGCCTCGTAGCGGTTTTTAGTGCCAAAAACCCCGGCGGGATTCCAGTAGGAGGCTGTTACATCCCTTACGGCAGAAACCTGCGCTCCTCCCATTCCCAAAGCCCTAGCACCTACCCCAATATTCAAAAACTCATTGGAATATTTTGGAGTAAGATCCTGTGCATTCAAGGAGATCCCTGTTCCTAGAAGAGTGATGAGTGTAAAAATCCTTAGATAAAAGGCCTTCGATTGATTCACAAGGCCAAAATAACCAAATTCTTGTTAGATGGATTAATCTAAGGAATATTCCCTGGAGAAGCGTAAAAAAAATGTACGGGACCGAACACTTTTTTGTACGGTTCTCTACATTTTTTTATACACAAAAAGTCCAAGGGTAGGGCGCCCATATTTTTTTCAAAATCTTTCAAATCCTACAAAAACCTCATTTAAACAACCCAAATAGGGATTTTTATATGGTTTTCAATTCGAAACTCCCTACTTCATGCCTAGAATTAGGCATTACAAGGTAGCTTGGAAAAGATTGGTATCATTTTTCATTAATTATCAGCAAGGCAAAAATCTTTTCAGTGAATAGAAGAGAATATTTTGGCTGAAAAAGACTATCACCACTATCGACATGAATATAGCCAACACACAAATTCAAATGAGAAAGGGACTACTAGAACTCTGTGTCCTTCACATCATTTCGCGCGATGAAGTTTATACCTCTGATCTTATAGAGGAACTAACTCAAGCGCAAATGATCGTAGTCGAAGGCACACTGTACCCTCTTCTCAATCGTCTCAAAGCTGCGGAGCTGGTCAAATACCGCTGGGTAGAATCTGAATCTGGGCCTCCGAGAAAGTACTATTCTATTACAGAACAGGGCAAAGAATTTCTCTCCACCCTACAGGAAACCTGGCAATCCATCTTGGATTCCACCCAAATGATCACCCGGAAAAAATAATCCAAGACCAAAGCAGAAGTAGTCGAAAAAAGAAAAAATCATGAAAAAGACCATAAGTATCAACATAAGCGGAATTTTATTCCACATCGAAGAGGATGGCTACGATACCCTTCGAAAATATCTCGATGCGATCAATAGACATTTCTCCTCCTACTCCGATAATCAGGAAATCATTTCTGATATCGAAAACAGAATTGCGGAGATTTTTCTCAGCAATCTCAAAAACAACAAGCAGGTAATCACTGCGGAAAACGTAGATAACCTCATCAAGAAAATGGGGACTATTGCAGATTTCGTCTCCGTAGAACAAGGAGAAGAAGAAGCTGCTCCGGAGAAAGAAGAAGCTACGCAGGAGGACTTCTATAAATACGTGACTCCTCCAGGAGATGAGAAACAGGGGTATAAAAAACTCATGCGATCCGAACCCAAGAAAATTCTGGGAGGTGTATGCGCCGGAATCGCTAACTACTTCAGGATTGACCCGCTTTGGATTCGTTTGATTGCGCTTCTATTGCTCTTCAGCGGTCAGTTTAATAGCATATTCGAAGGTCCTGGGTTTTGGATTTTTGATGAAGTAAGATTTAAATTCTCATTTGGCTTCTTCACCTTGGTAGCCTACATCGTAATGTGGATCATCCTTCCTGTTAGCTATGATTATGAAGAAGATAAGTCGATCAAAAAGCTATACAGAAATCCTGACGACAAGGCTTTAGGTGGTGTGGCGAGTGGCTTAGCTGCTTATTTCGGAGTCGAAGTACTTTGGGTCAGATTGGCCTTCGTATTCCTTACCATAGCTGGTGGATCCGGAGTGTTGATTTACCTGATCTTGTGGATTATCACGCCGGTGGCCCTTTCGATCACTGAGCGAATCAAAATGAAAGGTGGGGAAATCACCTTGGACAATATTGATTCGACGCTAAAGGAAAACATGAACCCTATTCCTCCTCAGCCAGAATCTTCAGCAAAGAGAATTCTGATGGCACCGTTCCGGGTTTTGGGACAAGTCATTGAGGCAATAGGAAAAGCCTTGGGACCTTTGGGTAAATTTCTATTGGTGGTCTTTCGGGTCATATTCGGGATGATCGTCTTCTTTATTGGACTATCATTGACCATTTCACCTTTAGTTGCACTAGCCTTTTTCTTCCAGTATCTCAATCCAAATGATTATGTGATGACCACGGGTGAAGTTCCTTTTGAGCTATTCACCGGAATTGTACCTAGTTGGCTAGCCATTAGTTCATCCTTCTTGATGATTATACCAGGTGTCATCTTTATGCTCCTTGGACTAAGTGTGCTGATTCGCAAGAATCTGGTTGCCAATCGATTTGGATTGATTGCATTTGCTCTCTGGCTCCTATGCTTGGGGATAGCTTTATTCCAAGTCCCTAGAATAGTCAGTCAGTTCAAAAACGAAAACAGATATCAAGAAACTGAAACCATTTCCGCAACTGGTGGGACGATGTTATTGACCTTGGATAATCAAGCCGAAGATCCAGATTTTAATGAGGTCAGCCTTAAACTGATCGGAACTTCCGACTCCTTAGTAACGCTAGAGAAGGAGTTTTTCTCCAGAGGAAAAACAAAGGCTGAATCATTGGAAAACGCAAAACTATTGTCTTACAACATCAGCATACAAGATTCTGTAGTGACTTTCCCTCCCGGATATGATTACAGCGCTATTGAGATCTTTAGAGGTCAGCGCGTCAGTCTCACCATGTCAATCCCTTATGAAAAACCATTCATTATGGATCGATCTCTTTTGGAAATTCTCCGAAATACTATCTATAGAAATGGCTATAGAAATCGAGATGTACAGGAGGGAAATACTTGGGCTTTTAATGAGGCTGGCTTAGTTTGCCTTACCTGTGAAATTCCAGAAGTCAGTGATGAAGTGGATTATGAAGAGGAGGAAGATACCGAAAACGAGGATCAAAATGAAAGTACGAGCAGAGAGACCTTAGACAGTCTTTCGAGGGCTAAATACCTGCAGCGACTCGATACTCTTGACTAAAAAAAGAGGGACATTCCTAGCCGAGTGTCCCTTTTTTTGTAACTTCTCCAAAAAAAGATCAGATGAACATCAGCGCAAAATTTTTAGGAGGAGCAGGTTCAGTGACCGGTTCAAAATATTTGATTGATACAGGTGATTTTGAGTTTTTGGTGGATTGTGGATTGTTTCAGGGAAGAAGAGAACTCAGAGAGCGAAACTGGGACAAATTCCCCATGCCTCTCGATCAAATGGAGGCAGTCATCCTTACTCATGCCCACTTAGACCATATCGGATACCTTCCTCGTCTGGTAAAGCAAGGCTTCAATGGTCCAATTTATTGTACTGAAGCAACAGCAGAATTAGCCAAAATTCTACTATTGGACTCTGGAAAGCTACAAGAAGAGGAAGCTGAGTATGCAAGAAAAAAAGGCTACTCCAGACATGAAAACCCACAGCCACTTTACACCGCAGAAGACGCTGAGGCTGTATTTCCACTTTTCGTTACACAGGATTTCGAAAAGCCCTTTTCCATTCACCCCAAGATTACTGTCACCTATTATCATGCAGGTCATATTCTAGGTGCAGCCATTGTCAAAGTTTTGATTGAAGGAAACACCCAAAAAAAGCGACTAGTTTTCTCTGGTGACTTGGGTAGGTTCCATGATCCGATTTTGTACCCTCCTACCCTTATCCCAAAAGCTGATATTCTCTGGATCGAGTCAACTTATGGAGATAGAATTGCTACAAAATCACGCCCCGGAGAAGAACTAGCTGCAGCAATAACAGACACTTTTGACAGAGGAGGTTTGGTAATCATCCCTTCTTTTGCAGTTGGCCGGACGCAGCTGGTGATGTATCATATTTTTCAACTGATGCAAAAGGGAAAAATCCCAAAAGTCCCTGTTTTTGTTGACTCTCCTATGGGTATCAACGCGACGGAACTTTACATTAAGTTTCGAAATGATCATCAACTGAGTGCTGTACTTGAAGAGGAAGATGCTCATCCTTTCGATCATCCACAGCTCAAATACTATCGAAAACAAGAAGACTCAAAGTCATTGAATGAATTCAGAGGGAACGCGATCATTATTTCCGCCTCGGGGATGGCGACAGGTGGCCGGGTACTTCATCATCTATACCATCACCTTCCAAACCCAAAGAATGGGGTCATTTTTGTTGGTTTTCAGGCCGAAGGAACTCGTGGAAGAAGACTTATTGAGGGCGAAAAATTCATTACCATTTACGGAAATCAAGTGCCAAATGAAGCCAAAATCTATCAAATAGATGGATTGTCAGCACATGCCGACCAGGAAGAATTGATGGAATGGGCTGAAGGGTTTACCGAAAGCCCCAAAATAACTTTTATCGTACATGGAGAAGGAAAAAACTCCGAGGAATTGGCACATAAGTTGGACTTCGAACTAGGCTGGAGAACGATTATTCCAAATTATCTAGAGTCCGTTCTGCTTTTTGAAAATATTTAAGCCTACAAACATGTCTTCGAAAATTATCTTAGCGCTACTTCTAATTCCCATTCTGATGACAAATTCCTGCAAGCCTCCACTTTCTGACGGTCAGGGAATACAGGGGAAAGTCACTTGGCTAGAGGGAAATCAAATGCCTATGATAAGTGAAGACGGGAAGTCCTCTGAAGTCAATCCTAAAGGAGTACCGGCAGAGCGAATGCTGCTGATTTATCCTTTGACTAACCTATCTGATGCAGCCAGGGAAGGAGCTTTATTCAGTAGAGTAAAAGGTGAGCCGATTGATTCTGTACAGTCCGATACGGATGGCAAGTACAGCATTCAGTTAGCCCCGGGAACCTACTCGGTTTTTGTGAAGGAGGAAGAAGGCTTGTTCGCCAATATGTTTGATGGAAATGGAAGCATACAACCTGTTGTCGTCAAAAAGGCCGAGTGGACTACGTTGGATATCATCATCAATTACAAAGCATTCTTCTAAATGCTTAACCAACCAAGGCAAAACTTTAGTGGAATTCAGCATTTCAGGCTTGGCAAAAGTATGGCGTAAAAGCCAAGCTGATTCAAAACCCATATTTTATGCGCTGATTTTCAGTTATTTAAATATTTTTTTAACTTTTTTTCACTCTGCATGCAACCAATTTTTCAAAAGTGACATCTACCTCATTGAAAGCCACCAAGAATGTTATTTAAAACCAACTATTCTTCAGACGAAAAGCTAATCAAGGGATGCCTCAAAGGAGACCGTTCGGCTCAGCGGGCATTGTACGATAGCTATTCAGGCAAATTTCTGGCGATATGCCTTCGCTACCTGAAGAATAGAGAGCATGCAGAGGACGTAATGATCGAAAGCTTCATGAAAATATTTGAAAAATTACCTCAGTACGAGGGAAAAGGCAGCTTCGAAGGCTGGATGAAGCGAATCGTCGTCACTCAGTCCCTCATGACTTTGAGAAGTAATCGCCATCTCATGATGGAAGTACATGTTGAAGAAGATCATCAATATGAGCACTTCCACTACGAAAGTACAGATCTCGAAGCAGAGGATTTAATGGACATGGTAGAAAGCCTGCCTGTAGGATACCGGACAGTCTTCAACCTCTATGCAATTGAAGGCTATGCACATCAGGAAATTGCAGATCTACTGGGAATCAGTGAAAGCACTTCGAAATCCCAACTGAACCGTGCAAGGAATGTATTGAAAGAAAAAATCGCCAGTCAACAACTCATAAAAAAGAGAATCAATGGCTAAGAATAAAGAAAACTTAGATACGATTTTTCGGGAAAACCTGGAGAATCACGAAGTCAAACCTAGTCGATTGGCTTGGGAGAGACTCGAAAACCAGTTGCCTAAGCAAGAGAGAAAATCAGCCCCTTTTGTATGGTGGGCAGTAGCTGCAGCAGTGGTCTTATTACTTGCCGTCGGTAGCCTACTTCGCAGTACCGACAGTCCAATTGAAGAACAAAATCTTCTTTCGGAGGAAATCACCGAGCCGGGCTCTGTGGAAACTCCACCGGTAACTATCGCTGAAACAGAAGAAGCTCAGAAAACTGATAAAAAGGAATCAAGTACTGAAATCATCCAGGAAGAAGAATCGCCAAGAAGTGATCCAAAACCAACTGTGAAAAAAGAATTCCAGACTCCTCAAAACCTGATTGCGCAAGCGGAGACGGAAATCGAAGAACCAAAAGTCCGAGAGGAATTACCTGAAATCAGAATCAACAAAGAAGTAGAACTACCAAGTGTACCAACTGCAGAAATCAACCAAGGTCTACTGATCGCTGAAGCAAAACCTGTAGAAGAACCTGCCTATCGAGTGACCATCATATCCGATGGAATCAAAGAAGATAAAAACCTGATCGCTGATATCGGTCGAAAAGTAAATCAAGTAGAAGGTCTTTTGGGGAAAGTCGATGAAGGCTTTGCAAATCTACAGGATGCCAAAAACAACTTGTTTACGGCCCTGGTAACTCGAAAAGAAAAAGTAACTGAAGAATAAAAAAACCACCACCTATTTATTTATACAAAAATGAAAAAGTACCTGCTATTATTCTGCCTGATGGCCCTTGTGCAAACTGCTTTTGCATACAACAGCTTGCCATCCAATGATCACCTGATCACCAAAGACTCTGTGATAGTCGAATTCGGGAAATCCGGTAAAGTCGTGATTATCGTCGAAAATAAAGAAGACTTTGAACGACTCAAATCGATGGATATCAATGAGATAATCAGATCCTTGGGTCTTGAAGAAGATGAAGAGACCGGCGAATTGACTATCGTAGAAATCCGTAAGAAAGATGGATCCACCAAAGAAGTGGTGAAAGTACGAGAAGATGGACTGGAGACCGAAGTGCAAATCGGAGGTATGCGCGTCTACGTAGATGAAACCGGCGCCAATACCAAAGTCAAAATCGAAACAAACCGGTCCAAAAAGGAAGAACCCGCTTTTCGTACCTTCTTTAATGTGGATCTGGGCGTCAACAATTACCTCGACGCAGATGGACAATTTCCAACTTCAGACAATCCCTACGCAGTCAAAGGCTGGGGAAGCTGGAATCTGGGACTGAATTGGATGGCTGCACAGCGTATTTCCAAGGGATTTTACTGGAATTTCGGTGTAGGCTTTCAGTTCTACAACTTCAAGTTTGAAAATCGAGACTTCCAGGCAGTACGCGGAGACGACATGATTGAATTTACTCAGCGCACAGATGTAGACGGATTCAAGAGCAAAATCTCAGCTTCTTACCTTACCGCCATGACCATGCTGGAGTTAGACTTTGGTAGAATGAATGACAATGGTAGAAGAGGACTTCGAATCGCAGCAGGACCCTATGTAGGTTACAGATTGGGAGGTCAATCTAAATTTGTCTACCGCGAACTTGGAGGCTCCGGACGTAAAAAAGACAAGCAAAATACCGGCTTATACCTTAACAATTTGCGTTATGGCGTCCGGGGAGAAATCGGAGTAGGACGGTTTACTTTCTTCTCCACATATGACCTCAACAATCTTTTCCAAGACGGAAAAGGACCTGAATTGAATCCGATTACGTTTGGAATCGTATTCTAAACCACTCATTCTAAGCTTTTTACCAACTACCAATACAAAAACAATGAGAAAACTACCACTATTTATCCTAGCTCTTGTGATCTTTGCTTCGGGAACTTTTGCACAATCACAGGATACCACTAAAAAAGTGGAAAAAACTTTAGACTACACCATCATGGGCAAAAGCTGGACTGTCACCAAATATGCAGATGGCACCAAGCTCATAGAATGGGAAGAGGATAACCAGCTTGACAATGATCCCGAAAAGTACATCCGAAAGTCTACCAATAAGTTTTATTACAACTTTTTGGAAAGTGAAATTGGTCTCAGCATGTACCCAAATGATAAAGGCGCACCACAGGTGAAACCTTGGGGAAGTTGGTATGTATCACTTCACTCTGTAGGTACCTGGAAGGCCAGTAAAAACTTCCATCTTCGATCCACACTTGGAGTGAATTGGTACAACTTTAAATTCGAGGATAGAGGTACTATCGCAGTGAGAAATCCTGATGGGCTTGACTTTGTCAACTTTGAAGATTTACCAAACGGTCCTGAAGGTGTACCTACCAAATCGAAAATTTCTGCTTCCTATGCCACGCTGACCCTTGTGCCTACTTTTAGAACCAATGATGGCAATTTCAGAATTGGTGCAGGTGGATATGCTGGATTTAGATTGGGAGGTAGAGGTAAATATGTCTATGACGACTTGGATGGTGATAAGCAAAAGGTCTTTACCAAATCCAACATGTATGTAGAAAACTTCCGATACGGCCTCCGAGGAGAAATAGGTGTCGGCGATGTGACCTTTTTCTTCAATTATGATTTGAATGACTTGTTTCAGCCGGGCTTAGGACCTGAATTGCAAGCTATTAGTTTTGGACTTCGAGTAGATTAAAACCAATAACACACTATGAACAATATTTTGAAAACTTTCAACCTCTGTTTTGCACTACTTCTGATAGGAAGTAGTGCTTTTGCACAAAATGTCCTTGTGGACGTCAACAAATCCTATTCAAATATCGAAAAACTCGAAATTGAGGGAGGTTGGCTTGAAGTGACTTACGAAGGAGGCTTCGGAGACGAAGTTCAGGTAGAAGCTTATCTAGAGTCCAATGATGAAGATCAGGACATCGTATTTGTCACGCTAGGTAATGTATTGAAAATCAAGTATGAGCGCGGAAGTCGCAACGTAAGCTGGGGAAACTCCAAAAACAATGGATACATCCGGATCAAAGGTCCCGAATCCATCCAATTGGACGTCCAAAACAGTTCAGGAAGTGCCAAGATCAGCCGGGTTAATTCCGAAACGACTCGTCTCAAAGTAACTTCTGGAAGAATCATCGCAGAAGACATTCAGGGGGATTTAATTATCGGTGGAACCTCAGGTAATTTAATAGCTTCGATCATCGGTGGTAATGTTACTGCATCCTTGACTTCAGGTCGAGGGGAAATCTCCCAAGTAGACGGAGATGTTTCTTACAAATCCACCAGTGGTTCATTAAACGCTTCTGATATCAGAGGAGAAATCAATGTGCAGTTTACCTCTGGCAGAGCTGAAATGGACAATATCGGTACACTCGGTGCCTTGAAATTTACATCCGGATCCATGCGAGCTGAAAATGCCGGACTTGGCCCTAATACCAGTTTTTCAGGTTCTTCCGGAAACTTCCGAATTCAAACCAATTCGAATCTGGAAAACTTCAATTTTGATCTGAGCGCATCTTCCGGTAACCTACGAGTAGGAAACTCCAGAGGTAATAAAAGTCTAGAACTGGATAATGGGGCTGCCTCTTGGGTCAAAGGTAAGATCACTTCAGGAAGCATTTCCATTGAAAACTAAACCAACTATTTAATCACAAAAAAACCCTTTTTGACTATCAAAAAGGGCTTTTTCATTTATGGTCTTGAAATCAAACGGACAATTTCGCCCTCTTCCTTACTGAGTTTCAGTAGCCGCTTCATCCGGTCAGGTGTGACTTTAGCTAAAGAGAAAAATACAAGTGCCAATGCAAACATGATCACAAACCAGGCACTTTGGAAAAACAGTAAACCTACTGCACTGATCAAGGATATTAAAAAAAGAAAACCAACGCGCTTTTGAGAAGCCCGAAGATACTGCATTACTTTTCCTTCAAAAACATTTTCTGATTTAGCTCTTTTCAATTCGTCCCTGAAAATAAAAACTTGGCCAATCAACAAGCCGTATCCAGAACCAATCATTAAGCCCCTGAAGAAATCAGGAATTTGAGGTAGATCCCAGTCTAAATTACCAGAAGTATAATAGAGATATACAATTCCGAATATAGGAAGTGCAACCAGCATCAATATTAGCGAAGTTACCTCCTGCTTTCGGTAGCTCTTTTTTAGCTTTTCTATATCTAATTCCAAAACTCTATTCGATTGTGATTTTAATGTCGTCACTCACTGCACGAGATGAGCAACATAAAATATATCCTTCTTCGATCTCCTTGGGACTCAAGCCAGCATCCTCGTCCATTTTCACCTGACCAGAGGTAATTCTACCACGACAAGCAGTACAAAGCCCACTTTGGCAGCTATATGGCATATCCAAACCAGCCTCCAAACCAGCTTCTAAGATGGTTTTATCCGGAGCTACACTTACAAGATGATCTTCCCCTTCCAAAGTAATTTTCACATCCCGTGTCAAAACTCCCGCAGCAATCCCGGCTTTTGCATCTGCCTTGGCTTGCTCTGCAGCTGCTGAGAAAAAGCTTTCGGTGTGTACATGCTCACCAGGTACTCCGATTTCGTTGAGGACATTTTGAGCAGTGCTCATGATTCCCTCCGGTCCACAGAGAAAATAGATTTCTTCATATCGCTGCTCATACTCGGCATTAGCGACAAGTTCTTTGAATTTGGCATGATCCAATCGGCCATAAGTTCCTGTCCACTCGGATGAAGGTTGGCTAAGAACATGCTCTACCCTTAGGCGATCAGGGTTGGCCTTTTCCAATTTTTCGAGTTGATCCTTAAAAATGATCATTTCCTCATTTCGGCTGCAATAAATTAATGTCGCAATGGACTTGGGTTCATTGACCAAAACAGATTTCAATATTCCCATGATAGGCGTAATCCCACTTCCACCCGCTACCAGAATAAAGTGCCGCTGAAGTGAGCTGTGGAAATCAACCGTGAAATTTCCCAAAGGAGGCAGGACGTTGATAGTTTTACCCGGAAAAACCTTCTCATTGAGATAGTTGGAAAAAAGACCTCCTTCTACCTTTTTGACCGAAATCCCAGGAAAAGGATCGACAAAAGGAGATGTACAAAGGCTGTAAGAGCGTCTATGCTCCTTACCCTCAAAGTCCATAACCAAAGTCAAAAACTGACCGGGTTTGTACTCCAAGAAAGGTTCTGGCTGCTCAAAATATATACTTACAGTATCTGGCGTTTCCCTAACTACTTCCCTCACTTTTAGAGGTAAGAAATTTGACTTCTTCGCTTCAGGTTTCTTCTTCTTGAATAAATTAAACATTCCTACAGGGATATATTCGGGTGCAAAATTAATGAGGCAACTGACAATACAGAGCTTATGCCTGATTTTTCAATAGTCAAACCATAATTTCTTTCGCTTAGTTTGCTCTGATCGATAATTATTCTTCTATCGGGGCATATTTTCAAGCAATGCCGTAAATTGCAGCTCAAATTGGAAAGTACTTCATCACCAATCTAATCATGGAATTCAATCCCCTGACCGCCATCAGTCCGGTAGATGGCAGATATGCCGGCAAAACCGAAGCTTTAAGAGCCTATTTTTCTGAATTTGCTTTGATCAAATATCGAGTTCATGTAGAGGTAGAATATTTCATCGCCCTTTGTGAACTCCCCCTTCCTCAATTGGCAGGTTTTGACACAGATCTTTTTGCAGCTCTGCGAAATATTGTCAAAAATTTCTCCCTTGAGGATGCAGAAGAGATCAAGGAAACTGAAAAGGTCACTAATCATGATGTAAAGGCAGTTGAATATTTCCTGAAGAAAAAATTTGATGAGCTTGGACAAGAGCCTTTCAAAGAGTTCATCCACTTTGGGCTTACCTCTCAAGATATTAATAATACAGCTACTCCGCTCATGTTGAAAGAGGGAGTGGAGAAAGTAATCTTACCTACGCTTGATAGTGTATTGAACAAGCTCAGAGAACAAGCTAAATCTTGGGACTCCATTCCCATGCTGGCCAAAACCCACGGTCAGCCAGCTTCCCCAACTCGACTCGGAAAAGAGTTCCAGGTTTTTATCACTCGAATTGAGCAGCAACTAGAGCAACTCCAAGCAGTCCCCTATTCAGCGAAATTTGGTGGCGCTACAGGTAATATGAATGCGCATTTGGTTGCCTATCCACATTTGCCATGGAATGACTTTGCAAAGCATTTTGTAGAAAAATATTTAGGCCTTTCCCGCTCATTTCCCACTACTCAGATAGAGCACTATGATAATCTTGCTGCTCTTTTCGATGCAATGAAGCGCATCAACACAGTCTTATTGGACCTTTCGAAAGATGTGTGGCAATATGTGGCGATGAATTATTTCAAACAGAAAATCAAGGCTGGAGAAGTAGGCTCCTCTGCTATGCCTCACAAAGTAAATCCGATTGATTTTGAAAATGCGGAAGGAAACCTGGGTATCGCCAACGCACTTTTGGAGCATCTCTCAGCAAAACTTCCCATTTCGAGATTGCAGCGGGATCTGACAGACAGCACCGTCCTTCGGGTCATTGGAGTGCCATTAGGCCATATGCTTATCGCTCTGGAGTCTCTGAAAAAAGGCCTAGGAAAATTAGAGCTCAACAGAGCCGCGATCGATTCGGATTTACAAGAAAACTGGGCAGTAGTTGCTGAAGCCATACAGACTATTCTACGACGCGAGGGTTACCCAAAACCTTATGAAGCACTGAAGGATCTTACAAGAACAAATGAAAAAATCACCCAAGATTCCATCGCCAAATTCATTGAGGGTTTAGCCGTCTCAGATGAGATCAAGCAGGAATTGAAGCAGATTTCACCCTTCAATTACACCGGTCTTTAACGTAAAAAAGGAATGCTTTTGCATTCCTTTTTTTGTTTTGAATAAACATAATTAAGATGCTTTGGAGGGAAGCACCTGTAGATATTTACGAGGGAGATTAATCAACATATTCTGGTAAATACCCGGGATTCTGATCACGAAATAATCTTTATTTCCCTTTTCGATACATTCCCCAACCATATTTTGAAGTGGTCCTCCGATGACTTCCACTTGCTCGCCGGGCTCGATTTCAGTACCGTCGGTTTCTACAGCTACTCCCGTTTCTACTACCCGTTTGATTTTATCCAAATCCTCTTCCCGAACCGTAGCATGCTGACCTGAAAAGTGGACGAATTTCACTGCACCAGGCTCTTGGAGACATTCCCAAAGCTGGTTTCGTTGGGTTTTGACAAATACATAACCATTAAAAAGTGGACGTTCTACTTTTTTCTTCCTATCGGACCATTGACGAAGTTCTGTCACCAAAGGAAGGTAAACGTCCCATCCCTTCTCTCTCAGTCTTTTCGCTACTTTTTTTTCCGAACGCGAAGCCGTGTACATCACGTACCATTGAAGTTCACTCATTTCTAAAATTTATTTGGGAGATCAAATTTACAAAATACCTTCCTGCAAATCGAATGCCTTGGCTTTGACTATGATCAAAATGAAATCAAATCCTAGCCTGATAAGTATACAGCTGATAATATCGCCCTTCTAGCGCTATTAATTCATCATGTTTGCCGCGCTCCACGATCTCGCCCTGCTCGATGACCAAAATCTGATCTGCCTGTCGAATCGTACTCAACCGGTGAGCAATCACGAATGTGGTACGCCCTTTCATCAATTCCTTCAAACTGGCTTGGATGAGCGTTTCTGACTCCGTATCCAGATTCGAAGTAGCTTCATCCAAGATGAGAATTTTCGGATCAGCCAAAATCGCCCTTGCGATAGCGATTCGTTGGCGCTGACCGCCAGAAAGCTTGACTCCACGCTCACCAATCAAGGTGTCCAACCCATCCTCAAAGCGATCGGTAAACTCCTGAACATGAGCAGCATGCACAGCTTGTTGAAGTTGGTCTTCTGTGGCATCCGGCCTTGGAAAAAGGATGTTTTCGCGGATAGTACCTTCAAATAGAAAGTCATCCTGAAGCACTACACCCAAGCGGGAACGATAGGACTCCAAGGTCACTTCACCCAAGTCATTTCCATCCAGTGAAATCTGTCCAGAATCAGGATTCAGAAAACTAGCTGCTAAACCAGCGATCGTAGTCTTTCCCGAGCCGGAGGTTCCGACAAGTGCAGTAACTGACCCTGCTGGAACCTCGAAACTGATTTCTTTCACCACTTCTTTTCCTTCCTCGTATGAGAATGAAACCTTATCGAAAAGAATGTCTCCTTTAAAATCATGAAGTTCGATTTTACGCTTTTTATCATCCGATTCCAGCGGAGCATTCATGATTTCCTCCGTTCTATCCAAGCCGGCGAAAGCTTCTGTGAGTTGGGAGCCAATATTTGACATTTGAACGATTGGTGCGATCATGAATCCCAAGTAGAGCGTAAAGGCCAAGAAGTCTCCAAAAGTCATTTGACCTTCCATAATCATCCAGCCACCAATCCCCATGATGCCGGCAGATGCCAGTCCCAAGAGCAAAGTCCCCGCTGAAGTAACAAATGATGTCGCAGTAAGACTTGATTTTACATTCTGAAAAAGTTCATCTACTCCTTTTTGGAAAGTTTTGATTTCCTGCTCTTCTGCATTGAAGCCTTTGATCACACGGATCCCCCCTAGTGTTTCTGTAAGCCTTCCGGTCACTTGGGCATTGATTTTTCCCCGCTCTCTGAAAATTGGGCGGATTTTTCCGAAAGCTTTCAACGAAACAACTCCAAAGACAATCACCGGAACGAGAACATACAAGGTCATCATCGGTGAAATACTGATTAGTAAAATCAAGGAAATCACCGCGGTCAAAATTCCACCTATCATCTGTGCAAACCCAGTCCCCACCAAGTTGCGGACACCTTCCACATCACTCATAATCCGAGATACCAATTCCCCGGTTTTGGTATTGTCGAAAAACCGAATGGGAAGCTTGATAATATGACTTTGGACTTGGGAACGAAGCTTAGCGATGAGATTTTGTGCTTCTACCGAAAGGATTTGTGTCAGAGCATAGGATGTGACCGATTGAATTACAATGGCTGCAACCACTGCAATTATCAGCCATTTCAAAAGCTGTAGATCATTAGAGGGGATGACATCATCTACCAAGTACTTACTCGCACCGGGAAGAACTAATCCTGCTAATCGACTGATTACAATTAAAAACAATCCAAGCAGTAGGTGCTTTCGACGGGGCCAGACGATGGTCGCAAATACCTTTTGGATACTGACCCGCTTTTCTTTTGGTTTCTGTTTCATGATGTAGACAGGCAATTAATACAGAATTTGTGGATTTGGTTCCCAGATAATAAAAAAGCCCGTCAAAATGACGGGCTTGAATTCTTATTAATTGAAAATCTTATTTGGTCTTGGGTAACACATTAGAAATCAGTGAAACCTTTTCAATAGGCTCTGAAGCATTGGAATAAATCCTCACGACAGAGTTCTGCTTTCCCATTTTCCCAGCTGAATTAAAGGAAACTTGAATCTCAGCTGATGCTCCGGGAGCGATGGGCTCTTTTGGCCAGCTAGGTACCGTACAACCACAAGTAGCGGCTACATTTGAGATTACCAATGGAGACTCACCAGTATTGGTCAATTCGAATGTGTGAGAAACTTTCTGACCTTGAACGATGTCGCCAAAATCAACAGACTTTTCCTTGAAGGTAATCACTGCGCCAGATTCACTTTGTGCATTGACTTGGATTACAAATAAGAAGGCAAATAAGCCAAGTAGCAAACCGAATTTTTTCATATCTCTCATTATTTTAATCATTCAAATATTCAACTTTTCAATAATAACTCAAAATCCAGACCAGTATAAGATCTGAGGCGCATTTTAACTTTTTCTAACAGCCAGACATGCCCTTTTGTCAGCTTTTAGAAAAATTGCGGAGCAAAGTTCAGCAGGTAGAGTTCCTCCTTCGCACGGGTCACAGCAGTATATAGCCAACGTATAAAATCACGATCAACCTGACCATCCGGTAAATATCCTTGATCCACAAATACCGCCTCCCACTGACCACCTTGGGCCTTATGACAGGTCAAAGCGTAAGCAAACTTAACCTGAAGTGCATTTAAATAAGGGTCTTTTCTGATCAATTCCGCTCGCTCAGCTTTACTTGCGACATCCGCATAGTCCTCCGAAACCTGATCGTAGAGCTTCCGGTATTCTTCACGCGTCAATGCTGGTGCAGCAGAATACAGTGTGTCTAGTAGCACCTTTGCTTCGAAATGAGGCTCATCCGGGTAATCCAAAAGCCTGAGCTCCAAAGTCGCAAAACGAAACCCATACAACTCCTCAAAACTTCTGATCTTCATGATTTCGGCCATGTCACCATTTGCCAAAAAATTCACCCGGTCTGAATCAGCCATGTAAGTGTAGTTGTTTTTGACTATCATCAGCAAGTCCCCCGTATCAATTTCATTTTCATAGAAAAAAATCATGCGCCGAATGTATTGATTGTACTGCACCGCATTTTTATTGGATCGGGTTACAATCACGGTGTTTTCTCTTCCAAATTTGTCATATCCATAGCGCAATCCATCTTCAAGCCGCTCGCCCGTCATTTTGAAAATATCTCTAAACCCGCCTGTTTTTAATTTGATCTGGGGGTCTTTCTCACCCAAAAGCTGCCTTAGTCCCGTTGCATTAAATAAAATACCGGATTCCTGGCGCTGACGCATCACCTCAGTCAACTCAATTTGGGAGGCATTCAGTCGAAATTGCCTTTGCAAATATTCTGACTCCAATGCAGGACTGTATTCACTTCCCACCGGAGGTAGCTGTGCCGTATCCCCCACTAAAAGAAGACGATTATTTTCCCCACTAAACACAAACCGAATCAAGTCCCCTAGAAGCGTTCCCGACATACCGCCGTCGTCAGATAGCATGGAGGACTCATCCACAATAAACACCGTGTCCTTGAAGTAATTTTTCTGAAGAATAAAACCAAAGCCCAAACCCGACACTTCCTCTTTCGGCTTATATATAATCTTGTGGATAGTAAAGGCAGATCGTGAACTATACCCAGCCATTACTTTTGCAGCCCTACCGGTAGGAGCAAGCAAAAGCGACTTCATTTTGAGTCGCGGAAGCACTTTTACCATTGCAGAGACGAGCGTAGTCTTTCCAGTTCCGGCGTAGCCTCTTAGGATAAAGGTGGGCTTTTCCTCAGTCTCCTCTAGTAGGAATTCATCCATCCCAAGAAAAAATCGCTCCTGCCCCTCTGTTGGTTCAAAGGGAAAATATTTTCTGATAAAACCCGACGGTCTCTGACCTAGCTGAGTATCTTTACCCATAAGAGACGAAGGTAAATGAGAGAAGACAAAATAGGGCAAGAAATCGAATCGAAATTCGGAAATAAACTTCGAACGCGGGTAAATGGTGTATTGATCCGCGATGAAAAAATCCTGATGGTCAGACATAAAATGAGTGATCAGAGGGATTTTTGGTCAGTACCTGGAGGTGGGATGGACTTTGGATCGGATGCTCCCAGCAATTTGAAGCGGGAGTTTATGGAGGAAACCGGATTGGAAATCGAAGTAGGCAAATTCTTGTGTGTGCATGAGTTTTTGAAGCCCCCTTTACACGCTATAGAATTGTTTTTCGAAGTAGAAATGAACGGCGGAAAACTACATTTAGGAATAGATCCCGAGCTCGAAAGCCAGAATCAAATCTTGAGCGAAATCGCATGGATGAGCTTAAAAGATCTTAAAAACGTACCTCAGGATTCTATTCATCAGGTATTTTGGGGAATAAAATCATTCCGAGAGATAGGATTGTGGAAAGGATATTTTAATTTTGGAAATAAATACCTAAAATAGCACGGCAAAAAAGAACCATCAACCTTACCCAGATTTTAAAACTCAAATCAAAATGAATCTAACCAAAGTCTTATCCTTCGTATTTCTTTTGGGTGCACTAGCACTTGGCTACTTTCTATGGAAAGGCGTCGATGATGTCGTAGAAGCAGAGAAAAGAATTGCTCTAATTGAAGGTGCTGTCATCGAAAAGCTTCAGATGCTTAGAGATGCACAACTTGCTTACGAAGCTTCCAATGGAAAATATGCTTCCACCTGGGACAGTCTTAAAACCTTTATCCAAGAAGGCGAAATCTGGTTGATTCAGCGTACAGAAACAACCAAACTACTTGATTACGGAAAAGAAGAGACAACTGTCACTTTCGATACTTTGGGTTCTGTTCCGGTAATTGACTCCTTATTCAATGAGCGTAAATTCCCTGATTTCGATCTTGATAAATTAGCAGTAGTACCTGGTTCAGGAGGAAAGCAGTTTGAGTTTTTCGCTGATAAAATTGAGCGAAATAGCTACATGATCAACGTATTTGAGATCAGAGACCCTGCTCCTATCAACCCAGAAAGAAGATTGAACAACAACGAGAAGGCTCTTCGTGTAGGATCCAGAACAGACGCCTCGACTGAAGGTAACTGGAAATAATCCAAGCGAAATTGGAAACCACTCTAAAAGTATTTAAAAGTGATAAGTTTGATGCGGGTGATACCGCAAGCTTATCACTTTTTTTATACCCTAGCTTTTTAGCAATTTTTGCAAAGGATCAGAATCAAGCCAATATTGGTATTCATTTTTATCCAAAATTTGATTGGAACTCTCTGGAGAAGCTCATCATATCCGATCCATTACTGAAGATCGATGTGCCAGCCAGAGTCTATCTTCATCAATCCGGATTCAGCTTAGTACCGGGGGTTTTGTATTCGAGCGAAAATGACAGAACCTACCTTGAATATGTACAGGAACTTCCTGAAAAGTCTCATTTTTTCCACACAGCACTGGACAGCAATAATGTTCAGATCGTTTCATTTATTGAGGAAAAGCTTAAGCGAAGCCTTCAGGCTCGGTTTACTGAAATTTCCTTTTATCATGGCTCCTGTTCTTTTCTTTCTTACCTCTTCAAAGAACGATTCAATCTGATCGGACAAGAAATACTTGTTAATCTTTTGGATGGTAAAATGTATCTAGCGGCCTTTACCGATCAAGAGCTTACTACCTTCAATATGTTTGAGATATCAAAGAAGGAAGACCTGCTCAAGTATGTGCAGATTCTGATCAAGCAATTGAATTTTAATCCAAAGCACGTTCGGGTTACGATCTATGGAGTACCTTCTAAGTCCGAAATCACAGAAGAATGGGCTCAAGAGTATTTCCATAATGTGCGGATTTTAACCCCTCATGCCAATCAGAACTACTCTCACGGATTCAAAAAAATAAAGGATTTGGGTCTGTTTGAGGTATATTGGCAATATCAATAAGGAAGATCCATCCGTTTGGATAAAAAAACACTCTTTTATAAGAAAGAAACACCCTTAAGATTTATTGAAAGTCTCAAAGGCTATTTGAGCAAAGAACATAACTTTTGCGAACGACAAACCCATGAAAAAAACAGCCATTTTCCCCGGATCTTTTGACCCCTACACCAAAGGACACCATGACATCGTCATGCGAAGCTTGGATATTTTTGATGAGGTGATTATTGGCATTGGGTATAATTCGACCAAGAAAAACCGCTATTTTGATATCGCCCTGATGGTTAAAAAAATAGAGTCAGTGTACGAAGACATGGATTCAGTGAAAGTAATTGTCTACAATGAGCTTACTTCAACACTCGCTAAAAAGCATGGAGCTAATTTTCTGATTCGGGGACTTCGTAATACCACCGACTTTGAATATGAGAATACCATCTCTCAAATGAACCGCTATCTCAACGAGGACTTGGAGACAGTTTTCCTGATTACCTCCCCGCAGTATGCCGCTATCAGCTCCACCGTCATTCGGGAAGTGCATCGCTATGGAGGAGATGTGAGCGAGTTTTTACCTTATTCTATTTAAAATTCCCCTTCAGCATTTGCTTGAAAAGCCAGCGCATGGATGGGTATGAATTGATTAAAGCTACTTTAGCCTCCTCGATTCCAAACCATCGAATGTCATCAATTCCCTCCTCCAATTGTGGAGTCATCTGACTATCATCTGTACAGGACATGGTATACCAGTAGGTCTTTTTTAGGATACTTTTCCGGTTTTGGGTGTAAGTATGCCAAGTGTTACAGATATGACTTCCCATTTTGACCTTTATCCCACATTCTTCCTCGACTTCACGAAGCGCGCATTGTTCAGGAGTTTCGCCTTTATCGAATTTGCCTTTTGGAAAATCCCACTTCCCCAATCGATGTATCAGAAGTACCTTTTTGTCTTTTAAGACTATTCCTCCAGCAGCTCTGATCGTATAAAACCGACTTTTGATAAAGCTCTTAAGATCTCCCTTAGTATGTGAGACTAAAGTAATGGAGTCTAATTCTCTCAGCTTCCGTGTTCTTAGTTGATACAAAATTCGAATCACTAAATCAACCGAGGGGTCCTTGAACAAAATATCGTCCTGCCAGCGCTGAATTGGGGGTAATTCCTGAGAGTCAGAAAATACTCCCTCGAATTTTTCAGGATTGACTAATTGCTTGTAGCTGATTATATCCAGCGGTTTGTCATTAATAAAAATCCGCATAAAAGCACGGCAGGGTTTAATGGTTGTTTCTGAATGATAGTACGCATAGGCATCTTACCATTGCGTTAAGATTTTAAAAATGCAGATTTTTTATACCAAGACAAACATTCCTTTCGGGTTTCCTGTATTTTTGGGCTATGGAAATTTTATCGAATGAACTAGCAGCTGAAGTAGCCGATCAATTATTGAAAATTAAAGCGATTCGTCTTCAGCCCGAACAGCCCTTTACCTGGGCCTCAGGTTGGAAATCCCCGATCTATTGTGACAATCGGCTTTCCCTATCATTTCCGAAGGTCCGTAATCTGATTCGGGATGGTTTGACTCAATCCATACAGCATTTTTACCCTCAAGCCGAAGCGATAGCAGGTGTTGCAACTGCCGGTATTCCACAGGGGGCACTTTTAGCCAATGAGCTTGAAATCCCATTTCTCTATGTCCGATCCAAACCAAAAGGTCATGGAATGGAAAACATGATTGAAGGCCAAATTACCCCAGGTCAAAAAGTAGTGGTGGTAGAAGACCTTGTCTCTACTGGAGGAAGTTCCCTGAAAGCTGTCCAGGACCTGCGCAATGCAGGATTTGAGGTCTTAGGAATGGTAGCCATATTCAGCTATGGATTTCCGGTAGCAGCTGAGAATTTCGAGAAAGCGGGAGTCAAATTAGTGACGCTATGCGATTATGAGCATCTTTTGCCAAGAGCGGTTGCAAAATCCTACATTGATGAAAAGGCACTTCAGTCACTTGGCACATGGAGAAAAGACCCATCTGCGTGGGGATAAAGGGATGATTAAGCTTTTTTAGTAAAAAGGCCTATTGACCCTCCCACCCAGTCTTTGTCTTTATTGAATTTGACCCCTATCATTTCGCCTCGACTCAGACGGACTAGGTTTCCTGCTAGAGTAGGTTTTTCGTCAGCCTCAGGCCAGATTGCTAAGATTCGAACCTCCACCTTTACCAATCCATCCGGTGCCTGGATTACAGGCTTGTAGCTCACTTTCTTTTGCAGCATATACAAGCCTTTGTCTTGGACTGCCTCAATATCAGCTTTAGTCACATTAAATATTACTCCTGCACCTGAGAAGGAAAATAAAGGCTTCAAAACGTAATTTTCAAGATCCTCTGGTATTTCCTGAAGCTCACTCAGTAAAGTAGACTCAATAAAATAAGGTCCATGAAGATGGGGAAGAATAAACTTTGAAATCCGCGTGTACCAATTGGGATGCCCGGCCCATTCTACCTCGAGCTCATCTGTGAAGCTGAACTCCATTTTCAAGTCTGGTCGAGCAAACAATTCATCAAACACTACCCGATTGTAGATTCGCTTTATCTGAACTTCTTGACCGTCTCGGTTTTTGTAAAAAAGCTTTTTCCCTCTTTTAATCACCTTGGTCACACAACAAGTGGCAATCCCAAGGTCTTTTTCACAGTAGGAAAAATCTATTTTCGTATTTTGTTTTTCAGGTTCAATTTCCAACAAAACCACTTCTTCTGGAGCATATTGTCCTAATATTGTGCTTTTGAGCAAAGAAAGACAGCTACCTTCATCCAGTCCAGATAGATAAGGAGTCAAGCTTTCCAGCATCGGGTAGACTTTCTTCAGCTTTTGAAAAAGATTATGCTGAAAATTGAAAATTGAAGGGAATCCCTGCACCTCAATCAGCTTGGGAGTAAGCACTCCATCTTCCTCACATACCCCAAAGTCAATTGCCATAAACTGCGTATGAAGGTCCTCATTCGGAACTTCAATATTCAAGTCAAGCGCCCTTTGGGTCAATTCTTTGAATTTTGGCTGCTTAATAAAAGTCACTAAGTCGTCGCAGGCCTGAAGTAACTTTTCCTTGAAATCATCAGGAATAAAGAAAGGCGTTTCTGCTACCCGAAAAGTAGGAATATATCCAAAATCATCTTGAATCGAGTCAAGAAGCTTTTGGTATTTTTGCGTCGAAAACTCAGCATTGAATTGCTTCCGATAGGTTTCAATCATCGAGCTTTAGATTAAAATTTTCTTTTTTCGATAGGTAGCGATAGCCTTTATACCCCTTTCCAAAAAGTTAGGGATCAAAACCTGATTGGTCCTAAGGATTTTATCTTCATCTACCAAGTGCTCGATCATATCTCTAAACTTGGCTTTTCCTTTGACTGCAATGATTTTTTCTTTCACCTCCGGCTTTTTGAGGTGTTCCAAAAAAGAAATCGCATCTGCCTCCGGATGAAACTGGGTTCCTACGATCTCATCGGAAAAGCGAATACCCATCAATGCCCTTTCATATTCTACATGATTTCGAATCTTTTCTAAGGCGATGATTTTGGCACCCAACTGCTTGAATTTTCGCTTTTCAGGACGAATAACTTGATAATCTCTGCTATCTACTGCCCAAAAGGGATTGTCCAAATTATAAAACAGTGGGTCCAACAAGCCTTCTTCCGTCTTGTGGATGGTCATCACACCAAAGGAAGTGGATTTTCTTTTAGTGATATCTCCCAGCCCAAAGTGCTTGCAGGCCATCTGGAACGAATGACAAATCAGCAGCAAAAACTTCTTCTGATTATGGTTTTGGTTCCAAATCCACACCTGATCAAGAAAGTCGAAGTATTTCAATTCCCATTCACCATTTCCCTCCAGTGGACTACCTGGCCCACCAGTTGAGATAAACAAGTCAAAATCCTGAACGTCCGGAACCTCTGATTTTCCCCGAACGTCAAAAACCCGAAAAGAAATATGTTTCTGAAAACGCCCAACTATCTCTTGTATACAACGCATACCCTGATTGGGCTCCCCGTCGTACATATCCAAAATAGCCAGATTGATTTTTGATTTTGCCACTGCGATTGAATTTTACGGGTCAAAGGTACGGCAAATACTCAAATACCTTCGGTAAATTTACCAGTAATATAGTCTACGACTTTTGCCAAGTCTCCAGTCTCACGATAGACGGCCAATTGCTGATCAGCTCCTGTACCTTTAGCTAGAATTTGATGAACGTATTCTACTTCTTCCCGGCTACCCAACTCATCTACCACATCATCAATAAAATCTAATAGCTCAGCGATCAACTCGATAGTTGGCACTTCTGATTTCTTACCAAAATCGATCAATTTGCCTTCAATCCCATTTCTTGCTGCACGGAATTTATTTTCTCGAATCAATGCGATCCGGTAAATATTAAAGCTTGTGTTGCTCATCAATAGCTTGTAAAGCTTGGCAACCACAGCTTGTATCAGCGCGACGATGCAGGTAGTCTCCTCTACCGTAAGACACATATCGCAGATTCGAAATTCGATGGTACTAAAAAACGGGTGCATTCGAAGATCCCACCAGATTTTCTTGGGGTTATCTATGCAATTGGTCTTGACCAAAATCTCCAGATAATTGTCATAAGACTGAACCGAATCAAAGTATTCAGGAAGTCCTGTCCGTGGGAATTTGGCAAAAATCTTTGCTCGGAAAGCCTTAAAACCTGTATCTCTTCCCTCCCAAAATGGGGAATTGGTCGTCAGGGCATAAATATGGGGGAGAAAGTAGCAGGCCTGATTCATCAGCTGCAAGGCAGTTTCTCTATTTTCGATGCCGACGTGCACATGAAGACCAAAAATCAAATTGGATCTGGCGATATCTTTCAGCTCGTCCACGATATGATGATAGCGGGGCTCATCGGTGATAGCCTGATCCTGCCACTTGGCAAAAGGGTGAGTACTCGATGCTCCTACGATTAAGCCTTGCTTTCCGGCTAGCTCAGCAATTTTATTCCGTAGAAAAGCCACTTCCTTTCTGGCTTCCTGTACGTTTTGACAAATATTGGTACCAACCTCTACCACGGACTGATGCATCTCCGCTTTTACTTGCTCTCGGAGCTGAATCTTGCCTCCCTCCACAATTTTGGACATGTGTGAGCGAAGGTCCCTAGTTTCGGGATCGATGATCTGGTACTCTTCTTCTACGCCGAGTGTAAACTTCGGTAGTTTTTTATTGGAGACACTCATAATCAAACAGTTAAATACTAAAAGCGCTTAGCCATCTCCACGGAGTTTTTGACAAAGGTTCCCCAAGTCAAATTCATTTTTCCGGGTTTTTGAGCTTTTGCGTAGCGAATCGCCATGTTGGCTGCCTCCTCTACTACCCATTCAAAATTTTCCTGACCTACCGAATTGACATCAGCATCAGGTGCTGGATTACCAAAGTCTATGGCATAAGGAATTCCATCCCTCACAGCGAATTCTACGGTATTGAAATCATAGCCTAATCCTTTACATAGATCAATCGTATATTTTTTGACCTTAGCTAAAAGCTTTTTCGAGGATGGTGCCCTGTCCACCACATAGCGAAGATGATGCGGGTTTCGTGGTTCATACTCCATGATGCGAACCTCTTTCCCCCCAAGACAATAAACTCGGAAATACTCATCGAAAATGATTTCTTCTTGTAGCAACATCACGAGTTGACCGGTTTCAGGATGCTTCTGAAAAAACTCTTCTTTATTCTCAAGTCTATAGACATTCTTCCAACCTCCACCTGCATAAGGCTTCATGTAAGCAGGAAAGCCGATGTATTCAAACATGCCATCCCAATCGAGAGGAGCTGCTAGATTTCGAAAGGACTTGGAAGTAGTATCCGTGGGGTGCTCTGCCGAGGGCAGTAATACCGTTTTTGGTAGTGGAACACCCAATTGGTCTGCCAGGGCATTATTGAAAAACTTGTCATCTGCACTCCACCAAAAAGGATTGTTGATTACGGCTGTACCTGTCAGGGCTGCATTTTTCAAATAGGCACGATAAAAAGGGACATCCTGAGATATTCGATCAATGATCACCGCATAATCGGAAAGCTCATTTTGGATCACCTTGTCAATTTTCACTGCCTCGGCAATAATCCCCTTCTCTGCTTTTTGATTCACTCGATCGATAAATGCCTGAGGAAAAGTATCTTCCATCCCGAAAAGTATTCCTATCTTCTTCATATTCTTATTGGATAAAATGGTTTAATCAAACTTAATTCTACTTAAATAGTGTGGAAACATCTCTTTCCAGACATCCCAATCATGGACTCTATCCTGCCTCACATCCAGCCAATGAGGCACACCTTTTTTATTGAGACAGTCGTCTAATTTGAGATTTGCATCAAAACAGATATCCCAATTAGAAGTACCCAGTACTATATCCATCTTCCAAAGCTCATCATCATTTAATCCTGGGAGATATTCTAAGGGGCTGTTGTAATAAATATCATCATGGTTATATCCATCCATGAAATTTCTAATATCGAAAGCCCCTGACATACTGAACATATGGCTTACATATCCTGGATGGCGGAAGGCAAAGTTGGCAGCATGATAGCCCCCAAAACTACAGCCTGCCACCACCACTTTTGCTACCGCGGTGTTCAATCGAATACGCTCCACAATCTCATGGCAGATCATTTTATCATAAGCCACATGATTTTGGATCCGTTGATGGGGATGAATATTTCTGTTGTAAAAGCTGTCAGCATCATTACTTTCCGGACAAAAAATCTGAACCAGGCCCTGCTCAATAAACCATTGGGCAGAACCGATCAAACCCATGTCTCGGTTTTCGTGGAAGGACCCTTTCGAGGTAGGAAAAACTACCACCGGATAGCCTGCGTGTCCAAAAGTCAACATCTGAACCTCTCGATTGAGCTGGGGAGAATACCATTTGAAATATTCCTCTTTCATAAAATTTCCCAAAAAGATTAATGGTCGTAAGTTTTGAAAAACTATTCAAAATATCTTGAAAAGCAAAGGATATTCTTCTTTACTCAAAAATTAAAAAATCAAAGCCTAGACCTAGAAGAAGATTGAGGAAAATATTTCTTAGAAAAGACTAATCGGAAAATACCGAACAGTACTATCCCAAGCATAATAGCCACGGCAATCCATTTGAAGGTCGTAGCAATGGAAGCTATAAGGGTAAGTACCTTAGAAGGCTCTGGAAAAATCTTCAATAGGCGCAAAACCAATAGGTTTTCAATAAAATCAAAGGAAGCTACCAAAAAAGGAAGGAAGACAACTCGCTTCATCCCCATCAGCCTGTATAGTAATCCTGAGAAAAAGACACTGTATACAATTAAATAAGGTAAATCAAGAAACCATATTCCCTTCCGATAGAGGTCTCTTGTATCCATATCCATTGCCGAGAGGGATTGCCATGCTTCCGAAAATGTATAGGCAAATTTCAAATCCAGCGCATATTCCTTAGGCATAAAAAAGGAAAGCGATAAATTAAAGGCAATCATCATCAAGAAAAAGGTGATTAATGATCCCTTTTGAGATAAACTTCTAAAAGTTGATTCCATAAAAAAGCTTTAAAAGAACTCGAATTTACTCAATATCAATTAGTTAAAAAATTCAAAAAGGATTTTTTATCAGCCTTTTTGAAACCACTTAGAATACATTGGATAATTTCTGGCTGTTCGTTCGATGACTTCTTTCATCTCAGGACCTATTTCTTTGACTTTTTTGGCTGGCATACCTGCATAAATGGAATTTGCCTCTACCACCGTATTTGCCAAGACTACAGCACCCGCGGCAATCACTGCTCCAGAGTGCACAACAGCTCCATCCATGATGATCGCCCCCATTCCTACCAAAACCCGATCATGGATCGTACAGCCATGCACTACGGCATTATGAGCGATAGAAACCTGATCGCCTATGTAGGTTCCGGCTTTTTGGTAGGTACAATGGATGACTACCCCGTCTTGAATATTTGTTTGATTGCCTATCCGGATCTCATGCACATCTCCTCGTACCACGGCATTGAACCAAACCGTACATTCATCTCCCATGATGACATCACCGACAACAGTGGCATTCGGCGCTAGCCAGCATGACTCTCCGAAAATTGGCTTTTTGCCGTTTAGCTCCATTATTAAGGCCTCCTGCATTGAGTTTTTGATTTTTGAACAAATTCAAAAAATTTTCCGAGAACCAGAACTTTTTGTATTAATTTTGGTTTCCGTGTATATACATCAAATTTGAAACTAAACACAAACCATTATGAAGTTATTTAAACAAACAGGCCTATTTCTTTCGGCTGCCCTTTTGACATTCGCCTGTGGCGGACCAAGTGAAACTGTAGAAACATCTGAAGCTAAGGAAGTAGCAGAAGCTACCGGACAAGCTCTAAACCTTGATATGGATGCGACTACTATCTCTTGGAGAGGATACAAGCCAGCTGGTCAGCACTTTGGAAAAATCCCTGCTACCGAAGGTTCCTTGATGGTGACTGGTGATGAAATTACTGGTGGAAAATTCACATTTGACATCACAGGTTTGAAAATCGAAGACCTAGAGGAAGGTTCTGAGAACTACGGCAAACTTTGGGGTCACTTGCAGTCTCCTGATTTCTTCGACGCTGCCAACCATCCAACTGCAACTTTTGAAATTACAGGAATCGAGCCTTTCGCTGCTGGTGATGTAATTGCAGATATGGAGCAATTCGAGACAGACAATACGCCTATGGCTGCATCTGAGCTTTCTCCTGAAACTCCTACTCATTGGATCAGCGGAAACTTGACCATGAGAGGTACTTCCAAAAACATCAAGTTCCCAGCTGCAGTTGCGATGGAAAATGGTGTAGTTACTGCGAAAGCAGGCTTCAACATTGATCGTACTGAGTGGGGTCTTTCTTACGGAGACGAAGCTAACGCAGTTGACAAAGCAAAAGATCAGTTTATCTACAATACTGTATCTTTGATGCTTGACGTAAAAGCAAACTAATTACAATCAACCAATTTAAATCAAGGGAATTCTTCGGAATTCCCTTTTTTTTGTATTGTGAACTCACACACCTATCCATTTACAGAAGAAAAAGATCTCCCTCATTTACTTCGCTGGATTGATCAAAACTACAGCCACTATCTTTTTACTCAGGGGAATAATCACTCCTACCCCAAAGGCCCATTTCCCAATCAAATTCTAGCCGGAAACCAAGCAATCAATTCAATCGAAGAGCTTGAAAAAAGATATTCGAAAGAAGCTCTGGCCGGTATTTTTTCCTATGATTTTAAAAATCAGATCGAGAAACTATCGAGTAAAAAACCGAGTTTCTTTGAGCTACCTGACTTTCTGTTTTTCCAGCCCGAACTCCAAGTATCCTGGAATAATTCGGAGATCAGCTCTAGCCAGCCATTACCACCAGAAATTTTCAATCTGGTTTGCCCAAAAGCAAAAACGAAATCAGTTAGCATTCAATCTCAGACAAGCAAAGATGAATACCTGAAAAATTTTCGAAAGATTCAGGATGAAATCCGTGAGGGCAATACCTATGAAATGAACTTTTGTATAGCGTACCAAGCGGATTTTGAAGAGTTAGACCCAGTCGATACCTTTCTCAGGTTGAATAAAAAGTCTCCGATGCCATTTGCGGCACTATTTAAAGCTGGGGGAAAATATATTCTATCTGCCTCACCAGAACGTTTCCTGAAAAAAACGGGAAATCAGCTCATCGCCCAGCCGATCAAAGGAACTGCCAAAAGGGGACAAAACGAAGCAGAAGACCTCAAAAACAAAAAGCAGCTCCATGCAAGTGAGAAGGAAAGTGCGGAGAACCTCATGATCACAGACCTCATGCGCAATGACCTATCCAAAGTCTCAGAAATAGGATCGGTTGAGGTTCCAGAGCTCTTTGGGCTTTACTCTTTTCCAAGAGTGCATCAGATGATCAGTACTATATCAGCTACCCTCAAACCAAATACGACCTTTAGACAAATCATTGAGGCCACTTTTCCCATGGGAAGCATGACAGGCGCTCCCAAAATCAAAACCATGGAGCTCATTGACCAATTCGAAAACTTCAAAAGAGGCTGGTTTTCAGGCGCCTTGGGATTCATAAACGAAACTGGGAATTTTGACTTTTCGGTAATAATCAGAAGCATCATCTTAGATCAATCGAGCAAAAAACTCTATTTTGCTGTAGGCAGTGCCATCACCATCGATGCCGAAGCTGAGCAAGAGTATGATGAATGTCTGCTAAAAGCAAATGCTATCCTGGAGGTCCTGAGTGGAAAATAAAGAAAGTAATCCTAGCCAAATCATCCGAAAAATAATCCATGTCGACATGGATGCCTTCTATGCCTCGGTGGAGCAACTGGACCATCCTGAATGGCGTGGAAAGCCTCTGGTAGTTGGGGGAAATGCAGCAAGAGGCGTGGTGGCAGCCGCTAGCTATGAAGCGCGAAAATATGGAATTCACTCAGCCATGTCCTCCGTTTTGGCAGCCAGGAAATGTCCGCATCTTATTTTTGCACCTCATCGATTTGACCGCTATCGGGAGCTGTCACGTCAGATCAGGGAAATATTCTTTGAATACACTGACTTGGTCGAGCCCCTTTCTTTGGATGAAGCATTTTTGGATGTGACGGAAAATAAAATGGGACTCAAATCCGCCATTTTAATCGCCAGGCAGATACGGCAAAAAATCAAGGAAAAAACAGGACTGAATGCCTCAGCCGGGGTCAGCTACAATAAGTTTTTGGCAAAAATCGCTTCCGACTTAAATAAGCCCAATGGACAAGCAGTGATTTTGCCTGAAGAAGCCGAAGAATTTTTAGAGAAGCTGCCGATCAAAAAATTCTTTGGAATAGGAAAGGTCACAGCCGAAAAAATGGAAAAGCTCGGGATATTCAATGGCAAAGATCTCAAGGAATTTTCCCTCCAATTCCTCACCAAGAAGTTTGGCAAGTCCGGCCTTCACTACTACAATATCGTGCGGGGAATTCACCTGTCAGAAGTTCAGCCTCACCGAGTCCGAAAGAGTCTCAGTGCAGAAAACACCTTCGAAAAGGACCTCATCAGCCTGGAGGAAATGGAAATGGAATTGAAATCAATTTTCGAAGAGGTAATCAAGCGAACCCAAAAAGGAGGAATCAAAGGCAGAACGGTAACGCTCAAGCTAAAATACGCTGACTTTACCCAGCAGACTCGGAGCAAAACCTTGGAACAGTATCCCGAACCGGCTCAAATCTGGGAAGTGGGTCTAGAGCTGCTAAGGCAGGAAGAAATCCCCAAACCCATCCGGCTCTTGGGGCTCGGTCTGTCCAACCTCAATATCACTGAAGAACAGGTACATTTTGGAGAGCAACTGAAAATCCCTTTCGAATAGGTCCTAGCTATTCAAATAAGACTGAATGGCCTTTCCGAGACGAGTGAAGGTATCCTTAAAAACTTCCTCATTCTCCTCCAGTAGCGTCACTCGAAATCCTCGCAAATCCGAACAAAAAGAAGAAATCGGAACGACACAAATCCGCTCAGCAGCTAGTAAATAATAGACAAATCGCTTATCCAATGGCATATTCGGTTCAGTGAGCCAAGAATCCAGTAAGTCTTTTAATTTCTGGTCTTCGATCGGCAGAAACTGATTTTCAGAAAGTCTCCCATCCTCAAAAACAATAGTATTGTAAAAAGCCCCCTGGGTTGGATTAAACTTGATTCCATCAATTTCACCCAAAATCTCCCGCATCCATTCACTGCGCTTTCCAATTTGTGCATTCGCTCTCTCTCGGTAGGAGAAATAGGCAGGATGACTCATAATCCGTGGAATGGATAGCTGGGGTAAAATGGTCGAGCAAACCTCGATCATCTTGGCATTTTCTAATGTCTGGCAGAGTTTGGAAAACTCTTCAGAAGCTTCCCGATTGTAAAACTCCATCCAACCGCAACGAGCCCCAGGCCAGGGAAATTCTTTAGATATTCCCTTCAGGGAAATAGCCGGACGGTTTCCTATTACTTCAGCGAGGGCGACTGCTTTGATGCCATTGTAGGTAATATTCTGATAGATCTCATCAGCGATTAGCAGAAGCTTAAATTCCTCTGCTATTCTCACGAAGCCTTCCAAAATCTCTTTCGGATACACCATCCCGGTTGGATTGTCGGGATTGATAATTAGAATCCCAACAATGGAGGGATTGTATTTGACTTTCAGATACAGGTCCTCCATGTCCGGAAGCCACTGATTATCCGGATCGAGTTTGTAGGTAATTGGAGCCGCATTGGCATGAGCAGCCTCTGCAGAGCTGTGGGTAGAGTATGCGGGAGAAGGACCGATGATCCGGGCCGTTGGTACCAAAAATTGATACAGTTTGGCGATGGCATCCCCTAGCCCATTGAAAAATAAAACATCTTCCGCTGAAATTTGAGCGCCTCCTTTTTCATTATTAAGATCAGCAAGAAACCTCCTAGTTTCCAGAACCCCTTTGGAGTCGGCATATCCGTAGGTTTGATCTTCCTTAAGCAGCTCGGCAATGATGGATTTCATCCAGTCTGGAATCCGATTACTCTTCTGGATTGGATCCCCGATATTCTCCCAGGTCATTCCATAGCCCAAGGCCTCGATTTGCCTTGCTTTCTTGACAATTCCACGAATTTCATAGGAGAGTTCTTCGGCTCCTGGTCTAAGGAGTAGCTGTCTCATAGTGTAATAGGCTGGTTGGTGAAAAATTTCGTCACAAAGAAAAGGAAAAGTAAGGTGATTTTTTAAATGCAAGACAAAAAGGAAAATCCAGAAGCTCACGAAACTTCTTTCAGCCTAACAGGTTTACCCAAAGGATTTTCCAACTTGATTATATCCTTTCCGTTTACCTATTTTATTGCCCGATTCCCTTCCTTTAAAATTCTATTTCTAAGTGGTTTTTATCCGTATTCTGTTCTTCCTGCTCTTTTTAGGGCTTATTGATTGGTATTCTTACCAAGCCTTCAAAACACTCTTTCCAAACCAAAACTGGGTCAAAATCGGATTTTGGGTGTTTTCAATAGGGATTTACCTATTCGCCATCTTCGTTTTCCTGACTTTTGACCGAATCAATGTTGGTTTGAATTTCGGAAGACTGATCTCCCTTCTGGTACTTTCTATCCTCCCCAAGCTGATTATTCTGGTTTTTCTTTTCGGTGAAGATATCACACGTATTGCTAGAGGTGTTTTTCAGTCGATCAGTGGAACTAACAATGGGGATTTCTTGCCAGAGCGACGGAAATTTATCAGTCAAACCGCCCTGCTACTTTCTGCCATTCCTTTTTTGGGAACCCTGCATGGGGTATTGATTGGAAAATACCGCTACCGGGTGATGAAGCATACCCTGGAGTTTGATGACCTACCGGAGGAATTTAATGGATTTACCATCACCCAAATTTCGGATATCCACTCCGGAAGCTTCGACAACAAAGAGAAACTCGAATACGGAGTGGACCTGATCAATCAGCAGGAGTCCGATATGATTCTCTTTACGGGTGACTTGGTGAATAATCATGCAGGAGAAATGGAGCCCTGGATCGAGACTTTCCAAAAGCTAAAGGCTCCGATGGGTAAGTATTCCATTTTGGGTAATCATGACTATGGGGACTATGTCGCTTGGCCAAGCAGAGAAGCCAAGGTCCAGAATCTTCAGCGCCTTTGTCAAATCCAGGAAGAATTGGGCTTCAAACTTCTTCGAAACGAAAGCATAAAAATTCAAAAAGGTAATTCCAGCATAGACCTAATCGGGGTGGAAAACTGGGGAAAAGGCTTTGCTCAATACGGGGATCTAAACAAAGCTACCGCCAATCTGGAGGAAAAAAGTTTTAAGATTCTGATGAGTCACGATCCCTCCCACTTTGATGAGGTAGTCAAAAAATTCTCCCAACTGATCCATCTCACCCTGAGTGGGCATACCCACGGGATGCAGTTTGGAATTGAAATTCCTGGATTTATCAGATGGAGTCCCGCTTCCCTTCGATATCCAAAATGGGCCGGACTCTACGAAGAATTGGGTCGCTACCTCCATGTCAATCGGGGTTTTGGATTTTTGGCCTTTCCGGGAAGAGTGGGAATTTGGCCGGAGATTACGGTGCTGGAGTTGAGGAGGAAAAAGTTATAATCAATGCCTTTCATTGAATAAAAATCTTTTTAAAAAGCCTTAAAATCGATATTTAGCAATGCTATGAAGAGACTTCCAGAAATTTCCCAAGGAAAAGAACAGCGAAAATTAAACCGATTGACGAGTGTACTTGAGGTAACTGGAACGATAATCTTCGGCTCACTTTTAGGATTAATTATCTTTGGTAAAAGCTTCAACTATTGTGAACATGTTTTTGAAATCCAATCAATTCAATTAAATGGTGTGGTAACTGAAAAATTTCACAGAAGTTGGGACCGGAATTATCACGAGTTAAAAATTATAGATGATAATGGGGAAACCATCTCCTTGAATCTTACACATGATCTAAACTTTGGGAAAAATGGTCGAAGTATACTTTGGGAAAATATAAGTCAGGGAGACTCCATTATTAAGAAATCTGGTGAATTAGATGTAAGGTTTAAGAATGATGATCAAAGTTGGAAAATGCAGAAATTAAAATATGATTTAACTCAATGTAATGATTGATCAACACCCAAATCTCAGTTTGAACCATCTAAAATAAAATACCCATTTAACTGATTATACTTATCCATTCCTTTCCCATTTGGTCAAAAATTAGGCTGATCTTTTAAAAGCTTGTATTTCTGATACACGATATCTTGTATTGTCAGCACAAGCTTTTTAAACTAATTGAAATTCAGAAATTTAGCTAGTCACTTTTCTTTCTATTCCGTATCCCCTCCACAAAAAATGCGATTGCTCCCCAGGCTATCACGAGGCCTAGAACCCAATTGGGAAGTGGAAAAAGCTCCAAATACTTAATCAGCAGGGTCAGAATGATCAAAACAAAAGGTAAGCCGTAGAGCCGATCGATGATTTTCTTACTCATTTTCGCCTTAGCAGATATCTCGTATGACCATTAGAATAGCCGAAAATTAAAGTATCCCCCAAGAACCCATATCGATTTTGGCGACTTCCTTCACTGGTATTCATTTCTAGTATCTGATTGTTGATAGTTTTCCATTGGAAAGTTGGAATCGCAGAATAATCAATAGGAGCATTTACTCCGAGTCTTTTAGCGTCATCTCTCAAGAACTGTGGATCAATGATCCATTTCCCATCCTTTGTGAAGGTTTCGACATAGCTTTTTCCATAAAACTCATCCTTGATAATTTCTCCATTTGCATCTTTGGAGAAAAGCATTGTCCATTTCCCAACCAGTCGTGAGTCTCGTTCGGATTTTTGAATAAAGGCTGTAGAAATGACCAATAGAATTATCAATAAATATATCGCTTTCATAATGCTTCGGTTATTTCTTTTCTTTCAATCCTGCTTTCAGCATCATTCCCTGCGAAATAACCAGAAAAACCACGGCAATCGCAGTAAAATTAGGGACAGTATTTACTTCATTAAGCCAAAAACCACTTTGCCATAAAGAAAGACCTCCAATCACCAAAGCAATCAGAATCATGGCTATGTGAAATCTAAATCTTCGCTGACTCATAGGCTAAAAATATTTTATGTAAGAAATCAAACTAATTGTTAAAAAACAACCCCCTCAAGAATTTCTTTTTGAGGGGGTTGATTAAGGTTTAAGGCTACGGCGGACTTGGAATAATCTACTAAAAATACAATTTTGATATTATTTATGCGAACAATTCGATCATCAGAAATACCTAAATCACCTTTTTAAATACTTAAGTCAACTTCTTGATTTTCTTTCTATGCTTTAAATATTTGAACACATAAAGTAAAAGAAGAAAAAGGATATTAAAATAAACAATTAATTCAAGCCTTGAAATATTGGCAAATCGATAAATAATAAAATCTTTAGAAAGGCTATATGTAAATATAGCTATACCGAATAGAGACCAAATAAAGATAAAGATATTGTATGGGATCCTTAATTTCATAATTGTTAACTTTTATACATCCAGACTTATAACTGTTCCCCCAGATAAGATCTTTAGAACACCAAACCCAGTTATATTCTGCATTTATTTCTCTTTTTTATTCCATCTCCATGAATTAGTATAATTTCTTAAAAGGTATTTTAAGAAAATACCAACCCAGTACATTACAGTTAAAACACCTATCCATTTTAATATAAAATCCATTGTTGCCATATTGATATGTCAAGATGCGATCTACATACAAGCTCCAAAACCACCAGTATCCAACCTGACAAAACCAAGTCAGGTGAATAAATGACTATTGGAACTTGGACATTCATCATGTCAATTAAACAAATAGAAAAACGTTGTTTCTAGTAAAACTAGATACTAAATCGAAAAATCAAAAAAATTGTTTCAACTGGGCTATCCGAAAAACCATTGAAACTGATTGAAATAAAACCTTAAAACAGAATATAATTTTTTCCCATCTATTAATTTGAAATTAGTTTTTTGAAGCAATGAGATTTTGCGAAGAACACAGAATTAAATTTTTAGAAAAAAATTTTAACTTTTTTCTACTTAGCTATTCCGATCTTTTAAGAGAAAATCTCCAAGTTCCCCTGGTCGAATTCAATGGTAAGAGGCATTCTTTAAGATTTCTAAAAGTTGATGAATTTTTCGGAACTCCAAATTTTTTGAAACCCGTTCCTTTAATCAAAAAAAATCCTGCTTTTGGAAAAGCAGGATAGCAAGAAACCTTTGAGTCCGCTGTGGCGGACTCAAAGGTGAAGTTTACTTCAAATTCTTATACCGAATTCGCTTCGGCGTTACATCACCAAGCCGTTTTTTCTTGTTCTCCTCATAGTCGGTGAAGTTTCCTTCAAACCAATATACCTGAGAATCACCTTCGAAAGCCAAAATGTGCGTACAAATTCTATCCAGGAACCAACGGTCGTGGGAAATGATCACCGCACAGCCACCGAAGTTTTCCAAAGCTTCTTCCAAAGCTCGTAGCGTGTTTACATCCAAGTCGTTGGTAGGTTCATCCAAAAGCAGCAAGTTGCCACCCTCTTTCAGCATCATGGCTAAGTGAACCCGGTTCCGCTCCCCTCCGGATAGCACCCCGACTTTCTTCTCCTGATCTGCTCCGGCAAAATTGAACTTGGACACATAGGCACGGGAATTCACTTCCTTATTGCCTAGTTTCATATGCTCATTCCCATCCGAAATAATCTGATAAACCGTCTTATTCGGGTCCAAAGAATCATGTTCCTGATCCACATAAGCCAGTTTAACGGTCTCTCCGACTTCAAAATTACCTGAATCAGGCTTTTCCTGCCCGGTGATCAGTTTAAACAAAGTGGTTTTACCAGCGCCATTTGGACCGATGATTCCGACAATCCCGCCTTGTGGCAAAGCAAAGCTTAAGTTTTCAAAAAGCAACTTATCCCCATAAGCCTTCGAAACATTATTTGCCTCAATGACTTTGGCACCCAAACGCGGACCCGGCGGGATGAAAAGCTCCAACTTCGCTTCTTTCTCTTTTGCTTCTTCTCCGACCAGTTTATCATAAGCATTTAGACGGGCCTTGCCTTTAGACTGTCGGGCTTTGGGCGACATACGAATCCATTCCAATTCCCGCTCCAAGGTCTTCTGACGCTTGGATTCGGTTTTTTCTTCCTGCTTCAGTCGGTTTTGCTTTTGCTCCAGCCAAGAGGAATAATTCCCTTTCCACGGAATCCCTTCTCCCCGATCCAGTTCCAAAATCCAGCCGGCCACATTATCCAAGAAGTATCTATCGTGAGTCACCGCGATGACCGTACCCTTGTAGTTTTGCAAGTGCTGCTCAAGCCAGTGCACAGACTCTGCATCCAAGTGGTTGGTAGGTTCATCCAAGAGGAGTACGTCCGGCTCCATAAGCAGGAGACGACAAAGGGCTACCCTTCGCTTTTCACCTCCGGAAAGATTGGCTACGTTGGCCTCAGCAGGTGGAAGTCTCAAGGCATCCATAGCCTTATCCAGCATGACATCCAGTTCCCAAGCATTGGCTGCGTCCAGTTTTTCCTGAACCTCTCCTTGACGCTCAATCAGCTTATTCATTGCATCCGGATCTTCCATCAAGGCCGGATCCATGAATTTTTCATTGATCTCTTCAAATTCTTTGAGCAGATTGACCGTATCAGCTACGGCTTCCTCTACTACTTCTTTGACTGTTTTGGTCGGATCGAGCTTAGGCTCTTGCTCCAGCATTCCTACTGAGTATCCTGGTGAAAACACCACTTCGCCGAGGTAATCCTTGTCAATGCCTGCAATGATCCGGAGCAAGGAAGACTTACCCGAGCCATTCAAACCTAGGACACCGATTTTGGCACCATAGAAAAATGAGAGATAGATATCTTTGAGTACTTTTTTCTGCGGGGGATAGACTTTTGAGACCCCTGCCATCGAAAAGATGATTTTTTCTGCGCTCATGCGTTGAATTTTTCCTGAAAATTTGCGTTAAATAGCAAAGATGCAAAAAAAGGCCATTCTTAGGATAAGTGCTTTTGAATTAATTAATTTGCGGAAAATTGAAAACAACCACCTAACCTACTGTAGTGCAATGGAGCATCCGTACGGATATATCAAAGACAACAAGGTCTTTCTGAAGGGATTTTTGGGAAAACCTGATCGGGAAATTGGAGAGGTGAAAGAAGATGAACCTTCGACCATTGCCTATTTTGAGGATAGATTTGCTCAGATTCAGGACAAGGTAGAGAAGCTCAAAAAGGATATTGAAGAAAACCAAAACAAGGGTTCCTTCCTCATGAAGCTGATTCACCTGCGTGATTCGCTCTATGAATCCGATGCTTTGGGTGATTTCGTGCCGATGATCGAAGAGCTGAACGGCCTGGAAGAATACCTCAATGAAATCATCCAAGCCAATCGTGCCAAAAACCTAGAGATCAAAAAGGGTCTTATCCAAGAGGCAGAAGCCCTCAAAGATGATACAGACTGGAAAGAAACAGCGCAGGCATTTAAGGATCTAAAAATGCGGTGGATAAAAACCGGCCCGGTAGAAAAAGAACTCGAAGAGGAGATTGAAAATCAATTCCAAGAAGCGGTTCAGCATTTCTTCGAAAACCGTAGACATTTCTTCGAAGGCATGGCCCTTCAGGCTGAGGAAAACATCAAGGTCTATGAGTCACTAGTGGTGCAGGCCCGAGAAGCTCATGACTTGCCAGATGCGAAGATGGCATTTGAGATCAGTAAAAAAATCCAAAAAGAATGGAAGTCTGCGGGGAAAGTTCCTGCCGAAAAGCGTCAGCCTCTTTGGGATGAATTTTCCAAACTGAACAACCGAATCTTCTCCAAATACAAGCGAACACTCAATCCAGGTCCACAAATGCATCCCCGAGAGGTGATGAAAAAAGTGGAAACGCTGACTGAAGAAATCAAGAAACTGGCCGGAAAGGACACTTCACCTGAGTTGATCGCAAGAGCGAAGGAAATTCAGCAAGAATGGAGAAAGCTTCCTCCCAGAAAACCAAAAGACGCGAATTTACTAGCGCGGTCCTTTCAATTCTTCTCAGACATTGTTTTTGAGAAAGCTTTCTTGGACAAGCTTGTACATGGAAAGTATGCTGATTTTGATCAAAAATCAGAAATGGAACAAAATCAGATCAAAACTGCTTTACTGAGAGATCTTCTTCATCGAGATCAAACAGAATATGAGACTGCTCAAAATAATTCGGACAATTTTCAGGTCAGGAGCAGCGATTTTGAAATCATGATGAAGAAAAAGTTATTTGGACTGAAGCGGAAAGTAGACGTAAAAAATTATGTTTTGAAGCAACTTTCTCAGAAATAATCAGTACAAGCTTACATATTTAAAAAAATAGATAATTTTGCAGCCTTTAAACCCGGATTATACATTAGAATCCGTAATGAAAGTTCAAAACACAATAAAATCAAGCATTTAGCGAATGAAGCATAGCATCGCTAAGGTGATTGAGCTAAATGCAGTAAAGCGTTTGATTTTGAAGTGTTTTGAGCTTGTAATAGGAAGTCTAATGAATACTACGGGTTAAATTCCGGAACACTCTAAAACGAATACTATGTACTGGACACTCGAACTAGCCTCCTACTTGGAAGATGCTCCATGGCCAGCGACCAAGGACGAATTGATTGATTATGCAATTCGCTCTGGTGCACCGATGGAAGTGGTAGAAAACCTCCAAGAACTGGAAGATGATGGAGAACCTTATGAGACCATCGAAGAAATTTGGCCGGATTACCCGACCAAAGATGATTTCTTCTTTAATGAAGATGAATATTAATGCCAAAGCCTCGGATTTTTTCGGGGCTTTTTCTTTCTACTTGGGATCTTAAATTCCCAAGACCTGCCTCAGTCGGGAATACCCGGTCTTGCTCACAGGTAGCTTTTTCCCATTTCTCAAAAAGACTAAATAGCTATCCTTTTCATAGGGCTCTATCCGCGTGACTTCATTGAGATTCAAAATATAGGACCGATGAATCCGAGCAAAACGATCGGGCGAAAGTGCCTCTTCCAAGGACTTCATGGTCATCTTTTTTAAGAAAGCCCCTGATTCAGTGACAATATTGACATAGTCATCTGCCGCTTCGAAGTAGCTTACCTGATCGACAGGGATAATTTTGATTTCATTTTTCACCCGTACCACGAGACGCTGACTTTTTTCGGCAAGCGAAGAAATAGCCGAATTTTGCCCACCTTGCTCCACTTCATATCGCTCCAGAAAACGGTTTAATGCTTGCTGAAATCGTGATTTAGAAAAGGGCTTTAACAAATAGTCTATCGCCTTGGCGTCAAAAGCAGCAAGCGCATACTCATCAAAAGCCGTGGTAAAAATCACAGCGGGAGGCTCATCCAAAAGCTCCAGCATCTCAAATCCCGTGATCTTTGGCATCTGAACATCCAGAAAAATCAAGTTAGGCTGATGCTTTTGAATGGCTTTCAATCCTTCAAAACCATCCTGACATATTTCCAAAATTTCGAAACGACTATCTGATCTCAGAAATTCTTCGACTATACCCGCAGCTAGGGGTTCATCATCGATAATGAGGGTTTTGATCATTTTGGCTGGGGGATTTTCAAAGTGACAGTAAATATATTTTCTTCTGAAAGGGTGCTGAGCAGATCATTTCTACCAAAAAGTAAATAAAGCCTTCGCTTCACAGAACTCAGTCCAAAGCCCAATCCTTTTTGTTGGGGAACTTCTGAGTCGTATGGGTTCTGCAATTTGACCAAAAGATAAGGCGACTCGACACTAGCCTGAACTCGAATTTGAACCTCTCCCCTTACTCCGTACAACCCGTGTTTGATTGCATTCTCAAGGAGTGGCTGAATCAAAAGCTGAGGAATCTGCAACTCACGGGAGTCATCCGAGATATCAAATTCGACTTTAAGTCTATGTCCAAAGCGTACCTTTTCGATTTGAAAATACATCTCCAAGTACTCCAACTCCTCCGATAAAGTAGTCCAGGACTTCAGATCCTTTCGGATAGTTCCTCGCAGAAAATCTGATAGCAACAATACCATTTCCCTGGCTTTTTCAGGCTGACTGACTACCAAAGCGCTGATGGAATTGAGACTGTTAAACAAAAAATGCGGTTGCAATTGCTGCCTTAATTGACTCAACTCGGCTTCCTTGCTGAGCTCCAGCATATGCAATTCCCGATCCTGACTTTGCTCCTGCTCCTCCAATCGGGAGACAAGCATGGCTATCAGGCTAATCATGACTCCAGCTAATGCCAAAATAGCCCATCTCAAATAGAGGTTTTGCTTTAAAAAGTCTACATAATCAGGATAATCGACAAATATCCAAGCCATAGTCAGCTTATGGATAAATATCAAAAGGAATGAAAGCGCAAGAGGCAAAGCCAATAGAATTAGAATCTTCCCGCTTTTAGGATTGTAAAAAGTGAAAATCCTATCTAAGACCGTCACCATTCCAACAAATACAAGCGAAAAAACACTACTATCCACTCCAGCAATCAGATCCTCAACACCATAGTAGCTCAGGACCAAAAAAGAACCAAGGAGCCAGGCTAATCCTGCTCCTTGGATAATCCAATAGTATGTTCTGGTAGATCGAAAAGCTCTAGCAAGCATTTATTGCTTATTTTTTCTTCAAAATCAATTAAAAGGATCTGATTTCCAAACCACCGAAGAAACAGGTGCCTCGAAGAACCAATACTTTTTCCGGATCTACTTCTGTCTGACTATACATTCGCTTATCTTCTACACCTGCAGCGATATTGGTGATTTCGACACGGACATCCCAGTGGGGAGGCACAAGAATCTTAGTCCCTCCGAAGATCACATCTATCTGTAGATAAACAGTTCCTGAAAAATCCGCCTGCGTCAGATCCAGATCTATTCCTCCAAATGCTGCGGTCAGTTTACCACCTTCAAATTTCTTGGATAAAACTCGCTTATTCACTCCTGAGAAAATTGCATCGATATTGACCCGATCATTGTAAGAAATCCCAGAAATACCCTGAAAATTTTTCTTGGCTCCATCCGAGGTATTTGACTTCGACTCATCTGAACCGGCTTGAGCCTCTGCACTGCTGGAATCGCTGGAGTCCAAAGGACTTGATTTGAATTGCTTATTATGCATTTGCTGCTGCACATTCTCCATGATTCGTTTTTCCTTTTGCTTCTGCGTGATGAGGTAGATACCCAATGCTATCAAGCCGAGCGGAAGCAGGTAATTTTCAAGACCGAAATCAAAATAGAATTCCCGCTCTAGCAGAAAATACACCCCGAAAAAGAGCATGATAAATCCAAAAAAGGACTTGAATTGATGCTTAATCGATACCACAAGGCCAATTACAATGAGAATCATGGGCCAACTGAGTAACCAAGAGGGATAGAAAATCCCGATCTTACGAAGTAGAAGTAAAACGCCAAGGCCGAGGATAATGAACCCGAATATCAGGCCTCCGTCATTGTTGGATTTTGGTTTAGAATAGTTTGCCATCGCTTTGTTTGTTTAAAATTGATGATCAAAACTATCTCTGCTACCGCCAATTCAAGAATGCTATTCGACTAGGCTGTTGAAAAATCGGTGAATGCGCCAAAAAAGTCGGTAAAAACTCCGGAGAATTTTACCGACCGTTTCTCCTTTCGGCCAAATACTCTGCGTAATCCATATCTTCCGGCGTGGTAATCTTAATATTTTCCGGATTTCCAGAGATAAGTGTCACTTCCCAGCCCTGATGCTCATACACAGTTGCATCGTCTGTAAACTGTGGTAATTCGGTAACCTGAAAAGCCTTTCTGATCCGCTTCAAATCAAAAGTTTGTGGAGTCTGGACCAAGCGGAAATATTGACGCTCTTGATAAAAGTTTTTCCCATCGTCAGTAAGCTTTCGAATGGAATCTTTCAAGGCAATCACAGCTACCGCGCTTCCTTTTTCCTCAGCTTTTTCAAAACTCTCTTGGATGACCGACTCATTTACAAAAGGCCTCACGCCATCGTGGATAGCCACTAAGCCTTCCTCAAAAGAGATTGCAGATATCCCGTTTTTAACAGACTGAAATCTGGAATTACCTCCCGCTACTAGCTGATGGGGTATCTGGAACTGAAATTTATCGCAGAGCTCTTCCCAATAAGCAAAATCGTCTTTGGGAATCACCAAAATCAATTCAATCGCTGAATCCACTTGATGAAAAACTGATAAGGTATGCATCAGAATTGGCAAACCTGCTATCGGAAGATATTGCTTGGAGATGGGTGCACCCATACGCGTCCCACGACCTCCAGCTACTAGTACAGCCGCTTTTTGCATTTTATTTTTTTGCAAATCTAAAGTTTCAAAATTTACTTCAGGTCAATTCCTGATTAAGTCCCTGTAAAAATAAAAAAAGCTCCTTTTGGGAGCTTTTAGTATTTAGAGAATCAGCATCGCATCTCCGTAGGAGAAGAACCGATACTTTTCTTTGATTGCTTCTTTGTATGCTTTCATGATCAAATCATAGCCTCCGAATGCCGCTGCAGTCATCAATAAAGTAGACTCAGGCAAATGGAAATTCGTAATCATCGCATTGGCGATCTTAAACTCGTAAGGCGGAATGATAAACTTATCAGTCCATCCGCTGGAAGCTTTGAGATGATTGCTGGCAGTCACTGAAGATTCCACCGTCTTGAGAACGGTCGTACCTACTGCTACCACGCGCTTTTTGTGATCTAGGGCTTCGTTGACAAGCTTGACGGTTTTCTCAGGAATATCATAATTCTCTGAATCCATCTTATGCTTCGTCAAGTCTTCGACATCTACTTGTCTGAAAGTACCTAGACCCACATGAAGCGTAATCGGCGTCACTTCGATACCTTTCAGCTCCAATCGCTTCAAAAGATGCGGTGTAAAGTGAAGCCCTGCTGTAGGCGCAGCTACTGCACCGACATTCTTCGCAAAAACAGTCTGGTAACGGTCGCGATCTTCTGGTTCTACCTTTCTGTCGATAATTTCTTTCAATAATGGAGTCTCACCTAAGGTGTCGATAGCCTTGTAGAACTCTTCGGGAGTGCCATCAAAAAGGAATCTGATCGTACGACCTCTGGAGGTGGTGTTGTCAATGACTTCAGCTACTAAGTCAGAATCGCCGAAGTAAAGTTTGTTTCCTACACGGATTTTTCTCGCAGGATCTACAAGAACATCCCACAGTCGGAGTTCAGGATTGAGTTCGCGAAGAAGAAAAACTTCGATCTCAGCTCCTGTCTTCTCTTTGTTGCCGTATAATCTTGCCGGGAATACTTTGGTGTCGTTGGTGACAAAAACATCACCTTCGTCAAAATAATCCAGAATATCTTTAAAAGATCGATGCTCAAATTCCCCGGTTTTACGGTGAACGACCATCAAGCGTGATTCATCCCGATTGGGCGTTGGATACAAAGCAACAAGCTTTTTGGGGACGTCAAATTTGAAATCTGATAATTTCATAGAGAAGTTTTAGATGAATGGGATTCTTTAGAGTTTTTTCACTCTAAAAAGTGCAAAGATAAGAATATAATGTGCAAAATCCGCTAACTTTAGAGATTGATTTCACCAACTATAATGCCATGTTATTTTTGAGACTTTCTTGGGAAAGCTTCCGGTTCGCTATCAACGCACTGAAATCTAACCTTACCCGTACCACCCTTTCACTATTGGGTGTAACCGTAGGTATCTTCGCGATCATCGCGGTATTCACACTGGTTGACTCCCTTGAAAACAATATCAAATCATCCTTTTCCTTTCTAGGAACCAACGTAATTCGTGTTGATAAATTCCCCTTCCAGTCTGGCCCTCCCGGAAATTTCCCCTGGTGGAAATATTTCAGAAGACCGAATAGTACTGTAGAGGAATATGAGTTTCTAAAAAGCAGATTGACCACCGCTGAGGGTATCACTATTGCAGCTTCTGCTAGCACCACTGTTGCAGCAGGAAGTAATGCTTTCCAAGGTGTACAATTGACCGGAGCCTTTGAAGACTACTCAGACGTCTACGATGTACCCATCGAGGAAGGGCGTTTTTTCAACGGAAATGAAATCAAAGCTGCCCGAAACCTGGCAGTAATTGGAAAAACTATAGCCACCACCCTATTCCCTAACGAGCCCGCCCTGGGTAAAGAATTCAAAATGCGCGGACTCAAGTTTGTCGTAGTAGGTGTCTTGGAAGAAGAAGGTAGTGGGCTATTTGATCTTCCATCCAAAGACGAGGCCTGTATCATTCCTTACCCAACTTTCACCAAGCTTTTCAATACCGGGAAAAATGGTATCAATCCTACCATTGCAGCCAAGGGAAAAGAAGAAGATGTGGGTTTGGTCAATATTGAAAATGAAATGATTGGTCTCCTGAGGGCAAAAAGGGCTTTGAAGCCAACCGAAGACGATACCTTTTCTCTAAACAAAACCGAATTTCTCCAAAATGCCATCGGGTCTGTATTTGATGTAATCTCAGGTGCAGGCTGGGTGATCGGAGGATTTTCGATCCTTGTTGGAGGTTTTGGTATCGCCAATATCATGTTCGTATCGGTACGTGAGCGTACCAACATCATCGGAATTCAAAAGTCACTGGGAGCTAAGAATTACTTTATCCTTTTCCAGTTCCTCTTTGAAGCGGTCTGCTTAAGTCTAATCGGAGGAGGGGTTGGAATTATTCTAGTGTACTTCCTCAGCTTTGTGCAGCTTGGAAGTTTGGACCTAGTCCTCTCCCCTGCCAATATCATCTTAGGTTTGGGTGTATCATCGATTATCGGAGTGGTATCCGGAATCGTACCGGCAACGCTAGCCGCCCGACTAGATCCTGTTGAGGCGATTCGAACAGCTTAAAAATAATTGCTATCAAAAAAGGGAAGCTTTCAACGGCTTCCCTTTTTTTTGTTTTGATAAAATTTATTCCTCCATATCCCCTGCCGGGTCAACTGGAATCAGACCTGAAGCAGCTTTGATTTTGGTTTCTAGCTCTTCCATCAATTCAGGATTGTCTAGAATTAAGTTCTTCACCGCATCTCGACCTTGACCTAGTTTTTCTCCATTATAAGAGAACCATGAGCCAGCTTTCTTGATTATATCAAACTCAACACCCAAGTCAATGATTTCCCCGACTTTGGAAATCCCCTGTCCGTACATGATGTCAAACTCCACCACTTTGAAAGGAGGTGCCACCTTATTCTTAACCACTTTGACACGGGTACGGTTACCAGTGACATTATCAGCACTTTCTTTGATTTGCCCGATACGACGGATGTCCAGACGTACGGAAGCATAGAATTTCAAGGCATTACCACCCGTAGTCGTCTCAGGATTTCCAAACATCACCCCGATCTTTTCGCGAAGCTGATTGATAAAAATACAAGAACAACCCGTCTTATTGATTGCACCGGTAAGCTTACGCAAAGCCTGAGACATCAAGCGAGCCTGAAGGCCCATTTTGCTATCTCCCATTTCACCTTCCAATTCACCTTTTGGCACCAAAGCAGCCACGGAGTCAATCACGATAATGTCAATTGCTCCAGAACGAATCAGATGCTCAGCAATCTCCAGAGCTTGCTCACCATTGTCAGGCTGTGAGATCAAGAGGTTCTCGATATCGATCCCCAGTTTCTCGGCATAGGTCTTATCAAAGGCATGCTCCGCATCAATAAATGCCGCTAAACCACCCGCTTTCTGTGCTTCGGCAATGCAATGCATAGTCAAAGTCGTCTTACCGGAAGATTCCGGACCATAAATCTCAATCACACGACCACGGGGAATACCTCCAACTCCCAGAGCCAGGTCTAGACCAAGCGAACCGGTAGAAATAGCAGGGATATCCGCCACGTGATTGTCACTAAGCTTCATGACAGTGCCCTTACCATAGGCCTTCTCCAGTTTATCGATGGTCAGTTGTAGTGCTTTTAATTTTTCTGCGTTATTACTCATGTGGATATTGATATAGATATTTCAAATAAAGTTAAAACTTGCTAAGCCATGGCCAAAATCATCCGCCGACTTGCTTTCGATAGGCAAATTCGTATTTTTCGTCACTATTCGGCATGCTTTTTCGTACCAAGCATAAAAATACCAGCTTTTTGTCAGGGATTGTCATAAAAGATGAACGTAATTACTAAAATAACATCACTTCTTCTCGCTTTGGCTCTTTTTCAGCCTTCTCTATGGGCTCAGGAAAAAAACTTTCCTTTCACCTATGGGGAGGAGTTGAATTTCGAAGTAAGCTATGGCTGGTTTAACCTAGCTGATGCCAAAATGGTCATTGCCAAAAATCCCGAGAAAATCGAGGACAAAGAGCATTTCAAAATCGACGTCTACGGGAAAACCAAAGGGGCCGCCACCATTTTTGGAAGAGTAAATGACAACTGGGGCACGATTTGGAATAAAGAAACCAAGCTTCCCTCACGATCTTATCGACACATCGAGGAAGGCAGATACCGAAAGCATGAAAAGGTGTATTTTGACCATCAGGAGAAAAAAGCCGTCATGGAACTCTATGATCGGGAGAATAAAAATCTGGAGAAGGTTCAGGAATTTGATCTTCCCGGCAGCGTGCAGGATATCGTCAGCGGATTCTATTACCTCCGGACCCTAGACCTATCTAAAATGAACAAGGGACAGAGTGTAAACATCAAAGGTTTCTTTGACAAAGAAATATATAACATAAAATTAATCTACGAGGGTCAGGAGAAAATCAAAACCGACCTAGGCGAGGTAGATACCTACATTTTTTCACCACAAATCCCCAAGAACAAACTTTTCCGTGGCGAATACCCTGTGACTGTCTGGGTGACTCAGGATCAAAACAAAATTCCTGTGAAAATTAAGGCCAATCTCTTCTTGGGATCCCTGAATCTGGACCTGAAATCAGCTAAAGGACTTCGCTATTAACAGTCATAAATTCTTAACCCTGTCTTAACATTTCGATCAAGGAAAGTCTCTGGGATTGATGTAAATTGGATAATTGCTGAACTAGGCCTCAAAAACTTGCTGCCTATCCTCAAATATTCTTTAATTTTATCCAAAATCAACTCCAAGAAACCCAATGGGCGACAAGAAGAAAATCAAAGTCCTGGTCGTAGATGACGAGCCGGACATTGTTGAGATTCTAAAGTACAACTTGCAGAAAGAAGGTTACGACGTCGAGACTGCCGAAGACGGAATCAAGGCGGTGAAAAAAGCCTCCAAATTTCATCCCGATGTCATACTACTCGATATCATGATGCCCAATCAGGATGGGGTCGAAACTTGCCTGCAAATTCGGCAAATCCCTGAGTTGAAAAATACCTTCATCATCTTTTTGACAGCTCGAATGGAAGAATACTCCGAAGTAGCTGCCTTTGATGTGGGTGCAGATGATTACATCACCAAGCCCATCAAGCCCAGAGCGCTGATGAGTCGGATCGCGGCGCTTTTCCGAAGGGAATCCAAAAAAGAACAAGAGCAGTCGCAAATCAGCATTCGAGATCTAGTCATTGATCGAGGCAGCTACACGATCGAAAAATCAGGCAAAACCATCACCCTTCCCAAGAAGGAATTCGAACTGTTGTTTTTCCTTGCCAAAAACCCTAATATGGTATTCAGTAGAGATGAGCTTCTTCAGAATATTTGGGGTGCTGACGTATTTGTGCTGGCCCGCACCGTGGACGTACATATCAGAAAGGTTCGCGAAAAAATCGGAGACGACTACATCACTACTGTCAAAGGTGTAGGATACAAGTTCGATTTAGGATAATTCATGCTCAATACTTCCCGGGGGATTTCTTTTGTACTGGCTTTGGCCATTGCCTTGCTAGTCGTTGCTTTTTTATCCTTGCTCGACGAGGCAAGCTTTATTCTTATTTTGGTCGCAGGCGGCTTGGCTTTTTCATCTGCTTACCTGCTGATCACGATTACGCTGGAATTTTTGGTCTTTCGGGAGATCGGAAACATCTACACCATGCTGGAGAAGATTCAGAAAAAAGACCTTTCGGAAATCTCCGACAAAAAATCCAAGTCTTCCATCTCTCCGCTACGGAAGATCAATGCCGTGATCAATTCCTATGCAGTTGCAAGACAAAAGGAAATCGATGCACTTCAGAAAAACGCGGAATTCAGAAGGGAGTTTATCGCGGATATCTCCCATGAACTCAAAACACCCATTTTTGCCACGCAGGGCTATATACACACCTTATTAGATGGGGCGATGGATGATAAGCAGGTACGGATGAAATTCCTGAAGCGAGCTGCCAAAAGCCTCGACTCCCTTGATAATCTAGTCCAGGATCTTCTGACGCTCAATCAGATGGAAAGCGGAGTGATCAAATTTGTCTTTGAAGACTTTGACCTGAAAGAAGTCATCGAAGAGGTCATGGAAGAGCTCGAGCATAAGGCTAGTAAGCGAAAGGTGCAGATTGATTTCAAATACGAAGCAGATAAGAACTATATCACTCATGCCGACCGGCAAAAAATCTATCGGGTCTGTCAAAACTTGATCTTCAATGCAGTCAAATACAATCATGACAAAGGAGAAGTCATCATTGGCTTGAAAGCTCACAAAAATCATATCCAAGTCGATATCAAAGACGATGGACAGGGAATCCCGCCGGAAGACTTGAAGCGGATTTTTGAGCGATTCTATCGAGTGGAGAAAAGCCGAAACAAAAAAGAAGGCGGAACAGGCTTGGGATTAGCAATCGTAAAGCACATTCTGGAAGGTCATAAAAGTAAAATCTCCGTTAGCTCTACAGTAGGTAAAGGATCCATTTTTAGTTTTTCATTGCCTTTGGTTAAAGAAAGTAATCCTGAAAATCCGTAAAAAATAAGCCCCACCTTTACTTTCGTCTTATCATCTTTACTGTATCTGAAAACGTAAACTCTGGGTAAAATTGTCCACTTTCTAGGAGTTTTTTAAACTCTTCGGGAGTCAGTCGAATTCCGGCCTGAGTCATATAAATGGGCTCACCCATGAGCCATGTTCGATTTTCTGAATCCGGATCGTTTATGGGACCCTTTACTCCCGTAGTATACCCTTGATTTTTTAGCTCATGCCCCAAAACTGATCGCATCAAATCAAAATTATCTAAAATAATGGGGGACCCCGTTGCTGTGAGTATTTTCAAATCCTCGCCTAGAATCAAAGTTTGCTCCCCATAGTCCTCACCCACTTCATTCTCCTGCTTGACCAATCCTTTCGAATCCAAAATTAAAGGGATATCAGAAGGCATCTTTTCCGCCCAATTTGTCCTAAATTCATCGGAGTCGTAATCCAAGACAAATAAAAATCCAACAAACTGCCGATCGATACCTGTCAAAAATTTACTCCACATTTCGATTTCTAGTTCGATACGAGGGTTATCAACTTTGACAAATCGTACAATCGCAACCTCTTTCTCCAACTCACGGCTAACTTGCTGGCTACTTTCTGTCATCACCTCTGACGAAAATAGGGGATCAAACTTTCTTTCCATTGACGCTTGGCCAAAGGACTTCCCAAACATGAAAAAACAAGCTAAAATTAATACCGGTCTAATTTTCATTACTAGGTAATTTATATATCAATAATTCCGGGTCTCTTGCTGCACTAGACGCAAAAAGAAGTTGCCCATCAGGATCGACGGCAATGGCTTTTACAGGTTGACCTAAATTTAATATAGCTTGTGGGTTTCCCTCCCAATCTAATTGATATACTTGACTAGGCAACAATCCAGACTTACGGATTTGCCCATCGGCTTGTCTCACTTTTTTACCAGAAAAAAGAAAGAAAATGGAAGACTTACTTCCCGATGAAGAAAAAAAATTCAATTCTTCATCTAATGAACCAACAGCCGACCTTGTTCCGTCGGATAGCTCCTCAACCTGAATGTAATCCTCACCCCAATTCCATTTCTGAATTTGGAATTTATCATCTTTTTCGGTCAAAATACCAAATTCTGGATATGCTCGAACCCCGTATGCAATCTTAGCTTCTGTCGGATGAGCGCAATAATAGGCCTGATGAGCTAGAGATTGAGATTCTCCACCGGGATAATCCCCATGGGTTTCAAATTGCTTTGTTGCCAAAGTATAGGATGCAAATTGATGCAAGTAGGTTGAACCAATCACCTTACCCTTGGCAAAAACCCTAGCTCCGATAAAGCGATCTCCATTTGTTTCAAAAGTAAATGAATTCAGGGGTTGCGAATTCTCTTTAAATAGATCTTCAACTGAATAGGTATAATTAAATAGACCATCGCCTATTATCAACTGATTATTTTGATAATCTGTCAAAAAATAGCCCCCTTCGGCCACTAACTCATTAGGACCCTCACCTCGTTTACCAAAATTCTTGACAGCTCCAGTTTTGAGGTCAATAAGTTTAAAAGTATAATCATTGGTAAGGTATTCATTCACCACAACCACACTATCAATATAGCCTAGAATGTACATATTCCTAAAAAAGGGGCTTCCATCTGCAACTTCAAATTGGATTCTTTCGAGTTGAATTTCTTTGATTGCGGAAAAATAATCTTCAAAACTATCACCCTTTTTAAATTCTTGACAAGAAACTAATAAACAAAAAAAAGCACCTAATATCACTAAGAGAAAAACTCCCTCTAACTTGGGTAAATTTGAAACTACAGGAACGTCCATTGAATTAAGCCAGGCACAAGTAAGGTACGCCATAGTATTCCCTGTAATCAGGATTAAAGGTAATCTTACAAATAGGTGGTACAGGTTGGCCATTAATATCACAACATATAGCATCAACATCTCCGAGTTCACCTGCCGTTAATTCATTTCCGAAATTAAATTTGACATTGAGATGACCAGAATTAGATGATTGACCAATTCCGGTCAAAAGTGATCCACCTAAAAAAAGAAGCAAGACGAGTAAACCTATAAAATAATTTTTCATAATAATGCGTTTTCTTTAATTGCAATTATGTTATTCGTAAACTAATCAATAAATAAACAAATAGCCAAGTTTTTAGTCGTTTTTTATGTTATATCACTGATTTCTATCGAGCTTTCCCAAAATTTTCCGAGCAACTTCACTTTCACGGGCTGCGGTAAATATGATTTTTTTTAGTCCCTTTTAATTAATTTTAAAAAGACTTTATTATCGATATGAAGAAACTACCACTCTTTTTTCTAGTAATTTTAGCAGGATTTCTTTCTTCATGCGAAGAGGGTACACAACCCTGCTACCCTATTGATAACAATCGGATTAATATTCAGGTATTAGACCAAGAAGGCAAGGATCTCCTGGATCAAACTAAGGAACTTGCCTTCAGCTCTAATCAGATTAAAATCTTTTATGAGCGCAACGGATCACTGGAGGAATTCTACAATGGACAAATGACCAACATGCGAAGAAATTTTCGAATTATCCCGCCCGAGACAGGGGAAGACTTCTACAGTATGGAAGTTATCTTGGATACCGAAAAAACAGTGATCCAATGGAATCCCTCGGAGGCCGATACCCTTCTGGCTAATATTGTCCCAATCGGTGATCCAGATTTTTGTCCGACGAGAATGGTTCAGGAAGTTTTTCATCAAGGAGAACTCAAGTGGGACGGATCTACCTCCCAAACTGGAAGAGGATTTACCATTGTCAAAGAGCTATAGTTTTCTTTTTCTACTTTCCAAATCCTTCCGCGGTGAAGGATTTTTTTTGAGCTTTCATTTCCCTACCTTTGCGCTCCCCTTGAAGTGACAGGGGAGATTCCATGAAGAAAGTAGATTTTAAGGCTCTTATTCTTTTTGAAAACGCGGATTACCTGGTAATCAACAAGCCGCCTTACCTGTCGAGCTTAGACGATAGGCACGAGGCGCAGAACATTCTGGACCTTGCCAAGATGCATACAGCAGATGCCCAGCTGTGTCATCGTCTGGACAAGGAGACCTCCGGATGTCTGGTGATTGCCAAGAATCCAGCCGCCTACCGGCACTTGGCGATGCAGTTTGAAAATCGAAAAGTCAACAAAGTCTATCATGCTGTAGTCGAAGGGATCAAGGAGTATGAGCAATTGCTCGTAGACCGCAATCTCATCGCCTCGGCCAAAGGAGTCGCCAAAGTCAGTAAGGAAGGCAAGCCTGCCCAGACGGTTTTTCATACTATGAAAACCTACCGGGCTCATTCCCTGATCGAATGCCGCCCCATCACAGGAAGGCTGCATCAAATCCGGGTTCATCTCGCTTACCTTCAATCTCCGATTTGTGGAGATGAGCTTTACGGCGGACGGCCACTTTATCTTTCTTCACTCAAGCGTCGCTTCAATTTGAAAAAAGAGACCGAAGAATTACCCATCATGCAGCGGGTTTCTTTACATGCTTTTTCCATAGGATTTGAGGGTTTGGACGGAAAAGAGATCATCGTAAATGCTCCCTATCCAAAGGATTTTCAAGTCTTGGTAAATCAGCTGGAGAAAAACAGCTGATAATCAGCGTGAAAAAGTATTGCGAAATACGGGTTTTTAAGGCTAAACCAATGAAAATTAGGAAGTAGCCTTGGAAATATTTTGCATGGAAAATAAAATACTTCTATCTTTGTGTCCCTTTTTGGGGGTCGAAAACATTTAACAAGCTAAAAATTAAACAGTTACACAGTGGATACTTTAAGCTATAAGACCATATCTGCCAATGACGCGACTGTAGACAAGCAATGGGTGGTAGTGGATGCCCAGGCTGCAGTTTTAGGTCGATTGGCCAGTGAGGTAGCAAGAATCTTGAGGGGGAAAAACAAGCCCAACTTCACCCCTCACGTGGATTGTGGTGACAATGTCATCGTAATCAACGCAGACAAGGTCAGACTGACCGGTAGAAAGTGGGACGAAAAGGTATATGTACGTCATACCGGCTATCCCGGTGGTCAGCGTATCTCTACACCAAGATTGCTAAAGGAGAAATCCTCAGCTATCCTAGTAGAGAAAGCCGTAAGAGGCATGCTGCCTAAAAACAGACTCGGAAGAAAAATGTACGGTAATCTGTATGTGTATGAAGGTGCGGAGCATCCTCATGAAGCACAGCAGCCAAAAACCATCACGCTCTAATCGATAAATCATGGACGTAATCAATACAATCGGTAGAAGAAAAACCTCCGTTGCTAGAATTTACCTAGCTCCAGGAAAAGGTGAAATTACCGTCAACAAAAAAGCGATCGAAACTTATTTCCCATTCGATCTACACCAAATCGTCGTCAAGCAACCTTTGACACTCGTAGGAGAAGAAGGCAACTTTGACATTCAGATCAATGTAGACGGTGGTGGAATCAAAGGACAGGCAGAAGCTGCCCGTATGGCGATCGCCAGAGCACTTTGTGAAGTAAATGAAGAACACAGAGGCGCATTGAAAAAAGAAGGATTCTTGACTCGTGACCCAAGAATGGTCGAGCGTAAGAAGCCAGGACGTAGAAAAGCAAGAAGAAGATTCCAGTTCTCCAAGCGTTAATCGGAACTTCCTCCATTATATTAGAAACCAATTTATTTCATGTCAAAAATCGAATACAAAGACTTACTGGATGCTGGTGTTCACTTCGGACACTTGACGAGAAAGTGGGATCCCCGTATGGCTCCATTCATTTTTATGGAGAAAAACGGAATCCATCTTATCGACCTTAACAAAACCCTTGCCTGCCTCGAAGAAGCATCCGCTGCAGTCAAGCAGATCGTAAGATCAGGAAAGAAAGTGATGTTTGTCGCTACCAAAAAGCAAGCTAAAGACTTGGTAGCTGATGAAGCACGTCGTCTCAACATGCCTTACGTGACCGAAAGATGGTTGGGTGGTATGCTGACCAACTTTGCCACTATCCGCAAATCCTTGAAGAAAATGTCTTCTTTGGATAAGATGATGAAGGAAGATGCCTTCAAAAACATGGCAAAGAAGGAGAGACTGATGATCTCCAGACAAAAGGACAAAATGGAAAACGTACTAGGCGGTATCGCTGATTTGACTCGTCTTCCTGCAGCCCTATTTATTGTAGACATCAAGCGTGAGCACATCGCCATCGCTGAAGCACACAAGCTTGGTATCCCTGTTTTCGCCTTGGTAGATACGAACTCCAACCCTAACGAGGTGGACTTCCCTATCCCTGCCAATGACGATGCGTACAAATCTGTCAATCTTCTAGTAAAAGCATTTGGTGCGGCCATCGAAGAAGGTCTAGCTGAGCGCAAAAAAGAAAAAGAAGAAGCTAAACTTACCGAAGAGGAAGAAGCTAAAAGAGCAGTGGACGCAGAAACCAAAGAGTAAAATCCACACTGATTTTGAAATATTAAAAAATTGAACATCCGGCTCAGGTCGATGTTCAATTTTTTGTTTTAACCATTCGCCGGGCACCTTAATCAAGGCGCCGGAAAAAAAGAATTTCTATCGTTTAATTCCATAAATAGATCAAAAATGGCAATTACTGCACAAGACGTAAACAAATTGAGACAAATGACCGGTGCCGGTATGATGGACTGCAAAAAAGCTTTGACAGAAGCAGAAGGTGACTTCGACAAAGCAGTAGACATCCTTCGCAAAAAAGGTCAGAAAGTATCTGCTTCCAGAGCAGACCGTGAAACTAAAGAAGGTCAAGTTGTAACGCATGTATCCGAAGACGGAAAAACCGGAACCATCCTTTCTTTGACTTGCGAAACTGACTTCGTAGCAAAGAATGATGAGTTCGGAGCTTTTGCCAATACACTTTTGGACTTGGCAGTTGAAAAAGGAGCTAAATCAGCAGAGGAGCTTTTGGCTCTTCCTTTTGAAAACATCACTGTAGCTGAGAAAATCGTCGAAATGACTGGTAAAATCGGTGAGAAAATTGAAGTATCACATTTCGAAATCGTCAGCTCTGAAGCAGTAGTTCCTTACATCCACTCCAATGGTAAATTGGGGGTATTGGTAGGATTGACCAACACAGGTGGTGCTGATGTAGATGAAGCTGGAAAAGACGTTGCCATGCAAATCGCCGCTATGAATCCTGTGGCTGTTGATAAGGATGGCGTGGATGCTTCTACGATCGAGCGTGAAATCGAGGTAGGTAAGGACCAAGCAAGAGCTGAAGGCAAGCCTGAAGAGATGTTGGAGAAAATCGCAATGGGTAAATTGAACAAGTTCTACAAAGAGAACACCTTGCTTAGCCAGTCTTTTGTAAAGGACAACTCCAAAACCATCGCTCAGTATCTTGACGGTGTGAGCAAAGGCATGACTGTCTCTGCATTCAAGAGAATTTCTATCGGGTAATCATCCATCTGATTGATATCAAAAACCCTTCTGGAGAAATCTAGAAGGGTTTTTCTTTGGTTCAGCACAAAGAAAAAGGTCACTGTTTCCAGCGACCTTTTTCTTATTTTTTTCACTTCATAAATAAAAGCTTTTTGATCTAGCTTCTTGTCTCTGATTTCTTACTTCTATCTCATGGTTCCAAAGCGGCAACTCCCGGAAGCACCTTACCTTCCATATACTCCAGTAATGCTCCTCCGCCGGTAGACACGAAGGACACCTGATCACCATAGCCAAATTTATTAACAGCAGCAGCAGAATCTCCACCGCCGATCAGAGAGAAGGCTCCCTGCTGGGTAGCTTCTACGACCGCCTCAGCAATCGCCTTGGTTCCTTTGTCAAATGATTCCATCTCAAACACACCCATCGGGCCATTCCAAAGAATAGTTTTGGACTTCAATACTGTCTCGGCAAATAGCTCACGGGTTTTAGGACCGATATCCAATCCCATCCAGCCATCTGGAATTTCACCCTTATTAGCCAAGCCCTGCTCGGCATCATTTGCAAAAGCTTTCGAGATCACGGTGTCAAGAGGCAGTATCAAGTTTACGCCTTTTGCTTTGGCCTTTTCCATCAGTTCCAAGACAAAGTCCAACTTATCAGCTTCCAAAAGGGAATCCCCAATCGTACCTCCCTGTGCTTTCGCAAAAGTGTAAGACATACCTCCACCGATGATCAGATTATCCACCTTATCCAAAAGTCTTTCGATAATCAAAATCTTATCTGAAATCTTAGCGCCACCCATGATCGCTGTGTAAGGACGCTCAGGATTTCCGAGAACCTTATCGGCATTCTCCAACTCAGAAAGCATCACATAGCCGCAAACTTTATCATTGAAAAACTGTGCAATCACAGCTGTGGATGCATGCGCTCTGTGGGCTGTACCGAAGGCATCATTGACATAGATATCGCCCATACCAGCTAGTTTCTTGGCAAATTCAGCATCTCCTTTTTCTTCCTCTTTGTAAAAACGGAGATTCTCCAGAAGCAATACCTCCCCTGCCTTCAATCCTGCAGCCAGATTCTTAGCTTCAGACCCTATGCAATCCGGTGCAAACTTGACAGGGCGCCCAAGAGCTTTCTCCAAATCGAGAAGGATATGCTTAAGCGAAAACTTATCCTCAGGTCCATTTTTTGGACGTCCAAGGTGTGACATCAAAATAGCCGAACCTCCATCATTCAAAATCTTTTGGATAGTAGGTAAAGCAGCTTGGATTCGGGTATCGTCGGTTACTTTTTGATTATCATCCAAGGGAACATTAAAATCCACACGGATCAGTGCTTTCTTCCCTTCAAAACTTAAATTATCGACATTTTTAATTCTAGGATTCATAATAGAATTTAGTTTAATAGATTTCAGTTTATTTCAAAAACTGCTTGAATTTATTAAGAATTCGGACAAAAAACGACTTTCAATCAGCCTAATGCCGCTGCTCGGCGAAGACGATCATTGATCGCTCGTCCTAAGCCCTCCTCGGGCATCCACTCTGCCAAAATAAGATTCACATCGCTTTCGTCCAGACTTCGCATATAGCCAAAAAGATGGCGGGCTGCTTCGGCCAAATCAGCTGATTCACTCAGTTGATATTGGGGAAAATCTGCGGGAAGGGGAAACTTCCGAGCCAGGCTTAATACCGCAAAACTCTCGCCTTTTTCCAAATATTCAGGAATCAATTTTTCCAAATCACCCACCAAAAATGGTTTTCTCGGTGCATAGTGGCTTTTGAGTAGGCCCGGTGCTGCGGGATTGGAACTGCTATGCAATCGAACCTCTACCTTTCCAACAATCTTTTCAATTTCCCGAAGTTCCAAACCGCCCATTCGATAAATCACAACTTGACCTTCCTCCATCCCAACGATGGTGCTTTCTAAGCCTACCTGACAGGCACCTCCATCCAAAATATACTGAATTTTATCACCCAACTGGGCTTGTACGTGCCCAGCATGCGTCGGGCTGATATACCCAAATGGATTAGCACTTGGCGCAGCTAGGGGGAAATCTAGCTCTCCAAGAAGCTTCAAAGCGACAGGATGCTGTGGAATCCGAACGGCAACCCGATCAAGCCCGGCAGTTACCAAGTCAGAAATGATTTCTTTTTTGGGAAGTAGCAGTGTCAAAGGACCCGGCCAGAAAGCTTTTGCAAGCTCTCCTAGTGATTGAGGGATTTCCCTAACAAAGGACTTCACCTTTTCCAAAGAGTCAGTATGAAGAATCAAAGGATCAAATGAAGGCCTATTTTTGGCTTCAAAAATTTTGGCAACTGCCTGATCATTCAAGGCATTACCTGCCAAACCATAAACTGTCTCAGTCGGAATAGCGACTAAGGCCCCCTCTGATAATAGTTGCTTTGCCTCGGCAATATCTTTTCCGATAACAGCCATGATCAATCACAGAAATCGTTGATCCAGGTTTCAGCCTCCTGATAGCCTAGGGAAAGAGCCATTTTCAGATCCGCACAACCTTCATTCTTTTGATTGAGTGCACTCAAACGAGTGACGCCCAAAAGATAATAGGCTGCTCCGTTTTTAGGATCAAGATTTACCGCATTGGTCAGGGACTCTAGCGCACCTACCGGGTCATTGTTACCCATTTGTGCTTTTCCTTTGTTGAAGTGAACTAAGGCCTGATTGGGGTTGGTCTGAAGAGCCATATCAAAATCCAAGATCGCATCCTCGTAGGATTCATTGCTCAGCAAAGCTACACCACGATTGTAGTAAATATCGGTTTGGGCCGGATCCAGACGATTAGCCATGTTGTAATCGGAGATTGCTTCCTTGAAATTCCCCAGCTCAAAATGAGCGTTTCCACGGTTGAACCAAGGTTTGTAACTGGCGGAGTCGGCCTCAATTCCCTGAGAAAAGACAGGGATAGCTTCTTTATATTTTTGTAGTTGGAAAAGAGCCACCCCTTTAGCATTCAATGCTTGTCCTTGAGATGGGTTTTGCTCCAATACTCGGTCGAAAAGGGAAATAGCTCCTTCCCATTCCTGAGAATCCATTTTTTCTATTCCCGCTTTCATCAGCTCCTCCTCGCTAGGCGAACAAGCAGAAAAGCCTATTAGCAATAATGCAACTATCCAGATTTTTCTCACGATTCAATTGATTTTGGCGCAAAGATAGGCAATCAGGCGCTCTTGTGCAGGTCGGATTCCAAAATAGCCCGATGTTTGGCAGGAATTGGGACTGGTTTCATATTTTTCATGGACACCGAGACCATGATGGTTTTACATTTTGCAAAAATGGTAGATTGATCTTCACTGGCTAAAACCTGCTCTAAATCAAATGATGAATTCCCAACACGGGTACAGCTAACCCAAGCGCGGACTTTGTCATCCAAATGAATGGGCTTTACATAATCAAGTTCGATTCGGGCCACTACGGTACCGATCTCCATGATGTTCCAGTCGCATTTCTCGTAAAGGTATTGAGCTCGTGCATGCTCGAAATAATTGAAGAAGATCCCATTATTGACGTGCATGTAGCCATCTATGTCCGAAAAACGAACCTGAATGGGAACGGAGAATTGAAAATTTTCCAAGGGGAAAGATTGCTTTTGGGTTACAGTAGAATCTCAGATTTGCTGGTTTTCTCTAGCATACGCAGGATGGATGGATTATATCCGATCATATCAGCCACCGCATCAAAGCTAAACCAAGCCAATGAAATACTTTCATCACTCATCTGTAGCGGCTCATCGATATCAGCCTCAATCAGAAATCGTACGTCGTAATGAAAATGCTCGGGAACGTGCGGACGCTCAGGGATGATGTGCTTGTCCAAATCAAAAATTCTTTCTTCGACAAGCATCAAGTTTTTAAGCCCGCTTTCCTCTCCAGCTTCCTTGAGAGCCACTTCGATGAGATTCTCATTTCCGTCTGCGTGCCCTCCCAGCTGCAACCAGCGCCCGAGTTTTCGATGAAGTGTTAATAGCGTATGTGTCCGATTCTTATTGACAATCCAAGATGAAGCCGTGAAATGCCCTGCCAATCGCTCCCGCTTATAGGCCAAAGGATCCAGAGTCAATTCTGCAAAATCTTTGACAAAGGCTGCTTCCTCTTCGTAGGGAGTTCGGTAAGTTTCCAGCTGGTTTTTTAAAATCGTTCTATCCATGTTGTGTTTCGAATAATCGGTCCATCATCTGATCAAATGGTTTGGCATTCTGATAAAGGCGATCGGAATAGACCGTGACTAAGAGTTTTAGGTAGCTGGGTTTATTGTCCACACTTATTTTCTCGATGCTTACATTGCCGAAGAGCTGAGAAATCAACTCATTCTCTACGGGGGCTTGAAGCGGAGGCTTCAAGTAAAACTTTTCGGTAACTCGAACCTGATTATTGATTTCTTCCATTTTCCGGTCCAAGCTCACCTGCTTATACCCCAAAGCTAGGATGCGTCGGGAGAAAGCCAAGAAAAGTTTAGAAAAAGTTTCTGCTGTAAAGGGGGGCTCAAAGGTAACTGCAAAGCCATTCGCATAGGGAGATTGAAAAAGGTGTACATGAGGGCTCTCGTTGATCCCAGTTCGCTTGAGATGATAGCTTCTATACACCTTATCAAAAAGGCCAGCTGCTTCTTCGGTTTCTATCCACCGATCGATCTCTTCCAAGTAAGCCTCCTTGACCGCATAGTTTTCCTTATGCTTGACAGGTGATTTGGCTGGATTTTTAAAGATTTTGCCAAAAAGATCGTCGAAGAAATTATTCATTGATGGGTAGTTTAAGATTCCCTTGGGATGTCACTTGAAGTTGGCCTTCATCTGTAAGTCTTCGTACCAATTGGGCAAGAATCTCAGACTTTTTGCTGCTGAGGTGACTTTGCAATAGACTCTCTTTTAACTCTCCATGCTGCCTCAAAGTTTCGAACAGCCAGGCTTTCAGGTTTCTTTCTTCCTGCTCGGGGTCCTTGGAAAGTTGGATACACCAGTCACAAATTCCACAATTTCTATCGCTTTCTTCTCCGAAATACTCCTGTATAAATTGTGTCCGACAAAGAAGATTTTGATGAGCATACATGACCATGCTTTTGGCCTTTTCCAGTGTCAACTCTCTTCGGAGGTCTATTCGTTTTACATTCAAAGGCAATTTTCCTGCATCGTATCGCCCTGTCAAAAAGGTGATTTGTGGCTTGTCCTTGCGCTTTTCATAGTCAATGACATCCATTTGAGCCATCTTTTCCAGCGACTTGATGACTTGGCTTTCAGATGTTTCCAACACCTTGGAGAGCTTCGATTCCTGGATTTTGATGTACTCTGAAAACAGATTTCCCCCATAGGTTCGAAGCAATATTTTGATCAATGGGTCTAGCTTTGCCTGGGAAATCTGAAACTCATACAGTTGCTGGGGATTGACCAGAAAATGAATTTTTGAAGGGCTAAAAAAGCTTTCATTCATTCCAATAAAACCTTCCTCTTCGAGAACTTTCAAGGCATAAAAAGTTTCCAACACACCAAGGTTATAAGTTTTTGCAAACTCCCCCCACTCAAAATCGAAGCTGCTGAGCATATTACTTCCCACCGCTATCTGAAAATAATTTGCCAGGGACTGGTAAACCCGCTTGACAAATTCAATGGGAGGGTAGACCAGAGCCGCCCGCTCCATCAATTTTTCAAGATTCTCCTCGCTACAAAGCAAAACCGCATAGGCCGGCTTGCCATCTCTTCCTGCTCTTCCAGCCTCCTGATAGTAGCTTTCGATATTTTCAGGCACATCCGAATGCAAAACGATCCGCACATCCGGCTTGTCAATCCCCATCCCAAAGGCATTGGTAGCCACCATCACTCGAACATTCCCCTTCATCCATTCTTGCTGACGTTTAGCGCGGTCTGCCATGGACATTCCGGCATGGTAGTACGTTGCTGAGATTCCCAATTGGCCCAAAGCCTTGGCGATATCCTGAGTAGCCTGTCGGTTCCGAACATACCAAATCGCTGAACCAGGAATACGGCTTAGGATTTCCTTCGCTTTGACGAGCTTGTTTTCAACCATGCGAACATGGTATCCTAGATTTTCACGGGCAAAACTCTGTCGGAAAATCACCGGGTTTTTCATTTCCAGCTTTTCCTGGATATCGTCTACGACTTGGGGAGTAGCAGATGCAGTCAATGCCAAAATCGGCACATTCGGATGAAAGGGCTTAATCTCAGCAATCTCCAAATATGGCGGCCGAAAATCATAGCCCCACTGTGAAATACAATGCGCCTCATCGACGGCTATCAGATTGACGGGCATTTGCTTGAATCGTTCCAAAAAAAGCTCCGATTTGAGACGCTCGGGAGACACATAGAGGAATTTATAATTCCCGTGTACACAATTATCTAATACCCGGTCTATTTCCCGATAGCTCATTCCTGAGTAGATGGCTTGAGCCAAAATCCCCTTACTTTTGAGTTGATCGACTTGGTCCTTCATCAAAGCAATCAAAGGGCTAATGACCAGACAAATCCCTTCCTGTACAAGAGCCGGAATTTGGTAGCAGAGAGACTTCCCTCCGCCAGTAGGCATGAGTGCAAAAGTATCTTTCCCATCCAAAACAGACAGGATCACTTGCTTTTGGATCGGACGAAAATCATCGTGCCCAAAAACCTGCTTTAAGATATCTTTCGCCCGCTTTTCCAATTACCAGTTGGGGGTTTCCTTATTCAAAAAAGCAGCAATTCCGTCCTTACAGTCCTGATGCGAGCGGGACTCTGCATTCATTTTTGCGGCGAGTAATAATTTTTGATCACGCTCCTCCCGATGAATATTTCGCAGCAAAAGTTTGGTTGCACGCATGGAATTGGCAGAATTTTTTTCCACAAGTTTTTCCGCAAATTCGGAAACCCTTGCCTTCAATTGATCTGACTCAACGAGCTCGGTGATAATTCCAAGATTGGCTGCCTTTTGTGCAGAAATCAAATCACCGGAAAGGAGTAATTCCTGAGTTTTGGCGGCGCCAATCTGCTCCTGAAGGAATACAGAGACCAAGGCAGGAATAAAGCCGATTCGAACTTCCGTGTAGCCAAAAAGTGCCTCATGCACTGCGAAAGCAAAATCACAAACTGTCACCAAACCACAGCCACCTGCCAAAGCATGCCCTTGCACAGCCGCTATAATTGGCTTGGGGAAATTATAAATCCGGTCAAACAGGCTCATCAGCCGCTTACTGTCCTCCAAGTTTTCTTCGGGAGTAAATTCCTGCATCTTTTGAATATAAGCGAGGTCAGCCCCGGCACAAAATGCTTTTCCAGCAGCTGCCAAAATCACCACCTTCACATCCTCCTCATTCTCCACCCGATCCAAAATTTCCAAAAGTCCACTGACCAATTCGGGGCTCATGGCATTTCGCTTTTCGGGACGATTAAGGGTGATTTTCCCGATCCTATTAGATTTTTCAAAAAGGACAATATCGTTCATTATTCTTTGGGTTTACTTGGACAAGTTAGGACAGTGTTGGGCTTTTTCAAAAAGTCAATCGAAGAGCACTGAAAGGAATCTCTAAGCTTTTGGAATCTGAATATTTAATCCATCCTTGAGAATCCCACATTTGAATATTCTGAGGAGATTTTTGACCCAAAACCATTCGCTTTTCACTTATTGTCAAATCCAATTCGGAGAAATATAAATCACCCTTTTGGGTTGAGAAAACCTGAAGTTCCTGTGGCTCATTTCCCCAATTACTTTTGACACGATTTGGAAGGATCACATAATCTGCATCTTCCGAAGAAATACTCTGATTCCAGGATTTCAATTCTACTCCTGTCCAATAATCAATGGCCCAACCTTCCTCTGCCCGATAGATGACCACTTCTGGCTTTTGATTGGAAATCAACTGAAGCATGCCACTCATAGCCCAAACAAACAATAAAGCTACTGACCAAAAAGCAAGCTGTTTCTTTGGAACATATTCCCATGCCGCCCAAATAAGCAGCAATGACCAAACCAAAAGCATGGTAACTGGCTGAATAGTGAGTTCGTTTAAGCGAAAAGGCAAGAGCCGAAAGGCCTCCAAAATCCAAAGTTCCACCTGAATTAAACTCCCGACTACCCACCCCAAAGCTTTTCCCAGAAAAGGCATCCAACCGATTAACAACATGGGAATCCCAACTTGCATGATTAAGAATGTGATAGGAATAACCAACAGGTTGGCTGGCAGAAACCAAACCGGAAAACTATGGAAATACCAGACTGAAAGTGGAAAAGTAGCGAGCTGTGCAGCAATTGAAACCGCTCCAAGCTGCCATAGGTATTCTAAAATTCGACTTTTCGGATACCATACCCTTACGATGAGTGGTTGAAGCAAGACGATTCCTGCTACTGCCAAATAGGAAAGCTGGAATCCAACTTCTGTGATCACTCCAGGGTTAAGGGCAATCATTAAAATCGCGGAGAAGGCCAAAATATTGAATATGGGTGGCTTGCGATCCCGAAGCTGACCGAGGACAATCAAGGTAAACATGACAGATGCCCGCACTACGGAGGGAGAAAGACCTGTGATAGTCGCGTAGGTCCAAATGACTAAAACCAGGACTAAAAGGCAGCTTTTTCGAGCTATTCCGGATAGTTTAAGTGGTTTGATCAAGAACAATAAAACCGCTACCAGAATCCCAACATGAAGTCCAGAGACTGCCAAAATATGCATAACACCAGCCTCAGAATAAGCCTGCCGGGTAGATCGATCCAATTGATTCTTTTGACCTAGAAGTAGAGCTCTAGCAATGGGCAAGGAAGACTTCTGAGGAATGTGTTTCTCTAGGAGATCACTGAGACTTTCCCTTAAATCATCAGCAAAGAAGTAGAATGATCGATTACTTCCGGCAGAAATAATCTTCGATTTTCCCTCCGGGATAAATTGTCTGGCAGTGATACCTTTTCGAGAAAGAAAGCCTTTGTAGTCAAATTCATTCGGATTTCTAGGGGCTTCAATCTTCTCCGGCTTATCAGACACGAGTACCCATTGGCCGGGGATAAACTCGTGTGCTGATTGATGATAAATGATGACTTGCTGATTGGCTTTAGTCCATTTGGAAGAATCAAAATAATACTTGGCTAAAAGTAGATTTTCCTTGGAGTTGGGCTTTTGCAGATCATAAGCTTGTACTTGGGCAAGGTATGGACCATCCAGTACAGTTTCCTTTTGCACTTCCTGATGAAAAGAAGGGAACAACCAACCCAATACTATCAACTGTGAATAGGCTAACCAGGTCAATATGGAAAGATCCGCCTTTAAACGGGCTGCCAAAAAGTAAATCAACCACAGTAGCGCTATCGAAATCAAAAAAAACAACTTGGAAACCTCCAAAGGAAATAGAAGACTCAAGCAGATTCCTGCCAAGAAAAAAAGAAGGTATCTCAAAAAAGGGTAATCGGAAAACCTCATCTTCAAAAAGCTTTCCTACAATTTACGGTAAAAAAAAGCCATCCCAAAAACTTAGGATGGCTTCATAAGAAATTTTTAGATCTTAAAATCGATAGCCAAGGCTAAACCCACCGTTGAGCTCTATTCTTGTAAAACGATCTGCAACCTCATTGCTAAATCCTCTAGCGATACTGACATAGGGTCCAAATGCAAAGCTTTCTGAAAGCTCCCACTTAAATCCAGCACCGACTCCAATCATAAAGGCATTCATATTGGTGGTTGCGATACCGCCATCTACAGGCTCTTCAAATTCACCAAACCGAATCTTGGCTAGTGGGTAAAGAAAGAACCTACCGTTTGGGTTGGTTCCAAAGTAAAAGTTCATCGCTGCTTGAACTGCATTGGTTTTGTAATTCTTTCCGTTTGCTTGAGAATTATACCCAAATCTATCATTAATATGCAATTGCAGATCGAGTGAAGTATCCTCTGAAAGAAACTTCTCGTATCCAATTTCAATCGATCCAAGCGCAATCAGATTTGCGAAATTTAGCTTGATTTCATTCGTTCGGTCTCCGCTAAAGGTATTGCCACTGCTACTGGAAACGACCGTTTGACTGTAAGCATTAAACCCCAAAAGGAGGGTTAAAAGAAGAGTAGTTAAATTTTTCATATCTAGATTCTAAACAATAAATGGTAAAAACAAAATTACTATTTTTTTAGCCCAACTCCATTTTGTAATGGAAAATATTACATTCCTCGAATTGATCACCGACTTTTTGGAAACCAAACTTGGCGTAGAGAGGAACAGCTTCCAATTGAGCATGTAGGTAGCGCTTTTTGCCTGCAGCTTCCGGATGAACCATAATATCTCTTAGAACGGCTGAGACTAATGCTTGCCCTACACCTTTTCCTCTGGCATCTTTTCGAACAGCAAATCGCTCCAATTTGATGCCATAGGGAGTAAACCTCCATCTAGCAGTTCCTACAGGCTTCCCTCCTAATGACGCGAGAAAATGGGTAGATGTTTCTTCAAATTCATCGTATTCATCAGCAGCGTCCACTTTCTGCTCCACTACAAATACTTCTTCCCGAATCTTGAAAATGATATCCCTTCCGGCTTTACCGGTCACTTTTTCTACTAGCAGGCTCATTTTTTGAAATCTCTTTTTCTGTTTGATGCTTTTCGTAGGCCTCTATAATGGCTTTGACTAGTTTGTGTCTGATGACGTCTTTCCCACTCAGGTTGACGATCCCGATTCCTTTCACTCCCTGAAGGATCCGAAGAGCCTCTCTAAGTCCGGACTTCTGCCTAATCGGCAAATCCACCTGAGTCTGATCCCCCGTGATAATCACCTTGGAATTAGGTCCCATTCGAGTCAAAAACATTTTAATCTGCTCAGAAGTGGTATTCTGCGCCTCATCCAAAAGCACGAAGGCATCGTGAAGTGTTCTACCTCTCATGTAGGCAAGCGGAGCGATTTCGATCACGCGGGTCTCTTGATAATACTTAAGCTTCTCCGGCGGAACCATGTCCTGCAGTGCATCATAAATGGGTCGCAGATAAGGGTCGAGTTTTTCTTGCAAGTCCCCAGGTAAGAAACCAAGATTCTCACCAGCTTCTACTGCGGGGCGAGTAATGATAATTCGCTTAACCTCACGATTTTTCAATGCCCGAACAGCCAGGGCGACAGCAATGTATGTTTTCCCTGTACCTGCCGGTCCCAAAGCAAAGACCAAATCATTTTTGAAAGAGGCCTCCACAAGTTTGCGCTGATTGGGGGATTTGGGCTTGATGACCAATCCTTTATTCCCAAATACAATGACCTGATCTCTACTCGTCTGCTCAAAAGGGATCCCTTCCATATCAAGATAGTCTTTGACCTTGTCCGGACTGAGATGACCGAAGCGCTCGACATGCTCCAAAAGAAGGTTGATCAGATTATTAATGCGCAGAATTTCAGGTGCACCGCCCTGAATTCGGATTTCGTTGCCCCGAGAGATGATTTTGCTTTGAGGAAATGCCTGCGCCACCTGACGGATGTTTTCATTTGCTTGCCCTAAAAATTCTGCAAGGGGCACATTTTCCAGCGTGATTACTTTTTCTACCAAATTTTTTAATCAGTTAAATATTCTTGAAGGGGCTGAGATATTATTCTATTTTTGTCTCAAAGCCCTCTCAACAAAAGTACATAATTTTAATTGACTTGCTTCTATGGCCTTGGTGACATTCATCTCAGATTTTGGAGATCAGGATCATTACGTACCTGCGGTGAAAGCCAAAATGTTGGCGATCAATCCGCAATTGAATATCATTGACTTATCTCATCATATCAAGTCATTTGATCTGGAGCAAGCTGCTTTCATTTTAAAGGCATCTTTTAGAGATTTTCCAAAAGGAACAGTACACTTGGTAGCGGTCAATACTACCGGCGAAATGACTCAGGGATACATTGGTGCAAAACTGGAAGAGCATATTTTTATCGCTCCAAACAACGGTATTCTAAGCCTTCTGGCTGATAAAGAACCCGGCATTCTGGTCAAATTTGCAGATATCCACGTGCAGGAAAGTAGCTTCCCTGCAAAAGACATCTTAGCTCCGATCGCTGCCAAAGTAGCGTCGGGAGCTGCCATTCATGATTTTGGTGGGCCTTTGGATCAATTCAAAAAAGCCATGCCCCGAAATCCCAAAGCCACCCGAGAATTTATCACAGGGCATGTCATCCGAGTGGATCGCTATGGAAATGCTATCACAAATATCAGTAAAGAACTATTCGACAAATTGAACCCGGGTAATTTCACCATTGAAATCGGTAGAGAAAGGCTTGATCGCCTTCATAATGGATTTGGACAGGTGGATCTAGGTGATTGTTTCGCTTATTTCAATAGCCTAGGACTGCTGGAAATTGCCATTAATCATGGAGATGCTGGTTCCCTTCTTGGCTTGCGCTTTGAGTCTGTGGTTACTATTTATTTCAATCCCTAACTCATGCTAATCCGAATTGTAAGAATGACCTTTCAGGAAGAAAAGGTTACTGCTTTTTTAGAAAACTTCGAATCCAATAAGAAAAAGATTCGCTCATTTCCCGGTTGTCGGCATCTTGAACTTTGGCAAGATGAAAATCAGAAAAATATTTTCATGACCTACAGTCATTGGGATAGTGAGAAGAGTCTGAATGAATACCGTGATTCTGAGCTTTTTAAATCAGTTTGGAGCTATACGAAGACCCTTTTTTCGGATAGACCTCAGGCCTTCAGCACAAAAAAGTTGGATGAAGTAGAAATCTAGGGTTGGAGAAAAATAAAATTGTATTCATATTTGCATCCCGTTTGGAAAGCAACGGGGAATTTTGAAATGCCCAGGTGGCGGAATTGGTAGACGCGTTGGTCTCAAACACCAATGCCTTCGGGCGTGCCGGTTCGACTCCGGCCCTGGGTACACTCTAAAGCTCCTTCTGAAAAGAAGGGGCTTTTTTTGTTTTTAGGAGCGCGGGAGGAGAAGTCTATCCCGATGCTGCGTAGCGGATATAAGGAACTCCGGCCCTACCTTCGGTAGGCAGGCCTGGGTACAAAGTCTGACAGAAATTTGAGCCTTTTTTCTTATGATTTCCGTTATTCGAAAACTTTCAGATTACATACTTTTAAGCCAAAAACCATGCAATTTGAAAGTTGAACTTTCAAATTGCATGGTTTTTCAAGCTTTCGATGAGAACTAGCCTTCTTCTTCTACCCCACAAAATAAGCCTCCAATTCTCGCATCATCTCTGACTTTTCGCTGAGATCACGAATGATTTTCCCTTTTTCCAAAAGCACGATGCGATCGCAGATTTCGGTCACATGATTCAGGTCATGGGAAGAAATTAAAAAGGTACGCTTAAACTCATCCTTTTCCTTAGAAATCAGTTTTTTCAGCCGAATCTGTGAACTTGGATCGAGATTTTCGAAGGGCTCATCCAAAAACACGACCTCCGGATTTCCCAATAAAGCAGCTGCAATCCCAACCTTTTTCAAATTCCCTTTTGACAGGTCACGGATGTATTTCTTTTTGCCTCTGACTTCATCATTGAACAGCTCCGCAAACTTCTCCAGATGAACCTCCAAATCGGCTTCAGAGAGTCCATGAATCTTTCGAAGCGTCTCAAAATACTCATCCGGAGTCAGGTAGGAAAGCAACATATGTTCATCTAAATAGGCTCCTGTGAATTTTTTCCACTCCTCGCCTTGATTGACCACATGCCCTTCGAGTGAGACCTCTCCGGATGTAGGCCGCACCAAGTCCAGCATGATTCGAAAAAGGGTAGTCTTACCAGCCCCATTATTTCCTACAAGCCCAAAGCACTCTCCTTTCGGAATTTCTAAGGCTTCCACGTCGAGGACCACTGCCTCCTTGTATTGTTTCTTGAGGTTCTTTACAGAGATCATAGTTCTTGTCTAAATGAAGATGAGATTTCGTATTTATTTTGATAGACGCGTCGGATATTCAGCGCACTTAATTTTTTGTAAAAGAGAATACCAAACAAGCCAAAAATTGCCAATGCCGCCAATGCCGCGAAGTCATTAATCAGCAAAGCAAATGGAAGGTATATCACATAAGGAAGGATCATCATGGGAATCACCATCAGCCACTGGGCGGCACCAACTCCTTCGTAATTGAACATGGCTCCTTTATTCAAATCCATCGGCTTCGGCTTCCAAAGCGCCAGATAAATAATGACATGAATCAGGACACCGATATTGAATAAAAAAGTAGCGATGTGAACCAGCAAAATCTGCCAACCAAAATAGACATAAGGGACTGAAGCAAGAAAGCAAATCACTGAAATAGAGATAAAAAGTAGGTATTTGCCACGAACCAATTGCTCAACACCATCCTTTCGGTTCAGGTAAAAATCGAAACTTCCAGAATTCCAACTTAAGAAGAGTTGACCATACTGAATCATAAATATCCCGGTGATAAAAACCCCAACAAACACGAATATGAAACTTATTCCCCCATCCTCTGAGGCATACGCCGGATTGGTGTAGAAAATCAATCCATACAAGAGGAAAAAAGCAGAAAGCATCAAGTAGGTTCTACTCTTCTTGTGGCGGACGATCAACTTCCATTCTACATTAGCGAGCTCTCCTGCCAAACCAAATCGCGAAAGAAAACCAATCGATTGCCCTCGTACTTGAGAGTCATTGTCAGAAGAAAGGTCTTCGAGATAGGCATTATCCACATGATAGCGAAAGCATAGCCAATAACTCCCAACAAAAACCAAAGACAGAACTGCCAGTGGTAAAATTGAATTCACGGCCAGGTCGAATATTGGCTGAGTCAATTCACCCAAATTATACCAGCCCAAATAGGTAGAACCTCCACCTAGGACCAAAACCGCCATCACAATGATCAATCCAAGGGTAGAGTCCTCAAAGCGCTGCTTGAACCAGAGCATAAACCAATGCAAAATCCAGCTTGTGAGCACCAAAGAACCTATCCATCCCAAGGCACCCATGCTACCAAATTCGGGAGCAATGCTTTGAATGCTAAATGGCAAAAAGATAAGTAGTGCAATAATATTCAGCGGAGAAATAAAAGAGCGGATCAGCAACAAATGCATAATCTTCCGCTTACCGACAGGAAGGTGCAAGAGACTTTCCAAATCTACCACCGGCAAATTTTGAATAAAGTACCGGTAAAGAAACTCGGTCAAAAAGAAAAAGATCAGAAAGCTATTCAGAAAAGCGATAGGGTCCTGACCTTCGGCAAAATTCTCAATGATCCTTCCCAAGAAAAGACCTGCAAGCAGCAGATAGCTAAGCAGGAGCAGAATAATAAACCCCAAGAAAATATTGGTCATGAGGCTCTTGGCAAAAGCTGTGGACCTGACAGATTTCAGGTATTGCAGCCGAATTAATTCAAAAAACATAGGCAGTCAAATAAAGGGCTTTTGTTTATTTTGCTTGAAATTAAGGATTAAGCTTACATTTGATCGAGTTAAATACCAAAAAAATCGGATAAATGCAGGAATTAAACCAAGAGCTAGGATTTTTTGATGCTGTGGAAGCACGGAGGTCGGTGCGGATTTTTGATCAAGAAAGCTCATTTGACCATGACAAAGTCCAAAAGTGTCTGGAAGCTGCTAGCCTTTCCCCCAATAGCTCCAACCTACAGTTATACCAGTTTATTCGAGTACCGGAATCCTCTCCACTTAAGGATCCGCTAGCCCAACTTTGCATGCGTCAAAAAGCAGCCACCACCGCACGTGAATTGGTTGTGGTAATTACGCGTAGGGATGTGTGGAAGTCTCGAGCCAAAGCAAACTATGACTTCATTCTCAACTCCAATCAAAATCAATCAGAGAAAAAGGTCAAGCAGGCGGGAAATTATTATAAAAACCTTATCCCTAAACTTTTTGGAAAGTACCCTGGCTGGTCACTGATCAAAAAGCTGATCGCTTGGTGGGTGGGAATGCGCAGACCCATGGTTCGGGAAGTCGGAGAAACCGAGGTACGGATTTCCGTTCACAAAAGCGCCGCTTTGGCGGCCATGACCTTTATGCTTGGAATGAAGGCTGTGGGCTATGACACTTGTCCCATGGAGGGTTTTGATTCCAAGCGGGTCAAAAAGTTGCTAGACCTACCAACCGGCTCCGAAATCTGCATGATTATCGGATGTGGCCAAGGACTCCCAGAGGGGATTTATGGACCTAGATTTCGCGTGCCAAGCTCAGAGCTTATAGTCGTGAAATAAAACTAAAGCACAATATATGTGTCAGTCCGAGCGGAGTCGAGGACCTTTTGACTCCACTCGAACTGACAAAGTTTAGCCTCGATTAAGGGTTCAACTTTCCTAAAATATCCTTTGCCTGATGCCACTGAAGTCTTGGCCCGAATTGGCTGACGATCTGAGAACTCGCCATCGATGCCAGCTTTCCACTTGATGCATAGCTGTGGCCGTTCGTGATTCCATACAAAAAGGCGCCTGCAAACATATCTCCTGCTCCGTTGCTATCAATCGCAGTGGTTTTATAAGGCTCAATATCAATAAAGGTATCGCCATCGAAAATCATCGCTCCATTTTTACCCTGTGTAATCACAAAGTGCTTCGCAGCTTTCTTCATCTCTTCACGGGCTTCCAATAGACTGTCCTTGCCAGTGTAAAGCATGGCTTCTTCCTCATTCGCAAAAAGTAAATCCACACTTGGGCCGATTACATCGTCAAAGTTTTCCTTAAAATATTTGACCATTGCAGGATCAGAGAAGGTCAAGGCAACTTTGGTTCCAGCTTCCTCTGCAACTTTTTTGGCATGTAGCATGGCTTCTTTACCATTCGGAGAAGTCACTAGATATCCCTCTATGAAAAGATACTTGGAGTCTTTAATCGCCGAGTCATGAATATCCTTGACAGAAAAGTTCTGGGTGATTCCCAAGAAGGTATTCATCGTACGCTCGGAGTCTTCGGTTACCATCACCAGACATTTTCCAGTAACCCCATTTTCCAATCGCTCTGGCACCAAAGCAACATCCACTCCCGAGTCAATCAAGTCTTTCAGATAGAAATGTCCCAATTCATCATCCGCAACTCGAAAGCAGTAAAAAGACTTCCCCCCAAATTGACTTACTGCCACGATGGTGTTGGCTGCTGATCCGCCAGCCTGCTTCTTAGCTTCGGCAGTATTGATTACTCCCATCAGTGAGTTTTGTCGCTCTTCATCTACTAGCGTCATTAAGCCTTTTTCTACTCCATTGTCCGCAAAAAACTGGTCAGAGACTTTGAACTCGATATCTACCAAGGCATTTCCTATGCCTGTTACGTCGTATTTTTTCATTTTTAAATGGTTGGAAAGTTGTAATGTTATAAGGTTGGGTCGAAGGTTGGATTACTTCATTATTTGAAATTCGATGTTCGAAAATGCATTCCATCGATTTCAAATGGAAAACTAGAATGGGGTTCGAGAAAGCATCGTATTTCGTCAATCGTATTTTAAGTAAAAAAAAGCTTCTACTCTTCTCAGCCTGACATCGGACATCCGACATCTGGCATCGGAAATTTTTTAATCAAATATCGGGTGTCTTTCAAAGGGCTTTTCCCGATCAAACAAATACCGATATGTATGATGTGTTTTGTATATCTCTGCCAACAACTGCTCACAAACGCGCATCATCTTTGGGTTGAAATCCCCAATCCAGTTCATCTCGATGGTTTTGTAAGGAAACTTGGGACTGTTACTCATTTTATCATAGCTGATGATCATGGCACTTTCTACCCCCTTGCTTTGATGCTCGGGCACCACCCCAAATACCAAACCGAGCATTTTATTGGGCGGTGAAAATGTCTTGTACCAAAGAAACTTCAGCTTTCCGATCAAATCCATTTTCCCATTGACATGCTTGAAAATCTGATTGATCTCCGGTATTTGAATGAAGAATCCTACTGGCTCGCCTTTGTAAAACGCGAAGTAAATCAAACGAGGATCAATGATGGGTTTCATTTTCCCAAACATCAACTTAGCTTCCTTTAGCGCAATGGACTTCCCCATGTGACGCGCCCAAGCTTTATTGTAAACCGTCATAAAATATTCCGGCGCCTTCTCCTGAAGCTCTTTTCCCTTGATATATCGGAAGGAATAATCAGGATTATCGATCACTGCATTGGCACGCTTGATCATTTTTGCATCAAATCCCACATCTTGAACCGGTCGCATATAGGTGAACTGCTTGAAATACAGTTTGAACCCATAGTCTTCGAAAAACTTCTGATAGTAAGGAAAATTCCAAGGCATATTATAATTCGGCTCGGAAAATCCATCCACGAGTAGTCCCCACCATTTGTCCCGCTCTCCAAAGTTTATTGGCCCATCCATAGCTTCCATCCCTTCGCTTTCCAGCCAATCTTTTGCTATATCAAAAAGCATAAAAGCCGCCTCCTGATTATCGATGCACTCAAAGAAACCTACTCCGCCAGTCGGTTGCTTTTCTTTCATCTTTGGATTGATAAAGGCCGCAATTCGGCCGATGGTCTGCCCTTTTTCGTCCTGAAGCAGCCAACGCTTCGCTTTGGCGCCATTTCGAAAAAGCTTATTCGTCTCAGAATGAAAAAGTCCTTCGATATCTTTATCAAGGGGACGGATCCAGTTTTTCTCGTTTTTGTAAAGCCTAACAGCCATCTCGATAAACTCTCTCTGATGGGCAGGTGTGGTGACTTCTACTAGCTTCATTCGGGTGATTTTAGATCGGCTAAATTAGGGAAAGGCAGTCAAAGGGCAAAAAGTAAGTGAAGGGACGAAAAAGTGTAATCTAGGATAATTCCACACTCTTCAGTCTATGACTTTTTCCCAAAAAGAGTAGAGATGATTTTAATTTGTAAATGAATTTTATGAAATGCCACAAAGGATTTGAATAAAGAACTTCTACCCGCTTTTATTTTTAAACAGCATTTCCAGTTATAAGAAACCATTCATTCCATAAACTAGCCTTTTAGAAAAAAAAAAAAACGCCGCCCATAAAGAAAAGGTGGTGTTTCGAATAACCAAGATTTAGTTTGGACTAACTTTAACAAAATAATTAAATTCTATGAAAAAATTAATTTTTACTGGTGCTATTGCACTATTTTCGATTTTATTGCTCTCGGTGAGCCCTACAGAAAATGTAATTGCGCAAAGAAGTGTGGAGACTGGTCATTGGGTTCCGTATTATGGAGGAAACCCCACACCTATAAAAGAGATTTGTGCTGGTTCGGGAAGTCAATGCATTTTAGAGGATACACGACCTCCGCAAGAGCAATAATCATTTGTTTAAATTAACCTGTCTTTGAAGTCAAATGTGTTTTGTTCAGCAAACCTTAATTTCGGGGGAGAATTATAACTTCATTAATTCAAATAGGAGGTTGAAATGACCCTTTATATGAAATTAAGTTTAATAGCATTAGAATAAAACCCTTCAAAGACAGCTTTTTTTCGTTTTGTGTATGAATTATTCAAATTTAATTAAACTCAGCTTGTTCACCTTTGTTTTGTTCGGTTGCAAAGATGCGAATGAACAATCGATCCAATCTTCTAGCATTAATCAATTATCGATCAACTACTCTGAAATTGAGATTGACGTGCCTGAAGTTGTACCTTCAAATTATTTAAAACATCAGGTTCTAGGAGACAGCCTTTTTATTGGTTTGAATGCATTTAAGCTTCCTTATAACCTAGTGGTTTTTAATATCAAAAAACAAGAATTCGTTAAAAGGATTTCCATTGATCCAAATTTTTTCAAAAATGAGATTGAATCCTTCTATGCGGTTTCGCTGGATAGTATTTTTTTTAATTCATTCAGCGGTAAATCTATTTACTTAATAAATAGTGATGGTCAGAAAATCAAAGAATGGGACGTTGAAAAGATGGAAGGCCCACGGTATCCTGGTGAGAATGGGTTTTTCTTCAGTTTTAGTATTTATCCAAACATTTTTTATGATAAAACAAAGAAAAAACTTCTATTAACTATTTCTGATAACAGGTTTCATGAGGAACCCGGTTTTTCACAGCTACCAAAACTTCTAGTCTTAGATTTAGAATCTGATGAAATTGAGGGGTTTTGGATTCCACCTTTCGGACGAATGAAATCACGTGGAGAACAATTTTTTCCAGATGATCTATATGGTATTCAAATGGCCATAGTAGGTGACTTTCTATATATTTCTACTGCATATGATGATCTGGTGCTCAAATGCAGTCTAAATGACGGAAAAATCCTAAACTCTGGTGTTCCTATTGAAATGAATGAACTTTTTTCTCCACTCACCAAAGAGGAAAAAGCTGACAATTCAAAATTGTGGGATTACAGAGTTAAAATGCCATTTTTTGAAGATTTGAGCTTTCACGAATCATTAGGGATTTTTAGTAGAATTTTTCATCATGAAGTTACTAATCCTTCGGATATGCAAACTAGAAAATCTACAATTGTAACCTTTGACCAAAATCTGAATCTTTTAGAAACTTTTGATTTTCAAGGTGATGACCAAATAGGCATTTGGAAAAACACAAAACTAACTGATGGTATTTTAATGGGAGTTCCTGAAGAAAAACAAATATCTGAAGACCTACTTAATCATTACAGGTACTTAAGATTTGTTTTAGATTGAAGCTTTTTCAAAATAAACCGATTCTTGGTTCGTATTTTGAAATAAATAAGTCTTCAACTAGGAGGATACTTTGCGTGGAAAAGTCCTTCGATATCTTTATCAAGAGGACGGATCCAGTTTTTCTCGTTTTTGTAAAGCCTAACAGCCATCTCGATAAACTCTCTCTGATGGGCAGGTGTGGTGACTTCTACTAGCTTCATTCGGGTGATTTTAGATCGGCTAAATTAGTGGATCAAGGGCAAAGGGCAAAAAGTATTTGGGAGGCGAAGTTTATGTTGCCTCTGAGTAGAAGCATTTGGAAAATCAGGAATTACCTTATCTAAAAATACCAAACTGGGACCAGTAGACCTGACTATTCATCCTTGAAGTTTGATCCATAATACTTGAATTAAAGGAGTTCCCGATACTATTTTGAGGAAGCGATCGTCCTACTCTGCTGTTTAAAACCCCAAAGTCCTTTTCTTCCAAAAAATCTCCCTCAATGGTATAAAAAGTCCATAACCCCACTTTTTCGGTTCGGATATATTTACCGGAGCTCATGATTTGATTTGTTCCGGGGTAATAATGGTACCAGACACCATTCCTAAAGCCAGATTGAATTCTACCTTCAGCAACTTTATTTCCCGATTCATCAAAAAATACTCGCTTGCCTTTCCCATTTTTTACCTTATTCCCTGGAAGAACTTGGTCTCCAATTTGAAAATCACTGAGTGTCATGAGCTTACCTCCCTGATAATACTCCTTTTGGACCACCTCCCCATCAGAATTTAATACCAACCACTCTCCTTCCTTTTCTCCAGCCAAAATAGATCCTCTCCGCACATACTGAGGTACTAAATCTAAGCTCTCAGTCAGGCTCCCATTTGCTAATCCGTTCTCAAACTGGCCTTCAAATACTAGGTTTCCATTTTCATCATAGCTCTTCCAAAGCCCATGCTGTTTTCCTGCTAGAAACTCTCCCAGAATCTTGATAGAATGGTCAGGATAATACTGAATAAACTCTCCATCAAGAGCTCCTGATCGGTATGACCCTTTTTCCAAGAAGGATCCATCTGGATTGAAGTATGCATAATCTCCATTGAGTTCACCCTCTTGATTCATAAAAAACCACTTGATTTTCCCATCGGGGTAATAGCTCTCCACCAAACCGTCTAAAGAACCAAGTTTATATGAATAGGTCTTACTGAGTTGGCCATCAGGAAAAAACTCCTTCCAATCCCCAGTTTTTTCACCATTCTCGAAATAACCCAAAGTTGATATATCGCCATTTTCGAAATACACAATATGCTCACCATGCATTTTTCCATCCTGATAATTACTCAAAGTTTTGATATGTCCATCTTCAAAAAACTCCTTAAACGGACCGTTGGGTTCATCATTATGAAAGGAAACGCTGTATTTGGGTTTAGAGTCAAATTCCGTCAATAGGATGTTCTTGTTGGCGGACTGTAAGCTTGGTTTTGCATCAGGCTCTGGATTCACTTTTTCATAAACCTTCCACTCACCTTCTTTTCCTTCGGGACCTACCAATCCTGAACCTAGATAATTGGTAGTTCCAAAATAATAATAACCCGTACCAAGGTCCTGAATGGGCGATAGGATGCTGAAAATCAGAAAAGTCAGAATTATCATGATAGGATTAAACTGTTATTTTGGAAAAAAGGTTGGAGAAAGAAATCGACAAACTAGGGTGGTTATCATTATCTAGTTAATGGACTGCTTTCCCTCCGATTGATATCGGAGCTGGAGACTTTCCTGTGCAGTGTACCACACTTTTATACCTATTTCAATTTCCCCAAAACTGCCTCCCGATACCGTAAACCAATCGGAATCATTTCGCTCCCAATTTTCACCTGGTTTCCTTCTATAAATTCCACTTTGGAAATATTGATAATAAATGACTTATGCGTCCGGACGAAAAGCTCTGAAGGAAGCTCTGCCTCCAGCCTTTTCATGGTCGATGTGATAATCAGTACCTGACTCAGCAAGTGAACCTTCGCATAATCTCCAAATGCTTCTAAATATAAGATATCATCAAAAGCGGCTCGATAAAGCTTCTTATCTACCTTTAGCATGATGTGCTCCGGCATTTCTTCAGATGAAGTTTTGAGCCGATTCTTCACCTTTTGGATTGCCTGCAAAAAGCGATCAAAAGCGATGGGCTTCATCAGGTAATCGACCGCATCCAATTCAAAACCCTCCAAGGCAAATTCAGGATACGCCGTAGTGAATATCACCAAGGGCTTTTCGCGAAGCGATTTATAAAAATTGACACCTGAAAGCTTGGGCATATTGATATCCAAAAGCAATAGATCCACCGACTGCTTCTCAAGCCCCGAAATAGCCTCCAAGGCATCCTTGTATTCAGCAGTCAGAATCAGGTCCGGATGATCCTCGATAAATTGTCTTAAAATATCTCGGCTTAAAGGTTCATCATCGATTATAGCGCACTTGATCATGATAAAATCAATTTAACGAAAAACTCCTGAGCACTCTTTTCCACCTTTAGTTCATGCGTCCCTGGATAAATCAATTCCAGCCTTCTTTGGACATTTTCTAAGCCTATCCCTCCATACCTACCCTTTTCCATATCATCTACCGTTCCCAAATTATTCCTTACCTCAAATATTATTTGAGCGCCTACGCTTAGTTCGATTTGAACAAAACCGGCTTGAGTTTCTCCTTTCATTCCATGCTTGAAGGCATTTTCTACCAAAGGAAAGAAAAGCAAGGGCGCCACTTTGGCAGACGCTAATTCTCCTTTGACTGAAAAATCAACCCGGGAATGATCATCCAATCGTAGCTTTTGCAATTCTATATAATTCTCAAGCATTTCCACCTCTTTGGAGAGTGGTACTTTTTCTTCACTTACTTCATAAAGCATGTAGCGAAGTAGATTAGAAAGCTCCAATACAGTCTCTGCTGTCTGCTCACTTTTCCCCAAAGCCTGAGAGTAAATACTATTCAGGCTATTAAACAGGAAATGTGGATTGATCTGGGTTTTCAGGGAATTTAGCTCGAGGGAAAGATTCTCTTTTTCTACCTCCTGAAGCTTATACCATGATTTGGAAAGCTTGATCAAGGTGGTCAAAACCAGATAGATGATAAATATGAAAATCAAAATCTGCCACTCTGTAAATGAGACCATGTAGTAATCTGAATCCATCAAGGGGAAAAGCACCTCGAAGGTCAGTTCATGTATCCCATAGCTTGCCAAAAGAAGCAAAGGAATACTGGCAAAATAGAGCAGGTACTTTTCCCTTTCAAGGAATCGTGGAATCAAGAGCCTCAAATTCACATAGACCAAAAACACCAAAGGAACGTGAAACAGCAGCGAGTAGAAAAAATCGATAAACTTGAAGAGGCTGGCTATGGAAAAATAGCTACCGATGGCGTAAATGGATAGGACCCAAAAAGCTCCATGCTGAATCCATTTCTTTCCTAAAATTGTTCGAATACCCTTCATGAATCTATCCTTTCGTAAATATCCGCATCCTCAAATACCGTCTCATCTTCCGAATAGCGCTCGAGAAACTTCTGAATCTCTCTGGGCTGGGCCGTGATCAGAACGGTACCATCTACATTTTCATGTCTGAGTCGGATGAGATTGCTTTCAAAAAGACGATTAAGCTTTTCCAAATCGAAGGGAGTTAGCACCAGTTTTTGTCCATTTAGACGAAGCTTCAAAAAGGTATGAACTGGTAAGACATTGGATCCAAATCCATCATCAGAATACTCGGCAAGTGGAAAAATATCCAAGAAATAATCTTTCCCAATTTTCGCCACATGACCGATGTATTCGATCAATTTTCCATTGTCCATCACAGTGACTCGGTAGCTTTCCTCAAAATTAGAATAAGCTGTTCCTTTGATGCTCGTAGAACGCTTGCTCACCTTGGAAACGGCTTCTACTGTATTTCCCAAAGCAGCGAAGGTTTTTCCCAAAGCGTCTACTACTTCTCCCATCTCTGAAAAAGATTTATCTGGATCGGTTACTGTCTTTTTGGCAATCTCTTGATAATACATTCGAATACTATCCTGATTGTAAATCATTTTGCCATTTACTTTTATGCCATCGGCCGCATTATAGCGGATGGTCATATCACCAATAGCGACTGAATCAGTATACTTTCCTTGAGGTCCATCCGTAGATGAGTCTGCAGAACTGACCACCACATCCTCCTCTTCTGACAGGCTAGTAAATTCAATATAATCCCCATCTTCCTCAGGCAACTGCCATCGTCCGACTAACTCGGGGATAAAAACTAGTGTCTCCTCCGTGTAAATTGGGAAAAGGGAATAGACACAGGAATTGAGTAAAAGCAGGAGTCCTCCTACAGCTAAATAAGCTCTGAATCTTTTCATGATAAATCGTTTGAGTTGGTTATGAACTCAAATTGCCACATAGCATGAAGATCCTAAAAAAATATCGATGAACTCAATAAAAACCCAGACAAACGCAAAAATACCTGCCTTTTGGCTGGATAGTAAGATTCAGCGCTATACTGCTTCTTCTCAGATTACCAGCGGATCTGGACATATGTTTACCCCTCATGCTGCTTTTGGAAAAGCACCAAAACTCAATTTTGGTTATCCTGCTTCTCCAGAAGCTGGATTTTTCCACTTAGTTCAATACAATTCGATTCTCACTAATCCTTTTCTTCCAGCATAATCTCTTGCAGAGCTAAACATATATTCTTCTTCCTGCTCCACAATCATTGCTTCTACTGGATTTTGGTGGATATAATGGAGCTTCTGCTCAAAAAAAACTGAAGATTCTACCAAGATCGCATGAAGCCCATCCTTCCAGAATTTATAGTTGGAAATCCTATCTTGAGATTGACCCCGCTTCTTGAAATACTCCAACATCCACTTAGCTCTGGGTTCTATACTTTCTTTCTCTAAACTATTTAAAATTCTCTTTGCAGTAAATTTCTTAAAATCCTGAAAAGTGTCGGAAAGTCTAAATGCTTCCTTGGACCTGCAAATGAGGTGCAAGTGATTAGACATTAAACACCAACTATAGATTTCCAGCCCTTTTCGTTCTACACAAAAATTCAAAGAATCCACTATCTCTAGTTTATATTCCTTGCGTGTAAAGACGTCGACCCAACCTTCAATAGTTAAGGTCAAAAAGTAGACAGCGTTTTGATCTGAAACTTGGAAAGGCTTCATGATTTTTGAAAAAGCTTAACCAAAATAGTAAAAAATTCTGCTCTTGTAAAAGCAGTAAAGTAAAGACTAAATTAATGGTGCTGCTTTCGGAAAAGCAGCACAACATACCCAATTTACAAGCTGCTTGTTATCCTGCTTCTCCAGAAGCAGGATTCTCCCACAAAAGCAATACTTCCTTCATTCGATATTCACCATTCTCCGTTGTCTTATTTCTCCTCAGATTGTGATCGGAGCTGGACTTAATTAACTGCCGCCTGAATGCTGCTTCAGGAGAAGCAGCATAACCTTAATTTTCCACCGTCGCATACAAATCAAACTCCGTGGCTTCCGTCACTTTTGCATTCACGAAATCGCCAACTCTGCAGTAGAACTTGGAAGCATCAATCAAAACCTCATTGTCCACCTCGACCGAGTCAAATTCGGTACGCCCCACAAAGTACCCTCCTTCTTTTTTATCGATTAGGGTCTTGAAGGTCTTTCCAACTTTCTCCTGATTCAGATCATAGGAAATTTGCTCCTGTAATTCCATCAGATGATTTGCTCTTTCTTGCTTTTCTTCCTGAGAAAGCTTGTCCTCCATTCCAAATGCATGGGTATTTTCCTCATGGGAATAGGTAAACACACCCAATCGCTCAAATTTCATTCGCTCCACAAAATCTACCATCTCTTGGAATTCTTTTTCACCTTCTCCGGGATGCCCGGCAATCAAGGTAGTACGGATGGCTATTTCTGGAATCATTTCACGAATTCTGTAGATCAGTTCCTCCTGCTTTTCTCGGGTAGTTCCACGGCGCATCGCTTTCAAAACATCGGTCGAACCGTGCTGCAAAGGAATATCCAAGTAGTTGCAAATATTGGATCGCTCCTTCATCACTTCAATCACATCCATAGGAAAGCCAGTTGGATAGGCATAATGCAGGCGAATCCAGTCGATTCCTTCCACTTCAGAAAGCTGTCTCATCAGCTCAGCCAAGTTTCGTTTTTTATATAAATCCAATCCGTAGTAAGTGGAGTCCTGCGCAATCAGTAGCAGCTCCTTGGTTCCCTGAGCGGCTTTGTGCTGGGCTTCTTTCACCAATTCTTCGATAGGTCTGGACACATGTCCACCTCGCATCAGGGGAATCGCACAGAAAGAGCAAGGACGATCGCAACCCTCCGAGATTTTCATGTAGGCATAATGGGCATTATGAGTCAATAAGCGCTCTCCCACCAACTCATGCTTGTAGTCTGCTTTGAATTTTTTCAAGATCGCAGGCAAATCCCTCGTCCCAAAAAATGCATCCACCTGAGGAATTTCCTTTTCCAAATCATCTTTGTAGCGTTGAGAAAGGCAGCCTGTCACATAGACTTTTTCGACCAAGCCTCGCTCCTTTGCATCCACATATTGGAGGATGGTATCGATGGATTCTTGCTTGGCATTATCGATAAAACCGCAAGTATTGATGATGACGATGTTATTATCATCGGAATTAGACTCATGACTGGCATTGATCCCGTTTCCTTTCAACTGCGTCAAAAGGACTTCGGAATCCACCAGGTTTTTGGAGCAACCCATGGTGATAATATTGACTTTGTCTTTCTTTAATGTTCTCGCTTTCACAGAATTCGCTTCAAATTTGGAGTGCAAAGGTAGGTAAAATTGGGTTGGAAAGTGAAGGATTCTGAAAGTTGTAAAGTTGAAGTCCGAAACTTTACAACTTTCCAACCTTTCAACCCCTTTTCTTACAAATGGAAGGACAGTTAATTATCAACTCAAACATCCAACACCGTACTCCACAAAACCAAACCCAAAGCCGGCGCCGGAGGGATTTTTCCCCAGTATTCTGAAGGCCTGTTTAGTCTATTTTCGATTTCGGACAAATCCCAATGCCCTGAGCCCACATACCAAATGGCCCGCATCATTTTCCGGATTTGATGGTGCAAAAAGCCTGTTCCTACCACCTCTAGGTAGTAAACCGGATCAGCTAGATTTTTGTAAAGAATCTCATCTGCCAGCAAAATCTGACATCTTGAAATTTCCCGCTCGAAATCCGTCTTAGTAGGCGAAGGAGTGCAAAAAGCACTGAAATTATGTTTCCCTACAAATACTTTGGCGGCTTTATTCATTTTACCCAAATCAACCTTTTCGAAAACTAGCTGAAGCCAAGCAGTATGCAAAGCGGGAGTTTCGGTGAAGTCAGTGAAAAAATAGCGATAAACCTTCCTTTTTGAGGCTTTGATCAAATTAAAATCCCGGCGAACGGGCCCCATGAATTGAATCTGTATATCTCCTCCTAGGTTTTCATTGATGGCGGATACGGTTTCCTCAGCAAAGTCATTTTTATCAGAAAGAAAAAGCTGAAAGTACCCCTGCTTGCAACTCACCCCAGAGTCTGTCCGGCTTCCACCCAACAAGGTGAAATCATCATGTCCCAAAACGAATTTCAGCACACGCTCTAATTTCCCCTGAATGGTGGGCTGTCCTTTTTGGATAGCCCAGCCCTTGTAGCGGGCTCCAAAGTAGGAGATAGAAAATAAGTAGGAGAAGGCTTTGGTCTGCATGCCCAAAAGTATGAATTAAGCTTTTGACAAACACCAAAACCTTCCCGAGATTCCTTTAGCCCAAAATATGCTGATTGACCCAGTCGATCTCCTCCTGTCGAATCGTATGAGCCGAATCAGCAAAGGTCATCAGCTTGACTTTTGCACCTTGCTTGGTGAGAAGTGTTTCTGACTCTTGCATCCGCTCAAGTGGCACATGCATGTCTTGCTGACTTCCGGAAATCAAAACCGACGTACCCTCAAAGTCCCCTTGATAATTATCCGTATTAATCTTCTCTCCGATCAGACCTCCTGTAAAAGCCACCACTCCACCAAGCTTTTGGGCATTTCGAGCTGCAAACTCCAAACTCAGGCATGCCCCCTGCGAAAAGCCTATCAGATAAATATCGCTGGCTAGCACCCCTTCTTCGATCAAGGAATCAAAGGCCTCTTTGATCTGCTGAAGTGAATTAGTCAGAGCCGGCTGATTGGACTGGTCAGGTGCCATAAAACTGTAAGGATACCAAGTTCCTCCTGCCGCTTGGGGAGCAATCAAAGCAAAATCATCCAACTTCAAATACGATTTCAAAGAGAGGATGCTTTCTGCAGAAGCTCCTCTGCCATGAATCATGATTGCTGCTTTTTTTCCTTTTTGGGGCTTTTGTCCTTCGTTGATTAGCTTATTCATAGTCTGATAGGTTTACTTCAACTTTTGGAAGTGCTTTTTCAATTCTATCTCGAGATGGTTCCGCCCAATCGGGCAACTTCAGCAATTCACCCAAATGCGCTTCTTCCTCGTCAATTGCGAAGCCAGGCTCGTCGGTAGCCACTTCAAACAACACCCCTCCCGGCTCACGGAAATAGATGCTTCTGAAATAATTTCGATCCTTTACCTCGGTGACACCCAAACCATTTTGCATCAATAAGTGCTGCACTTCCAGTTGGGTGGCTTCATTATCCGTACGGAAGGCAATATGATGAACCGTTCCGGCGCTTTGCATTCCCCGCCTAGCATTGGGGTCCACCAAAATATCTACGATGTCTCCCGGCTTTCCTGCTGTGGCATAGCGAAAGCGATTGCCCTCTTGCCCAACAAAATGATAATTCATCAGCTCTGTCAAAAGCTTCTCAGTTGGCTCCTTGGCTTGTAAGTAAAGGGTTGCCCCAAAAAAACCCTTGATTGAATGCTCAGCAGGGATATGTCCCTGTGGCCATCCTTTTCGATCATCTCGATCACTCGCGATCAACTCCAATCCCATCCCATCATGATCTTCAAATCGGATAAGGGAATCTCCAAACCGAGTCAAATCATCTGAAACCGCAACTCCAAATTTCTTCAGGCGGTCTCTCCAGTAAGTAAGTGAATCTTTCCCAATGGAAAAGGCTGTATAGGTCAACTCACCAGTTCCTTTAGTCCCTCGCCGAGCACCTTTGAAAGGGAAGGTGGTAAAGACTGTACCTGGCCTACCCAACTCATCGCCAAAGTAAAAATGGTAGACATCCGGCGCATCAAAATTGATGGTCTTTTTTACAAGTCTTAATCCTAAGATTCCTGTATAAAAATCAATATTCTGCTGAGGATTACCAGCTATCGCTGTGATATGGTGAATCCCGGAAATTAATGGCTTTGTGGTCATAAGATTGAAATTTTAGATGAATGAGATTTTACAAAAAACCCCAAAGGATAGCCTTCGGGGTTTTAAAACAAAACCTCGGAGGCTTTTATGCTTGCTTTACGAGCTGTACACTTAGCATTAAACGAACCTGATCAGAAACAACTACCGAGCCTGCCTCTGTAACTGCCGACCAAGTAAGTCCAAATTCTTTCCGATTGATTTTTCCTTCAATTTCGAAGCCCGCCTTAGTCTGTCCATAGGGATCACCGGCTACTCCACCGAAGTCTACATCAAGCGATACCTCTTTCTTGGTTCCACGGATTTCTAAGTCTCCAACCAATTGATAGTCCCCTCCATTCTTTGAAATTTTTCCAGAGAAAGAAAGCTTAGGATGATTAGCTGCATCAAAAAAGTCTGCTGATTTCAAATGATTGTCACGGTCACCCTGATTGGTATCAATGCTATCAATATCCGCAGTGAAGGAGACACTAGCTCCATCAAAGTCGTCTGACTCACTCTCTGCAGCACCCTCAAACTTTTTAAAATATCCAGTCACGGTGGAAATGACCAAGTGCTTTACTTTAAAAGACACTTCTGAATGTGTTGGATCAATTACCCATTTTGCTGTACTCATGATTTTTATTGATTTAAGTGAAATGAAATATTATTTGTTTTTACAATTAGTGTTTATACATAGATAAACGTAAATTTTTTAGCCTCTCAGTTTATCAAGCAGCATATTGAGATTTCTTACCTCAGATTCGCTGAGTTTGATGTAATATTTATTCGAATCCTGAATCCGTGTCTCCAGCTTCTCCAGCAACTTCAATCCTTCAGCTGAAATCATCACATCTACCTGCCTTCTGTCAGTTGGACATTCTTCACGAATTACCAAACCTTTGGCCTTTAACTTTTCTACCAGACGAGATGCATTGGACATTTTATTGAGCATCCGTTCCTGAATAGAGGATACAGTAGTGGGATTCCCATTTTGTCCTCTCAATATTCTCAATACATTATATTGCTCTGGAGATAAGTCATAGGGTTTCAAAAGAGCATTTTGATAGCCTACCACATAACTGTGCGTGTATAATAAATTGACCACAGCCTTATGATAAGGATCTATAAAATCTTTCTGCTGAATGGCTTCTTCTAACTTTCCCATTTTAATACAATTGAATTTAATGTATATACATGCAAATCTATAAAAAGGTTTCCGAATTGGAAAAAAATTATTCTAAATGAGCGAAAAAGTGGAAAGCATCCTTCCGAAAAAAACCTCCTAAACTGAAGCGGATTTCTTGAGTTTAATCCTTTTCAAAAGTCTTTGACCTGAGAAAATAAAAATCGGAAGTGTGAAAAGAATATCAGATCAAAACATTGATTTAAATTATGTTACGAGGGTTTTTTACAATATTTGATGTGTTTTTGATGTAGCCAAAATCTACAATTGATGAATAGTTGTAGAAGCTTTTTATTTGGGGTCTGTGAATCGGTTTAAGAAATTAGGGAAAAAAACTAATACCCATGAAAAACAATTTTCCCAAAATTATCACAATGCTCTCCCTGCTCGTAGTAAGCTGGGCCTGCGACAACGGTTTCGCAGACATTGACGTGATCGACACTCCTCCAAAAATTACTCTAGGTTCAATTTCCTCTGGATTGACTGAAGGAGAAGATTTTAGAATCTCAGTAACTCTGGATGACGGTACGGATGACGGAGCCATTAGCTCCCTTGCCTCCCTTGACTACACCATCACTTCAGGAGGAGCCACAGTTACTTCTGGATCAGAAGCGCTAAGTGGTGATCAGCAGACAGTCACTATTAGTGTTCCGGGTGGATTTGATGCTGGTACTTACAACTTTGACGTTGTAGTTTCAGATACCAATGGCAATACGGCAACTGATAATGTGACATTTGAAGTAGCTTCAGCACAGCCAGACTTTGACATTACTGGTACTTGGGTGGTTGAGCCAGTGGCGGCTTCTCTTGCAGTGGGACCAAGTCCTGGAAGCACTGAGTGGTTTGCAATTGATGGTGCAGGAGTTACCGCTAGAGCTTGTTTTTATGACGATACCTATACTTTCGGTGCTGATGGATCATTCGTTATTGACCTCGGAGATCAAACTTGGTTGGAAACTTGGCAAGGAGTTGACTCTGACCGATGCGGCACACCGGTAGCGCCTTATGATGGAGGCACATATCAATATACGTATACAGGAACTTCCCTGACAGTAATCGGAGAAGGTGCATACTTGGGACTTTCAAAAGTAAATAATGCAGGTGAAGTTTCTCAAGGAGCGGCTATTCCTGATCAAATCACGTATACGATTGTTGATCCAGTTGTAGATGGAAATACTCGCAGAATGACGCTAAGAATCGAAGCTGGTTCTGGAGTTTGGTGGGACTTCAAGCTGATTTCTGGTGAAATTGACAATGGTGGGGGCGAATCTGCGTCTATCTTCGGAAATTGGAAAATGGAACCAATAGCAGGAGCCTTTGGTGTGGGGCCTTCAGCTGGAAGCACCGAGTTTTTTGCTAACTCCGCAGACGATGTGACTACCAGAGCCTGCTTCTTTGATGATGTCTATACATTCGCTGAAGATGGAACTTATTCCTATGATCTAGGTGATCAGACTTGGCTAGAAACTTGGCAGGGTGTTGCCCAAGACGGTTGTGGCGCTCCTGTAGCACCGCATGACGGCTCAGGAGATTACACCTTTACATTTGATGGAAGCTCTTTAAAATTAATTGGCGAAGGAGCTCACCTGGCTCTTTCTAAAGTAATCAACGGAGCAGAGTTGAGCACAGCGGGAGTAGCAGTTCCAGCTGATGTGACTTACCAAGTAGTAAGCCTGACCGAAACAGATGGCGTTAAACGAATGACACTGCATATCGAAATCCAAGATGGTATCTGGTGGACTTTCAAACTGATTTCAGAATAATTAACTTAAGTGGCATCTGGAACGTAATATCCAGATGCCTTTTTTTTTCTTTAACCCAAAATAGTATGAAAACTATCTTTAACTACACAAGCCAAACCCTTTCCGCATTTTTTCTAATTGGAGTTTTATTTTCCTGTGATTCGGAAACTGCGGACAATCCCACAGGTTCAAACCCCGATAATAACGTTTCTGAAGTTCCAATTCCTGACGGTGGAGCCACCTCCCCTACTTCCTATCCTGGGATGACACTAGTTTGGGAGGATGATTTTGAAGGAAGAAGCCTAGATGCAGCCAATTGGTCCCATGAAATAGGAACTGGCGACAATGGCTGGGGAAATAACGAGCTTCAATATTACAGATCCCAAAACACCTCAGTGGAAAGAGGGCATTTGATCATCACTGCTAAGAAAGAAAACTTCCAAGGAAGCGAATATACTTCCTCCAGAATCGTCTCATTGAACAAAAAGCAATTCCGATATGGTAGAGTTGATATTCGGGCAGTAAACCCACGCGGACAAGGCTTATGGCCTGCTCTTTGGATGCTTGGATCAAACTTCCCTGAAGTAGGCTGGCCAAGATGTGGCGAGATTGACATCATGGAGATGGTCGGTGGACAAGGACGGGAAAATACAGTCCATGGAACAGTTCACTGGGATAATAATGGGAGTCGGGCTGAATTTGGCGGTTCTTATAAAATTCCTTCAGGCACTCTAGCCGATAAATTCCACGTCTACTCAATCGAATGGACCTCAAATAATATTAGCTGGTTTATCGATGATGTGAAATATCATGAGATCGATACCACTCCTGCCGAACTAGATGAGTTCAGAAGAAATTTCTTCTTCATCATGAATGTGGCTGTCGGTGGAAACTGGCCCGGATCTCCGGATAATAGCACAACATTTCCACAACACATGATTGTGGACTATATAAGAGTCTTTCAATTTGATTAAAAAAAGCCCCGCGGGGCTTTTTTTTATGCATTTTCGCTCAACCAGTCTTTCAACAGCTGATTGACTACTTCAGGCTTCTCAATGCAAGAGCTGTGACCTGCACCGGGGATCATATGCAGCCTCGATCCAGCAATTCCCATTTGAATGAATTTTGCCTTTTCGGGTTTTGTGGCAACATCTTCATCGCCCACCACAATCATAGTAGGACATTTTATGGCACCTAATTCAGCTTCCACGCCTTTTCGATAAATTACTCCCTCTACCGGTCCAGTAATAGTTTTCTTATTGGACGTAAGTTCTTTTTTCCACTTCTTAATCGCTTCCGAATTCAATTTATTGTTTAGCCAGGATTGAGCAAACATGATCGGCATGACCTTATTGGCGACTGGAGGGATTACTCCAAGCCATTTGACAATTCCATTCAAGGTTTTGTATTTGGGAAGGTTCTCTACCGGCTCACTATTCGCAGAGGTTTCTAAAAGACTCAAAGTTTTAACCAAATCAGGCCTTCTAGCAGCCAAACGCATTCCCACAAATCCACCCATTGATAATCCGACAAAGTGTACTTTACCCAGATCGAGCTTTTCTATCAACGCTGCTGCATCTTCAGCTACGGTTTCCATGTCAAATGGATCCTTCACCTCGCTTTGGCCTTGGCCTCGATGATCGTACGCAATGACACGGTAAGACTTCGCCAATTCATCGATCTGAGCATCAAACATTTTATGACTCCAAAGTAGTCCATGAGAGAAAACCACCGTTTCATCTCCTTCTCCTTTGTCGATGTAATAGAGCTTTATTCCATTTGCTTCGATATGCGGCATTTGAATCCTTTTTAAGGTGAAAATCTACCAATCTAATCCCGGCTGAGTGATTCGAGCATTTTCGCGAGCCTTATGCTGATCTACAATTTCCTTGACATCTGCCAAAAGCTGCTTTGCATCGTAAACAACCCCGTCCTTAACTGTATATTTAACGCCCCCAACACGGATGGGTTGGTTATTTTCATCTATTCGAATCGCACCCGTTCCATAAAGGACCTTGAGGTTTTGAAGTGGGTTTTCTTCCAAAATCACAAAATCCGCCAGTTTCCCTACTTCTACGGTTCCAATCTCCTCCTCCATTCCCAAAGCCTCTGCTCCATACATCGTGGCTGAGCGAATCACTTCCAATGGATGAAAGCCTGCCTCCCGAAGCAATTCCAACTCTCGGATATAGGCAAATCCATACAATTGGTAGATAAATCCTGAGTCAGAACCGGTAGTCACTCTCCCTCCACGATTTTTATACTCGTTGACAAAAGTCATCCAAAGACGGTAATTCTCCTTCCAAAGCATCTCCTCCTCTGTAGTCCAGTCAAACCAATATGATCCATGGGATTGCCTACTTGGCGAGTAAAAACGCCATAGGGAAGGTAAGGTGTAGGCGTCATGCCACTCTGCTCTGCGAGCCCGCATCAAGTCCCGGTTTGCCTCATAAATATTAAAAGTTGGATCCAACGTGAAATCAAGCTCCAAAAGTTCATTCATCACCTTATTCCAATGCTCTGAATAGGGCTCTGCCGCTTGTTTCCAAAGTTTGCCAGCTTCTGCAAATCGATGCTGCTCATTTTGGTAATTGTAATCCAATCGGAAATCCTGAATCGTCCGATCTTCAAAAAGAGCTTCTGGAAGACCGTACCAATGCTCCATGGAAGTTAGTCCAGCTCGAGCCGAGTGCAATACATTCCAACGAGCCACGTCAAGCTGTTGATGATGCATAGCTGACCGTAATCCTATTCGCTTGTTTTCGGAAATCGCCGCCTGCATCACTTCGGGCTTTGCACCAAAGAATTTGATCCCATCAGCACCTTTGGCTTTATTCTCATTGACCCAGGCTTTGGCTTGCTCAGGTGTAGTTATGGGTATTCTTTCTTTTTCCTCTGTTTCACTGGTATCTTTTACCATCTTTCTATCCAAGTCAGCTCCAAAAGCCGTGTAGGCCAAAATTCTGGGAGCTGTAATTTGATTGGAAAGCGAGCGGTTTTTTTCATTTAAAACCCAATTAAGACCATTTCCAGCTGATGGATCCCGAATGGTAGTAACTCCATGCGCCATCCAAAGCTTATATACATACTCGGCTGGAGTTCCTTGCCCTGTACCCCCTATGTGTCCATGCATATCCACGAAGCCAGGCAGCAAGTAATGCCCCTCCAAGTCCAATACCTGCGTGCTATCATTCGCCTCAGGTCTTTTGGCATCCGAAATAGGTAAACCGGGATAGCCCACAGTCTGAATACGCGTAATCCTGTTTTTCTCCACCACGATATCCACAGGGCCGACAGGAGGCGCCCCGGTCCCATCAATGAGTGTCACTCCTCGAATGATCAATCTATCATAGGGTCCATCACCCTCCTCCCGGTCAGGAGCAGGCATGATTTGAGCAAAGGCATGAAGCGAAAAGACTGAAAGAATCAGCCCAAGAATAATTTTCCGCATGATTTCTGGGTTAGGTGGTTAATTCAAGTCTATAAGTTAGCCGAAAAAACAAAAGGGAAAAATGACTTTTAGACAAGGCAAACAAAAAAGTCCGACAGAAGCCGGACTTTTAAAACAATTCTTATCAGAATAATTATAGATCCTTAAACTGATCCATAATTTCCTCTGAAATTCCTGTGTGAGAATATCCTCCATCATGGAAGAGGTTTTGCATAGTCACCATTCTTGTCAAATCCGAAAACATCGTAACAATGTAATCCGCACAAGCTTCAGCAGAAGCATTTCCAAGTGGGGACATCTTTTCGGCAAAGTTGAAGAAGGAATCAAATCCTCCAATACCTGTACCGGCAGTGGTCTTGGTTGGCGATTGAGAAATGGTATTGACTCGTACATTTTTCAGCTTACCTAGTCTATATCCATAGCCTCTAGCGATACTTTCAAGCAAGGCTTTGGCATCAGCCATATCCGTATAAAATGGATAAACCTGCTGAGCGGCAATGTAAGAAAGACCTACAATCGAACCCCATTCTTTCATGATATCCATTTTCTCTGCCACCTGCATCATCTTATGAAATGAAATAGCGGAGACATCATAAGACTTCATCGCCCAGTCGTAGTTAAGGTCTCCGTAGGAGCGGCCTTTTCGGATATTTGGTGACATACCGATGGAATGCAACAAAAAGTCAAAATCACCTCCGAGGAACTCTTTCGCCTCAGTGTATAGCTTCTCAATATCATCCAAAACCGTAGCATCCGCAGGAATGACAATGGTATTACACTCTTCTGCAAGTTCTTTGATGGCACCCATCCGCATGGCGATAGGGGCATTAGTCAGGACAAACTTTCCACCTTGTTCTTTAACTTTTAGCGCGGTCTTCCAAGCAATGGAGTTTTCATCCAAGGCTCCGGTAATGATTCCGACTTTACCTTTTAGCAAGTTTTCTGGCATATTTCTATTGGGTTGATTTCAAAAATTCTTAGCAAAAATAGCTAAAAATTGGGGAAAGCCCCTCAATTCGCCAGAAGCTCACGAGCACTCTGCAAGGCATTCTCTGAGGGCTGTGCTCCAGCTATCATTTTGGCTAGCTCCTGAATACGCTCCTGCTCATCCAAAAGCTTGATTTTTGATATAGTTTTGGAGGCTGAATTGTCTTTGAACACAAAGTAATGCATATCCCCTTTCGCCGCTACCTGAGGGAGATGTGTGATACAAATAATCTGATGCTTCGCTGAAATATCTTTCATCATTCTGACCATCTGCAGGGCTACCTCTCCAGAAATCCCGGCATCGATTTCATCGAAAATCAAAGTAGGCAAAGCCATTTTATCAGCCATCAAATATTTGATTGCAAACAGAAGACGTGAAAACTCTCCTCCTGAAGCGACCTTTTTAAGTGCCTGCAAAGTGCCTCCCTTATTGGCCGAGAAAAGGACTTCAATCTGATCTAGCCCAGTACTGCTTGGGCTAATTTCCTGTCGCTGAAATTTGATTTGCGCATTTTCCATCCCCAAATCTTGCAAGAGGCCTTTCATGGATTTTTCAAAGTCGGAGAAACAACTTACACGCTTCTTAGTGAGCTTTTCTCCAAAAGCCTGCATTGCCTTCTCAGCTTCTGTGAAGTCCTTTTCAGCTTTTTCCAAGCTTTCATCCAAGTTCTGAAATTCGAATACCTGATCTGCTAACTGCTGCTCAATCTCGATCAGTTCTTCGACGGTAAGCACCCCATGCTTCTTTTGAAGTTGGTAGATTTTACTCAGACGCTCCCTGATTTCTTCCAGTTTTTCAAAGTCAACTTCGATTTGCCCATCCTCTTCCTCGAGTGTAGCCAAAATATCCTTGACCTCAATCAAGGTAGACTGAAATCGCTCTCGAATAGACCCAAAAGTATGAGCCAGTCTCTCCAGACTTTGCAAGTGCTGCTGTATTTGCCCCATCCCCTGCAAAATCCCAAACTGCTCATCTTCAAAAAGACCACTAGCCTCCTGAATCTTAAGCTTGATCTCCTCGGCATTTTCGAGGATTTCTTGCTTAGATTCCAACTCTGTCTGCTCTCCTTCCTGAAGCGAAAGGGCACTTAATTCATCCAGTTGGAATTGATTGAAATCAGCCTCTTTCTGAAGCTCCAAAGCTTTCTTCTTGAGTTGGTCTAAGTGTTTTTTTGCTTTTCGAAAGTCATGGTAAGCTCCTTGATAAGCAGCCAACTCCCGATTGGATTGAGAATAGGCATCCACCAAGCCCAATTGATAGGCTCCATCTCCGAGCAAAAGGGTGTCATGCTGTGAATGTACATCCATCAGCTTTTCGCCAAGACTTTTCAGCACATCCAATAATACAGGCGTATCATTGACAAAAGATCTTGATTTACCGGAAGGGCTGATTTCTCTACGAATGATACAAGGCTCTTCGTACTCCAAATCATTCTCTTCAAAAAATCCTTGCAAACCGTAAGACCCAAGTTCAAACCAGCCTTCCACGATGCATTTTTTATCCTCGTGAAGGAGCACTTTGGTATCGGCTCGTTTTCCAAGTAGCAATCCCACGGCTCCAAGCATAATGGATTTTCCTGCACCCGTTTCACCGGTAATCATATTCAGACCGGCTCCAGGTTGCATTTTCAGATCATCAATCAGCGCATAATTGGATATACTGAGGGATTTGAGCATGGATTTTACGTTTGTACAAAGCTAAAAAATCAAGCTTAGCTTTTCAGCAGCTCGTTGTACTTTCTCGCATTATTTGGATCCACTTCCAGAAGCAATTCTACTGCTTCAGTCCGTATCTCAAAAGGGGCATTCTTTAATACCTGTGCAATCTCATCCCCTTTGGCATCCATAAAGGAAATCGTGAAGATCCCATTGGGTTGTGCTTTATTGGCCTCTGCCACCAAGCGGATGGCTTCCAGCATATTTTGGTAGGCCTTCTCAGGGTCTATCTGCAAAATATCCAATCCCTGTCTATGATAGAGGTAATACGCCTCTCGAATCGAGGAGTAAACAGAGGAGGTATAAATATCATTAATCAACCAAAATCGATTTCTTCGATCGGAGTTACTTTGTCCCCAGCCTGCGCGACCTGATTGTTGAGCATTATTTACTATGTCATTAGCTACAGCAAAAAAAGGATCTCCGCCTTTGTTCTGAAAACTATCGTAATCTAAACCAAGGGCGATATTGGCATAGTAAGCTAAAAGCGAGGAGATGTTATTAAGGAAGGTAAATCGGTTAAACTCCAGGGGTTGAGATTCAATAAACTCAAAATTCCAAGTTCGATCAGCAAAATTGAAAAGGAGACTTTCATAATTGGTACCGTAAACTGGCCGCACAGTTTGCACTTGGACCGTTGCAGAAAATGACCCTACGGTAGTGGCCTCATTGATGGTGATCAGCAAATTTCCTTTGATCCGCTCCTCCGGCCGAAACTCGTCAGTAGTCCAAGATCGTCCATTAAGGAACTGCTCAAAACTAGCCTTCATCTGGTTAAAAATATCCGTATTCTGAAGATTGGAGCGCTCACTGTTGATCGTGACTGTAAAGTTGAGCTCTTGGGCCTTTACAATGCCGACCAGCAGAAACAAGGAAAGAAAGCCGATTATTTTTGTCATTCTCATACAATAAAGAAAAAATCAGATCAGCGTCCAACTGCTCTCCCGCTTGATATGATCCAGAATCAATTGGGCGATTTCCGACTTAGATGCGAGTGGAGATTTCCATTGGCCTCCATTTTTGGAGAAAACAGTCACCCGATTGGTATCCAAACGAAAACCTGCTCCACTTTCTTTCATGGAGTTAAGAACAATTAGATCAAAATTCTTGCGCTGAAGCTTCTCCTTTGCATGAAACTCTTCATTTTCTGTTTCGAGCGCAAAGCCTACATGAAATTGTTTAGGCTGCTTTTTACTTCCCAGATCTTTCGCGATGTCAACATTCTTCTTCAGGCGAATCTGCATAGCATCCTCATCCTTCTTGATTTTTTCGGTAGCGACGGTAGCCGGTGCATAATCTGCCACCGCAGCCGTGAACACGACGATGTCCATCTGACTATGAATAGCTGAGGCTGCATGAAACATCTCCTCTGCACTGTTCACATCTTTCCAGTGAAATTTCTCTTTATTCACAGGAATAGCCACAGGGCCTGAAATCACCCAAACTTCCGCACCTCTTTCCAAGAATGCCTCGGCGAGTGCTAGCCCCATTTTACCGCTTGAATGATTGCTGATGAATCGAACAGGATCAATCGCTTCTTGAGTCGGTCCCATGGTGAGGGCTACCTTTTTACCGGAAAAATCACCTTTGGATTCAAAAAATCGCTGTATTTCTTCCAGAATCTTCTCAGGCTCCATCATCCGACCCTGACCAGATAGCCCGGAAGCTAATTCTCCGCTTTCGGCATCAAGTAGCCGGTTTCCAAAACCTTGAATAGTAGCTAGATTTTTTCTGACGGATGGATGCTGATACATATCAAGATCCATCGCAGGAGCTACCCATACCGGACATCTTGCTGAAAGGTAGGTAGCTAGAAGTAGATTATCACAAAGCCCATTTGCCATTTTCCCGAGGGTATTGGCTGAAAGAGGCGCAATAATCATCAAGTCTGCCCAAAGCCCCAATTCCACATGGTTGTTCCAAGTGCCCGTTTCATCTTTTTGGAAAGTATGTAAAACTGGATGTTTGGAAAGGGTGGCTAGGGTCAAAGGGCCTATAAAATCAAGAGCAGAGGCCGTCATAATGACTTGGACCTCTGCTCCTGCCTTTACTAATAATCTGACCAAGAAAGCGGACTTATAGGCAGCAATGCTACCTGTGACTCCAAGAAGTATTCGCTTTCCTTCGAGATTCATTATTCAGTTCCTTCTTCAGGATATCTGTGGTATAATTTTCCATCCAGATATTCTTCCATTGCCAAAGTAGATGGCTTTGGCATACGCTCATAAAACTTGGAAATCTCGATTTGCTCCTTGTTTTCGAAAACTTCTTCAAGGTTATCTACTGTCGAAGCAAACTCAGAAAGCTTGCCATTCAATTCCTCTTTAAGATTATTGGAAATCTGCTTTGCACGCTGACCTACCAAGTGGATAGACTCATAGATGTTCCCGGTTTCCTCGGATACTTTGTCCAAATCTCGGGTAATGATTGATGGATTAACTGCCATGTTTATCGTTGTTTAATTTCTTCTGTTGGTTTTATTGCGCTGACTGAGGTAGTATCAGCAGCTTTTTCGGATCGCTCCGCAATATCTCTTTTCATCTTTAGGTGACTATTCAACTCTTCACGAGCTGTATTTTCATAGTCTTTCACCTCTGCCGTGAAATTACTATCTGGATATCTTCGATAGAAATTCATCGAATATTGGAATACATCGTTGAGTCGTTCTTCTTTTTTGGAGAAAATACTGTTTACAGCATACTCTGTACTTACCTCTACCAGTTTGTAGGCCAACTCTTCGTTGTATTCACTTTCAGGATAATCCTTTGCAAAATTCTGGAAATTGACAATGCATGCTCTCAGAAAGTCTCCTGGAAATAAGCCGTCTTTCAAACGGTAATACATCATCGACTCTTCATAGGCTTTCTGCTCAAACCGCTTCTCCAAGTCGGTCAGCATTTCCAAAGCTCGCTCATAACTATCCGAGCCGGGATACCTCGTCACAAACTGCTGAATTGCTGCTACTGCCTCTTGGCTACTCTGCTGATCCAAATTGAAATCAGGAGCATCTAGGAAAAGGGAATAAGCATGCATAAACAGGGCTTCTTCTGCCAAAGGGCTTCGGTTGTATGTCCTGTAGAAATTATTGAAATAACCAGCAGATTCGATGTAGCGCTTAGTTTTGAAATGACAATAGGCATAATTGTAATCCGCCAATTCTGCCTTTTCGCTACCTCTGATGATAGGAATCACCTTGTCATAGAGAATGATCGCCTTGTTGTATTCTCCTTTTTGATAGTAGTCATTGGCACCTTCGTAGAGCTCCTCCCAGTTGGTACTTTTTTCCAACTTGGCAAATGGGCCACAGGAGAGGCTAAGAGTGACAAAAACAAGTAAAATAAGGGGGACTTTTCGCATATTCATTTTCAAGACCGCAAATATACGGGATAATAGTTGGTATTCAAATGGATAGGATTGCTTAGGTTACTTCTTAACAACGAGTTTCTTTGTAACAATATTTTTATTGTCCAAAAACAGTGTGTAGAAATAAACACCCGGATGAAAATCAGAAACATTGATTAGCAAGGAGGATCTGTCAGGATCTAGCTCATATTCTGCAACAGGGTTTCCGATAAAGCTATTTATGGTGATTTTAGCTAATGTTTCTCGCTTTTTCAGCTTGTAATCTAGTTGTGCTACCCGATTGCTTGGATTAGGATAGACCTCAGAAATGGTAATTGCGTCATAATCCGATTCATCGATTTTCTTGGCGGGGTCAGTGACATCGTATTGGGCTTGAACAACAAATGATTCCCGAATATTAGACGTATTCACAAAGATCAAATCAAAGGCTCCACGAGTCTCTGCGATACCAAGAGAAAACTCCAAATAAAGATCCGTAATAATCTCACCCGGAGCTAGCGTTACTTTTATTTTGGCTAAATCTCGCTTTGCATCAAAACAGGCATCTCCGATACAGATTTTCATCTCCTGCGAAGAACCAATATCTCCACTGATATTTTTTAGGAAGTAGGTTTTTTCAACCTCGGATTCGTTTTGAAGGATGATGGTTTTCCGCTGTGATGCACCGATGTCGCCATCGAATGAAAGTCCCTCGCTTAGCACACGAACCTCTTGTGCTTCCGCCAATAGCGGAAGGGTCACAAAAACCCATGCAAAAATTCTAAGGAAAACTTTCATGTAAAATTCTATTCGATAAGCCTGTCGTCTGATACTTTCGAGAAGTAATATACTCACAAAAATACGCAGTAGGTAATCTTGGGACGAAAATTTGCGGTTAATTGTTGTTAACCTTTATAAAATATTTCCGGCTTTTATTCGTTCGAAAAATTTTTAACCTTTTTCAAGGGGATCAAACCACCTTTATTGGTATTTGTATCCCACTTTTCTAGTGACTTTTGCATTTCTTCATCAGAAGGCATTCGGATTTCTGCCTCCGGAACTTCAAAAAGATTTTCGGCTTCCAGATCCACCTCATTGACAGACCTCCAAGCAAATATTTTCTCCATAGTAGGCTTTTCTTCTTTTCGCCAGACAAAACCTTCTAGCTTTCCTCCCTCTTCACCGATATCCTGCACAGGTATAAACTTTCCCTCGGGCTTTACGCCATAGTTGACTTTTTTCAATTGTCCCTCCACAAAGGTCATTTTGATCGTGGCAGAAAGGGTCTTATTGACTCCTTGCACCAAGGTGTCACCCTCCAAGGCATAATACAAGGATTCGCCATTTCCAGTGATATCCAATGTATTCAGATCGCCATTCTCGAAGAGCCCTGTCATAGACCTGCCTTTCATTTGATTGAAATTGACGAGGGTGTCAGTCATGACGGCAAATGCATTGTTTTTTACAAAAAGCTTCCGAAGCTGTTCGTTTTCAATGAAAAACGTCATGGAATCTGCGGTAATCTGACTTCTATTATCCCAAATAGCAGGATCTTGAAAGAGGCGGATCGTCGAATCTGAATAATTGTAAGACAGCGAATCGGCTATTCCTGACATCTGTGACTTCACCAACTGTATGGATGAAAAAGCCAAAAGGTATTTCAGTGAGTCTGATTCATGATCCTGAGAAATCAGCGTATCGGCAGTCATGTACAGGGTATCTGTTTCAAAGTATCTTCTAACCAGAGCTTTGCCATGGACCAAGCTGTATCCACGATCCTCCCAATATTGACCCTGATCGCCAAATATTTCGACCTCGCGTTCCTTGTTCAATACTCGAACATCTCCCTTCCCCTCATAGTAAGCCTCATTTTCCCGATACAGCAATTCATCGGCCTTGACCCGACTCGTCTCGGTCTCCACAAAGCCATCAAAGAATTGGAAATTTTTCGCTTGCGTATCATAGAAACTCCCCTTCGAAGCATCCAGGGTATTTCCATCTTTGGAAATCAAATTGGTTAGCCCCTTGGTTTCAGCAGTTTTGGGAATGGTGAGATAAACCAGAAAATTGGTTTTCATCGTGTAGTCGGGATTGACCAAAACTACGTCATCGGTGAAAGTAATCCGTTCCCGGTTCACTTCATATCGCCCTTTCTCACTAGTCAAGACATTGGTAGAGTCTACCACCCGACCATCATTGAAATAATAAGCAATATTTCCAGCCCGGTCATAATCCAAATAATCAGTGTAAACGGTCGTCTCCATGTTAGTGAAGACTACATTGGTCCGGAGTTTCGCCAGTTTCGTATTCCCGTCATATTCTGCATAAGCACTTCGGGTAGTCACCGAATCCTCTTCACTTCGGATAAAAACCCGACCATATAGTTTGGCTTTATTATCTGCTCTGAAAAAATGAGCTGAATCACACTCGATCAAGGTGCTTTGATTTTTCATTCGGACAGAGCCTAGCAGTCTTTCAAAACCCATAGCACCCTTTAGCGAGTCTGCACGAAGGATTTCCAGGGCATTGTTTTCCTGCGCCCGAATCATGAAAATCGGAAGGAAGAAAAAAGCAATCAGGCAAAAAGATTTCAGGCTGCTGTTCATAGACTTATCCAAGTGGGCAAAATTAGTAGAAAAAGCTATTTTTGATCAATGTTAACAGTATTTAAGGAGCATATCGAAAAACGGGGCCTTTTGTCTCCTTCTAAAACCTACCTACTCGCCTGTAGCGGAGGAGTAGACAGCATGGTTTTGGCACATTTGCTTTTGGAAATAGGAATCCCTTTTGAAATCGGCCATGTGAATTTTGGCTTGCGAGGAGCAGAAAGCGATGCAGATGAATCCTCGATTGAAAAGTGGAGCAAGGATAATTGCATTCCTTTCCACAGTCATCACCCGGACACCTCCAGTAAAGCCACGGATGAGAAAATCTCCATACAGATGGCCGCTAGGGACATTCGATACGCTTGGTTTGATGATTTAATAAAAAAGCGATCCTTGGATGGGATCGTCCTAGCCCATCATCAGGATGATCAGATGGAAACGATCTTTCTAAATCTCCTGCGTACCACCGGATTGGATGGGATACAAGGCATGGCGGATAAAAAGGGCTACTTGATCCGTCCACTACTCCCTTTTTCAAAAGAGGAGATTCTTGCTTTTGCCAAAGAAAATGGAATCACTTGGCGAGAAGATGCTTCGAATCAAAAAACAGAATATAAGCGAAACAAGCTCAGGCTGGAAGCACTCCCCGCTCTTTACGAGGTAAGTGAAGATGCCAAGCAAAACCTGCTCAGCAGTTTTAACCGATTACAGGATGCCGGTAAGGCACTGGGAGGACTATCAGAAATCTGGCTAGAGCAAAACCTTCAAAAAGACTCAGAAGTAGAAAGCTTGCCTTTTCGGAGCTTTATCAATCAGGCAGGTGCTAACACTTTGCTTTTTTACTGGCTTCGGAGCTACGGCTTCAACTCGGATCAAGCCGAATCAACCCTCCACTCGGCCAAAAATCAGGAAAGCGGGAAAGTTTTCTTTAGCGCAACTCATCAGTTGACTGTAGACCGGGAAGCCTTGCTTTTGGCACCAATTTCAGAGCAGTTTGACCCTGTCATCCTAGATGAAAAAGACATCGAGCTCGTACTTCCGGAGGGCACCTACGAATTACTGAAAGAACCTTTTGACCGGAAAATTGACACGTCCCGTCAGAATGCCCAATTGGATTTGGATCGGCTGAGTTTTCCCTTGACTATCCGAACTTGGGAGTTGGGAGACAAATTCATTCCTCTAGGGATGAAAAACGGAAAAAAAGTCTCTGATTTTTTGATAGATTTGAAAATAGACCGTTGGCACAAAGATCAGGTCAAGGTGCTTGTTTCGGAGGGAAAAATCGCCTGGGTGATCGGCCACCGGATTGCAGACTGGGCCAAGTGCGACGAGGCTACACGGGTTGCTTTACATTTCAAAAAGAAAAACTGATGCAAAATCCTTTTACCAAATCCTATACAGAATCTGAGCTTCAGACTTTTGATTTTATGAGGCCGATCAAATTTTTTGAAAAGTTAAAAAACAAGGAGCTATCCCGTTTTTTACCAGCCATGCATGTCCGTAAATATGTCAAGGATGAGGTAGTCTTTTTCAGTAAAGACCCTAGTCAAGCCATCTACTTGATCAAGAAAGGACAAGTGCATCTGACGATAGATGTGAAGGACAATTTTGAGATGATCATGGAAATCAATCGTGGCCAGGCATTTGGAGAAAACTCTCTTTTACAAAACACCAAACGAATCTACACCGCGATTGTCAGTTCGGATGAGGCAGAGTTGATCGTGATCCCGCATTTTGCTATTCAAGAGATCTTCGAAAGCAATCCAAAAATCAAAGCCAAGGTGATGACAGCGCTTGCAGAATATTACAACGAAAACAATCAGCGCCTCTTCCGCTCCTACCGGGAGTCCTTTGGATTTTTTAGCCTTCGGCAAATGTTTGAGTGACAATTGACAGCCGCTTAGCCTTAAGTAAAATACCATCCAACAAAGTATTTCCTTTCGGGTTTCTAATCCTGTCATTGTTAATTAACTTAGCGGCGCTTTTTAGGCAATTCATTCATAAAAATTTATAAAATCATGAGCAAAGTAACCGTAGTTGGGGCTGGAAACGTAGGAGCAACTTGCGCTGACGTTTTAGCCTATCGCGAAATCGCGGAAGAAATTGTTTTGGTAGATATCAAGGAAGGCGTAGCCGAGGGCAAGGCTTTGGATATCTGGCAAAAAGCCCCGATCAATCAATATGACCCGCGTACAGTCGGCAGTACAAATGACTACAGCAAAACTGCTGGATCAGATGTAGTTGTCATCACTTCAGGCCTACCACGCAAGCCAGGGATGACCCGTGACGACTTGATCGAAACCAACGCAGGGATCGTGAAGTCTGTAACAGAAAACGTAATTAAGCATTCACCTGACGCCATCATCATCGTCGTATCTAATCCACTCGATGTGATGACTTATCAGGCACACCTCTCTTCCAAGCTGCCACGTACCAAAGTGATGGGTATGGCTGGGATTCTCGATACAGCACGCTACAGAGCTTTCTTGGCAGAAGAGCTGAATGTATCAGCAAAAGAGATTCAGGCTATCTTGATGGGAGGACATGGTGACACGATGGTTCCACTTCCTCGCTACACGACTGTTGCTGGTATTCCTGTGACAGAGCTAGTCGCTAAAGATAAATTGGACGCAATCATCGAGCGAACAAAATTCGGTGGCGGTGAATTGGTAAAATTGATGGGAACTTCCGCATGGTATGCACCTGGTTCTGCTGCTGCTCAGATGGTAGAGGCAATCCTTAAGAATCAGCGTCGCGTATTCCCAGTCTGTATCAAGCTTGATGGCGAATACGGTATTGATGACTGCTATCTTGGCGTACCTGTCATCCTCGGCAAAAACGGAATCGAAAAAGTGATCGAATTGGATCTCAACGAAGAAGAAAAGGCTCTTTTAGAAGTTTCCAGAGGCCACGTCAAAGAAGTAATGCATGTACTTGACAATTTGTCCAAGTAATTGAACTTCTAAATTCAAAGACCCGGGATCTAGTTTGAAAAAGCTGCATTCCGGGTCTAATTTTTGTACCTTAACCACAAAATTCCAGCCCCTTGAATATTGGTAAAAGTGCATTGATTCTCGCCATTATCTTGGTCGCCACAGTTGCGGGCTACCTGCTTTATTCCGATTATTTTTCCTCATCTACGCTGGAAAATAAGCAGTTAATCAGTGATAATGCCGTTTTTGTTCTAGAATCAGATCAAGCTGATCAAAGCTGGAATAAGCTGGTCAATCACCCACTTTGGGAAAAAATCAAAACCATCCCAAGCTTTGAAAAAATCGCCACTAATCTCTCGACCTTAGACAGCCTCACAGGATTCCAAGGTCAAATCTCCCGATTACTCAATGGGAACAACCTAACCATCTCCTATCATCCCACAGGAGCTGAAAGTTTTGATCTACTCTATATTTTACAATTGGATCAGTCCTCTCTTGAAAACCTTTTATCAAGTATCAAATCCAATATTTCGGGAGAAACCAAACTGGTGGCAAGGACTTATTCTGAAATTGAAATCACCGAAGTCACTCAAGGCCCCGACTCCCGACTCATGAGTTTCACCTTTTTAAATGGGCTCCTGGTCCTTTCCGAATCATCATTTCTAGTGGAGGAGGCAATAAGAAAGTCTCAGGTTCCCGCAGAGGAATTGATCCCGGCTGACTTGACAGCTTCCGGCGAAAAGGGTTTGGCTACGCTTTGGCTCAGAGGAAAAAGTCTTGCAAGCTTTCTGAAAGGTGTAAGCAAGGAAAGAGAAAGTCAGCAAATTCGGGCCTTGGAAAATCTTGATGCATCTGTCGCTTACGAACTCTTTTTGGATGATAATCAAATCAGATTTGAGGGGAATTTGGGTTACAGCGAAGCACCTTCCTTTACCCCTTCCCTTGCTGCGAATATTTCTGAAATTCAAAAAGCCATCTCTGCCAGAACGGTCTCTCTCACCCAATTCAATTTACAAGGAATCGCAGAAATTCAGCAGCTAGAAAATCGAGGTTTCGTCCCAAAATCCACTATCCAAGCCGAAGTCCAGCAAAACTTGATTGATCAAGGATTTTTGGATGGGTTTGGTGGGGAATTTTACTTACAAGAACTTGAAGCGAGGGCTGATGGCAGCTCAAATCTAGTCTTGGTCGCGAGACTGCTCAACGACAATGAACCCCTCGAGATTCTAAAAAACTACTTACAAAAAGAAAGTGAAACCTATTCTGATTTTTATGGAAATGATGAAGTTTTCTACGTTCCCACGGAGGAGCTTCCCGCTTATCTTTTTTCGGGAAAGTTTGTAGGCTTTCCACAGACTTTTGTAATCCGTCGTGGTAATATCATTCTATTTGCCAATTCGCAAGAAGCGGTCAAAATGCTTCTTGACGATCTTAATAGAGGCTATACCTGGGATAGTAATGCGCTTCCAGATTATCTGAAGGCAGCTTTAAGCCCAAGCGCTGGTTTCTCGCAGACCTATCGAATCAAGGAAATCTGGAATAAATGGACCACCTTAACCAACAGTTCCTGGAGTTCCTACTTCCAAAAATACAGACCAGTATTTAGTGCTTTTCCTTATCTGACCCTCCGGGTAAATCAAATCGGGGAAGAAGCAAAGAGCAGCATTTTAATCACTTTTGATGAATCAGCTCCAGAAATAGAAATCGCCGAAAATCAGGTCAATCTCCAATCAGATCAGATCTTGAGATTCAATCAAAGGCTAATTTGGGGACCAAAGGAGATCATCAACTACCAGGACAACTCAAAAGATTTGATCCTTCAGGACCAGGACCATACTCTATACCTCATAAACTCAGCTGGAGAAATAGTCTATCGCTATCCACTATCTGGCCCTGTTATCAGTGATGCTTTTCAAGTTGACTATTTCAAAAATGGAAAACTTCAGCTGCTTCTTGCCACCAAGGATAAAATTTACGGAATTGACCGGCTTGGAAATCCATTAACCGGCTATCCTTTTGATCTCAAGGAATCGATTACTCACTTGCAGTTGGTTGATTATGACAATACCCGAGACTACCGGTACTTTGTAGCAACAGAGTCTGCGAATCTCCTTTTACTGGATAAAACCGGAAATAAACTGGATGGATGGAACCCAAATCCAATCTCAGAGAATAGCCTTCAAAGTCCGCGACACTATCGGGTACCGGGCGTAGGGGACTACATGGGCACGCTCACTCCATCGGGCAAGCTTCATCTTTTCAATCGAAGAGGGGAAAAGCAATCCGGATCGCCTTTCGACCTTAGTGCGAGCTTCCAGTCTGAATTATTCTTCGGAAAATCTACCACCTCGAATCGATTTGTCCTCACCGGAGTCAGCACAGATGGCCAGGTAATCGAAGTGAACTTCAACGGAGAAGTGGTCAATCGAAATCAACTGGAAAAAGATGATCGAGACAGCGAATTCAAGTTAATCCCTGATCAAAATCAGAATCAGTTTATCATCCTTTCCAAAACCTTCAACCAGCTCAAGGTCTTCAATTCCAAGCAGGAGGTTTTATTTAATATCCGAGTCTCTGAAGAAAGACTTGTTTATCAATATTTTGATTTTGGATCGGATAGACAGATTTTTGCAGTGACAGACCCTCTGCAAAACTTCACTTATCTCTATAATCTTTCGGGTAACCTGCTGACCAACTTACCGTTGGATAGTTCAGGTCCGATTCAGATTAGTTTTGACCAAAGGGCAAATCAGTACGCCATACACACCATCATGGGTGATCAAATGATCACTTATTTCCTTTCGGCCTAGTTGATTGGATTTCACATTAGAACTAAACCGGAGCTATGTTTCGCAAAATATTTATAAGTTTTTCCTTCCTATTTGCCATTTCCCTACAGATTCATGCACAGTTGATTCGGGATAATACGGCAGCCATCACCGACCCTGCGAGGTCCAACCTGAGTACGCCATACCATACCACACTGACCTTTTTCTACAATCTGGAGGACTCCAATTTTGCTCCTGAGCAGGCTGCAAAAGCTCTAAATCTCTCGGATGTTTCAAAGGACGAAGGGGAAAGTCTAAGTATCAAGTTAAAACAGATTTTTGAGGGACAAGGAATCATTATCCGAGCAAGTCAAATCCCAAGAATCGCAGACTATCAGGACACAACGGGAATAGTCGCAGAGAAAATCTACTATTTTGACCGCAATAAGCTTCCGGGAGTATTCCTGGAAAAAGTGGGCTCTCAGTGGCAGTTTTCAGCATTTACGGTAAGTCAGATCGAAGAAATGCACAAGAGCACCTACCCTTACGGTACGGATCGATTGCTTAACCTTCTGCCTAAGATTGGAAACGAGCAATACCTTGGCTTCTATCTCTGGCAATTAGTAGGGCTCTTTTTCATTATTTTATTTGTCTTTATTGCTCATTTCTTTTTCACCTTTTTGGTTGATAAAGGTTTGGTTTTCCTATTCAGAAAACTAAATATTCAGAAACTTGGAGAGAGCTATCTCCTACCTGTCGCGAAGGTGGTCAGTTACTTTTTGATCGTTCAAATCCTATCCATTTTACTTCCGGTGCTACAGCTTCCGGTAGAGATTTGGTCATGGCTTGTGGTGATTCTACGGACGCTGAGACCACTTTTGATCACCTTGATTTTTTACAAGTTGGTCAATGTCCTGGCTATGTACTTTGCCCGATTGGCTACCAAAACAGAGTCCACCCTCGATGATCAGCTCGTTCCGCTTTTGAGAAAAACCCTTAAAGCATTTGTAGTCCTCATTGGTACACTTTTCATCCTAAAAGATGGGTTTAATCTCGATATCATTCCTTTCTTGACCGGTCTTTCCATCGGTGGTGTAGCTATTGCACTTGCCGCCCAAGACACCATCAAAAACTTCTTTGGCTCTGTCATGATCTTTATCGACAAGCCCTTTCAAGTGGGGGATTGGATCACTTCCGGAGAAATTGACGGTACGGTAGAGGAAGTTGGATTTCGATCCACCCGGGTTCGAACCTTCCGAAATTCCGTGATGTACGTTCCAAACGGGAAAATGGCTGATGCCATCCTTGACAATCATGGACTTCGCGTCTATCGAAGATTTTACACCACTCTGACTGTCACTTACGACACCCCGCCGGAATTGATCGAGAAGTTTGTCAAAGGGCTTCGAGAAATCGTTTTAGCTCACCCCGATACCCGGAAGGACTATTTTCATATCTACTTCAATAACCTTTCGGCATACAGTCAGGACGTGATGCTGTACATCTTCTTTACAGTTCCTACCTGGCCGGAAGAGCTCAGGGCTCGGCATGAAATCCTGATAAGCACCGTCAAACTAGCCAATGCGCTTGGAGTTCGATTTGCATTCCCAACTCAGACTCTGCACATGGAAACTTTCCCTGAGAAAAAATCCTTGGTACCCGAATATCCGGATGAGGCTACTTACCAAAAGAAGTTGGGCGATTTCCTATCGAATGAATTGAAGAAAAAGGATTAAATGGGTTACTGAACCCTGAAGTAAGCCCTTCGGATCACTTCCCCATTTTCCCGCAATTCCACCTCAAAAGGCAAGGACAAATCCGGGGTTTTAAGGTTAAGTGCATCACCATTCAATTTTGAAGCCTTCGGATCATTTGACCAGAAAAGGACGGATCTAAAATCACCGCGATTTATGCTTGAACCTCCAAAGGTCTCTTGCTCCAATTGAACCGGCACTTGTATGCCCGGTGTCTGCTTGAAGAAGGCATTGGTAGGTAAGGGGAAGCCTCCTACATTACTTTGATAGGAAGAGAAGCTCATTACCCCCTCGTATCGCTGATCATTGAGATAGAAGACACGAGACAGAACCTCCAGCTTTTCAAAGTTCTTCGGATTAAAAGCCGCAAGCTGATCCGAGTCAAAAACAGGCATCCCATCTACAAGCATCAAAGGATTTCCGGTGAAAGTATTCCCAAACTCATTGACTGATCGAAACTCCTTTTTTCCCTGCCTAGTACGCACCGAAACCATCGGAACGTATTCTTTAATGACTGTTTCTACCGATTCAAAGCGGGTATAATCATCCAAGAGAAAAGTCCGATCTGCCACAAAGCCTGTCACGACAGGAATGGGTTCTTGCTCATACTTTTCGGTGTAAAATGTCTGCACTCCACTACTGATCAACAAATCCTGAAGGAAAGGCTGATCATTGGGACTGATTTTCAATTCAGGAAAAGAAAACCCACTCGCAAATTCAGTTCTCACAGCAGGGCTGAGGAATTCAAAGTCTAGCATATCCCCATTTTGATCTGCCTGCGCAATCATAAAATCCCAATGCTTCAACCCCCCAATATCGAAATACAATTTTCCCTTTTCATCAGGTCTATCCGTGTACAAAGCAGACTCCCTTCCGTGCACAGAAAGGAAATAAACCTTGGTCGTATCGACCGTTCTCGGATCAATCTGAGCAGCTACTATATGCCCAAACAACTCAGGCAAAAATTCACCTTGAGCCTGTCCGGCATAAATGGCTGAAGAAGACAAACCCTCAGAATCTTTCAGGTAGGGATTGTAAACTTTTACAAAAAGTTTCGAGGATTCTTTGAAAGCATTTGATCGAATACTTAGCTCCTCTCCTGCTTTGGCAAGAGGCTTTGAAAGGCTGAGATCGGCATCAGATGTAGGAAGATTTTCAAAAAATCCGGGATGATCTTCCGCTATCGCTGGTGGGATTTTCGGATTGAAAATGGTTACAAACTGCTGTTTGAGTCCCTTTTCCAAATCCACCAAAGGACTGATTCGGGTAAACACCCGCAAAAGATAATGGTCTGAAGGAATATCCTTTGGAATTTCCAGGAAGCGAAAAAGCTCCCCTTTTTCAAGTAGAAATTTTGACAAGTAAACGGATTGATTTTCCCGATTGAGGAGCTCCACGTAGAGAACCTGTGAGGTACTTGGCTTATTGTTTTGATATGCCGAAGCCTGAATCCAAACTTTCTCTCCAGTGAAGAAAATATTCTTGGGAACTGAAAACTCTATGCTCTCAGGGATGGCATTTTGTGCAAAAAGAGAAAGCGGAAGAAAAACCAAGCAGCAAATAGCCGCAAAATATTTCAAGCGATAGAATCTATTCATCAGAAGTCCTCCCAAAAATCAGGTTTAATATTTGATCCTCTACGGGTACAGTCTACACAGGAAGCCCGCGCATAGCGGTATCCGATGGGAACAAATCCGTTATCAAGGAAAATCGGAGTAGTCGGAATATTTCCTCCAGTTCTAAAAAACTGATCGTAATTAGCAACCAAGACGGTATCCGGCTCCAAAACACAACCAAAATATTCCTCCACTTCTGCTGTCCAAGGAGCTACCTCCCGAATGTCAATGTAAAGACGTTTTTGCTTAACCACTCCCAAACTGACCTGCCCAATAACTGGCGCATCTGGATTTTGATCCATAGTGATATTCCCACCGATGATAGACGGAAGAGGGCTGAAAATAGACCCCAAATCATCCGAATTCTCTTTCAAAATCTCCCAAAACTCCACATCATCCTTGCTGATTGCTTTCTGGGAAATCAAGATACTGTAGCGAAGCGAAAGCCGCTCGTCTCCCTGATTGATCTGTCGGATAGCCTGCCGGAAAACAAACTGATCCTCGAATCGGGAAGAAGTTTCCAACAAAAGATCCGAATTGGGACGACTCAAGTAGCAACGGTCGATTCGCTCCTCATCCGTACGAGGCACGATCTCTTGGGTCTCTGGCACATATTTGTCCAAAGATGTAAAAGGAGGCCTGAAAGCCCATGTTTCCTCGTAAGTCCAGAGGAAGTCATCGGCATTTTCATCACCCTGTGTGGTCAGGAAAATCTCCACCCCATCCTCATTCTTATCAAATCCCACGTCGATGATATCAGGAGTGATAATGGGTCTTAGTTCCTCAGAGGTATAGCTTGCTCCGTTTTGCAAAAAGATCCGGAGCCGATAGACATCCGATTCTGAAATATCATGTGCAAATTCATATTTACCATCTCCCAACTCGGTGAGCGAGAAACGTGCTCCCGATGCATTTTCCAAATAAATGGTTGCTCCATTGACCAAGTTATTGGTGAATCCATCACTCTGAATATTGGAGGTCAAGCTTAGAGACAGCTCACTGGGAATCCCCTCTGAGTCCAGGTATCCCTCCACCACCAAAACATCCAGATCGACCGGATCGATCTCGGGCTCGAAAGGCTCCCGACAGGCCGAAAACAGTCCAAGGAAAAATAAAATATATAGAAAGTTATACCGCATCAGAATTTGAAATTGTAGGTAATAAATGGAATAGGTCGGGCGAAAATAGAAAGCTGATAGCCTTGGAGCTGCCCTTCTACTGCTGTGTAATAAACCGAGTAAGGATTGCTACGCCCTAGCAAATTATAGACGCCCAAGGACCAGGAAGAATGTGCCAGTTTCTTGACCTTATGATTCCCTTCTAAATTGACCGAGGCATCCAATCGGAAATAATCCGGAATCCGATAGGCATTTCTTTCGGAGAAATAAACCCGCTCCGAACCCGCGTACTCAAACTTAGCAATCGGCAAAGTCACCGGTCTGCCTGTGCTATAATTTCCATTCAAGGAAACGTTGATCCGCTTGCTAAGCTCATAATTCGTCACCAAGACCACATGATGGGGTTGGTCAAAATTACTGGAGTAAAACTCCCCGTTATTGATCTTTTCGATACTTGGTTCATCGGAAGTCCTCAGCAAAGAACGGGAATAGGTATAGGCCAAGGAGCCTGTCAAAAGGCCGGAAGTCTTTTTCATCAAAAGCTCCACTCCATAGGCTTTACCGATAGAATTCAGGACATCCTGCTCGATATTTTCATTCAGAATCAAATCTGCCCCAGACCGATAATCCAGCAGATTATTCATGTAGCGATAATAAACTTCACCGGAAAACTCCAAGGTATTCCTTGCCATATTTCGGTAGTAGCCGACAGAAGCCTGACCTCCAGTTTGAGGTTTTAGATAGCGATCACTCAGCTTCCAGCTATCCGTCGGTGCAATCGCTGAGGTATTGGACAGCAGGTGAAGGTTCTGCCGCATGGTGGTAAAGCCTGCCTTGATCGAGGATTGATTATCCAAGGTATATCGACCCGAAAGTCTAAACTCCGGACCATGATAGGTCTGAACTACCTGACCTGACCCGAAAGTCTCCTCACCTATCACATTGCTCTCCGTGATTGGAGCTCCAGGCACATATTGATTGACCGTCAAAGGACCGAGTAATTGGTAGAGCATATAGCGTCCACCATAACTCAGGGAAAAGCGCTCATTGATCGTCCATTCATCTCCGAAATACACCGCAATCTCCCGCGCATTTTCATCTTCCAAATCCTCCGGAATCACGATAGACTCTGAACCGAAAGGTTGATTGGTACCGGGATTGAGTTGGTATTGAATACCATGCACCCCAAATTTATACAAGTGATCCTCTCCTTTTCTGTATTCAAAATCCGCCCGTAAGTGCCATTGCTTGACATCGAAGCTGAATTCGTAGGCATTCAGAGGATTGTCTTCTCCGATGATCCCAAACTCATAGCCATCGTAGCCCACTGTAAATCTACCTTCCAGTTGATCATTGAAGTAGTGTCGCCAGGTCGCAGCCAAGTTAGTATTGCGATAGGAATAGGTCGTATCCGCGTCAAAAGCAAAATCATCCTGAGATATGTAGGAAGTGATTTCGAGTTGATTCTTATCGTTGAATGTATGACGGAGATTGGCATTCAAATCATAAAAGGAAGCATTCGATCCTTCCAAGGCTGCTTCATCCTCCAGAAGATTCAAAGCCCAATCCGAGTAAGTAGTTCTTCCGCCCAAGATAAAGGTGGTGTTCTCTCCGATAGGTCCTTCCAAACTCAGCCTTCCAGTCATAATCCCAATACCTCCACTTCCTCCGATTTTATCAGTCCGCCCAAATTTGGGTTCCACCTGAAGCACGGAAGAAAGCCTTCCTCCATAATTGACAGGCACTGAGCCCTTGTAAAGCTCTACTCCTGAAACCATATCGGGATTGAAGGCTGAGAAAAAGCCAAAAACGTGGGCAGGATTAAAGACCGTGGACTGATTGTAAAGAATCAAGTTTTGATCGGCCGCCCCACCACGGACATTGAAGCCGACGCTGGCTTCTCCGACGGTATTCACACCCGGCAAGGTCAAAACTCCTCTCAAAATATCCACCTCTCCCAGAATCGCAGGCAACTTCCGGACATCGGCTATGCTGATAGCCTGTACACCCATATCCAATTTATTGATATTGTTCAAAGCACCCGAACTCACGACTACTTCGTCCAGGGAAAGGAAATTCTCCTGCACCTCCATATCCAATACTCCATCCCCAAAGAGCTCGATTTGACGTTGCTCTTGATAGCCTCCTGGATTTTGGACGATCAAAGTATGTCGGCCCTTCGGCAGCTCCAGTCGGTACATTCCATTTTCATCGGTAATGGCTTTCTGGTAATCCACCTTTTCGAAGATTACCGTACCGAGCATGGGTTCCCCATTGTCGATATTGGTGATTTTCCCTCGTAAGACGGCCGTCCTCTTTGCTGGATCTTCATTTTCCTTACCAATTTCAAAGCGCATATTTCGCGCAAAGGCACCCATGGCAGAAGCATTCTGCCCGGAGGCACCTTCCACATCTACTTTCGGGTCAAAATATCCTCTAGCGAAATCCACTGTGAGCTTTTCACCCTTGGTGATAAAAACCTTTCCATCAGGAGAAATAGAAAATTCCAAATCCGTTTCTTCCAAAACACTGCTCAAAAGATCCGAAAGCCCGGTTTCATTTACCTGAATATTGACCGTAATTCCTTCCACCAGCATGGGGTCGAAATAAAAACGGAAATCGCTCTCGGATTCGATCTTTTCAGCAAATCGCTCAAAGCTCAGGCCTGCGTAGAAACCGGTAAACTTTGCCGAAGTCTGCGCCCAAACCTGCGTCACAGCGAGTCCAAGAATAAAAATGAGTAAAATTCGTTTCGCTTTCATCGTTGATCAGTTCTGGGTGAGTTGGCGAGCTGGAGCAAAGCGGTCAGATACTTTCTTCGATCCTTATTGTAATAGATTCTTTGACGAGTGAGATTTTCGCGGATCGCCTTTTTTTCTACTCCGAGCACCTTGATCGCATCTTTCTTTTTCTTGACTGGGTAAAAAGCTCCTGCTTTGTACAAAAAGAAATCTTCGTACTCATCGTAATAGCCAATATAATCCCCCAATTCCCTTGCGCGTCTATCGACTTTGTAATGCTTGGACAAAAGCCTGAAATCTCCGGAGGCAATCACTTCATAAAAGCCATTTTTGTCATACAGATATCCTTCATTACCGCTCAGCTGCACAAACTCTTTTCCATCAGACAGGACAAAGCCGTCAATTTTGGAAGGCTTGATCAAAAGCTTCTGCGAAAAGAGGGGATGAAAAGTGATCACCTGATCATAGCGGATATCATAGAGTAGCGGCACATCGGGGTAAAAGACCCGATTAATGGTCAGTCCTCCATTTTCGAAAGAACGGGTATCCAAAAAAGGAAACCCATCATAATTCCTCGGAGGCTCCGGATACTGCGCACCCGTGATCAACTCCTGAAAGAAAGGAAGCTGCTCCTGGTACTTATCCAAATTTTGAAGATTCTCGCTGACAGCTTGACCGAATGACGAAACCGTCAAAAATATCCAGCTACCTAAAGAAAAAATTATTTTACGCATGGTCGAAATTACAAGAGTTTCTAATCCGAGATTTTCTATTTTTAAAAATATCTTTAAGTGGCTCCCTTTATCGATAGAAGGGAAAATGCCTCCACCAAATTGTTAAAAACCTATTATGACCAATCGCCGACAAGCCCTCAAGACCCTCGCACTTACTTCCCTAGCCGCAACTGCCCCGCTTATACAGACGAAGGCAAAAGACCAAAAGCTACAGCAATTTAAATTTTCCTTGAACACCTCCACGATACGGGGGCAAAAGCTGAGCCTCTCAGAAATGATCACTATCACCGCACGGGCAGGCTATGATGGAATCGAACTGTGGATGATGGAGATTGATGCGTATTTGGCATCTGGAAAAAGCCTTCAATCCCTGAAGAAGGAATTGGATGATGCGGGAATCGAAGCGGTGAATGCCATCGGCTTTGCAACTTGGATGGCGCAGGATCAGGAGAAAAGCAAAAAGGGCTTTGCCCAAATCGAAAAGGAAATGAATCAGCTCGCAGCCATTGGTTGCAAGCGCATCGCCGCTCCGGCAATCGGTGCGGAAGCGCCGGTGGACTTATTTGAAGCTGGAGAAAAGTACGCTCAACTCCTGGAGTTGGGCCGCAAAACCGGCTGTATGCCACAATTGGAGTTTTGGGGAGCCTTTCCACCTTTTTATCAACTCGGGCAAGCGTTGGCAGTGGCTGCGATGGCTAATGATGCGGATGCCCGATTGCTGCCGGATATTTATCACCTCTTTCGGGGAGGTTCCGGTTTTGATGGGCTTAAACTGCTCAGTGGGGATGCGGTAGAAGTCTTCCACATGAATGATTTCCCCGGCACCCTGGCCCGAACAGAGCAAGAGGACAAGCATCGGGTATATCCCGGCGATGGCGTGGGACCTTTGGCGGAAGTAGCTCAGACCTTAAAGAATATGGGTGGAAATAAGATCCTCTCCCTCGAACTCTTCAATCCTAGTTTGTATGCCATGGATGCCGATGTAGTCGCCAGGACAGGTTTAGAAAAAATGAAGCAGTTTTTTTAAAGCCTCAACCCTTGAGATTAAAGCCAACCCTTGAGGTTTTTAAAACCTCGAGGGTTTTCTTCATTTCTAATTTTCCTCACTTGGCTTAAGTCTTAGGATTCACCTCCCCCCCTTCTAGGTGTAGAAGTAAGCGTTTTGCTAGAGTATGGCGTAAAAGAATGTTCCTGTTCGTGAAGACAGGAACCTGGGCGATAGGATAAATACACGAACCAAGATTGGGAATAAACTATAAACCCTTCACTTTCCAACCTTAGTACTTCCGGACTTTACAACCTTCCAACCAAAAAAACATACAACCTCTCACCCAAACAAATCCGAACTCAAATACCGGTCTCCACGGTCGCAAGTAATGCAGACAATTAGACCTTCTTCGAGTTCTTCGGAAAGTTTGATAGCTGCGGTCAAAGCTCCTCCACTGCTCATTCCGGCTAGGATTCCCTCCTCCTTGGCCATGCGGCGTGTCATCTGAGTGGCTTGGTCCTGAGATACATCGATGACCCGATCTACGCGTTCCTTTTCAAAAATTGCCGGCAAAAACTCGGGGGACCATCTTCGGATACCGGGAATACTTGAGCCATCCGTAGGCTGTGTACCTACGATCTGGATATTGGGATTCTTTTCCTTCAAGTAGCGGGAAACGCCCATAATGGTACCCGTAGTCCCCATCGCAGAGACGAAATGGGTAACTTTTCCATCGGTATCATTCCAGATTTCGGGGCCAGTGGTCTTGTAATGAGCCTGGTAATTATCCGGATTGGCAAATTGATTGAGCATGAAATATCCCTCTTTCTCGTTCATCTCTTCTGCAAGGGTACGGGAATACTCGATGGTTTTGGCAGCAGGTGTCAAGATGACTTTCGCTCCGTAAGCTTCCATGGAAAGTACCCGCTCCCGTGTGGAATTATCCGGCATAATCAGGGTCATATCCAGACCCAAGACTTTTGCCACCATCGCAAGGGCAATTCCGGTATTTCCGCTGGTAGCCTCCACCAATTTATCGCCCTTTTTGATTTCTCCTCTATCCAAGGCAGATTGGAGCATATTAAAAGCAGCTCGGTCCTTCACACTTCCTCCTGGGTTTTGACCTTCCATTTTGCAGAGAATCTTGACCTTGGGATTGACAGGAATATGCTGGAGCTCCACCAGAGGTGTATTCCCAATTAATTCAAAAAGCTTCATACTAGTCGTTTTTAAAGATGTACAAATCCGTTTTGGATGAGTCGGCGTGGTGCATTTGGGCTTGGTAATAGACCTTTGAGCCCGGATCAACTGACTTGGTGAGCCAGACATTTCCACCAATCGTACTGCCTTTTCCGATGACGGTCTTTCCTCCCAAAATTGTCGCCCCTGCATAGATCACCACTCCGTCTTCTATGGTTGGATGTCTTTTGCTATCTGCATCGGCCTTGTCCACACTCAATGCCCCAAGGGTAACGCCCTGGTAGATTTTGACATGATTTCCGATAATCGTCGTTTCCCCAATCACCACTCCTGTCCCGTGATCGATGCAGAAGTGTTGCCCAATTTGAGCTCCCGGGTGAATATCAATTCCGGTTCGGCTGTGAGCGATCTCCGTGATCATCCGGGGAATCAGTTTAATCCCCAAAAGATGAAGCTCGTGGGCAATTCGATAAGCGGCTATGGCATAAAATCCCGGATAAGATCTCAAAATCTCTGTGCGTGATTTGGCTGCAGGGTCACCTGCATACATGGCATCCACGTCCTGATTGATCCAATCATAGATTCGCTCCAGATTGTCGAAAAACTGTGTTCCTAGCTTCAGCCCGTCTTGCTCATGCAGGTGTGTATTTCTCTGAAGAATCTTTGAAAGGCGCTCCTGAAGCTCCTCCATTCGGGCTTTGAGCTCGGATTTTTCCTTGATTTTCTGCACAGAATGCTCTGGAAAAAGCAATCCCAATAAGCTTTCAAAAAACTGTTGGATGACCTGTGGGGAAGGGCAATCCGAGCATTCTTGATGAGATTGATGGAGTTTTTCGAGAAATGAATTCATAGAATAGGCTTGATGTGCATTTACAACACAAAACCCACTCGAATCACATAAGGTTCACCATAAGGCGAGCGTCGATTATCATGGAGGACATTGTAGAGAAAGGTAAAGTTGGCTCCGCCTCTACCACCTCCGAAGGGTGCAAAATAACCACCTCCCAGAAAAAGTCCATTTACCCAAATACGCTCAAATCTTTCAGAGGCCAGATTGTAATTCTCAAAATTGATGGATTCATACTCGGTATGGAGGAAGATATTGGGGAGGACATTGTAGCGATTGAACAAGCGCCCACCATAAGTGGAAGAGGATCCTCCTATAAATCTGCGGTCGTCAAAATATTGATAAGTAATTCCAACACCTGCTGAATATTTATCCGTAATCATCACACCCGCCAGGGGAGAGACATCGATCAAAGTCACAGTTCCAAACTGCATCCCGAAATTTCCACCGAAATACAATCTATCCTTGAAGGAGGTGCTGTCGCTATAGATCGGGCGCTGTGCAAAAGCTAAGCTTGAAAACAAAAAAAGGCCAAAGAAGATGGCCAGGAATTTATTTTTTGACAATGACATAGAGATCTTCGCTTTCTTTCTTCATCAGGTATTTTTCACGGGCAAACTTCTCCATAAGTTCCGGATTGCTCATCAATTCTTCCCGCTCAGCTTTAATTTTTTCCTTCCGCTCCAGGTAATACTCTTTTCTATCCTCCAATTCAGCAAGCTTTCTGCTCAGTTTGAATTGATTGATAAGATTATTAGAGTCGATAAAAATCATCCAGCAAAGAAAGAAGGCCCCTGCCAAGAAATAGAAATTGGTGGTGAGTTTGAAAAATCTCTTCATAATCCTACAATTTAAAACAAAGGAGCGCAAAGTTCATGCAAATTTTAAAAGATCGTGAAAAAAAGAACCGCAATCTCTTTGACCATAGCTCCTGACTCAAGCATGACATATAGCCCGATTTTCCCGAATCGATTCCGAAGATTTTCAAGCCTTTAGGAATATTCTCCTCTCTTTTATCTGTATTTTAAGTGCATGGAAGTAGAAAAAATGCATCGGAGAACATTCCTTAGAAATACTGTTTTGGTCACCGGATATCTAGGCTTGCTGCCCTTTTCATCGGCTTTATCGGCAGAAAAGCGGTCCAAAATGCGCTTTGGGCTAGTCACCTATGAGTGGGGCAAAGACTGGGACCTTCCCACCCTTATCAGCAATTGTGAAAAGACAGGTGTGCTCGGGGTAGAACTTCGCACTCAGCATGCCCATGGTGTAGAAAGCAGCCTGAGTAAAGCCCAAAGAGCGGAAGTCAAAAAGCGATTTGAAGACAGTGCAGTCACTTGCTTGGGCTATGGAAGCAACTACGAGTACCATAGCCCTGACCCGGAGAAGCTCAAGCAAAATATTGAAGGAACCAAGGCTTACATCCAGCTATGTCATGATATCGGCGCCACTGGCATCAAAGTTAAGCCCAACTATTTACCCCCTGAAATCCCTCGAAAAAAAACCATTTCCCAAATTGCTGCTTCCTTCAATGAAGTTGGAAAATTTGCTCAGGATTATGGACAAGAAATCCGGGTGGAAGTTCATGGACAGTACACCCAAGAGCTTCCGGTGATGAAAGCGATTTTTGACGAAGTCACCGAACCCAATGTGAAAATCTGCTGGAATTGCAATGAGGAGGATCTTCTTTCCCCAGGCCTGGAAGCTAATTTTCATTCAGTGAAAAAGTGGTTTGGGGATACCGTGCATGTTCGGGAATTCAACGTCGGGAATTACCCCTACCCGGACTTATTCAGGCTTTTCAAGGAAATGGATTATGAAGGCTGGATTTTGCTCGAAGCCAGAACCAAGCCAGCCGACCGAATAGAAGCCCTACGAGAGCAACTCGAGCTTTTTAATGCTCTAGTCAAATAGATCAATATCCAAATCATTAAATCAGAACCCAAAACACCAAAACCCATACTAACCATGAACGATCAATCCAGAAGAGATTTTCTGAAAAAGTCCGCTTTGACCACTGCCGGAATCGGCTTCGGTGCGATGGCTTTTTCCCCGAAGAGTTACAGCCGCATCATTGGAGCAAATGATCGGGTGAATGTCGGCATAGTGGGCTTTTCTGACCGCGCCAAATATGCCTTGATTCCGGCTATGCTTGTCCATGCCAAAGAGATGAATTATCAGTTTACAGCCGTATCAGACATCTGGAGTCGGCGCCGAGACGAATGTCAGGCCTATGTGAAGGATAAGGCGGATTTGTCTATTGCTGCCTGTAGAAACAATGATGAACTCTACGATCGAAAAGATGTGGATGCCGTCATCATCAGTACTGCAGATTTTCAGCATGCTCTTCATTGCAAAGAAGCCGTGGAAGCCGGAAGGGATGTGTATGTGGAAAAGCCATTTGCCGAAACAATGGCAGATAATCGGGCGGCAAAAGAAGCGGTACTCCGCACCGGAAAAATCGTACAGGTTGGTTCTCAGCGAAGAAGTGGCGCCAACTACCACGCTGCCAATAAATTTATCAAGGACGGCAAGTTTGGAGATATCGTAGCAGTGGAAATGACCTGGAATGTCAATCAACCGGGTCGCTGGAGACTACCCGAGTTGACACAGGAAATCCGCCAAGAGGATACAGATTGGGATCGGTTTCTCATGAATCGACCGAAAATAGCCTGGGACCCGAGAAAGTATCTGGAATTCCGCCTTTTTTGGCCTTTTTCTTCCGGGATTCCAGGACAGTGGATGGCGCATCAGATTGATACCGTGCATTGGTTTACCGACTTGCCGCATCCAAGAAGTGTAGCCGCCAATGGAGGAATTTACCTTTGGAAAGACGGAAGGGAAAATTTCGACACCATGACTGCTGTATTTGATTACGGACCACTGGACGATGCCAGCAAAGGCTTTCAGGTGATCTATTCGTCTCGATTCACTAATTCGGCCGGCGGGACCAAGGAAATTTACTATTCCAATGCCGGAGAGCTCAATTTGGATACTAATAAAATAACTCCAAATGGCGGGCTGCGAGAAAATCATGCAAAACGAATGGGAATGAAAGAAAATTTACTTCCTGAAATGTCCCTTGCTGAGGCCGCTGCGGTGGAAACAAGCGCCAATACCGGTGTAGACAATCTCACATCAGCTCATATGCGAAACTGGATGGAGTGCGTTCGTTCCCGTCAAAAACCCAATGCAGATGTCATGGCTGGCTACAATCATTCCATCGCCAATATCATGACCACCGCTGCACTTCGCACCGGTCAGTTTGTAACCTTCGATGAGGAAAAGCAAGAGGTCTTGGCAGGCGGTAAACCTTTCCAATATTAGGCCATGCTTTGGATCAAAAAAATCAACTGGGGGACAGTAGTCCTACTACTGCCCCTCTTTTGGGGTACTCAAGGAACACTTCAGGCACAAACAGATCAAATCAAACTGCTCCAAAAGGATGCTGAGAAAAAAGTGGAGGTACTAATTGGAGACCAGCTTTTTACCAGCTACTACTATCCAGAATCCATCGCTAAGCCGGTATTATATCCTATCATTAGCTCAGGAGGAAAGGAAATCACGCGAGGATTTCCCCTAGCTCCAAGACCAGGAGAACGAGTGGACCACCCTCATCATGTCGGACATTGGATGAATTATGGGGATGTAAATGGACTTGACTTCTGGAATAATTCAGATGCTATACCTGCTGATAAAAAAGAGCGGTATGGAACAATCAGGCATACGGGAATCTCCGAGATAAAGGAAAATAAAAATAGCGCTGAGTTAGTGGTGACCATGGATTGGTTAACTCCCGATAGCAAAGTTTTACTGAAAGAAAAAACGCGGTTTGTGTTTTTCTCCGAAGGAAAAAAACGAGGTATAGACCGAATTACTACCCTGACTGCTCAGGGAGAGCCGGTATTTATGAAGGACAACAAAGAGGGTGTCTTTGCTATTCGTGTAGCTAGGGAATTGGAGCACCCATCTGATAAGCCCGAGCTATTCACTGATGCAAACGGCAATCCTACCACGGTTCCCAGCCTAAACAATGAAGGAGTTACAGGAAAATATCGAAGTAGCGCAGGAAAAGAAGGAGATGAGGTTTGGGGAACGCGAGGGGAATGGGTGACACTGGATGGGGAAATTGATCAGGAAAAAGTCTCTGTTGTAATTTTGGATCACCCTGACAACCCGGGTTATCCCACCTATTGGCATGCTCGGGGCTACGGACTTTTTTCAGCCAATCCTTTGGGTCAAAAAGAGCTAAGCGGTGGAAAAGATATTCTGGATTTCAAATTAAATCCCGGAGAGTCGGTCACCTTTCGATACCGGATTTTGCTTTACTCAGGAGAGCATCCCGATGACAAAAAATTGAATTCGGAGGCGAAGAACTTTTCAAAGTAATCTGTGCTATCTACCCGTATGAACTTGCCTAGAAGCGGTCATTTTTATCTTCAAAAAGGGATATTCAATTTTTTTATAGAATTTTCATAATGATTATCCGCAATCATGCCAGTAGTTCAAAATGGCCTCATCCCGATACATCGGGACTGGCCTCCGGATTCGCGGTTAATTTTAGGAGGGGAGGAAAATGCGGCTTAGCCGCATTTTCCTCCCCTCCCCAACTTTACACAGTAACGTTCGCCGAGCGAAGTCGAGGTGAAGCTAATAAAATTTGGTTACTGGTAAGAAAGCGGACATTCATATTTTCATTTCCCGATTTCAAAATTGCCACGATCTCGCTATTGGCAGTTCTTGATTGTTTTTTTTGAATGATCTCTGGAAGGGCAGTTACCATACTTTTTTGATGAAAGCTCTCCAAAAACCTAATCAGAATTCGCCGCTTAGCCAGTTGAATTATTTAGGCTGAGAAAATTTAGCGATATTAATTGCTGTAGAAAAAACAATCACTGACCAAGTACTAATCACATGCGTAAACTTTATCTAATCATTTTGTCCTTTGCGCTTCTTTGGAGTCCTTCTTTTGCACAGAAGAAAAACTCCGAGGAAAAAGCCAAGGATCTAGCTTCTCAAAGCTTCTCGGCATTTGCCTGGAGAAATATCGGGCCTGCATTCACCTCAGGCCGAATTGCTGACATTGCCATTCACCCAAACAACCGTAATGTCTGGTATGTAGGTGTAGCATCTGGTGGCGTCTGGAAAACCGAAAATGCAGGTACTACCTGGACTCCTATTTTTGACGATCAGCCTGTATTTGCCATTGGCTGTGTCACTATTGATCCTGTCAACCCAAATCGTGTTTGGGTGGGAACCGGTGAAAATAACGGCGGTCGACACATCTCTTTCGGGGATGGGGTCTACCTCAGCGAAGACGGTGGATCCACCTGGAAAAATATGGGGCTGAAGGATTCGCAGCACATTGGAAAAATCATCGTTCATCCCGAGAATTCAGATGTGGTCATGGTTGCCTCTCAGGGTCCGCTTTGGAGTAGCGGAGGAGATCGTGGATTCTATCGCTCTGAGGATGGGGGAAAAACTTGGGAAAAGACTCTTGGAGATGAGGAATGGACAGGAGTAGCGGATGCTGTGATCGACCCAAGAAATCCTGATGTCGTGTATGCTGCCACTTGGCAAAGACACAGAACGGTAGCTGGATATCTTGGAGGCGGACCTAAATCTGGAGTTCACAAATCGACAGATGGAGGAAAAACCTGGACCGAATTGACCAATGGTATTCCCGGAGGAATCAAAGGAAAAATTGGTTTGGCGATTAGCCCTCAAAACCCGGATTATGTGTATGCGGCGATTGAATTGATTCGAAGAACCGGCGGAGTATTCTTGAGTACTAATCAAGGCGCTTCCTGGACAAAAATGTCAGAAACTGTTTCCGGTGCAACTGGCCCTCACTACTATCAGGAGCTGATTGCTGATCCTCATCGCTTCGGAGCGATTTACTTGATTGATGTTCGTATGCAGGTTTCCTACGATCATGGAAAAACCTTTAGCCTATTGAACACTGACGCTACCCACTCAGATAGTCATTCTCTGAATTTTATCGCTGATGAGCCTGATTTTATGCTTTTGGGAACTGATGGCGGTATTTACGAAACGCTTGACGGCACCAAAACTTGGAGATACATTAAGAATCTTCCGGTGACTCAATACTACAAAGTGGCTGTGGATGATGCAGCTCCATTCTACAATGTCTATGGAGGTACACAAGACAACGGATCCCATGGAGGTCCTTCCAGAACAGACGATGAAAATGGAATTCGCAATGCCCACTGGTCACGAGTGCTGGGTGGGGACGGACATCAGTCTGCAGTAGAACCAGGAAATCCAGATATTGGATATGCCGAATCTCAACAAGGATATTTGAACAGGCTGGATCGAATCACCGGTGAAGCAGTGTATATCCAGCCACAGCCAGGGGCTAATGAAGGCGAGGAGCGTTTCAACTGGGATTCTCCGATTTTGCCAAGTCAGCATGTACCGAGCACCATTTATTTTGCTTCGCAAAGAGTATGGAAATCTACAGATCGAGGAGATTCCTGGACGGCGATTTCCGGAGATCTTACCACCGGTCGAGACCGAATTACGGAGCCCATCATGGGTAAAAATCAAAGCTGGGATCATGCCTGGGACATGTATGCTATGTCTGAATTCAGCACTATTTCTTCTCTCGGTGAGTCCCCAATCAATCCCGACGTCCTTTATGCTGGAACAGACGATGGACTTATCCAATACACCACCGATGGTGGGGAAAACTGGAATGCAGTACCTGTAAGTAGCATCCCTGGCGTTCCTAAAAATGCCTTTGTAAATGATATTCGCGCGGATCTATTCGATGAAGCGACCGTTTATGTGGTCTTGGATAATCATAAGGAGGGCGATTTCAAGCCTTATGTCGCAAAGAGCACCAATTATGGGGCTAGCTGGACTTTGATTACAAATGGACTCCCTACTCCCCTACTTACTTGGAGAATCGTGCAGGATCATGAGAAAGAAGGGCTTTTATTCCTAGCTACCGAATTCGGGGTCTACTTTTCCATCAATGGAGGAGGCAAATGGATGGAGCTGAATGGTGGCTTACCGACCATTTCTTTCAGAGATATCACTATACAGCGTAGAGAAAATGATCTGGTAGGAGCTTCATTTGGAAGAGGCTTCTTCGTGTTGGATGACTACAGTGCCTTGAGAGAAATCTCGGAGGAGACGCTGGATCAGGAAGCACAACTTTTCACTCCAAGAGATGGCTATTGGTACGTACCCAAAAATGCTGTGAGATATATGGGCGACGACTATTGGTCAGCTCCAAATCCCGAGTTTGGGGTCACTTTCACCTATTTTATCAAAGAAGGTATGAGTACCCTAAAGGCCGATCGCCAGAAGGCCGAAAAAGAAATGGGGGATGCCTCGATACCTTTCCCAGGTTTTGATGCCATTGAGGCAGAGATGATGGAAAAAGCTCCAGAAATCCACCTTGAGATTTATGATGCCGATGGAAACTTTGTACAGCGGGTGAAGGCAAAAAATGCTGCCGGCATTCACAGAATGACTTGGGATCTGACGATGGCAAGTCAGGGAGTCATTGATCCAGATCGTCTTCGAGCAGGAGGTTTTGGTGGTATGATGGCCTTGCCTGGCACTTACTCTGCCAAATTAGTAGCCTACAAGGATGGGGAAATGACTCCGATGGGAGAACCTGTTTCATTTGAAGTAAAACCACTTAGAGAAGGCGCATTGGAAGGAAAAAGTCTTGCTGAAATCAAGGCATTCCGAGCTGAGTTAAGTGAATTTGCCAACGAATTGACTTTGGCCGAATCCGACCTGGAGGAAGCTCTCAAGCAAGTTCAGGCGATGCAAGTGGCCGTCAGCAGATCTGAAAAAATGGATGCAGCTTTGGTCAAAGATCTCCACGAAGCTGAGATGGCTTTGAAAATGCTGGAAAGCAAAATGAATGGAAATCTGGCTAAGCGTGAGCTACAGGATAATAAAGCACCAACAGTCACTGATAGACTCTATGCTGCATACGGAGGCGCAACCGGAACTTATGGCCCAACAGGCATGCAAAAAGGAGCTCTTGAAGCTGGTAAAACAGAATTTGCTCCACTCAAAGCGGAATTAGGGCAAATGAAAGGAAATACCATCCCAGCTCTTACCGCACGAGTCAAAGCCTTGGGTGCTCCACCAATTGATGGTTTAGATTAATCTTAAAAAAAAAACCCGAGTTGAAAAGCTCGGGTTTTTTCTTCTAAAGACATAGAAAGCTCGAATTTTAAGCAGGAAGATTTTAAAAAAACAGGCCTTAAATCAAAATCAAGCCTCTTCTTGAGCAAAAAACTCTTCTACAGCCTTGGACTTTTCTTCCTTACCTTTTTTGGTTAGGTATGGGTTAAAACACGCTAAAATCGCCTTCAAATAATCAGGCTTTGATTCAAAATAACTTCTTTCACTTTCCACTCTTTGGAAAATATTAATCCAAAATGAAGCGACAGAATAATACTGTAGTACAAATACATTAAACTCAGATTGATCCAAAAGACTGCTATCAATCAAACCCTGATTAACCATGAACTCTATCCGCTGATGGATGACCTTTTTATTTTTGAGGTAGGATTCACGGATGTGTTGATTCACTTCAAAGTTATTATCCTCCACCAACGAAAAATTGATGACAGCTCTATACTCATACATCAAATCCATAACTTTTGAGATATAGCTGACATACCAAGAAAAACTGAATTGAATATCTCCCTGATGATATTGTAAAAAAAGGTGTTGCGCTTTTTCATTATACTCTTCTAAGATGGCTTTGAAGAGAATTTCCTTTTTGGGAAAGTAATTGGTGATCTTACTTTTTCCTAATCCAGTTTGTTGGCCGATTTCGGTGATTGTACTATTGATTCCATTTTTATTAAAAAATTCATTAGTATCTCTTAAGATCTTATTTCGAGTTAATTCCCCTTTACTTGCTTGCGGCATTCCTTACTTTTTGCTCTAGTTAACAAATGAATTTCAAAGATCAGCTTTTTTGATATTCCAACACAAGAATTCTCGATACAAGCGGTCAGAAATCACGAAAATCATACTAATTATTCCTCGCTAACTCTTTGATCATTTGGATTTAAAAGAAAAAAATATCGCCAAATGAGCTCCTTCCAAGGTTCCTTTTAGTATGAATTCACAGTTGAATGATAAAGCTAATTTGGGGAATGTAAACCGATCAAAAAAAGCAAGTTAGTCTAAAATTGAAAATAGATTAAATCAATAAAGAAGGTGATTAGCAAAGTAAAAATATAAACTTATAAAGAAATGTATAGTAAAAAATAAAGTTGTATTTTTACAGGATTAAATTCGTTAAAAACAACTCTATACCTCCTTTAAAACTATTCAAAAGAAGATAGGAAAAGCAATAGCGTCAAGACCCTAACAAATCCCAAAATGACCACATTGAAAAAAAGTAAAGGAAAAAGAACCCGTGAAAACATTCTATTAGATTCAAGAAAGATTTTGAATGAAACCGGAGTGTTTTTGACCCTCCGAGAACTATCAAAAATCATCGGGATCACAATTGGTGGGATTACTAACTATTTTCCCACTAAAGATCACCTGTTTATGGGGCTAGCAGAAGTTTATGAAAAGGAGCTATCGGCACCTGAAATTTCAGAATCATTTAAAAATGACCCTTCGCTATATAGTATGCATACACTTTTGTCCAATATTATGGATATACAATTTGCAAATAGATCCACTATCCGTTTTATATCTATAGCAAGTCAATCTCAGAAAACCCTTTTTGAAAAAGTGACGGAGACATGGAATAGCAGAAAAGAAAGACCAATAGCAATGGTAGAGGCTTTAGTACACAAAGGGTTTCTCCTTGATTCAATTCTGGATGAATTTCACCTTCGGGTATTTCGATTTCAATTTATCAATACATTAACAACCTGGATTTCATCGTATTCACTATACGACTTTGATATACCTTATAATCAAATGAAGCCAATTTATTTAGCTGGAATGTTAAATACATTCGAGCCATTTCTTTCACCAAAAGGAGAAACTCAATACCGAGAAATATTAAAACAGTTGAAAGAGAATTTAGAAAACTAATAACTAGTATATATAAAACTCTCTATTCAATAATTTAACTGAACAGAATTAATAATTAAAGTACTATTCACTCCACCTTCAAAGTTTGCCCCCTCTGCACTCGATGCAAACACTAAGCTAAGGTGAGTCACTTCATCATTTTCAGATCCAAACTGACCATTTGCAGGAAACCAATAACTAGGTGAGTCAGAAGGTATAGTACCATAGATGATGGGCACCGTTACTTCCCTGAATTCACTGATGGCTTCTCCGCTTCTCAGCCAGCCTGTTCCGATACGCTTAACTTCAGATCCGGATCTATTTTCGAGTAAAAGATAAATGTCTGCCTGATCTTCTTTCTCCAAAATCTGCCCTTGGCCGTTTCGGTAAACTTCCCCAGGAGAGTAGGAGTAACTTACCGTGAAACTTTTAGGCTTGCCAGAAAAAGCGATCCCAAACTTTGGGGAGTCTAGCGGATTAGAGATATCTAAGACAAACTTCCCTGTAAACATCGAACCTGCAGCCATTCGCTGCCGAACCAACTGAGCTAGAGGTCCCAAATCCCGAGTAATCAATCTAGCCGCGAAATCTCCCGGAGCTACTTCGAATCTCTCAACATTGGCCTCACCTAGTGTCACAACGCCTGCATTACCAGAAGCCCAGATCGTATTCTCGTCTTTTCCAGGTTCTTCATAATTTTTACCTTCTGGAGTATACCAATCATCAAATCCAGAATTCTCCAATTGTTGATTTTCGGACTGCTTACTAATAAATACTTGATAACTTACAATCGACCCATCTTCAGCCTCAACTTGATAAATGACGGGCTGATTAAAATCCTGAGGTTCTCCTACTGAAGGAGTGACTCTAGCATACGAGCTCAGGCCTATAGAATCTGCTGCCAACTGAGAGATATCTACTCTTGAACCTACAGAGAGCCTAATCAATAAACTATCTTCCACAATTTGGGTATTCCCCAATTGGCCAGGAACCGTAAAATAGCGGATTTCCTTAAGTGAAGACTTACCGAAAAAATGCTCATCTATACATGAAAAGGTAAGTAATGAAATACTCAAGAGTGATAGGATGGTATATGCGCTTAATTTTTTCATAGGTAGACAGAAAAGCCAAGTGATAGTTCCAGTAAATTGATTCTCAAATTGAGATCACCAGTATTTACCTTTGAATCTGGTAAATCGGTTGTTTCGTTTGTAATAACAGTTCTGCTAATGCCCAATGCCCCGACATTTACCTCAAACCCAAAGTTTTTGTGGATAAAAACGAGCATTCCCGGCCGCATTTCCAATCCATAATAGAATCCATCCGTAAACTCCCTGGTCAATAAGCCATCTGTCGTGGTTTCTTTAATACCATTCCCAAACCCAATCTGCAACTCTGTAGGGATGACAATGTAGAAGCGATTGGTATTTCCCAAAGGGATGAAATTTTTAATGTAAGGCCTAATTTCAAATCGTCTATCAGCTGAATTGACTTCAGATATAATCCCATCCGATGAGAGTTGTATATTTTCATCCTTGCGACTTCCATATAACAGACCGATTCCAACCCCTAAATTGTCTTTAATTATATAACCTGGATCTAGTCGAACATTGAATGCATTCCGTTGCTGTTCGACATAGGTAGCAAATAGCTGCCGATCATTTTCACCCACTCGGGAATTGGCAGAAAGGCTCAAACTGCTAAACCAAGTACCTTTGGTGATAGGCACGCCATTAGAATAGTCCTTTTTACTCTGCCCTAAGGCAGATAAGGACACTAAGATCAATAGAGGAACAATTAGTTTTAATTTCATCTCTTCGTTAAATCACTTACAACCATTAAGTTAACCACAAAAGCTACAATTCCCGCAATTATTCCAGCCCAAACGGCTGCCATCACCGGAGAAATTTCTATTGAGCCTACCCATCGCTGCCACAGGACACCGAGTGTCACTACCATTCCAAAGGCAGAAAAAGCATATTGGAGCGATTTCAAGAAATATCTTGGGAAATAGGGAGTTTTATTCGGGATCTTGGTAGTGGCATAGGCTACACCCGAGAGGATAAATGCTAAACTTACGGCAAGAGGCACGGCTCCGGAGAAGAGCGTATGCGCCTCAGAGGAGATCAGATTGTCTGTAACCAAGACAGAATCCAGATTTTTCACCTGAAACCAATTAATCAGACCGTTGATAATGGCATTGATGACTCCTCCTGTGAGGGCTCCTTTCCATATTTCAGTTGGCGAATAAGTTTGTGTTGACATAGTTGATTATTTTTAGAAGAAGAGAAAAACAGTACCCTGAAAGGATAGCCAGTCTGGGGTTTGGGTTTCGAAGTTTTCAGTAATTGCTGCTCCAGGATCACCCCAGGTGAAAATTCCCAAAAACAGATAGTTTTTTGCAAAGAAATAGCGGAAAGTAGCAGTGACTTCCTGTCCAATGGCATTCGAACTGTAGCTTGTGATCGGAGGCAGTCCCCCTTGATTATTAAGTTGATCTGCTCGAAAATGGAAGTAATCTAAGGACACTTCTAGGTTTTGTTTTAGGTAACCTTTCAGCTCAACTCGGTGGGTAACGAAATTCCCATCTCCTGAAATTTTTCTGAAGTTCAGCCCTTGCACCCAGTTTCCTAAGCCGCCCGTGAGCAATGCATCATATCTCTCAAAAGTAGGCGTAGTGGGATCATCGCCTTGCATGTATGCATATCTGTAATAGAGCGATGGCCCTCCTTTCCATTCTTTCTTCAAAACCCCACCTCCTAGATACCAACCCAAGGCCTGCATGTCAGCTGTTGCATGGGTTTGATAGGCAAGTTCAGATTTAATAAAAAGCCCCTTTTGTCCAATATTTTTAATCCAGAGTTTAGGATTGATGACCCGCAGCCCCTCCCAAGGAATCGGGTCTGTTGGTGTACCATAGCGAGATAGTGAATTGATAATGGAAATATAGCTTAGACCAACATCCCAGTGTTGATTATCCTGAAATTGCAATGAAGACCCTAAGTATCGGGTGTCTGTCTGCCGATCTTTGAATAGCTCCTGTGGCTCTAAGTAAAACCCATCGAGATGAAACTTACCGTAGCGGATTTTTGCCAAGCCTGTCATTTGGAATGTTGTCCTCGAATTGAGGTACACACTTCCTCTATCTCCAGCATTAGCCGAACCGGAAAATTTGGAAAATAAAAACCCGTCATTTAGTTGGAAAAATTGTCTTCCTGCCGAAATATCAATGTGTAAATTCTCCTTAGCTCCTAGCCTAGGAAGCAGTATACCGCCATACAGACGCTCCACCGCACCAAAAGCTGTTGCCCCATCAGAATATATATCGCTACTGTTTCTCCCCGAAAGCAAAAAAGAAACGGATGCGTAAGGGAAAATCTTAGAATTACCTAACTGGGTAATGCCGGCCAAACCGGGTTCGAGATAAAATTCTCCCCAAAACCTAGGCCCCAAGCCTGCTGGATTGGTGGCCACTGGATTCCCTTGAGAAAAAGCCTCCCCTTGTGCAAAAAGACCATTTTGCTCATGATAAAAACCACCTCCTCCATTCAGTAGCCAAGACAATTTGGACTTTTGTGTTTGGGAGATGACTGGAAATTTGGTTTTCTCCTTTTCTACCGGAGCTTTGGACTCACCTTCAGAAAGAAATGTCGCGGTAACCACAATGGTGACCGGGCCTCCAAGCTCAGTGTTATACAATTTATAGCTTGCAGATTTGATTTCCGGTTGTCTTTTCACCACTTCTAAAGCCAAATCCGCTGTAAATTGCCTAAAGCTTCCACCAGGTTGGATATGGAAGGATTCTGTGAAATTCGCCAATTCAGCTGAGTCAGCCAGGTATGTTTTTCCTTCTTTTTCTAGTAAGATAATCACCGAGCGAATAGGAGTTCCTTCCGAATTGGAGGGAATAGCCTCAACCCCAAAGGCGTTATTTTGCTGGGCTAGACTAGGTGAAGTTTCCAGAAAAAAAAGAAAAACGGTGCAGAAGAATAGTAATCGGTATAGTTTCTCCATATAAGTGGAGTTTAAAAGGCTGTTCCAAAAAGTCATATCACAAGGAGAACTTATTAATGTTTAAGGTGAGAAACCTTAGCTTCTACCAAACGAAACGGATATGAAAACTTTGAAACAGCCTCAGATTAAAGATTAATCCTCTTTTTTCGGCATTTTACTTTCATACCGACCGCCACCATCAAGTGTCAGGTCGACTCCGGTTACCCAGGATGCCGCTTTACTCATCAGGAACATAATGCCATAGGCTATATCCATAGGGAGGCCTCTACGCTTCATCACAATAGAATCGTTGATTTTTTGCAGCATTTCCATGGTAAATCCTGCATCTAGAGTAGACTCTCCATTGTCTACTGAGCCTATCATTACGGTATTGAACCGAACCTTGGGGCCAGAAATTACAGCCATACTTTTTGCCATATTCAGCAAGGCAGCTTTCGCAGTACTGTATTCAATGAATTCCGGAGAAGGAGTATTTCCTACTCTTGAATTGGAAAAAATCACAGAGGCATTTTCTTCTTTTTCCAAGTAAGGCATACAAAACTTGGTCAGGTTGTACGCACTCAGTGTGTTTAATTTGTACGAATTGACCATCTTCTCTGTATCCGAACCCCAAATCGGAGTAGCAGCTCCCCAGCCTACATTATTGACCAGTCCTGAGATCTTTCCGAATTTAGCTACCACTTTATCTACCAATTCCTTCATTTGATTTTCATCCGTAGAGTCGGCTACTAACCCAAGTGTTTCTTTTCCTGTTTCCTTTTGGATCTCTGAGGCTACTTTGTTTACCCGCTCCTGATTGATATCCGTGATGACTACATTGGCCCCGAGATTTCCAAGGAGCTCAGCAAGGGCACTACCAATAGCGCCTGCGCCACCGGTGATGATAATTACTTTGTTTTCGAAACTGAATAGGTCATTCAGCAATTCTGTCTTTTTCATGGTAAAAATATTTAAGTTGAGAATAGGTATTAATCGAGGGTTTGGACACCACCACCATTTACAAATAGTACCTGACCGCTTACCCATTCAGAAATAGGGGCAGCGAAATAGAGGACAGCCCCAGAGATATCTTCCACTTCTCCAAGTCTCTTGATCGGTGTACCTGATAGCATTTTTTCTTCAATTTCCGGTGTAAGCACACTTGCTAATGCAGCAGTTTTTGTAGCTCCCGGTCCGACGCAATTGACTCTAATCCCAAAGGGACCATAGTCATAGGCAAGATTGGCCGACATATGGTTGAGTGCTGCTTTTGATCCGGCGTATGCACTCATGTTTGGACTTTTATTGATGGAGCCCATCGAAGTGATATTGACAATCGATCCATATCCACCGTCCTTCATATGAGGAGCGCAGAGCTGAGATAATCTCCACGCAGAAAAAAGATTAAGTTCAAAAACCCAGGCAAATCTTTTGACATCGATCTTGAAAGGGCTCTCCCTTCCTCCTCCTCCGCCACCGGCGTTATTGATCAGAATATGAACCCCGCCTAGTTCTTTGACTGTACGCTCCACGAGATTGACCAAATGATCATCGTCGGTAACATTACACTCCACCGCAATGGCTTTTCCGCCACCTTTTTTGATTTCTTCAGCTACTTCTTCAGCATCTGAAAGTTTCAAATCGCTTACTGCTACTGCAGCACCTGCCTGTGCAAGGATTAAGGCGCTTGCCTTACCGATGCCATTTCCACCTCCCGTGACGATGGCAACTTTGTTTTTTAGATCGAAAAGATTTGTAAGTGACATATAATTTAAAGTTTGAATAAAAATAAAAATTTTTTTTTCAAGTTATAATGAAAAATAAAAAGTTTTTTTTTAAATAATTATATTTCCATTGAAAACAGGATGGCTTAGAGCTTCAGTTCACAAAGTCAGTATCCTACAAACCTTGGTTCAAATAAGGCTAATGAGTCTTCTACCCTGAGTATTTCACAGATCTAATCAACAAATCGCTATGAAAAATGAGCATCAACCAAATCCCCTCTTAGTATCAATTATCGGTGGTACAGGTCAATTAGGACATTTTGTTGCCAAGCATCTCTACAGCAGAGGTCACCTCGTTCAGGCTATTGGGATAGGGGAGCCTCCTAAGCCTGGTTTTTTACCAGAAGAGACAAAAATTGAACTTGTAGATACAAGCACATTAAGTATAAAACAGTTGGCTGAACTTCTAAAGGGAAGCGATGTGGTGATCCACGCGGCTGGTGCCGATGGGCGTGCTCTATTTGATATTCCAGCTATAGAAGGTTATAGAAAACAGAATGTGAAACCCATTGAAGACCTCATCGAAGCAATGAAAATGATAGGATCTAAGAAGCTCATTGTGTTGGGTTCTTATTATACGTATATGGATCGAATCTCTCCAGATCTGAGAATTCCTGACTACAGCCCATATGTCAAATCCAGAGTAGAACAAGCGGAATTAGTAATGAACCAAACCCCAACAGATTGGGAAGTAGGTGTTTTAGAGTTGCCCTATATTTTTGGAGCGGCGCCAGGAAAAGGTACGCTATGGAATTTTTACATCGATATGATCCAAACAGCAACGGAGGAAGTTGCCGTCCATAGTGGAGGAACTGCATGCATTACAATGAATCAGGTGGGGATTGCTGCTGCAAATGCCTGTGAACTATCAATTGGAAAAAGGTTCTTTCCAATCGGAAATGTCAATCTCAAGTACCGAGAGATTTTTGAACATTTTGCTTCAGTACTTGGCTCTAAGGTGCCAATAAAAGATAAGCCCGCTGAATACTTTTTAGAAAAAGCGAATAAGCAAGCAAAAGCATTGAAAAGCATGGGTAAGGAAAGTGCCTATGATCCTATCAAATTGCTGGAGTGGGAGAGTTTGGACTTTTATATCACTCCTTCTTATTCGATGAACTTCCTTCAATTTCAAGAAGAAGATATTCACAAAGCTATTCAAGAAAGCGTGGAAGCAACCTTAAAATTTGAAAGTAAAGGACCGGGTTCGCTATTGAAATGATTTTTGAAACAGTCACATTTTAAATTCATAAAATATGCAAGAGCAAAAAAACATCATCGTCACTGGTTCAAGCAGTGGCATGGGAAAGGCCAGCAAAGAACTTCTCCAAGAATTTGGAGTCAATGTGATAGGTATATCACAGGTAGCGGGTGAAGAAATACAGGCAGATTTATCCTCCCAGGAAGGAGTAAAGCAGGCAATCGAACAAATCATCCACCTGACCGGAGGAAAGGTTGATGGAGTGTTTGCAAATGCTGGTATGGATAATGAAAATGCTGAGTTGGTTTTTGAATTGAATTATTTTGGCATCATCCAATTACTGGAAGGGTTGAAGCCGTACCTCTCTAAAAATAAAAATGGAAGGGTTTTGATCAATTCGTCTAACTCAGTGGTAGTGACACCTGAAATTCCATTGGAACCCGTAGAAGCTTTGTTAGCAATGGATAAAGCAAAGGCCATAAAGTTGATGTCGAAATACCCTCATTGGACTTATCAAGTCAGCAAAACGGCCATTACATTTTGGGCTAGAAAAGCTGCGTCCTCTTGGGCTGAATCAGGAATTAGTATGAATATCCTTGCTCCTGGAGCCGTACTCACACCTTTGATAGAGAATGACCTGAAAGATGCCAGAAAGGCAGCGGGAATTAATATGCTTCCTAAACCTCTTGGAAGTATTCCTAAGCCTGAGGATATCGCTCCTTTAGTCAAATTTCTTTTGCTGGATAATTCCAGATTTATTGTGGGTCAATACATCATCATCGATGGAGGTACGGAAGCCACTTGGAAATCCGCTGATTTTCCAAAAACCTGGGATATCAGCCTAGATGATTTTCGGAAAAAGTTAAGTTAAGGCAACTACCTTCATCAAAAATAATTCTGATTTAAGCACAGTTTATTTTAAAGATCACAGCCCTTTTCAGCGCATAGTTCTAACAACTGACAGAATTGAAGCCTCAGGGTTGACTTCAGAGAGAAGATTTGTTCCAATAGCATCAAAGATTAAAAAATGAAAGGCAGCCAATCAGCTGCCTTTCCATAGTAAGTCTATTTAATAGCTTAAACGCTATTCATCGATTGAAATCGAATTTATTTAAGGCGTCCCTTAAATACAGCTGATTCACCTAATTGCTCTTCGATTCTTAGCAATTGATTGTACTTAGCCATACGATCAGATCGAGAAGCTGATCCAGTCTTAATCTGTCCAGTATTTAAAGCTACCGCCAAATCTGCGATGGTAGAATCTTCAGTTTCACCGGATCTATGAGACATCACAGCGGTAAACCCAGCCTTATGAGCCATATTCACAGCATTGATCGTCTCAGTTAATGTACCGATCTGATTAACCTTGATTAAGATAGAGTTGGCAGATTTCTCTTGGATTCCACGCTCCAAAAACTTCACATTAGTCACGAAAAGATCGTCACCAACTAACTGCACACGATCACCGATTTTGGCAGTCAGCATTGCCCAACCTTCCCAGTCATCTTCTGCACATCCATCCTCAATCGAGTCGATTGGATACTTTTCAGTCAACTCAGCCAAATAAGCCACTTGCTCTTCTCTGGAACGAACTTGACCAGATGGACCTTCAAATTTGGAATAATCGTACTTGCCATCCACAAAAAACTCAGAAGCAGCGCAGTCCAAAGCGATTGTAACTTGCTCTCCAGCTTTGTAGCCAGCTTTTGAGATTGCATCTAGAATACTTCCTAGTGCTTCCTCCGTTCCACCAGAGAAATTAGGCGCAAATCCACCTTCATCCCCTACTGCAGTCACCAGATTTTTATCGTGAAGAATCTTCTTCAAGTGATGGAAAATCTCTGCTCCCATTCGGATGGCCTCAGAGAAACTTTCTGCTCCAACAGGGCGAATCATAAATTCCTGAAATGCAATAGGTGCATCAGAATGAGATCCTCCGTTGATGATGTTCATCATTGGAACTGGAAGTGTATTGGCATTTACGCCACCGATGTATCGGTATAAAGGCTGTCCTGATTCCATCGCAGCAGCTTTTGCCACAGCAAGTGAAACACCCAAAATAGCATTTGCCCCTAATTTGCCTTTGTTTGGAGTACCATCAAGCTCAATCATGATCTGATCGATCAAGTTTTGCTCAAAGACATCAAAGCCAACAAGCTCGGATGCGATGATATCATTGACATTGGCAACGGCTTTTAGAACGCCTTTACCCAAATATACATTTTTGTCTCCGTCTCTAAGTTCTACAGCTTCATTGGCACCGGTAGAAGCACCACTAGGTACTGCAGCTCGGCCAAATGCGCCATTTTCAGTAACGACATCTACCTCGATAGTAGGATTTCCTCTAGAGTCGAGGATTTGTCTTGCATGAATTGATTGAATCAAAGTCATAGTATAAAAGGTTTGAGATTAGTTTTTATTGATTAATGCGATAAAGTCATCGAAAAGATAGCGGGAATCGTGCGGTCCCGGAGAAGACTCGGGGTGGTACTGTACAGAGAAAGCGGGTTTGTTATTAAGCTTGATCCCTGCCACGGTATTATCATTCAGATGAACGTGTGTGATTTCGACTTCTGCATGTTTTTCGGCGTCCTCTCTTACGATATTGAAACCATGGTTTTGAGAGGTAATTTCACTTTTTCCTGTAAAGAGATTCTTAATCGGATGATTGATCCCTCTATGACCATGGTGCATCTTGAATGTAGAAATTCCTACCGCTTCTGCAAGCAATTGATGTCCAAGGCAGATCCCAAAGACAGGCTTATTCGTAGCCAAAACATCCTTAACAGTTTCCACTGCATAATCCATAGCAGCAGGATCACCGGGTCCATTGGATAGGAAGTAAGCATCAGGTGCCCAAGTCTCCATTTCGGCTAGCGAAGTTTTAGCGGGGAAAACCTTGCAGTAGACACCACGCGAAGCGAGGTTTCGAAGAATATTCTTTTTAATTCCGAAATCCAGACACGCAACGCGGATAGGAGCATCCTCATTGCCAAAAAAGTAAGGTTCCTTTGTACAGACTTGAGAGGAAAGTTCCAGTCCATTCATATCTGGAAGCTTCTCTAATTCCGCTTTAAGACCTTCCAAATCTCCTTCATACTCAGAACTGATGATGGCATTCATTGCACCCTGAGAACGGATATGTCTCACGAGCTTTCTGGTATCAATATCTGCAATTCCGGTAATGCCATTGGAAACCAAATAGTCCTGCAACGAGCCATGACCATCTAGTCTAGAGTAGATCTCGGAAAAACTATTCACCACGATACCACCAATCGTTGGATGGTCTGATTCTACTTCCTCATTATGGACACCATAATTGCCTATATGGGAGGTAGTGGTCACAATCACCTGTCCCGTGTAGGATGGGTCGGTATAAATTTCTTGGTATCCAGTCATACCGGTGTTGAAGCAAATTTCTCCACCATTTGTACCTGGATTTCCGATCAGCGAGCCATGGAAAATTGTTCCATCTGCAAGTAATAGGGTAGCTTTCTTTTTTATCATGATGTGAAGGATTGGCCAAAGTTAAATATTTCTGAGAAGGTGAGGAATCTATGGGCATAAAAAAAGGATTGAACTAACGTCCAATCCTTTAATTATATTCAGAGATCAACCATTTAGTTTTTCTCAGATTCTTCATTTGACTCATTAGAAGCATCATCTGCCTCGTTTGTAGGCTCTTCAGTTGAAGTTTCAGCTGCTGGAGCTGCTTCCTTCTTCTCAGCCGCTGGAGCTGCAGATGCAGTTTCAGTAGCCTTAGAACCTGAACCTCTACGAGATCTTCTGGTAGTCTTCTTAGCTGGCTTGCTGTCTTTCAACATTAGCTCATTGAAGTCAACCAATTCGATGATACACATCTCAGCGTTATCACCAAGACGAAATCCAGTTTTGATGATTCTAGTGTAACCACCTGGACGAGTACCCACTTTCGCGATTACTTCACCAAATAGTGCCTTGATACCATCCTTATTTTTAAGGTAAGAAAATGCAACTCGACGATTGTGAGTAGTATCTTCTTTCGCTCTCGTGATAAGAGGCTCTACGTATTTTTTTAATTCTTTAGCCTTTGCAAGCGTGGTAGAGATACGCTTGTGAAGAATCAAGGACGTGGCCATATTGGAGAGCATTGCTTTCCTGTGGGCTGCCTTTCTTCCAAGGTGGTTGAATTTCTTGCCGTGTCTCATTTTATTTATTCTTCATCAAGTTTATACTTTGAAATATCCATCCCAAAGGTCAATCCTTTGTCTTGGATCAACTGCTCCAATTCTGCAAGTGACTTCTTACCGAAGTTTCTGAATTTCATCATGTCAGAAATTTCCAACTTAGCAAGATCACCCAAGGTCTTCACGTCAGCTGCTTTGAGACAATTGAATGCTCTTACGGAAAGGTCAAGATCACTCAATGAAGTTTTAAGAAGCTTACGCATGTGAAGGAATTCCTCATCAATTGGCTCTGGCTCAGCAATACCAGTTGAATCCAAGACCATGGTCTGGTCAGAAAACAACATGAAGTGTTGAATCAGAATTTTAGCAGATTCTTGAAGTGCTTTCTCAGGGTGGATAGATCCATCTGTAGAAACTTCCAAGATTAGTTTTTCGAAGTCAGTCTTCTGCTCAACTCGCGTATTTTCTACACTATACTTTACATTCTTAATCGGTGTAAAGATGGCGTCGATTGCGATTTGACCGAACACTTGCTCCTTTGGTTTGGACTCTTCAGCAGGTAGGTATCCTCTACCCTTTTCGATAGTGAGTTCAATTTCGAAAGTTTTGGACTCGTCAATGTGACAGATTACCAAATCCGGATTCAAGATCTCAAAAGAAGAGGTGAACTTGGCAATGTCCCCAGCAGTGAAGACAGACTGGTTTTTTACCTCCACAGTGATTTTTCCGTCAAAAGCTTCGTGAACTTTCTTGAAACGCACCTGCTTCAGGTTCAAAATAATGTCGGTCACATCTTCCACTACACCTTCGATGGTAGAAAACTCATGCACCACTCCAGGAATCTTGATGGAAGTGATGGCATAACCCTCCAGCGAAGAAAGCAATATCCTTCTCAGAGCGTTACCGATAGTAACTCCATACCCTTTTTCTAGTGGCTTAAAAGTGAAGAGGCCATGGAAGTCATCGGCTTTCTCCATTACCACTTTCTCGGGCATTTGAAATGCTAATATGGACATATATTGTTCGTTGTTTTTTGCTGAAAATAGGAAATATTACTTAGAGTAAAGTTCGACGATCAGCTGTTCTTTGATATTCTCAGGAATATCGTCACGAACAGGGATGCTAACAAACTTACCCGTCAAAGTAGGCTTATCAAACTCAAGCCAAGAGTATCTCTGCGCACCAGAGTTGCCAGCAAGGCTACTCGTGATAGCTTCAAGAGATTTCGAACGCTCACGTACTGAAACCACGTCTCCGGGCTTCAATGAGTAAGACGGAATATTTACCACCTCACCATTCACAAGGATGTGCTTGTGAGAAACAAGCTGTCTTGCACCTCTACGAGTAGGAGCAATTCCCATTCTGTAAACGGTGTTGTCAAGTCTTGCCTCTAGAAGTTGAAGAAGGTTTTCACCGGTGATACCGCCCTTACGAGATGCGATGTCAAACATTTTGGCGAACTGACGCTCCAATACACCATAGATGTATTTTGCTTTCTGCTTTTCAGCAAGCTGGATTGCGTATTCAGACTGCTTCTTTCTTCTACCTCTTCCGTGCTGTCCAGGAGGATAGTTTTTCTTCTGAAGTGCTTTGCTGTGCCCTTCGATAGGCTCGCCAAATTTTCTGGCGATCTTGGATTTAGGACCTGTATATCTAGCCATTCTTTTTCTTTTTTAAAATTAAACTCGTCTACGCTTAGGAGGTCTACAACCGTTATGTGGCATAGGAGTCACGTCGATAATGGTAGTCACATCCAATCCCACATTTTGCAACGTACGAATAGCTGATTCACGACCGGAACCAGGACCTTTGACAAAGACCTCAATTTTTCTCATTCCCAAGTCATAAGCAACTTGTCCACAGTTTTGAGCGGCCATTTGCGCAGCATAAGGAGTATTTTTCTTTGAACCTCTGAATCCCATTTTACCGGCAGACGCCCAAGAGATCACTTGTCCAGCATTGTTGGTAATGGAGATGATGATATTGTTGAATGAGGCTTTGATATGAGCTTGGCCTACTGCTTCAACTTTTACAACTCGCTTTTTACCTTTCGATTTATCGTTTCTTTTCTGAGCCATAATCTAATTCAGGTTTTATTTAGTTGCCTTCTTCTTGTTAGCAACAGTTTTACGCTTACCCTTTCTTGTTCTGGCGTTGTTTTTGGTCTTTTGACCACGCACAGGAAGGCCTTTTCTGTGTCTCAAGCCTCTGTAGCAACCGATATCCATCAATCGCTTGATGTTCAGTTGAACTTCAGATTTCAAAACACCTTCAGTCCGGAATTCTTCCGAGATAATATTTCGGATAGTAGTGGACTCATCGTCATCCCATTCGCCAGCCTTCTTGTCAAAGGAAATTCCAGCTTTACTTAGGATCGCTCTGGCTGAGCTTCTACCGATACCGAAGATATAGGTAAGCCCGATTTCGCCTCGCTTATGGTCTGGTATATCTACACCTGCAATTCTAGCCATAATCTTAACCTTGTCTTTGTTTAAACTTAGGATTCTTTTTGTTGATGACGTAAAGCTTTCCTTTTCTTCTGATCACCTTACAGTCAGCGCTTCTCTTTTTGATAGATGCCCTTACTTTCATATGCTTATTAGTTGTTTTTTTAAGGCAATATAAAACCTGGTTTGAGGCCAGACTTTATTGCTTTTACTTATATCTGTATACAATTCTGCCTTTGGAAAGGTCGTATGGAGAAAGCTCCAGCTTAACCCGGTCACCTGGAAGGATCTTGATATAATTCATCCTCATCTTTCCAGATATGTGTGCAATGAGCTGATGTCCATTTTCCAGCTCTACTTTAAACATCGCGTTGGACAAGGCCTCGATAATAGTACCGTCCTGTTCGATTGAAGTTTGTTTAGCCATATTAGAATTTATAGTTCTCTTCTATGTACTTATGCGAAGTCAATATTTCTGTACGATCTTCAAAGATCGCAACCGTATGCTCATAATGTGCTGACGGCTTTCGATCGGCAGTCCGAATAGTCCATCCATCTCGTTCTTGCACGATATTTCGTGTACCAAGATTGACCATCGGCTCGATAGCTATGACCATGCCGTCTTTAAGCAATGGACCACTACCTTTTTTGCCATAATTAGGGACTTCAGGTGCTTCATGAAGATTCTTTCCTAGACCATGTCCTACCAGCTCGCGAACGACGGTATAACCTTTGGCCTCTACAAACTTCTGAATGGCATTCCCAATATCTCCAATACGATTGCCAAAAACTGCCTTTTCGATTCCCAGATACAATGAATCTTTGGTGGCGCGCAATAAATCTAAGACTGGGGATGATACTTCACCTACGGGATACGTATAAGCGGAATCGCTATGAAAACCTTGGTGAAAGACTCCACAATCTATCGAGATTATATCGCCATCTTTCAATTCATACTCGCTGGGAAATCCGTGAACTACTACTTCATTCACAGAAATACAGAGTGAAGCAGGGAAACCGCCATAACCTTTGAAAGAAGGAACGGCTTGATGATCCCTGATAAACTCTTCAGCAATTTTATCTAAGTAAGAGGTCTTTACCCCTACTTTGACATGCTTGGCTACTTCCCCGTGGGCTTTCGCCAAGATATCAGCACTCTCTTTTATCTTTTGAACCTCCTCAGAGGTTTTATAATGAATCATGTTAAGCTACTTGGTAATTCGAAGCATTGTTCTTCATATTACCGCTCTTCATCATTCCTTCATAGTGACGCATTAGCAAATAACTCTCAATCTGTCTAAGCGTATCCATAATCACACCTACCATAATCAGGAGCGATGTACCTCCATAAAACTGAGCAAACTCACCACCAACACCTGCGATAATCGCAAGAGCAGGAAGAATGGCAACTACAGCTAAAAGGATAGAACCTGGAAGTGTGATCTTAGAAATGATACCATCGATGAATTCAGAGGTAGGAGCACCAGGCTTGATACCAGGTACAAAACCTCCATTTCTCTTCATGTCTTCAGCTATTTGCTCAGGATTAACTGTAATAGCAGTATAGAAGAAAGTAAAGACGATGATCATCACTGCGAATACAAGATTGTACTGCCAAGAAGTAAAGTCAGAGAAGGTAGTACCAATGTAATTGGCAATATCACTCTCTCCAGCCCAAATCTGAGCGATCAAGGCAGGAACAAACATCAATGACTGGGCAAAGATAATTGGCATCACACCAGAAGCATTAACCTTAATAGGAATGTACTGTCGCTGTCCACCATATACTTTACCACCTACAACTTGCTTAGCGTATTGTACAGGAATTCTACGTGTAGCTTCTGTCAATGCCACTACCCCAACAACTACGAAGAAGAGAACGGCAGCCTCGATCAATAGTAGAAGTAGGCCAGAAGATCCCTTTTCAAGAACCTCGGCGATAATTGCACCCGGGAATCTAGAGATGATACCGATCATGATCAGCATGGAAATACCATTACCAATTCCTTTTTCAGTAATCTTCTCACCCAACCACATACAGAACATAGTACCAGCAGAAAGCAATACCAATGAACTGAACATGAACAATCCGGTACTTACCATAACTGCGCCTGTCGGCAAAATCGTAGCAGTAACGTAACCGATACCTTGAGCAATAGTGATCAGAATAGTCAAAACTCGGGTTATCTGATTGATTCTTTTACGACCAGATTCACCCTCTTTTTGCATCTTCTGGAAATAGGGTACTCCGACAGTCAAAAGCTGCAACACGATGGAAGCAGAGATGTAGGGCATGATACCCAATCCGAAGATGGATGCATTACTAAAGGCACCACCTAGAAACGTATCAATCAAACCGAAGATACCTTCCTGAGGACCACCCAACTTAGAGGGATCGACACCAGGTAAAACGATAAAAGAACCTAATCGGAAAATAATTAGGAACCCAATCGTATTGAGAATTCTCACCCGAAGGTCTTCGATTGAAAAGATATTCTTAACTGTCGAAATAAACTTTTTCATTTAATCAAATCTTATTGACGGAACCGCCTGCTTTTTCAATAGCTTCAACGGCAGATGCCGAGAAAGCGTGTGCAGAAACAGCAACTTTTGAACTCAATTCACCACCACCTAGAACTTTTACTCTGTCATTTTTAGAAGCAACACCATGTGCAACCAAAGTAGCAAAGTCAAGCGTTTCTAGATTGTGAGTTTCTGCAAGGGCCTGCAAGGTATCCAAATTAATTGGCTTGTACTCTACCCTATTCAAACTTTTGAATCCAAATTTAGGAACTCTTCTCTGAAGTGGCATCTGACCACCTTCAAATCCAAGCTTCTTCTTATATCCAGATCTAGATTTAGCACCTTTGTGACCTCTTGTGGAGGTACCGCCTCGTCCAGAACCAGGACCTCTACCGATTCTCTTTCGGTTTTTAGTAGATCCTTCTGCTGGTTTTAATGTATGTAATTTCATGATTAAACCTCCTCTACTTTTACTAGGTGATTGACTTTCTTAACCATCCCTGCAATCTGAGGAGTATTTTCTACCTCTACAGATTTGCTAATTCGTCCAAGGCCCAAAGCAGTAATCGTAGCTTTTTGATCCTTTGGTCTTTTGATGGTAGATTTAACTTGCGTGATTTTTATCTTGGCCATGAGATTATCCGTTAAAAACTTTAGACATTTTCACTCCTCGCTGCTGAGATACTGCCATAGCATCACGCAAATTCATCAAAGCGTCGATAGTAGCTTTCACTACGTTGTGAGGATTGGAAGATCCTTTAGACTTAGCCAAAACGTCAGTGACGCCAGCTGATTCCAATACTGCACGCATCGCACCACCGGCTATTACACCTGTACCTGCTGCTGCTGGCTTGATAAGAACCAAACCACCACCGAATTTACCAATTTGCTCGTGAGGAATTGTACCTTTAAGTACTGGTACCTTCACGAGGTTCTTTTTAGCATCTTCGATTCCTTTTGTAATTGCATCAGTTACTTCATTGGCCTTACCCAATCCGTAACCTACTACACCGTTACCGTCACCTACTACTACGATAGAAGAGAAAGAGAATCGGCGTCCACCTTTCACTACTTTCGCTACTCGGTTGATAGCAACGACTTTTTCCTTAAGTTCTGTATCTGTAGCCCTGATAGGCTTTTTTCTTAGTTGAGACATCGCTGATTAAAATTTAAGGCCACCTTCTCTGGCTCCATCGGCCAAGGCTTTGATATTACCGTGAAACAAATAACCGTTTCTGTCAAAAACCACAGAACTTACACCGTTTGCAGTAGCTTTCTCAGCAAGTTTCTTACCTACTTCCTTAGAAATCTCTACATTGATATTACGCTCAACTCCCAATTCTTTGGAAGATGCGTGCGCAAGCGTATGTCCTTTAAGGTCATCGACCAATTGTGCATAAATACCCGTGTTACTTTTGAACACAGATAAACGAGGTCTGGAATCGGTACCGGAAATTTTTCTACGGATACCCTGCTTGATTCTAAGTCTTCTGGAATTCTTATTAAATGCCATAACCTATTATTTTTTAGCGGCAGTTTTACCAGCCTTACGTCTAATTTGTTCACCAACAAATCGAACACCTTTACCTTTGTAAGGCTCGATTTTTCTAAGAGACCTGATTTTAGCAGCTACTTGTCCGATCAATTCCTTGTCGATTGCCTCGAGGGTGATGATCGGGTTTTTACCTTTAGCAGTCTCAGTCTTCACATTAATAGTCTCCGGCAAAGCGAAGAAGATATTGTGTGAATACCCTAAGTTCAACTCAAGAACTTGTCCTTGGTTAGTGGCTTTGTAACCTACACCCACAAGCTCAAGTTCTTTCTTATATCCTTCAGACACGCCGATGACCATGTTATTGATCAATGATCTGTAAAGACCGTGAAGCGACTTATGTCTTTTGGATTCAGTAGGACGAGAAACGACTACATCATTTCCCTCTACTGTCACTTTAATGTCAGGATTGACTTCCTGCACTAGTGTACCCTTTGGACCTTTAACAGTGACTACTCCATGAGCAGACACGTCTACAGTAACACCGCTGGGTAGATTTATTGGTTTTTTACCTATTCGTGACATGATAGTAAATTAATATACGTAGGCAAGTACTTCTCCTCCGATCCCTTCGGAGCGAGCTTCTTTATCAGTCATTACCCCTTTAGAGGTAGAGATGATGGCCACACCCAAACCGTTAATCACGCGGGGTAGCTCATCGTGTTTTGCATATTTTCTAAGACCTGGCTTACTTACGCGAGTCAGGTTTACGATTGCATTTTGCTTAGTAGTAGGATTGTACTTCAAAGCGATCTTGATCGTGCCTTGAGGTCCGTTATCTTCAAACTTATAGTTTTGGATATATCCTTTGTCATGCAATACTTTGGTGATCTCCTTCTTAATGTTAGAAGCAGGGATCTCCACGATACGATGAGAGGCCTTGATGGCATTTCTCAATCGAGTCAAGTAATCAGCTATTGGATCAGTCATGGTATTTTAGTCTAGCTCCACCCTATTTTTGGGCGTGCAAAGTTACGAATTGATTTTTTAAATAAAAACTACTGTCGTGATTTTACCAGCTGGACTTCGTGATACCAGGGATTTTACCGGCAGAAGCCATTTCCCTAAATGTCACACGGTTGATACCAAACTTTCTCATGTATCCTTTCGGACGACCGGTAAGTTTGCATCGGTTGTGAAGTCTTACCGGAGAAGCGTTCTTCGGAAGCTTGTCAAGCGCCTCATAATCACCAGCTGCTTTCAGCTCAGCTCTTTTTTGGGCATACTTGGCTACCAAGCGCTCTCTTTTTCTCTCACGAGCTTTGATGGACTCTCTAGCCATATTATTCTGGATTATTTTTGTTTACGAAAGGCATTCCGAAAGCTTTCAAAAGTGCAAAGCTTTCTTCATCTGACGGTGCAGAAGTCACAAATGTGATATCCATGCCTGAGATTCGATTTACTTTTTCGATAGAGATTTCAGGAAAAATGATTTGCTCAGTTACTCCCAAAGTATAATTTCCTCTTCCATCGAAACCTTTGTCAGAAATTCCTTTGAAGTCACGTACACGTGGCAATGCCACTGTCATCAAACGATCAAGGAATTCATACATTCTGTCGCCACGCAAAGTCACTTTCGCTCCGATAGGCATTCCTTCACGAAGCTTAAAGTTGGATACGGATTTCTTAGCAATCGTAGCAACAGCACGCTGACCGCTGATCAATGAAAGCTCTTCTACTCCCTGGTCTACCAACTTCTTGTCAGCTACTGCAGCACCGATACCTTTACTGATGACAATTTTGCTCAGCTTAGGAACTTGCATTACAGACTTGTACTGAAACTTCTCTTTTAGCCCTGGAACGATTTCGCTCAGGTACTTATCTTTCATTCTAGGATTAGCCATTGATCACCTCCCCAGTTTTCTTTGCGTATCTTACTAATTTACCGTTGTCGCCCATTTTGCGACCTATTCGGGTAGCTTCACCGCTTTTAGGGTCTACTAGCATCAAGTTACTGATGTGTACAGAAGCTTCCTTCTTTTCGATTCCACCCTGTGGTTTAGCGGCAGTAGGCTTGACATGCTTGGTCACCATATTGATTCCTTCTACAAATGCTCTTTGCTTTTGGGTATCAATAGCCAGGATTTTGCCTGTTTTCCCTTTATCATCACCAGCGATCACTTTTACAGTGTCTCCGGTTTTCACGTGCAGTTTTGTCTGCTTGTTGATTTTACTTGCCATGATTATAGTACTTCAGGGGCCAAGGAAACGATTTTCATATATTGCTTTTCACGGAGCTCACGAGCAACTGGGCCGAAGATACGGGTACCTCTTGGCTCATCGTTGTTGTTCAACAATACCGCAGCATTGTCTTCAAAACGAATGTAAGATCCATCTTTACGTCGTATTTCTTTACGAGTACGGACGATAACCGCTTTAGAAACGGTACCTTTTTTCATATTGCTGGAAGATAGGGCTGATTTAACAGTCACAACCACCTTGTCGCCGATGGAAGCATAACGCTTTCGCGTACCTCCCAAAACACGGATCACCAATACCTCTTTGGCACCGGAATTATCCGCCACGCTTAGTCTTGATTCTTGCTGTATCATGATTATTTAGCCCTTTCAATAATTTCAACTAATCTCCAACGCTTGTTCTTACTCAGCGGACGAGTTTCACTGATCTTAACGATGTCACCTGTGTTACATTCGTTTTTCTCGTCATGAGCCATGAATTTGGTAGTCTTCGCAACGAACTTGCCATAGATGCCGTGCTTCACACGACGCTCTACTGCTACAGTAATGGACTTATCCATTTTGCTGCTGATGACCTTACCTACTCTTTCTTTTCGAAGGTTTCTTTCGATCGTAGCCATTTTCTTTTCTGTTAGCTATTATTTGGATGCTAATGCAGTCTTCAATCTTGCGATAAGACGCTTAGTTTCACCAATTCGGTTAGGATTTTCAATTGGAGAAATTGAGTGAGCAAATTTCAACTTGCTCAGGTTCGCTTTCTCAGTGCTGATTCGCTCAGCGATTTCACTTGCGGAAAGTGAAGATATTTCTGCGTATTTCATTGTTCTGATTATTCTGCGTAATCTCTACGGACAATAAACTTTGTGCTAACTGGCAATTTCTGCTGAGCTAATCGGAGTGCCTCTTTGGCAGTCTCAATTGAGACTCCGGTAGCTTCAAACAAGATTGTTCCAGGCTTGATCACGGCTACCCAATACTCAGGAGCACCTTTACCTTTACCCATACGTACTTCAGCAGGCTTCTTGGTCACAGGCTTGTCCGGGAAAATCCGGATCCATACCTGACCTTCACGCTTCATAGCACGGGTCATTGCGATACGGGCTGCCTCAATCTGACGGGATGTAATCCATCCTGCTTCTAGAGACTTGATGCCAAAGTTGCCAAAAGCGAGCGTATGCCCTCTTTGTGCAATGCCTTTGACACGGCCCTTTTGCATTTTTCTATATTTAGTTCTTTTCGGCTGTAACATGATTTCTCACTTATCGGTGAAAATTAGCTATTTCTTTTTCTACGTCTTGGAGCTCTATCTCCTTTACCTGGTCCACGGCCCTTAGGATCCTGACCGGCACCTACGTTTGGAGAAAGGTCACGCTTTCCATAAACTTCCCCTTTGAAGATCCAAACTTTGATACCGATGATTCCATACACAGTCTGTGCTTCAGAGATCGCGTAATCAATGTCTGCTCTTAAAGTATGAAGTGGAATTCTTCCTTCTTTGTACATCTCAGATCGAGCCATTTCTGCTCCACCAAGACGACCGGAAAGCTTCACTTTGATCCCCTCGGCTCCAACTCGCATAGAGGCAGCAATAGCTTGCTTCATAGCGCGACGGAAAGAGATACGAGCCTGTAGCTGCTGAGCGATAGACTCACCTACTAGTTTGGCATCCAGTTCAGGTCTTTTGATTTCAAAGATATTGATCTGAATGTCCTTATTAGTAAGCTTCTTCAATTCCTCTTTCAGCTTATCTACTTCGGCACCACCTTTACCAATCACTACTCCTGGACGGGCTGTGTGAATTGTCAAGGTGATTCTCTTAAGCGTACGCTCAATGATCACTTTTGAAATTCCACCCTTAGGAATTCTGGCAAGGACGTACTTTCGGATTTTTTGATCTTCGTATAGTTTGTCAGCAAAGTCCTTTCCTCCGTACCAGTTGGAGTCCCAGCCCTTGACAATACCAAGTCGCAATCCTATTGGGTTGATCTTTTGTCCCATAGTTTGTTCTTAATTTGCCTGTTCGTTTGTTTCAACTATATCAGCGGTAACGTCCATGTCGTTGAATGCATCAACTACAAGAGTCACATGATTTGATCTTTTGCGGATTCTATGTCCACGCCCTTGGGGAGCAGGTCTCAATCTCTTGAGCGCTCTTCCTTCATCTACCATGATGGTTTTGATGTATAGGTCTGCTTCTTCCAATTTGGCATCAGGATTCTTAGCCTGCCAATTGGCCACTGCGGAAAGAAGAAGTTTCTCCAGACGGATTGCTCCGTGATTTGGAGTGAACTTCAAAATGCTGAGGGCCAACCCTACTCTTTTACCTCTGACCAAGTCAGCGACAAGTCGCATTTTGCGCGGAGAGGTAGGAACGTTTTTTAATCTTGCTACTGCTTCCATGATTATCTCTTTCCTTTATCTTTTTTGGCAATGTGGCCTCTGAAATTTCTCGTCGGAGCAAATTCACCCAGCTTGTGTCCTACCATATTGTCTGTGACAAATACAGGAATGAATTTATTTCCATTATGCACAGCGAAGGTATGACCTACGAAATCCGGAGAAATCATGGAGCGTCGAGACCAAGTCTTGATGACAGATTTTTTGCCGGACTCGTTCATCGCGTCCACTTTCTTTAGAAGGTGATGCTCGATATAAGGACCTTTTTTTAATGAACGTGCCATGATTATTTAGATCTTTTACTAATGATGAACTTGTTTGAATACTTCTTAGGCGAACGAGTTTTCTTACCCTTGGCAAGAAGTCCGTTACGTGATCTTGGGTGACCTCCGGATGAACGTCCTTCACCACCACCCATTGGGTGATCGACAGGGTTCATTGCTACACCTCTTACTCGAGGTCTTCTTCCGAGCCATCTCTTACGACCAGCCTTACCAAGCACCACGTTCATGTGGTCTCCATTAGATACTGTACCGATAGTGGCCATGCAAGTACCTAATACCATTCTCATTTCACCAGAAGGGAGTTTCAAAGTCACATATTTGCCCTCACGAGCAACGATCTGAGCATATCCACCAGCACTTCTTACCATTGCTGCACCTTTACCTGGCTTCAATTCCACGCAGTGTACAATTGTACCCATTGGGATGTTAGCCATTGGCATAGCGTTACCCACTTCAGGGGCTACGCTTTCGCCAGCGATGACAGTCTGTCCCACTTGCAATCCTTCCGGGGCAATGATGTAGGCTTTCGCACCATCGGCATAGTAAAGAAGTGCCAAACGGGCAGTTCTATTTGGATCATATTCGATCGCTTTGACTGTAGCAGGTACTCCAAACTTATTTCGCTTGAAGTCTACAATTCTCAGTCTTCGCTTGTGACCACCACCGATATAGCGGGCAGTCATTCTCCCTTGATTATTTCTACCGCCTGATTTCTTCAGTGGAGCAAGAAGGGACTTCTCTGGCGTTGACTTGGTGATCTCGTCAAATGCCGGAGCTACCCTGAATCTCGTTCCTGCTGTTACAGGCTTCAATTTTTTAATTGCCATGATCTTGATTCAATTAAATTTCTCCGTAAAAGTCGATTACCTCTCCGTCAGCTACCTGTACGAAGGCTTTCTTGAAAGCATTGGTAAATCCTGAAACGATACCTGCTTTGGTGTAGCGATTCTTACGCTTCGCAGCGTAACGCATGGTACGAATAGATACCACTTTGACACCATAAGTCTTTTCTATAGCGTTTTTGATTTCCGGCTTTTTGGCGGTCCGGTCTACAACGAATCCATAGACACCACGCTCGTTCATAGCGGAAACTTTCTCTGTGATCAAAGGCTGCTTTAGAATGTCCATTGTCTTATTTTGATAAAATGGTTTCCAACTTACTTACAGAACCTTCGCAAAGCACCAAGTGATCTGCATTAAGGACAGCGTAAGTATTTACATCATTTACATTGACAACTTTTGCCTTTGGGATATTACGGCTGGACAGGTAAACGTTTTTGTTGTCTTCTGGGAGAACCAACAGCGTCTTCTTATCGGATAGCGCCAATCCATTAAGCAATGCCAGGTAGGATTTAGTCTTGGGTGCTTCAAAGCTAAAGTTTTCCAAAACAGAAAGACTATTTTCTTTCACCTTGTATGCAAGGGCAGACTTTCTGGCAAGTTGTTTTACTTTTTTGTTCAATTTGAACGAGTAGTTTCTGGGCTTAGGACCAAAAACTCTACCTCCACCTCTGAAAATCGGAGACTTCAAAGATCCTGCACGAGCTGTACCGGTACCTTTTTGCTTCTTGATCTTCTTGGTAGATCCTGCGATTTCGTTTCGCTCTTTTGATTTATGTGTTCCCTGTCTCTGATTAGCCAGGTACTGCTTCACATCCAGATAGATGGCATTGTCATTCGGCTCAATCCCGAAGATTTCGTCTGACAATTGTACCTTTCTACCGGTATCTTGGCCTTGTTGATTTAATACTGCTAATTCCATGGCTTACTTCTCTAGAATTACGAAAGAGTTTTTGTGACCTGGTATTGAACCTGAAACCAACAGGAGGTTTTGCTCAGGGTAAATTTTCAATACTCTGAGGTTCAATACTTTCACACGATTTCCACCGGTTCTACCGGCCATTCGCATTCCCTTAAATACTCGGGATGGCCAAGAACAAGCACCAATGGATCCTGGGTGACGCTGTCTGTTGTGCTGACCGTGAGTTTGACCACCCACACCAGCAAAACCATGACGCTTCACTACACCCTGGAAGCCTTTACCTTTAGAAGTACCGATAGCATCTACGAAGTCTCCTTCAATAAATACCTCTCCGGCCTTCACCGTAGCTCCAAGATCAACCTGGCCTTCAAACTCGACCCGGAAATCCCGAAACTCAACAACTTTCTGCTTTGGCGTGGTGCCGGCCTTTTTAAAGTGACCGATCAGTGGCTTAGGAGTATTCTTCTCCTTTCGCTCCCCATACGCCATTTGCACTGCGTTGTACCCGTCTGTTTCAACGTTTTTTACTTGCGTCACTACGCAAGGACCAGCCTCTATTAACGTGCATGCGACGTTACGTCCATCGGCACTGAAAATGCTAGTCATTCCTACTTTTTTTCCTATTATACCAGACATCTTTTGGAGATAATTTGATAATCCACAAGCATTTATGCGCTTGGGCCCTTTTTAAGGACTGCAAAGTTACTGAAATAAAATTCTGTAGCAAACCCCAACTCCTATATTTTCAAACAATTAGCTAGAATTTTGCGTAGCAGAGACTAATTTCATTTGGTTTGCAGCCGGATTTCTTCTGGAAATCTTTAGACAAAGAAAAGACCCACCTATTGGCGGGTCTTTGAGTTCCCAGAAATTTGTTTTCTGTCAGACTTTGATTTCGACGTCTACTCCACTTGGAAGTTCGATTTTCATCAAGGCGTCAACAGTCTTAGAAGAGTTTGAGTAGATATCTACCAATCTCTTGTAAGTACAAAGCTGATACTGATCTCTTGCTTTCTTATTTACGTGCGGAGACTTCAATACGGTGAATTTCTCCTTTTTGGTAGGCAAAGGAATCGGTCCGACTACCACAGCACCCGTCGCTTTGACGGCTTTCACGATCTTCTCTGATGACTTATCCACCAGGCTGTGATCGTATGATTTTAGTTTTATTCTGATTTTCTGATTCATCACAAATATTGATTAGGCATTCTGACCTTTTACGTTTGCTATTACAGTTTCCGCGATGTTGTTCGGAACAGGCTCATAGTGAGAGAATGTCAAAGAAGCTGTAGCTCGACCTGAAGAGATGGTTCTCAAATCAGTGATGTAGCCAAACAGTTCTGACAATGGAACGGAAGCTTTCACTACAGTGGAAGTACCTTTAGTATCCATACCCTTCATTAGTCCTCTTCTTCTGTTCAAGTCACCGGTGATAGGACCCGTATACTCATCTGGAGTCACCACGTCTACTGACATGATAGGCTCAAGCAATTGAGGCTTACACTTTTTAGCAGCTTCTTTGAATCCAAGTCTTGCAGCCAATTCAAAAGAAAGGGCATCTGAATCGACGTCGTGGAATGATCCGTGGAACAATCTCACTTTCATAGATTCGATTGGATAGCCTGCCAAAGGACCATTCTTCATCGCTTCAGCAAAACCTTTTTGGATAGATGGGATAAATTCTTTTGGAATCACACCACCAACGATACCGTTTACGAAATCCAAACCTGGCTTAATTTCTCCAGTTTCAGCATCCGCCTCTCTTGGACCTAGTTCAAATACGATATCGGCAAATTTACCTTTACCACCTGTCTGCTTCTTATATACTTCCTTGTGCTCAACAGAACCAAACAAAGCTTCTTTGTAAGCAACTTGAGGAGCACCTTGGTTGATCTCAACCTTGAACTCACGCTTCAAACGGTCGATGATGATATCTAGGTGAAGTTCTCCCATACCTCTCAAGATAGTCTGACCAGTTTCGTGATCAGTATTTACTTGAAGTGTAGGATCTTCTTCTACTAGCTTAGCGATAGCCATACCCAATTTATCTACATCAGCCTGAGTTTTTGGCTCGATAGCGTATCCAATAACAGGCTCAGGGAAGATCATAGACTCCAATACAACTTTACGCTTTTCGTCGCAAAGGGTATCACCAGTCTTGATGTCCTTAAATCCTACTACCGCACCGATATCACCTGCGCGAAGTGCATCGATTTGATTTTGCTTGTTAGCGTGCATTTGGAATACACGAGAAATACGCTCTTTATTTCCAGAACGGCTATTGAATACATAAGAGCCAGAATCCAATCTACCTGAATAAGCTCTTACGAAGCATAGACGTCCTACGAATGGGTCAGTAGCAATTTTGAACGCTAGGCCAGAGAAAGGCTCGTCCTCATCTGGAGCGATTCTTACCTCTTTCTCTTCGTCGTCCAAATCATGAGCGATAATATCGTCTTTGTCCATTGGAGAAGGAAGTAATTCCATCACCAAGTCAAGCATGGTCTGAACTCCTTTGTTCTTGAATGAAGATCCACAAACCATCGGTACAATCTTCATATCGATGGTAGCTGCACGAAGCGCGGTCAAGATTTCTTGCTCTGAGATAGAATCTGGATCGTCGAAGAATTTCTCCATCAACGATTCGTCATACTCTGCAACAGCTTCTAGCAAGTGCTCTCTCCACTGATCTACATCTTCTTGCATATCTTCAGGGATTGGAACCTCCTCGAAAGTCATTCCCATATCCTCTTCATTCCATACAATAGCTCTGTTATTGATCAAGTCAACAACACCTTTGAACTTATCTTCTGCACCGATAGGCAACTGCAAAGGAACTGCATAGCTACCCAACATATCCTTCACCTGCTTACACACGTCAAGGAAGTTAGCACCTGCACGGTCCATTTTGTTCACGAATCCGATACGAGCTACTTTGTAATTATCTGCTAGTCTCCAGTTGGTCTCCGACTGAGGTTCTACACCATCAACGGCACTGAAAAGGAATACCAATCCATCCAATACACGCAAGGAACGGTTTACCTCTACAGTAAAGTCAACGTGTCCTGGAGTATCGATGATGTTGATTTGGTATTTTTGATCTCTGTAGTTCCAGAATACGGTAGTCGCAGCTGAAGTAATGGTAATACCTCTTTCCTGCTCCTGAGCCATCCAGTCCATGGTAGCTGCTCCGTCGTGAACCTCACCGATTTTGTGAGATACACCTGAGTAAAAAAGGATCCGCTCAGTGGTAGTAGTTTTACCGGCATCAATGTGAGCGGCGATACCGATATTTCTGGTGTATTTTAAGTCTCTTTTAGCCATCCTTAATTAAAATCTAAAATGTGAGAATGCTTTGTTGGCTTCAGCCATTCTATGCGTATCATCTTTCTTCTTGACGGCAGCTCCTTCACCTTTAGCAGCAGCCATAATCTCTCCTGCTAGTCTGTCCATCATCGTCTTTTCACCTCTTTTTCTTGCATAGTTGATCATCCACTTAATTCCAAGGGACATCTTCCGCTCTGGTCTGACTTCCATTGGAACTTGGAATGTAGCACCACCAACTCTACGACTCTTCACCTCTACGGATGGAGCAATATTGTTAAGCGCTTTTTTCCAAACTTCAAGACCATTCTCACCTACTTTTGCCTCCACTTTCTCGACTGCGTCGTAGAAAATGTTGTAAGCAATACTCTTCTTCCCGTCGATCATTAGACAGTTTACAAACTTGGTCACCAAAGTGTCATTAAACTTTGGATCGGGAAGAATATATCTCTTCTTTGGTTTCGCTTTTCTCATTTCTTTCTATGATTACTGATTATTTTTTGGCTGCTGCAGCCTTTGGTCGTTTCGCACCGTACTTGGATCGGCCCTGCTTTCGGTCCTTCACACCAGCGGTATCTAGTGCACCTCGGATGATGTGATATCTCACACCTGGTAGATCTTTCACACGACCACCTCTGATCAATACGATAGAGTGCTCTTGTAGATTGTGACCTTCACCTGGAATGTAAGCGTTCACTTCTTTTCCATTTGTCAATCTAACCCTTGCCACCTTTCTCATCGCTGAGTTAGGCTTCTTAGGCGTGGTAGTGTATACTCTGGTACAAACCCCTCTTCGCTGTGGACATGCATCCAAAGCTCTTGATTTTGATTTGGTTTCCAGTGTAGTTCTACCTTTTCTTACTAACTGTTGAATAGTAGGCATTAACTGAAATTATTTAGTTGTCTTGTAAACTGTTGAATTTTGGACTGCAAAGGTAAATAAAGTAATAAGACTAACAAAATTAAGGAGTTATATTTTTGTTAGGCTTCTCCAGGAGTCCCAAAGCTAATCGGGAACTTCGACTGCTCATCTTGTGGGCTGATTTTACCAAAAGCAGCCTCATACTTATCAATGTTGTCTTTTAATGCCGCCAACAATCGCTGGGCATGTTCCGGAGTAATAATCACTCTGGATTTTACTTTTGCCTTTGGAACACCAGGCATCATCCGGATGAAATCTATCACAAACTCTGAATTGGAGTGGGCAATCATGGCTAAATTACAATAAACGCCTTCTGCCACTTCTTCGCTCAATTCGACATTGATCTGTTGATCTGGTTTCTTTTGCTCGCTCATTTTCTTAGGATTAAAAAAGGCCTGCTCGACGCAGGCCTTTCACTTAAGACTAATTATAAATTTTACAGAATTGCTTCGCTGGACTTTGAAGAAGTCATCTCCATGTTTTCAGAAAGCTTTTCGTACTCCTCTTGAGATCCAACGATCATCTTCTGGAAGTTACGCTGACCAGTACCGGCTGGGATCAAGTGACCTACGATCACATTTTCCTTCAGACCTAACAACTCATCACGCTTACCTCGGATAGACGCTTCGGAAAGTACCTTGGTAGTTTCCTGGAAGGATGCTGCAGAGATAAAGCTCTCAGTACCCAAGGAAGCTGCTGTGATACCTTGAAGAGTTGGCTTAGAAACCGCAGTTTCTGCATCTCTTACTTGTACCAATTTCAAATCCTTACGCTTCAGACTGGAGTTTTCGTCTCTCAATCTTCTTGCAGAAATGATCATACCTGGCTTCAAAGTACTAGAATCACCTGCATCCATCACGACTTTCTTATCAAGAATCATATCGTTTTCTTCTCGGAAAGCCCATTTGTCTACAGTCTGACCCTGAAGGAAGCTCGTGTCTCCTGCATCCAGAATTTCGACTTTTTGCATCATTTGAGATACAATCACCTCGATGTGCTTATCATTGATTTTCACACCTTGAAGTCGATATACTTCCTGGATTTCATTGACCAAGTACTCCTGTACAGCCGTCGGTCCTTTGATCGCCAAGATATCATTTGGAGTAATCGCTCCATCAGATAATGGCTCACCAGCACGGATGAAATCATTCTCCTGTACCAAAATGTGCTTAGAAAGCGACACCATGTATTTCTTGATCACACCATCCTTAGATTCGATGATAATCTCTCGGTTACCTCGTTTGATACCTCCGTAAGAAACCACTCCATCGATTTCAGAAACTACCGCCGGATTAGACGGGTTACGTGCTTCGAAGAGTTCAGTTACTCGTGGAAGACCACCGGTAATATCTCGAGTTTTACCTACAGATCGAGGGATTTTCACAAGGATTTGGCCAGACTTCACTTTGTCACCCAAGTCAACTGCCAAGTGGGCACCAACTGGGATGTTGTAAGACTTGCTATCCTCACCGTACTCAACTACGATCGCAGGGTTCTTCGTTCTATCTTTGGTTTCGATGATTACTTTCTCACGGAATCCTGTCTGATCATCAGCTACCTCTTTGAAAGTAACCCCTTCAACGATCGACTCGAAATCAATCTTTCCATCAAATTCTGAAAGAATAACTGCGTTATATGGATCCCAAGTACAAAGTGAATCACCTTTCGCTACCTTCTGACCATCTTTTACATTCAAGATAGCTCCGTAAGGAACGTGGTTTGACACTAGGGTCTTGCCGCTTTTCGCTTCATTGATTCGAATCTCACCGGATCGACCCATTACTACTGTGACAGGCTCTCCATCCTTATTGGTGGTCTCGATGAATCTCAATTCCTCGTCGAATTCAACAACTCCTTCAAATTTAGCATTGATACTTGCATCAACGGCCATGTTGGAAGCTGTACCACCTACGTGGAATGTACGAAGGGTCAACTGAGTACCTGGTTCTCCGATGGACTGTGCAGCAATTACACCGACAGATTCACCTGTATGAGCCATTTTACCAGTAGCAAGGTTTCTTCCGTAACATTTAGAACAAACTCCTCTACGAGTTTCGCAAGTCAATACGGATCGAATTTCAACTTCTTCGATTGCAGAATCATCTACTTTAGCAGCGATTTCGTCATCAATCTCTACTCCCGCAGGAATGATCAATTCATCTGAAATCGGATCATACACATCATGAACAGATACACGCCCTAGGATTCGCTCAGAAAGTGGCTCTACAATATCTTCATTGTCTTTGAGTGGCTGTACAACCAATCCTCTTAGCGTACCGCAATCATCTTCAGTGACGATCATATCTTGAGCTACGTCAACCAAACGACGAGTCAAATAACCCGCATCGGCTGTTTTCAAGGCTGTATCTGCAAGACCTTTTCGAGCACCGTGTGTGGAGATAAAGTACTCCAATACATCAAGACCCTCTTTGAAGTTTGAAAGGATTGGGTTTTCGATGATTTCACCTACAGAACCTTGAAGGTTCTTCTGTGGCTTGGCCATCAAACCTCTCATACCACCCAACTGACGAATCTGCTCACGAGAACCTCGGGCTCCGGAGTGCATCATCATGTAGATCGCATTAAATCCTTGTTTATCTTCCTCCATCTGCTTCATCAAGATGTTCGTCAGATGAGAGTTAGTTCTTGTCCAGATATCAATTACTTGGTTGTATCGCTCATTGTCTGTGATAAGACCCATTAGATAGTTGTTCCAAACGACATCTACTTCTTCTTTTGCCTTATCGATCATCGGATCTTTCTCATCCGGAATGATGACATCATTCAGACCCATGGACAATCCACCTTGATAGGCCATTTGGAAACCAAGGTGCTTGATATCATCCAGGAATTGAGCAGTTCGGGCTACACCGCAAACCTTCACAACTTTGGCAATGATTTGCTGAAGCTTTTTCTTAGTCAATAGTTCGTTGACATAGCCTACTTCTTCTGGTACAAATTGATTGAAAATCAATCGTCCTGCTACCGTGTCAATAAGCTCAGATTTGATCTCTCCATCTGCAGAGCGAACATTTACCTTACACTTAATGTGAGCATGCTTGGAAATTTGCCCCTCGTTAAGAGCAATGATTACTTCCTCTTGACTGTAGAAGGTCATTCCCTCTCCAGCTACAGGCTCTTCCTCAGTAGATTTTTTACCCTTAGTCACGTAGTAAAGACCCAAAACCATATCCTGAGAAGGAACAGTAATTGGAGCACCGTTGGCCGGGTTCAAAATGTTGTGCGAAGAAAGCATCAATGTAGATGCCTCTAGGATAGCTTCATGTCCAAGTGGAACGTGTACCGCCATTTGGTCACCGTCAAAGTCAGCGTTGAATGCTGTACAAACGAGTGGGTGCAATTGGATCGCTTTTCCTTCGATCAATTTTGGCTGGAAAGCCTGAATACCCAAACGGTGAAGAGTTGGAGCACGGTTGAGAAGAACAGGGTGCCCTTTCAACACATTTTCCAAAATATCCCAAACGACAGGATCTTTACGATCCACAATTTTCTTAGCAGATTTTACAGTCTTAACAATTCCTCTTTCGATCAACTTTCTGATGATAAAAGGCTTGAAAAGCTCTGCTGCCATATTTTTAGGAAGACCGCACTCGTGAAGCTTCAATTCAGGACCTACTACGATCACCGAACGACCGGAGTAATCCACACGCTTACCGAGCAAATTCTGACGGAATCGACCTTGCTTACCTTTCAACATATCGGAAAGAGACTTCAAGGCACGGTTTCCATCGGATCTTACCGCATTTACTTTTCTTGAGTTGTCAAATAGTGAATCGACAGCTTCCTGAAGCATTCGCTTTTCGTTTCTCAAAATCACCTCAGGTGCTTTGATATCGATCAAACGCTTCAATCGGTTGTTTCGAATGATTACACGACGGTAAAGGTCATTCAAATCAGAAGTTGCAAATCGACCTCCATCCAAAGGAACCAATGGTCGCAACTCAGGTGGAATCACAGGCACCATGCGGACGATCATCCACTCAGGTCTGTTTTCGATTCGCGTACGTGCATCACGGAATGCCTCTACTACTTTCAATCGCTTAAGCGCCTCAGCCTTCCGCTGCTGGGAAGTATCTGTAGCCGCCTGGTGGCGAAGAGAGTAAGATAGATCATCCAAATCCAAACGAGCAAGAAGCATTTCCAATGCCTCCGCACCCATTTTGGCAATGAATTTATTAGGATCATCGTCATCCAAAAGATGGTTTTCTTTTGGAAGCTTATCCATGATATCGAGGTATTCGTCCTCAGTCAAAAAGTCGAGATATTGAATACCGTCTTCAGCTTTAATACCAGCTTGAACTACCGCATATCGCTCATAATATACGATTTGATCAAGCTTTTTGGTAGGAAGTCCCAATAGGTAACCAATTTTGTTTGGAAGGGACTTGAAATACCAAATATGGGCAACTGGAACTACCAATTCGATATGTCCCATTCGCTCACGTCGTACTTTCTTCTCGGTCACCTCTACACCACAACGGTCGCAGATAATGCCCTTGTATCTGATGCGCTTGTATTTGCCACAATGACACTCCCAGTCTTTGACCGGACCAAATATCCGCTCACAGAACAAACCACCCATCTCTGGCTTGTAAGTTCTGTAGTTGATAGTTTCTGGCTGGGTCACTTCACCATTTGAACTATCCAGAATAGATTCTGGGCTAGCCAAACTGATGGTGACTCTCGAAAAGTCATTGTTGAGTTTTTTGTTTTTTCTGAACGCCATAGTTTATAGAAAGATATGTGAAGGGCGGTTTCCCGCCCAATTGAGCCAAATTAGTCTAAGGTGATTTCTAGTGCCAAACCTCTCAATTCATGAACCAATACATTGAATGATTCAGGGATATTTGGTTTTGGCAGGTTCTCACCCTTAACAATCGCTTCGTATGCTTTTGCACGGCCAATTACGTCATCAGACTTAACCGTCAAAATCTCCTGCAACACGTGTGATGCACCGAATGCTTCCAATGCCCATACTTCCATCTCTCCGAATCGCTGTCCACCGAATTGGGCTTTACCACCCAATGGTTGTTGCGTGATCAAAGAGTAAGGACCAATGGATCTTGCGTGCATTTTGTCGTCTACCAAGTGACCTAGCTTCAACATGTAAGCTATACCTACAGTCACCGGCTGATCAAATCTGACGCCTGATAGACCATCGTATAGGTAAGTTCGGCCATATGGAGGTAAACCTGCTGCTTCCAATTCTGCAGAAACCTCTTCCATAGAAGCTCCATCAAAGATTGGAGTGGCATATTTCTTACCAAGTTTCTGACCAGCCCATGCCAACACAGTTTCGAAGATCTGTCCGATGTTCATTCGGGAAGGCACACCCAGTGGGTTCAATACAATGTCCATTGGAGTACCATCTTCCAAGAATGGCATATCTTCATCTCTTACGATTCTTGCCACGATACCTTTGTTACCGTGACGACCTGCCATCTTATCTCCTACTTTCAATTTACGCTTCTTGGCTACGTATACTTTTGCCAATTTCACGATACCTGCAGGAAGCTCATCGCCTACCTCCAATGTAAATCGCTCACGCTTAAATTGACCGGAAATCTCATTACGAGCATTGGTGTAGTTTTTCACCAATTGTACAATGAGTGAATTGGTATGTGCATCATCTGTCCAGTCATCTAGGATGATATCTGAGATCAAATTAGCTTCTTCTGGCACATTGTAGTTAGATTCATCCCGATAAGGGTTCTTAGCTGGGAAGAGGTTATTTTCAATGTTCTTATGATTGAACTTCTGTCCCTTGCTGATAATCTCATCACCAAACTTATGCTTGACACCCAATGATGTCTTTCCGTCAAGGATATTGACCAATTTGTTAATCATTCGAGCACGGATTCCAAGAAGGTCCTTGGAGTATTTTGCTTTCAGTTTTTCAACCTCAGCTTTTGCCTTAGCACGTACATCCTTGTCCTTCTTTGGTCTTGAGAATAGTTTGGTTTCGATTACCACTCCGTTCAATGATGGAGAAGCTTTCAAAGAAGCATCTTTTACATCACCTGCTTTGTCACCGAAGATAGCTCTTAGAAGCTTCTCTTCTGGTGTAGGATCAGTTTCACCTTTTGGAGTAATCTTACCAATGATGATATCGCCTTCTTTGATTTCCGCACCTACGGTGATGATACCGTTTTCATCCAAGTGCTTCACAGCTTCCTCGGAAACGTTTGGAATTTCAGAAGTCAATTCTTCCTCTCCACGCTTGGTATCCCGAACTTCTAGTTGGAATTCTTCTACGTGAATGGAAGTAAATATATCCTCACGAACAACTCGCTCAGAAATAACGATCGCATCCTCGAAGTTGTAACCCTGCCAAGGCATGTAAGCCACTCTTAGGTTTTTACCCAGTGCAAGCTCACCATTGTTGGTGGAGTAACCTTCTACCAAAACTTGACCCTTTTCCACTTTTTGACCATGCAAAACAAGCGGTGTCAGGTTTATCGTCGTGTCTTGGTTAGTTCTTCTGAATTTGATCAGATCATATGTTTTATATTCATCCGTGAAGTTGACCAACAACTCATCGTCAGATAGGTCATACTTGATTCGGATTTTTGTAGCATCTACGTAGTCAACCACACCACTTGCCTCAGCAATGATCAGTGATCTAGAGTCGATAGCAGCTTTTCCTTCAAGTCCAGTACCTACGATAGGTGCTTCAGCTTTCAACAATGGAACTGCCTGACGCTGCATGTTGGAACCCATCAAGGCTCGGTTTGCATCATCATGCTCCAAGAATGGAATCAAAGAAGCAGCTACAGATACAATCTGATTAGGAGCTACGTCCATGTAACTGATTTCGTTTGGCTCCAACACAGGGAAATCACCCTCATATCTAGCCTTCACTCGATCATTTACAAAAGATCCTTTCTCATCCAATGGTGCATTGGCCTGAGCGATGTTATGATTATCCTCTTCTTCTGCGGTAAGGAAGACAATATCCTCCTTCTTCATCCCTACTTTGCCTTCTTTTACTTGGCGATAAGGAGTTTCCAAGAAGCCCATTGAATTCACTTTTGCGTGAACACAAAGAGAGGAAATCAAACCAATATTTGGACCTTCAGGAGTTTCGATCGTACAAAGACGCCCATAATGCGTATAGTGAACGTCACGAACCTCGAAACCTGCACGCTCTCTGGAAAGACCACCTGGACCTAAGGCAGAAAGTCTACGCTTGTGGGTCAACTCAGCCAATGGATTGGTTTGATCCATAAACTGAGAAAGTTGGTTGGTTCCGAAGAAAGAGTTGATTACTGAAGAAAGCGTACGCGCGTTGATCAAATCAACAGGCTTGAAATCTTCGTTGTCACGAACGTTCATTCGTTCACGGATGGTTCTAGCCATTCTAGCCAAACCTACACCAAACTGACTGTAAAGCTGCTCGCCTACAGTACGCACCCGTCTGTTTGACAAGTGATCAATATCATCGACAACCGCTTTAGAGTTGATCAAACCGATCAAGTATTTAACGATATTGATGATATCCTCTTTGGTAAGGACGATTTTCTCAGAATCGATGTCGAGACCCAGTTTTTTGTTGATTCTATAGCGACCAACTTCTCCTAGATCATAACGCTTGTCGGAGAAGAACAAGGAGTGAATTACCTCACGGGCAGTAGCCTCATCAGGAGCTTCAGTATTTCTCAACTGACGATAAATCACTTCTACCGCTTCCTTCTCAGAGTTTGAGTTATCTTTTTGTAAAGTATTGTAGATAATGGAGTAGTCAGCAATGTTGACATCTTCTCTGTGGAGAATGATGCTCTTAGAGCCTGAATCCAAGATCATTTCAATATCTTCCTCAGTAAGGACCGTATCACGTTCTAATAGAACTTCATTTCGGTCGATAGAAACTACCTCACCAGTATCCTCATCCACAAAGTCCTCTACCCATGTTCTCAAAACACGAGCAGCCAACTTACGGCCTGCAGCTTTTTTAAGGGCAGTTTTAGTGGCATTCACTTCCTCAGAAAGACCGAATAGATCCAAGATATCTTTATCTGAACCGTATCCAATAGCTCTAAGAAGTGTGGTCACCGGGAATTTTTTCTTACGATCGATATAAGCATACATGACATTGTTGATGTCAGTTGCAAACTCGATCCAAGAACCTTTGAAAGGAATAATTCGAGCGGAATAAAGCTTGGTACCGTTGGTGTGCTTACTTTGAGCAAAGAAGACACCTGGAGATCGGTGAAGCTGGGAAACGATCACTCGCTCAGCCCCATTGATCACAAATGAACCTTTTTCGGTCATATATGGAAGATTTCCTAAAAATACTTCCTGCTCGATGGTTTCAAAGTCCTCATTATCTTCATCGTGGCAAAGCAACCTCAATTTTGCCTTGAGCGGCACAGAGTAGGTTAGTCCGCGCTCGATACACTCTCCGACGCTGTATTTAGGAGGGTCAACTGCATAGTCAATAAACTCCAAGGTGAAGTTTTCACGGGAATCAGAAATTGGGAAATTCTCTGAAAAAACCTTGAATAATCCGTCTGCTCTTCGCTTCTCAGCAGGTGTATCCAGTTGGAAAAAGTCCTTGAAGGACTGCAACTGAATATCGAGAAAATCCGGATAGTCTTTGACCACCTTAATGGAGGAGAAACTTTTCCTTTCGGTTTGATTCTTGATAGCCAAGGTAGTGTGTGTTTTAGTGATATTTAATAACGGAATGCGACAATTATCGCTTAGAATAATGCAATTTTTACCCTGTGCATAAACAGGAAAAGACCTGACTTATTTTAGTCAGGTCTTAGGGCAATACCTAAACCAAGGGTTCAGGTTTTGCCAAATTATTTGATCTCTACTTCAGCACCAGCTTCTTCAAGAGACTTCTTCAAAGCCTCAGCTTCGTCTTTAGCGATACCTTCTTTCAATGCTTTAGGAGCGGAGTCAACCAATTCCTTTGCATCTTTCAATCCAAGACCAGTCAATTCTTTCACAAGCTTAACTACTGCAAGCTTCTGACCACCGGCTGCCTTCAATACCACGTCAAAAGAAGACTTCTCTTCTTCTGCTGCGCCACCATCAGCACCACCAGCAGCTGGTCCAGCTACTGCTACAGCTGCAGCTGCAGGCTCGATACCATACTGATCCTTAAGGATATCTGTCAATTCTTTAACCTCTTTTACAGTCAAGTTAACCAACTGATCTGCAAGTTGTGTTAGATCTGCCATTTTATTGTAAAGTTTAAATTTTCGTTGTTAAATGTGTGAATTTTTACTGCTCGCCTCTTTCTTCCAAAGCCTTCAAAACACCACCTAGGTTGTTTTGACCACTCTGAAGTGCAGAGATCAAGTTCATAGCAGGAGATTGCAACAGACCCAAGAGGTCTCCAAGCAATTCTTGCTTAGATTTAAGTTTGGACAGCATTTCAAGATTTGCTTCACCTACGATTACATCAGAATCGATGGAAGCTCCTTTGAATACTGGTCTGGTTTCTTTTTTACCCAACTTCTTACGGAAGTCAAGCAAAACTTTCGCCGGTAGATTACTTGTCTCTTTGGAGAAAATAATACCAGAGAAACCTTTCAATGTATCATCCAACTGAGAGAAATCTGCATCGAGATTCTCCAATGCTTTTTTAATCAAGGTGTTTTTGTACACTTTGTACTCCACTCCTTTTTCAAAGCATGTACGTCGGAAAGCATTCACCTGTGCTACAGTAAACCCGGAAGCATCTGTAACATAGAAGAAAGGGTTTTCTCTGAATTTCTCGGTAAGACCGTCGATTATTTCTTTTTTCTCTTCTCTAGTCATGATTTAGATACCTTGAAAACTACCCTTGTCTAGTTTGATGCCCGGAGACATCGTACTGGATAGATGAATACTTCTAAAATAAGTTCCCTTTGCGGAAGCTGGTTTCAGCTTGGAGATGGTTTGGATAAGTTCATTTACGTTCTCCTGAATTTTCTCAGGGGTAAAAGATACTTTTCCTACGCTTGCGTGAATAATTCCAAACTTATCTACCTTGAAATCAATCTTACCAGCCTTCACCTCTTTTACAGCTTTACCTACTTCTAGGGTTACTGTTCCTGCTTTAGGGTTTGGCATTAGTCCTCTAGGACCCAATACCCTACCTAGTCTACCTACTTTTGCCATCACGTTAGGCATAGTGATAATGACATCTATGTCAGTCCACCCACCTTCGATCTTAGCAATGTAGTCGTCCAATCCAACGTAGTCTGCGCCTGCTTCTTTCGCTTCTTCCTCTTTATCGGGTGTACAAAGAACCAATACTTTAGTGTCTTTACCAGTACCGTGAGGTAGAGCTACTACACCTCTGACCATTTGATCTGCTTTACGAGGATCAACGCCAAGGCGTACATCCACATCAACAGATGCGTCAAATTTAGTGTCAGTAATCTCTTTTACGATCGTAGAAGCGGCCTCCAGGGAGTACACTTGGCTTGGGTCGTACTTAGAAAGAGCTTCTTTTTGCTTTTTTGTTAACTTAGCCATAGTTGTATAATTATTCTTCCCAAGGGGCTTTTCCAGATACTGTGATACCCATACTACGTGCAGTCCCTGCTACCATTCGCATGGCAGACTCCACTTTGAAAGCATTTAAGTCAGGCATTTTCACCTCCGCTATCTCCTTTACCTGATCCCAGGTAACAGATCCTACCTTCTTACGGTTAGGCTCTGCAGATCCGCCTTTGATTTTTGCTGCTTCCAAAAGCAGGTTTGCTGCTGGTGGAGTTTTTACAACAAAATCGAAAGACTTATCCGAGTAGATTGTAATCAATACAGGACACGTTTGACCCATTTTGTCTTGGGTACGTGCATTGAATTGCTTACAAAACTCCATGATGTTCAAACCCTTGGAACCAAGAGCTGGACCTACTGGAGGCGACGGGTTAGCCTGGCCACCTTTCACTTGCAGTTTTAAATAACCAGTGATTTCCTTAGCCATTGCTTAGTCTTGTTTTTCTACTTGTATAAAGTTTAATTCAACAGGAGTATTTCGTCCGAAGATCTTGACCATAACATTCAATTTCTTCTTGTCATCAAATATCTCCTCAATCGTCCCGGTAAATCCACTGAAGGGCCCATCCATTACTTTTACGGACTCTCCGACTATAAATGGTGTATCCAGCTTCTCGGCAAACTCATCAATCTCCTCAACCTTTCCTAAGATGCGGTTGACTTCTGATTGGCGTAATGGTTCAGGGGTTTTGGAAGCTCCCCCCTGGCTTGATCCAAGAAACCCGATTACTCCCGGAATACTCGTTATTACGTGATTGGCCTCTCCATTCGATAGATCTGCGTTGACAAGCACATAGCCCGGGAAGAAGTTCTTCTCTCGGACTCGCTTTTTGCCATTTCGCATTTCATATACTTTCTCAGAGGGAATCAGTACATCAGGAATAAATTCATCCAACTTTTGCCTAACAATTTCATTGTCAAGATAAGTCTTCGCTTTTTTTTCTTGTCCTGCTACTACTCTGAGTACGTACCACTTATGTTCGGCCATGCTGTAATTTCAATTCAATTAAAACAAATCATAAAACCATGTCATGATATTTTCGAATCCTAGATCCACTCCACCAATAAACAGTGCAAAGATCAGTGACGCTACCAATACCAATACGGCAGAATTCTGGAGAAATGAGTACTTCGGCCAGGTGACCTTGTTCTTCATTTCGTCGTAAGACTCGAGGACAAAGTTTTTTAAATTCATATTGATTCGCTTGCTAGCACGGGCAGAGAGATTCGAACTCCCATCAACGGTTTTGGAGACCGCTATTCTGCCATTGAACTATGCCCGTGTGTTTGATCGCTCTCCAAACGGGAACGCAAAATTAGATATAAGTGCCTTAAGAAACAAATGCGATCCCAAAAAACTTTAGGATCGCATTGTTAATTAAGTATAATATGTATTAGTCTAGGATTTCAGTAACCTGACCGGCTCCTACTGTACGACCACCTTCACGGATCGCAAATCGAAGACCTTTCTCCAAAGCAACTGCGTTAAGCAAGTTAACTTCGATAGTTACGTTATCACCAGGCATTACCATTTCCACGTTTTCTGGAAGTTTGATCTCTCCAGTTACGTCAGTAGTTCTCAAGTAGAACTGTGGACGGTACTTGTTGAAGAATGGAGTGTGACGTCCACCTTCTTCTTTTGAAAGAACGTAAACCTCAGCCTTGAAGTGAGCGTGTGGGGTTACGGATCCTGGCTTACAGATAATCATACCACGCTTGATTTGCGCTTTTTCGATACCTCTAAGCAATAGACCTACGTTATCACCAGCTTCACCTCTGTCCAAAATCTTACGGAACATCTCAACACCAGTAACAGTAGACTTCAATCCTTCTGCACCCATACCGATGATATCAACTGGATCACCAGAGTTGATTACACCTCTTTCGATACGTCCGGTAGCTACAGTACCACGACCTGTGATAGAGAATACGTCCTCTACAGGCATCAAGAAATCTTTGTCAGTCAAACGCTCTGGAAGTGGAATGTGGTTATCAACCGCATCCATCAATTCCATTACTGTGTTAACCCACTTCTCTTCTCCGTTCAATGCTCCAAGAGCAGAACCTTGAATAACTGGAATATTGTCACCGTCGAATTCGTAGAAAGAAAGCAATTCTCTAACTTCCATTTCTACTAGCTCAAGAAGTTCCTCATCGTCGACCATGTCAACTTTGTTAAGGAATACAACTAGAGCAGGCACACCTACCTGACGAGCCAAAAGGATGTGCTCACGAGTTTGTGGCATTGGTCCGTCAGTAGCTGCTACCACTAGGATAGCTCCGTCCATTTGAGCGGCACCTGTAACCATGTTTTTCACATAGTCAGCGTGACCTGGACAGTCTACGTGTGCATAGTGTCTGTTTGCTGTTTGATACTCTACGTGAGAGGTGTTGATAGTAATACCTCTTTCTTTTTCTTCTGGCGCGTTGTCGATAGAAGAGAAATCTCGTAGTTCGGAAAGACCCTGCTTAGCCAACACTGTAGTGATAGCTGCAGTCAATGTAGTTTTCCCATGGTCCACGTGTCCAATCGTACCGATATTTACGTGCGGCTTGGAACGGTCGAATGTTGCTTTTGCCATGCTTGAAAATCCTCAGTTTAAGTTTAAAGATATGTTTAGTTTAATTATAAGCCGTTAAGAGCCAACGACGGGATTTGAACCCGTGACCCCTTCCTTACCAAGGAAGTACTCTACCCCTGAGCTACGTCGGCTTTTACCCGATGCCCTCCTCAGAAAGGCATTGAGCGGGAGACGAGGCTCGAACCCGCGACCTGCAGCTTGGAAGGCTGCCGCTCTACCAACTGAGCTACTCCCGCTTTTAATCTTTAGAGAATACTTCCTCTTCTTTTTTGCCCTGCAAAACTAGGAAAAAATTTTACAATTCGGCAATGTGGGGGAAACAGGATTCGAACCTGTGAAGACATAAGTCAACGGATTTACAGTCCGTCCCAGTTGGCCGCTTTGGTATTCCCCCTTGTCTGCTTTTCAGTAAATTATGACCGCTATTCGTCATAACGGATGGCAAAATTATAGGCTTTTCACAAAGTTTCAAAGCATACAAAATAATTTTCCGAATATTTTATTGAAATAAGTTTTAATTCGCTTAAAATCAGTGATTTAATTTCCGTCTCCAAAGCTCTGAAGGAAGTACTGAAAGTAATTTTTGATCTGGGAGTTCGTCTCTTTCGATGCAATTTCCTGCAATTGCTTCACCAAGGTCTCATCATCAGCAAATCCCAATAGCCCTTGAAATGCTCCCAATCGAACAAAAACCTGTGGATTATTTTGCATCTGATCCAACAAATAGGCCTTGGCTTCCTCAGCCCCTTCTTCCGGATTGGAAACAAAATACTCACTGAAATAACCTAAAAAATAATATAAACCTTCGCCACTCAGCACGGAAAGCTTGGAACGAAACCAATCTCCCTTACCCTGAATATCCTCATTGAGATAGTATTCTGCGACAGGTACGAGTACCCGATAATTCGTTTCCGATTCAAATCGCTCGAACAAGTCAGGATCAAGCCGCTCGGAAGAAACATTATTCATTGCCATCAAGGCAGAACTGACAATCAAAAAAGATGAATCATTCACATATCGGCTGAGGTCAGGATAGTATTTGTCCGCATTTAACGAACCTAATACATCGATGGCTCCCGCCCGAACAGAATTTTTCTCATCCTTATCTGCAATGGTATAAATAGATTCCTCCATTCCTTCTGATATCCATTCTGGGTTGCTCTGAAGAATATTCAGCGTCAACTCCCGAATACTCCAAAAGGGATCTTTCAGACCTTCCGCCAACAAAGGTTTCAACATATCCTCCTCCACCCTACTCACCAGGCTATCCAATGCTTCATATCTCGCGATTCCCAACTGAGATTCCTGAAACTGCCGTACGTAATTATCAGATGAAAACTCCCCTTTCCGCTTTGTCAGTAAGTCTTTACCCTCATCGAAATAGGCTTGTGTCAGTGGAAATTTATTTTCAAGCGCGAACTGCTGAAAGCCTTTCTCCAAAATAAATCGCCTACTCTTCCGCTCTTCCCCTTCGTACCAACTGATTTCAAAAGGCAATTTATAAAGAGGGGAAAGCGTAAGATCTTGCGTTTGCTCTACTGTGATCAAGAGATTTTCAGGAATGGAGTAATCAATGGAGACCTTTAGCTCGGGATGCCCCTTATCCAGAAACCACTGATTGAAAAACCAATTCAAATCTTCCCCACTGACCTTTTCAAATGCCAACCTTAAATCGTGTACCTCCACACTTTGGAATGCGTGGGTAGTAAGATAAAGCTTGAGTCCTCTGAAAAATAACTCATCGCCCAAGTAGTCCCGAAGCATATGTAGGATCACCCCTCCTTTCGAATAGGAATGGGAGTCAAACATATCCTCTGCGTCTTCATAGTCAAACCGAATCAGATTCACCTGCTTGGTTTCAGCTTCCTGAAAATAAGTTTCCATCTCGACGATCAGCTTTAATTTGGCTAGGTCATCTCCATATTTATGCTCGTTCCATAAATATTCGCTGTAGTTTGCAAATGCCTCATTCAGGGTCAGATTAGCCCAAGACTCTGTAGTCACTAAGTCTCCAAACCATTGGTGAAATAATTCATGTGCAATGATGTAATCCCACTCTGAATCGATGGCTTCTCGCTCAGTCAATCGTAATTCTTCCATAAAAATGGAAGCTGTAGTATTTTCCATCGCACCAGAGACAAAGTCCCGCACGACAATCTGATCATATTTGGGCCAAGGATATTTTACCTGAAGCAAATCTTCGAAATAGCGGATCATTTCCGGGGTATGCTTAAATACTTTCGCAGCCCCAGCTCCATATCCTTTTTCTACATAGTAATTGATGGGCAAGCCATCCAAGTCTCTCTTCACGACATCAAACTCACCAATCGCGACCGCAGCAAGGTAAGGAGCATGAGGCAAACCCATTCTCCAGGTATCTTGGCGCATTCCATCTGGAAGTGATTTTTGGGCAATCAGCTCTCCATTACTGACGGTGGTAAGATTATCTTTTACTGTCAAATGGATGGTCTGAGTAAAGCGCTCATTAGGTTTGTCGATGGTCGGAAACCATTTACTGTTGTACTCAGTCTCCCCTTGGGTCCAAATCATGGTAGGCTTGCCCGGAACGGTGTCCAAAGGATCAATAAAGTACAGACCCTTGGTGTCGGTGATAGCCAAGTTGTCCGAGCCTGAATTTCGCTCTGGAAAAGCTGTGTATTTTACCCGAATAGAAAATGTATCTCTTGGGCTAACAGGCTTGGGAAGATAAATCATCAACTGCTTGTAGTCATAGCGATAATTGGTGGATGTCTCCTCCCCATCAAGAGAAAAATAAATGGAACCAGGTTCAAAATCTTTTGCATCCAAAACCAATATAGATTGAGCTTTGGCATAGGGAGTGATTGTCAAAATAGCTTCACCCATCACCGCCTGCTGCTCATAATCAAAGCGCAAATCCAGTTCGGTATCCAAAATATCAAACTCTCTGGTAGCCGCCGCGCGATAGTTTGCAATTGCCGCCTCTTTTTGCCTTAAAAGCTGCAATGCCTTCAGTGAATCATCTGAATTAGAATCATCACTTTCTATTTGAGGAATAGGTTCAATTACGCTGACAGCTCCTTTGGGAGGCAGATCCTGAGTAGATTTACAGGCAGTAGTATAGGTCAATAAGCCTGAAATCACCCAAATCAGATTCTTTCCCAAAATATTCTTTGGCTTCGTGTGCATTTATTGGATATTTGACAAATTTCAGAAAACTCAAAATAAATCTTGAAGGCCTAAATTAGCAGGAATGTTTTCAGCAACCATCAATGACAAAACCTTTTCGGTTGAAAAAAACGAAAAGGGCATCACCGTGGCAGATAAAGCGATCGATTGGGATCTCAAACCTATCGATGGACGGAAGTTCCACCTGATCAAAAACCATCAATCCTACGAAGCTGAATTGGTGAGTATCGACAAAGAATCCAAAACACTCCAAATCCGATTGAATAAAAAACTGGTTGAGGTGTCTTTGAAGGATCGCTTTGATCTCTTGCTTGAAGAAATGGGCATGGAAGATGTAGCCGGTTCGGCTGTTCAGGATATCAAAGCACCGATGCCAGGACTGATTTTGGATTTGAAAGTAAAGCCCGGAGATGAAGTCAAGAAAGGCGACGTAGTGTTGATTCTTGAGGCCATGAAAATGGAAAACATCATCAAGTCTCCCGGAGATGGCGTGGTATCAGAGGTAAAGGTCAATCTCAAACAAAGTGTGGAGAAAAACCAGGTTTTGATTACTTTCTAAAGCTTCCTGACGGGAAACTCAAAAAATACTAGCATTCTGAGGGATAGAAATTATATTTGTCCGGTGATTTTTGAAAACAGTCCAAAAAAATCAAACTCAGTGCCTGCTTAGTCAATATGAAGGTTTAAGCAAAATGAGTTTGGAAAATCAAGCTTCATCAAGAAGAGGTGACATTTTAAAAACAAAGGGAAATAAAAAATGAAGTACAAAAGAATCCTCCTCAAACTCAGCGGAGAGGCCCTAATGGGTGACAAAAACTACGGGATTGACCCCAATAGGCTACAGCAATACACTGCTGAGATCAAAAAAGTAAAAGACATGGGCGTTGAGATCGCCATAGTCATTGGAGGAGGAAATATTTTTAGAGGCGTTCAGGCTGAAAAATCCGGAATCGACCGAGTACAAGGTGATTACATGGGAATGCTAGCCACCCTGATTAATGCGATGGCATTGCAAAGCGCCTTGGAGCAAGCCGGACTTTACACCCGCTTGATGTCAGGCATCAAGGTGGAAAGTGTTTGTGAGCCATTCATCAGAAGAAGAGCAATTCGCCATCTGGAAAAAGGTAGAATCGTAATCTTCGGAGCGGGGATTGGAAACCCCTATTTCACAACAGACTCTACAGCCAGTCTTCGAGCTATCGAAATTGAGGCAGATGTAGTCTTGAAAGGCACCCGAGTAGATGGCGTGTACACAGCAGACCCTGAAAAAGATAAATCAGCCACTAAATATCAAACCATTTCTTTTCACGAAGTGTATGAAAAAAACCTCAATGTCATGGACATGACGGCATTTACACTTTGTCAGGAAAACAATCTGCCTATCATTGTATTTGACATGAACAAAGCCGGCAACCTCAGCAAACTCGTAGAGGGAGAGAAAGTCGGCACACTAATCACATCAATCTAAGCAATCTCATGGAAGAAATAGAACTGTATCTCGAGGAAGCAAAGGAACTCATGCAAAAAGCCGTAGATCATACGGCTGCAGAATTAGTCAAAATCCGTGCAGGAAAGGCCATGCCTAACCTACTCGATGGAGTCATGGTCCCCTACTACGGCACCCCTACTCCTATCAATCAAGTATCTTCTGTCACGACACCTGATGCTCGGACATTGTCTATTCGTCCTTTCGAAAAAAATCTGATCTCTGAGATCGAAAAGGCCATCATCAATTCTGACCTTGGCCTAGCTCCACAAAATAACGGAGAGGTAGTCATTCTAACCATTCCTACACTTACTGAAGAGCGTAGACTAGCTTTGGTCAAGCAAGCTAAGCATGAGTGTGAAAACGGAAAAATATCCATCCGTACCGTACGTAAAGACACCAATGATTCCCTGAAAAAACTTCAAAAGGAAGGTGCTTCAGAAGATGAGGTAAAGCGTGCTGAAGACAAGGTTCAAAAATTTACCGATCAATATTCCGCTAAAATTGATGAACTCCTCGTGAAAAAAGAAGCGGATATCATGAAGGTTTAACTATTCAAACACACCCTTTCAAACAAAAAGCCACTTTCGAAGAGAGTGGCTTTTTTGTATGAATTTTTAGATCAAGCGACTTATCAAAGAACAATTTGACTTCACTCTTGGCCACTAAAATTTAGCCTTACTGAATCTGTATAAAGGTTGCCACCCCAAACCGAGCTCCTCCCCGTAAATACTGCCCATTTTCAAACCCTGCACCTATCTCTACACGGAAGATCCTAAACAAATTATCCAAAGAATAGCCCACTTCTACGTAGTGAGGGGAGTTTTCGGTTTTAAGATAGTTCAAGAAAACATTTTCCTGCACCCCTGAAAATCGAAGCATCGGAAGCTGAGTCAAGAGAAACTTTCGGAATTGATAATGGAAAATCCCTGACAAATAAGAGCTTGAAGTGCTGTATTTGTAATAGTCCATAAATCGGAAATTGGAAGCAGGACCAAAGTTTGAAAAGATGGTACGATTGCCCCCGAAGTGCTGGAAGTCTGGAAAATAAACCCGATTGGAATTCAAGAAAGTCCCGGCACTCACATTGAAATCGAACTTACCGCTGATTCCAAAGGTGTAGTCATGCTCCACTCCGACACGAATGTGGTCAAAGTCTGCTGCAAAATCCTGCTGTCGGGTCAATTGAGGAATAGCCTTGATGTAATCTAGTCGAATCAATGGCGCTCGATCCGAGATTGGATATTTTCGACCATTACGGATACCGTATTTTATTCCAGGCCTCCATTCTACACCTAACTGAAACTTAGCAATCTGATGGTCTTGAAATGCCTGATTACCGGTCTCTACGTTTTCAGGTTGATTTGGGGTGTAAATCCGCTCACCTCGATTATAAAAACTGTAATCCGAGTTATTGAAAAGCTGATTACGCTGGGCATAGGTGAAGTTCACCCGGTAGGTAAAGCCATAATCCACCCGATGAGCCCAAAATGCCCGACCAAAGCTTTGCTCATAGAGCTTCATGTAATTTTGTCTGAACAAGAGCGAATACAAGGCATTCACTTGCTCATTGATAGGCTCTCCCCCATTAAACTGATAAATAAAACGCCCCCCTTCAAGCCCGTAAGAGTAGCCCGAGGTGGGTTTGGTACCTGACCAGCGCAAGGTAGATTTTCCATAAATCCGCTTGCTACTGAACCCGTATCTGAATTCGGGTTCGATATTGAAACTCTTCCGAAAGACATTGACACTATCAGCCATCGGTATTTCTTTGGCTTTCCGATAGAAACCCGACACACCAACTTTCAGCCCCTCCACGGTATTGAAAGATATTTTGGTCCAATTCTGATTGAATCCTATACTCCTACCTTTGCCAAAACTGTAAGTAGCCCCGTTGAGAAAATCCAAGGGTCGATATTTCCTTCTTGCCTTTTTGGCTACTGAGTCCACCTCACTCATTTTGGCAGCTTCCACCACTGCCAGACTATCATCCCGCTCATAGCCTTGAATCTCCTTTGCTGTCAAAGGAACAGGTCGGATGCTATCCCAATAGCTCAAATCCCGCTTTTTCGCAAGACTATCCACCGTGTAATTCCGCTCGATAATCACCTCTTCTTCCCGTTGCTCTTGGAGCATTTCCTTTTCATACTCATTGAGAAGTTTCCGGTATTCCTTACGCGTCTTGGGAGTTTCACTGCTTAGCTTTTCTAGAAGCCCCAGATCTTCGGCTTCTTTTGCCATTGCATCTTGAGGCTTTTCCTCAATTTTTTCATCGATAATCTCAGGAGTTTGGACAAGGTCAGGATTCAGCACTACCTCATAATCACGGGTAGAAGCGAGGTAATTAAACTCACCGGCAAAGCCGAAAATCTTTCCTGAAAATCGATAGGTATGTGTAAAAGGCATCCAAACATTCTCAGCCACGGGGGCGTATTGTTGCTTGGCTTCGATTTGAAAACCCAAAAGTGAAGACTTCAGATCCAGACTATGAATGGCCCAAAGATCCTCGATAATGTAAATGTACCCGTCAAAAATCCGCTCGCCACGCGACCGAGGGATTACCCGGATTTTATTGACCATAACATCTTCATCAAAAAAACTTCCCTCGTAGCGAAAGCGATAATACTGAAAAGCTGCTCGGGATAGTGGAGAGATGATTTCATTGATTTTTTCTTCGTAAAAACTCGTCTGAATGTAAGGAGCGGGTGAAGTGTTTTGATTATCCCCATTGGTACGGATTGAGATGACCTCTTCTTCCAATTTGTCAGGTAATGAAAACCGGATCTTGGAAACCGACTCTGAAGTGTAAGCTTCATTCAGGTTCAGACCATCTTTTTCGAGGGTCTTTTTGAGAAAAAAGGGTGCGTCAGTCAACTGACCCGTTCCCTTCAGGTAGACAGTCATCTCATACGATTGGAGCTGCAGTCGATGGTACTTAGCCTTGGAAATGGCTTTCCTCATGATAGTCAATGCAGGATCTTCAGCACCTGCCCGAACTTCTACCTGCTCGAGGGTGTAAATCTGAGGCTCCAATCTTACATCAAAATCTGTCCAAGCCCCTTCTTTGACAACCAAGGTCTCGATGCGTGATTTATATCCCAAAATCTGAAAATAGACATCGTAGATTCCCTCCGGTAATTTCATTTCATAGTAGCCTTCATCATTGGCAGGCACTCCATCTCCAAGGTTTCTAATAAAGACTGAGGCATAAGGCAAAGGCTCTCCATCATTCGAAAAAACCCGACCACGAATTCCCTGAGAAAAAGTAGAAAATGAAATGAATAAAAAAGACAACAATAAGAGTGAAAAAGCTGCAGGATTTTTCATATAAAGCAGAGTAATAGAAGTAATAAAATAAAATTACGGTGAATAGATTTTCAAAGTTGTAAAATGCTCGCTAGTCCAAACAAGGGGCTTTTTGGGACCAAAAACAAGGCGAAAAGGAAGCAAAAAGACCAATTTTAATTTTTTTAGGAAAATAGGCTACTTTTTAAAATTTTTTAAAGATGTCATTTCTTGAAATAGAGGCACTTCCTCGAAAGCTTCAAAATTTTCATTTTTTTAAAAATATTTCAATTTTTTAAGTTTTAATAAAAGGAAAACGATTTCCATTGAAAATAAATCAATTAACAATTCGATAATATACGGAATTATTAAAATATACTTTATTCTATTAAAAGGCGCTTTTCCAACATACTACTTTGCACTTTGTTAAATATTGCAAAATCAAAAATAATACAACACATTAGTTTCGAAATTAAGTACTCATACCTATTTCGCTTTTTAACTAACAAAAAACCCTATGAGAAATTATTTACAACAGTTCAAAACATTGGCTTTTGCACTGACCCTCCTATTTGGGGTGTCTTTCTTAGCCAATGCGCAAAACAGAACCATCACAGGTACCGTCCTGGATGCTTCTCTTGGTGACCCTGTTCCCGGTGCTACTGTGCTAATCAAAGGCACCACCCGCGGGGTTGCGACGGATTTGGATGGAAAGTTTACACTTGAAATCCAATCAGGCGATCAAATCTTGGTAGTTTCCTTTGTAGGATACTTAACCAAGGAAGTAGAAATCGGAAACCAAAGTAGCTTCACCATTAATCTGGAGGAAGATATCCAGAGCTTGGAAGAAGCAGTGGTAATTGGTTACGGTTCTCAGGACAAAAAGGAAATCACCTCAGCAGTAGTGGGTGTGAAACCTGAAGACTTCAACCGTGGTAACGTTGCCAATCCGGCTCAGTTGCTTCAAGGTAAAGTAGCAGGTCTATCTATTACTCGTCCAGGTGGTAACCCAAATGCTGGATTCAACATCCGATTGAGAGGTCTTTCTACCTTCGGGGCAAACTCCTCTCCACTTATCGTTTTGGATGGTGTGATTGGAGCTTCTTTGGAAAACGTCGATCCGAATGATATCCAGTCAATCGATGTATTGAAGGATGGTTCTGCAGCTGCAATTTATGGAGCTAGAGGATCTTCCGGTGTAATCTTGATTACTACCACCAAAAAAGGTAGCAAAGATGGTCGTGCGGAAGTAAGCATTAACTCTTTCGGTACTATGGATCAAGCTACCAACCTGATTCCAATTCTATCTCCAGAAGAATTTGTAGCACGAGGTGGTACTGATTTTGGAAGTGAGACAGATTGGAGACAAGAGTTGATTAGAGATGCATACTCTTTCACTACCAACGCAAGTGTATCAGGCGGATTTAACAACACCAATTACTTAGCATCTGTAAACTACCGTAACAACAACGGTATCGTAAAAGGATCTTCTAATGAAAGATTGAACACCAGAGTTAACTTATCTCAAGGTGCTTTGGATAACAGATTGCGATTCAATGTTAACCTTTCCTTCACTACAGTAGAGGCTAATTCTGTAAATGATGCTGCATTTAGATATGCAACTATCTACAATCCAACTGCTCCTATCTTCGAAGATACAGAGTCAGCAAATCAGCGCTTCGGAGGTTACTTCCAGCGTGACCTATTTGACTTCTTCAATCCAGTAGCATTGATCAATCAGCAAAAATTTCTAAACGAAATTAAGACTGCATTGACGTCTTACCGAGTTGAGTACGATTTCCTACCAAACTTGACGCTATCTGCTCAATATTCAGAAGACAGAAGAAATGAATTGATTGGTGGTTTCTGGTCTATTCAAGATTTCCAAGTAGGATTTGGTGCAACTGGTTCTGCCGAGAGAATCACCAATGACCGAGTTCAAAGAATCTTCGAATCTACCCTTCGATATGAAGTAGATTTGTTTGACGGATTGAATCTTGCACTATTGGGTGGTGTCGGTACGCAGACTACCAAAAACCAAGGATTCGGTGCACGTTCAAGACAATTCCTATTCGATACAGGATGGGATAACCTAGGAGCAGGTGCGCTTCGAATCGGTAACTTTACCAACATGTATTCTTATGCAAATCAGGATCAATTGAATTCTGTGTTTGGTCGAGCGAACTTCAATTACAATAACTTCTTATTCTTCTCTGCATCTGTCAGAGCGGAAACTTATTCAGGATTTGGACCTGAGAATCAAACGGGTGTATTCCCAGCATTCTCTTTGGGTTCTGACTTTACCCAGATTTTCGACATGGGAGTATTCTCTCAGTTCAAGCCAAGAGTATCTTACGGTGTGACTGGTAACCTTCCTCCATCTCCAACCCTCGCTTTGGGTGTATTCGGAAATGGTAACCGAATTGACTTGGATGGTGATCCTTTGAGTACGGATGATATCTATGTAGGTATCGTTCAAAACTCCAACCCAAACAGATTCTTGAAGTGGGAGACTAAGAAAGAATTCAACGTAGGTGTGGATTTCGGTATCTGGGATAACAAGGTGACTGGTAGCATGGACTACTACACCAGAAATATCTCCGACCTGCTATTCAATGTACCTGTAGGTGGTGGACCAAACATCTTCGATCCAGGACGATTCAACACAGTGGGTAGTACTTGGGTTAACCTAGCAGACCTAAGCAATGCAGGTTTTGAATTTGCAGTAGCCGTGAATGGCTTGAACTTGGGTGAAGTACTTTGGACACCAAGCGGTAACTTCACTATCTACCAAAGAACTCAAATCGAAAGCTTATCAGCTTCTGGTCTTGGATTTGATGAATTGCGATTTGCGACTCCAGGTTCTCCAGGACAGAACAACAACCCTATCATCTACAACCGTGTAGGTCAGACATTGGGTGATATCTATGGACCAAGACTTTTGGGACTTTCTGAGTCAGGAGAATATATTTTGTCTACTACCAACCCAGATGAATTCGAAAGACTTGGAAATGGTCTTCCAAAAGGTGAGTTTGGTTTTGCCAACAACTTTGCTTGGAGAAACTGGACATTGAACTTCTTCTTAAGAGGTGTGTGGGGTCATGACCTTTACAACTCTTACAGAGGATTCTACGAAAACGCGGATGGAGCTTCTGTAACTTGGAACTCTGTGATTACAGACAAGACGCCAACCAATCCGGTGGTAACCTCAACCCCAACCTTTAATAGCTCGTATGTAGAAAATGCAAGCTTCGTTCGTTTGGATAACATGGAGTTAGGTTACAATTTCAGAACTAATTCTCCACATATTGGTTCTTTTAGAGTGTACTTCGCTGCTCAAAACCTGTTTACCATCACCAACTACACTGGTATCGATCCAGAGGCTAGAGTAACTGATGCTGAAAACGGTGATGGATTTACTACAGCACTTTCTCCAGGTATCGAGCGAAGAAATACATACTTCCAAACACGTTCCTTCACTTTGGGACTTTCTTTGAACTTCAAATAATCAATCAAAACACAGAGATATGTTTAAATCAATTCGAAAAACCTTTCTTTTGATCCCTGCGACATTGATGCTGGGATCATGCTGGGAGTTGGATCAAGAGGTGCTGGATGGGATTACACAGGAAGAGGTGAATAATAGCAACAATCCGGTATTGATTGATGTCTTGAAAGCCTCTGCTTACTCAAGAATTGTAGGTAGCTGGGGTGGTCACAACAGTATTTGGTCTATCTACGAGGTCTCCTCTGATGAGATGGCTATTCCTCAAAAAGGTGCTGACTGGGAAGATGGTGGCCTTTGGCTACGTGCTCACAGACACACTTGGCAAGCTTCCGATGAAGCCTTCAACAACTCTTGGGCTTATTGCTACACTGCAATCGGTGAAATCAACAACTTGATCGTTTCTTACAGAGATGTTCAAGCTTTGACTGCTGAACTTAGAGTACTTAGAGCATTGGTATATTCTTGGCTTATTGACAGCTTCGGAAATGTTCCAATCGTAACAGAGGATGACTTGGAGGGTAACCCTACTAACAATACTCGTCAGGAAGTATTTGACTTTATCGAGCAGTCAATCTTAGAAAATGTGGATTTACTTCCTAAAACTGACACTAAGACTACATTGAACTACTATTCAGCTCATGCGGTCTTGGCTAAGTTGTATTTGAATGCTGAAGTATACACTGGCACGGCTCGTTGGGCTGATGCGGAAGCTGCAGCAGACGTAGTGATTAACAGTGGTCTTTATTCTCTATCTTCTAACTTCTTTAGCAACTTTTCTACAAGAAATGGAGGATCAACAGAAAACATCCTGACTCTTCCATATGATGAGAATAACGCTGGTGGATTCAACTTGGCGCAGATGACTCTTCACTACTCCAGTCAGGCTACTTACAACCTACAGGAGCAGCCTTGGAATGGATACGCTTCTTTGGAAGAGTTCTATAATTCCTTTGACGATAATGATGTCAGAAAGAATTCCTTCTTGGTAGGTCCTCAGTTTGCTGCTGATGGTACTCGTTTGAATGATATTTCTGCCGAAGCAGAAGATCCAGATGGAGAGCCTTTGACCTTCACTCCTGAAATCAACGAATTAGCTCCTAACGCTTTGCGTCAAGCGGGTGTTCGGGTAGGTAAGTTTGAATTTGCTTCAGGTGCTGCTTCTTCTTTGAGCAATGATTATCCATTGCTAAGACTTGCGGACATGTATCTGACTAAAGCAGAAGCTGCTTTCCGTCAAGGAAAAACAGGTGATGCACTTGCAGCGATCAACATGGTAAGAGAAAGAGCTGGCATGCCTGCATTCGCTTCTTTGACCCTTGAAGATATCTATGATGAGCGAGGAAGAGAAATGTTTGCTGAAGCTTCCAGAAGAACTGACCAGATCCGTTTCGGTACCTGGAATGATCCATGGTGGGAAAAAGGGCAGTCTGAGCCGTTCAGAGCACTATTCCCTATTCCATTGCAGCAGATAAATGCTAACCCTAACTTGGTACAGAACCCAGGTTACTAATCACATATTAATTTGAATCAAAAAGGAAGTGTACATTCGTGCACTTCCTTTTTTTTACAAGTATGAAGAAGTCAGCTTCTTTCCTCTTTATTCTTTTTTCCATACTCGCCTCCTGTCAGAAAAAAGGAGAAAGCGAACAATTGCTTTTTGAAAAAATAAAGCCTGAGGAGTCAGGGATAACATTCAGAAATGACCTTAGCTATACCGAGTCAGTTAACCCATACACTTTTCGAAATTTCTACAATGGAGCTGGTGTCGGTTTAGGAGATTTCAATAATGACGGTCTGATTGATATTGTTTTCTCAGGAAATCAGAGCCCCAACAAAATCTATCTCAACGAAGGAAACTTCAAATTCAAAGACATTACGGATTCCGCCGGGATTATTTCCCAAAATGAATGGAATACCGGAGTAAGCCTGGCAGATGTGAATCAGGACGGTTTACTCGATATATATTTTTGTAAATCCGGCCCTCTCAATAGTGCCAATCGAGCCAATGAGCTCTATATCAATCTGGGAAATCTGCAATTTGAGAATCAAGCAAAAGCCTATGGCTTGGATGAAGTTGGACTCTCCCAACATGCAGTTTTTTTTGACTTTGATAAAGACGGAGATTTAGATGTATATCTTCTGAGTAATTCTGCCCGCTCGGTAGGAGTATTTGATCTGCGTGAAGGGCAACGTGAAATCCGAGATCCCGAAGGTGGGAATAAGCTTTTCAGAAATGATGGAGAAAAATTCACCGATATCAGCGAAGAAGCAGGGATTTATGGTAGCGTGATTGGCTATGGACTTGGGGTTACGGTCGCTGACCTCAACGAGGACTTTTGGCCCGATCTATATGTTTCCAATGACTTTTTCGAGCGGGATTACCTCTATCTCAATAATCAAGATGGGACTTTCCGGGAGGTTCTCCCTGATCTCCTACCCGAAATCAGCATGGGCTCTATGGGAGCTGATATCGCAGACCTCAATAATGATGGGCTTCCTGAGATATTCGTGACTGAAATGCTTCCTGCAGATTTGGCACGTGCCAAAACCAAAACACCTTTTGAGGAATGGGACAAGTATCAATCTAATCTGAAGGCTGGTTACCACCGACAATTTACTCGAAACACCCTCCAAAGAAACTTGGGAAAAAACCCAAATTCTGATTTACCCATGTTTACAGAGATAGCCCGAATGGCTGGTGTGCATGCTACCGATTGGAGCTGGGGAGCTCTGATCTTTGATGCTGACTTGGATGGTTTGAAAGATGTTTTCGTAGCCAATGGCATCGTGAAGGACCTGACTGACTTTGACTTCGTGGATTTTTACATGAACAATCAGGAGAAAATCGAGGATTATCGGGCAGATTCCATATTGGTCACCAAGATGATCGATGCCTTTCCTTCCAATCCACAGGTGAATTTTTGGTTTAAAAACCAAGGGAACTGGTCATTTGAAAATCAGGCAGAAACGAGTGGATTAGATCAGGCAACCTTTAGTACGGGGGCAGCCTACGGTGATCTAGATAATGACGGAGACTTGGATCTGGTGGTAAACAATCTCAATGATGAAGCAGGAGTCTATCGGAATACCAGCATAGAAAAGCAGCAGAGCAATTTTATAGGCTTGGATCTAAGTGGATATTTTGGAGCCAAAGTTTCAATCAAAACTGCAAAAAACAAACAAGTTCAAGAGTACCATCCAGTCAAAGGGTATATGTCCTCTGTGGATCCCCGTTTGGTCTTTGGATTGGGAGATGAATCTTCCATTGAGGAAATTCAAGTAATTTGGCCGGATTTGAGTGAGACTATTCTCAAGAATATTTCCGCAAATCAATACCTAAAGCTCTCCCCTTTAGAAAAGGAGCTTTTAAAGGATCAGAAGGACTTGGTTTCTCCACTTTTAGAAGAGCTCCCACTTCCCGAAGGTATCAAGCATAAAGAAAGTCCTTTTGTGGATTTCGATCGGGATAGACTTAGGTTTTGGTCCATCAGTAACGAAGGCCCGAGAATAGCATCCACTACAGAAGCGGATGGATCCCTGATTTTTCTTCCGGGAGCAAAGGGCTATCCTTCCCAACTATTCAGAATAGATCAGGCTGGAAAAACCAAGGACGAAAGTGAGCGATTGGTGGGGCTAAATCCAGAAATGGAAATCGTAGGAGCTGCATTTTTCGATGCCAACGGAGACGGACGGCAAGATTTACTCACATGGTCCGGAGGAATAGAATTCCCGGCTCGTAGTCCTCAATATCGTGATCAACTTTTCATCCAAAACGAACAAGGAGAGTTCATTTTAAGTGAACAAGGATTCGATTCCCGACCCACTGCTTTTGCTCTTTCGCAAGATCTGGACCAAGACGGGGATGAGGACTTGATCTTTGGATACCGTGCCCAGCCTTTTGCCTATGGAGTACCGGAGGGATTGGGTATTTGGCAAAATGATGGAAAAGGAAATTTCAAAGACATCTCTGAATCCTATGGAGAGTCTATTTCCAGTCTTGGGATGCTTACCGATGGAGCATTGGCAGACTTGGATGGAGATGGCATGAGTGAGCTAATTGTGGCAGGAGAATGGATGGCTATTCAGATCTTTTCCTTGGATGAAGCACTAACCAACCGTACTGCCGAATTTGGATTTGCGGAAAGTACAGGCCTTTGGAATCGACTTTTGGTCGAAGATCTCGATCAAGATGGATACCCAGAAATACTAGCTGGAAACAGTGGAACCAATACCCGGCTTCACTTCAAAAATGGTTCAAAGCTTCGGATGTATATCAATGATTTTGACCAAAACGGAAGCCTAGACCCAATTCTCTGCGAGTTTGACGGGGAGAAATCAATTCCATGGGTAATGAAAAACGCGCTACTCAAGCAAATCCCCTCACTTCGAAAAAACCTAGTTCGCTATTCAGACTATCAGGATAAAAGCATGGAGGAGCTTTTCCCTGCCAATTCCCTTTCAAATTCCTTAATTTTGGAGGCTGAAAATCTGGAAACGACCCTTTGGAAAAATGAGAATGGGGAGCGACTTACCAAGTCAGAATTGCCGCAGGAAGTGCAGCAAGCTCCGGTATTTGCAATTCATTCGCTTGAGAAAGCATCTGGCAAATACCTCATATTGGGGGGTAATCAGAGTCGTATCAAACCAGAACTTGGAACGCAACTAGCTTCCTACGGATGGGTTTTACAAAAAGACAATTCAGGAAAATGGAAGGCTATGATGCCTGCCGAAAGTGGAATGGCAATTCCAGGAGAAATCCGGGATATCCTAGCCATCCAAAACAATCAATATTTAATCGTAAGTAAAAATGATGATAAACCGGTTCTATTTAAGATTCGTCCTTAGCTGTACCATGCTATCGGGTTTGATTTCTTGCCAAAGCGAATATCAAAAAATAGAGCAAGAGGAACTTTCCTCAGGAGAGATCAATAATGAGCTCTTTCTGGATTTGGAATTAGGAATGGTAAGAAAGGACTTCTTCCAGACTTGTTGGGATTGGAATAAGAAAGGAGTGCTAAGCAATGGCCCCACCGAGCTTTCCGTTGAATACAATGTAACCCTGCCTTCTGGGAAGGATGCGAAGATGCGGTTCTACCCCAAATTTGAAGATGATAAGATCTACCTGATGCCTGTGGAATTTACTTACGAGGGATGGGCTATATGGAATGAAGAGCTAAGCGTGGAAAACCTCCGGGAAGATGTTGTAGCTCAATTTGAAAAGTGGTACGGACCTGGATTCTTTGAAGTCAGTAATGAAGATCGAAGTCTAATAGCCTTTGTGAAAATCGACGGTAATCGCAGAGTTCGGGTTTTCAAAAAAAGCCTCTCTGTAGTAAGGGCTGAGATAGCCGACTTAAACATTTTGAAAAGCCTAGAAGAAAACGAATGAGAAATTACTCTTACATAGCACTCAGTTTAATCTTGGCTTTTTCCTGTAAGCAAAAGGAGGAAAAGGCTCCTACTCTTTTTCAGGAATTAGACCCCGCAGTCTCTGGAGTAAACTTTAGCAATGATCTATCCTTTGATGAGGATTTCAATATTTTCACTTACAGAAATTATTACAACGGAGGTGGAGTAGCTCTAGGGGATGTCAATCAAGACGGACTACTCGACATCTACCTCACAGCCAACCTGGGGCCGAACAGACTTTATCTAAACCGAGGAAATCTAAAATTTGAGGATGTCACGGAGCAGGCAGGAGTAGCTGGGACCCGTGCATGGTCTACGGGTGTCGCTATGGCTGATGTGAACGGTGATGGATTGCTTGATATCTATGTTTGCAACTCCGGGGATATTTCCGGCGACAATAAGCAAAATGAGCTTTTCATCAATCAGGGTAATGGGAGTTTCTCGGAAGAGGCTGAAAAATATGGCCTAGCAGATGAGGGATTTTCGACTCATGCTGTGTTTTTCGATTATGACAAAGATGGTGACCTAGATGTCTACCTTCTAAACAATAGCTATCAGGCCATTGGCAGCTTCAATAAAATGCAAAATGAGCGACCCAAACGCGATCCGGTTGGTGGTGATAAACTCTTTCGGAATGATGGGGATACCTTCACAGATGTCAGCGAAAAGGCGGGAATTTACGGATCGATTATTGGTTTTGGGCTAGGCATCACCATCGGGGATGTGAATCAGGATACTTGGCCGGACATTTTCATCTCCAATGATTTTTTTGAAAAGGACTATCTCTACATCAACAATCAGGACGGAACCTTCACTGAATCTTTGGAGTCATCCATGCGATCCATTTCTGCAGCTTCCATGGGGGCGGATATTGCAGATATTAATGGAGATGGCTTGTTGGACATTTTTGTCACAGATATGCTCCCAGAACCCTTGGAGAGACTGAAGCAGGTGACCACCTTCGAAAATTGGGATAAATTTCAGTTTAATAAAATCCACGGCTACCATTATCAGTTTTCGAGAAATATGCTCCATCTGAACAATGGGGATGGAAGCTTTAGCGAAGTCGGCCGACTTGCCAACGTGGAAGCAACGGATTGGAGTTGGGGAGCCCTGATTTTCGACATGGATAGCGATGGCAAGCGGGACCTTTTCGTAGCCAATGGCATTTATCAAGACATTACCGACTTGGATTACCTGAACTTCATCGATGATGAAGACACCAAAGTAAAAATTATCACGGGAGAGGGTGTAGACTATCGGGCCTTGATAGATCCTATTCCGATCACTCCAGTTCCAAACTATGCCTATCAGAATCAAGGCAACCTGAAGTTTGTCAATCAAGCTAATGCTTGGGGATTGGGAGAAGCCATCCATTCTAATGGGGCTGCTTATGGAGACCTCAACAATGATGGCTACCCTGATTTGGTGATCAACAATGTAAATCGTTCAGCACAGCTTTTCATCAATCAGGTCGACAGTTTGTTGAGCGAAAAAAACTACTTGCAAATCCAGCTAGAAGGCAAAGGTAAAAACACCTATGCGATCGGAACTCAAATTCAAATCAAGGCTGGAGAGGAGATTTTCTATCAGGAGCAAATGCCCAATCGGGGCTTTCAGTCCTCTGTCGACCCAAAAATCACGATCGGACTTGGAAGCATAACCAAATTGGATGAAATCCGCGTCACTTGGCCAGACAACAGGGAAACCATCCTCAAGGATCAAGACGTCAACCAATTGATTTCCCTGAAATGGGAAGATGCCGAAGAAGCCATTGACCGTCCTTCTTCTGATTCTGGTTTTGGGACTTTCAAAAAAGAGAATAAAGATCAGCTCGCCTTCGAGCACCGGGAAAACATCTTCGTGGATTTTGATCGGGATAGATTGACCTATCATCTATTTTCTACCGAGGGGCCGGCCATGGCCTCAGCTGATGTGAATGGAGATGGGCTGGAAGACTTTTACTTTGGAGGATCAAAAGACGCAGCAGGACAGCTATTCTTGGCCAGTTCAAATGGTAATTTTCAATTCAGCTCTCAAACAGCCTTCGAAGGAGATAAAAATTCAGAGGATACGGATGCAGTATTTTTCGACGCCAATGGAGATGGATCTTTGGATCTCTTTGTAAGCTCCGGAGGAAATGAATTCCCGCTAAATGCGCTGGATCTTGCTGACCGACTTTACCTAAATGACGGGAAAGGAAATTTCACCAAATCCGAAAACAGTGGCTTGCAAAGCCTTCGTGGCAGCAGCTCGGTAGTCGTCCCGATAGACATCAATGAAGATGGTGCAATGGACTTGTTTGTCGGTGACCGTTTGGTTCCTTTCGTTTATGGCGCTCCTGCAAGCAGTCATATTTGGATCAATGATGGAAACGGGCAATTCACCGAACAAACACAAAATTACGCTCCTGAACTGCTAGAAATCGGCATGGTCACAGATGCTGCCAAACTTGATTGGGATGGAGATGGAAAAGAAGATTTGGTACTGGTGGGAGACTGGATGGCACCGACCTTCTTCAGAAATACAGATGGAAAGCTAGAGAAAATCAGCATGCCTGAAATGGAAGGTAAAAAAGGCTGGTACCGAAGTCTCAAAGTAGCTGACCTCAACAAGGATCAAAAACCGGATTTGATTTTGGGAAATCAAGGGCTAAATACCCGATTCAAAGCATCTGAGGAACAGCCTGTCCGCTTGTACTTAAATGATTTTGATCAAAACGGTTCTATTGAACAGCTTTTCACCACCGTCCGAAACGGAGTCGCTATTCCATACACGCTCAAACACGAACTGGAAAAGCAGGTCCCAAGTATCAAAAAGAAATACATCCGATACAGCAATTACAACAATCAAACGCTGGAGCAGATTTTTGACCAAGAAACCATCGGAAAATCCATTATCAGCGAAGTCAATCATTTGGAATCAGGGGTATTGATGAATCAAGGTTCAGGGAAATTTGAATGGAAATCCTTGCCAATTGAAGCACAACGATCCATGATTTTTGCGATTGAAACAGCTGATCTGAACGGTGATGGTATTCTGGATCTGATCTTAGGAGGAAATCTTTATGGGATCAAGCCCGAAATCGGAAAATCAGATGCCAGCTATGGTGAAGTGCTGCTTGGGAATGGGGATGGAACGTTCCGCTTTATTCCTAATCGAATTCATTCGATGCAATTGCAGGGAGAAGTTCGTCATTTCAAATGGCTAAGTGATTCAAGGCTGCTAGTAATCAAAAACAACGCGGCAGCAGAAATTTGGAGGTATGAGGAGTAGAATCAAAAGCAGATTAATTTTCGGAATTCTTGGACTTTCACTCTCTTTTTATTCCTGTGAAGAAAAGAAAAAAGAGCAAAGCCTCTTTGAGCTCATTCCTGCAGAGAAGTCCGGTGTAACTTTTGAAAATTCGCTTCAATCCACGGACTCATTGAATATCCTGGAGTACCTATATTTCTATAATGGAGGAGGAGTTGCAGCTGGAGACATTAATAATGATGGTCTGGTCGATTTATTTTTTACCGGAAATCAAGTTCCCAATAAGCTGTACCTAAATAAGGGCAACTTTCAATTCGAAGATATCAGCGAATCCTCAGGAGTTCAATCTGTCAAAGGCTGGTGCAATGGGGTCATTTTCGGTGATGTAAATGGAGATGGCTTTTTGGACATTTATATCAGCCAAGTAGGTGATTACAAGGGGATCCAAGGTCATAACCGACTCTTGATCAATCAAGGAGATCTGACTTTTGAAGAAAAATCAGAGCAATACGGAGTTAATTTCAAAGGATTTGGGACCCATGCGGCTTTTTTGGATTTTGACAGAGATGGAGACCTCGACCTGTACTTGTTGAATCATGGTGTGAAGTCACCGGAGGTTTTTGCCCAATCAGAAAACCGATATAAGCCAGATGAAGGCGGGGATAAGCTGCTGAAAAACTTATCGGTAGAAGGAGAAGATCGCTTTGTGGATGTGACCGAGTCGGCTGGAATTTACTCCAGTATTCTAGGCTTTGGCCTGGGTGTAGCTGTTGAGGATTTCAATGGAGATGGCTGGCCGGATCTTTACGTTTCGAATGATTTTACGGAAAACGATTACCTCTACCTAAATCAGCAAGACGGTACTTTTGAAGAATCCTTGGAGTCCCTCATTGCCAACACCTCGCGCTACTCGATGGGGAATGATGCCGCCGATCTGAATGGAGATGGAAAGCCGGATATCATCACCACCGATATGCTACCCGAAGACCCTGAGATCTGGATGAAATCCGTCGGGGAGGACAAAGTAGAGGTTTACTCGATTAAAAAGCAGTTCAATTATGGAGATCAATATGTCAGGAATCATCTGCAATTGAATCAGGGAAAGAAAGGTTTCAGTGAAATCGCGCTTTATGCCGGTACTTTTGCCTCCGACTGGAGTTGGTCCCCATTGATTTTTGATATGGACAATGATGGCTTGATGGACATCCACATCACCAATGGCATTGTCAAAAGACCGAATGACCTGGATTTTATCCAATATTCTCAGGAGGCTGATCCTAATATGACTTTCTCGGAGCTTCGCAAAAGACAAATCGACATGCTCCCAAGCGTTAAGCTTCCAAATTACGCCTTTCAAAATCTGGGTAATCTAAAATTTGAACAGGCACAATCAAGCTGGGGACTTGATCAGGAGTCCTATTCCAATGGCAGTACTTATGCCGATTTGGACAATGATGGGGATTTGGATCTCATTATCAATAATCTGGATCAGCAAGCTTTCATCTACCAAAATCAAAGTGAAAGGCTAAATAGGAATTTTGTCCAAATCAGTCTTTCCTCAAGCAGCAAAAACCCATTTGGGATTGGAGCAGAAGTCCAGGTTTTCGCTGGAAAAAGAGGATTTCGCCAATTCCTCAGTACCTCGAGAGGATTTCAGTCAGGTACGTCAACCGTCCTGACTTTTGGATTGGGCGAAATCGACGATATAGACTCCATACAAGTCAACTGGCCTGAGGGAGAACAAGAGACCTTCAAAAATATCCCAATCAACACCCTTCAGAAGCTCCAAAAAGGGAATGGTGAATTGAGTGGAAGTAAGCTGACAGTTGAGGAGGAAATTCTGTCAGACAGTCCATTCAACTGGAAACATCAAGAAAAAAATAGCATCAAAGAAAGTGATCGTGAATACCTCATCCCCAGAAGCTATGCAATTTCAGGGCCTGCAATCGCGGTGGCAGATGTGAATGGTGATGGGTTGGAGGATGTCTATTTGGGAGGTGCTAAGGACCAAGCAGGTGAACTGCAATTGCAGCAAGTAGATGGATCTTTTGAAAAAATTGAAAACCCAACCTTCAACCAATTGGCCCGGGCAGAGGATATCGTTGCCACTTTTGCTGACTTGAATGGAGATGGTGCTTTGGATCTCTACGTAGCAAGTGGGGGAAACGAACTCGAGCAAGGGAATCTATTTCTTTTTGATCGGGTGTTTTTGGGAAATGGTACCGGTCAGTTCACTTTCTTCCCAAATGCCTTACCACCAATCGGCGAAAATACGGCTGCGATAGCACCCTCAGACGTAAATGGGGATGGTGCTTTAGACCTCTTTATCGGAGCCTCGAATGTGGCAGGCGACTATGGTGCAAGCCCAAAAAGCTACCTCCTCATCAACAACGGAAATGGACAATTTCGAGAGCAAACCGAAAAATGGTTTGGAGAGAATATTGATTTCGGGATGGTCAATTCAGCCAAATGGAGCGATTTGGATCAGGATGGGACTGATGAACTCCTACTTTCAGGGGAATGGCAGGGAGTCCGTGTTTTCAAGAAATCAGGTTCTAAGCTGGAAGAAATTTTCCCGAAGGGCTTAGAGAATTCGGCAGGATGGATCAATGAACTGCAGCTTGCAGATATCAACGGAGACGGTCTTCCTGACATTCTAACTGGAAATCTAGGATTGAATTCCAAACTAAAAGCCAGTCCGGAAAAACCGGTCTATTTGTATCATCATGATTTCGACGAAAATGGGCAAGCAGATCCGCTAATCTTTCATTTCATGGGTGAAAAATTGGTACCATTTGCTACCCGAGATGACTTGATCAAGCAAATTCCGGGCATCAAACGTAAGCATCCTAGTTATCAGGAATATGCCCAAATCAAAAGTCCTGAGGACCTTTTTCCCAAAAGCACCTTGGACCAAGTGACACCCAAAAAAGTGGTAGAATTCCGCTCGGGCGCATACCTTCAAAACGCAGACGGGGGCTTTACATTTCAACCATTTCCTTGGGAAGCTCAACTGAGCCCCATATTGGCAATTCATTGGGATCAGGATACCAAAACACTAATTTTGGGAGGTAATTTCTCAGGATATCGGGTTGATTTGGGAAAAGCAGCCGCATCTTCTCTTTCGGCATGGAAATGGGATGAGAACCAATGGAAAAAGGCCCAATTAGATGAAAATCTACCCCTTCATACAGAGGTGAGAGCTTTGTTTGAGATCAAGAAACAGGTATTTGCACTGACGCATGATGGTCCCATTTATCCCCTAGAACAGATACAGGAATGATAAAAATCATAGCCTGTTTTAATAAATTAACCTAGCTTTGTCCCTATCGTACAAAGTAACAGGGAGTTGATTAACTCCACGACGAAAAAATCAAAGCTTCAATAGATTAAAATTACCCGATTATGCGTAGCCTACGCCTACTTATCTTATCCATTTTCGTGATTACTGCTTCCTGCCAAGAGCCTGTAGATTACAGTCAGGTCATCACAGATGGAAGCTATATTTCCAGAGCACAAGACCGGATTACAGAGGTGATCATTCACGATATTTTCTCTCCTCCGGTTGCTGCACGGATCTACTCCTATTCATCCTTGGCAGCCTATGAAGTTGCTGCAGCCTCTGACCCTGCCTACCAGTCCCTTTTGGGACAATTGAAAGGTTCCGAATCGGTGAGTTTTACCATTCCGGAAAAGGTTTATCCTCCCCTTGCTTCACTCGCAGCTTATTACAAAACAGGGACAGCATTGATCTTTTCAGAAGATATGGTCAATGTGCATCGGGATGGAATTTATGAGGAATTGAAAGAAAAAGGAATCCCGGATGATGTATTTGAAGCATCTTTGGAGTTTGGTCAAGAGGTAGCAGATGCAGTCATTGCCTATTCCAAAAAAGACAATTACCACGAAAGCCGCTCATTCCCAAAATACACGGTAACAAATCTTCCGGGTACCTGGGAACCTACACCTCCTGCATATATGGAGGGAATCGAACCCCACTGGAATAAGATCAGAACCTTTGTGATCGATTCAGCTGCTCAATTTAAGGTATCTCCTCCCCCACCTTTTTCCACAGATCCAAATTCAGATTTTTACAAATTAGCCTACGAAGTCTATGAGGTAGTGAATAAAGCAAGCAAGGAAGAGGTAGATATTGCCATGTTTTGGGATTGCAATCCTTACAAGATGAATGTAAAGGGCCATGTAATGTTTGCTGAGAAAAAGATTACTCCAGGAGGGCATTGGATGAGTATCGCGGCTATCGCTTCTAAAACCGCAAATGCAGATTGGAAAAAGACCGCTGAGGCATTGGCTTTGACGGGAGTATCGCTGCATGATGCTTTTGTTGCTTGCTGGGATGAGAAATACCGAAGCGTATTAATTCGCCCTGAAACATACATCAATCAATACATTGATGAGGAGTGGCTTCCCATTCTACAGACACCACCATTTCCTGAGCATACCAGCGGACATAGCGTTGCCTCCACCGCTGCTGCCTATACCTTGACTCAGATCTTTGGAGAGGAATTTCATTTTGTGGACAGTTCAGAGGTCAATTACGGGCTTCCTGTTAGAGAATATGATTCATTTTTGGAAGCCTCATCCGAAGCAGCCATTTCCAGATTGTATGGCGGTATTCACTACATGCCTGCGATTGAAGAGGGAGTATGGCAAGGACGACAAGTAGGTGAGTTGATTTGGAAACGAATCAGTACCAAGCCAGAAAATTTGGCAGAAAACAATTAATTTAAGCAGCCCGAAAGGGCTGTTTTTTTACCCAAAAAACCTATTGACAAATGGCTAATCCGATTTGGATCATGACTTCAGCTTTTGACCAGCTGAATTTGGAGCAAACTATCACCAAAGCAAATGAAATTGGCGTACAGGGCCTAGACCTTTGTGTTTTCCGAAGGGATGGCACTCGGGATGATTTTGTCGCTACCCATTTGGATTATGAAAGTTTTGGGCCCGAAGATGCTCATCGGATTATTGAGCAATTCAACCAAGCTTCTCTTCGTCTTTCGATCGGAGCATTTGAAAATTTGATCGGTGGAGATCCCATTCAGCGTGTCAAAAATCAAAACCATTTACTCCGACTCATCCGAATGGCCTACCTTCTTGGAGGAGATGAAAATGATGTGAAAGTCGGAACCTTCGTTGGCTACAATCACGAATTGGGAAATCAGGAAGGAGGCTTCGAAAAAAACCTACTAGAATACCAGCGGATTTTTGAACCTATTATCAAGTATGCCGCAGATCTGGGCGTCAGTATTTTATATGAAAACTGCCCGATGGAGGGTTGGCGAAGCTCTGCTCAGTTTAGTACTTACAACAACCTGCCTGGGGTACTAGCAGCACGTAAACTCATGTATGAATTGATTCCTGCCAAGAATCATGGTGAAATCTACGACCCTTCCCACGATATCTGGCAGCACACAGACCCCGTGGAAGTGATCAAAAATACAGATATGAGTCGCCTGAAGCGTATCCATGTAAAATCCACACGCAACAATCCTGATCCTTTCTGGGGTAATATGTATCCCATGCATCAGATTCCAGAAGACTGGGCTAAAAAGGCTGGAATCCCATCCAGCACCAATCCTTGGGACCGACATCACTACGAGGCTACCTTACCTGGATTTGGCTTAGGGGATCATCTGGACTGGAGAGCTTTTGTAAATGTATTGAAGGAAAAAGGCTTTTCAGGACCTTTTGAAATTGAAAATGAGGCGGTCCTATCCAAGCAAACCGGAAAAATGGGTGCAATCGTGCAAGGCTGTAAGGCAGCTGTCCAAAATTTAGCGCCTCTTCTCTATGAATTGACTGATGAAGGCTGGGTATATCCACAAGCTGAGTATCAAGCTCTGAAAGAAGTCAATCGAAAAGACATCCCGCTAGTGACGATGGAGGACTTATAGGCGTAGAGTTTATTTCGATAAAATATAAAAGTTTATGAATGTCCGCTTCCTTACCAGTAACCAAAATATTTTAGGCTCACCTCGACTTTGCTCGGTGAACGTTAAGGTGTAAAGTTGGGGAGGGGAGGAAAATGCGGCTGCATCGCATTTTCCTCCCCTCCTAAAATTAACCACGAGTCCGAAGGCCGAGCGAAGCCGAGGCAATTTTGAACTACTGAGATGATTGCAGATAATCATATAAAAGTTTATTCTGTCAAAATAAACTTTTATATAATACCAAAATAAACTCTAAAATCTAGATACCCAGTCTAAGGCCTGAAGGCCAAAAATGTTACTTACTTGACTCATACCCCTCATCTACTTTGAGACCAGGGCCTTCCGCTGCTTCTACCGCTAGCTGATCGCAGCGCTCATTCTCGATATTTCCGGCATGGCCTTTTACCCAGACAAACTTGGGCTTGTACTTTAGATGAAGTGGAATGTACCGAAGCCAGAGATCAGGGTTTTTTTTGTCCTTAAAGCCCTTTTTCTGCCATCCCCAAAGCCAACCTTTTTCGACAGCATCCACGACATACTTGCTATCTGAATAGATCGTCACGGGAATTCCCGTAAGCTTTAACTCTTGCAAAGCTCGGATCACTGCCAAAAGCTCCATGCGATTGTTTGTGGTAAGGCGAAACCCTTCGGAAAGCTCTTTTCGGTGCTTATTGAACTTCAGAACTGCGCCATAGCCACCGGGACCCGGATTGCCTTTGGCAGCTCCATCTGTGTAAATGGTAATCATGTTGTAAAGAAAAGGAATTTGCCCTGTTAGACAATTTCCATGGGGAAGGCATTGCTCTTGAAAATTTTCACCGCAATCGAAAGCAAGATGATCCCAAAAATCCTTCTGAGTACATCCAGGCCTGTTTTTCCAAGTTTCCGCTCCAGCCAAGAGGTACTTTTCAATACCACATAGACCAAGATCAAATTCAGGACAATCCCGATCGCGATATTTACCTGATCAAACTCGGCCTTCAAAGTCAAGATAGTGGTCAAAGTACCAGCACCGGCAATCAAAGGGAAGGCAATAGGAACAATCGATGCACCTGCGGAAGCCTCTGGATCAGGCTTGAAAAGCTCAATTCCCAAAATCATCTCAGCTCCTAAAGCAAAAATGATCAAAGCCCCGGCGATGGCAAAGTCCTCTACCCCGATTCCAAAGAGCGATAGAATGGTTTTTCCTCCCAGAAGAAAAAGAATCATCAAAACACCCGCTGCAAGGGTAGCTTTTTCGGACTGAATATGTCCGGCTTTTTTACGCAAATTGATGATGATCGGTATAGATCCGAGTATATCTATCACCGAAAAGAGGATCAATGAAACCGACAGAATTTGCTTGAAGTCAATCATGCCGCAAAAGTAGACATTTCTTTGCCGGAAAAGAAAGAAGAACAGATTATGAAATAATTACTCAGACGGAAAACCTGGGTTCATCTAATTCTAGCCTAAGAATCAGTTCTTGAAAAAGTACTCAAATCCAAAAAACGCTAGAATCACCAAGGCAGCAAGTAAAGGAACGCTCATCCGCACTAGGAATTCCTTTCCCCTTCCTTCCATACGATAAAGATTATAGATGAATCCCTGGATCAAAATAGCATAGCCAAATAGGACCAATAACAAAACGTTCCATCCTAGCGCTATCGAGAAAACTAGTAACGGAAGAACTGGGAGGAATAATATTCGTTCCCATTTCTTTACTTCTGATGACCTATTTGGAATTCCCTCAAAATTCATTCAGGAAAATATTAAAGATTTAATAATTTTTCAAGAAACTCATCAGCTTGTCCATTTCCTCATCCGTAATCGCGGGAAAATTAGCGATCCGAAAAGAAGTGGGCTTCAGTGGACCATAACCACTTCCCAATTGCATCCCCGCATCTTCCACTGCCTTTTTCACTTCGCTGATTAGGCTCTCTGTACCCGTCACACCCAAAACCGTCTTGCTCCGGGTTTCGGAATTGGGAACCAACAAACGCAAGCTTGATGTCTGAATGATGCACTGCTCGAGCTGGTGCATGCGATCATTGAGTCTACTGGAAATATGCTGGATTTCAGGAATATCCTGTAAAACCCGCTTCAGCAAGTAGATTCCCAAGACATTGGGTGTGTAATGCGTTTGGAATGAGCGGGCATTTTCCAGCATGAAATTAAGGCTGTTGTATCGACCTTTTTCACCCTTTCGCTCCGTCTGCTCCACGGCTCGAGGAGACAAGATTAATACTCCCAGACCAGCCGGCATTCCGAAGCATTTTTGAACAGAAGCGTACCAAATGTCCCCCAGACTAAAATTCAAAGCTATTCCCCCCATACTGGAGGTCGTATCTACTGCTATAAGCTTTTCGGGATATTTATCTCGAATTTCCTCCAAGACTTCCATCGGAACTTGCGTCGCATTGGAGGTTTCATTTTGGGTGATCGCAATCACGTCAAACTTCTCCCCTATATTCAAATTAGACACATCGATTGCCTGATCAGCCTCGATTTTTAGCCCTTCCGTTTCGGGATTGATATGCTGCGCAAAGTTGATCCACTTCTTCCCAAAAGATCCCGAGTAGATATGATAGCTCGCAGATTCTACGATGGACTGCGTGATGATTTCCCAGTTTTCGGTTGCTGAGGATGTAAATAGCAAAGAATAATCCTCAGGCATGTGAAGCTTTTCACAGAATAGCTGATGAACTTCCCGGTAGAGATTCATGAAAGCTGCACTCCGGTGATTGGCACTTAGGATACCCGCTTCATAAGCATCCTGTAAATATTGAGGCATGGAATCGTAAACCTTGGAAGGTCCTGCAGAGAAGGTAAGCATAGGTAAGAGAATTTATAGAAAATAGCGGATGCCCAGTTCGTAGCCCTTCAGGCCCAATCCAGAAATCATTCCGACACAGGCCTGGGAGATGATACTTTTATGACGAAACTCCTCCCGCTTGTAAATATTGGAGATATGAACTTCCAGCACGGGAGTAGTCACTCCGGCAATAGCATCGGAGATTGCGACTGAGGTATGGGTGTAGCCACCTGCGTTGAGCAAAATGGCATCAAAATCAAAGCCCACTTCATGAATTTTATTGATCAACTCGCCCTCCACATTGCTCTGAAAGTAATATAGATCGATTTGAGGAAATTGCTTTTTCAGCTCCTCGAAATATTCCTCGAAGGATGTGCTGCCGTAAACTTCAGGCTCGCGCTTTCCCAAAAGATTGAGATTGGGTCCGTTGATGATTTGTATTTTCAAAACTGGAAGGACTTTTGGTCTGAGATCAAAGTTAAAAACTAGGCAGATAAATAAATCATTTTCGAAAGATTTGAAGGCTTTATTTTCAGCTTTTTAGAAAAGAAAAATCTAACCAATCAAATCCGTACCTTTGCAGCATGGAAGAGATCCAAAAAAGGGACATACGAAAACTGAGCCTGGAAGAGCTGGAGGAGTTTTTCCTATCTGTGGGAGATAAGAAGTTTCGGGCAAAGCAAGTCTATGAGTGGCTTTGGAACAAGTCGCTGAAAAACTTCGACGAAATGACCAATATCTCCCTTGCTACTCGTGAGATGCTCAAAAAGCATTTTGAAATCAATCACATCTTGGTCGATCTCATGCAGCACTCCCAGGATGGCACGATCAAAAATGCCGTCAAACTCTACGATAATAAAATCGTCGAGTCTGTTTTGATCCCTACTTCCAAGCGGATTACAGCCTGTGTTTCTTCCCAGGTTGGCTGTAGCCTGGATTGCAACTTCTGCGCTACTGCCCGACTCAAACGAATGCGAAATCTGAATCCCGATGAAATCTACGATCAGGTCGTGGCTATTAAGGATGAAGCAGAAACCTACTTTCAGCGTCCATTGACCAATATTGTATTTATGGGAATGGGAGAGCCCTTGCTGAACTACAACAATGTACTTTCTGCCATCGAAAAAATCACCGCTCCGGAAGGCTTGGGAATGGCTCCGAGAAGGATTACCCTTTCGACTGTAGGCATCCCCAAAATGATCAAGAAATTGGCAGATGATGAAGTCAGGTTCAACTTGGCTATCTCTCTACACTCCGCCATCAATGAAACGCGCTCCCGACTGATGCCGATCAATGATTCCAGCCCATTGGAAGATCTGGCGGAAGCCTTAAAATATTGGTACCAAAAAACTAAGCGAAAAGTCACCTACGAATATGTCATCTGGGAAGGCATCAATGATGATGAGCGACATGCGAGGGCTTTGGCCAAGTTTTGTAAGATCATCCCATCCAAAGTCAATATTATCCAATACAACCCCATCGATGAAGGTGAATTTCGACAGGCAAAGCAGGAAGCCGTGGATCTCTATGTCCGCATCTTAGAGCAAAATGGTATTGTAGCAAAAGTACGCAAATCAAGAGGTCAGGACATCGATGCTGCTTGCGGACAACTAGCCAACAAAAATGAAGTGGCAGACCTAATCCAATAATTAAGATTTTTTCACTTTTAAATTTGCTGATTATTTAGTTTTATTACGATCTCTTAAGATTAAACCAAAAGGTTTTCTTTTCGTCAAAATACAGATAGTACTAAACCAACTCTTTTTATGCGAAAAATAATTATTGGGGCCATTATTCTTTTTTCTTTTGGCCACCTAGGCTTTGCGCAAGAAGGACTACCAAGCCAGATCCAATCCTTTTTTGATACTTACCAAAAAGAAAGTCCGCCTGAAAAGGCTCACTTGCATTTTGACAAACACACCTACACACTTGGAGAGGATGTGTGGTTCAGTGCCTATTTGGTAGCTGGAAGTTCGCAGATTCTATCCCCTCTCAGTGCCACGCTTTATGTGGACCTTTTTGACGGTGACGGCTTATTACTGGAGCAACGCATCGTCCAATTGGAAAATGGACGCGGGAAAGGGGATTTTTCTTTGCCTCGATTTGGAAAGGCAGGAACCTATCAAGTCAAAGCCTACACGGCTTGGATGCGGAATTTTGGAGAAGAGTTTTTCTTCAACACAAGCCTTCAGGTCATTGATGGAGACGCAGGGAGTTTTCTTCCAAACCTTGAAATCAAGCAAATCACCACCGCAGGAGGAAAGGTAAGCTATCAATCGGAGTTGACAGCGATCAACGATAAGGGGAACCCCCTTTCTTCAGAATCAGTCGAGCTTCTGATTTTCGGGTCCGGAGAGCAGCTGTACAAGCAAGACTTACTTCTCAATGCCGACGGACAGGCTTCTTTCTCTTTTTCTATTCCTGAAGAGCCCTACGAAAGCCTCCATGCTGAATTGATTTTCATGGAAAATGAAAATTATCCTGTTAGTAAAAAACTAGGGTTGCCATACAGCTTAAGTCTGGCTGACATTCAATTCCTCCCTGAAGGCGGTAATTGGCTGATTGGGAAAAAGTCAACCATAGCCTTTCGGGCTGTGGCACCTAATGGCGAACCCTATCAACTCCAAGGAGCGATTTCAGGGGAGGAAGTAGCTTTTGAAAGCAATTTTGCCGGTTTGGGAAAATTTGAATTAACCCCTACCAAAAAGGAGTATCAGGCTGTATTAACAGATCCCAAAACACAAGAAAGTAGATCTATTTCCCTACCGGAGCCACTTGAAAACGGCATGGTGCTTCAGGTAGTAAATAATCCTGAAGCAAGCTACGTGACGGCATTTGTGCAAGGCAATATCCCGGCAGAGGGACTGCTTTTGGTGAGTCAGACTCGTGGGATTGTGAATTACATGATTCAAGGTGGCCTCACCAATGGCGTTTGGGGTGTACGAATCCCGAAAGAAAATCTGATCGCAGGCATCAATCAGATCAGTATTTTGGATACTACTGGAAAGCCACTTTTAGAGCGACTTATATTTATCCATCCCGAAGACTACCTTGATCTTAGCCTGAGTATGAAAGGGTCAATTCAACCTCGGGAAAAACTCAGCTTAGAGCTTCAAAATTCATTAAATGGAAAGGTCCAACCTGGTACCTTTTCAGTAGCTGTTCTGGATGCTGATCAGGTAGAAGACGAGCGTGATATTTACGGTACGATTGCGTCTCAACTCCTCTTAAGTTCGGATCTCCCCGGCAAAATTTATTTACCAGGTTATTATTTCAAGGATAATTCACCAGAAACCTTAGCCGCGATGGATTTGGTCATGTTGACACATGGCTGGAGACGATTTACTTGGGAGGAGGTATTGGAACAGGAAATCCCAAAGGTTGACTATTTCATCGAGCGGGGAATCAATATTGAAGGACAAATCACCGATCAAGAAGATACCCGAAAAGGTCTGGCTGGAGGAAAAATCACGGCACTAGTCGGCGAAGGAATCGAAATCGTCACCTCTGAGTACGGACCCAACGGTCGGTTTATTTTTAGGGATTTGGTTTATCAGGACTCTGCCAAGGTGACCATCACCGCCGAAGACAACAGATTAAAAACCTTTATTGATGTCGAGGTGATTCGGCCGGAGCCAGTTTTCTCAAAAATCACTGGAGAATATGTCAAGGAAATCCAATGGCCTGAGGGATTGGCAGAGAGTTTTCAGGCTCGAAATCTGATGAAACAAATGAATGAAGATCCAGATTTAGTGGATTTGGAAGAAGTTACAGTAGAAGGACAAACCATCGAACGGGAAGAAGAGGAAGTTCGCAAGATCTATGGAAGTGGTGACGTGACTATCACTCCTGACAAGATCCCATCATCCGTCGGCTTTACCAATGTATTTCAATTGATTCAAGGTCGGGTCTCTGGGGTACAGGTTTTCGTCAGCGGTTTGGATGTCGCTGTTACTATCCGAGGTGTGGGTTCGGTTAACTCAGGCACTACACCGCTATTCCTTTTGGATAATATTCCTGTTGATGCAGCAACCCTACTTCAGATTAGCCCGCGCGATGTGGCAAGTGTGGATGTCTTTAAAGATCCTGCGAGAGCGGCCATTTTCGGTGCACAAGGAGCCAACGGAGTAATTGCTGTATACACCAAACAGGGAGCAGGATTCACCCCAAGTGTGGGCGGAACCCTAGTCACGACCTACGGTGGCTATTCTATTGCCCGGGAGTTTTATCAGCCTGATTACTCTGAAAAGTCCACGGAAACGGCTCTCACTGATCAACGGGCCACTATCTATTGGAACCCTCTGGTGAATGTGGATGAATCCGGCAAGATCTCCATGGAGTACTACAATACCGATCAGGCAAAACGACAACTGATCATCGTGGAAGGAATGGATGAAAGCGGTCGAATGGGACTGTTCTCAAAAATTTTCGAATAAGAATATTGTTTTCTTCACCAAAGCCCTCTAATTTCTCAGCATAAACGACTGACTATGAAGAAGGCTTTGGTGATTTGTTTTTTTGGCCTGCTAATGGCACTGCCCTCCTACTCCCAGACACAGGAGCAAGGAGATGCTCGAGTTCACGCTTTTGGAACTTATGGCCTTCGATGGCAAGAGTTTGGAATAGGTGGGGGTGTAGAGTATTTTTTCTTGGAGCACTTTGCCTTGATGCCCAGCTTTACCTATCATTTTCCCAACATAGGAAATCGAACAAACTTCAGTTTTGATCTTCGCTACTATGTTTCTGAAGGGCCATCCCAACTCTACTTCATGGCAGGATACAGTCAAGATTGGGAAAATACGCAGCCAGGAGATCCCGGAGTGAGAAGGACATTCAATGGCGCCAACATGGGTGTGGGTGCCTACATTGCAATTGTCGATTGGGTAGGATTAAGTACCGAATTCAAATTCCAAAGTCAAAACAGAAGGGAATTGGGATTTCGGGTTGGATTCGCTTTTCCACTCTGATTACTTTTTGCTGAACTCAAATAATTTGCGTTTCTCATCCTTTGACAGGGCATCATAGCCTTTGTCAGCAATCTTGTCTAGAATTCGGTCGATTTCTTCCTGCGTAGCTTCCGAGCCACCTTTGACCGGAGTAGTCTTGCTACTGCTTGCAGACTTATTAAAGGAACTGAAGCTACCGCTTTTGCTTTGCGTTTTGCGGAAACTGACTTTTACTCGAGGGCGATTGGACCCAAAAAGGTTTTCGAAGAAAATTCCAACCTTCTGAATCGGCACTCCCCAGTCATTTCCTTTTCGTAGCTGGGTTACATATAAAAATCCCATCAAGGCCCCACCGAGATGTGCCAGTTCTCCACCAGCATTTGCCCCTGCGCTATTGGCAAAAGACAACACCACGTAGAAAATCGCGATGTACTTGATCTTTACCGGTCCGAGTAGGATCAGGAAAAAGGTGGTATTAGGTGACAAAGTAGCAGCACCAACGACGATGGCGAAAACTCCCGCACTTGCACCTAGCATCATGGAGGAATCAACAGAATTGCTGAAATAGGGAGCCAAATTATAGATCAACAAATAGAAAAGACCACCTGCCAAACCACCCAAAATGTAGAGGTTTGCGAGTTTTCTACTGCCTAGGTACTGATGGATCAGCAAACCGAACCAGTAGAGGAATAGCATATTGAACAGGATGTGAAAAATCCCCTCGTGCAAAAACATGTAGGTAAAAATACTCCAAGGCTGAATGGCCAATTTGGGTAAAGAGGCTGGCATCATGAACCAAGAAATCAGCGAGCCATACGTATCACCGATTCCACCAATGGTCATCACTACGCGCAATACCATAAATACTGCCCAAACGATGAGATTGATGGCGATCAGCTTGTAAAGGCTGTTGTCTCCATGCTTGAAGGCGTTCTTAAGATTTTCCCAAAAATTTCCGTACATATCAATAAAAACTATTTCGGTCTTTTTTCCACTTATACACCAATGCTCCACCAATAATCAAACCACTCAGGTGGGCAAAATGCGCCACGTTGTCGAGGGGATTATTTACCAATACGTTGTAAATCGTATAAAGCCCATAAAAGAGAACAAGATACTTAGCCTTTACCGGCATCGGCGGAAAGAGCAAGAATAGCTGCGTATTGGGGAACAACATGGCGAAGGCAATCAAAATTCCAAACAAGGCTCCCGAAGCTCCAACCATCGGAATATTTGACTGAATATCAATGATCGCATTCAGGGTCTGCTTGGCTTGGTTGATTTTCGCCGGGTCTCCAGGGTTTCGGCTGTATTCATCTACAAAATCAAAGACAGATCGCTGAAAAAATCCTCGATTATCCAGCACAATCCGATTGAAAACTTCAGGGTCGGGATTATTGACAAAGGTCTCAACTTTACTCTCCAGTTGGTTAACTCGGTAGATATTGTAGCCCGAGTACAGAACTCCCGATCCCACACCACAAATCATCCAAAGCGTGAGGAGTTTTTTAGGCCCCAGAAACTGCTCCAAGAGCGGTCCAAAGATTAAAAGTCCAAACATATTGCTGAACAAATGCCAAAAATCGGCATGCATAAACATGTAAGTCAAAAACTGAAAGGGCTTGAAATACTGACTACCGATGTAATAAAGGGCAAACCATTCATTCAACTGAGGCAAGACAAAAGCACTCACCAAAAAAAGAACGATGTTGATTAAAAGTAAATTCTGTACGACTGGCGTGATATTTCTAAACATAAGATTCTATTTCCCAAAGAAGGAGTGGATGCTGCTTAAATCCAATTTTACAAAGGTTTTGTTCCCGGAAAGCCCATAATTCGCATTTTGACAGGCAAATAGCTGCCCAACGAGGGTCTCCATCTCTTGATCGTTGAGCTTTTGACCTCTCTTCAAAGAAGACTTTCTGGCTAAAGAACGAGCCAAATTTTCCCGTGTATCCAATGACAATTCGTTTTTGAAGTTTTTGAATTGCTCGATCAAGCCTTCAAAAAGCTCTTTTTCATTTCTGACCTGAATATCTGCAGGAACCCCCTGCACCACTACCGCCTGATTCCCAAAAACAGAAATCATGAAACCCAGACTGTGCAATTCAGGAAGCAAGCCTGACACCAATTCGAAGTCACTCGGGCTCAGTTCGATCACGGGAGGAAATAAGCTTTGCTGAGAAGGTCCCTGAGCCAATTTGAGCTGCTTCAGGTAACGCTCGTACAAAATCCGCTCATGCGCTGCCTGCTGATCCACGATCAAAAGACCCGTTGACATCTGGGCTACGATGTAATTTAGCTCGACTTGAAAGGTCGTCCCAGTATTTTCAAGCATCTCTTTTGAATTGAGAATGCTCGGTTCGCTCTCAGGATTGGCCCGGGATGAGAAAGTCAATACTTCCGTATCATCCTCATTGGATTTTTGTGAGGCGACTGCTGGCCCTCCCTTAAAATCCCCCTCAAATAATTTTTCCCAACCTGAAGCACTGGACTTTTTAAATTCCGGTGTATTGAAGGTCTTATAGCTGTACTCTTGATCTACTTTGATTTTATTTTCCGGATCCTGATCCCACTTATCATTGAAGTTGACATCCAATGAGAAATCCAAGGACGGCACCACGTGATGGGCCCCCAAAGCCTGTCTCACCGCTGCTCGAACCACGGCATAGACCGTCCGCTCATCGTCAAACTTGATCTCAGTCTTGGTCGGGTGGACATTGATATCGATATGCGAGGGATCTATCTCCAGGAAAAGCACGTAAAATGGATGCTGATCAGTCTGAATCATCCCTTCAAAGGCGGTGCTTACCGCATGATGCAGGTAGGAGCTTTTGATATAGCGATTGTTGACGAAAAAGAACTGCTCACCACGGGTTTTCTTCGCGGATTCAGGCTTTCCGATATATCCTTTGACGTTTACATGAGGAGTCAGTTCCTCGCAAGGCACCAATTGGCTTTGATAGTTTTTCCCAAAAAGACCAACCACCCGCTGACTGAGTTTGCCGGCATGCAAGCGAAACAATTCCATATCATTTTGCATCAGCGTAAACGCGATTTCAGGATAGGACAAAGCCACTCGCTGAAATTCCTCCACGATATGTCGCATCTCGACAGGATTGGATTTGAGGAAATTTCGTCGGGCAGGGACATTGAAAAAGAGATTTTTCATTGCCACGGATGTGCCCGGTGTGGTAGCTATCGGCTCTTGCTTTTTGACTTCTGAGCCTTCTATTTGGATTAAAGTCCCTAGTTCCTCGCTTTCCTGCCGCGTTTTGAGTTCTACCTGTGCTACGGCGGCTATGGAGGCCAAAGCTTCTCCTCTAAATCCGAATGTCCGAATGGAAAACAGGTCCTGACTATTGCGAATCTTGGAGGTGGCATGTCGCTCAAAGGACATTCTGGCATCGGTAGGACTCATCCCCCGTCCGTCATCCACGACCTGAATCAATTGCTTTCCTGCTTCTTTGACAATCACCTGAATTTTGGAAGCGCCGGCATCGATCGCATTTTCCAATAGCTCCTTTAGGGCAGACGCAGGCCGCTGCACCACTTCACCGGCAGCAATTTGGTTGGCGATGGCATCAGGCAAAAGCTGAATCAAATCACTCATCGTTTGGATTTGTTTTTCAGCTTAGAGAAGAAATATCCAACTGCAATGATCAAAACGATGTAAAGCAAGTACTCAAAAATCACAGGACCGAAGTAAATATATCCTGCCAAGCCTCCGACAAGAATTAAAAAAATCAAGGTTCGAAGCATGGCCGTAGAAGCAAGTACAGAAGTCGCTCTGGGGCGAATGCCCTGATGATGTGCAAAAGCTCCTCTGATTCCTGTCTCATAATGCCTTAAGCGATCGGCCTCGTCCAAATCCCCCAGCTTCCCTTCAGCCTCTAATTCTTTTTTGATACGGGAGGTTCGCTGCTCCAATTCCTCCTTGACTGGATCATAGTATCTAGGCTTAATATCAAATCGGTTCGGACTGGCTGTACGAAAGATGGAAGGAAACTTCATGCGTTAAGTTTTTGACTCAGGGAGCAGGTTTGAAAGGCAGATCAGATTACGAACCTGCCAACTATCAAATTTATATTATTTAAACCCAAATCCATGCTCAAATGTTGACTGGACTTTAGTATCTTCAATTTAATTAAGTCCAATTGGATTTAATTTAGCCCTGTTTGAAGCAATTTTCAGAATTCTTCGTTTTTAAAACTACAGGGTGATGACACAAATTTATCTCAAAAATTAAGGATAAAAAATCAAGCTCGAATGCATAAACTGCTGTCGAAAATAGTTCTAATCTGTTTATTCACATTTTTTTGGACCAGCCAGTCGAACAGCTGGAGTTCAGGCAATTCGCCAGACCCTGTTGCGATGGAAAATATGGAAATGGCCAATTGGGTAGATTCCGTGTTCAATGCATTGAGCCCGGATCAGCGACTTGGTCAGCTGTTTATGGTAGCAGCCTATTCCAATCAAGGTCAAGATCATGTCAATCAGATTGCCAACTTGGTCGAGCAGGAAAACCTTGGAGGTTTGATCTTTTTCCAAGGTGGCCCAAAAAGACAGGCACGCTTGACAAATTATTACCAAGCTAAGGCAAAAACACCACTTTTGATCGCTATGGACGCTGAGTGGGGTATAGGAATGCGACTTGACTCCATTCCTGATTTTCCCAAAGCCATGACCTTGGGGGCAATCCCCGATACCCAATTGATCTATGAAATGGGTGAGGAAATCGCCAGACAGTTTAAGGAACTGGGCATGCACATCAATTTTGCCCCGGTTGTCGATGTCAACTCCAATCCGGATAATCCCGTGATCGGTTATCGCTCATTTGGTGAAAACCCACAAGCTGTGGCCCGCCAATCCGTCGCCTACATGAAAGGAATGCAGGACCATGGCATCATTGCCAACGCCAAGCACTTCCCCGGACATGGCGATACCGAAGCAGACAGTCACTACGCACTGCCGCTGATCCGCCATCCCGAAACCCGAATCTGGGAAGTCGATCTCTATCCCTATCAGGAGCTCATTAAAGAAGGCCTCAAATCAGTGATGGTAGCCCATCTCAATATCCCCAGCTTGGGAGAAAGTGGAAATAGACCTACCAGTTTGAGTAAAAAAGTTGTGACTGAACTCTTGCAAGAACGAATGAAATTCAAAGGGCTGATCTTCACCGATGCCCTGAATATGCAGGGGGTGACCAAATCCTACAGCCCGGGAGAAGTAGATGTAGAAGCCTTAATCGCCGGAAATGATGTATTGCTTTATTCGCAAAATGTCCCCAAAGCCAAGGAGCTGATCAAGAAAGCGGTAGCTGAAGGAAAAATCGAACAGTCAGAAATAGATCGCAGAATCAAAAAAATCCTCAAGTCAAAATATGAGGTGGGGTTAAACGAATATCGGCCAATTGATACTTATCGTTTAGTGGAGCGAATCGTCACTCCCAAAACAGATGAGATCCTCGAAAAGCTCTATGCCAGTGCTATCACCGTAGCTTCCAATAAAGCTGATCTGATTCCTTTCAGGCAATTGGATACCAAGCGTTTTGCAAGCTTGACCATAGGGGGTGATGGAAAAGAATTCCAGAAGGGACTTGACAAATACGCCAAATTTGAACACTTCAATATCGGAAAAGCCAGTAGTGAATCCGAGCATTATAATCTGCTCAAAAAACTGGAGGATTTTGATATCATTGTCGTAGGTGTAATGGGAATATCCAACAGCCCCCGCCGGGCATTTGGAATAGCGCCGGGAGATGTAGCTTTGCTCAGAAAGCTTCAGCAGCGGCAAAAAACCGTCAATGTGCTGTTTGGAAATGCTTACTCCAGTAAGTTTTTCGAAGGGATCGACCACTTGGTGATGGCTTATGAAAATGTGGACTGGACCCAAAGCATCGTTCCCCAGATTCTCTTTGGTGGCAGACCTGCTCAAGGCATCCTACCTGTCAGTACCGGAGGACAGTTTACTTACGGCGTAGGAGGTTTCCTGAGTGGACTAAATATGCTTTCCTATGGAACTCCCGAAAGCGTAGGACTAAACAGCAAAACCTTGGATAAGATCGACTCCGTTGTCGATCGAGCCATCAAAATCCAGGCTACTCCCGGAGCAAATGTATTGGTAGTAAAGGATGGAAAAGTAATTTTTGAGCGGTCTTACGGGCAATTGGAATACCGAAACAGTCCGAAGGTGAATTCCGAAACTGTTTATGATCTGGCTTCTATTACCAAGGTCTTGGCCACAACGCAGGCGGTGATGTTCTTGAATAGCCGCGGGGAACTGGATATGAATAAAACCTTGGGAGACTACCTTCCCGAACTTCGTGGAACCAACAAGGCAAATTTGGTACTCAAGGATGTCATGGCTCATGAGGCGGGCCTAAAAGCTTTTATCCCACACTATGCCAAGACCGTGGAAAGCGGACAATGGAAATCAGAGTTTTATCAGGAAAGCTCCAGTCCGGGATTCACCCGGCCAATTTCCAATCGCATGTATGCCAAAGAAAGCCTTCGAGACAGCATTTGGAAGTGGACGGTCGAGTCAGAATTGTTACCCAAGCGGGCTGGAAGAAATCGCTATGTCTATTCAGACCTGACCATGTACTTTATGCAGGCCGTCGTAGAGCGCATCGTCAATCAGCCCCTGGATGAGTTTCTGGAGCAAAACTTCTACGAACCCCTAGGGCTACACACACTTACTTTTAAGCCGCATGAAAAAATGCCATTGGACAACATTGCCCCTACGGAAAACGATGTGGTTTTTCGGAAAAGGCAGGTACAAGGATATGTGCATGACCCGGGAGCGGCCATGTATGGTGGCGTTGCTGGACATGCAGGGCTTTTTGGCAAGGCCAATGACCTAGCCGTGATGATGCAGCTCATGCTTAATAAAGGCTACTATGGGGATGTAAGCTTGATGAAACCCGGTACTGTCAGCGCATTTACTGCCCGTCAATCCACGCAAAGCCGTCGCGGCTGGGGCTGGGACAAACCTGAACCCGAGGAGGGAGAAGGTGGCTCAGCCGGAAAACTCGCTCCCAAATCTACTTTTGGACATACGGGATTCACCGGTACCTGTGCCTGGGCAGATCCTGAGAATCAGCTGATTTACATTTTTCTATCCAATCGGGTCTATCCCGATGCCGAAAACAAAAAATTACTGAGAGAAGGAATCCGAACGGATATCCATGATATTATTTATCAGGCTATGGTTAAGGAGAAAGGATAAGAAAAGCCCAGCATCTCACGACCTTACTTCTTTCTAACAAGGAGTGAATCCGACTCCAGCGCCTGGATCAAATCACGCTTGACAATTTCATACCCACCATTGCTTTTGAGCTCAATATCGTATTTCATAAATGGCTCAGAGATGGCAAAAGAATCCAATAAACTTGGATTCACGATCCCAAGAATATCCTGAATGTTCATATTGGTAATCTGCAACCCGTCCCCTTCTGGGCTGTAAGAACCCTCATTAGATTCTAAAAAAGGAACTCTCTTCCATTCAAGCCTGAAATCCTCACCTTCCACGATGTGTAATTCCTCAGAAACAAATTGAAGACTCAACAAAATAATAATAGCCATCAATAGATTCCATGCCCCATGAAATAACATGGCCCACCAAATGGATTTATTGATAATTATCCAACTAAGTATGAGGCCTAAGGAAAAAGAAATGGCTAAAAAAGGAAACCAAGATCTAGTTAAGCTTGCGTCGAAGGGCAAATGATGAATACTGAAACAAAGAGCAGAAGCAATCATAAGCATATCCAAAATCCAATCTTGGCCATAGCGTTTATAAATAAAAAAAAGACTATAGACCATGACCAAAAAGAGAAAAATAAGGGTGTTCCAACCAGATAAAATGAAAATTAAGGGTGGGAACAAAAGGAAGAGCGCTTGAAGCAATTTATTATTTGTCAAAAACCCCCGAAACCCGATTTCTTCAATAATCGGTGCAACTAAAACAGGAAGAGTAAAAGCAACAAAATAAAAATTTGTAAAACTACCAGGCTGACTTCGGTCTAGCGGTGGGATTATCTTAAACGCAATCAAATAAAGAATTGTCAGTGAAAGTAAAGCACTCCCACTGACAAGTAACCAATTTTTCTTCATGTTAAGAAGATTTACTTTTTCAAAAATCAATTACGGTTGAAACAACTTTTGGGGTTTTGGAAACCCCAAAGGTTTCTAACCATATTCCCCTCGTCCTACTTTTGAAGATCCCTGACAGCTGACATTTTGAAACAATGACTCTTCCTGCTTTCGGAAAATCAGGAAAACATAACTACTAGAACAGTTCTTTGATTCGGATTAAATCTCCCTTGATAAAATTCTCATCGTCTTGGTTTTTACTATTATAGCTGATCCAAAGCCCTTCCGATGTAACAAAAGAAAACCCAACATTATAGGTATTCTCCTTTGGTAAGTAAAAATCTGAAATCAGATTAAGTTGAGAATCTAAAACGGAAACTAATATTCTATTGTAATTGACATAGTGAAAATCAGCTTCGATGGAATTTGGCCGAGGAGGACTACTCAATCGATAATAAACGTCCCTGTAATGGTCATAGTATATTTTATAATAAAAAGGATTTTCAGCCATGAATAACTGTTTTTCAGAAGTATTCATAGGACCGAAGGGAATATCATCTGCTTTGACCTTCTTCCAAGGTGGAATTGCCTCTAAAGAATTGACACTGGAACTATGAAAATCATATCGAAAAATCCTTGGGCTACCCGAAAAAATATATGCGAAGCCATTTCCATCGAGCGTAGCTGAAGTCAAAAAAAGTTTACTTAAGTCAAGCTTTTTGCCTAGATAATCCTCAGGATAGTATATGGGGATAGATTTGGATTTCCCTGTCTTTAGTGAATAAGAAGCAAATATCCTTTTCTTCTCAGGTTGATTAAAACTCATTAAATAAAGGAATATTTCATACTCTTCGGAATTGTATAAAAGTTGTGAAGCAAAGCGAAGAGAAGGATTATTTTCATACACCTTCTCCCTTTCATCAGTTTCAAAGCTACTCTCAAAATCACTATACCTTCTCTTCAATTCTCCTCTACTAGTGATCAAAACAATGGCTTGATTATTCTCTGCCAAAAAAATAGAATCTTCATTGTGATAATAAAAGCTAGAGATCTCATTCACAGCATTTGGGCCGTTAAATTCAAACTGAATAGAGGAAACTACCGAATCCACACGCGTATCGATGATATTAAGTGCATGATCATAAACGTTAAATACGAGCAAAGAATCGTTTCTCACTTGATTAAAAAAATAAAATTGGCCTAGTGAATTACCGGTATGGAAATTCTTCGAAACCACCTCCGGTGATAAAGAAATCGGAACAGTTTTCTTCTCGGAACAGGAAAAAAAGCAAAGAAATAGTAAAGCAAAGAGACGAATTTTTAACCTCAGGACAACTTCTAATTTTTCCATAATTTCAAAAATGCCATCCCAGCAGAAGTATTTACTTAGACGTTTACCTCAAATCAAACCTGAAAAGATTAGCCTTCCCATCATCCACATACCCCACCAGGTAGTTGTCATCTTCATGCACAGCAATCCGACTTAAAGCTTGATCTAATTCCAGAATTTCAATGGGATTCAATTCCCAGTCATAAACAAGAATCCGGCTGCTCGTTTGAAATAGATCGTTATTCCAAGGTAAGTCATTGTAAAGCACGTAGATTTTATCCTCTGAAACTGCGGTACTGATATTTCCAAAAACTGCATCCGGCAAAATGGTAGAAGAAATACTTGATGAATTTTCCGATGGATCAAATAGAGTAGGCCAATAATGTCGTGAGGCTGATAGTTCTAAGTTCCCATTCTTATTCAGTTCCAGTACATCCATGTTAAAAGAAAATGGAGAAGTGCTTAAAGTTTTGGGATTTTTTGGGTTCTTAAAAAAATCAAACTGATAAGCTAATGCTAAATTCATGGCCTGAACAGCTGGAAAATCATCCTGAAAAGGATATGCTCCCAAAGACTGAACATTTTCAGCTCCCAAATACAGGTTGTAAGGCTGACCACCGTCTAGGGAGGAAGCTAAAAAACGAATGGAATCAAGCTTCACAAACTGTCTTAAAAGACCATTGATTGGAAACAAATAAGGTTCACAATCGGCTGTTTCGGTTGGGTCCTCAAGAGAGGAGACTGGAAAGCTTTGAAAGCGAATTTGAGAGGCATCATATATTCCCATATTCTCCCCTTCACTTCCGTATCTGTTCAAAAATACAGAAGCACTAAGTTCGCAGGGCCCCTGACCTGAACGGCCAAACTTCCCTAAGTATCTATCTTCGACAGGATCGATCAATCGATAGATATAATCCAAGCCATCGTCATTAATTAATAATTTATCCTCCACCAAATACATATTCAATGCCCGAAACAGTGAATCGGCGGAGGATAAGGGTGTAGCGTTAAGTTTTCTTGACCGGTCAAACTCCTTTAAAGGATCAGACAATTCGACTTTTTTACTGCAAGAAATGAATAGTGATACTAGAACTGCAAAGGAGAAAAGGAAACTATTTTTCATTATCGGAAAAGAAAACAAGCTAATAGAAGATCAGATTACAAAAAAGATGGACAGCGAACTTTAGTGCCTTTTGCCACATTGAAATTGATTGGTTTTCTATCCGAATCTAAAGTAACAACTACTGCACAATCTCTGAAAGGATTTTCCAGACAACAAACAATACTTGGTTCTGCTATTGATTTCTGAGAGATGATCACAGGAAGAAAAAGCAATCCAATGCAAATACTTTTAATAAATTTTTTCATTTAAATAAAATTAAAGTTTAACGATTCATTAAAAAGCTCTCAGCGCCGAAAACTTGAACTAAACATACTGCCCCCCCCACGAGAAAAACAAGTATTTACTAAATATTTTTTACTGCTTTATGCAAAATTAGTTAAAACTCACTAGGTTACATTGGTTTGAGTCAACCTTTGGGGTTTTCAAAACCCCGTAGGTTTCTAACCATATTCCCCTGTCCTACTTTTGGAGATCCCCGACAGCTGACATTTTGAACATTTGGCAGCTTCCGCTTAAAGCCATCAGAAGAAAATAGCTGATTGGGAGATTTTTAGCATGTATTTCCTTTTGACAGGAAGGCTATATGGAAATCAAAAAAATAAAGTTTTAGCCTGGCACATGTCTCATTCCTGGTTAAAACACTTGAAATCAAAGCAATAGGAATTAGGATTAGTGAAGAGAAAATCAGGATATATGATTAATTCCTTTTATTTTGAACAAAACTTGCATTTATGCGTGTTTTAGTCGCTGAATAGCTAATTGGCTCAATAGAGAAATGAAAATAGGAATTGTTTGTTATCCTACCTTCGGTGGTAGTGGGGTGGTCGCAACGGAACTTGGAAAAGGGCTGGCGAAAGTCGGTCATGAAGTTCATTTTATCACCTATCGCCAACCGACGAGATTGGATTTTTTTAGTGAAAACCTTTTTTACCACGAAGTTGACATCAAGAGCTATCCGCTTTTTGAGCACGCGCCTTACGAATTGGCATTGGCAAGCAAGATGGTCTCCGTAGTGAAATATGAAAATCTGGATCTCTTGCATGTTCACTATGCCATCCCACACGCCTCCTCGGCCTACATGGCCAAGATGATCCTCGCCGAACAAGGAATTCACATTCCGGTCGTGACCACACTCCATGGTACGGACATTACCCTAGTGGGGAAAGACCCAAGCTATGAACCCGTGGTGACATTCAGCATCAATCACAGTGATGGCGTGACGGCAGTTTCGCAGGACTTGAAAGATGAAACCTATGCCTATTTCGGTGTCAAGCGTGACATCGAGGTGATTCCCAACTTCATCGATCTCGAGCGATTCAAAAAGCAGAAGAAAGAACATTTTAAACTGGCCATCTGTCCGGATGGGGAGAAGCTACTGGTACACACCTCCAACTTCCGAAAGGTAAAACGCGTAGAAGATGTCATTCGGGTTTTCTACGAACTTCGAAAAGAAATCCCCGCCAAACTGCTTCTCGTAGGAGATGGCCCCGAGCGGGACAAAATGGAGCGGCTTTGTCGGGAACTAGGCACCTGCAATGACATCCGCTTCCTGGGCAAGCTGGATGCTGTCGAGGAGGTTCTTTCGGTATCAGACTTGTTTATAATGCCTTCAGAAAAGGAAAGCTTTGGGCTTGCTGCCCTAGAAGCCATGGCCTGCGAGGTACCGATTTTGACTTCCGACGCGGGAGGTATTCCAGAACTAAACATTGATGGAAAAACTGGGTTTGTATGTGCAGTGGGAGATATTCAGGGCATGAAGGAGAAGGCAAAAATCATCTTGGATGACCAAAACCTCCAAACTTTCAAAGACAATGCGCTGGCAAGAGCCAAGGAATTTGATATTTCAAACATCCTCCCTCGGTATGTAAAATACTATGAAGAAACCATCGAAAAGTCGATGGCAAAAACTCTCTAATTGAAGCAAATAGGAAAAATCTGACAAAAATCAATAAGGTTTAGAATCATAATTAGTTAATTTTGCAAGTGATGAGACCAACTGTTGCAACCCATAGTCCCATGAAAAAGATAGGAAGACTCGATAGACCGGATAATAACGGCTCTGCCAAAATGTTTGAGAATCCGATCTTGGAACGAATTTCAAGAACCCATATCTCTATCCCCATTACCATGTTCCTTGTTTTTGCAGGGATATCAATTTACTATGGAATTACCACCACGGTGATTTCTTGGCCATTGGCCATTGCCTTATTCTTGATAGGATACATTGCTTTTACCTTTGTGGAATACATGATGCACAAGCATTTCTTCCACATGGAGCCGGATACGCCTGTTAAGGATAAATTGCAATATTCCATCCACGGTGTACATCACGACTACCCGAAAGATAAGGATCGATTGGCGATGCCTCCTTTTGTAAGTGCTGCCTATGCCGCGATTTTCTATTTGGTCTTCAAATTGATCATGGGCAATTTCGCTTTCTATTTCCTTCCAGGATTTTTATTTGGCTATGCTAGTTATTTGGGCGTACACTACATCGTGCATGCCTTCAACCCACCCAAAAACTTCTTGAAGATTCTTTGGGTCAACCATGCCATTCACCATTACAAGGATCCGGATGTAGCTTTCGGAGTAAGTACTCCACTTTGGGATTACATTCTGGGTACCCTCCCAAAAAAAGATTAAACTCTAAACCTCCTCAAAAGGGAGGTTTTTTTATTTTCACGTATGCAAAAAATATCCATTATCGGTTTGGGTTGGATCGGTCTGCCTTTGGCAAAAATCCTTCGGGAAAAAGGCCATCAAGTAAGCGGTAGCACGACCACAGCCGAAAAAGCCAATCTGTTGCTAAAAGAAGGCATCCATACCATCCAATTCTCCCTTGACCCCTATCCCTCAGGTGTGGGCTTTCAGCAGCTATTCCAATCAGAGACTCTAGTGATCAATATCCCTCCCAGAAGCCGCTATGATGGCGGAGAAAAATACCTAGAGCAATTAAAGTTTTTGAAGGATTTGCTCTCCTCCTCAGCGATCAAAAAGGTGGTCTATGTGAGTTCAACAGGAGTCTACCCGGATGAAAACAAGGAATCCGTCTATACCGAGAATGATGCTCTGAACCTTGAAAATACCGGAAACCCCAACCTTTGGAAGGCAGAGAAATATCTTCAGGAAAATCTCAATCAAAAGTTGAGCATCATCCGCTTTGGGGGACTTTTGGGTGATGATCGAATCCCGGGGAAATATTTCTCTGGAAAGGAAAATGTAACAGGCCATACCGGGGTCAACTTCATCTACCGACTGGATGCGGCTCGCTTGATCGCCTATGTCATCGAAAATGAATTATGGGGAGAAACAATCAACGGTGTGGCTCCAAAGCATCCGCGACGCAAAGAAATCTATGAAAAGAACGCTCGAGAATTAGGCATAGCACCTCCACTCAGCTATGCACCTGAGAAAGAAAATGATCAGCGAATCATTTCAGGCGAAAAAATTCTAGAAATGGGCTTTGATTTTCTCTATCCGGACCCGCTTGATTTTCCATATTCTTCTCCAAATCAGTAATTTCCTACTCTCAAACCAAAACCCAATGAAAAGTAGAATTACCCTTTGGGCTGCCATTATTTTGATTTCCGCTTGCAAGCCCGAACCAAAAGAAATCGATTACACCGATTGGTCGCATTACGGAGGCCCTGAAGACGGAAGCCGTTATTCCTCACTCAGTCAAATCACCCGAGAAAATGTCGGACAGCTTTCCGTAGCTTGGACCTACCAAACCGGCGATGCTACTGAACGATCCCAAATCCAATGTCAACCTATCGTCAAAAATGGAATTCTCTATGCAACTACGCCCGGATTGGATGTTTTTGCATTGGATGCAGCGAGTGGAGAGGAAATTTGGCGTTTTGATCCCTTTGAGATTTTGGGAGGGGAAAACTCCTGGGCCGGAACCAATCGGGGTGTAAGCTATTGGGAAAAGGGGGAAGATAAACGTATCCTATTTGGAGCAGGCAACTGGCTAATGGCGGTTGATGCACTGACAGGCGCGCCTATTCCAAGCTTTGGAGATGGCGGAAAAATAGATCTCCGGAAAGGATTGGATGATAAACGAGAGGATTTTTTGATCGTAGCCAATGCACCCGGTGTGGTTTTCGAAGATCTTTTGATAATCGGAATGCGGCTATCCGAGGGCTTGGATGCTGCACCTGGACATATCAGGGCTTATCATATTCCCACCGGGGAAATGGAGTGGATATTCCATACGATTCCAAAAGAGGCAGAATTTGGCTATGACACGTGGGATTCAAAGTACGTCTCCCAAATCGGCGGAGCGAATAATTGGGCAGGAATGGTGGTCGATTACCAGCGGGGAATGGTATTTGTCCCCACGGGATCAGCTACTTATGACTTTTGGGGAGGCTACCGGCATGGAGACAATCTCTTCGCCAACTCCCTTTTGGCTTTGGATGCCAAAACCGGGGAGCGAATCTGGCATTTTCAGGGAGTTCATCATGATGTTTGGGATCGGGACTTCCCCTCTCCTCCTACCCTTATTCGCGTGAATCATGATGGCAAATGGATCGATGCTGTCGCTCAAACTTCCAAACAAGGTTTTACTTATGTATTTGATCGGGAAAGCGGGGAACCCCTTTGGCCCATCGAAGAGCGAGCTGTCCCACAGAGCAGTTTACCTGGAGAGCAAAGCAGCCCCACTCAGCCTTTCCCTACCCTCCCGGAGCCTTTCATGAATTTGGTTTTTGAAGAAAAAGATATCCTAAACCTCAGGCCCGAATGGGAGGCTGATATTCGCGATCAGCTTCAAAATGCACTCTACGGAGATATGTGGTTCCCCCCAAATGCTGAAAAACCGCTTGTTCTCTTCCCCGGAATGGATGGCGGAGCAGAATGGGGCGGAGCAGCTTTCGATCCCGAGACACAAACTTTTTATGTCAATGCCAATCAAATCCCGTGGATGATTGAAATGACGCCTAATTCGGATTTTGAAAACGTAGGCAAGTCAGTATACACCAATTACTGTGGCAATTGCCATGGTCTGGAGCGAAAAGGAAACCTTCCGGCTATTCCTGCTCTCTTGAATCTTGAAGCGAAATACAGTCCTGACTCCCTCACTGCTTTACTGAAAAAGGGACGAGGTGCCATGCCTGCCTTTGACTATCTCTCCGAAGAGCAGCGGGATGTTTTAGTCGATTATTTGCTGGGGAAAAGTCAGGAAGGAGACAAGAAGGAACTGGAAGCAGAAAATGCTGCCCTCAATCCTCGATACTACATGAATGGCTACAAAAAGCTTCTCACCAAAGAGGGGCTCTATGGGTCCAACCCACCTTGGGGAGTTTTGACAGCCATCGATATGCAAACTGGACTGCGCAAATGGCAGGTACCCTTGGGAGAAATTGACTCCTTAAGTCAGCAAGGCTTTGCACCCACGGGTACAGAAAACTATGGAGGCCCGGTAGTCACTGCAGGAGGCTTGCTCTTCATTGCAGCAACTAAAGACGAGAAGATTCGGGCATTTGACAAGGATACTGGCGAGCTCTTGTGGCAGGCTGACCTTCCCGCCTCGGGTCATGCTACACCGGCTATGTTTGAGCAAAATGGCAAACAGTTTTTGGTGATTGCCTGCGGAGGAGGAAAGGGCACCAAAAGCGGTGATAGCTATGTGGCTTTTGCCTTGCCGGATTGATTTGGGATTCCTAGCAATCAAATAAGGAAGGTGCTACTATTTACACATTTTTCCATTTGAATCAATTTTATATCGCTCATGCCTACGGCATTTCATCCAAACTTTTACCACCAAATCCAGCCATTAAAATGGCTGGTTAAACTATCAGCCATGCCTACGGCATTTATTCCTTTGAATAAGTTTAATTCATTAAGTCTGACAATCCACTGAACCCTTTTTGTCAAAATCGCAGGTTTCATAATGAAAGTCCCATAGGGACGGCATATTTTTTTGCCAGAGGTTTCAACCTCTGGATCATGATGATCAAAGTAAGCCTTAGTCCCTTCGGGACGGTCGATATATGTTCCTCCTTTCGAAGTGTGATTAGATTTTCAATTACTTTTTCTTGGACAAAAACTATTCAATAAAGATTAAATGATTGTGTAATAATCAGCCCTTAGCCTCACCCGAATTTTTATCCAAAGACTTTATCTGAAGACGGATCAGCTCCAATCGTTGATCCGTCTTCTTTTTTATCTTTTTCAAGGTCGTATTGCTCTGATCCAAATTCCGGGAGCGCTGTATCTCTTGCTGCACCAAAAGCTCCAAGTCCTCCAATCGCTTTTTTTGAATCCGCTTCTGCTTGGCATACTCACGAATGAGCAAAAAGTGAAAGGCTGCCAAGACAAAGAAGATCAAAAAGATCAATACAGAAAGAGTCAGATCGGATAGAGGCATTGCAACAAAATCAGAGGAAAAGTCAATTCAGGCTTTTCTTCAAAATTAAATCGAAACACATCGCTTCGAAATACGACAAATCACCTATTTAACCTTGACAATACTACAACGGGAGTAATAGGCTAATTTCAGTTCCTTGCCCAGTTTCGGATTTCACAGATAGACTGGCCTCGATTTCATCAGCTCTTTTTTGCATATTTCCTAAGCCATTTCCCGCTTTGACCTTTTCCAGATCAAAGCCCTTTCCATTATCTATGACCTGAAATTGAAGCTGATTTTCACTGAGAGAAAAAATCACTTGAATTTGGCTTGCTTCGGCGTATTTGACAGCATTTTGAACAGCTTCCTGCACGATTCTTAAGATCTGAATACTATTCGCCGAGCTGATTTTCTTCGAAAGGTCCAAGTCCTCCTCCTGCACAAAATCAAGTTTGACATCGGTAGATTGCTTGCCCTGTTGAATGAAATTTTTGACCCTACCGACCAAATCTTCCAAAGTAACGGCTCCACTATTCATTGCCCAGATAGTATCCCGGAGTTCGCGGATAGTCTGCTTTGTAAAATTGGCAATCGACTCATAGCGAGGAGTCAGGGTTTCCTTGATGGGTTCAAAGTATTTGAGGTTTTCGATCGAAGAAATAATAAAGGTCAATTGCGCCCCGATATTATCATGCAAGTCTCGGGCGATCAAAAGCCTTTGTTCCTGCAGTTTGTTTTGAGTTTCTATTTGAGCCAAAGCCTCCTTGAGTTCAACCTCCTGCTCCAATTGTCGGTTTTTCAGCTTTTGCTGCTTGTAGAGAAGGTAGCCCACCAGTCCGAGCACCAAGGCCATTAGGAGCGATCCATAAAGTTGAAAGTTTTTATTGCGGATTTGCAGTTGCTGCTCCGAAATTTGACTGTCCTTGAGGGCTGTTTGATATTTGGTCTCCAGTTCGGCAGTTAGTTCCTTTGCAGCTTTTTCTTCCTTGCTTCGCAGGGTGGATTGATAGAGGTTGGCATAATACCTCGAACTGTCGGTATCTCCCAGTGCGGCAAAGCTTGTGATCAACTCCAAATAGGGCCCAAACACATCATCCTCGGCACCTTGGCTCACAAACTTTTCAGCTGCCGATTCTAGGTATTCTTTCGCCTTTTTGTAGTTCTTTTTTGTGTTTTCGACCACTCCCAAAGCATACTCCATGGTTGCTTCCTCATAGAGTGCATTGACAGCTCTGGCAGCTTCCAGCCCTTTTTGAGCAACTTCTTCTAGACGATCCATGGCTCCTTTTTCTTGAAGAAAAAAGGCATACATCCGATAGGAAACTGCCAAATTGAGAGGATCATCTTCCCGAATAGCCAAATCAATGGCTTTTTGAAAGTATTCCTCTGCTTGATCAAAATTCCCCAAATACTTATGGGTTGTCCCCAGATTGGCATAGCTTCCAATCAGATTCCTAAAGTCTTTTTGAGCCTCTCGCATGACAGCAGCCCGTTCGTAAAACTCTATGGCCTTGGGATAATTGGACATGTTTTGGTAGATCACTCCGATATTATTCAGAATAGTAGCGGCATTGAGCAGCGCCCCTTCCTTCTCGAAAATGGGTAGGGCTTTCAAAAAATAAGTGATCGCAGAATCTGATTCGTACTTGCGCTGAAGGATAAAGCCCAAGGCATTGTAAACCTTAGCCATTCCGAGCGAATCCCGATTTGCCTCTCGAATTTCAAGGGATTTTAGATATACCTCACTTGCCTCCTGAAGCTGACCTTTTTGCAGGTATCCACTGCCCAAATCACTGTAAGATTGTGCTAAAAGCGCCTGATCGCCTGTTTTCTCAGACAGTTCAACCGCCAGTTGACCATAGTAGATCGCTGAATCCAAATTAATAGCGGCATAGGTCCAGCCCAATTCCCCATAGATCGCAGCAAGAGTTTCATCAGCGTTTTCCTGCTGTGCGCTATTCAGCAAACTGTCGACAATCTGTCGAGGAGATTGTCCAAATACGTATGGACTAAGTACTAAAAAAAGGAGAAGGCTAGACCAAATCCGGAGTTTTATATGATTATAATTTTTTTTTAAGGCCATATGGAATCTCGTCTGTTTTACAATCTTCTCTTTGTGTGACGGGTATGTCATGCTCGATTTCATGACAGTAGATTTTTTTAGGAAGAGGATAGACAAATAAAAACCCAAGCAGAGCAATATTTCATAGCAATTAAATAATAAAAAGAGATTTTTTGTAGAAAAAAAAGTATCCTTTTTGGAAAAGAACACAATCTTCTATGGAATGTGGCGATTTGCTTGAACCAAACTAATTCTGAATCTTAGGGTTTGATTTACAGCATATAAACCCAAAGTATACCATGAATTTCAATATGAATGAAAATCAGCGAATGATCGCTGAAATGATTCGGGACTTCGGAGCAAAGGAGATCACTCCTTTCCGTAAGGAGTGGGATGACAATCAGCACTTCCCGATTGAGCTTTTCAAGAAACTGGGAGAGCTTGGCCTGATGGGCGTGCTCGTTCCTAATGAATATGGAGGTTCGGGTTTTGGCTACTTTGAATACGTCACAGCCATCGCAGAACTATCCAAACTGGACCCTTCCGTCGGACTCTCCATGGCCGCCCACAATTCCCTTTGCACAGGGCACATTATGTTATTTGGTAATGAGGAGCAAAAGAAAAAGTACCTTCCAAAACTCGCTACCTGTGAATGGTTGGGCGCTTGGGGATTAACTGAGCCCAATACCGGTTCGGATGCCGGAAATATGCGAACCGTCGCCAAGAAGGAAGGGGAATATTACATCATCAACGGAGCTAAAAACTTTATCACCCATGGCTATTCGGGTGATGTAGCAGTCGTAATAGCCCGGACAGGTGAAGTCGGTGACTCTCATGGAATGACGGCTTTTGTGGTCGAAAAAGGCACTCCCGGATTCAAAGGAGGCAGAAAAGAAGATAAACTCGGCATGCGAGCTTCTGAGACAGCAGAGATGATTTTTGAGGATTGTAAGGTTCACGAAAGTCAAATCTTGGGAGAAGTCGGGGAAGGCTTTATCCAATCCATGAAGATTTTGGATGGAGGTAGAATCTCCATCGCGGCACTTTCTTTGGGGATCGCAGAAGGAGCATTGGAAGCTTCCATTCAGTATTCTAAAGAGCGTCAGCAGTTCAATCAGCCGATAAGTAGATTTCAGGGAATTTCCTTCAAGTTGGCAGATATGGCTACCCAAGTGGAAGCGGCGAGTTTACTGACTTTCAAAGCAGCTGATCTGAAAAACCGAGGGGAAAAAGTGACACTAGCAGGAGCTCAGGCGAAATACTATGCTTCTGAAGTGGCTGTTTCGGTCTCCAATGAAGCTGTGCAGATTTTTGGAGGCTATGGCTTTACCAAGGACTATCCGGTGGAGAAATACTATCGTGACGCCAAGCTGTGTACCATCGGTGAAGGAACGTCAGAAATCCAAAAATTGGTGATCTCGAGAGAGGTGTTGAAGAAATGATGCTTTAAGTCTGGTGTCGGATGTCCGATGTCAGGTGAACTCAAATTTTCATCTGGATTCTAAACTTTAAAGCTTCCCTGGGGATTTTCACGGGGAAGTTTTTTTATTTCAGTCAGTCCCCAACTGTACTGATTTATTGTTTTATGTACAATTGGTGAATACGATTACCGATTATTCGTTTTTCTGATTTCTTGGGTGAAAATCCGTCAATACCTGCCTGAGGTAATCCCGGTCTAAATGAGTGTAAATTTCAGTGGTGGTAATGCTTTCATGACCGAGCATTTCCTGCACCGCGCGAAGGTCCGCTCCACCTTCGATCAAGTGTGTGGCAAAAGAATGACGGAAAGTATGAGGGCTGACATTTTTTTGGATTCCGACTCGGTCCACTGCCTCCTTAATAATCATAAAAATCATCACCCGACTCAGTTTTTTCCCTCGTCGATTGAGAAAAAAATACTCCTCATGACCTCGGGCAATATTTTGGTGATTCCGCACTTCTTCTTGATAGATTTTCAGATATTTCAGTGCATCCTTTCCGAAAGGAACGAGCCGCTCCTTATTACCTTTTCCCACAATTCGCAGGAAGCCAATGTCTTCAAAAATCTGGCTTTTCTTCAAATTGATCAATTCGGAAACCCGCAGACCACTGCTATAAAGTAATTCCAGCATAGCCCGGTTTCTATGTCCTTGGGTTTCGCCTAGCGGAATCCCCTCCAAAATCTGATTGATCTCATGAAAGCTCAGCGTATCAGGCAACTTTCTCCCCAATCTTGGAGCTTCCAGCAACTGAGCAGGATCTTTTTTGACCAAGTCCTCATAAACCAAAAACCGATAAAAAGCCTTGATTCCCGAGATCATCCGGGCTTGGGTAAATTCGGAAAGTTCGAGCTCCCCGATCATCCGTACAAAAGCCTGAAGTTCTTTGGAGCTCACGTCCAAGGGACTTAAACCCTGAAAATTTATTTCTACAAATTCCGCCAATCGCTGCACATCCCGGCAATAAGCCTCGATGGAATTATCACTTAGCGACCGCTCTATCTTTAGGTAATGCCGAAACTGCTTGATATAGGAATCCCAGGGCTTGGACATGAATTAGAATTTATGGGGGAAGATCAAAAATGGAGCCATACAATTAAATAAAATAGCTACGCAGATAAAATGAAGATAAGGTAGCAAAAGCTACCTAGATAAACCTTAAGGGTTAAACCTTCCTATATCTTGCGAAGCATATCTTGCCGACCGTAGGGAGGCATATCTGCGACGGCTATCTTTTAATTGTTCCAAAATAAGTAAGCTGCCCCGAATCTTAAATCCTCCACTTAAAACTTTTATCATCCATCGCCCTCATCGTACAAAGTACTCCGTCTAGGTGATCGTATTCGTGTTGGATCAGTTCGGAGATCGCTCCCTCCACTTGCCAGCTTTGCTTTTCCCAGTTTTCATCTAGATATTCTAAAGTCAAGCTTTGATGCCTTTCTACTTTCACAAATAGATTAGGGAAAGACATGCAATCATCCCAGAGTTCAAATTTTTCCTTGCTTAGGTTTTTAAGCACCGGATTTAGAATGATGTAAGGCCGATCCAAATTGAGATAGAACATCCGCTTCATAATCCCCAACTGCGGAGCTGCGATTCCTCTACCAAAGCCATAGACGCGACGGATATCTTCCATGGCTTCGTGCAGCTGTTGGGTCCATTCAGATACCTGATCCAATTCGGATTCGAGTACAGGTTCGCAAGTCTGATACAGTCTAGGGTCGCCGAGCTTAAGGATATCATGGATGGTTTTCATGGCAGAAAGATAGGAAAGATCCAAAATTCCAGGAAGGTTTGGATTAAAAGAAAAGAGCTGACTTCAACTGACCACTAACACAATAAACAAACCTTTTATCAAAAGAATAACTAATTTCATGTGTTTAGTCAGCCAATTTTCTTGAATAATAATAATAATAATAATAATATGTTAGAAACAGTTAGTCGATTGACTAGCCGCTCCTTTCGAGGAGGATGTGTTTTTATAATCTAAATTTATTATGAAAAAGTTAATTTTAGGATTTGGGCTTTTTGTTTTTAGCTTCGGTTTTTTGATTTCTAAGGGCACAACAGCACAAACAATGTGTGAGGAGAACTGTGAGGAAGAACCGAAATATTATAAAATGGCACAAGTAGGTCCCAATACTTATTGTTGTGTAGAAAGTACGAATCCGATAGACAGCTGTTCAGGGATACCTTGTTCTTAAAATACTTAGTGAACCATAAAGGAGGGTAATTCCCTCCTTTAAATTATTCTTTATATGAAAAAAAGTCTTTCTCCATTCTTAACACTTTTCATTTCTTTTTTGATAATTAGTTGTTTTTCATCAACTAAAAAAACCATTAATGAGTTAGAATCAATCGCCATCAATCTTCAGGATGCCAAGTCAGGTAGATTTGATTCCATCTTTACGGTAGAGGATTTAATCTCCTTAAAAGATTCAGAAGGTAATCCGATCACCAAAATCAAAAGAATCCTATCGCTTGAAAAAAATTATTGGATCCTTAGCTCAGAAAAAATCTTGCATTTGGATTCAAATGGTGAAATATTAAATCAGCTCTCGAACCAAGGTCAGGGCCCAGGAGAATATCAGTCAGTGGATGATATCCGATGGAATGAAAACTCCAATCTCTTGGAGGTTCTAGACAAAAACAGTGGCAAATTGCTACGGTTTACTGTTGAAGGAACGTTTCACGATGAATGGAAAAACCCTTTTCTATATTTAGCAACTTCGTTTATCCCCCAAGGTGATGATTATTATATTTACGGTGGAGTTTTTTTCAATGGAGACGGAAATCGTGCAGTATTAGTCTCGGGAAAGACTGGTGAAAAAATTAATGGATACAGCAAAATTGGCAAAGAAAGAAATTATCTCAGCGTACTCAATAATGACACATTTTATAATACAGGAGATAAAACAGAGTTCTTTTATTCTGATAGCGATACGCTTTTTACTTTAGGTGAATCAGGAGCTAGGGCAAAGTATTTTTTTGATCTTGGAGAATTTCAAACCCCGGAGGAATTCTTTGATCGTGACTTTGAAAACATCATGGACTTCAGAAATAAAGCAGCAGAAAATGATTATGCTTCTGTTTTTTCAATCCAGCCAACAAACAAAAATTTATTCCTTTTCATTATTCAAGGTTCTAAGTTCTATACTGCAATAGTAAATAGAAGTAGTCATGAAGTTAAAATTACAAAAGGTTGGTCAAGCGAATTTGGAGACGATTTTTCAAATTTGAGCTCCTACTTGGCCTATACCCCAATTGGAAGCGATAGTGAATTCCTCTTTTTTTCCGTAGATCCCTATGCAATCAAATCGGAAATTGATAAGCTAAAAGGAAACCCTTCGCTTCCTGACTTCCTAAAGGCAAACTCTTTAATTGATCGCATCTATCAAAATTTTGAAACCTATGAAAATCCTTACATACTGAAAGTCAGAATCAAAGAATTCTAAGGAGTAAAATTTTCTATCCCTTATCCTGAAAAATACTAATTCGATCTTAGTACAGACAAACTCTTATCCAGCTTGATACGAGTTCCAAAGCCATACCCGACGGATATCCTCCATCGCCTCATGAAGCTGCTGGGTCCATTCAGGTACCTGATCCAATTCAGATTCGAGTACAGGCTCGCAAGTTTGATGCAATCTTGGATCACCGAGCTTAAGGATATCGTGGATGGTTTTCATTCCATAAAGATAGGAAAGATCCAAAAATTCGAGTAGTTCTGGGAGGGAAAGACCTGGGACTGATCACTGAAAGTTATTTCGAAGGGGGAATCTATTTCCCAAACAATCACTTTATAACCGAAAAAGGACTTTACCTCTCCACCAACAATTCCGAAAACCCCGATGCGGAGGAAGACGCTTTTCGGTTAGAGTTGATTGAATAAATTGATTGAAATCATAGAATTGGGCTCATTATTCCTTGGATTTGATCCACTCCCCTATTTCCACATTATTTCACCCAACGAAGGAGGGTGTATTTCCATAGTATTTCAGCCTCCAAAGGAGGCCCTATTTCTATTGTATTTCCATCGTATTTCCAAAGTATTTTCCCGTACTTTTGCTCCATGAATTACCTTTCGGTTGAAAACCTCAGCAAGGCTTTCGGGGAACGCAAGCTTTTTTCCAATATCTCATTCGGCATATCTCAAGGACAAAAAATCGCCTTAGTCGGCATCAACGGGGCAGGCAAATCCACTTTGATGAAAATCATCATGGGACTGGAAATTCCTGATACCGGACAAGTGGCACTCAATAATGCCGTGAAAATCGCCTACGTGCATCAAAATCCGGTTTTTGACTCCAACCTGAGTATCTATCAGACGATTTTTGACCAGAGTAATTCGGAAGTGCTTCGAGTGATCGAAGACTATCACAAGGCCATGCTGGACTCGGAGCGAGGGATAGACAACTCCGACAAAATGGCCAAGCTTTTTGAGCAGATGGATGCACTTCAAGCTTGGGATTTTGAATATCAGGTCAAGGAGGTATTGGGCAAGCTCGGCCTTCATGATACTGATTTGCCCGTTGGAAATCTCTCCGGAGGTCAGCGGAAGCGGGTAGCTTTGGCGAAAGCCATTCTCGAAAAACCGGATTTGCTCCTGCTCGATGAGCCTACTAACCACCTGGACTTGGAGACCATCGAATGGCTGGAAGACTACCTAGCCAAAGCGAACCTAGCCATCTTTATGGTGACTCACGACCGTTATTTTTTGGAAAAAGTCACTAACGAAATCCTAGAACTCGATCAGGGAAAAATCCACCACTACCAAGGGAATTACGGCTATTTCCTGGACAAAAAAGCGGAGCGGATGCAGATCGAGGACATCGAGATCGAAAAAGCCAAAAGTTTATACAAAAAGGAACTGGACTGGATCCGTCGTCAGCCCAAAGCACGCGGAACCAAAGCGAAGTATCGTGTGGATGCTTTCGAAGAAACGAAGGAAAAGGCCTTTACCAAGCGGGAAGAGCGGGATATTGAGTTGTCCGTATCCACCCAAAGATTGGGGAATAAAATCCTTGAAATCGATAAAATCAGCAAGTCTTATGGTGAGAAGAAACTGATTGAAGATTTCTCTTACATCTTCAAGAAAAAGGACCGCATTGGGATCGTAGGCCCCAATGGAGCCGGAAAGACGACATTTCTGCAGATGATTACAGGCCTTATCGAACCCGATCAGGGGAAAGTTACTCAAGGGCAAACCACCTTATTTGGCTACTACAGACAGGAAGAAGATCGCTTTGATGAGGAAAAACGACTGATTGACGTGGTGAAGGAAGTGGCTGAAGTAGTCACTCTAAACAAGGGGCAGACCATCACCGTCGGACAGTTTTTGAATCAATTTGGCTTTCCTCCCAAACAGCAGTTTACCCCCATCGGAAAAATGAGCGGAGGAGAGCGCCGAAGATTGCAATTGCTGATGGTTCTGATCAAGAATCCCAACTTCCTGATACTGGATGAGCCAACCAATGATCTAGACCTGATGACCTTGAATATTCTGGAGGAGTTTTTGGATTCTTTTCCGGGCTGTCTGATCATCGTTTCGCACGATCGATACTTTATGGACAGATTGGTGGAACATCTCTTTGTGTTTGAGGGAGAAGGGGTGGTCAGGGACTTCCCTGGCAACTATACGGATTTCAGAGAGTGGGAGAAGGAGGAAAGTACAAAGAACCAAGTATCAAGTACAAAGACCTCAGAAGCTATAAGCGAAAAACAAGAGACAATAAAAGAGAATAAGCTTGATGACTCTGTTAAATCTGAAACAAAAGTCAAGGCTAGCTTTAAGCAAAAGCAGGAGTTTAAAAAGACCAACGAGCAGATTGCTAAACTGGAGGGCGAGAAGGAAAAAATCACAGAGCAAATAGCAGCCGGTATCGAAGACCACGAGGAGCTTTTGAAGCTTTCAAATCGGATCGCTGAAATTGACTCCGAACTGGAAGAACTCGAAATGACTTGGTTGGAATTGAGTGAATTGGAGGGGATAGAAGATTAATGATTGAAATACAATTGAAATATACCTTCCTGCGGTCGGTGAAATACTTTGGAAACAAATAGGCTTTCAGTAGGCGAGCGAGGCTATTTCGACTCCCGAAGGGATTCAATTTCATCTGTTTATTATTTATTTTCAATGGTCATCCCGATAGCTATCGGGAGGAATCTCGCATATTGAAAAACACCTCAATATGTATTGAATTTCGTCATGCCTGTCAGCAGGCGGGCTCGATTTCATAAAATGTATTTCTACTGTATTTCAAACTCTTCCTATTAAAAAATCCTGCCTCAATTCTTCTGGAAACTTCTCAATGGCATAGCGTAAGGCTGTTCGAGGCAGGGATTGGTAGTGCTTTTTCAAGAATCCCATTTCCACATCAAAATCTTGGTTTCCGATTTCCCGAAGCATCCAACCCACTGCTTTGTGCATCAAGTCATGGGGATGATTTTTGAGTTGCTCCGCCAAAGCCAAAGCATCCTTGAAATCTCCTCTTTTGATCCAATGATAAGAACTAATCATCGCCACCCGCTGTCTCCACAGATGACCGGAATTTGCTAATTCATAAAACAGATTTTTTTCTCTTTTGAGATAGTATGCCCCCATAATATGATGGCAACTCGTATCCACCAGATCCCAGTTGTTCACATAGTCCAAATGAGCCAAATAAAAGTCCACCAGCTTTTTCTTTTCCTCCTCAGTCTTGCATTTTTCATAGCGGCATACCAGAGCCAAAAGCCCCGTCAGTCTCATTTCGTGATATGGGTTTTGGACCAATTCGGATAACTCTTTCAGACTGATTTCTTTGAAAAACTGCTTGGCTATCTTCCGCTGATCAGGCACCTTCACACCCAAAAACAAATCACCTTCTCCATATCCTCCCGGAAAGGCCTTGAAAAACTTGGGAAAAAATGCGGCTTTCTCGGGAATTGACTTTTCTCGTAGGGCAAGTTCGATCTGTTCGGTCAACTGACTCATGCCTCAATTTATCAGATTTTTCCAAAAAGAAACAATAGCAACATAAAGGCCTCTTATTCGGATCATTATGTATATTTGAGCTATGCCCTTTCGATATTTTTACTCTATTATTTTAGGATTGGCCTTTTTTAATAGCTCCGCTTTCGGTTTTCAGAAGCAGAAAAATCCCCCGACCGCTGAGCAGGCCGAAAACTGGACCCGAATAATCAAAGAAGAGGATACTCCTGACAGTGTGAAAACCCAGCTCTATCTTCAATTGATCAATTTCTATGAAAGCTCAGAGGAGTATGAGAATATGTCAAGGCAAGCCATTGATTTCTTTCACTATCCTACCTTTTTGGATAGTTCGAATTGGGTCAAAAAATCTTACCTCGAGCGAGCGCTCTCCTATCGGAATCAAATCGAGGACTCGCTTTTGCTCGGAAATCTTGAGTTAAAAATTGCGGGTGCCTGGTTTAATCTACAGGAATTTGACTCAGCTATTTCTCATTATACCCGGGCTTTGGAGCATTTGGACGAAAATGATTCACTATACATCGCAGATACCTATTTTTTCAGAGGGCAAGCGGAGGATTATCAAGGCAATATGCTTGAAGCCATGCAAGACTATCAGATTGCAAGAGACATTTATGAATCCCAGGGCGATGAAGATTTTGCCAACTACACCAAAGGAGGTATGGCTATCCTTTTCAGTAAATATGGCATCTACGAACCTGCACAGGGTATCAGAGAGGAATTGGTGGAGTTTTATAAATCCCGAGAAATCGAAGGTGACCTAGGGGTTCAGCTCTATAATATGGCTGAGACCTATCGAAAAATGGGGGAAGAAACTCTTCAGATTCAAAAACTCAAAGAACTGGAGGCTCTCATTCCATTTGAGCCGGAGGATTTTTACTTGGAAGCCATGACCTATTTTTCGCTTTCCAGGCATTATGGAGAGAAAAATGAACTTGAATCTCAAAGGGAATACTTTCAAAAGGGTGAAGTGGTAAAAGACAAAGTACCCCAAAACTGGAATGAAAATGGAGCCTACCTGATCACCAAAGGCCTTCTAGAAATAAAGTCGGGAAACCTCGTTCAGGGCAAAGCAATTGCTCAGCGACTTCTGGATCTATCGGCTAGCAAGGAAAATATGGATCACCGAATAGGTGCTTTGGAACTTTTGGAAGAAGCTTACGAAAAATCAGGTCAAACTGATGAGGCACTCAATGCTCTCCGTCAGCTTACAAGTTATAAGGACTCTATTTTTGAAGCGAATCAAGCAACATCTTTTGCTTACTACCAGACACTCTACGAGACAGAGAAAAAGGAAAGAGAAATCCTTCGAAAAAATCTTGAGCTTGAAGATTTACAAACTGAATCCAGATTTCGCATTCAGGTATTTCTGGGAGTCATTCTAGTTCTAATCGTTGGAGGAATTATCTTTTTCCTATCCTTAAATCTGAAAAACACCCGAAAGGCAAAGAAACTTCAGGAGGAATTTTCGCAGGAACTACTTAAAATTCAAGAAGAGGAACGAAAGCGAATATCAAAGGACTTGCACGATGGCTTAGGACAAAGCCTGCTCCTTATCAAAAACAAAGTTGCTCTCAATCAGCCGGAAAATGCAGGCGAAATGCTCGATACCGCAATCAGCGAATTGCGATCCATCGCTAGGTCACTCCACCCCATGCAATTGGAAAAACTGGGATTAGCTCAGGCATTGATTAATCTTTTGGATCAAATAGATTCGGAAACGGATATTTTCGTTTCGCATGAAATAGAACCCTTGTCCAAAACATTAGATAAAAATGTGGAGTTGCAGCTATATCGAATCGCGCAAGAAAGCATCAATAATATCCTGAAGCATTCGGAAGCCAAAGCCATGCGCGTGCTTCTTGTACAACGAGAAAATCATATCGAGTTGAGCATTGAGGATAATGGAAAAGGATTTGATTTTTCGGAGAAATACCAAGACTTTCATAGTCTAGGCCTCAAAACTCTCAAAGAACGTACAGCATCTATCAAAGGCACCATGAAGGTAAACAGTGAGAAGGGAAAGGGAACCAAGCTAAGTTTTTTGATCTATGGATAAGCAGCGTCACCAGGTAATCATTGCAGACGATCATCCGATACTTCTGAAGGGACTTCATGAATTTTTGGCAGATCTTGGCTTTGAAGTGATTGGAGCCTTCCATAATGGTAAGGATGCATTAGATGCCATCGTAGACAGTCAGCCTCCACTTGCTATTCTCGACTTGGAAATGCCCGAAATGACTGGTCTCGAGGTAGCAGCGGATTGCAAAAAATTAGGCTTAAAAACCCGGGTAATTTTACTGACCCTTCACAAAGAATTGAAATTTTATCAGCAAGCGAAGGAACTCAATATCAGTGGATATATCCTCAAGGAATTTGCTCTCAATGACCTTCGAAAAGCCATTGATACCGTGCTATCTGGACAGGAGTTTTTCAGTGAAAAACTTTTTGAAGGTCTGAAAAAGGAAGATTGTCTCTCTGATCATTCTTTGACCCCATCTGAACTCAAAATTCTCCGCTTGATCGCAGATGGTCATTCGACCAAAGTAATTGCCGAGCAGCTTTTTATCTCTGAGCGAACGGTTGACAAGCATCGTTCAAATATTATTTCCAAGCTTAATCTGGAGAAAAAGCACAACTCCCTATTGATCTGGGCACAAAACAATAAGGATAACCTGTACTAAGCATAGCACTTATATTTTATTTTTTTAAGCAGTTTTCTGACTCTAAAAAGCAGTTTCTACGCTGTAAGACTGAAAAATAGGTATTTCTACGTATTGTTAGATGTACGGTGATTTCATAGGTTTGAATATCATTAATCATTTTTAAGCTATGAAAATTTCAAGTCAACTTGGAAATTTTAAGATAATTCAAACTATCAAGGATAGAGACGAATTATTGATTTTGGGCAGTTGGGCGGACTTGGTCAAACTATTTGATAGCAAGCGGACATTTCGAGTTAATGAGAACCAAAACTTGTTTGGAATATATGTTTGCAAGCAAGAGTGTGCTGAGTTTTTGACTAGGATTTTACAAGATATTGATTACCACGAATGGGAAGACTTTCAATTGGAAAAATCTCCCCTCTCTCGTCGGTATCTCGCGTAAGGGTGATCACTTTTTAAGCAACGAATAATTCTAAGGCTGTGTGGATCAACGTATCCACGGTTTTTGCAGCGTTTTTATCAAATTCATTTTTAGGACGATTTGCTACGATAGCATTCAGGCTTAGCATCTCATGACCCAGCAATTTACCCATAGCATAATAGCCCGCCGTTTCCATTTCAAAATTGGTTAAGCGCTTACCATTTGATTCGATTGATGACAACCTTGAAATCATATCCTCAAATCGAGGTTTCAATCGAACTTCTCTTCCCTGCGGAGCATAAAATCCGGGACAAGTCAGCGTGACACCTCTAAAAAATCGTTCATCAAGCTTACTTAGCAGGTCTGATGAAGCTGAAGTCTGATAAGGCAAAAAACCAAGCCCTAACTCCTGTCTAATCAGCTCTGATATGGATTGATCTTCTGCTAAAGATGGGTAAAACTGCATCAGGGTATCCATTCCAATCCCTACTTCGGAGGCGAGAAGACTTCCTACCGGGATATCCGCCTGCATACTTCCTGAAGTCCCCAATCGAATGATTTTAAGTGCCTTTTTTAGATCATTCACTGTTCGATGCTCCAGATCCACATTGACTAGAGCATCCAATTCTGTCATGAGAATTTCGATATTATCTGTACCCATTCCCGTACTCATGACTGTCACCCGCTGCCCCCGGAGATAACCCGTATGCGTTACAAATTCACGCTTTTGTTTTTTGATTTCTATCCGGTCAAAATACTGGGAAACCTGAGCTACCCGATCCGGATCCCCAACCGTAAAAACAAGTGAAGCCAGGTCTTCTGGCTTCAAATGCAAATGATAAATACTTCCATCCGGATTGATAATCAACTCAGATGCAGGAATCCTGTGTTTCTCCATGTAGTTTTAAGATCTGATCCTTATTTGGCTTTCGGTGAAGTCCTTTGTAAGGATTGTAACCGTTGGTATTTTTTTGATAGTATCCTGTCCCATCATATGGACGCTTCTCGGGATGCTCTTTGCACTCAGGAGAGCATGCACCTTCCAATTCCCATCCGCATGATTCACAGATAGGTACATGGATATTGCAGACCGAGTTGGCACAATTGACCATGCGGTCGGAGGGAGTACCACAGACATGACATTTCGATACGATGGTCGGATTCACTTTGTTGACATCTACAGCGATTCGATTGTCAAAGACATAGCATTTACCTTCGAAATCCTCTCCGCCTGCTTCCATTCCGTATTTGATAATGCCGCCATGAAGCTGGTAGACATCTTCAAAACCCTGCTCCAAAAGAAATGCAGATGCCTTTTCACACTTGATTCCTCCGGTGCAATAGGTCAGGACTTTCTTGTTTTTCAAATGCTCAAGTTCCTTCACTTTTTCTGGGAAATCCCGGAAATTGTCAATATCCAAAGTGAGTGCATTTTTGAAGTGCCCTAGCTCATGCTCGTAGTTTGAGCGGACATCCAAAATGACCACATCTTCCTGGTCTTTGAGCTTTTTAAACTCTTCCGGCTCCAAATGCTTACCCGTGCGGACATTGGGATCCAAATGCCTAAGTGAAGAATGCACAATCTCCGGCTTATACCTTACGTGGATTTTAGTGAAGGCATGCTTATCATGATTGTCAATCTTGAACTCAGTCTTGGCAAATCGAGGATCGGCATGGACATAGGCCATGTACTTTTCACAATCCTCTTTGAGCCCAGAGACCGTTCCGTTCAATCCCTCATCTGAAATGATGATTCGACCCCGGATATTGTTTTCCACGCAAAATAGGTGGTGCTGCTCCCTGTACTCTTCGGGGTTTTCGATTTTTGCATAGCAATAGTACAGGAGAATTTGGTAATCGTTGTTTTGTTCCATAACTGAAGCCCTGTTTCGGCAGGGTGTTTGGTTTTTGTTTGATTTCCGATGCCGGATGTCTGATGGTTCACTTCATAGCTCAGTATTCGACATTCAACATTCGATATTTATTTCCTCTTAAATTTCCTCCACAAGGGAAATGGCCTAGGCCCTTTCTTACTTAATTTTTGCTGCTGGATTCCCAAAGACTGTCTCATTGGCCCCTACTGAGCTGATTACAACCGAACCGGCTCCTATTCGCGCATTTTTCCCGATGGTCACTCCCGACACAATTGTTGCGCCAGAACCGATAAAGGCACCTTCTTCGATCGTCACCTCCGAATTGATAATGCTTCCTGCTCCGATCTGCACATAGTCTGCCACTTTCACATGATGATCTATGATCGCTCCGGTGTGCAAAATACAATGCTGGCCGATTTCAGTACCCGTGCCGAGAGTAACCCGAGCATTGATGAAATTGCCATGGCCAATCGCCGCATCACTGGAAATAAATGCTGTGCTATGAATCGCATTGACCGGCTGTACCTTGCGTCGCTCATTCAAAAGCTCCACAATAAACTTCCGGTACTTGGCATCATCGACTGCTACAAAGGCTTCTGTCTTTTTTCCAATCAGTTTTAGAAATCCATCATCTTCCGGATGGCCCAAGACAGGCACCGTGTTGATTTCGGAGCCATGCAACTTTTCATCCTCCTCGAGAAAGCCATAAACCACAGCTTCATTGCTATTGAAAATCTCCAAAGCGGGCTGGGCTATTCCTTTTGCTCCAAATATTATGATTGGTTTATCCATTTTTCTTGATTTTGGATTGCAAAAGTACGGCAATTCAACACCATCGCCAAAAAATCAACCTTTTGTCGACTTAATCAAACTTTGGGCGATTTTGCATTGCAAGCATTTCTTAGGAGAACAATAGGTCCGGAATAGCCCTATCATTCCTTGGGAATCAAAGGCGTTTGCCGCTTTCCAGTCGGATGATTCAAACTTTCGAATAATAAAATTCCGCTCAGCAGGTATCTCTTGAAGGAGATCAAAGCATCGCTCCTGCCAATCTGGATTTTGGAAATAGCGACCGTAAGCAAACCACAGCGGCATAACAAAATTGATGATAAGCAGCTGCAAAACTGTACCAGAGATGCCTCTAGAGGCCATTTTTTCGGAAGACTTCCCAAAAGAGTAATGATATAACCAATAGTCTGAAGGCTGGACTTGCAATAGCTTTTTGAAAGAAGCAAAGTCCCGGGAATCTTCCATCACGGCCTGAAGTAAATTGGGAGCTTTGGCCAAGATTGCTGCCAGTTGGGCGATCCTTAGGGTTGGAAAATTACTGGGACGAACTCCCATAAAATTCCAGTGCTGACGAAGGAGCTGATCCTGCCAGCCAAACTTTTTCTGATAAAAATCATACTCCAGAATCAGGTGCTGCACGTAGGGTTCTTCCGTTTTGTCGGGCAGAAGCCCCGCCAAACCAAAAAGCATCGCTTCCACCGCAGATAATTGATTTCGATGCTTTTGCAGGATTTTATAAGGTAGCAGGCTAGCCAAATCCAGCATCGGATTAGCATTAGTCTTGAAACCAAAACACTGAAACAGCCAACGATAAGCCGTCTCTTCCCAATCGCCCTTGGTCTGATCCAGAATCTGAAGAATCTGCTCTGATTTTTTATGCAAGCGTTCTACTAGAGCCTTTTCCAAAGCTGAAAATCGGATGATTTCGGGCACCTGAGACAAAGCGTGACCACAAGGCAGGTCTTGCTCATAATGGAGAAGCTGATCGTAATTCCGCCAGATTTCCAGAAAAATCCTCCCCTCCAATTCCAAAGTAGGAATACGAGTTCCATCTTTTCGAAGAGCGGATTTATCATCTTTCCATACCACATGGAGGATGACTGAATTGTAGGCCGAATCTCCATCATGTGCATGCTCCTTCCACTCAGAAGCCAAGCGATGCACCTCCACATGGCCATGAAATGTCACTCCGTCTAAAACTATCTTCGCATCTCTGAAATCCGGACCTTCGCCTAGATTATGAATACCTACATTCAGGATTTGAACCGATTGTCCATCTGTGGTTTGGAGGCCTTTCCGATCAAAATACTGGTACTTCCAGACGAGTTGTAAAAAATCTTCTTTAAAATTCATAAGCCTGAGGACTAAAAGCTTATGAAAATAAATGTTTCAAACTAAAGACGCAAATAGCAGCTTTAAAATACCATTCATCTCCGCTTTGTGGCCTGCCTTTTTCGAAGGAAAGTCTGCACTCACAGCCAATCAAAAAGAAGAGAATTAGAAACTAATTTATCTAGTTCGGCCCTTCAAAAACGTGAGTAATGACACTCCCGTTGACAAGAAATTTTTGGGACCGGCTAGTTTATAGGTACTGCTCTAACAAACTCTTCATTTCTACCTGAAGCTTTTCTGCTTCCCTTCGTGCTGCCTTCGCAAAGTCTTTTTCTCCCGAAGCGTAAATAATCCCCCGACTGGAATTGACCAAAAGCCCACAAGTGGAATTCATTCCGTATTTGGCAACCTCGGAGAGGCTTCCACCTTGAGCACCTACGCCCGGCACGAGGAAGAAATGCTCAGGTGCAGATTTTCGCACTTCGCCGATCAGTTCTCCCCGAGTCGCACCGACCACATACATGAGGTTTTCCGGGCTTCCCCATTCTTGACTTTTAGCTAAAACCGATTTATAAAGGGGTTGCCCAGATTCGTCCTGAATTAATTGAAAATCGGATGAACCCGCATTCGAAGTCAGGGCGAGAAGAATCACCCATTTATTTTCAAACTCCAAAAAAGGAGAAACCGAGTCTTTTCCCATGTAGGGAGCCACGGTAATTGAATCAAAATCCATAGTCTCAAAAAAAGCCTTAGCATAAAGTTTTGATGTATTCCCGATATCCCCACGCTTGGCGTCAGCAATGGTAAAAATATCATCTGGGATCAATTCTTCTACCCTCGCTAGCGTCTCCCAACCCTTTGCCCCCAGTGCTTCAAAGAAGGCGATGTTCGGCTTGTAAGCCACTGCAAAATCAGCTGTCTCTTCGATGATGGCTTTGCAAAAGCTAAAAATCGGATCCGGCTCAGCAAGCAAATGTCGGGGAATCTTCTCCAAATCCGGATCAAGACCTACACATAGAAAGGAAGATTTTTGCTGGATTTGGGCAAATAGTTCGGATCGGTTCATGGGGATTTTTTAGGATTCTGACAAAAGTAAGGAATCCGAGCGAGTTCGAAAACCCCCGAAAAATACCCACTTTTGGGTATTGACTTTTAAAAAAACAGTTTTTACTGAACTAATTTTTCAAAAATAACTATATTGAATGTTCTAGAGATTTAAAAACCAAACAAAATGAAAGTCTACCTAAGTATTATAGTATTATTTTTTTCAATTTCCTTTCATTCTATTGGTCAAATTCCAGGATACCGAGAAGATACTGCTTTTCCTACCTTTGACCTGAATTTCCTAATTATTAAATCCACCCAAGATTCGAATAAGGAGTTTAGATTTCTTAAATCTGATATGGCTGACTTCTTAGAAAAGTTTCCAAACCCTGATAGAAACGAGGATTTTTACTCCGAAATGGATGAGGTAATGGCTCGACTGATTTCTTACTATGCTTCTGAGCTTTACTTTCTCGAAGGTAAACTAATTGATTTCAGATTTCAAGATTCTAAATTCTCAATTGGAAATGGTGAAAGTTTCATCAAAGTTGGGGACCATTATTCAGAGGTCGAAAAAATATATCCTAGCTACAAAAACCAATTTGACACTTTAAAACGAGAAAATATTGGGAGGATATTCATTATTCTTTCAAATAAAAAAATAGTTTTAGACGATGGCTTGGGTATATTTTTCGATTTGGCAACTGGAAAAATAACAGATATACTATTTTAGTTCAATTTGGTTTTATGGAAAAATCACGAAGTTATTCGACGTTGTTATTTTTGATTCTTTTTTCCATAAATGGTTATTCTCAAGACATTTCGGGTTCTTGGAGATGGTTTGAAAAAGAAGACCAGTCTTTCGAGATTTATTTAAAAAAATCAACATCAGAGTTTTCGGAATTCGACTTTATAGGCACACATTGTGGAGTTGCCTTCAATGGCGATCGTATGGATTGTACTTATGAATCATATTCTATATTCTTGAAAAAAATAGACCAAAATGTATTTGTTGGAAAGATTACCAGTGCGTATTCCTTAACCGATTTTGAAATTCGACTAATCTATTTAGAAGAAAGCAAAAAGATTCTTTGGGAAGTGACGAAGGAGGGTGCAGGACTTTTTTATTTTCCTTTAAAAGTTGTACTCAATTAATACCGTTTTCTCCCAAATCAACTTTCACGAAAGCCCCCATCAAAGAAACCCCGGCTGTAATCAGAAAAAAGATTAGACTGAAAGCTACTGCTGCGGCCTCCTCGATTCCTGCATACTGATGGGCATAGACAAATACCAATTCACGGGCTCCTACACCCCCAATCGTCAGCGGAAGAACCGCCACGATGGAAGAAAGCAAAAAGACCAATTGGTAAGCCAGAACCTTCTCATCGATTCCTAAAGCCATCAAGATAAACCAAGCACAGATCAATTGAGCAATCTGTCCTGCAAATGACCAAGCATTTGCTGACCAAAAAGAGGGAAGAAAATCTTTAAAAAGAAGCTTTTGGACTAGCCAAAAAGTAGGAATAGTCAGAATCAAGCCTCCAATCATTAAAGCGTTCCAAATTGAACTTTCCAAAAAATCCAGCTCTACGTCCACCATCAAAAACAATCCAAACAATAAAAAAACGATCGCTACCAATCCTCCCAAACGATCCAAGAGCGCAGCCTGAAGCAGTTTTTTGACAGGGGTTTTGAATTGTTTATTGAGCAGGTAAACCTTATAGCCATCCCCTCCTATGCCTCCTGGAAGAAACAAATTGTAAAACATCCCGACCAGGTATAATCGGAAGTTTAACTTTTCCGAGAGGTACAAATCAATATTCTTGAAATACTGATTTAATCGGACAGCCGTAGCCACCTTACTCAATACAAAAAGGACAGTCGCCGGGATCAACCAAGGCCATTGAAGGGTTTGAATAATTCCTAAAAGCTTCCCAGTGTCAATCTTTCGAAAAACCAGATACAAAGCCAATCCGGTGAGGATGAGTTTGAGAAGTGTTTTCAGCTGGTTTTTATACTGATCCAAATGAACAGAATTGAGAATTATTAATTATTAATTGTTAATTGTTAATTGTTAATTGTTAATTGTTAATTGTTAATTGTTTTTTCTCTCCCACAAAAACCGACCGCACCGTGTAGGTCTTCTTATCCTGAGACTCAAAGTAGGTCCTCACAATGATCTCAGCAATGATCCCAGTCGTGATCAACTGAATTCCTCCCAAAATCAAAATAAAACCCAAAATCATGATCGGTCTTCCCCAGATATCCTCACCCAGTAATTTCAAAACCAAGAGATAAAAACTAATCACAGATCCCACCAAAAAGGACAAAAGACCTATTCCTCCGAAAAGGTGGATTGGGCGTTGAAGGTATTTCTGGAAAAAGAGCATCAGAATCAGATCTGACAATACTTTGAATGTCCGGCTCAATCCATATTTCGATGTTCCGTGGATTCGTGGATGATGCTTGACGTCCATTTCCGTCATTCGAGCTCCCTGCTCCTTTGCCAGGACTGGAATGAAGCGGTGAAGTTCTCCATACAATCCCATATTCTGAGCGATCTCTGCCTTGTAAACCCGGAGTGTACACCCGTAGTCACTCAGGTAAACCTTGGTAGAGTTTCGGATGATCCAGTTGGCGATTTTGGATGGAATCTTTCTTAGGACAAATCCGTCCTTGCGCTTGGCGCGAACGCCGGCCACTACATCCCAGTCCTCATCGATAGCTTTTTGAAGCATGCCGGGAATGTCCGTCGGGTCATTCTGAAGATCCCCATCCATAGTGACAATGTACTTACCTTTGGCATGATCAATTCCTGCTGCCAGAGCTGTAGTTTGCCCAAAATTCCGGTTGAAGATAATGAGTTTCGTCCGCTCATTGACATACTTTTTCACCTCGGAGACGGTCCCATCCGTAGAGCCATCCTCGACAAGGATCAATTCGTAATCCAACTCTTGGAGTGCTCGGTAGCATTGGTCAAGGAGGGGTTGGATATTTTCTTCTTCGTTGTATACCGTCACGACGACGGACAAAAGTGGCTGGCTCATGGGATAAAATTTGGTCAAAAATACTCCAAAAAGCCAGCCTTGACAAAAAAGCCTTATCCCAATTCCAAAACCCAAAGAAAATTCTGAAACTGCTACGTCTGAAAACTTATCTTTACGCATGCTTTTGTCCTCTTCCAGCGAGCTTAAAATCAACCCATGGATTCTGATGGCAGCCTATTGCCTGTTGATAGGTCCCTTTGTCCTGAATTTTCACATGCATTATCCGGATGAGATTTATTACCGGGATGCTGCTATCAAAATGCTTCAAAATGGGGATTACCTCACCACTTACTTAGGAAGCGGAGAACTACGATTCAAAAAACCTATTCTCACATATTGGGCGGTTTTGGCAGGTTTTAAGTTGTTTGGCATTCATGAGTTTGGTTCAAGAATCTTCTTTTTACTGGCTGGTGCAGGCACAGTAGGACTCACTTTTTTACTCTCCAAAATCCTTTTCAAGGACAAAAAAATCGCTGGCCTCTCAGCGCTGATTATTGCAGCAAACCCCGTATTGATCCTTTCTTCAGGACGATCAATTCCCGATGTCTTACTGGTTTTGACCATGACCTTAAGTGCTGTTGGCTTTGCGGGCTTACTTCGGGATGGGGAAAAAGCCCATTCAAATTTTATTTGGGCGATGTATGTTGGATTGGCTTTAGCATTTGAAGTGAAAGGACTTCCCGCAGCAGCCTTGGGTGTCCTGGGGATTCTGGTATTGCTTGTGAACCCCTGGAAGCGGGTGTCTTGGAAAAAGCTCCTACACCTACCTGCACTCATACTAAGCATAGCCATCGCGCTTTTTTGGTTTGTCGCTATGTGGAAAATCCACGGCCCCACCTATTTGGACAGTTTCTTGGAGGACCAAGTTGGGATCCGTGTTGCTTCCCGCTTTCTCTTGATTTTACAAAATGGACTTTTAGCACTCCTGCTACTACTGGTAATGTTTATTCCCTGGATACTGCTCATCATTCCCAACTTGAGGCAAACAATCAAAAAGACTTGGAAAGAAAACCCTCAGTTTTTCCTGTTTGCAATCGTGTGGGGCTTGGCGATTTTGGGAATGGGTGCTTTGACTAGTAAATTTTATGAGCGGTATCTACTTCCAGTAGCCCCAGTTTTGGCTGTTTGGATTGCCTGGATTGGCGTAGAAGGAGGATTATTTGAGCGCATCAAGTCCCTCAAAATTACCATTGCCTTATTCTTACTTTTGATCCTAATTCTGACGGGGTTCAGTCTTTGGATCAACTTCGGAGAGGCGGGTAATTTTTGGCTTCGGCTTCAAGCAGGGATTGGTGTTATTTTCTTGATTTATGCCATTTATACAGGCTTGAAAACCCCGGAGAAGCTTCCAAAAGTCATTTCTTACACCTTCCTAATGGTTTTTTTCCTATTGAGCTCCATCACCTATCATATCTCGCTGCCGCATCAAGGAACTCAAGCTGCAAGCCTAATCCAAGCTGAAAATATTCGAGAGCCAATTGCTTTTTATGGAAATCTCCATGCCGGGAGCAAAATCCGCATGAGCCTCGGCCCGGATTATGAATTGATCGATCTACCTAAAAGCAAATGGCAGGCTGAAGCAACAAAGTACCAATTTATAATTTTGGAAGATCGCTGGCTTGAAGAGATGGATTTGACTGCATACGAGCTAAAAACCGCCTCTCGGAATTGGGACTCCAAAGCTATCCCCAATCTACTTTCTCAGATCCACAGGGCTGAGTTTGAGGAATTGCTGGAAGCCAACAGTAAAAAGTATTATTTGCTTGAAAAAAAATAACCCCGGAGGGTGAATCCGGGGTTAGGGTCAAATTTGTTTTTGGGTTTATTGCTTGGCCAAGACTACTTTTTCCTTGTACTTTTTGATCTGTCTTCTCAAGCCTTCCACCGCCTCATCGGCAGCCGCTTCGAAAGAGTCTGTTTGATGCTTTGCAAAAAACTGCTTGCCGGGAACATTCAGTTTAATTTCAACGATTTTATTTTCATTTTTTTCGTTTTTGTCCAATCTCATGAATACTTCCCCGTCAATAATCCGGTCGTAATAGGTGTCCAGTTTGTCAGCTTTTCTCTGGATAAAATCAATCAACTTCTGATCAGCATCGAAGTGAATAGAGTGCATTTGCAGTTTCATAGCATTTAGCATTTTAGGTTGAACAATTAATTAATTATGCTTTAGGATGTGCCTGTTCAAACACAGCCTTCAGTTTTTCCATGGAGTTGTGGGTGTAGACTTGGGTAGCCGCCAGATTGGCATGTCCCAATAGATCTTTCACCGCATTCAGATCTGCCCCCTTATTGAGCAGGTGTGTCGCAAATGTGTGTCTCAGCACGTGTGGGCTGCGTTTGCTAGTCTGAGCAAAGCGATCAAGATACAGCCGAACCGTGCGATAGACCATCATGGGATAGCTTTGTTTACCTGAATTTGTTACGATAAAATAGGGATTTTGGCCCAAATCCGGAAACCTTTCCTCAAATACTTTTCGGTAAGAAATAATATTCTGAATAAGGCCTTTGGATAGAGGGATTACCCGTTCTTTCTTTCGCTTTCCGAGTACCCGAACTTGCATTTGCGGTAAATCCAAGTCAGACCATCGAAGTCCAATCAATTCAGATAACCTCACACCGGTCAAGTACAGAAATTCCAAAATCATTTTGTCACGCTGTCCTTCAAATCCTGGATCGTAAACATCCGATTCTAAAACGTCCTGAATGCTGGATTCCTGTACAAATTCGGGGAGTTTTTTAGGGTTTTTAAGACTCTTTAACTTGTAAGTCGGGTCTTGACTGATGTGCTCCTGTCGAAGTAGAAATTTATAGAAAGAACGCAGGGTTGCTAATTTGCGATTGACTGAAGTGGTGCTTAATCCTTGCTCGACCAAGTCGATAATCCATGCCCGAATCTCTGAATGTCCTGCTAGACTCAAATCAGATTGCTCAAAGGAAATTGAAAGGAATTCCTGAAACTGAAGTAGATCCCGCTCATAGGCCTCCACCGTATGGGCACTGCTGCGTTTTTCGTATTGGAGGTAACTGACAAAGGAGTCGATCATCTGGCCTAAAATTGAATTTTAAGATAGCAGAAAAAAAGGAGACTATCTTCTGACAAAAGTCACAAATCGAAAAAGTATGCTAGAAATAAATAACCAAAAAAAACAGCTACCCAATGGATAGCTGTCTTTATTTTATGATAAGGAGCAACAATTATTTGTTTGCCTCCTCCTGCATCCGCTGTTTGTAAGCAGCTTTGATGACTTGATCTCTTCTTTTGACGGAAGGTTTGGTGAAAGCCTGACGGGCTCTAAGCTCGCGAACCGCACCGGTTTTGTCAAACTTCTTTTTAAAACGCTTCAGCGCTTTCTCGATGGATTCGTTCTCTTTTACGTTTACTATGATCATATGTGTACACCCCCTTTCGTGGGGCAAAGGTAAGAGAATAATTTAAAAATTGGAAGATTGAAAGATTTTAAAATTGAGACACCTCATTGGAAACTTGGAAACAAGTATTATGAATCCATTTTTAATTCACCCCTACTCAAACTAAATTTTTACCCCCCCCATTATTTTCGACCGAATATCATTTTATCCAAAGTTTTGACTGGATTATTTTGGACAACTAACACTCTCTTCCCTACCTTTAAATCAAAGCTAGCTTTTTTAATCCTTTCTTTTCACTTCATAAACAATTAAAAAAATGAAGAAAACAATGATTTTAGCCCTCGCCGTTCTAGGTATGGTTTTGGGTAGTTTGATGGTGACACAGCCAGTTCTGGCAAATGATCCATGTACACATTTTGAAGATGAGTATGGGTGTGACGTAGCAGATTGTGGCGATTGTATTGCTTGGTCCTGCGATAATGAAGACCAATGCGCCGACGGAGATTGTAGTCCGACAATGGCTATTTGTACCTGATTATTATTGAAATGAAACAGTACAGTCTATTTGGAGCATTCCTTTTCGCTTTGTGGTCTTGTCAATCCTCCGCGGAAAGGGATGCTCTACCTACTCTATTAAACCTTGATATTATTGACTCCGTCTTAGTTAAGGAAAGGGATTTTTTCATGAATGTCCCTGCCAAGGTAGAATTGATCGGAGATAGTTTGTTGGCTGTCTCCTCCAATAGAACTCCCGCTGTTGGAATTATTAGAAAAAATGGTGAACAGTTAGGGAACATTGCATCAGGAGATTTTCCCATAGGTGCTTTCATGCCTTCATCCTTTGATATATCAGATTACCCGATTGTCTATATTATTGATAAAAGAAGCCAGTCTGTATTGGTGTTTAATGTGGAAAATCAAGAGTTTATCGAGAAGATAAGGCTAGATCTACCAAAAGACAAAATTATCCGAACAATAGGTGCAGAATTCAAAAAAACGGAAGAAGGCTTTCTGGTAGAACTATACGACCAAAAGCACGATGCCTATCTACCAGACTTTTATCGCAATTCGGGTGATCTCCTTTATTTCTTTGACAATAATGGAAAAGTTCAAAAATCTATAATGGAATATCCAGAGGAATATAAAAACATGGAAGGCTCATTGAGCCCGACTAACTACTTAAAAATGAGTGACAATAACCAAACTATCTTGCTTTCCCTTCCTCATAGCAAAAAACTGTTCAGGTACTCAGAAAAGGGTGAAGAGATCGAACAAATTGATCTTCCCCCAAGTCGAATTTTTGATTACCAACTGAGAGCTGCCGATCGAATTATTGATTTCAATAGCGTGATGGCAGGAGAAAAGCAAAGTACAAAGACTCCTGACAACCATTATTTTAATTCTATACTCGAAGATGAAAAATCGATTTACATTGGGACTTGGATGAAAATCGGAGAAGGAGGAATTGACAAGACACGATTTACACATTTGATGATCTATAATAAAAAAGAAGAAAAATGGTATGAAACCAAAAATCCGAAAGGCATCCTTGACATCGGAATGCTCGCCGGCGTAGTCAGAGATACCTTGTATTTTTATGAAGGCAGCATGATGAAGTACGATGATAAATACATCAAACGCGCAGTGCTTAGACCGATCGAAGACTAAAACGAAAAAAGTCCAACCCTTTCGAGTTGGACTTATCTATTTTTAACTGTTTTCGTTTAGCCGATTACTTTTTCTGCCAAGACGACAATTACATTGTTTTTGACTTCCACGACTCCACCATCCACGATCATAGATTGCTTTCCTTCGGGAGTGGTAAAGGAGACCGCACCTTTGGCCAAAGCAGATACAATCGGAGCGTGACTATTCAATACCTGAAATGCACCCGATGCTCCGGGGAAGCTCGCTTCAGATACTTCTCCTTCGAAGACTTTCTTATCCGGTGTGACAATTTCTAACTGCATATCTTTTTCGTTTGATATAAACACGAAAAGTAATCGGAACAGATCTAAATTCTTACCGATTACTTTTCATCATTTGCAAATTCTTATTTGGTCTCAGCAAGCATTTTCTCACCCTTAGCGATTGCATCTTCGATGCTACCTACCAAGTTGAAGGCTGCTTCTGGAAGATGATCTAATTCACCATCCATGATCATGTTGAAGCCTTTGATGGTGTCCTTGATATCAACCAATACACCTTTCAGGCCTGTAAACTGCTCAGCTACGTGGAATGGCTGAGAAAGAAAACGCTGAACTCGACGAGCTCTGTGTACGACTTGCTTATCTTCTTCAGAAAGTTCTTCCATACCCAAGATCGCGATGATATCCTGCAATTCTTTGTATCGCTGAAGGATTTCTTTTACGCGCTGCGCACATCCGTAATGCTCTTCTCCCAAGATATCTGGGGAAAGAATTCGGGATGTAGAATCCAATGGATCCACGGCAGGGTAGATACCCAATTCGGCAATCTTTCTTGACAATACCGTAGTCGCATCCAAGTGAGCGAAAGTCGTCGCAGGAGCTGGGTCAGTCAAGTCATCCGCAGGAACATAAACCGCCTGTACAGATGTAATGGAACCGTTCTTAGTAGATGTAATTCTTTCCTGCATGGCACCCATCTCTGTTGCCAAAGTAGGCTGGTAACCTACCGCAGATGGCATACGTCCAAGAAGTGCGGACACCTCAGAACCTGCCTGAGTGAATCGGAAAATGTTGTCGATAAAGAATAGGATATCCTTACCCGCTCCATCACCTTCACCATCACGATAATATTCTGCCAAGGTTAATCCAGTCAAGGCTACTCGAGCACGGGCCCCTGGAGGCTCGTTCATCTGACCGAATACAAAGGTTGCTTTAGAATCTTCCAGTTTCTTCAAGTCCACTTTGGAAAGATCCCATCCACCTTCTTCTTCTAGGCTATGTACAAAGTCTTCACCGTAAGTAACGATACCAGACTCGATCATTTCTCTCAAAAGGTCATTTCCTTCACGGGTTCTTTCACCTACACCTGCAAATACAGATAGACCTGAGTATGCTTTGGCGATGTTATTGATCAATTCCTGAATCAATACTGTCTTACCTACACCGGCACCACCAAACAAACCAATCTTACCACCTTTAGCATAAGGCTCGATCAAGTCAATTACTTTGATACCTGTATAAAGTACCTCGGTAGAAGTAGAAAGATCTTCAAATCTTGGTGCAGATCGGTGAATAGGAAGACGCTTGCCCGCAGGTACCTGAGGAAGACCGTCAATTGCTTCACCTACCACATTGAAAAGACGACCTTTGATCGCTTCTCCGGTAGGAACAGAGATAGGCTGACCCATATCTTTCACTTCCATGCCACGAACCATCCCTTCGGATGAGTCCATCGCGATCGTTCTTACTCGGTCCTCACCTAGGTGCTGCTGAACCTCCATAACGACGACTTGGCCGTTCTCTTTGGTCACTTCCAGCGCGTCTAGGATGTTTGGTAGCTTACCGCCTTCGAAGGAAACGTCCACTACGGGGCCGATTACCTGCGTTATCTTTCCAATATTTGCCATTTGATTTGATGAAATGTAAAAAGGATGTGCTTTTTGAATTCGTGCGCAAAATTAATCAATAAAGACTAATACCAAAGGATATTTGGAAAATTAATCCTTTCAAATTCAAAGACATTTAGAGCCATCGACTTTCGAGCCCCAAATGAAATTTCCTTTTATTTCGGACACATGATATAATAATTAATGTCCGCTTTCTTACCATTACCGAAATTGTGCGGCTAAAATTCTGCGAAATTGATCGATTTATGCAGTCATCCGTCATCGGACACTTGCCCGCCGAGGAGGGCCGGACATCCGGCTAGATTATCAAAGAAAGTCCAGTTACTAGCATCATAGCGGTTAATCCTAGAATATTTATATCTATTAAATCTCTTACCCTCTTTTCGCTTAGGTTTTTCATTCAATGAATACTTTCATTTAAAAGAAAAACCGATCCACTTGCAATACAGGCAAATGCATAAATAATTTTTGCTTTTCGATAAGGATATTCTATTATTTTTTATTTGGATTGAATCTAATTAGCAATTACTTTTGAGCCATTATTTCAATTCAATCTAAATAAATGAGAAAGCTATTTGCTTCTTTGACCATCCTTCTAGCAGCCTTTGCCTGTAGTAGTCCAGAAAAGACCGAAGTGTCTTCAGAGACTACAACGCCAAAAATCATTACTGCCGGGGGGACTATCAGTGAAATTGTGGTTGGTCTGGGACTCGGTGACCAAATCATTGCGACAGATCGAACTTCTACCTTTCCAGCGTCGCTGCAAAGCCTGCCTAGCATCGGATACCGAAATCAAATCAAAGCAGAGGGGATTCTTTCCTTAAGTCCCGATATGATTTTGGTGGAAGAGGGATACTTAAATGAAGAAGTAATAAGCCAGATTCAAAGCGTCTCTACGATCAAATTGGAAGTTTTCCCAAAGACTCAGTCTAAAGAACAAACCATTGACTTAATCCAACAGATTGCTGCATTTTTTGAGATAGAAGAGCAAGGACAGGCAATGATTGCAGAACTTGAGCAAGACCTACAAAACCTGAACGATTTTCTTTCCAATTCAAAACCAAATGGGAAAGCCGCCTTTGTAATGGCTAGAGGACCTGAGTCTTTGTTTATCGCAGGTGATGGAAGTTTTTCTGAGTCCATCTTCGGAATCGCTGGCGTGGAGCAAGTAGAAACAAATTTCGAAGATTTTGTGCCACTTACTCCCGAGGCTTTAATCAGCCTAAATCCTGATTATCTAGTCATGTTCGAATCAGGACTTGAAAGCTTGGGCGGTACGTCCGGCCTGACCAAAATACCCGGTATCACCGAAACTACGGCTTTCCAAAAAGATCAAATCATCGCCATGGATGGACTTTACCTATCAGGGTTTGGTCCTCGTATGGGAAAAGCAGCACTTGAACTAGCCAAGGCAACAAGAACGCAAGAAAATTGATCGCCGGACTCTCCATATCGAAGAATTCTTATCAGGCCTTGGTGCTTTCTGCGCTGGGAATAGCATTGATTCTAATCATGTTGCTATCCCTTTCGCTTGGAGCCTATGCCATTCCTTTCTCTTCGGTATTGGCTATTCTAGGAGAGCAATTTGGATTAAGCTTGGAAGGAGTAGACCGAAGTGCGGCTAACGTACTCCTGCAAATCCGACTTCCCCGAATCATCATTGCTTTATTAATAGGTGGTGGATTAGGCATCGCTGGAGCTGCACTTCAAGGCTTGTTTAGAAACCCACTGGTAGAGCCAGGTTTAATCGGAGTCAGCAGTGGCAGTGCACTTTTTGCAGTTGTGTTCATTGTCTTGATCCCCGGTCTTGCGGGTAGCAGCAATTTGATTCAAAATCTAGGAATGCCGCTTTTCGCCTTCTTGGGTGGATTGACGCATGTTTGGGCTGTCTATCAATTGGCAAGAACTCAAGGAAGGACAGATACGGCAACTTTGATTTTAGCGGGTGTCGCAATCAATGCCCTAGCCGGTGCATTAATAGGACTTACCCTGTTTTTCGCCGATGACTCTGCTTTGCGCAGCTTTACCTTCTGGAGTTTGGGAGATTTGGGAGCCTCCTCTTGGAGCAAATTCCCCGTAGCGATTTCCCTCATTGGCATTCCTTCGATCATGCTGATGCTAGAATATCGAAACCTAAATGCCCTGTCACTAGGCGAGCGGGAAGCCTTTCACATGGGAATTTCCGTACAGCGCGTCAAAATAAAAATATTAATCCTCTCCGCACTGATCGTGGGCGTGGGGGTATCCCTAGCGGGAATGATAGGCTTCGTCGGACTAGTCGTGCCACATTTGATACGAATTGGATTTGGAGCTAATCACCGCTTGGTATTACCGGCCTCTTTTCTGCTGGGAGCCATTTTATTAAATGTAGCTGACCTAATGGCTAGAACCGTCGTCTCACCGGCAGAATTACCCATTGGGGTTTTGACGGCACTTATTGGCGCTCCTTTCTTTATTTATCTGATTTTCAAACTCAACAAAATTAACTCCTAATGCTGCAAGCCGAGGACATCCATTTTTGTATCAGACAGCGGCCTATCGTCAAGAAGGCAAGCATATCCGTCAATCCAGGTGAGATTCTGGCTGTCTTAGGTCCCAATGGTGCCGGAAAATCTACCCTTTTCAAAATCCTTGCAGGCGAAATCTCCTGCACCCGAGGACAGGTAGATTACAATGGCCAAAACCTACGGGCCCTAAAAACCCAACAATTGGCAAGTGTCCGAGCTGTGATGCCGCAGCATTCTACCGTAAGTTTCCCTTTCACCGCCCGAGAGGTGGTTGAACTGGGCCTGCCGAAAGACTCCAAGAAGAATTCAGAGAAGAATATCCGTGAAGTCATGGAGCTGACAAAAGTGGTACACCTGGAAGATAGATTGTATCAGCAGCTCTCAGGAGGTGAAAAGCAGCGGGTTCAACTCGCTAGGGTATTGATTCAGATTTGGGAGAAAAAGCCCTTCCCGCGTTACCTGCTTTTGGACGAACCAACCTCGAGTTTGGACATTTCCCAGCAGCACATTGTCTTGGATATTCTTAAAAAACTAAAATCTCAAAATATCGGCGTATTGATCGTAATGCACGACCTGAATCTAGCAGCACATTACGCAGATCGAATTGCCATTGTAAAAGATGGGTTGATCGCCGGAGTAGGCAAAGTGGAGGAAGTCTATTCCGAAGCCCTACTCTCTGAAGTCTTTGACCATCCTATCCGACTAGTCAAAGATCAGGAAACCCAGCAGATCTTAGTCAGTAGCAATTCCACCTTTCATTCAGATCTAAAAATCTCAAAACAAGCACAAGCATGAATACCGCAATCGAAACTACCTCACTCAAGCAGGCCTGGACCACTCTAAAGGAACAAGAGCCAAAACTTCGAATTCGTGACGCTGCCAAAAAATTGGGCGTTTCTGAAGCCGAATTATTAGCAACTGGAATTGGTGAAAATGTGATCCGACTATCCGAGGACTTTGTGGAACAACTTGAAAAATTTCCAAAACTGGGTCGGGTGATGTCTTTGACACGAAATGAAGGCTGTGTCTTGGAACATAAAGGCACTTTCCAAAAAATCGAAGTACATCAGGCCGGACCTCAAAAAATAGCTACAGTGATCGGTCCAATCGAGCAGCGGGTATTCTTTAGCGGATGGAAATTTGGCTTTGCGGTGGTTTCAGAAACTCCACGTGGCCCGATGTTCAGCTTGCAGTATTTTGATAAAGCTGGGGATGCCGTCATGAAGGTGTTTTTGCAGGAGGATTCCGATTTTGACTTCTCTGAAGAATTGGTCAAAGCACATACCCACGCTGACCAGTCCTCTGATTTGGCTACTGAGACTTTCGAAAAAGCGGAGTACGTAAGCAGGGGTGACTTGGATTTTGAAAGCTTCGCTTCCGATTGGGAAAATATGAAAGACACCCATGATTTCTTCGGTATGCTTCGCAAATACAAATTGAACCGACTCAATGCGGTCGAGTGGATTGATGACAAGTGGGCTTATGAAGTGGATCGGCTTTCTGTGAGAAGTGTATTGGAAACAGCCTCTGACATCAAGCTTCCTATCATGATCTTCGCAGGTAATAAGGGGAATATTCAGATTCACCAAGGCAAGGTGAAGACCATCAAACAATTGGGAGATTGGCTTAATGTCATGGATCCTGAATTTAATATGCACCTTAATGAATCCGTTGTGGACCGTGCCTTCGTAGTTCATAAAAATACGACCGAAGGATTGGTCTCTGCCTTAGAGCTTTTTGATACGGAAGGAGAAATGGTTGCTCAGTTCTTTGGACTGCGCAAACCTGGAATTCCTCAAAAGCCCGAATGGAAAGCAATTCTCGACAGTTTGAACTAAATCAAACAAGCGGAGGTCCAACTCCGCTTAAATTTTAAACCTATGTTTAGAATTAATCTAATTAAAATAACAGCTATTTTTCTTCTGATTCCCCAACTTGTATTTGGAGCTTTTCAAGAGGGGGAAAAGATTATTTTGGATGAAAAGGGAAATCCTATTCCATTTGCCCTAGTCAAAGTGGATGGCCAAAAGCCTTTGACTGTGGATGAAAACGGGCAGGTAGATTCTCCTTCGAATGGTGACCGAGTGGTGGTTTTTGCGCTCGGCTATGAAACCCAGCAGCTCACTTGGGAAGAATGGCTGGCATCCGAAAAAATCATTCTTCATGAAAAATCCGGAAATCTCCAGGAGGTTGTGGTGGCAGCCACCCGAACTGAGCGAAGTGTGGAAGACCTTCCTATGCCGGTAACGGTCTTGAATACCGAGAAAATTCAGGAAACAGGCGGGATGCGCCTTTCGGAAATTTTGCGCGAGCAAACTGGTCTTCAAATCGCCTCAGACCATGGCGCTGGCTTGCAGATGCAAGGACTTGACTCTGATTACATTTTAATTCTATTGGACGGTGAGCCATTGATTGGTCGTACAGCAGGCACCTTTGATTTGGACCGAATCTCCGTCTCCAATATTGAGCGAATCGAGATTCTTCGGGGCCCATCCAGTGCCCTGTATGGAAGTGAAGCCATGGCTGGAGTGGTCAATATCATCACCAAAAATAACTCGGGACAACGCAAAGCAGATTTTGCACTACGCCATCGGTCGTTTAACAGCTGGAACCCATCCTTGGAACTTGGAACTGGTGGGGAAAAATGGGATGCCAATGTATTTCTGGACCACTTCCAAACCGATGGCTTTGACTTGACTCCAGAAACTATCGGACAAACTCAAAACCCGTACAAGGCAACCACTGCTCAAGTGAAAATCAACGGAAACCTGGCTCCAAAATGGGATTTAAGCCTATTTGCAAGAGGCTATTCAGAAACTTCAGATGGTCTGATGCAAACAGGTGGCGCAGCTAATCCTGAGCTTTTGGAATTGGACAATGCCCGCCGGGACATCAACCTCAACCCTACTCTTCGATTCAAGCCCAATGAAAAATGGCTTTTTACACTCAGAGGGATGAGCTCTTGGTTTAGTACGAATTCAAACACCCGATTTCAATCCAGCGGAGAAGTTTTCGATTTGCAGGATTTCCAGCAGTTTTATCATCGAACCGAACTTCAGACAGACTATCAAATCAAACCCAATCAGCTCTTGACATTAGGCTTGGGGCAGTTGATCGAGACGGTAGAAGCAACTCGTTACGATGATTTGAATCGTTTCGATGCCGGCTACTTTTTTCTTCAGCATCAGTGGGACCCAGGGCAGCGGATGAATGTAGTCTCTGGCCTACGGGCGGACTTCCATAGCCAATATGGCAATCGACTCAGCCCAAAAGTTTCTGGACAGTACAAGATTTCTGAAAAACTCAGTTGGCAGGCATCCGTCGGGGCAGGTTTCAAAGCCCCTGATTTCCGCCAGCTCCTCTTGAACTTCAACAATGCTGCTTCGGGCTATTATGTCTTTGGAGCTACTTTAGCCCAAGAAGGAATAGCCCGACTGCAAGAGCAAGGCTTGGTTGCCCAAATTTTATTCGACCCATCTACCTTGGGGGATTTGCGGGCCGAGACTTCCTGGGCTTTCAATACAGGCTTTCGATGGAAAGCCAGCGAAAGAGCCAACCTGCAGGTAAACGCCTTCAGAAATGCCATTGACAATCTGATTGAAACGGCGCCGATTGCACAGCTAAACACAGGACAGAACGCATTTTCCTATTTCAATGTGCGAAGTGTAATCACCCAAGGAGTAGAAGTAGACGCCTCTTTTCAAGTACTTGAAAATTTATCTCTAAGCGCAGGTTATGCCTTTTTGGATACTCGTGATTTGGATGTAGTGGATCGAATCGAAAATGGGGAAGTTTTCAAGCGAAATAGCCAAAATCAAACCCGAAGAGTCACTTTGGAAGATTACGGGGGTCTGTTCAACCGAAGTCGCCACAGCGGAAACTTCAAGATTAACTACCAAGAATTGAACACCGGAATTGACTGGGCCTTGCGTGCCATTTACCGAGGTAAGTTTGGCTTTGCTGACCGCAACGGAAACCTCATCCTAGACGATGAGAGCGAGTATGCTGATGGTTGGATTTCGGTCAATCTTACTGCCTCCAAAACCCTTTCGAACGGAATATTCTTCGAAGCAGGCGGAACCAATTTATTGAATACCGCCACTCCAGCACAACCCAATAATCCCGGCCGAGTGCTTTTCCTTGGTGTCAAAATTCCAGTATTAAACCTTAAAAACTAATAGATTAAATAAAACCGAGTAAACACATGAAAACTATTCCAAAACTCCTCTTTACAGCAGTTATTTCAGGCTTCTTATTTTCTTGCGATAGCAATGATGATCCTACGCCTATTGTACAACTTGAAGCCACTTTGGTCGAAGACTTAGCAGCACCCAATGATGTCATTGACAGGACTACAGGAGAAGTGACTGAAGAGCGACCTTTCCAGTTTTTCAGCCTAGAACAGAATGCCTTAGTGTCTGAAAACGAAGATTGGGACCTAGCTTTCAAAGGAACGACCATTCGGGTTAACAACAGTAAGAATGTAAGTGCGGCTGTGGTCAATGGTATCTTTGAAGAAATCACCGAAGTGCCTGCCAATGCCACTTTTGCTACCGATACAGAGACTAGTTTTGCGATCCCTACAGGAAGTGGAAGCGGTTGGTACAACTACAACCCAGCTACTTTCACCGTGACACCTATCCCAGGTCGAGTTATTTTAGTGCAAACCACAGCTGGCAACTACAGTAAGATCGAAATTCTCAGCTATTACAAAGGAAACCCACCGGCAGATCAGATCAACCCAATGACCACTCCGAGTGCTCATTATACCTTCCGGTATGTGTTGAGGCCTGATGGCACTACAAATCTTTAATTTTAATTCATGGGGCTATTTAAGAAAAAGGAGCGCTTAGTAAGTGCTCCTTTTTTATTCCAGCAATCTTCTTGCAAATAAAAAAGCCTTGTTCCAATAGCGATTGCTCAGATAATCCTCCGATACCCCGAGTGAAGTAGATGCATGGATAAAACGAATATCTCCCTTATTCACTTCCGTGACAATTCCTGCGTGTGTCACTCTTTTTTTCCGCCTGCTTGTTGCAAAAAATAACACATCCCCAGGTTTTAAGTCTCTGGTATTGACCTTTACTCCTTGTTTGGCCTGATCCGCCGACATGCGAGGCAAATTTATCCCAACTGAATAAAATGAGTGGAAAAGTAAGGCCGAACAATCCATTCCTGCCCTTGTCGTACCGCCAAACTTATAGGGCGTACCGTAATAGGATTTTGCTGTGCTGATGACCTTGAAAGCCGGGTCATCTTTTGCTACTTTTGAAGACTTGCAGGAGGCAAATACAAAAACGAATAAAAAAAGTAAGACCCAATTGATTCCGAGGCGATTCTGAATAGAAAAATTCCGATAGTTCATGGAACCAATTTTAAAGACTAATCCTTTGTGATGCAATGCTTTTTCAGAAATATTATCGAATAGAAATCGCAATCTGATTAGAAGGATGTTACGTGACATGCATCACCAAAACTGACTTTTGTCAGGTTTTACCTTTGTGGTATCAATTCAGAAAAAACTTATACAACATGAATATCCAACAATTTTATGACGAAGGCTTGGCACATGCCAGCTATGCCATTTTAAGTGAAGGAAAAGTAGCACTCGTAGATCCAGGGAGAAATCCTCAGCAGTACTACGATTTTGCGGAAGCAAATAATGCAAAAATCGTTGCGGTTATCGAAACGCACCCGCATGCTGACTTCGTAAGTTCTCATCTTGAATTTCATCAAAATGAGGATGCAACAATCTATGTTTCTAAGCTTGTAGGAGCAGAATACCCACATACAGGATTTGACGAGGGAGATTCTTTTCAGATGGGTAAGGTTACTTTCCACTCCATTCATACCCCAGGTCACTCTCCAGATTCTATCAGTATCCTATTGAAAGATGAGAATGGAAAAGACCATGCATTATTCTCTGGAGACACCCTTTTCATCGGAGACGTAGGACGACCGGACTTGCGTGAAAAAGCTGGAAATATGAAGGCTCAGCGTGAGGAATTGGCGAAAATGATGTTCCACACGGTTCAAGACAAATTGAAGCCTTTGGCGGATGATGTCATTGTATATCCAGCACACGGTGCAGGTTCGCTTTGTGGTAAAAATCTCAGTGATGCCCGTCAGTCAACCATCGGTGAGCAGCGAGCAACTAACTGGGCATTTGGAGATGTAGACGAGCAGACTTTCGTGAGTTCTCTTCTAGAAGGACAGCCGCACATCCCAAAATATTTTGGCTACGATGTAGATATGAACAAAAAAGGTGCTCCTGCCTATCAGCGATCAATTTCGCAGGTGAGCATTTGGCCGGCAGGTTCTGCCATTCCAGAGGGAGCCTTGGTTATTGATAGCCGCGAGCAGGACAAGTTCCGTGCAGGACACGTACCAGGAGCAATCAATATAATGAATGGTGGAAAATTTGAAACTTGGTTGGGATCCATCGTAGGACCTGAGGAGAAGTTTTTCTTGGTAGCAGATACAGAAGCTGAGTTGGAGATTTTGATCTTCAAAGCTGCAAAAATCAGGTACGAGCAATTAATCAAAGGGGCAGTAGTCAATCCAGCAGGAATGACTGCCACTGGAGAAGAATTTGATGTAGAAGCATTCAAGATGAATCCAGATGCGTATACCATCGTGGATATTCGAAGTGCTGACGAGCACAAAAACACTCCGATTTTCGAGTCTAGTATCAATATTCCTCTTCATGAATTGCGTGAGCGAGCCAATGAAATCCCAGCTGATAAGCCAGTTCTGGTACACTGCGCAGGTGGATATCGCTCGGCTGCCGGATCAAGCATCGTATCAGGTGAAATGAATAATACGGAAGTATTGGACTTTAGTGAGGCTATCAAGGACTTCCAAGAAGCCGTTCATTAAATACAGCTAAACCAACAATCAAAGCCCCAAGAAAACTATCTTGGGGCTTTTTGCTTTTGGAATATTTCACGGACTAATTCAAAAAATCACGTATTCCCCGAACCATTTTGATTAATTTGGAGTCAGAAGTAAAAACAAGTTCATGAGCCGAGAAGAATTCAGTGATATGCCTTTACACCAAAAGATCAAGACCCTCTACCTTGAGGGTACCTTCGTGGTGGCTATTCGCTATTACCGGCACAAAGTGAATCTGTATCTGTTGGAAAATGATTACGTAGAGGTTTTTTACAATCACAAGGAAGACAAGATTGATAAAATTGACTTTTTACCCCGGGACCACAGCCGGATGAAGTTTTATCTTGATCAGATTAAATTGGCTTGATTTCTCGCGAAGGTGCCACGACGCAAAGTGTTTTTCACAAAAAAAACCGCAGAACTCAGGCCCTGCGGTTTTTATCTTTTTTTGAAAATCAATTACAGTTTTCGCTTAAGGAAATCCGTCATCTGTGAATACAAATGCCAAGTGGTATTTCCTCCATAGATCCCATGGTTTCGGTTTGGATAATAGAAGGTCTCAAACTGCTTATCCGCCGTGATCAAGGCATCAACCAGGTCAACTGTGTTTTGGAAATGAACATTATCATCACCCGTACCATGAATCAGTAGAAAATTCCCTTTCAACTTGTTCACATGAGTGATCGGGCTATTGTCATCATAGCCTGCAGGATTGAGTTGCGGTGTCTGAAGATAGCGTTCAGTGTAAATCGTATCGTAGTATCTCCAAGTAGTTACAGGTGCCACAGCAATGGCCGTTTTGAAGACATCATTGCCTATCATCAAGGAAAGTGAAGACATGTATCCTCCATAGGACCAACCCCAGATTCCAATTCGACCCGGATCTACAAAGGATTGCTTCGCAAAATATTTCGCTCCTTCTATCTGATCTATAGTTTCTAATTTCCCAAGGTTCGCATAGGTCGAATGCTTGAAGTCACGGCCACGGGCTCCTGTGCCACGGTTGTCTACACAGGCTACGATATAACCCTCAGCCACCAAAGCCTGATGCCAAAAGTCACGGGTACCACCCCAAGAGTTCAATACATTCTGAGATCCCGGACCTCCATAGACATACATCAGTACCGGATATTTTTTATTTGGGTCAAAATCTGCCGGCTTGATCATATATCCGTTCAAGGAGGTACCATCCACGGTAGGAAAAGTAAAAAACTCCTTTTTGCCCAAGGCAAAGCCTTTCAAGGTCTGCTCCAAAGCTTCATTTTCTTCCAAAGTTTTTACAGGCGTACCATTTGCTTCGCAAAGCACAACTTTTTGAGGAATCTCAGTAGTAGAGAAATAATCGATGAAGAAACGATGGTCCGGACTCATATTGATTCGGTGCGTACCGGATAGTGGAGTTAGGGATTTTTTATTTTTCCCATTCAAATCAACGACATAAAAGTTACGCTCAAGTGGGGATACTTCGGTAGATACAAAATAGATTTTCTTTCCTTTTTCGTCCACTCCAACCAATTCTGTCACTTCCCAATCACCGGAAGTAACCTGCTTGATTAAGCTTCCATCCATGGCATGATGGTAGATGTGCTTGAAGCCATCCTGCTCCGATGTTCGGATAAAGCTTTTTCCATCACTCAGATATTGGAGATTGTCATTGTAGTCTAGATCAACATAGGTATCAGACTTTTCGGATATGATCAACTTGCTTTCTCCAGTATTTGCATTGGCATGAAATAGATCCAGTTGATTTTGGAGACGATTGAGTCGGATAAAAGCCAGTTGATTGGGATCTTGTGTCCAATAAATTCTGGGAAGGTAAATATCAGTCTCCGAACCTGCATCCATTTTCTGGATATTCCCAGATGTCAAATCATAGACATGAATACTAACCTCCGCATTCTTTTCTCCTGCCTTTGGATATTTGAATCGGTAGTCGGCCGGATAAAGCGGCCCCCAGAGTTGCATATTAAACTCAGGAACATTGGTTTCATCAAAGCGGATAAATGCGATTTTCTTCCCATCTGGAGACCATTTGAAAGCCTGTGCCATGGAAAACTCCTCTTCATAGACCCAATCTGCAGCTCCATTGATGACTTTGTTCCATTCGCCGTCTTGAGTGATTTGGGTCATCTCATTGCTTGACAAATCCACCATGAATAGGTCATTATCCTTGACGAAAGCGACCTTGTTATTGTCGGGTGAAAGCGTTGCGTAAGAGATTTTCTCTCCATCTGCGAGTTGCTGCTTTTCGCCAGTAGCCATATCAACCACATAGAATATTCCCTTGCTGGATCTTCGGTAGATAGACTCCACATCAGATGCAATCAGCGCTTTGGACTCATCCGTATTGAAGGAATAGGAAGTAAATTTGACTCCAAGCGCCCTACCATCTAATAGGACTGCTTCTTCCTCTCCAGTTGCAAGATTGATCTTGACCACCATGGGAGAGCCAGCCCGATTCACCAAACTGCTGTAAAATTGCCCGTCTTTCATCCAATTGATGCCATAGACGGATTTCTGGGAGAAGGTGCCTTTTTTAAAAACATCCTCAAGCGTTACTTTTTTCAAAGCCTGTGCTTGTAGCAAGGAGGCTGTGCTGATCAAAACCAGTAAAAGCATACCGGTCTTTTTCAAACTTTTAATCATATCAGAATTAATTTGGGGTAAATGCGTGAATTAACAGGGACGAATATAAGAAAATAAGGCGCTGAAGGGGCATTATCTTTGGAGGGTTTGGATAAATTAAGCTACTTCGCATATTCATTTTACTCCAGCTATGAAGAAAAAAATTGCCCTCGTTACAGGCGGATTTACCGGTGAGTCGGTGATCTCATTGAAAAGCGCCGCTGTCGTGGAAAAAACCCTAGACCGCAGCCGTTACGATGTCTATAAAATCCTAATTTATCCCAATGACTGGCATTTTATCTGCGATTCTGGAGAAAAGATTCCGGTGGATCTAAATGATTTTTCGATCACTATCGGCGATGAAAAAATCAACTTTGACGGAGTGTTCAACATTCTTCATGGTTCACCAGGGGAGGACGGAAAGCTTGCCGGATATTTTGACATGTTGGGAATTCCCTACACGACCTGCGACCAACTCACCTCTGCCATCACGATGAACAAGGGCTATACCAAAGCAATTGTGGACGATATCCCTGAGCTTCACATCGCCAAATCGCTTCAATTATTTGCGAATACTTCTGAAAACAAAAAACGAATCGAATCTGAATTGACTCTCCCGCTTTTTATCAAACCGAATAATGGAGGAAGTTCGATAGGGATGAGCAAGGTGAAAACTTGGGAGGAACTTCCACAGGCTTTGGAAAGTGCCTTTGCTGAAGACAAACAGGTCTTGGTGGAGGAGTTTGTATCCGGTAGAGAATTCTCGATTGGGGTTTTTCGGGGAAAGGGTACAATCACGGTACTTCCTGCTACCGAAATCGTCAGCAGCAAGGAGTATTTTGATTTTGAGGCCAAGTATACCGCAGGAGTCACTGAGGAAATCACTCCAGGTCGAATGAACGAAGAAGAGGCAACGCGTGTCAGCCGAATCGTTGAGAAGGTCTACGAAAAGCTCAACTGCAAAGGAGCCGTGCGGATTGATTACTTTTTAGAAAAAGAAAGCGGAAAATTTTACTTTATCGAGATCAATACCGTTCCCGGGCAAACAGAAACAAGTTTGATTTCTCAGCAAGTACGAGCGATTGGCATGGAAGTGAAAGATTTCTACACCCAATTGATTGAGGAGATGTTTGACTGAGGGGGTGTGGGAAGATAGAAGTTGGGAGCAAAATGATAATGCCTAAATAAAGTTGTCACATTTTATTGGTTATCGCAAACCGAATAAAAGATGAAAAGCAGTGAAAAATTTAGGCGGAGTCGTTCTTTCAGTGAAGAGCTTCGCACGCAAATTGTTGGTCAAATAGAGCGGAAAGAGTTCAGTATTTCGCAAATATGTCGTGAATATGAAGTATCCAAGACGTCGGTTTATAGCTGGCTTTATCGATATTCCACTACCTTGAAGAAGGGAACA